>ENA-ORCO01000004-ORCO01000004.1-marine-metagenome-genome-assembly--contig:-NODE-4-length-732084-cov-9.560650_pt1 | contig 732084 bp, 806 predicted proteins | sample MGYA00248633_ERZ508508 | MGnify/ENA primary metagenome ERZ508508 (study PRJEB26179, sample SAMN06268845) | marine metagenome | isolation source: A23 P1 aerobic enrichment on pine of planktonic cells...
GTACCGCGAAGGATATGAATCGGGGAGTGAAGCGAGCGTAGCGAGCGAACCGACCGTGGTTCAAATCCTGCAGCGCCCATCGCCGAATTTTCGTTCGTAATCGCACGACAACGACGGGGTGATCGTCGATGTCACCGTCTCTGACAACAATGCCGTTGATTTCGTTCAGCTACCGAACGATTCCGACAGACGGCGGTTTGGTCCTCTGATTCGCTACCTTTACGGCGTGGCGCATGGCTGCTAATCATTGGGTCATTGATGTCTCTCGGCTGCAATCAACTGAGCCCAGCAGTATTGAGAGCTGAGAGTGGTTGGTTACGAGCCACCTACTATTGCTGATTGAGGGTTGTCTTCGTGGTCCCCCGCTCCGGCGGATAGATTTTAATACTACGTTTCAATTTGGTCAAATGAATCGGGGGCGACATTTTATTGGAATTCGTGAATGAGATGTGTCGGTTTTAGTGGAATGATCATAGCAATAATCGCGGGTCCCTTGAACTACTCCGCCGTCGGTGACGCACGAATACTGTAACCGCCTCACGACGACGCTTCCGCGGGTAGAGCCCTCAAACACGGGGTTCGAGTTTGCTCTAGTTACCCTCGGCCGAGGCTGAGGCGATGGCAAAGGAGTAAATCCGCTATAGGACTAATGGACTCAACCTATATTAAGACAAAGCCCGAACGATACTGTATGACCGAAGACGGGTCGAACTCCGAGAGCCTGATGGAACGCCAGACCACGGGTGAAGACCGGGTTCGGATGACCTCCCGGCAGCTGTCGGAGCCGCGGACGGCCAACTGGATCGCCTCCGAAGCGGGCTGGTCACACGAACCAACCAAGCGCGTCCTTGAACGGCTCGTCGACGACGGTATTCTCCATCGTGACGAGAGCGGCACCCACACGACGTACTACCCTGATTATCGCCGTCAGGCGATGCAGGAAGCGATGCGTCTTCGAGACAGTGGGCACACTGTCGAAGAGCTCACCGACCGTCTCGCCGATATGAAGACGCAGATCCGCGACTGGGAAGACGAATTCGACGTTGAGTCACCGAACCAACTTCGCGGAACGCTCGCTGACGAGTCCCTTGACGCTGACGAGGAAACCCGTCGCCGTGAGATTGCCCGTGAGTGGGAGCACCTGCAGCGACGTATCCAGATCGTTGGCTTCGCCATCCGCGAATGGGACTTCCTCACTCCAACGACAGAACCTGCTGAGGCCAACAGCTAACGGATGTCTGTCCCGCATCTAGGTGGTGATCCGAACGCGAACCTCTATGCTCAGCTGAAGCGGGACGTCCTCGATCGTGTACCACAGATTTCAGCAGTCGAGCTCGTTCCGGATGATATCGAGGCCAAGCAGCTGCGAGCGATTTTCGATCCGGGCCGCCTTGATCCCCCGACAGGCCCTGAATCACCTGAACTCACCATCAAGTGGTATCGACAGGATCCAGACGATTGGTTCCGTATCAACTACACGGACCCGAACACGGGCTTTCACGCCGGCTGGCACCAAGACGAGGACCATCCCGGTCTCGGGCAGGCGCATTTTCAGTACTCAACCGCCGATACCGAGGACCGCTGGGGGATTACATTTGAGCACGAAATCCCTTCCCTGGTCCTTTGGGAAATCATCGAAGAGCTTCTCGAGGACGTCCGTCCGACCTACCAGTACGCGAACGAAGAATCATGACTCCCGGTACACTTCGAAACCGCTCCGATTAGTCACTTCTGGCGGAGACGACAGTGGTGGCCGTTGATCTGACGCCAGCAATGGTCCAACGCACTGACAATCGCCCAGTCGGTGACCGTCCCGATTCGTCTCCCCAATTCCGGAGCGAACAACTCGTATGTCCGGCGGAGATTCCGGTACACGGACGGGTATATACGACCGATAGGACTTCGAATTTGCTACCCAGTTGGGCACACCATCCACGTCTCCTATTTTCCCAATACAGTCCGGACATTTTGCTGATTACACTCTCTGTATCGGTCACGCTATTTCTGGCAGGTAGCCGGTGCGTATCCGCTGTGTCATCGGAGCGGAATACTAACAGTTCTCAAGTGTGGTGACCGCACAGCGAGAAATCACTCGTAGTAACTCAACCGGTTGACGACCTCAGCGAAAGCAACGTTTTGCCGTACATCGGTGATCTCAATGTTGACTCGCTCACTCTTTTTGGTATCAGGTACGATTACGACGAAGCCACGTTCAACTCGAGTGATGCCATCACCCTGTTCGCCGAGGTCTTCAATCTCGACTTCCCGAGTCTCACCTTCCTCAACTGGTGGCTCCGGTGGCTGACGCTGTTGCTGTGATTCCGGTTCAGCCTGTTCGGTCTGTTCCGACTCGCTCTGTGTCGGAGAAGATACGAGTGCGACGCGATATGTTTCTCCTTGCTGTAGGTCACCCAGTTGCAGTTCGCGCTCGGGGACCTCAATCACGGACGATCCGTCCTGTTCTACGATCGAGGCTGAAAACAAACATTCGAGTTCTTCAGAAATCTCCATTAGTTGGCCTCTCAGCAGGGTAATAGAGCAGAACACTTGATTCTACTGTCGCAACGCAGTCCTGAATGCTCACTCGGACCTTACGACATCATCGCAAACCGAACACTCTGTCAAGATTCCAGTCGTCCCATCGTCTTTCTCATATTCGACTAAGATATGTGCAGCAGAAATACTCTCATCACACTCCAGACATCGCCCGTGTTTCGGAGTCTTGCCGGTTATCAGGGATAGGAGGGAGCCTGTGACAAGTTCCTATAACTTACCTGTATGGCGACTCAACCACTTTGTATACCTCTCAGTATGCCTCCAGCAGATGCTACTCGACCGGATCCTGACGACATCCAAGGCCATCCACCCATCCAGTGCGAGGACTGTGAGTCTGCTCTCCACAGCCGCGGCGACAGTGTTTCCTTCCTACTTCTGGATCAGCTTACCATCCCTATCATCGGTTGCGGAGACCACGTCGACCAGTTCGTTTCTATCTGCGAACTCACGACTACTGGTAGAGCAGACATCATCAAGCATCGACCGGCTGGAGGTATCCGCTGTCCCAGCTGCCAGTTCGCACACTACAATTTACATCAACCAGTAATTCCGATCCAAAGCGGAGCAGTCGCCCTCATGGCCTGCCCACAGCACCAAACAGAAGTCCTCAACCGTTTCCAATCAGGGCTGGAAACGCAGCAACAGCTGACATCCTCCATCGACACATCACTATAGGCTGAGAAACTCAATCGCCCAGTATAATTTGAGTTTATTGGTGCGGTTGTGATGGTTTGTCCTGTCAAGCGCGCGTGTCGTAAAGAACATTTTATACTCGAATGCGAAAGGCCAAACGTCGCTCTCCCGTACTATCAGTTAATGAGTGAGTCAGAAGACACTGCCACTAAGCCACAAATATCAGTTGCAGTTGTAGACGAGTCACACACGAACGAGATTCCCGACAATATTGACTCGGATCTATATACAACAACAAGACCAGAGTCATCGTTGGTTGAGTTTACCGTTGACCCTGATGGAGAACTGGCGGAGGCACTCAGGCGGAACGGATTCGACGTGTGAACTAATCCACTATCGATCGGCTGTCGTGTCTGACCAAGGCGTCCTCACGGAGTTCTCATATCAGGTTGTGCTTGAGAATGGCGGTGAGGTGATCATCGTTACGCAGTCGGGCGAAATCACAGACCTCGGATCCACTGATGTGCGCGAACCGAGGTGGCTTGCTGATGCCCGTGCCGCCACGAACTAACAGCTAATCTCTCTTCGATATCTGCTTTCTCGGGAGCACTACTTGTGACTCTTGCAGCGCAGTCCAGGCCTCACACTTCGGCGTTGGCCTCGCTCTTCCCTGTCTGCTCTGACTGGTCATCGTCGACTGCCACCTCAAAGTCATCAATCGTGTGGTCCCGCCGACTGAGCCGTTCGGCGATCAGAAATTTCCGGAGGCGGTCAAGTTGCTCCCAGTGGAGATGTGGAGGTGGATCCGCATCCAACTCATTGAACCGCTCGATAACCACAGTATTGACGAACCGATCGAACTCTCCGCAAACGCCGCACGTGCGGGAAAGATGTGAAACGTCGAATTCACGCGTGACGGTCTCGTCCATACAGGTGATACAGCGGTACTTCGAGGAGTGGCTCACATCTATTCTTTGAGGAGAGTCGCCTTGTATTCACGGATCGAACCCGGTGCGATAGAAACGGATCCTCGATCTGCGATATGCGAGTCGTCTCTCGGAGTGTCAGCGGCCGAGACCGACATATCCTTCCCAGCGGTGTATTCAGTATCCCCCGATTTCGACCGTCTCAGGCCCAGCAAGGGACTTCGTTCGCCGACCGACCGAGCGCCTGCAGCGCCCATCTTCCTGCGACGAACGGACGTGAGGAGCGGAAGATGTACCGCGAAGGATATGAATCGGGGAGTGAAGCGAGCGTAGCGAGCGAACCGACCGTGGTTCAAATCCTGCAGCGCCGATCGCCGAGTTCTCGTTCGTAATCGCACGACAGCGACGGGGTGAACGTCGATATTATCGTCTCTGAGTGCACTGCCGTTGATTTCGTTCAGCTACTGAACGATTCCGAACGACGGCGGTTTCGTCCCGCGGTTCGCTGTCTCTACGGCGTGGTGCACGACCTCTAATCATTGGGTCGTTGAACGTCCCTCGGTCACGAGCAACTGTGTCCCAACAAAATCGGGAGGTACTGGTCACGGAAACGCGATACTACATAGTTGATGGAAACGAGTATAGAACACGCTCGGTCATTCTGCCCTCGAATCAGTCGAACTCGGGGACGAAATCCTCGGCGAGTTCGGCAGCGAGTTCACTACCGGTGAGCCAGGTGATTTGCTCGTCGTCGAATCCGTAGTTCGGAAGTAGCGATTCGACTGCTTCGCCGAGTGGAATATCGTTCGTGACGACGAGAACTCGATCCCCAGCCCCATCAAGCAGGGTTTCGAGCGCCAGTCCCACGATTTCCGTATCCGCTTTTTCCACGACGTCCTCCGATCGATCACTGGAGTTCGCGATGAAGTTCCGTGCCCGATCCATCACCGTTGAGACGTCCGAGTCCGAATAGGTCGGGCTCTCGGTGACTTTCATCCACCCCTCCTGTACTGCCTCGTCGACAGGGGATTGGTCAGGAGAATACGCGTCGAGTGCAGGATCACCAGTCACCTCGGCATACACCTGTGGTGAGATGCGAAAAACGGCCTCGCGCTGGCGAGCTTCGCGGGCGAGTGCTTGGAACCGCGTACCGTCACGTCGACCGCAACTGATGAGAACCGACGAATCGATGAAGATGACCTCTCCGTCGCGTTCCATACCGGATCAGTCCTCGACGACGGGCCGGAGTGCATCCAAAATGACGCCTGCTTCCAGCGGAGAGAGTTCCTGTTCACGGGCCATAATCCGGTGTGTGACGGATCCCTCGGCGTATTCGCGGGCGTAGTCGAGTGCGACGGCGAGCCCGTCGAGTCCGTGGCGATCGATATACGTATCGACGTCGTCATCCCGCATTCGACGGGCGATCGCCTCGACTAGCTCCGGCGTGATTCGTCGTTCGGCATCGCCCGCGACCAGTTGGAGGTCGATCTCGTGAGCCGTATATTCCGCCGGCCGTCCATCATTCGACTGTTCGACGAAGCCTGCGGCTTCGAGGTCGTCGACGTATTCGTAGACCGTTCGCTGTGGGAGATCGAGCGTCCCGACGACATCCTGGATCGTCGTCGCCGGATGATGGTCGATATAGGTGTAGATCCACGCTTTTCGCGGATTCCCGAGGAGCGCGAACACCTCGCCACCAGTATCGAGTGGAGTATCCCAGTTTGCTTTTCTCGTCGCCATCAGTAGTAGCAAATTGCATGCAAATTGCAATAAGTCTTGTTGAGATGGAGTCGTCACTGACATCAGGTTTCTACGAGCGCGTGGAGGGCTATCGTACGACCGTGACATCTTCCCGGCAGTGATTTTCAGTGTGTTCAGCGCTCTTCGATTTCGACCGTTTCAGGCACAGCAAGGGACTTCGTTCGTCGAGCGTACAAGCGCTTGCAGCGCCCATCGCCGATTTTTCGTTTGTAACCGCACGACTGCGGCGGGTCAAACGTCGATGTCATCGGCTCTGAGTGAACTGCCGTTGATTTCGTTCGGCTACCGAACGATTCCGAACGACGGCGGTTTCGCCCCGTGGTTCGCTACTTCGGTACAGCGGCCAGATGGATCTAATCATTGGGCCATTGAACGTGATTCCTACCCGATCACAGGGAGGTGGATAAACCGCCCGTCTCGGGCACGGTGATCAGTCCGATCGTTCGGCGTCATCCCTCGCGACGTTGCCCCGATACTCCTCTGCCTGTAGCACGCTCTCGACGGCGCGCGTGTATGCCGCCTCTCGCCAGGTGCGTGTCGTCTTCGACGCTGACTTAATCTCTCGAAGATCGGCGAATGCTCCTCGGAGCTGTGTCGCCAACTTCTCACGCACCCGCTCTTCAGTCCAGTACTCGTTCGTCGTGTTCTGCACCCACTCGAAGTACGACGCCGTGACCCCACCGGCGTTGGCGAGAATGTCTGGGACGACCGGAACCCCCCGCTCTGTGAGGTGTTCATCGGCCCGCGACGTCGTCGGCCCATTGGCCATCTCCAGCACTGCGTCCGCCTGCACCTCCGCCACGTTGGCCTCGGTGATCTGATTCTCGATGGCGGCCGGAATCAGCACGTCGACGTCGAGTGTCAGCAAGTCAGCGTTGGTGAGTTCCGTCGCTCCGAACTCGAACAGATCGTCGCTCGACTCGTACGCCTCGAACAGCGCCGGCACGTCGATGCCGCTCGAATCGTATATTCCGCCGTCGACGTTGCTGACCGATACGATGTCGTATCCGCGCTCGTGAAGGAATTTCGCGAGGTAGGAGCCGACGTTTCCGAACCCCTGAACCGCGACGGTCGTTCCCTCCCGTGTCATCCCCACCTCGTTCACGAACTCGTCGAGGATCACTGCCCCACCAAGGGAGGTCGCGTATTCGCGGCCCTCGCTCCCACCGAGTTCGACCGGTTTCCCTGTGATCACGCCCGGTGCCTGCCGCCCGGTGATCGACTCGTATTCGTCCCGCATCCACGCCATGATCCGGCCGTCGGTGTTCACGTCGGGCGCGGGGATGTCCGTCTCCGGGCCGATGTTTCGGTGGTACTCCTTGATGTAGGCTCGCGAAAGGCGCTCCAGTTCCCCCTCCGAGAGCCGCGACGGGTCGACCTGTATCCCCCCTTTGGCGCCGCCGAACGGGATGTTGGCGACGGCACACTTCAGCGACATCAGGAAGGCCAGTTCGTCGACTTCGTCGGCGTTCACCGACGGGTGGTACCGAATCCCGCCTTTCGTCGGTCCACGGGCGGTGTTGTACTGGATCCGGAAGGAGGGGAACACCTCCACGCTCCCGTCGTCCATCCGTATCGGGATGTTCACGTTGATACGACGTTTGGGCTGTCGGAGGAGGTCCAGTTCCCGGTCGGCGAGCCGTCCGATTTTCGATACACGATCCAGTTCGGTCGTACACACGTCACAGAGCGTTTCCGTCCCAGTGGGTCCGAGGTCAGTATCCATCGACTGTCACCGATCGTTCGTTCACTGAAACACGACAAATAGTCCCGGCGAGTGTGCAACCGCGTTCAAACAGGATATTACAGTTTCCTCGCCAGGTCAGTCGGTCACGTCGTGTACGATCGGACCTGTTCTTTCGGAGAGAGCCGATCCGTCATCGGGAGAGCGCGCGTCCCCGAGAGATCCGTCAGTCGTACTCCGTCGCGGACTGGCGACGGTCAAATCCGAGCGTGTAGCTCCAATGCACAGCCGATACGGGGTTAAGAGTGTTCCCGTCGTCGCTGATACTAATGGCTGGTCAGACTACCGTCCCGTCGTCGCCGGAACCATCGTCGTTACGAGCACTCCCGCCGAGCGCGAAACTGGTCGTCAAGACGCTCGAATACGAGGGTCGTCTCACCCAAGCGGAACTCGTCGAATCGACGCGACTTCCGGACCGAACAGTTCGGTACGCACTGCGGAAACTCGAAGACCAGGACGTGGTGACCTCCCGAATCTCGTTCGCCGACGCCCGACAGCGCGTCTACTCGCTCACGACCGCCGAGTCGTAGGGGTACGAGAAGGGGACCAACCCAGTCTACTGCGCGCGATCAGTGATCGTGTCCGCCGCGGGTAAACTGCCCGGAGAACGCCCGCTGGACGACTTCGGGGAGGGCCGGGTGGATATGAATGCTCTCGCGGATGTCCTGAACGGTTCCGGAGCCGGCCGTCATCGCGACGACGACTTCCTGCACGAGCGTTGAGGCGTCGGGGCCGATGATGTGGCAACCGAGTATTTCCCCGTCGAGGTCGATGAGTACCTTCACGAAGCCTTCGGCTTTCATCGCGTCGCCGCGGGCGGTCTCCTCGTATCGGTAAGTGTTGGTCGCGTAGTCCCGCCCCTCGGCTCGCAGGTCGCTCTCGCTGGCGCCGACGCCCGCGACTTCGGGCGAGGCGAAGACGGCAAAGGGCATCGCGCTGTAACCGACTGCTTCGAGGTCGCTCCCGAAGATGTTTCGCGCGACGGTCCGTGCTTCGTGGTTGGCGTTGTGTTTCAGCAAGTACTCGCCGACGATGTCGCCCAGTGCCCAGACGCCGTCGGCGGCCGTCCGCAGGTACTCGTCGGTTTCGACGAACCCCCCCTCGTCGGTTTCGACTGCCGTGGCATCGAGGTTCAGCGTATCGGCGTTCGACACACGTCCGGCGGCGATCAGCAACTCGTCACCCGTCACGGTGACGCTCGCTTCGTCGTCGACGATGCCCCCATCGTCTCCGTATTCGTACGGCCGTGCCTCGACGGTTACGGTCCCGTCACTCTCGGAGACTGCGGTCGCGGTGTAGCCGGTGTGGACGGTGAATCGCTCGGCGTACCGTTCGGTGAAGGATTCGGCGACTTCGTCGTCGGCTTCGGGAAGCAGGTTCGGTCGACGGCCGATGATCGTCACGTCGCTTCCGAACGTCCCGAAGAAATGGCCGAGTTCGGCCGCGATGTAGCCACCACCGACGATCACGAGGTTGTCCGGGGGCGTTTCGAGTTGGAGCGCATCCGTACTCGTCAAATACTCAACGTCGTCGATGCCGTCGATAGACGGAATCGCCGGCCGTGATCCCGCCGCGATAAGGATCGTCTCGGCCCGGAGTCGGGCCCCGTCGTCTTCGCCGTCGACGACTTCGACCGTGTGGTCGTCGACGAACCGTCCCTCCCCCTCGAACAGGCTGTGTTGGGAGGACGAGCGGAGGCCCCGCCGGATGGACTCCGCGTCCGCCTCGACTTCCTCGTTCACTTCTCGGACGATGTCGGCGAACTCGATGTCCTCGACGCGAGCGTCGATGTGAAACTCCTCGGCACGCTCTATTGTCTCGAGGACGTCCGCGTGATAGAGCAGTAACTTTGATGGGATACAGCCGCGATTGAGACAGGTCCCTCCCAGTGGCCCTTTCTCGACCACGGCGACGGACTGCCCTTGATTCGCCGCAACGTTGGCGACGTCGAGCCCCGACCCGGAGCCGATCACCAGAAAGTCGAACTCTTCCATACGCCCGTTCACACGTCTTCGAGTATGAACGTCCGGTTGCATTCCGACATTTCCTCGTGGTAACCCACTCACCAATTAGTTAGCTAATTGATTATTGTCTTGGCGTTCGTCAACGATGGTGGTGACAATTATGGCAACTGAAACCACAACGGCCTCGTCAGTATCGTCCGTAACATCGGAGCAGTGGATCGCCGGGGCGGCCGGCGGGTTCGTCGGGAGCATCTTCTTCGGGCTGATGATGATGTTCGTCATGCCGGCCCCGCTGCTGGAGGTGGTAATCCCGGCCATGTACGGTATCGACGGCCCGGCGTTGCTCGCAGGCTGGGCGATCCACCAGTTCCACGGTGTCGTCCTCGGTCTCGTGTACGTCGCGCTCGTCCAGTTCGGACCGCTACGCGAACCTGCCCGTGAGTTCACCGGAGCGATCGGTCTCGGCGTCGCCTACGGCATCTTGACGACGCTCGTCCTCGCGGCACTCGTGATGCCGCTGTGGCTCGCGGCCGTCGGCTTCCCCGCTGCGCCACCGTTCCCGAACGTCGCGTTCCCGGCGACGGTCGTCTCGACGATCGGCCACATTGTCTACGCGATTCCCCTCACCGTCGCGTACGCGATGTCGACATAGCGTGGTTCTATAGTAGATTTGTAAGTTATTGCACGCCCGATCGCATGACTGCGTGTGATTGGGCGTACAAACTGTTTCTTAGGCAACTTGACCCCACTTCGCCGTCGCCTGTGCAACGCCGTCCCAACGTCGCTTCAGGTATTCGATACCACGCTGCGTCCGAGTGTGTGCAATGCCAACAGTAACCGTACGCGGATACGAGATCCACTACCGAAAGGACGGCGACGAGGGACCACCGATCGTGATGATCCACGGCGTGCCCACCAACAGTTCCCAGTGGGAACCGATTCAGGACCTCCTCTCGCCGTATTTCGAGACGTACGCCATCGACCTCATCGGCATGGGGAAAAGCGACAAACCACTGGACGACTGGGAGTACTCTTGGGAGAACGACTCCCACATCATCGCGGAGTTGATGGACGAATGGGGCCACGATTCGATGATCGTCGCCGGCGACGACTGGGGCGGTGGTATCGCGCTCGACTTCGCCGCTCGCTACCCCGACAAGACGGACATCTGTGTCGCCGTCGACCCGGTCGCCTACGACAACTGGCCGGTCGCGGAGATCGAATCCATCGGCCGGCTGGCCTTCATCGACGACGATGAAGAGTTCCGGAAGGCCGTCGCGGATTTCCCGATGAAACTCGTCCAGACCCTCCGGACGATGGTGCACGAACCGAGCAACTTCCGGGGTGGAGCCATCAAAGAGGGCGTCTCGACAGCGCGAACGACACACGACCTCCGAAAACTCCGCGAACCGTACGAGACAGTCGACTACGCCGCCGGCGGCTCACAGCTCAACGGCGACGCCGGCTACGGTTCGCCGAAACTCGACGCCATTCGCGCCCTCGCGCTTCGCGGCGCGTCGCTCGACCCCGACTGGATGCTCGATATCCCCTACGAGGATATCACCGCGCCGACAATGCTCCTCTGGGGATTGCAGGACATCATGATGGACTCGGCGATCCGCTTCCGATTCAGATACGACATTACGAACGCGCCCGTTCGCATCCAGCCACTCCAGGAGGCGGGCCACCTCGCGCTGGTGGATCAACCCCACCTCGGCGCCGATGCCATCATCGACTTCGTCACCGAACACCAGGGCACCGACGTCCTCGCCGACCGGTACATGGGATTCCCCGAAATCCTGTGATCGGTCGTGTACCGTCGTTGCACGCCGCCGCGTGGCTTTTTATACCGGAGCATCCATCGACGGTATGGATTTCCGAGCACGAATTCCTCTTCGGGGGATGCAGAGCGCATGAGTGCGAACGAGAACTGGGTGCGACGGGAGCGTTCGTTCCGCGGTATTTCGGAGCGGCTGGCCATCAACTACCTCGAAAACCTAGGCGCCGAACAGGTCGAAGACGATCGCGTCGTCGCCGACGACTGGACGGCGACGCTTTCCTCACAGACCGTCGGAATCGGCCCGTCCGTTTCGCTGACGCAGGTCGACCTGATCTTCGAGGGTGACCCCAACGCCCTCGATTCGCTTATCGAACGCTTCGCCCAGAAAGCGATGCGTGCCGGCGGATAAGCGCCGCAGTAAAACGTATCTCCAATCTACACTCGACACTTGAGTGTCGGTCGATCCGATCACGTATCGAATCAGTTCGTCGTACGATGGACGACGATCCGTAATCGTCGGTAGCCCGCAATCGACTGACTGTCCTCGAATGGTCCGTCTCTACGTTCACGCGCGGTGTTAGAGACGACAGTTATCAGAAGGTAATAACTTCGTACCCGTCGGCGACGAGCGACCGAATGCTCGGGTGCCCGTCGTGGTCGTCGAGCGTGACCGGTCCGGCGTCGTTCACGATGTCGTCGACGCCGAACGCGCCGGCGCAGTAGTCACAGACGGAGGTATCGTCCCGAACCGTCCGATAGAGTTCGTGGTAGTCGCTGTCCTCGTCTTCGAGTTCGGGAATCCACTGCGTCCCGGCTCCGTCGAAGATGAGTTCGACGTCGTCGCCGTCCGTCTCGGCGAACTCCTTGGCCGTTTCGAGCCCGTTCGCGAGACGGCCTTGGTCGGCGTGTGAGTCGGTGCCTGCGAGAACGATAACTGCTGCTTTCACCATTCCGGCTCCTGGTACGCCGCCGCCTCATATAGGGGACGCGTGGCTGTGCAATCCGCACACCTGGTCCCACTCGATTTAAAAGGCCCCTGTCGAAGGCCAGACTCGATGCTGGGACTTCGAGGCCAGTCGGGTAGAGACCGCGGTCGGGGATGGGTTTCGGGATTCGACCGACGTGCGGCCGGAAGGACTAGAGTTCGACGTCGCTGACGCTCTCGACGTCGAACCGGGTTACGTCGGGCTCACCGTCGAGCAACTCGGGGAGTGCCGCCTCGAACTCGCCGAAATGATCCGTTTCGACGTGTGCGCCGAACGCCGCTTCGCTCTCGTACCGTTCGACGAACCGGAACAGGTTCGGGTCGTCGATATCCGTGTTGACCCGATAGTCGATGATTCCATCCTCCGCCCTAGAGTGTTCGGCGAGTTCTCGCATGAGTTCGACCGCTCGGTCGCGGTGGTTCGGATCGATCGGAAACGTCGCATGGACGACGAGCATTGCACTCCTACCCGAACGGCGAGGGTGTATATAGGCCCGGCAGGCGTGCGGCGTCGTTGCACGAGGCCGGTCCATTGCCTCCTCGTCGTGATTCGACGAAGCCCCAGTTGCCGTCGGTGCTGGCCACGGAGTCGGATTCGACGACTGCGTATGCGAACGCTATTCGTCGTAGAGGTCACGCCGCACGTCGGCGACGAATTCGGCGAGGTTACGCGCGACGACCGGGTCCAGTACGACCACCGTGCCAGTCCGATCGTTCCGAGGGAGGTGAACGATGACGCGTTCGTCGAACAGTCGAACCACCGCACGAAGTCGGCCTTCGTGTTCGTCCGCGTGGTCGCTCGTCCGTCGCCGGTCGTCGGCACGGAGTTCCGCCAACACTTCCGCCTCTAAATCCGATCCGTGCAGTTCCGCGACGTCTTTCCGGCGGTAGAGGTCGCGGTGGTCCTCGTCGTCGTAGACGATGACGGCTTGGAGCGCATCGCCGGCGTGTGTCTTCAGGTGATCGACGACGTTTCCAAAGTCGTGAGCCATGTCGGTCGTTCGATCCGCGTCGAATTGCGTGTTTGGGTTCGGTACGTCCGGTCAGTCGTACGTGTGGAACTCGGTGGCCTGTTCGAGGAGTTCGTCCGGCATCCCGGGCACTTCGTCGCTTCGAACGGGCCCCTGTTCCTCGACGAGGTCGGGATCTCGCGGGAAATCTCGCAACGTCCAGTGAATCGAAATCCCCGCTTTCGCGCCGTCGCCTAGCGCGATCGGCACCTGGTTGTGCCCGGGTGTGAGATCGCCGATCGCGTAGACGCCGTCGACGCTCGTCCGGCCGTGGTCGTCTACCTCCACGGTCCCGTCGTCGTTCAGTTCACAGCCGAGATCGGTCGCCAGCCCGCTGTTGTAGTCGGTGCCGTACAGCGCGAATCCGCCCTTGTATTCTCGGACCGTACCATCCTCGAATTCGAGTGCTTTCAACCATCCGTCGCTCCCGTTCTGGACGCCGGTTACGTCCTCGTGGATCACGTCGATCGGATGTGTGTCGAGCATCTCGTCGGTCTCGTCGCTCCACGCTGGCTCGTCATCCCGAGTCAGCAGGTCAACTTCGTCGGTGAAGTTGAGCAGGATGGCAGCGACGTGGGCCGCGCTCTCGCCGTACCCCATCACGTACACGGACTCGTCCGCGAACATGTGTGCGTCACAGTGGAGACAGTAGTGGAGCCCACGACCGGTTCGAGGGAGCGGCGGGTCCGGTCGCACGTCGTTCATGCCCGTTGCCAGCGCAACCGCGTCGGCCACGTAGTCCACGTCGGTGCCGCACAGGCGGAACCGGTCGTCGTCAGTCCGGCCGGCCGATCCGATTCGATCCGAGAGTACCGTACAGCCGTACTCCTCCAGTTGCTCCTTCCCGATCTGCAGGAGCTCCATCCCGCTCGTCTCTTCGGTCGTTCCGACGAGGTTGTGAACGTCTTTCATCATCGCTGCCCGGCCCCCGCCGCGGTCGACGAGTGCTGTCTCGTGCCCGAGTCGCACGCTGTACAGTGCCGTCGACAGCCCCGCTGGTCCGCCACCGACGACGACGACTTCGTACTCTTGCTGGTCTACAGCCATACGACGACCGTCGGTGGGGGAGCTAAACGTACTATCCCGAGTGTGTGCCGGCGTTAAACGCCCGCGCTTCGGTTTAATACACGTCTGTCGTACCGTACACCGTCTCATGGCCTCGATCACCGCTGGCTTGGCCGGTGGATTGCTCGCGACGATCGTCATGACCGCCGTAATGATGATGCCAGGCGATGGCGGCTCACAGCCGACGGCTGCTCTCGTCGAGAAATTCGCTGGTGGCGAACCGAACGACCACACCACGCCGGGAATGATCCTTCACATGGTCTACGCCGTCGTCCTCGTCGGGTTCCTGGGGACCGGCATCCTCGCGTGATACGGATTAGTGTAACTGTTTACCGGTGGTTCGCCGACCTGTCTTGGCGAACCACCGGTACTGACTTACAATAATCCGTATGAATCACTGGATAGCATTGTAACCAATCACACCACAAATAGACGAAACCAATGTCACGACTACCACTACTCGAACTGGACGAGATTCCGGAAGAGTACCACTACCTGTTCACGGACGACTACCTCGGTGACCGACACATCTTCCGGGCGTGGGCGCACAACCCCGAAATTCTCCAGGCGACGCTCGAGTATCTGAACACGCTGTACGAACAGCTCGGTCAGCGTCGCAAGGAACTGGTCATCCTCAACGTGGCGCGAGCACGCGGCGCCCGATACGAGTGGCACCAGCACGTCGACATCGCCCGCGACGAGGGCGTTACCATCGAGGAGATGCGAGCGATCGGGGGCAACGACCTCTCGCCGTTCGACGACACGGAGTTCGTCCTGCTCCAGTACGCCCGCGCAGTCGAATCGGGGACCGTGACCGACCCCATCCACGACGCACTGGCACGGCACTATTCGTCGGCGGAGATCGTCGCGATCGGCCTCCTCGTCGACTTCTACGTCGGCCTGTGCAACTACATCGCGTCGGTCGATCTGCCCTTCGAAGGCGGCGAATTCGTCGGCTGGCATCCCGATCCTGATACCGTGGCGGAGATATTCGATGACGCGTGACTGCTCGATGAACTCCCGGTGACATACATGATGGATGATCGCGCCGTCGGTGCTGGGCACCTCGTCGCCCTACTCGGAGCGGGGATTCCGCTCGTCGCGCTTGGAACACTCGATGTCGGGACGGCTGGCTCGGTACTCACGAGTCTCCCGGTTCCCGCCGGGTTTCCCGTCGATCAGTTCCTCGCGCACTGGTGGGTGTTCCCCGTCTCCATTCTCTTTTCGATGATCGCGCTCTCCTCGGGCGTCTCGGGTGCCCTCTTTTTCAGTCCCTTCTTCATTCTCGTCGTCGGCCTGTCGCCGGCGCAGGCCATCGGGGCCGGGCTCATGACCGAGGTGTTCGGTATGGGGAACGGTCTCCTGAACTACGTCCGACAGCGTGTCGTCGACTACGCGACGGCGAAGTGGCTGCTCCTCGGGGCCGTCCCGTCCGTCGTCGTGGGCGCACTCGCCGCACACTACGTCCCGACGACGCTCCTGACGCTCGCGTTCGGCGTCGGTCTCCTCGGACTCGGCGCCTTCCTCGGCCTTCACGACCCGCCCGAAGAGTGTGTTCCCGGCGAGGAAGAGAACGAGTTCCTCGAACGAAAGAACACGGGCCGGGGGAAAACGGTCATCGAGGCAACCGACGGCGAACGGTTCAGCTACGATACGTGCTGGCGGCCCCCTGGCGTCGGACTGGCGACTGCCGGCGGATTCGTCACGGGACTCATCAGCGCTGGTCTCCCCGAAATCACGACGACCCAGCTCATCGTCCGGTGTCGACTTCCCCCTCGCGTGGCCATCGCGACGAGCGTGTTCGTCCTCGCTGTCGCCGCCATGGCCGGCGCCATCGTCCACGCCCTCGCGGCGACACCCGTCTGGTACGTCGTAGCGTGGTCCATCCCCGGCGTCCTCATCGGTGGCACCATCGGGACCCGAATCGGCAAGTACCTCCCCAGCGACTTCATGGAGCGGGCGCTCGGGGTCGTGTTCGTCGGCGTCGGTCTGATCGTCCTCGCGAGCGAACTGCTCGCGTGAGCTTCGACAGGGGGTGTTCGAGTGCTCTCGGGCTCTGTCTCTTGCACGCTGGCTCGTGTAATCGATTTACACACCCACGGTATCGTTAATGAAATTCCCAGCGCAGTTCGAGCCGTGATGAGCCGTCTGGAACTATACGACAGGCAGGACTGTCCGTATTCGCAGAAGGTGCGGGACAAACTCGAGGAACTGGGCGTCGGCTACGACGAGACGGTAGTGCCGGACAAACACACTGGCCGCAATGAGGTTCACGAACGCACCGGACAGCGGGGCGTTCCGGTGCTGTTCGATCCGTCCCTCGACGACGGCTGGCTCGCCGACAGCGATGCCATCGTGACTCACCTCGAACGCACCTACGGCTGAGATGAGTTCCACGACTCGTCCCGATCCCGACCGCTCGGGCCTGTCGACGCTCGTCCCTGACGATCCGGAGCAACGGCAGGCGTTCGTCACCGAAGTACTGTCCGGGGAACTACAGGACGAGAGTCGCGTCTCTGAAGCTCTCCTCGACTCCGTCGTGACCGAGTATCTCACGTCGGTTCTTGCCGACGAGACCGACCGAACACGACGGGAGTTCGCCCAGTACTGTGTCGAACACGACGTCCGACCCGAGACCCTCTCGACGCTACTGGTGGCGATACAGTCTCAGTTGATCGAACGCGCGGAACGACTACCGTCGATCGATTCGGTCGAGCTTCGGCAACTAACAAGCCGCGACATCGCCGCGATTAGTGCGTCGTATGCCGAGGCGCTCGAAGCCGGGTCGGAGAGCGGAGGGGCCGCAGTGATCGGCGAAGTTCACTCGCAGGTGGCGGACGTAACCGACCGCTCCGCGGAGATTGCGTCTCTCACGGAACAGCAGGCGTCGAACATGAACGACCTGAGTGGAGAGGTCGGAGACATCAGCGCGGCCGTCGAGGAGATCGCCGCCTCCGTGGACGAGATCGACACCCAGAGCGACGACGCGGCCGCCCTCGCCGAGGAGGGCTGTGCCAGAGCGAGCGAACTCAGCGAACGGATCGAAGCGATTCATACGCGAGCGACGGGCGTTCGCCAGGCCGTGGGGACGCTCGCCGATCACACCGAGGACATCGGCGAGTTCGTGGAGACGATCGACGACATCGCGGATCAGACGAACCTGCTGGCGCTCAACGCCTCGATCGAAGCGGCGCGCGTCGACGAAGGTGAGGGGTTCGCCGTCGTCGCGGACGAGGTGAAAGCCCTCGCCGAGGAGAGTCAGGACGAAGCTGCACGCATCCGATCGTTGGTCGAGACGATCGACGGCGCCGTCGATGGGGTCGTCGACGACATCGAGAGCGTCCACGAACAGACCGAAGCGGGGCGTGAGGAGGCGGCTCGAGCCGTCGAGACGTTCGAGGCCATCGACGAGGTCAACGGCCAACTGTCGGAGAGTATGGCGGACGTGGCGACGGCGACGGATCAGCAGGCCCGAAGCACCGAGGAACTCGCCATGATGGCCGACGAGGCCAATCGGAAGACGGAGATGATACTCGACGAAGTCGAGGGGATCGACGACAGCAATCGCGAGCTACTGGACCTGCTCGAATCGTCGGTGGACGAGTGATACGGTCTGTTGTAAGTCAGTACCGGTGGTTCGACAGACCGGGCCGGCGAACCACCGGTACACAGTTACAGCAATCCGGATGGGGGCATCGAACGGTGCCGTAGTGTATCGATTCCAGCGATGTCTGGCTATCGTCACGAACGAGCGTCCTTCGTTGTCCGTCCGTTGCACAGCCGAGGTGTGGTTATACGGCTTCGTGGAGTGGGTTCGGATGAACACATGTCCACCGACGAATTCGACCTCCGTGAACCGGAGTTAACCGCTGCCGACTTGCTCGTCCTCGACGACGAGCATTTCGCCCCCGAGACGGTCGCCATCGTCACTGGCGCGGCCTCGGGAATCGGTCGTGCAACGGCGGTCGCGCTCGCGGCGAACGGTCTCACGGTCGTCGGGGCCGACATCGACGAGGACGGCCTCGACGGGACCGTCGATCTCGCCGACGACGTGGATGCCCCTGGAACCATCCTTCCCGTCCCGACCGATCTCACGGACGAGGACGCGGTCGAGGCGATGGTCGACACCGCAGTCGAAGCTGGCGAACTACGGTACGTCGCCAACGTGGCCGGGATGCAACACATCGCCTCCATCCCCGACTTCCCGATGGCAAAGTACGACCTCCTGCTCGATATCATGCTCCGCGCGCCCTTCCTCACTGCGAAACTCGCGATGCCGCACATCCGGGCGACAGAGGATGGCGTCGGCGCAATCGGCAACATGTCCTCGGTCCACGGTCACTACGCGACGCAAGACAAGCCCGCGTACATCACGGCGAAACACGGGCTGACCGGTCTGACACGCGCCATCGCCGCGGAGGGTGAGGGCACCTTGCGGGGCTTCTCGGTCAGCGTCGGCTACGTGTTGACGCCACTGATGGTGAACCAGATCGAGGACACGGCCGAAGAGCGGGGTATCTCCGAGCAGGAAGTCGTTGAGGACGTGATGCTCGGCCAGGCACGGACGAAGGAGATGATGACGCCCGCCGAGGTGGCGAATCTCTTCGTCTTCGGCTTCTCCAGCCACGGCAAACACCTCAACGGCGGCGACATGCTCCACGACGGCGGCTACACAACCACCTATGAGTGACTCCACGAAGGTCGCCATCGCCTGTCAGGGCGGTGGAAGTCACACGGCCTTCACCGCCGGCGTCCTGAAGGAACTGCTCCGCGAGTGGGACGACGAGTACGAACTGGTCGGGATCAGCGGCACCTCCGGTGGCGCGTTCAACGCCCTGGCGACGTGGTACGGGCTCGTCACTGCCGACGCGGAGCGGTCGATCGACCTTCTCGACGCGATCTGGGACGATCTGTCGGCGTCCGACCTCTCGGACCAGTTCATGAACGAGTTCGTCGTCGGCCTGTCGCGGCTCGCGAGCGCCGGCGTCCCGATGTTCGAGGTCAGCCCGTACGACGTTCCCGGCGCGGAAGTAGGCAAAGACGCGATCCGGGAGACGCTCGAACGCCACATCGACTTCGAGGAGATTCCCGATCTGTGTCGGCGTGACGTGCCCGAACTCGTCGTCGGCACGGTCAACATCAACGCCGGTACATTCGAGACGTTTACCAACGAGGACGTGACGCCGGAGGCCGTCCTCGCCTCCGCCGCTGTGCCGAACCTGTTCGAGGCCGTCGAGATCAACGGCCACTATCACTGGGATGGACTGTTCTCGCAGAACCCACCCATCGACGACCTGATGGCCGTCGAGGCGTCCCGCAAACCGGACGAGGTGTGGGTGATACAGATCAACCCGCAGGTGCGTGAGGGCGAACCGTCCTCGCTCGAGGAGATCGCCGACCGCCGCAACGAACTCTCGGGCAACATCTCGCTGAACCAGGAGCTTCGGGTGATCGAGCGGGTGAACGACTGGGTCGAGCAGGGATACCTGCCCGAGAGCGAGTTCAAACGGACGGAGATTCATCGGATCGAGATGGGCGAGGCGTACCACTGTTCGACCAAAGTCGACCGACGTCCGTCGTTCATCCGGGAATTGATGGAACTGGGTGAACGGCGGGCGGCCGAGTTCAGGGAGGAGCGGTGATCGACGATGGACCGGTCCGATCCCGTCCGCGTCGTGGTCTGGATGCGAGATGCGCCACCGCCGCCGGACGATCACCGTTCGAGGGTTCTCGACCGGCTCCGTGAGCTCGAAACCGATGGCGCCGTCGACGACGTGTCGGTTCGCGTCTGGGGACGGTACGTCGATCCGCCTTCCGACGCTCCCGCAGGCGAAGAGGGGCCGATCCAGACGCGAATTGCCGAGTTCGAGGCGTGGGCCGACCGCGAAGATCACTCCCTCGAACCGGCCTTCGGGCGGTGCGAACGGACGACGATGGTCTCGACGGACCGACGCGAGGTGATCCGCCTCCCGCTCCAGTGTCTGGCGGTTTACGCCGGCGACCGACTCGTCGGGGTGTTCCCCTGCTCGACTGGCAGTGGCACCGAGACCGTGGCTGACTGCATTCGGCGCCTCGGAACAGAGGCTATCGTCGACGACGAGTAGACGCCCGAATCAGTTCGCTGCGTCTCTGAACGCCGCTTCGACGACCTTGCTCAGCGTCGGGTGGGCGTGGATAGTCTCGCCGACGTCCTCGACGGTGAGGCCGTGTCGCATCGCGACGACGGCCTCGTGCAGCAGGGTCGACGCCTCGTAGCCGATGGCGTGCGCGCCGAGGATGGTCCCGTCGGTCGCCGCGAGCACTTTCACGAAGCCGTCGTCGAGTTTCTTTGCGCGACCCATCGCCGAGTCGGCGTAGTCCGCCCGGCCGACGACGTACTTCTGGTCGTCGAGTTCCGCCTCGGTCTTCCCGACGCCGGCGATCTGTGGCTCCGTAAAGATGGTGTGTGGCATCGCGGAGAGGTCGAGCGAACGTCGGTCGCCGTGGACGACGTTCGCCACCGTGTGTCGCGTCTCGTAGTCTCCAGAGTGTTTGAACAGCGCGTTTCCAGCCACGTCGCCCTGTGCCCAGACGTTGTCCGCACTCGTCTCCAGATACTCGTTGGTCTCGACGAATCCGCGGTCGTCGACCTGGATGCCGGCGGCGTCGAGGTTCAGCGAGTCGGTGTTCGGGCGCCGGCCGAGTGCGACTAACACCTCGCTCCCGTCGACGGTCAGTTCGTCTCCGTCCGCGGTCTCGGCGTGGACGGCGTAGCCGTCGCCCGACTCCTCGACGGCCGTGACGCGGTGCCCGGTGTACACGTCGTGACGAGCGGCAGCGAGTTCGGTGAACAGTTCCGCCACGTCGCTGTCTTCCCGGTGGACCAGCCGGTCGTTCATCTCGACGATGGTCACGTCGGTGCCCATCGTCTCGAACACGTAGCCCAACTCGACGGCGATGTAGCCACCGCCCATGATGACGAGACTGTCCGGGAGTTCGCGCCGGTAGAGCGCGTCTTGGCTCGTGAGGTACTCGATGTCGTCGAGGCCGTCGATGGGTGGGACGACTGGGCGACTTCCCGTCGCGACGACGACCTTGTCGGCGGTGACAGATTCGCCGCCGAGTGCCACCGTTCGTTCGTCGACGAACTCGGTGTACTCGTCGAACAGCGTCAGGTTGGACCGCTCGCGGTACCGCGCCTCCATGTCGGCAGCGATGCCGCCCAGCAGGTCGTCCATCTCGTCGACGACGGCCGCGTGATCCACGCCGTCGAGCGTGGCGTCGACGTGGAAGCGCTCGGCCTCGTGGACGTGGTTGACGGCGTTCGCGGCCTGAATCAACATCTTCGAGGGGTTGCACCCGCGATTGAGACAGGTGCCCCCGAGCGGTCCCGGCTCGACCAGTGCCGTGTCGAGTCCCGCGTCCGCCGCCGCCGAGGCGACGTTGTTTCCGGTTCCTCCGCCGATGACGAGCACGTCGAAATCACTCATGTGACTCGGGATACGCCGGGCGGAATCAAATAAGGGGTAGCGACTCCGCAACGGTGTTGCACGACCACCGTCTGCGGCGGTCGATCACCGATCAGTCGTCGGGGAACGATTCCCAGAATACGTCCGGGAGTTCGCGATCCGGATTTTCCGCCATGTAATCCTGTTTCGTCAGGTTGGCCTCCTCGATGAGTGCGGCCGCTTCACCGGCCCAGATGTAGAAGCCGATCAGCGTCTCCCGGCGCATCCGCTCTAGGTCGACCGAGTGATAGACGTTGACGACACCCCCCTCCTCGCGGTTCAGTTCGGATCGGCGAAGCAGGCCGATGTCGACGAGTTTGTTCAGGTACCGCGTCACGGTACTCCGGTCGTACCCCAGCGATTCGGCGACTTCGTTCGCCGAGAGTGGTCCCTCACCGATGACGCACAGACAGATGTCGAGGCCGGCTTTGGGGAGGCCGAATGCGTCGAGGAGGACCTGTCTGACGTCGGGCGGTTTGACGGTGATATCGCAGTCGGTCACGCGCTGCATGGGTTCCCCATGACAGGACATCGGCGGGTCGTCACGTCCGAGCGCGAGAACCACGTTGTCACAGTCGGGGCATTCGAAGACGTCGTACCTGCTGGATGACGGATCGTACTGAACTGCCTCGGCCGCTTCGTTCGTGTCGTGTTCAGACATCGGTGGCCACTCCCAGCATTCGTACCCACAGACGACGGCGGAATCCATAAGTCTGCCCCGTGCGCTCACCCACGATCGATCGTCTCTGCATCGACGATGATCATCTCGTCGAGATCGAGCGCGAGGAGTTCTTCGCCGGTTACGGTTATTCTGACCTGCCCGTCGGCGTCGATGTCAGCTAGCGCGCACGATTCCAGTCCGTCGAGCTGTTCGCGGACCGTTCGCTCGTCGACGGCGAGCGCGTCCGTGAGCGATTCGACCGACGTTCGCTCCCCAGTGCTGGCGTCGCTCCGTCCCTCGAGTTCTTCCAGCACGTCCCTACGGGTTACTGACATTCTTCGGTCCGCTCGTTCGGCGCTCGACGACGTCGCGCGACTCTCGGCTCGTGTATCGTCCTCATCGGAGGAGACGTATGATTTCGTCGTTGACGAGGGTCTCGTTCGGCATCCTTGCTCTCGACACCGCGCAGGTGTGGTCTCTCACGTGAAGGCGCTGTCCGTGGTCGAGGCCGTCCGATTGACTCGCGTCCGAACGCTGTGAATCGAGGGGGTGTGTCACGGATGGCCTCCGAACGATATCGTCGCTGTCGTCACATACCGCTTTGGCGACCGTGCAATCGGATTACAACTGCTCCGTGGCGTGGCGGCCATCGCCAGTTAGTATTCTGGCAGCCAGCCTTGCAGATTCGTGAACGGCCGCCAGACGAGCACTCCGACGGATATCGCGAAAGCGGACGTTCTATCCGCGGCCACCGGCGAGTTTCGTCGCCTCGGGGAGGTTCCGGAGTCGCTGCATCGACAGCGTGCCGAGAATCGGGCCGAGAGCCAGTGGTGCGAACGCCCAGCGCCAGCCGACCAGATCCACGACCATCGGGATCAGCTGGATCGACACGGTCGTCAGGAGGAATCCGATGGCCGTCTGGAGCGTCAGCGCCGTCCCGACGTAGGACCCTTCGGCGAGTTCGGAGACGGCTGCCGAAAACTGGGCCGAATCGGCGACGATGACGAATCCCCACACGAGGACGAAGGGGACGAGAACGAGCAACGACGACCCGAAGACGAATCCCGCGGCGATACAGGCGACGCCGCTGATGGCCATGCTCGCGCTCGTGGTCTGCGTTCGACCGAACCGGTCGGCCGCCGAGCCGGCGACGACGGCGCCGGCGCCACCGATGGCGATAGTCCCGAAGGCTAGGAGCGAGGCGAGACTCGACGACTCGCCGCTTCCGCCGTTCGCCGCGATGCTCGCGATCAGGTACGCAGGGATCCACGTCCAGACGGCGTAGAGCTCCCACATGTGGCCGAAGTACCCACCGTTGGCCAGCATCGTCCCTCGATCCCGAAGGATGCGGCCGATTGCGCTCGGATCGAACGGGGCCGCCGGTGCCTGATGCGGTCCCGGCTCGACGAGGAGGACCAACAGTCCGCCGAGGACCGACAGGCCCGCGGCCCCGTAAAGCACGACCCGCGGTTGGCCGACGCCGCCGACGGCACGGAGCAGGTGCGGAAGCGCCGAGCCGACGGTCAGCGCGCCGACCAGCATGCCGATTGCGAAGCCGCGGCCCTCTTCGAACCAGCCGGCGAGAATCTTCATCCCGGTGGGGTACACCCCGGCCAGGGCGACACCGGTCAAAAACCGAAGGGCGATGGCTGGCACGGCCGACGTGACGAATCCCGCAATTGCGGCCGTGAACACTGCGCCGGCGACGGCCGACCCGGCGAACAGATACCGGGGCCGAATTACGTCCGCGAGCGTGAGCGCCGAGGAGAGGAGCGCGCCGGCGACGAAGCCCAACTGCACCGCGATAGTCAACCACGCCGTCTCGCCGTCGGTGAGCCCCCACTCGGCTGCCAACTCCGGCGCCGCAGCGGTCGCGCTGAACCACAGCGACATGGCGAGGAGTTCGGCCAGCGCGATCACCAACAGCACTCGGTGGTTTCGGGATACCATAGTAGGTATCGAATGGTAACTACCTGAGCTACCAAAAGCGTCAGCTAACCCGTCGGTAACCCCCGGTCGTTGATCGCAACGGCACACAGTAATCATGTTCGAGCGTCCAAGAAGCGATATGACCATTGACGCGTTCGTGACGCCGTCGGGGACGCACGTTCCGGCTGTGACGGCGGAGACGATGCGCGATGTCGACCGGGTTGTCGTCGAGGACGTGGGACTACAGTTGCTCCAGATGATGGAGAACGCGGGACGAACGTTGGCCCATCGAGTCGCTGCGACGGGTGAGGAACCGGCCGTGGTCGTGGCCGGAAACGGCGGTAACGGCGGTGGCGGGTTGGCGTGTGCTCGACATCTCCACAACCACGACGTTCGAGTGGCTGTCGTCCTCGACCGCGACCCCGACTCGTTATCCGGGGCCGCAGCACAGCAGTATCGGATTCTCGACGCGACGGACGTGTCGGTCACGAGCGGCGTCGAAGAACTGGCCGCGTTCGATCGAATCGGCGTGGTCGTCGACGCGCTCATCGGCTACGGCCTCGACGGCCCGCGCCGCGATCCGGCACGGGGCCTCGTCGAGGAAACGAACCGACTGGGATCGAGCGTCGTCTCCCTCGACATCCCACCCCGGCATCGACGCCACAACCGGCGAGACACTCGGGGCAGCCGTCCACCCGGAGACGACGGTCACGCTCGCCGTACCGAAGACGGGACTACGAACCTGTCCGGGACAGCTCATTCTCGCCGACATCGGGATTCCACGGGTCGTGTACGATCGCCTCGACATCGCGTACGACGGTCCGTTCGGCCGAGAGTGGTGGATCGAACTGGTGACTGGCGACTGATTATTCGCTGAGTCACAGGTTCGAAAGGGTCAAGACCGACCCCTAATCAGTCGTCGGCGCGGACGGTCTGCAATCCTTCGAGTGCGTCCTTGACCGCCGAAAAGTCCGGTTGGACGGTGGGATCGTCGGTGCTCCACGCGTACCGAATCGTCCCGTCGGTGTCGACAACGAAGACCGACCGCTTCGCGATCCGTTTGTGGCCGTTGAACTCCTCGTAGAACACGTCGTAGGATTCGGCGACGCTCCCGTCGCTATCCGAGAGGAGGGCGAAGGCCAGTTCCTCCGTCTCCGCGAACGCTCGGTGGCTGAACGAGCGATCCGTGGAGATACCGAACACCGTTACTGCCGGCTGTAGGTCGACACGGAGATTCGTCGCCCCCGGGGGACGGATCTCCGAGAACAGCTACAGCCGACAGTAGTCACTCGGTCGTCGAGGTCGAACCACAGCAAATCGTGGAGTGAGCACATGTGTTCGGTGCACTCCGGGTGGAAATCGAAGAGATAGAAGTTGATGATCACCGGCCCTCGCTGGAGCGCATCGTCGAGCGAGTACGCCGACATCTCGGTCGCGTCTCGGTCCATCGCAGTTCCGGGCAACGTGAACGCCGGTGCAGCGGTGCCTTCGGGGAGCATCGCGATCAGGCCTCCCCGGGCGGCTGGTCGCTCCGACCGGGCACGCCGCGACCCTGGAAGAAGTCGCCGGCCCAGTTGCCGATCCAGATGTCCTGATTCGCGGTGTACAGCGCCCATGCCGTCGTGAACGTGTCGTCGACGACCGACCACTCGTCGGCGCCGGCGTCGTACTCGACGGCGTCGTTGTACACGGCGGCCTGTCCGTACTCGCCGCCGGCGGCCGGCGGGAGCGGGAGCGTGAACTTGGCGCCCTCGTCGCGACTGTTCGGCCGTTCGGCCCGTTGCAGTCGCCCACGGTTGAACGTCCCGTTGAAGTAGCGGGCGTACACCTCCTGCACGTCGAGATCGAGGAGTGCGTCGGCGGCGTTGAGGCCGCCGGTCACGTCCCCGGCGTCACGCGACGTGATTCGGTAGGTGGAGGCGCCGGGATCGGTGGCGAAGGTGCCTGCGTCCTCGTCCCAGAGTTCGTCGAGCAGGTAGCCGAGGACAGTCTCCGCGGTGTCGCGGTGATCGACGCCGTCGATCTGGGAGGCCCAGAGGAGCCCCTGTCCGACCGCACCCTGCGTCGCCGCTCCATTGGCCGCGCCGTCGGCCACGCGTCCGTTGCTGTCGAGGTGGGCGTCGACTTCGGCTGCCAAGTCGTCGGCGTAGCTCGTGGCGGCAGCGCGCAGGTCGTCGCCTCCTGCGTGGGTTCCGTACCAGCCCACGGCCCCGAGCATCTGTCCGAGGTCCCGCGTCGATCCCATCTCGACGACATCGGCGGGATCGAAGAGGTCCATCGTCGTCTGCGCCATCCCGTCGGTCAGTTGCTGGATCTTCCCCTTCGGCACGAGCGGTTCCGGGTTCACGTAGCCGAACCACCCGTTCCCCGCGAGACTCGTGAGATCCGACAGGAACCAGAGCATCGCCGAGTGGTGGTTGGGCCGGGCCGTGTCGTCGACGACCGTGCCGTCACTCGGTCGGAACTCGGAGACGAGTTCGAGCGAGTCGCCTTTCGTGAGCGCTCCGTTGCCGTCCGGCCCCCCGGCGATGAGCGTCGCGTTCGTCCCGATCTGGGCGAGAGTGGTGAGCATCTGCGCGCGGAACTTCGCCGCAATTCCTGGTGGAAGCGTCTCGAAGTGTTTCTGGAAGTTCTTCGCCCACGTCACACCCTTGAGGTGCGTCCACGCGACGGAGGAAGGACTCACGACCTTCGAGGACTTCACCATGTCCCACTGCAGGGTCGACGCGTCTGGGCGGCCGTCGCCCGAGTCGAAGACGGGCTGTTGAGTGAAGTGAGGGTCGCCCTCCGTGAACGCGGCCATGTTCAGGTTCGGATTCTTGATCGGCGGCTTGTCGACATCCGCATGCTGGAGCATCGCCGGCACTCGCTGGTCGAACGCCTGCTGTTGCTCCTCGTTGTGGGGGAACAGAACCCCGTTCCCACTCATGGCGATGTTGGTACTCATGTTGTACAGGGAGTACCAGTAGGAGTCCCAGGTGGCGTCCTGCCACGCGTACGCGTTCGTCTCCCCGCCCTCGCCGGTGACGATGCCCGCCACGTCAAGGAGTCGGGTGAGCGACTGAGCGGCGGCGCTCAGTTCGACGTCGTCGACGGCCGTCGTCCCCGGCCCACCCTGTGGCTGACCGACGACGACGAGACCGACCATTCCGAGTCCCTCGTGAGGGCGACAGAAGTAATTGTAGACGCCCGGCGTCTCGAAGGTGTGTTCGAACGATTCGCCGGCTGGAAGAATCCCGGAATCGAAGGCCGTTGCCTCGTCGGGAATCCGGAGTGATCGGTCGAAGTCGGGGTGGTACGCCGTGATCGAATGCGAGCTCTCGGCGATGTTCCACGTTACGGTCGCCCCCTGTTCGACCCAGACGACGGCCGGCGTGTTCACGTGCTGACCCGCACCTCGGTCCGAGGAGAGCATCGTTGTCTCCACCGTCGCCGAGGAGTGGAGATCGTCGGGTCCCCCGAGTTGATCCGCACCGGGGGGATTGGTCCCGGAGGCTTCCGTCGCCGTGGCCGTCGCCGTTGCGGTCGACGTGGGAGTCGTCGCCGTCGAGGTGGCATCGGAGCCTTGCTGACTGTTACAACCCGCTAATGCGCCGATGGCTGCGGCTCCACCGAGACGGAGGAGCGTGCGTCGGTCGATGTCGTCGACTGGCATAACTATTCGAAACTTAGTTTCTGCCCGTAATGAATCTCGGACAACCGCGGGGTCAGCAAGTAACGCACGTGTAACCCGGTGAGTGGCGACTCATCGTGGTTGGCCGACTCGTGGTGAGAATGCGGAAGCCGACTGTGTCGGGCACGACTCGACCATGCCCGCCTGCGTAGCTCTGGAGATTCCTATGCGACCGACGACTCGTCGTCGGGTTCCGTGAGATGTTCGAGGCCCCAGTCGCGCATCGCGAAGATCACTGGTTCGAGAGAGCGACCGTGGTCCGTGAGCGAATACTGTACTCGAACTGGTTTCTCACTGATGATCTCACGGTCGACGAGCTGCTTCTCTTCGAGGTCGTCGAGGCTGCTCGAAAGCACTTTGCTCGAAATGCCGTCGACGTCGTCTTTGAGTTCGTTGAACCCGCTGGGGCCGTGTTCGAGCAGTCGGTGAACGATCACTGGATGCCATTTCTTGCAGATGAGCGACGCCGTCGTCGTGACTGGACACCAGTCCTCGCCGGCACACCATACTTCGAGTTGTTTGGCAGCAGCCACCTCTTCCGTCTCGTTGCTCATATCTCCCTCGTACGGACGGGGATGGTATAATAGTTACCTGTAGAAATCAGGTAACGTAACGTGATTTAGTTCCGAGATGTCTGAACAGGTAACGGACGAGCGGCTGCTAGCCGAGTCGACGATCCTCGCTGGGACAAAAATGGGGGTGGGGTTCGACTACAGCGACGGGGGGAACGTGAGAACGTTGCGGATGCCACCACCCGGAATGTTGGTCGTCCCGCGAACCTGCCCTTCACCCCACTCGTCATGGAACAGGTCACAGTTGAACGCGACCGGCATGTCCAGTGGCAGAATTGGGTGTTCGGATTCGTACCGGATCACGATGGGATCCTCGTTGTCGCCCATCTTGATGTTGTAGTTCCCGTAGGCTAGCGTGCCGCCGGCTCCGATATCGAAGCCGTCGCTACCGCCGTAGCTCCCGCCCAACGTCGTGTCTTCGGTAATCGAGACGATCCAGCCACCGTCTCTGACTTTCCCGGCCAGCATCTCGTCGCGATTGGTCGCCCCGTCGTCGTGGTTGTTCGGCATCGCCCGTCCCGACACCATGTACGCATTGTAACCCACGTCGGGATCCTGGTAGAACGGATTCAGCACGGCTGACCCGTCGGTGCTTTCCTCCGGTTCGAACAGGTCCACGTCACCCTCGAACGTCAGTCCGAAGCGCTCCTCGTAGAACGATTCCGCCGCTCGCCGATCCGCGTCGATGGTCTCCTCGTCTCGCCCCATGATCTCGCGCTGGAAGCGCTCCGCGTTCTCGACGACGCTCCAGTCGCCCTCGACGAGTGGTTCGGCGAGATAGACCAGTACGTGGTCGAATCCGCCGAGATTCGGCGGGGTCAGCGTCTTCGCACCGCCGTAGTTCCCGATCCGTCCGGGGTTGGTACCGTCGCCGCCGCCGGCAGCATCGGCTCGATCGGCGCTCACGGTTCCGCTCGTGCTGAGTCCGAGCGCACCCGCGATACCGACCGTTCCGATGGCCTTGAGTGTGTTGCGTCGATCCATTGGTTGCTCCGCGTGGCCCGACTCTGCACGTATTGGGCCACAATGCCACGTCACACACCACCATTATATTTCAGTTGTATCACCTCTGTAAGGTAGTAACCGATTCGTCACTCGCTCACCATTCGGTTGATACGTTACCCCGACCTCATCACATCTAGTCTCTCACGGTGTGTTTGACGCCCCACTCGTAGATGCGGTCGACGATGGGGGCGAAGTCACGGCCGCGTTCGGTCATCGTGTACTCGACGCGCACCGGCTTCTCGCTCACGATGCGGCGTTCGACGAGTTCGTGTTCTGTCTCGAGTCGGTCGAGACTGTCCGACAGGACCTTCGACGATATGTGATCTATCTCTCCTTTCAGTTCGCCGAATCCCATCGCGCCCTCCGTCAGCAACTGGTGGAGGATGACCAAGTGCCACTTGCGTCCGAGGAGGTTTGTCATGGAGATGAGCGTCTCCTGTGACTGGCTCGGTGTGACGACCGACATCGATTTCGTATCACTCGATTCTGAGTGTGTACTCATGAGTATCTGTGAAAACCCGTTATCGGTGGTCGGGGTTCAGCCGGTGAATCTGCCGATTTATACACGAACTGTCGGACACGGTTGTACAACTCGACCGGGAACCCCTTACGATTCTGTGAGTGTGAAGAGGGAATTCCAATACGAGTAACCTATTTATGTTAGTAGCGTGCGTCGGGAGAAATCGAGGGAAGGCACGACGGACGGCCCGGCGTTAGGGGGTGCCTCTGCGGTCGGACGTTTCGAGTCGTGGCCGTCGCCCGCGACTCATACTACCGACTGTAACTGTTTCAAGATATTCGCCACCTCGAGGTGGCGAATATCTTGACCGACTTACAGCCGGCAGTATCTGCTCGAACGTTCGACCTGATTAGCGCAGGAAGTCGGCCAGTTCGTCGCGATAGGCGTCCGGCCGATCTTCCATCACCCAGTGATTTGCGTCGTCCAGCCCGATCAGTTCGGCCGTCTCGATATCCGCTTGCAAGCGTTCGGCCCACTCGATGGACTGGAACTGATCGTCCGCCCCCCACAAGAGGAGTGTCCGGGCTTCGATCGTTTCCGGATCGATCTCAGTCGTGTGATTCGTGTTTGTCGAGATCGCGTTTCGAACGAGAGAGGTTACACCCGCTTCGGAGTTCCACGGCGTGGTCATGCCGGCGAGGAACGCGTCGCTGTGCTCCGACCCGTAGAGCGTATCCCGAAAGAGGTCGTCGAGCATCGCCTGCAACTCCTCCACACCGGTTTCTCGTGCCGTCTCGGGAAGTCCCAATTCGGTGATCAACTGGATCGGCCAGGAGTCGTACGCGATGGAGTTCGAGAGCACGAGCTCGTCGACTGCGTCCGGATGGTGGGCCGCGTAGCGGAGGAACACGCCACCACCGAGGTCGTGACCGACCAGCGAGGGGGTTTCGACATCAAGCACCGACAGCAGTTCCGTGATCATCTCCTCTTGTGCGCGGATCGATCTATCGAATCCGTCGAACATCGACGAGTTGCCGTATCCGATCATGTCCGGCACGATGACGCGGCGTTCCGCTGCGATCGGTCCGATCACGTCCCGCCACAGGTAGGAGTTCGTCGGAATCCCGTGGAGAAAGACGACGGGATCGCCCGATCCCTCGTCGTAGTAGGCGACATCGAGTTCGTGTCCGTCGACCGTGACGGTCGCCGTCTCTTGCGTTGCAGTCCACTCCGCGTAGCTTGGCATCCTGAATCACCCATCGATACATTCCAGTTCTGCCGGCAAACGCTTCTTGCCTATAGGGATAGGTATTATCGACGCCGTCCGTTCTGTCGCGACCGAACTCGACGGTCCGATCACCCGTCGTCGACCGCGGCGTCGAAGAGAGCGGTAAATACCTTGGACTGAGCCGTTCGAAGGTGCTGGCTAAACGTCGGCTGAGCGATCCCCAACGCGCCGGCACACTCTTCGGCCGTACTTTCACGCGGCCACGCGAAGTAGCCGCTCAGATACGCCGTTCGAAGTACCTCGTACTGTTTCTCGGTAAGCCGGTCGGCGAGGATGGTGTGGACGCCCGATTTCGTTCGAACGGGTGGAGACTGGTCACGTTCTCTCCTGGCGAGAAACTCCGAGTCCGGATGGCGTGTCCGAAAGATTTCGACGACGGTTCGGACGGCGACGTGAGATGGAACAGTTGCGACGACACGGCCGACACCTCCCGCGGCCGAAACGTCACGAGTGATCGCTCCGGTGTCGGCGAGCGTCGCAGTGACACACGGTCCTGAGACGACGAATTGGAAGAGATTTGCGTCGGAACCGTTCCTGACGAGACGTGCCTCTGCGATTGCAGATTCGCTCGCAGCCAGTTCGAGGATGTCCTTCGGAGACGTTTCACGGATACTGAAGTACTGAAGCAGGTTCCCGTCAGCTCGGTGGATCAGCTCTTCGAGGCGAATGAGACAGTCCGTTTCGGCCGAGAGACGAACGAAAAAGCAGTTCCTGTCCCGCACCTCCAATTCGATCTCCGTTACTGGAGTCTCGACGGGTTCCTGTACGGTCATACCCGGTCTTCAATGACCGCGTTGATAGGCGTTCGTCTGTCGTGTGTCTGTTTCGAACACTCGTTCACCGTCCACACGGAACCGACGGGAACGGATGGAACCGTCGTGGCTTCCCTTGTGCACTGGACCACCGAACGACGTAGCCAAAACGGGATCGATACACGTAGGTCGTCACTTCGGTGATAGTGTTCTCCTTGTCGGACGGGGACTGTTCTACCGCGGATCCTGATAGGATTGGCTCGAAACGCGTGTCCGCGGGTGAGAACTATAGGGTGAAACCGCTGCTCTCAGAACGCCGATTTGCCCCGTGTCAGGCCCAGCAAGGGACTTCGTTCACCGACCGACCGAGCGCCTGCAGCGCCCATCGCCGACTGTTCGTTCGTAATCGCACGACAGCAGTGGGCTGAATTCCGATGTTATCGTCTCTGGGTGCACTGGCGTTGATTTTTGACACCCAATACGAGCGACCCAGAGACGAGGCGGCGGAGCAGTCCGTCCTCGACCGCACCGAGCAGCAGAAACGTCGCATCGTTGGTGGCGTTCCGGATAGCGGGCTCTACGTCACCGGATTTGGCGACCATGTCAGCATCCTCTAATCCGTTGTGTGTCGCTCACTCCGTGAGGAACTGCTCACCTGCCTCGCGGTCTGCAGCGACGTCGAGCAAGATCACTTCGGCGTCGAACTCCGCTCGGAGCAATTTCGCGATGGGAGTTCTGTTCGACGTGCACGGCCGAACTCTCTGGCGGTTACTCTGGATCGAGTGCGAAGACACATATGTCGCCAGAGTACCGGTTTATACATGAGCAGAACGAACGATAAGGACCAAGAGCGGGTCGTAACCGGCATTCCGGGCGTGGACGATATTCTTGGCGGCGGCTATCTTCCCGAGTTCGCCACGCTCGTGCGAGGCGAACCCGGCTCTGGCAAGTCGATCTTCTCGTTACACTTCCTCGCTGCTGGTCTGGATGCGGACGAGACCGGGCTGTACATCAATCTTGGCGAACCGGAGAACTACATTCGGGATACTGCTCGGCACTTCGGTTTCGCTACCGATGCGATCGAGTTCCTCAACCTCTCCGCCTCCGGTGACCAGTTTCAGGGCGAGGAGACGTACACCCTGTTCGAGTCCGGTGAAGTGGAAACGCCCTCGCTCGTCGAGAGCATTCGCGCGGAGGTCCAGGAGATCAACCCGGATCGGGTCGTGGTAGATCCAGTTACCGAGTTCCGGTATCTCGCCCCCGACGAACACCAGTTCCGATCTCAGATCCTAGGCCTGATCAACTTTCTCAAAAGCGAGGGCACGACGGTCCTGCTCACGTCACAAGCTGCCGCATCGATGCCCGACGACGATCTGCAGTTTCTCGTCGATGCCGTCATAAACATGCAAGCGAAGCCGGATCGCCGAACGATCCACATCTCGAAGTTCCGTGGCTCCTCTGTCCGATCCGGTCGACACACGCTCCAGATCACCGACGATGGTATGCGGGTGTGGCCACGACTCGATCCCAACCGCCACGAGCGTGAGCACAATTCGACCAAACTCTCCTCGGGTGTTCCGGCGCTGGACTCACTGTTGTCGGGTGGCCTCACCACTGGGACGATCACGTTTCTGAGCGGGCCGACAGGGGTCGGCAAGACAACGACTGGCCTCCAGTTCATGAAAGAGGCCGCAGGCCGAGGACAGCGATCGGTCCTGTACAGCTTCGAAGAAGACCACAACACCCTCTTCGAGCGCGCGGAAGCCGTCAACATCCCCGTGACCGAAATGGTCGACCGGGGAACGCTCAACGTAGAGGCGATCGGCCCCGAAGAACTCACGATCGACGAGTTCACCCACCACATCCGGACGGAGGTCGAAGACAACGGCGCCGAAATCGTGATGGTCGACGGGACCAGCGGGTTCGAGCAGTCGCTACGCGGCGTCGACGAAGACCCGATGCGGGACCTCGTCAAGATCGGTCGCTACCTCCGCAACATGGGCGTGACCGGACTGGTGACGAACGAAGTCCACAACATCACCGGTGAGTTCCGCGCGACCGACCAAGGCATGAGCTATCTCGCGGACAGCATCGTCGTCCTACGCCATGTCGAATACAAGGGCTCACTCCGGAAGGTGATCGGTGTCCTCAAGATGCGCACCAGCCAGTACGAAAACCAGCTCCGGGAACTGGAGATCACCGAACACGGCCTGCGAGTCGGGGACTCGCTTCCCGAACTCCGAGGGATTCTCACCGGCACACCAACCTGGAATGACGATGGAGACTGAGTCACCGGCGCTTGGAACCGCCGACCGGCCCGGGACAGCGAAATCACCCGCGCGAGTCGTACCGATACTGTCGCATGTGGGCAATCAACGAGTACTCGTCAACTGGCTCCAGCAACAGGACCAGTACGAGATCGTCTCGGACGACACCGCGGCACTCTCAGAGGCCGACATCGACATGGTTATCCTCGATGCACATTCGCTCCGTACGTACGACACCGAGATCCGGAAGCGGAAGGCAGACGCAGACGCTATCCTCCCGGTGTTGCTCGTGGGGTCCGATATCGACGTTGGGACACTCGATAGTCGGGAACAGACTGAGACGGAGCCGACGGTCTCACAGCTCGTCGACGAAGTTCTGACGACACCGATCGACACCGTGGAGTTACACAATCGACTTGACACGCTCGGGCGCATCAGGTGCCAGTCGATCGCACTGGAAAGCAAGACCGACCAACTGCTGTTGTTGAATCGCATCAGCCGGCACGATATCCGCAACGAGATGAACGTCGTTATCGGCTGGACCGAGCAACTCGCAAACCACACCGACGACGCAGGCGATCAGATACGCCAACGAGTCCTGGACAGTAGCCAGCACGTCGTGGATCTCACGAAAGCCGTGCGGGAATTCGTCGACACACTCCAGACGGCTGGTGGCCCGAACTTGGAGGCGGTCGCCCCCGAAGACGCGATAACCGACGAACTCACGAAACGCCGCACCACGTTCGAGGATGCCGAGTTCGCCGTCGATGGTGACATTCCACGGGTAGACGTCCGTGCAAACGACCTCCTCGCGTCGGTGTTCAGAAACGTCCTGAACAATGCCGTCCAACACAACGACAGCGACACACCACGAGTGGAGATATCCGTCGTAGAGGGCGCCGAAACGGTTGCTATCACGATAGCCGACAACGGCCCGGGAGTTCCACCGGCTCGGCGGGACGCCGTCCTGGGCCGAACCAACCGGGGACTTGATCATCCTGCAGCGGGACTCGGTCTCTACCTCGTCGATACACTCGTCACGCAGTACGGCGGCACACTACAGATCAGCGACGCTGATCTGGGCGGGGCCAGTATCGAGATCGAACTCCCAAAAGAGCCGTCAGCTGGGGTGAATACCGATGACGATGCCTCCTGAAGCGATGCCCGAATCCCGGAACCGGGTCCTCCCGCTCATCGCGGATTCGGGCAATCGCCAGTTGCTCGAACAGTGGATCGACGACCACCCCGCCTACGAATCCGTGGCCGTCTCTGGAGACATCGAGGACGCTGACTTCGATGTCTGTATCGTCGATAAAGGGGCGTTCCAAGAGCACCTCGATGCGCTCCGTGCGAAGAAGACGGCGGCAGCCCCCGTCTTGCTTCCGTATCTCCTGTTGCTTCCGGAGTCCGGGGCGGAGATTCTCGAGTCGGATGCTGGTCAGCTTGCCGACAGCGTGGTTACGGAGACGATCGACGAGATCGTCTCGCTGCCGATCCAGCAGGCCGAACTCGACTGGCGACTGGAAGCGTTGTTCCGACTGCGGAATCAGTCGCTCACCTTGCGAGAACGAGAGCGCGAGCTCGAACGCCAGATCGATCTCTTCGAGAAGGCGCAGGATATTGCGAACGTCGGCGCCTGGGAGTACGACTTGGATGCTGAGGAGGGGTGGTGGACCGACGAGGCTCGCTGCATCCACGCGCTCCAAGACGACACGACGCCGTCACCGGAGCTGAGCCTCCAACATTTCCACCCCGCGGACCGATCGGTTGTCGAAGCGGCATTCGAGACGGCTGTCGAGGAGGGTGAACCGTACGATGTCGAAGTCCGACTCATCGATGCGGAAGACAACCTGCGATGGGTGCGAACGAGGGGAGAACCGCAGTACGAAGACGGGGAACTGGCCCGCGTTCGAGGGACGATACAGGACATCACCGAGCGCAAGGAACGCGAACTCGACCTCCAGCGCATCAAGCAAGCAGTCGAATCCGCTGGCCACGCGATCCTTATCACCGACCCCGACGGGAGAATCGAGTACGTCAACTCGGGGTTCGAGGAGATAACCGGCTTCACCCAGGCAGAGGTCGTCGGTGAGACACCGCACGTGTTGAACTCCGGTGCGATGCCGGAGGGGTATTTCGAGGACTTCTGGAACACTATCCGCTCTGGAGAGGTGTGGGCAGAGGAGATCGTCAACCGTCGGAAAAACGGGGAGACGTACACGGCGATGCAGACGGTCGCACCCGTCATCGACGATGACGAGATTCACGCGTTCGTGGCAGTCCAAGACGACATTACGGAACGCAAAGAGCGGGAGGAGACACTCAAACGGCGGACGCAGGCGATCGACGAAGCGCCAGTCGGTATCACCATCACTGATCCTGAACGGGAGGACAACCCGATGATCTACGTCAACGATGCGTTCGTAGACCTGACGGGCTACCCACGTGCGGAAGCAGTCGGGGAAAACTGTCGATTCCTCCAGGGTGAGAGTACCGACCCGGACCAGGTTGCCGAAATTCGAGAGGCGATCGATGCAGAAGAACCGATATCGATCGAGCTCAAAAATTATCGCAAGGACGGAACGGAGTTCTGGAACCACCTGGAAATTGCGCCTGTACGAGATGATGCAGGTACTGTCGTCAACTACATCGGATTCCAACAGGATGTCACAGGACGCAAGGAGCGCCAACGACAGTTAGGAGTTCTTGAGCGGGTGTTACGTCACAACCTGCGCAACGATATGAACGTGGTTCGAGGACGAGCTGAGACGATCCACGCCGAGATGTCGGGCGAGGTTGCAGCATCCGCCGAGAAGATCGTGGACACGAGCGATCAACTGATCGAACTAGCAGAAAAAGAACGTCAGATAACGGAATTGCTTCGGGAGCCCCAGACACACGACCAAATCAAGGTATGTGATCGTCTCCAGGACGTTGTTTCGAGTGTTGGTTCGGAGCACTCGGACGCGACAATTACCGTTGAATGCCCTGACGACGTAACTGTCGAGGCGATGCCACAGTTTGGGCAGGCGATCGAAGAACTCGTTACGAACGCGATCATCCACAACGATTCGCCGTCGCCCGAAGTCACTGTGACCGTCACTCAGACCGACGAGGCGGTTCGTATCGGAGTAGCCGACAGTGGGCCACGCATCCCCGAGATGGAGCGAGACGTACTGGTAGGCGAAGCGGAGCAAACACCGCTGTACCACGGGAGCGGTCTCGGGTTGTGGCTCGTGAAGTTAATCACCGCCCGGTCGGGCGGTACCATCACAGTCGAGGAGAATTCGCCAGCCGGCAATATTGTCAGAATAGAACTGTCCCGGTGACAGTTCCGTCCGGATTCGGGCAGTACTACATCAACGGTATCGTCGTCGCCGACGGAGACGTCTTCACGACGACAAGCGGCGGTGACGTCCACGCAATCACTGGCTGAACGAGAGAGTGGTTTCCACTGAAGTTCGCGTCCGGCCGAGTCAATCTCCAGAGCGAAACGTGATCGCGTATCGAGTCAGCGCGTGTCGAACGAGTGAATCAGGTCGCTCGTCGAGTACCGCTCGACCACATTCTGTTCGTCGAAATAGGAATCGTCACTCCAGATGGCCGCATCGTTGGCGATCGCACAGGCCAAATAGAGCACGTCGTCGGGGTCGGTGTTGCCGATCGCTACGTCCGCCTCCTCGATACGGTCACAGAAGTCAACAATCCCGTCCAGTTCGCGGTCGTCGAGTTCGCACACCCGTTTCTCGTCGTATTCGGCGCCCAGAGAGACGTCGGGTCGGGGTTCCCACCTCGTGAGAATACGCTAGCACCATTTTAGTGGCGCTGTTTTATGCTTGGGTGTGGACGTGACCGCAGTGTCGCGGTTTTCCTGCCGGACGCGGACAGGAATCCGGTAACAGAGATCCACTACAGAAATAGATGGTGCTGGTCATGCTTGGGACGTTGCACGGACTCTACGTGGTGGTCTTCGGCCTCGCTAGCCTCGTCTGTCTCGGCGCGCTGCTCGGCGTTCGAACACTCTCTCACTCCGACATCCGCCGTGGGCTTGCCGGGTTGTTTCTGTTGAACGGCGTCTGGGCCCTACTGATGGCAGTGCGACTTCTGTTGCCGACGCTGTCGAGTAAACGTGTCGTGTACGTATTTGGATTGATCGCCGGCATCGCGACTGTCTTCGCGTGGCTTTACTTCGCTTCGGCCTACAGTGGCCGCCAGTACCACCGATCACGATCCCTGCGACTCGTCGCTGTCGCCGTATTCACCGCAATCGTGCTGGTCAAGGTTACTAACCCGATCCACGGGGCCTACATGCAGATGCGAATCGTCGCAGAACCGTTCCGCCACGCCCGTGTCACGCATTTTGCGCCTCACTGGCTGGTGACTGGGTTCTCGTACACCGCCTCCGGAATGGGGTTCTGGTTTCTTTTCGATTCGTTCGCCGACGCCGATACTCGCCCTACCGCGCTGTATCTACTCGTATCGGTCACTGCACTGCCGCTCGTTCCGTACATCGTCGCCTACTACCACGAAGGGCCGGTCCTCCTGTTGAACTACGAACCGATCGGCATCGCCATCTTCGCACTCGGCGTGTTCTGGTACGCACGCGGCGAGTTCACCCGCCTCAGTAACCCCGACCAGTCATCCATCGCCGAGAGTATCTCGGAGGGTGCACTCATCTTGGACGATCAAGGGACTGTCGTCAACTACAACGACAGCGCGGCCTCCATTCTCGAACACGAGCCCGTCCAGGGCCAGCCCCTCGACACCGTCGACACGGAATTGGCGAGCCTAGAGAGCGGTGAAAAGACCATCCTATCCCGGTCGATCGGCGACCAGAGTGCCAAGTTCGAAGGCCACCGAGTGGACATCGAGGCCGAGACTGCCTCGGAAGCAATCACGCTCACCGACGTGACCCAGATCGTCCACCTCGAAGATGTCTCCCGGTTGTTTCGTGAACTCAACAAAGTGCTCATCCAGAACAGGGATCCGGACGAGTTCACGACGCTCGTTCCCGAGAAGCTGTCGACCATCGACGCGTACCGGATGGTCTGGCTGTACGCTGCGCCGGACGATGAGACCGGCTACGTCGCTGGCCAACCAGACGGGTACGTCCAACGCCAGCGTAGCGGCGTCGATAGCCCCGATCCAGTGTGCAAGGCGGCCGACACCGACGACATCCAAGTCGTCGACGTCGATCCGGCCCGGAATGACGGGTGGGAAGCCGCTGCTGCCGACCGAGGTATCACTGCGTGTCTGGCAGTCCCGTTGCACTTTCCGACCGGCGAGGAGTACGTTCTGGGGGTCTACACGACGGCGCTGGACGGGGTCAGCGAAGCCGAAACCGAGTTGTTCCGGGACATCGCCGAAGCAGTTCCGAACACGGTGACGGCCATCACGGCCCATCAAGAAGCCAAGGAGTACCAGAAAGCAGTCGAGCACGCCGGATACGCAATTTTCATCACCGACGTCAACGGCGTAATCCGCCACGTCAACCCGGCATTCGAAGCGATCACCGGATACACGGCCGACGAAGCGATCGGGGAGACACCGCGGATCCTCAAGTCCGGCGAGATGGACGAGCAGTACTACGAACGACTCTGGGACACCGTTCTGGATGGCGAGGTATTCTCCGACGAAATCGTCAATAAGACGAAAAGCGGAGATCGGTACCTTGCCCGCCAGACGGCCGCACCGGTCACCGATGAGACCGGGGAGCCGATCGCGTTCGTCGCCATTCAGGTGGAACTGACGGAGGATCTCCTCCGAAAGCAGCGCCTGTCGGTCTTGAACCGGCTGCTTAGACACAACCTCCGGAACAAACTGAACGTGATTTCTCTCCAGATGGCGCGACTCGAAGACCTCTACCAGTCGACGACTGATGACAGCGAACGAGAGGCAGAGGCCCGCCAGGTCGTCCAGGCGGTCCAGCGCGTGACCGAGAAAATCACGGCCAGATCCGAGAAAGCGCACGAAATCGAGCAGATCTTCGATCGCCTCGACGCGACGGGGGATTGTATGCCGCTGGCGTCGGCCACGATGTCGGTTCGAAACACGCTTGCCGACATCGAGGCGACCACGACGCTCGACGTCGACGAGAATCTCACCAGCTATGAGGTCAACCACGAGATTCTGACGATCCTGGACGAATTGATCACGAACGCCGTCAAACACAACACGAGTCCCGACCCGACGGTACACGTCGCTGTAACACTCAGCGACGACAGCGAGGTTCGGTTCTCGGTGAGCGACAACGGTCCCGGGCTGTCCGCCCAGGAACAGCATATACTGACGGAGGGTGAGGAAACGCAGCTCAACCACAGTAGCGGACTCGGCCTCTGGATGGTGACGTGGATTGTGACGTACTGTGGCGGGATGGTGACGGCCGACATCGATGACGACGGGACGACGATCGACGTCTTCGTCCCCGCGTGGTCCTCGGAAAGTACTCAGGATCAGTCGAGGACGGGTTCCCCGACCGATCGAGGCTATAGTAGCGTTTGAAACTGTTTGCACACCTGATCGAACGCAGTCCTGCGATCAGGTGTGCAATGACTTACAAAGGCTACTATAGGAGTGAACCCCCGCGTGGACACGAACGAACTTCGTCTCGATTTCGGTCGCCGTATCCAGCACACTGCTGTCGCCGAGTGCCGAAAAACTCGGTAGAGCGATTTGCTGATAGTGTTTATTGTAACTGTGTACCGGTGGTTCGCCGGCTCGTCTCGGCGAACCGCCGGTACTGACTTACAATAATCACTATGAGACCCGCTATCGACCGAAGAGGTCTTGCCCTCAACAGCGTAGCGTCAGGTGTCGGGATGAACCACGACCGAATTCACGCGCGCCGACCGACCCACGATCTCGATCGGTGGTCGACAGGGGCCGTCGAGTCGATCACGGATCGCGACGGTCACTGCGTCGTGACCGTCGAAACCGAGAGCGGAGCCGCAATCGAACTCGTTGTCACGGTCGCGATCCGTGATCTCGTTCTATCACGATTGGATATCGACGACGGGGAGTCGGCCGTCGGCGAACGGATCTGGTATCGGGAGCGTGGTGGGTGAGCGCCACCGTAGCCGGCGACAGTATCGTAGGGACAATCGGCAGTCAGCAGAGATTTTCGCCGGACCGTTACGGTGAGGATCTATGAACAGTTACGATAACCCCTATCAGTAGGCACGCCGTTCCGATGGGTCACTAGCCTGACGCACAGTGCCCGATTGCCGTGTCCCGTCTGCTCACCCTCGATCCGATCCATGTGATGGCCGCGTATACCAGAGTGCCCAGAGGATCAACACGCCTTGCAGAGGGAGCCGACCCCAACGAACGAAGCCGGATGGGTCGCCACCGCCCGGCATCCCTTCAACCACGACACCGTGGGTCGCCATGTAGACGTTCGCCGGAAAGATGGCGACGAGTAACGCGACGGTCGCCCACGCTGCGAACCGTCGCGTCCGGGGAAGCAGTACCCCGATCCCGACACCGATCTCGGCAAGGCCGGAAAGATACACGAGTGCGAGCCGTGCCGGAAAAATTGGGGGAACGATCTGGACGTACAGCTCTGGCACCACGAAATGCAAGGCTCCAGCGACGATGTACATCGGTCCCATCAGATAGAGGAGCGGGCGTTTGACCCGCTGTAGAATCTCGGTCACCGGGAGGTGGTAGCGACCAGGCGGTGAAGTAGCTTCTTCATCGACGCGGTCCACCTCGGGCCGCTCGTCACACACGTTGTCGTCCCGGGAGACGTTGGTCTCTCGCCCAACCACGGTTCGAGCGTGGTGTCTGGTTCGGCTGCTGCGAGATCTCCTCGAGCGCGCGTTCGAAGACTAGAGCCACCGACCTCGACGTTCCGGCTTGCAGCGTCTCATCGTCTGCGAGTGACTTCGCCGACCGGATCGAGTCACTTTGTGAGACGACTCGGGAGTCACGGGTGGTGACCTCTCCGTTTCTCCGACGGAGACGACCGGCCTTCGTACTCACTACCCTTGACGAGGCGCAACGTAATCGCATTCACCCACGCACTCCTCTTTGAGTGGGCTTTCACCGAGCACCTGTTCGGATTTCGAGCCACTTCGGAAGACAGTGATGCCCTTGAGATCGAGATCTCGCGCGGACAGGAAAATATCTTTGACGTCGTCGACGGATGCGGATTCGGGAAGGTTCACGGTCTTGCTCACCGCGTTATCGACGTGTTCCTGGAACGCCCCCTGAATCTGGAGGTGGTGGTCGGCGGGGATATCGTGGGCGGTCTGGAAGAGCAACTTCACATCGTTCGGAATCTCCTCGACATCTTGGATCGTGGTTCGACCGTGAAGGTCCTCGATGAGTGCCTCGGAGTAGAACCCGCGGTCCTTCGCGATGTCCACGAAGCGGTCGTTGACGATTTCCAGTCCTCCCATCACCTGTTTCGTGTAGGTCACGTTGTAGATGGGTTCGATACTGGCCGAACACCCCGCGATGAGTGAAATCGTTCCCGTGGGAGCGATGGTCGTGGTCGTGGCGTTCCGCATCGGCACCTCTCGGATCGAGTCCTCCCACGCCGGGAACGGGTCGCGTTCGTCCGCCAGTTGTCGGGATGCCGCCCACGATTCCTCCTGAATGAACTCCATCAACTCGTCCGCGAACTCGACGGCGTCCCGGGAAAAGTAGGGGATCTCGAGATCGACGAGCATGTCCTGAAATCCCATCACGCCAAGGCCCAATCTGCGCGTTTTGGCCACCATCTCCTCGATCTCGGGAACCGGAAACTCCGACATCTCGATCGCGTTGTCGAGAAAGCGCACGGCGAGGTGGACCGTCTCACGGAGCTTCTCCCAATCGACCTCCTCGGCGTCGGTATGCTGGCCGAGGTTGATCGATCCCAGGACACACGCCTCGTAGGGGAGTTCGGGCACTTCGCCGCAGGGGTTCGTCGCTTCGATCCGCCCGAGGTGAGGTGTCGGGTTGTGTTCGTTGATCGTATCGAGGAACAGCATCCCCGGATCACCGGCCGTCCACGCTGCTTCGGCGATTCGATCGAGCATAGCGTCGGGATTCGCTTGCCGAACGGCGGCGTCCGTTCGCGGATTCACGATATCGTAAGCGTCCCCGGCCGCGTAGGCCTCCCAGAACTCGGCGTCGGTCGCCACGGAGAGGTTGAAATTCCGCAGTACGTCGTCGTCCGACTTGACGGAGATGAACGCCTCGATATCGGGATGAGTCACGTCGAGGACACTCATATTCGCGCCGCGGCGGCGACCGCCTTGCTTGATCTGCTCGGTCGCGGTATCGAAGATTTTCATGAAGCTTACCGGTCCCGACGCGACACCACCAGTTTTCCTCACGACATCGCCCTCGGGACGGAGCTTCGAGAACGAAAACCCGGTGCCACCACCGCTCTGGTGGATAAGCGCCGTCTGCTTGACAGCCGTAAAGATCGATTCTATCGAGTCCTCGACCGGGAGGACGAAGCAAGCAGCGAGTTGCTGGAGCTCGGTTCCAGCGTTCATTAGCGTCGGCGAATTTGGGAGAAAATCGAGATTGCTGATCGCCTGGTAAAACTGCTCTTCAGTCGTTTCGACATCGCCGCCGAACTGTGCCTCGGCTTTCGCGAGATTTGACGCGACACGATGAAACATCTCGTCCGGCGTTTCGATCACGGTTCCCTCCTCGTCCTGTTGCAGATACCGTCGGTGGAGGACGGTTTCGGCGACACTATCGAGTGCTCCCATACGTCTAGACGTGTGGTGTGGTGTATTAAGACGTGGTCTCACCCCTCACACGTTCCGAGACACTCGCCTTGCTCATCTGTGGAGTACTTCTCCGGCCCGGTCGAGTTACATCGCCGATTACTGGAACATCGTCCGAGTCTGGGTCGGTTCGCCCCCCTGCTGTTGTTGCATCTGTTGGAGTTGCCGGGCTATCTGTTGTTTTTGCTTCCGGATCTTCTCGGCCTGTTCTTCGAGTTCGCTCGTGTCGATGTCGAACTCGACGAGTGGTTCGAGGGCGTCCTCGATGACCGCCTGTGCGGCACTGGGGTCAGGGAGGCGTGGGTCGCAGCGGACGATGAGGACGGCGGTCGGAATGTCGTTGTGGTAGCAGTCGACCACCAGTCCTCCGGTGACGCCACCGACGGCTCCCGATTCCTCGGCCAACGAGATGCCGGCGTCGGTTAACGCCGATTCCATTTCATCGGAGGTTGCGACCCCGGAGACCGCTCCGATCTGGTTCTCCGACTCCGCCTGTGCCCCGACGAGGAAGATGGCCCGGTCGAATTCGTCTGCGAGGTCTCGATAGACGCACTTGCTCAACGATTGGATAGCGTTCGGCGGGATGGGAACGTCGCTCTGGAGCGTCATCACGGAGGGATCTGGACCCGCGTAGACACGCACGGCATCGCGGATACGCCCCTCGTTAAACGCAGCCAGGGGTGGCAACGCGTCCGACTGGATGTTCCCGTAGTAGTCGAGACCGAGCTGGGAGGTGATCTGGTCCACTGCTATCGAAGCGACCATCCCCAGTCCGGGCAACCCCTCGATGAGGGTCGGCGATTCCGCGTCGATGTCCGATACACGCTCGAAATGTGCTGCGGGAGCTGCTTGAGACATAGTGGGTCCGTTCCACTACTCGCCGACTCGGATTATATGTATTCTGCAAATCGTTACTGAGTTACAATTGCACCCCTCAATTCGAGCGTTCGCCGACGTTGGAGACTGATTCCTTCGTCATCTCAGTGTAGAAACTGACCGCTTCGCGGGGAGGGCCCCCACATCACTGTTATCAGACGTATCATGACCACCTCACTATTCATATCTACGAGGCTGTTCCCGAGAGCTGAGATTTGTCGATCTATTAAACACATTGTTCGATCTACACGAGGTCATGGGAGAACTCGAAACGGAAGCGCAGAAAACACGAGCTGAAGTTGCCTCGTATCTCCGTCAGTTGGCCGATCAGCTCGACGAAGGTGGCGCTGTGACGCTCGAACTCGGGAATCAACGCGTAAAGCTCGATCCCACCGATTCGATCACGTTCAAACTCGAGGGCGAATCGGACTGGACCGAGGGCGATACCGAGGCCAAACAGAGCATCGAATTCGAGCTAGTGTGGCGGCAGGAAGCACAGACCGCCGAAGAGGGATCACTGCAGCTCGAACAGACGGGACCGTAACCGTCAGCTCTCCCGCCCGATCGTGGGTCCCGTACATGGCCTGTTTTCGGGTAACTGCAGAATGGAGGTGTCACGAGCCCCGACGGCGAACGAGGTAGACGACGAACAAGGCGACCGCGACGGCGAGTACGGGCACTTCGTACGGACGAGCGTGGAACGTCAGAATCGATGCTGCCACGACGAGCGCTCCGGCAACCACTGCGTACCCGAGATGGGGATCGCCCGCTCTCCGTCCATCGACGGGCTCCGTGCGGACGACCAGTTCACCCCGTTCGAGCCGATACAGCGTTCGATCGAACCGAGCGGGAATCCGTGCCAGTGCAGGGAGCGATTGACGCGCATCCGTCCACGTCTCCTCGATGATCGCATCGAGTTCGCTCTCGATCAGCCCCTGCTCGACGAGGAACGAGCGCACGACTGCGAGGAAGTCGAACTCTGGATCCAGCTGCCGACAAACGCCTTCACCGACGGTTCCGACTCGAATGAGTAGCATCACGTTCGGCGGAATGCGAAACGGGAAATCCCGAAGCATCGTCGTCAATTCTGTGATGATCATCCGCCAAGTGACCTCCGACCGGCCTTCGAGATTCTCGATGACGAGTTCGAGAATTCGACTGACCTCGGAACGATTGACGTGTGGTTCGAGGACATCCAGCGCGATGAGCGCGTCTACCAGGTCGTCCACGTCGCGACGGACGAGCGCCCGATAGAGCCCGATGATGTCCTCCTGAATAGTGGCTGGCAGGCGTTCGCTCATCCCAAAGTCGAAGAGGAGGAGACGGCCGCCGTCCGTGACAGCGAGGTTGCCTGGGTGTGGATCCGCGTGGAACACTCCGTCGACGAGGCCCATCTCCAGATACACGTTGATGATTCGCGTTGCCATCTCGTGTGGCGTCACGTCGACATCATCGAAAGCGTCGTCGTCGGTTATTTTTCGGCCCGTCAGGTACTCCATGGCTAGCACACGCTCCGAGGACAGGGTTTCGTAGACCGCGGGGATGACGACGCGATCGTCGTCGGCAAAGTTCTCCCTGATCTCTCTCATGATCCTCCCCTCTCGGTCGAAATCCAACTCGTCCGAGATGATGTCCTCGAAGTCGTCGGCGGCGTTTTCGATCGAATATTGCTGGCGTTCGGTAGCGAAGGAACTGATCAGCGGAATCAGCCCGCGAACGACCTGGAGGTCACGCTCGATCACGGGTTCCAGACCGGGACGACGTACTTTCAGCGCGATTCGCTCCCCCTGATACTGGGCAGTATAGACGTACGCGAGGGAGCCGCCGGCGATCGGTTCGAGTGTCGACCGATCGAGCTCGTCGTCCAATTCCTCGTCGACGATCCGCGTTGGATCCTCTCCTGCATCTTCGGGGACTTCGTCCTGAAGCGTCCCGAAAGCGTCGGCATAGATCGGTGGTACGATGTCGGGGCGTGTTGAGAGTACCTGCCCTATTTTGACGAATGCCGGCCCGAGTTCGAGCATCGTGTCGCGCATCCGTTCGGCTCTCCGTCGATGGCTGTCGTCAGTAACTTGTCGGCCCGATCCGAACAGTACGAACCGCCGCCGATCACGAAGAAATGCCAGCGCGAAGGGGAGAAATCGGAAGATGACGACCAGATATCGACGGAATACCCCTCTCATTCTCTACAAAGTACGAAGGGAGTGGTCGACAACTTGCCGTACGAACGTCGTTTTCGCGCAAGGAGCATATGTGAGCGAACGAGCGGTCGCCTCGGTTTCGGCGTATCCACCCTGAACCAATTACACGAGCGGTCGGACACGAGATGAAAGTACTGATCGGGGGACGAGTCCTGTGAGCACCCGCTGCGACGGGGGCTGGATTACTCGTCCGGCTCGAATTCGCGGGACTGGCTCTCGATCACCGCAGCGACGTCGTCCAGCATTTCGCCGGCCGTCGCGACGATGTCGTCGAGCGTGGCGATCCCGACGAGCGTCCCGTCATCGCCGACGACCGGGATCCGACGGACCCGGCCTTCGGCCATCGTCGCGGGGAGATCCACCGCCGTGGCGTCCTCGTGGATCGTGACCGGGTCCGGCGTCATGACGTCCTCGGCAGTCAGGTCGGAGAGGTCGTCGTAGCGGGCTACCGCGAGGGCGATGTCCCGGTCGGTGACGATCCCGACCGGTCTGTTCTCCTCGGCGATCACGAGGTCGCCGAGTTCCTCCTCTAGCATCGTCCGGGCGAGGGCTTTGACCGACGTGTCCGTGCTGGCCGTCGTGACGTCTACCGCGAGGGTTTTGACTGGCATGATTCGTGTGGAGATTCGTCGTCCAGTTACAAATAGCCGACCTGCGTCTACCAGTCACTGATAATGACTACTCCCACTTTTTACCGTCGAGCGCCACCCCCGTTAGCGGCGCTCGGCGGGAAGAGACGAGAGTAATCATTATGACACGGACACAGCCCTGATCGCGGTGTCCTGTTGTCCCGCCCCGTCCAGTCGTGCCGTCGCGAAACTAGTGCCGCACGGAGCGCGCGTCGCGCACGTCCGCGCCGTCCCTCACCTTGTCCTCACAGAACGGACACACCCTGGGGCTGTCCTCGCCGTTGGGTGCGAACACTCGTACGTACGCCTCGGTGACTGACGAACCACAGTTCTGGCACTCCGGCATGTGTGCAAGTAATCTTTAACATGGTATATAAAATTTCTGTATATCGACACTTGTCGAATTCGAACGGGCGACGGAACGGGGCGACGCTGGACGCTCAGAACGGGGCGACGGCGTCGTCACCGTCGAAGTCGTCGCTCCGCTCGAGGCCGTACTCCCAGGCCTCGTAGCCGTCGGCGAGGTTCGCTACCTCGGTGTCCGTACCGGTCCCCTCGTAGGCTTCGAGCAGCCGGGCGGCCTGAAGCGAGCTCTCGCCGTGCGGGCAGGCGACGACGATCTCCTCGGCCCAGTCGCGGTCCTCGATCGCCCCGGTGAACCGGTGGATCGGGACGTTCTCCGCACCCGGGATGTGTCCGCGGCGGTACGCGGCCTCTGACCTGACGTCGATCACCTGCACCGGATCGCCCGCCTCGAGGCGCTCGTGGAGTTCATCGGCGGAAATCTCCCGGACCATACGTCGGATTCGCGTCGCGGCGGCAAAACGGGACTGGTTCCGATCGCCGGCACCTCACAGCTGTGCGACGCAGCGTCGACACCGGCTGAAAGAGGGGTCGTTCGTCGCGCCACAGTGTCGACACCGAACACGATCCCTCCCGGCAGTCTCTACGGGGGGTGCCGACCCCGAGTCGGCGGTCGTCGCGGGCGTCGAGCGCGTGGTGGTGGCGACGCCGCCCGCCGACGAGATGAACCCGGTGACGCTCGCGGCGATACACGCGGCGGGCGCGGACGCGGTGTACGCCGTCGGCGGCGCGCAGGCGGTCGGCGCGCTCGCGTATGGCACGGAGACAGTCGAGCGCGTCCAGAAAATCGTCGGTCCCGGGAACAAGTGGGTGACCGCGGCCAAGGCGGAAGTCCGTGGTGACGTGGAGATAGACTTCCTCGCCGGGCCCTCCGAGGTGCTCGTGCTCGCGGACGAAACCGCGGACCCGCGGTTCGTCGCGGCGGACGCGCTCGCGCAGGCCGAACACGACCCGAACGCCTCCGTCGTCGTCGTTTCGGACGACGAGGACACCGCCGAAGCGGTGTGCGACGAGATCGAATCCCGTCTCGACGACCGCGAGCGCGCGGACATCATCGAGCAGTCACTCGGGAGCGACGCGAGCGGGGTGTTCGTCGCCCGGTCGCCGAGCGAGGCCGTTCTCTTCGCGGAGGAGTACGCCGCGGAACATCTCTCCGTGCAGGCGGACGACGCCGAAGGACTCGCGGAGCGCGTGACGAACGCGGGCAGCGTCTTCCTCGGCGGGTACACGCCCGTCGCCGCCGGCGACTACGCCACCGGCACGAACCACGTCCTCCCGACGAACGCGAAGGCGAAAGTGTACGGCGGCCTCTCCGTCGACACATTCCTCCGAGCCACCACCGTCCAGCGACTCGACCGCGACGCCCTCTCCGACCTCCGAACCACGGTCACCACGCTCGCGAACGCCGAAGGATTAGAGGGTCACGCGGCCAGCGTCGACGCCCGCTTCGAGGACGAAGACGACGACTGAGAATCGCGGTGTGATGCAGTGTGGTGTGGAGTGGTTCGGTGCTGTGCGGGGCGGTGTGGTGCTGTGCGCGGCGGTGCGGGTGCGGTCCTGGTGGATCGAAAGGGCGAGCCGGTTTCGGCGAACCCCGGCGACGCAAGCACGTGAGCGAAGCGAACGCGCGCAGCGAGCCGCGGGAGTCGAAACCGGCGAGGGCTTTCGGGTCCCGGTGGTTCCGGTGTCGGTGTTCTCGGTAGAGGGCTTTCGGGTCTCGTCGTTCTCGGATGTGCCGTTCTAGCGTTCGGTGGTCTCGTGGCCCCCGGGGACAGTGTCCAACTCTTCGAGGACTTCTTTTTTGTGTACGTATTCTGCTCCCGGCGGCAGTCTTATCCTCTCGGATGAGAAAGGTAGTAGCATGAGTACGACTGCCGAGTCCGAGAGTGCGCGACCCGTTTCGGTGACGGAGGACGCGGCGTCGCAGGCGACGCGTCTGCTGGAGAGCGAAGGGTTGGATACGGATATCGCTGGTCTGCGGTTGTTCGTCCAGCAGGGCGGGTGTGCGGGGCTCTCGTACGGGATGCGGTTCGACGACGAACCGGAGCCCGACGACACGATTACGGAACAGCACGGCTTGCGGGTGTTCGTGGATCCGTCGAGTATGAAGTACATCGAGGGGAGCGAACTCGATTACGAGGACGGCTTGCAGGCGGCGGGATTCCACGTGGAGAACCCGAACGTCGAGGCGGAGTGTGGGTGCGGTGAGTCGTTCCGCACGTAGTTCGACTTCTATTCTATACTCGAGTTCGTCGGGGCCGAGTTAGTCGAGGCCGAACGCGACTTCGACTTCGGCCTGGTACTCGCGGCCGTCGACGCTCGCGACTTCGACGCCCTGTTCTACGACTTCGACCCAGCTTACGTTGTCGAGCGTCTCCTCCGCGCGGTCGATGGCGTCGTCCACTGCGGCTTCGAAGCTGTCCGGGCTGCGGCCGACGAGCGTGATTTTCTTGTAAACCATAGTGGGAAAGTCGCGCCGGAGGCCGTTAAAACTACTCGCTGTTTGCATACCGCGCGCCGAGCGCGCTCACGACGTCCGTGAGGTAGGCGGTCCCCCAGACGGCGACGAGGACGCCGCCCACGGCGTCGTACACGAGGTCTTTGATGGTGTCCTCGAGTCCATACTGGGTGAGGACGGAGCCGCCGACGAGGTTGCCGGCTTCGCCGACGAAGAATTCGAGGACTTCCCAGACGACGCCGAACGCGACGACGACGAGGAGGATGAACGCGAACGTGAATTTGGGCGGGAAGTCGATGCCGTCTTCGTGTTCGTCGACGGCGCGTGCGAACGCGTAGCCCGCGCCCGCGACGAGCGTGGAGGAGAGCGCGTGCGTCACGTGGTCCCACCACGGCACCGTCTTGTAGGGGCCGAGGGTGCCGACGGCGTGGAGGAACGCGGCGAGCGTCATCCAGAGAACGAGCGCGGAGTCCATCGGGATGTTGTAGTCGCGTTCGAGGAGGGCGGGGACCTGTGTCACGCCGAGCGCGACGGCGCCGTTCACGACGATGCCGGGGTTCCCGCGGTCGAGGCCGATGAAGACGATGCCGACGAGCGAGAGCTGCATCGCGCGGGTGGCGCGGCGCTGGTTCTCCTCGCTGATGCCGACGACGTCTCGGATTCTCATTCGAGGGCCTCCGCGACGGGTTCCGGGAGGCGGACGCGGGCGTCCGCGAGCCGCCGGAAGTAGCGTTCGAAGACGATACCGGCGACGATACCGACGACCGTCGCGGCGACGAAGTCCCACATCAGCGCGTCGAGCGCCGCGCGCTCCACCGGCTCGGAGACGGAGAGCGCTTGCGGGCCGACGAACGTCGTGCCGACGAACACGTCGGACAGCCAGAGCAGGTGGTCGAAGACGCCGCCGTTGACCACCTGGTCGGGGAGCGTCGGGGGTTCCGAGTAGAGGAAGTGGGTGCGGAGGAGGACGTCGGAGAACCACTGGCCGACGGCGAGGATTCCGGCCGTGGCGAGGGTGGCGAGTACGACGAACAGGACGGCGAACCACTCGGTCATGCGGACGGCGGTGAACACGTCGAGTTCGACGGCGACGACGAGCGCGAGCGCCGCGACCGAGAGATACGTCGTCACGTCCACGAGGACGCCGACGTTGAGGAGCGCGCGGCCGAGTTCCGGGAGGAACGCGAGCGCGAGCACCTCCCACGGCAGCATGACGCGCGCGTTCCGGTACGCGAGCGGCGGAATCACCGCGAGCGCGACGACCACGGTGGTGAATCCGACCCACACCCAGTCGGCGTCGAGCGCGCTTTCGATCGCGACGGAGGCGACGAGCGCCACCAGTATCCACGAGACGACGGCGTTCAGTCGGCGGTTCTCCAGCACGATTCCCAGTCGCTCCGACCCACTCATCACTTCGCCTATGCGTGCCCGGGTTACAAAGCTGTGGGCGGCGGAACCGGATTACGCGATGTAGACGATGGTGTACGCGAGCCCGGCTATCGTGATGGCCGCGAGTCCGGTGACGGCCGCGGTGGCCGGGTCCGGGAGGCGGCGCTCCCAGTTCGGGACGACGCCGACGAATCCGACGGCGAGCACGCTGAACACGAACTGATAGGACGCCTCGAACGTCGGCGGCGCGATGACGAGCGCGGCGAGCGCGTACGCCGCACCGCCGGCCGCGCGGACGTTGAGCGCGCGCAACGGGTCGCGGTCCGAGAGCCGAAGGAAGGTGAGGACGCCGAGCCAGATGCAGGTGAGTTCCGCGAAGAACGCGGAGAGGAGGTTCAGCGTCGGGTCCGCGAAGAGGCCGAGTCGGTGTTCGACGAGGTTCGCGGCGAACGGGTAGAGGAAGCGGGGGGCGTCGCCGGTGAACAGGTCGCCGAACGGGTGGGTGAGGAGGCCGACGAGCGCGACGACGAGCACCGCGCGCGCCGAGATGTCGAGGGAGCGGCCCGCGGCGTACGCGACGAGCGTACCCGCGAATACGTAGACGGCCATGACGACGCCGCCGAGCGCGCCGCTCGCGGCCGCCGCGACGCCGACCAGTGCGACGAGGACGGGTGCGGCGAGGAGACTGCGGCGGTCGGTGCGCGCGACGAGGGCGAACGCGACGGCGGCGGGGACGGCGAGGACGAGCGAGTGCGTCACCGACCGGTGGACCGCGGTGGAGGCCGTCCAGAACGCGTTCGTCGCGGCGAACACGTCCGTCGAGTGGACGGTGAGGAGTCCGACCGGTGCGTACACCATGTCCACGTCGGGGACGGCGGCGAACAGGGCGGCGGCGACGCCGAGGGCGAGCGCCTCGCGGTTCGTACGCCCCAGGTGCGTGGCGGCGAGGGCGACGAGGGCGAACGCGAGCGTCTCGTGGCCGACGAACATAGCTCTAGGAAACCGGTTCAGAAATATAAGCTTCCTGTCGGCCGTGTCAGTCGCTGTCGTCCTTCTTCGTCCACTTCTTCTCGATGTCGGCGTTCGCGCGCACCACGGTGTCGCCGTCGACGTCGATGCGTGTCTTCCGGAGTTCGATCTCTTGGACGACGCCCGTGGTGTCGCCGGCGACGACGGTGTCACCGGGGTTGAAGTCGGGGTCGCGGAGCAGATAGATACCGGCGACGGCGTCGGCTATCATCCCGGAGAGCGCGTAGGAGACGCCGAGCGCGAGGAAGCCGGAGGCCGTGCCGAGCGCGGCGGCGATGTCGTTGAGGCCGACGATGGAGAGGAAGCCGAGGATGACGCCGAACCAGAGGAAGACGGCGACGACAGTCCAGCAGAACGTCACGTAGAGCGGTTGGTCTTCGAAGATGCGGCGCAAGAACGCCTTGACGACGATGCCGACGACTCTCACGACGACGGCTGCGAGCGCGAGGAAGACGATGCCCGAGACGATTTTCGGGAGCGCCGCGACGATGCCGTCCGCGAAGTCGGTGATGGTCTGGTCGATGACGCCCATATCCCGTCGTGGCGCGCCCCCGAGATAAAAGCCGTCGCCGGGTCGGCCGGGGTGGCACGCCGGAACGTGAACGCTTTTGGGGATACTCTCGGTAGCGTGGAGCATGGAGTCTGCACCAGACCTGGGGGAACTGACGCCGCCGGACAGGACGCTGATGGGGCCGGGTCCGAGTCCCGTCCATCCGCGCGTACTCCGCGCGATGAGTACGCCGCTGGTCGGCCACCTCGACCCGTCGTTCCTCGAAATCATGGACGAGACGCAGGAACTCCTGCGCTACACGTTCCGCACAGATAATCAGTGGACGATTCCCGTCTCCGGGACCGGGAGCGCGTCGATGGAGGCCGCCATCGGGAACCTCGTCGAACCGGGCGATACGATGCTCGTCCCGACGAACGGCTACTTCGGCGGTCGGATGGCCGAGATGGCGAAGCGCGCGGGCGGCAGCGTCGTGGAAGTCGACGCGCCGTGGGGCGAACCGCTCGACCCCGCGGACGTGCAGGACGCGTTCGACGAACACCAGCCCGACGTGTTCGGGTTCGTGCACGCCGAAACGTCGACCGGCGTCCGCCAGCCGAACGTCTCGGAGTTGACGAGCATCGCGCACAGCCACGACGCGCTCGTCGTCGCGGACACCGTGACGAGTCTGGGCGGCGTCGAACTGAAAGTGGACGACTGGGACATCGACGTGGCGTACTCGGGCCCGCAGAAGTGTCTGTCGTGTCCGCCGGGTGCGAGTCCGCTCACGCTCAACGACGACGCGATGGACAAAGTCCTCTCCCGCGAGGAACCCGCGCGGTCGTGGTATCTCGACCTCAGCCTCCTCGAAGGCTACTGGGGCGAAGAACGGGCGTACCACCACACCGCGCCCATCACGAACGTCTACGCGCTCCGCGAAGCGCTCCGCCTCGTCGCCGAAGAAGGCATCGAGGAGCGCTGGGACCGCCACGAGCGCGTCGCCGGCGAACTCAAAGCGGGCGTCGAAGAACTCGGACTGGAGATGAACGCCGACGACGAGTACTGGCTGCCGAGCCTGAACGCCGTCCGCGTCCCCGACGGCGCGACGGACAGCGCGGTCATCGACTACCTGCTCGCGGAGTACGACCTCGAAATCGCGGGCGGGCTCGGTGACCTCGCGGGCGAGATATTCAGAATCGGTTGTATGGGCCACGGTGCGCGCGAGAAGAACGTCGCGTATCTCCTCGACGCGCTCGAAGACGCGCTCGACTAAGTTGGGGCGCGGGCGACTTCGTACTCTCCGTCTTCTTCGACTCCGATGACGGCGTACTCGTAGTCGGGCGCGGCGGAGTCGAGTGCCGCGCCGAGATCGTGGACGCAGTCGCTCCACGTGACGAAACACCGCATCCGGTCTCCGTTCGGTGTGTCTACGTCGTTAGTTACGGCGAGGACTTCTATCTCCTTCCAGTCGCGGGCGGCGGTGAACGTGGTTCCGTCGCCGGAGACGCTGTACCCGAGGTCGGCGAAAATCGACTTGGCTTCGTCAGACGGTGGGCCAATGTGTGACACCATCTACCACACCCTACCGCACCAGCCGTGATAAGTCTTCTTGCTACTCAGTAACACAGTCTTCTCGAACTGCAGAAACCGCGCGATTCGCGTTCTCTCCGCGCCGTTGGCGAGTATTGCGATTCGCCGCCGTGGGGGACGATAGCTTTTTGCTCGGTGTCGCGATACTTCGACCAATGAACGCGGACGTGACCGGCATCGTCTCTCCCGTGCTGATACCGTTCGACGACGACGGTGCTGTCGACTACGACCGCATCGCGGACTCGACGAGGTTCACGCTCGACTGCGGGGCCGACGCCGTCGTCGCCGCCGGAACCGCCGTCGCGCAGGAACTCACGTCGCTCACCGTCCCCGAGCGAAAGCGCATCGTCACGGAAACCGTCGACGCGGTGGACGGCGAGCGCCCCGTGTTCGCCGGGGTCTCTCACCCCGCCCTCCCCGTCGTAGACGAACTCGTCGAGCACGCACTCGACGCGGGCGCGGACGGCCTCTTCCTCATGCCGCCGTGGGGGATTCCACCGGACGAGGCGACGACGATAGCGTACTACGAACACGTCGCGGAGACGACGGACGTCCCGATATTCCTCTACAACAACCCGACCGTCACCTTCGACCTCTCGAAGGAACTGATGGCCGACATCATGGACTTAGCGGGGATGACCTACGTCAAGGAGAGTTCGCGCAACTGGAAGAAACTCGCGTGGCTCCTCGAAGAAGTGAACGAACCGGGCGAGGCGCACGTGTTCACCACGCTCGACGTGCTGTTCCAGACGCTCCAGATGGGCGGCGTCGGCGCGACGATGCCGCCGCCGGTCACCGCGCCCGCTCGGGAGATCGTCGACGCCTACGAAGCCGGGGACGCCGACCGCGCACTCTCCGTGCAGCGCCACCTCTCGAAGTTCCCGCCGGGCGACGCGCGCCTCAACGCCGCGTGCAAGGCCGCGATGGCCGTCGCGAACTGCGACATCGGGTCCGTCCGCCCGCCGTACCCGGGCGTGAGCGACGGCGAGCGCGAGAGAATCGAGGACTGGATGGCGGACGTGACGGTTCCCGGCTGGACCGACTGACCTTATTTCGCGGGGCGGGCGACCACGCGAATCGGCGCGCCGTCGCAGTCGGCGAGTTTCGTCGGGAGCGCCGCAACGTCCACCGTCTCGCCGACCAGTCCGGCGAGGTTCGTGAGGTTCTCGATTATCAGGGTATCGTTCCCGAGGAGCGTCGTGTGCACGGGGAACGTGAAGCCCTCGGGCCGGAGTTCCGGCGGGCGGTCCGGCGTCAGGAAGTCGATTCCCACCCAGTCGAGGTCGCGGTCGACCAGCCACGCCGCCAGTTCGTCCGTGAAGTACGGGTGGTCCTGATAGGCGTCCTCCTCGACGAGGTCCTCCCAGCCAGTTCGGAGCAGTAAGCCGTCCGCCGCGTCCAGTTCTTCCTCGACGGAGTCCACGTCCGCGACCTCGATGGCTTCCGTCGCGTCGACGTCGACTTCGTGGACGACCGCGCGACCCAGCCACCGGTCGGGCCCGTACGCGTCGATGGTCTCGCCGTCGGCGACCGCGTGACAGGGCGCGTCGACGTGCGTTCCGATGTGCGTCGCGAACGTCACCTCGCTCACCTGCAACGACGTGTCGGACTGCTCGCTCAGGTGTCGAAACTCGGGACACGGCAGAAACTCCATGCGAGCCATATCCCGGTGCAGCGTGTGTGAAAGGTCCGTCCAGTCGCCCGTATCGAGCATACCTCGGGGAACTCCGTTCGCGCGATTAAACCTGCCGGTGCGAACAAGTACCACGGTCTGCGAGCGGGAGCCAGGCGTGCGAGTAGCGCTTTGCGCTACTCGTGCGCCGCGTTCCCGTGAACGAGCGATGCGAGTGATCGGGGGCCAGGCACGCGAATAACTCTTCGAGTTATTCGTGTGCCGCGTTCCCGCGAGCGTACGGCGCAGCCGTGCGCGAGGGGGAGCCAGGCACGTGAGTGAAGTCTCCGACTTCACTCATGTGCCGCGTCCCACTCTTCGGGTTTGCGGAGGTTGCCGCATTCGTTGCATTGGATGCGGCCCATGGAGTCCATGGCGTTGTCGGTGGTTTCGCAGTTCGTGCAGTACCAGCCGTACTTGCGGGTTCGTTCGCGGTCCCGGTAGACGGCGAGGAAGGGCGCTTTTTCGCCGCGTTCGCCCTCGTCTTCGGCGACGTAGAGCGTGCCGTCTTCGGTTTCCAGTTCGAACATACTGGGAGTGGGCGTCGGCGGTCCTTAGCGATGACGACACGTTCAATGTTCGTCGCCGATTTCTGGGACTATGGTTCGACTCCTCCACTACTCCGACGTGGAGAACGCGCACGACGATCCCGAGCGTATCGGCCGGCTCGCGGGTGCGTTGTCCGCGCTCTCCGGGCCGGATTCGGTTCTCGCGGGGACGGGCGACAACACGTCTCCGGGTGTACTTCCGCTCGTGACCGAGGGGCGGCAGGCTATCGATTTCTTCGAGGCGGTCGGGACGGACGTGGAGACGTTCGGAAATCACGACTTCGATTACGGTACCGACGCGACGCGGGAGATCGTCGCCGAATCGCCGCAGACGTGGGTGAGCGCGAACGTTCACGCGGACGGCGGGCGGTTCGCCGCGGACGAGGGCGTGGTTCCGTGGACGATAGAGGAACGCGACGGAGTGCGAATCGGGTTCGTCGGCGTCACGGACCCGAAGACGCCCTCGATCAATCCGAACACGGGTGATGCGCGCTTCTCCGACCCTATCGAGGCGGTGCGGGAGGGCGCGGCCGAACTCCGTGACAGGGGCGTGGACTACGTGGTCGTCCTCAGCCACCTCGGGAACGGCGACGAGGAGCTCGCCGCGGAGACGGACGTGGACGTTATCCTCGGCGGGCACGTCCACACCGAGTTAGAGGAGCGCGTCCACGGCACCCTGCTCACGCGCCCGGGCGTGAACGGCGATGTCGTCTACGAGGTCGAACTCGGACCCGACCCGACCGCCACCCGGCACGCCGTCCGCGAGTTCGGCGTGAACGAGTCCGTCGCGGCGGCCCTCCGGGAGCGCGAGTCCGACGCGTCGCTGGACGAAGTGGTCGCGCACGTCGAAAACCCGATCGAGCGTTCGGAAGCGACGACGTTCCGGGGTGAGAGTCGGATCGGGAACTTCGTCGCGGACGCGTATCGGTGGGCGGCGGACGCGGACGTCGGCCTCCAGAACAGCGGCGGCATCCGCTCCGGTCCCGCGCTCGCGGGCGACGTCACCGTCGCGGACCTGATTTCGGTGGTGCCGTTCGAGGAACCCGTCGCCGTCGCGGAACTCACCGGGGAGGAACTCCTGACCGTTCTCCGGCAATCCCACGGCGCGACCGTCGGGTTCGGCGAGGCCGACTGGTGGCACTCCCACCTCAGCGGCGCGCGCGTGACGTGGGATACGATGGACGAACGCCTCGTCGAAGCGACGGTCGACGGCGACCCCATCGACCCGGACGCGATGTACACCGTCGCGACGAACGACTACCTCTTCCACACGGCCCACGAGTTCCCGGTTCTGGACGCCGAACACCGCGTCCGCACCCTCGACACCCAGCACCGCGTGCTCGCTGAATTCGCCCGCGAGCACGGCATCGACCCCGACGTCGAAGGCAGGGTGAATCGCGTGTCGACGGACAAACCTTAGGATGCGGCGCGCCGACTTTCCGGCATGACTCTCGTCGTGGTCCCGGTGCGCTATCCGCTCACAGACCACTCGAAGCGAACGCTCGAAGCCGCTATCGAGGAGGCGCGGGAACGTGACGCGGAACTCACCGTCTTACACGTCAACCTCTATCAGGACGACCGGCGCGTCACCCGCACGGCGCTGAAGCACGCCGTCGAACGCGCGTTCGGCCGCGTCGACTCCGCGCGCTACGTCGTCCGCCGGAGTTTCCTCGTCGAGGAAGCGATTCTGGACGAAGTGGCGGCCGAGGACGCGGACGTGGTGGTCATCGGGCACAAACAGATGCCGCGCTGGCGACGCACCCTGCGACGACTCTTCGGCACACCGGATATCGAATCCTTGCTCCGCGCTGAAGTGGACTGCGAACTCATCAGCGTCCCCGCTCGCTGAGGTCGACGTCGAGCGACCCGGACGTATCGTCGAATACGAGGTGGCTGTGCGGGTACGCGATGGACACGTTCTCCGCGCCGTCTAACTTCTCCCAAACGCGTTCCTGAACGTTCGAGCGAACGGTGAGGAGTTTGTACGGCTGGCGCGCCCAGTACCGGAGCGTGAGGTGGACGCCGTGGTCGCCGTACTGGTCGATGTAACACGTCGGTTTCGCGGGGTAGCGCGCGCTCCCGATGCGGATGTCCGGACCGCCCGAGATGACTTCGTCCACCTCGGCCGCCGCCGTCTCCATGATGTGTCGCGCCTCGTCGAGGTCGCCCTCGTAGGTCACGCCGACCGTGAGCGAGAGCCGAGTTCGCTCGTCTTCCGCGCTGTAGTTCACCACGTCCCGCTCCCGCATCGACCCGTTGGGTATCACGAGAAACGTGTTGTCGAGCGTGAAAACCTTCGTGTACCGCAGCGTGATGTCCTCCACGAACCCGCGTTGACCGGTCTCCGAAATCTCGATGAGGTCGCCTATCTCGTACGGTTGGTCCGCGAGCACGAACACGCCGTTGATGACGCTCCCGACGATGGGCGCGAGCACGATACCGAGCACGGCGGAGAACACCGTGACGGAGATGACGAGGTCCGTGATGCGGAGGCCGAGGAAGTACATCCCGACGAACGCACCGCCGACGAGGGACCCGATACGGAAGAACCGGAGGACCGTCCGGGTGACGCTCGGCCGCTGGAACCGCCGGGCGACGCGCCGGCCGAGCACGCGCACGAGCAGTCTACCGACGTACCAGCCGACGAGGATCGAGAGCGCGGCGAACAAGAGATTCCACTCGTGTTGTCCCCACCAGCCAGTCGTCGGCAAAGCCATACCACGACGCAGGACGCCGGCCCCCTAAACCGTTGTCCCCCGGACGCCGGACCGCTATCCCGCGCCGTACCGCGCCAACTCGTCAGCCACCTCGTCGGGCGCGAGTTCTCGCGTCGCTCCGTCCCGCGTCTCGAGTTCGACCAGTCCCGTCTCCCGGTAGTGGTTCCCGACGACTATCTTCGCGGGGATGCCGAGCAGGTCGGCTTCGGCGAACCGCTCGCCCACCGAGAGGTCGTCGTAGAGCAGGACGTCGTCGCAGTCGTCGTGGACGGCGGTCGCGCACTCCCGCACGTCCGCGTCTTCGCCGATGGGAATCACTGCGGCGCGGTAGGGCGCGACCGACCCCCAGTCGGTGACGGGCCATCGAAGGCCGTCGTCGTCAGCGTGCTGGCGGGCGAGCGTCTGAATTATCCGGTCGATGCCGAGACCGTAACTCGCCATCAGGACGTCCCGCTCCGCCCCGTCGGCGGTGTCGACGGTGAAGTCCATCTTCGCGGAGTATCTGTTTCCGAGGTCGAAGACGTGCCCGACCTCGATGCCGTCGCTCTCGGCGAGGGCACGGCCGCAGTCGGGGCACTCCTCGGTGGACCCGAAGTCGCCGTGTTCGTCGGTGATACCGAACCCACAGGTGCAGTGCTTGAGTCGGTCGCCGCCCTCGTCGACGGGCGCGACGAACTCCTCGGAGCGCGCGCCGCCCATCACGCCCGACTCGGCCTCGCAGACGACGAAATCGAGGCCGACGTCGCGGAGGATACGCTCGTAGGCGTCCCGGATGGCCTCGTACGTCTCGTCGAGGCTCTCCTGTCCGGCGTGGACGCTGTACGCGTCCTTCATCCGGAACTCCTTCCCCCGAATCAGGCCGTCGCGGGCGTGGTCGTCCCGGAACTTCGAATCGACCTGGTACACCGTGAGGGGGAGGTCGTCGTAGGAGCGCACCACCCCATCGAGGAGGTGGACGACGCCCTCCTCGTGACTGGGCGCAAGACACATCTCCTTACGCTCGCGGTTCTCGAAGGTGAACATCTCGCCCTCGAAACTCGCCCAGCGTCCGGACTCGCGCCAGCGCTCGGCGTACTGCAGTCCGGGCAGACTCACCTCCTGGGCGCCCAGGGACTCCATGCCCGCTCGGACGCGGTCGGTGAGTTTCTCCCGGACCCGGTGGCCGGCGGGGGTGAACCCCCAGAGGCCGCTCCCAAACCCGCGAATCAGGCCGGCGCGCGCGAGCAGCTTCGCCGTCTCGGAGCCCGCACCCCGGGTCTCCCGGGACGCGGGGATGAAGGCGTCGCTACGACGCATACGCACCACCGAGACGGGACTCGAACGCGAGACTACCAGCTACTGAGAAGTCGCTACGACAGCGTCGGAACACGTCCACGAGCCGTGATGAACTCGCGGGTAGATGCGGTACGCATCACGTCAATCTGCGCGGAAGTCCGTGAAAACCGTTTCCCTTACGGGAAGGGATGGTAGGCTTTCTCGAGGTCGGGTTCGAAGCCGAGCGATTCCGGAACCTCTCGCGCCCGGTCGCCGAAGTACGATCGGCCGACGAACAGCGGTTGGGCGTCCGGGACGAGCACGCGCGCCGCGTCGAACCCCAGTTTCTCCAGGTCGCGGGTGGTGAGGCGGGCGGCGTACGCGTCCATCCCCGCGTCCGCGAGCGCCGCGACGAGCGCGCCCACCTCGTCTTCGGGGACCGAATCCGGCCCCACGGAGTCCGTCGGAATCGTCGTCTCGGGGTTCACGAACCCCCGCACGCGACCCGGATAGTCCGCGTAGTCGCCGATAGCGCCCTCCTGCCGGGCGGCGGTCTCCCGGTCCATCGCCCTGAGTTCCATCCAGTTCTGCACCGCTTCTTCAAGCGCACCGCGCGCGGCGGCGTCCGGGTCGAAGTCCGCGCTCGTCCCGACGGCGAACCGCGGCCACTCCTCGCGCGTCACCGCGACGCCCACGACGGGCACGTCCACGTCCTGCGTCAGGAGGAACGCCCGCGCATCTAAGCCCTCGCTCCCGGCGCGCCGCGCGAGCTCGTCGTACGCCTCGTCCTCGACGGCGAGACCGAGCGGGTCGTACGTCGAGTACCACGCGAGCATCGCGGCGTCCCGCTCCACGACCTCGTACAGCCCCGACGCCACCGCCTCTCTCGCCGTGTTCCCCAGACCGAGGCCCGTGGTGATGGCGGGCCGATACCGCTCCTCGGGCGGCGGGAACTGCACGAACTCCGCCGGCAGCAACACCGACTCCCCCGAGTCGAGTTCCTCGCCGCGCACCCACTGAAGGGGGTCGTTCGGGTCCGGCCGCGGCGCGTCGTCCGGCCGGACGAACGCGTCCGGCGGGACGGCGTCCGGGTGGGTCGCCATCGCCGTCTCGAACTCGCTCGCACGGTAGACGCCCGCCGAATAGCGTTCGAGCGCCTCCCCGACGGCTTTCACGTAGGCGGCGTTCCAGTCCGTCGAGACGCCCGCGGCCTGCTGCGGTGCGGAAACGTCGCTGAACCCGGAGGTGTCGTTCGACTGCGCGAGGTAGTACGGCGCGGGATACGATTCGCGTTCGCCGACGGCGGCGACGACGCCCACGCGGTCGTCCACCGCACCCTCGGCCGCGGTGGCCGCCTCCTCGATGGTTCGCGAGTCGCCGTCCCAGTCGAACGCTCTGTCGCGCGGCGTCCCGCAGACCGGGCACGTCGGCACCGGGAGAAACTGCCGCCGCCGATGCGGTGCCTCCACCACCTGTCCGCCGAACGATTCGCCCGCGAGCGCTCGCACGGCAGCGCGACCCGCGAGCGCGCCCGCGAGACGCACGGTACTCCTGTCTCCAGTCGGCGCGTCGGCGACCTCGGGGTTCGACGCGGCGACCCGCGCGCTGAGGCACGCGAAACACCCTTCGTCCGGCCAGAACCCGGAGACGGCGGCGTCGACGTCCGGGAGCGCGTGCCCGCCGAGACCGCCGACCTCGACGGCGATCCACGGCGTTCCCTTCCGGTTCACGGCTTCGAACCCGTCGCTCCCGGCGAGCCCGACGACGACCGCGAGGTCGGCGCTCCCGACGTCCGATACTCCTCCGTTCGACACGGTGGCGTCCGTGTCGTCCAGGGCGGCGCGAACCGCTTCCGCGGCGGTTCCGCTTCCAACGACGGCGACCGTAGTCACGACTACGACGACGAAAACAGGGGAGAAAGGCGTGACGGTCTACGAGGCGAGAATGGACTGCGCGACCGTCGCGAGGTCGGACGCTTCGGCGTCCTGCAGGCGGTCGTCCGCGAGTTTCAGGCGGAGGCGCGGCCGGCCGACGTCGATGGGGACTTTCTCGGTGTCGATGAGACCGAGGTCCTCGAGCTTCGTCTTCGTGCGGCTGAACGTCGCCTTCGACGCGATACCGACGTCCTCACCCCACTTCGAGATGTCGTAGAGGAGAACGCGGTTGCGCGCCGCGACGAGCAGACTGATGGTCACTTCGTCCAGGCCGTCACCGTCGCCGCGCGCCGTTTCGAGCGACGCGAGAACGCTCTCGAAGTCGGCTTGCACGTCGGTCCCGATTTCGCCTTCGAGCGTGGATTCGACGCGGGAGAGACCGGGCGTCCGGAGGTTGAAGTCGTCCGCACCCTCCCAGTCGGCGCTCGCGGCGTCGAGGACGTCCGCGACGAACGCTTCGTTCTCGGTGGAGATACCGCCCGTGGCGTCCGCGGTGTCGACCAGCGCGACGACCCGGTCGTTCGTGACGAACGTCGAACTCCGCGGCGGCGCTTCGGTCGTGCGAAGGGAGAGGACGCCCCCTTCGACGAGGTCTGCGGTGTTGCTCGCGACGAGGAAGTCGTCCATCACGTCCTTCAGGAGGCGTTCTTCGGCGACGAGTCGGATGTCGGGGAGCGCGGCGTCGGTCTCCGTGGCGACGTCGACGAACTCCTCGATGACGTCCCCGGAGGGATGACGAACGTAGAGGTCCTCCGGTTCCTCTGCGAGGACGGCGTGTACGACATCTGTCACGGTCGTACCGATTAAGCTTTTCTCGCTCATGCGTCTCCCTAAGCATTTGACCTTTATATAATTTTACCTCTATCGGTCGTTGAGTAAATCGGTATTACAGCCAAAACAGTCACTCGTAGAGGCGAACTGCCGCCTCGTCCGCCCAAACGAAATCACCGTCGAGAACGACCGGTGCGTCGGCATCCGCGAGGACGCTCGCGAGGTCGTTCGCGGACAACCGCGCGGACTCGACCGCGCCGTACGGCTGCACGCCCCGCCCCGGGAACGGCGACCGATAGGTCTCGCCGTGCGTCCACACGTCGCCCGCGTCGTACGTCACGCTGTACGCGTCGCCGTCCCCATTTGCGGTGAACACGCCCGGCGGCGACGTCCGCCCGTTCGGGAGTGTCCACGTGCCGTCTCCGACGACCGCGTAATCCTTCCCCATCACGATGCGTCGACGGGCGAGCGAGAGCGCGCGCTCGACCGTGAACCCGGCGACGAGGAGGCGCGCGAACGCCGTCCCGACGCGCGCGGCGTGTTCGTCCAGCACTTTCCGGAACGTCACCGCGCCCGCCGCGCTCCCCCGGCGCACGAGCTCTAACCCTTCCTCGTAGGACCCGCAGGCGTTCAGGAAGAACGTTCGTGCACCCACCGAACCGAGCGCGCTCGCCGAAAGCCGTCCGTCCGCGCAGAGCAAACCGTCGCGGTCGCAGTGCCCGATGTAGTGGACGAAATCGGTCTCGGAGTCGAAGACGGCCGCGAGCGCGTCCCGGGAGAGGTCCGCGTGCAAGGACACGGAGAGCGGGACGGCCGTGCGTTCGTACACCGACGCCACACGGTCGTGTTCGCGCGTCATCCCCGGGTCGTTCAACACCACGGCCACGGAGAGCGCGTCACCGGTCGGGTCGTGCCCGTGGTCGAAGGCCTCCGGGAGCGCCTTGAACACGTCTATCGGCGTTCCGTCGGCGAGCCAGCCGTGCGTGCGTGCGCTCCGAAGCCGCGGGTTCTCCATCTCCACCGTCGCGACCGGTCCCGGGGTCGTCCGGTAGAAGTCGTCGAGCGTCCGTTCGACCAGTTCGCGGCCGTCGAGCGGCGTCGTCTCCGCCGGATAGACGTGCGCGAGTCGGTGGAGGACGGCGGGGAGCGCCCGCGCGTATTCGAACGACGCGTCGGCGTAGATGGCGAGCGGCCACTCGGGTCGCGTGGACCCGGGGTATTCCACCGCTGACCGCAAGCGCTCCGCGAGCGAGCGACCCGTCGCGTCCTCGCCCGGCGCGGAGAGCGCGGGCTGGCAGGCGGCGGTGTCGGCCCAGAAGGCGCGTTCGAGGAGGCGAGCGGCCTCACCGTCGTCGAGCGCGTGGTCGACGCCCGCTTCCGGGGCGACGACGCGGGATTCGGCGAATCCGGTTTCGACCGTCGCTCCGAGGTAGTACGCGAGCGGCGCGACGGCCAGCACGCGCCCCACGTCGTCGGGGACTTCGACGCGGATTCCGGTGTCGGGGACGGCGTCGGCCACGGCGTCCGGTATCGACACCTCGTCCGCGTAGCGGAGGCTCGGCGGTTGGCGGCGCATCGTCGGCCGCGCGCGTTCCGGTGTCGTCGTCCGGTGCGCGGCCGCCATCGCTCCCACGGCCGTCGCGAGACCGCTCGGCGTCTCAGGGACACGGACGACGTGGTCTGCGCTTGAGGAGCGCGCGAGGAAGCCGAGGTCGACGCGCGCACGGCCGTCGAACGAGACGGTGAGCGCGTCGTCGACGAACGAGAGCGTCGCGGGCGCGTCGAAGGCGAGGAGGACGCCGAGCGCCCCGGTCGCGTCCACCAGTTCCGGCGGCGTCTCGAACCGTCGCTCCGACCCCGGTTCGAGCGATTCGGTTCCGTCGGCCGTCCGAACTGTGACGGTGGACGCGGGAACGGTCAGGGAGGTGGTGACGCCCGCGGTGCGCTCGTCCGGTCTGACGTGGAAGTCCGCGGTCGGCGTCGCGTCCGTCCAGTCGGACGCGGAGACCGTGCAAGCGTACCCGGCGGCGTCGACGATGCGGACGCCCGACGCCGTCTCCTCCCGCGACAACACGAGATTTCGGTACAGGGGTCGAACTTATATTTCTGTCGAGCCGGGGTCGTGATTTATGGACGTCGCAAGGCTAAAACCCCGCCCTTCAGGGCGGGGAGGATGTCAACCAGACTCTGCCGAGGTAAGTACACTTATGCCGCGCGCCACCGCCGATTCACGCATGCGCTACGACAAAGTCAGGGAGTCCGACGAGGCCGTCGCGGACGCGCTGGCGGGCGAAGAGGAGCGCCAGGAGAACACGCTCGCGATGATCGCGAGCGAGAACCACGTGAGCGAGGCGGTCCTGCAGGCACAGGGGAGCGCGCTCACCAACAAGTACGCCGAGGGGTATCCGGGGTCGCGGTACTACGCGGGCTGTGAGTACGCGGACGAGGTGGAGACGCTCGCCATCGAACGTGCGAAGGAACTCTGGGGGGCGGACCACGTGAACGTCCAGCCGCACTCGGGGTCCTCCGCGAACATGGGGGTCTACTTCTCCGTTCTCTCCCCGGGCGACAAGATTCTGAGCCTCGACCTGACGCACGGCGGCCACCTCAGTCACGGCCACGTCGCGAACTTCGCGGGGAAACTCTACGAGGTCGAACACTACGAGGTCGACCCCGAGACAGGGAGGATAAACTACGACGACCTCCGGGAGACGGCCGAGGAGTTCGACCCCGACATAATCGTCTCCGGGTTCTCCGCGTACCCCCGGACCGTCGATTGGGAGGCGGTGCAGGAGGCCGCGGACGCCGTGGACGCCTACCACATGGCGGACATGGCGCACATCACGGGACTGGTCGCGTCGGGCGAACACCCGAGTCCCGTCGGGGTCGCGGACTTCGTCACCGGGAGCACGCACAAGACCATTCGCGCCGGCCGCGGCGGCATCATCATGTGCGACGAGGAGTACGCGGACGACATCGACTCCGCGGTGTTCCCGGGCGCACAGGGCGGCCCGCTGATGCACAACATCGCCGGGAAGGCGGTCGGGTTCGGCGAAGCGCTGGAACCCGAGTTCGCGGAGTACTCGGCGCAGGTCGTGGAGAACGCGAAAGCGCTCGCCGCGCGCCTCCGCGAGAACGGTTTCTCGCTCGTCTCCGGCGGCACGGACACGCACCTCGTCCTCGCGGACCTCCGCGAGTCCCACCCCGACGTCTCCGGCGGCGACGCCGAGGAAGCGCTCGACGACGTGGGTATCGTGCTGAACGCGAACACGGTCCCCGGGGAGACGCGCTCGGCGTTCGACCCGTCCGGCATCCGCGCCGGTACGCCCGCCCTCACCACGCGCGGGTTCGACACGGACGACATGGAGACCGTCGCGGACTGCATCACCAAGGTCGTGGACAACATCGGCGACGAGGACGTGTACGCCGACGTCTCCGCGACCGTGCAGGAACTCTGCGACGCCCACCCCGTCTACGAATAATACACGAACCTGCACAATTCGGCTAAATTCTACTCACTATTAGGCACGAACCCGAGGATTGAAGGGTCGTCGCGGCGGACTACTCGCCATGACGAGCATCATCGACGGGAACGCGGTCGCCGCCGACGTCCGGGAGGAAGTCGCCGAGAGCGTCGACGTTCTCACCGACGCCGGCGTCACCCCCTGTCTCGCGACGGTGTTGATGAACGACACGCAGGCGAGCGCGACCTACGTCTCGATGAAGCAAAACGACTGCGAGGAGGTCGGCATCGAGGCCGAGGACGTCCGCATCGACTCGGACGCGCCCGCGGAGGAGTTGTTCGACACGGTGGACGAACTCAACGCACGCGACGACGTGCACGGCATCCTCGTACAGGACCCGACGCCCGACCACGTACCCGACGAGCGAGTGCTCTCCGCCGTCGCCCCCGAGAAGGACGTGGACGGCTTCCACCCGGTGAACGTCGGCCGACTCGTCGCCGGGCGACCGACGTTCAAGCCCTGCACGCCCCACGGCGTCCAGCGCCTCCTCGAGAGCGAAGGTATCGACCCCGAAGGGAAGGACGTCGTGGTCGTCGGGCGGTCGAAAATCGTCGGTAAACCCCTCGCGAACCTCCTCCTCCAGAAAGCCGACGGCGGGAACGCCACGGTCACCGTCTGTCACTCGCGCACGGACGACCTCGCCGCGCACACCCGGCGCGCGGACATCGTCGTCTCCGCCGTCGGCGTGCCGAACCTCGTGGACGGGTCGATGCTCGAAGAGGGCGTCGTAGTCATCGACGTCGGCATCAACCGCGTCGACGCGGACAACGAGAAAGGCTATCGCCTCACCGGCGACGTCGACTTCGAGAGCGCGAAGGAGAAAGCGAGCGCCATCACGCCCGTCCCCGGCGGCGTCGGGCCGATGACGCGCGCGATGCTCCTCCACAACACCGTGAAAGCGGCGAGCCAGCAGTCGGACGTATCCGTGCCGTTGACCCGGGACGCGTAAGCTTTTGCTCCGGGGGTGACACGTTCACCCATGGCCGACGAACCGCACCCCGAAGTGCAGGCGCTCCTCGAACAACTCGAGGAGATGGACAGCCCCGAGATTCACGAACTCCCGCCCGAAGAGGCGCGGGAGGCGATGGAGCGACTGAGCGCCACGGGCGAGGGGCCCGACGTCGAGTCCGTCGTGGAACGCACGATTCCCGGCCCCGAGAGCGAACTCCCGGTCCGAATCTACGACCCGGGAACCGACGAGGACGCGCCCGTCGTCGTCTTCTTCCACGGCGGCGGCTTCGTCCTCGGGAGTCTCGACAGCCACGACTCCGCGTGCCGCGAACTCGCGAACGAGTCCGACTGCGTTATCGTCTCGGTGGCCTACCGACTCGCCCCCGAACACCAGTTCCCCGCGCCCGTCGAGGACTGCTACGCGGCGACCGAATGGGTCGCGGAGCACGCGGACGACCTCGGCGTCGACGCCGACCGTCTCGCCGTGGGCGGGGACAGCGCGGGAGGCAACCTCGCCGCCGCCGTCACGCTCCTCGCCCGCGACAGAGCGCGAAACGAAGTCCCCGGACCGTGGAGCGTCGCGGACGCGAATCCGCCGGACATCGCGTACCAACTCCTCATCTACCCGGCGACGTCGATGATTCGCGCGTGGCCGAGCCACGAGGAGAACGCCGAGGGCTACTTCCTCACCGAGAAGGACATGGAGTACTTCGAGGGCCACTACATCGACAGCCAGCTCCACGGGATGAACCCGTACGCCGCGCCGCTCGAAGCCGCGAGCCACGACGACCTCCCGCCCGCCACCGTCCTCACGTGCGGGTTCGACCCGCTCCGCGACGAAGGCGACGCGTACGCCGACGCCCTCGACGACGCGGGCGTTCCGGTCGAGTATCACCACTACCCGGACCTCATTCACGGCGTCGCGACGATGAACGCCGGACTCGCGGAAATCTCACCGTCGCACCAAGTGCTCGGGGACGCGGCGAGCGACCTCCGGGACGCTCTACAGTAACGCGTCGAGACGCGTGCGCGCCGCCTCGTACGCGGCCTCGTCCCCCGAACGGAGGTAGGTCGCTATCTCGCGCGCCGCCTCGACGAGTCGTTCGGCGTCGTCCAGCGAGATGTCGCCGTCGAGCGCGTTCGCGCGCTTCACGTGGTCGCCGAGCGATTCGAGGAGCGCGCGGGCCTCCGGGCGTTCCTCGACGTCGTCCCCCCGCTCCACGTCGTACCACGCGCGAATCTCCTTCCGGTAGTCGCCGACGGCGGCGGCGTACGCGAGGCCGCGAATCGAGATGTAGTCCGCGGGCACGTCCGCTGGCTCCGGTCGCTTCCCCTCGGGTGCGCCGCGGACGAGCGAGAGGAGGTAGAACTCCTGGTCCTCCGAGTGGTCGATGGCGCGCGCGTACTCCGCGCCGACGTACGCGAGCTCCCGCGCCGCGAGGTAGGTGTCGTCGAGGTCGCGGAGGTCGCCCCCTGCGACGAACCCGCGCTGGCGGACGTACTCGCTCGCGGCGGACGACGCGGCTTCCGCGGCCTCCGTGAGAGTGGCGTCCGTCGCGAGTCGGTGCGCCTCCGCGAGGTCGAGGTCGGGCGCGAGGTCCGTGTGGTAGGCGCGCTCGTCGTCGGTCCCGACGCTGCGAAGGCTCCCGCACTCGGGGCACGCGACGCTCCCCGTCTCGTAGTACGACCAGCGCGTCCCGCACGCCTTGCACTCTCGGTCCCCACGAATCTCCATACCCACGGGTAGACGCCGGCCGTGCAAAGAAGGCTCGGTGTTGCGAACACGCGGCGCGGGCGTCGAGAGCGGGCGTGCACCGCGAGTTTCGCTCGCGCCCGATCTCCCGTCGTCAGGTCACGCCAGCGAGTGGTCCCGTTCCGGTACGTAAACCCTCACCTGTACGACCACCCAAGCTTATATGCGAGAACGGGCTATCCTGGGGTACGATGTCTCAACACACGGTCTCCGTGTCCGAGGATAGAGTAAGCCGCTGTGAGGCGGCTGGTCGAGAAATTCGCCGGTACTGAGAGTTCTTCCGAGCCTGCTGCGACGGCGAGCGGCGGCACTGTCCACGTCGAGGTAGACGGTCACGTCCACGGGCTCTCGCGCGAGGACGCGAGCGAGCTGCGGGACGCGCTGTCAGACGCGCTCACGCAGCGCCAGGAGTTCATGAACACGGCGTGCGAGCACCGGCTGGACGGTCGGTACGTGGTCGAACGCCGCGGTGCAGATTCGGCCGGCCACCGGAAGGTGTTCGAGTCGTTCGACGCCGCGCAACGGCTGTTCGACCGTCTCCCAGACGAGTTCACGGCCGACGAGTTGTCGAGTACGGGGCTAACGGGCGGCCGGCGGCACATGGTGCTCTGGCACTTCGTCGAACACCCCGACTTCGCGTGTTCGCTCTCGTCGCGGCAGCCGTTGACGGCGACCAAGGGGGGTGAGACGTAGGTTTTACTCGCCCCCGGTCGAACGACCGGTGTGACGTTCAGCGTCGTTGCGCGCGACCCGGAGACGGGCGCGCTCGGTGTCGCGGTACAGTCGAAGTTCGTGAGCGTCGGCTCCGTCGTCCCGTTCGCGGCGGCGGACGCGGGCGCGATAGCCACGCAGTCGTTCGCGAACGTCGCGTACGGCCCGGACGGCCTCGACCTCCTCCGCGAGGGGTACGCGGCCGACGAAGTCATCGAGGAACTGACCGCGGACGACCCCGAGGCCGAGCAGCGACAAATCGGCGTCGTGGGCCGTGACGGGTCCGTCGCGGCGTTCACCGGCGAGGAGTGCTTCGAGCACGCGAGCAGCCGTCAGGGCGAGAATTACACCGTGCAGGGGAACATTCTGGAGAACCGCGAGACGGTCGACGCGATGGCCGACGCGTTCGAGTCCGAGTCCGGCGGGCTACCGGAGAAACTGCTCGCGGCGCTGTTCGCGGGCAACGAGGCCGGCGGGGATTCGCGGGGCGAGCAGTCCGCGGCGATGTACGTCGTGAAGCCCGAAGGCGGGTACGACGGGAAGAACGACCGCTGGATCGACGTGCGCGTCGACGACCACGAGTCGCCCATCGAGGAACTCGAACGCGTGTTCAGAATCTACGACGTGACCCTGCTCGAACGCGAGTCGCCCGACGAGTACGAGGCGCTGTCGGGGGAGACGGCGCGCGAAGTCGTCTCCGTGCTCTCAGACCTCGGATTCTACGACGGCGAGTTCGAGTCGTTCGGCGAGCGAGAGCGCGCCGCGCTGGAGGAGTTCCGGGGGATGAACAACTTCGAGAACCACGACCTCGACGTGCTGGAAGACGCAGTCGCGCGCGGGTGGGCGGAGGCTGACGGCGAGGGTGAAGAACGAGTGGTCAACGCTATCTGGCACGGCTTGAGTCGACTCGACCGCCAGTAACCCATCATTTTCGTGCCCCCGTCTCCTATGATGGGTATGCGCGACGAGGAAGAGATTCGCGAGCAGTACGAGTTCCTCAAAGAACACCTGGAGTCCGACGAGATGAACCACAAGGGTGTGCGTGAAATGTTCACGTATTACAAACGTGCGCTCGGCTGGGTGTTAGAAGAAGAATACATTTAGCGGCGGCTCTGTCGTTCGCCGATACCTTTATCTTCGTAGCCCCGTTTGAATCAGGTGACGCTTCGCTTGGAGGGCCGAAGCGTCAGCGGGGACCAATTCAGGGCGGCAGTGCCTCCGGATTTTCCGGGGGCACGCCCTTTTCCCTTTGACCAACTTCGAACAGCCGAGCGTCCGTTCTCCTCGAGTCGTCCGTACACGCCCGAAGCTACCGCTGTGCGGCTGGGAACGAGAGAAAAGAGGTGTTACCAGAGTGCGAGCGGCCAGACGACGTAGAACAATGCGGTGATGAGCGCGGTGAGGACGAGCGTCATCACGAGGTTGAGGACGACGCCCGCGCGCATCATGTGTTTCTGTCGGAGGTAGCCGCTCCCGAAGACGATGGCGTTCGGCGGCGTCGCGACCGGGAGCGCGAACGCGAACGAGGCAGCGACCGCGCCGGAGACGGCGAGGAAGATGGCTGCGGCTTCGGGGACGACGCCGAGGGTGTCCGCGAGCACGCCGCCGAGGCTGACGAGTACGGGAACGACGATGGTCGCCGTCGCGGTGTTCGACGTCATCTCGGTGAGGAAGATGATGAGCAGGACGACGACGAGCACGATGAGCACGACGGGCGCGTCCGTGAGGTTCTCGAAGATGCCGGACGCGAGCCAGTTCGTCGCGCCGGTGTCCGCGAACGCGCCGGCGAGCGAGATACCGCCGCCGAACAGGAGGATGGTCCCCCAGTCGATGTCCTCCAGGTCGTCCCACTCGACGGTGTCGGCGAGGACGAGCGCTGGAATCGCGTACAGGCCGACCATCACGTAGTAGAGGAGGCCCTGGTGGCCGGCGACGCCGAGCAGCGTCTCACCGCTCCCGCCGTAGAACGTCGTCCACACGGCCGAGGAGAGGTTGACTCCGAGGAGGTCCTCGATGACGAAGTGGAGCGGGCCGCTGAGGCCGCCGAGAACCCAGAGTCCCGCGGTCGCGGCGAAGATGTAGGCCACGCGCTTCCCGCGCGTGCTGAGGTCGCCTTCCTCTTCGAGGTACACCTTGGCCTGTTCGCGCGCGCCGGTCACGTCGTCGACTTCGGGCGGGAACAGGCGGAAGGTGAGGACGTACCAGACGATGGGGAGCGTGACGACGACGATGGGGATGCCGATGACGAGCCACTCGGCGAAGTTGATGGTGTAGCCGAGTTGGCTCTCCAGGACGGTGGCGACGACGGCGTTCGGCGGCGTGCCGATGAGTGTGCCGACACCGCCGACAGACGCGGCGTACGCGGTGCCGAGCAGGGTCGAAATCTGGATGTTCGAGAACGACGCCGCGTCGTCCTCGTCGTCCTGAATCTCGTCACGGCCGACGACTTGTGCGAGCACGCCGAGCGCGATGGGCGTCATCATCGCCGCCGTCGCGGTGTTCGACACCCACATCGAGAGGACGGCGGTCGCGACCATGATGGCCCCGATGAGGCGTCGCGGCGTCGACCCCATGCGCGCCATGATGGCGAGCGCGATGCGGCGGTCGATGTCGTACTTCTGCAGGGCGTTCGCGAGCATGAACCCCGCGACGAACAGGAAGATGAGGTGGTTCGAGAACCCCGCGAGCGCGGTGTCGATGTCGGCGTAGACGCCGAACGCGGTCAGCAGGACTGGAATCGAGAGCGCGGTGACCGCGAGCGGTATCGCGCCGCTGACCCAGAGCACCGCCGCGAACACGAGCGTCGCGAGTGCGTACTGTCCTTTCACGGAGAGACCGGTGAGGTCCGGTCCGAACGCGACGCCGAGCGCGAGCACGGCGGCGACGAGGAACGTGAGAATCCGACCACGCGGACTGCGGACGTTCGTCTGTATCATTGATACACGCCGTCGTAACCGGCGCTATACTTAATTATTGTCGAATCGGGTTCGGTCTATCAGAAATGTTCAACGAGGACGGCGACCTGTTCGCGGTCTAAGTTCGCCACGTAGAACTCGAAGAGGTCGCGGCGGCGGTTCGCGGACAGCCCGCGACTCCCGGATTCGAGCATCGAGACGTGCGCCTGCAACAGGTCGTCTATCGCGCGTTCGACCTCACGCTGTTCGTATCCGGCCGCCACGCGCAGGAGTCGCCACGCGCGCGGCGAAATCGACCCGAGTTCGACGTCGGCCGCGTCCATCGCTCGATTGTCGTGAACGAACGGTAAAAACCCCTGCCTTCACGCGACCTCGAACTCGCCGTCGTCGTCGTCCGGCCCCCACTCGAGTTCGAACTCCACGCTCGTCTCGTCGGTGTTCGTCTCCCGCTCGACCTTCACTTCGAACGACACGGACGCAGGCGGGTCGAGCGTCACCTCCTCGTCGCCCGCGCGCAGCGTCACCGCGTCGCCGCCGTCGAGTCGGTCCGCGACCGACCGCAAGTAGTCGGCGACCGCCGCACGCGATTCCACCGTCTCGCTCTCGAAGATGACTTCCTCCATGTACGACCAGAGGGCGTCCACTCGCTTAAGTGGTGACGACACGCTTACTTCGCCGGCGACCCACCGTCCGCGTGATGCGTTCGCGGACCGCGACGGCGCTCGTCGGCCTCGTCGCCAGCCTCGCGATTAGCGCGGTCGTCTACTACTACACGGGCTGGTTCGTCTTCTTCATCGCTATCCCCTTCGTCCCGTTCCTGTTCGGCGGCGACGACCGGCCGCCCGTTCGCGAGTGCCCCGACTGCGGCTACCGGACCCGCGACCCCGAAAACGAGTACTGTCCGCGCGACGGCACGCGACTGGAGTGACTATCCGTCGACCGCGTCCCCGTCCGCGCTCTCGTCTCCCTCCGTCACGGCGTCGTCGACCGCTTCCTCGACGGTTTCCGCAGCGGATTCCTCGGTCGTTGCGCCGGGTGGTGCGCCGAGCGCGTCGCCGAGTTCGTCCGGTTCGATGGGGCGGCCGGCGATGAGTTCCGGGAGGACGAGGCTGACGAAGTGGACGATGAGAACGAGCAACATCGGCCCGAGGAAGATGCCGTACCAGCCGAACAGCAGGGGGCCGAAGATGTACGCGAGCATCACCATCCCGAGGTGGAGGCCGCGGCCGGAGACGTACGGCCGGAGGACGAGGTCGGGGAAGACGTCCACGATGAGGAAGGAGATGACGAAGAAGAGGAGGGGAAACCAGAGGTAGGCGTTCGACAGCGTGAGCGCCGTCCCCGTGAGGTAGGCGAGCACGGGCACGTAGACGAGTTTGATGCCGACGACGGGGATGAGGCTCGCGACGCCGGTGAGCACGCCGAGGAGCGCGGGGTAGGGGATGTGGAGGCCGGCGGGTGCGATGTAGTCGACGGCAGTGTAGGAGAGGCCGCCGATGACGCCGGTGACGAGGGCGTTCAGGATGTTTCCGAAGAAGATGTTCGAGAAGTCGTGGTCGACGCGCGCGACGTACGCTTCCACCACGCCGTCGCTGTCCGCGAACCGGCGGCGGAACCACGCGGCGAGGCGGTGGTCGTCGCGCAGGAGGTAGAACGCGATGGTTATCATCACGAACAGGTGGAGCGCGCCGTTCCCGATGAACCCGAGGTAGCCGGAGGCGTTCGCGACGAGCGCCTGTGCGGCCTCGACGAGGTTCGGGTCGTTGAGGAGCGACTGGGGGTCCTGGACGATTCCGGAGACGTCGAGGTAGGGTTGGAGGATGGGGCCGAGTTCGTCGAGTTGTATCTGGCGCGCGTTCAGGAAGTTCTCCAGTTCCTGCAGGCCGACAGCGAGCGTGTAGACGAGGAGGAGGAGCGCGGGGAGCGCGAGCGTGAACAGACTGATAGCGGCCGCGAGGCTCGGCGGCCGAACGCGCTTTTTCAGCCGGCGGTAGACGGGGCGGGTGGCGTAGTAGATGAAGACGCCGAAGACGAAGGTTCCGAGAAACCGATAGACGACGAAGAGGAGGGCGAGCGCGAGGAGAGCGCCGCCGGCCCACCAGCCGGCGCGGGCGCGGTCGTAGTCGCGAAAGTCCATACGTAGGGGAGTCGACCGGGGAGCAAAAAGGTTCAGTCGCCCCACTGTTTAAGCGGACGGCGATAGTACGGGCGGAGGTGGTACTCGTGACAGCGGTGGCTTCGCCTCCGGTCGAGACGACGGTGACGCGACTCGCGATAGCGGTCGCGCTCGGACTGTTCCTCGGGTTGGAGCGCGAGTGGTCGCAGAAACCGGCGGGTATCCGGACGTTCGCGCTCATCAGCACGCTCGGCGCGATTTTCACGATCTACGACTCGATGCGGTACGCGGCGGGTGCGTCCGTGGCCGTGCTCGTCCCGGTGGGCGCGCTGTTCGTCACGGTGCTCGCGGGGTTCCTGATGTACGGGGACGGCACGGAGAACGGCCGCCACCTGACGACCGCGGTGAGCCTCGTCGTCGCGTACGGTGTCGGCGTGCTCGCGGCGCTCGGCGAGGTGTTGCCGGCGACGGCGGTGGCGGTGACGAGTAGCCTGCTCCTCGTCCTCAAGCGCGAACTCCACGGGTTCGCGTGGGGGTTGAGTCGGGAGGAGGTCCGGTCCGCCGCCGAGTTCGCCATCCTCTCGTTCGTCGTCTACCCCTTGCTTCCCGCGGGCACGGTTTCGGTGTCCATCGGAACGGTGCCGGTCGTGGTCGAACCCCGGGTCGTCTGGATGATGGTGGTGTTCGTCGCGGGAATCGGCATCACGAACTACGTCGTCGTGAAGACGTACGGCTCTCGCGGCATCGCCGTCACCGGGTTCTTCGGCGGGCTCGCGTCCTCGACGGCGGTCGTGGGAACGATGCTCGACCACGTGGGCGAGCGCGCTGAGGCCGCGGCGTACGCCGTGGCGGGCGTTCTGCTCGCGAACGCCGCGATGGCGCTTCGCAACCTCCTCATCGCCGTCGTGTTCACCGTGGGCGGGGACACGCTCTGGCGGGTGGTGCCGCCGCTCGCCGTGGTCGTCGCGGGGAGCGCGCTCGTCGCCGCGTTGACGACCGACTGGGGTTCACCGGTCGAGATGGACCTGGACAATCCGTTCTCGCTGCGGAACGCGCTCTCGTTCGGCGCGATGTTCGCGGTGGTGCTCGTCGCAGGGGGTCTCGCGCAGGCCGAACTCGGGTCGCTCGGGTTCTTCGCGACGGCGGTGCTCTCGGGCCTCGTGTCGAGCGCGGGCGCGACCACGTCCGCGGTCGTCCTCTACCGGACCGGCGGCCTCGACGAACACACTGCGGTCGTCGCGGTGTTCCTCGCGACCGCGTCCAGCATCGGCGTGAAGGCCGCGCTCGCCGCGACGAGTTCGAACCGGACGTTCGCGCGGCGGGTCGCCGCGTGGAGCGCCGTCCTGTTGGTGTCCGCGGGCGTCGTCGCGTTCTTCCTCGTTCGGTAATACTTGACGGGGGCGAAACGAACCCCTTTAACGGGTGGGCGTGCCTATCCCAAACATGGACCGGGAGACAGCGACGCCGGACGTCACCGAGATGCCCGGCGAACGCGCACGACAGTGGGCCGACTTCCACCGTGAGCACGCCGCGACCAGCACGTACGTCTACGACTTCGTCTGGGACACGAGCGCGCCCGCCGAAGGCCCCTTCTGCACCGACGTCGACGGGAACGTCCTCCTCGACTTCACGAGTCACGTGGCGTCCGCCCCCCTCGGGTACAACAACCCGAAGATAATGGAGAAACTGGAGGGGTTCGACCTCGTGGACCCGATGAAAATCGCGGGACAGGACTTCTACGTCTCGAACGGCGGCACGCCCGACGACCCCGAGTTCCCGGGGCCGACCCACCTCCTCGAACGAATCACCGACGCCACCAGTCACTACGACCTCGACACCGCGTTCCTCTCGAACTCGGGCGCGGAGGCCGTCGAGAACGCTATCAAGATTTGTTACGCCGAGGGCGGCAGTCGGTCCGTCACGTTCGAGGGCGCGTTCCACGGGCGCACGCTCGGCGCGCTCAGCCACAACCGCTCGAAGTCCGTTCAGCGCCGCGGCTTCCCCGAAGTCCCCGGTGTCATCAGCGTCCCCTACTGCTCGTGTGAGGGCGACTGCGAGTGCGGATGGCGGACCAGCGGCCCCGGCGGGAACGTCCTCGCCGACCGCCTCCACCCCACCCGCGGGAACGTCGACGCGGACGAGGTCGCGTTCCTCATCCTCGAACCCCAGCAGGGCGAGGGCGGCTACCGCGTCCCGAACGACGAGTTCGCACGGGACATCGCGGACCTGAAAGCGGAGTACGACATCAAGATTATCTCCGACGAGATTCAGGCCGGCCTCGGCCGGACCGGCGAGATGTGGGGCGTCGACCACCTCCCGTTCGACCCCGACGTCATCACGTCCGCGAAGGGCCTGCGCGTCGGCGCGACTATCGCGAACGAGGACGTGTTCCCCGAGGAGAAAGGTCGGTTGTCCTCGACGTGGGGCGCGGGCGACGTCCTCGCGTCCGCACAGGGTGTCGCGACGCTCGACGCCATCGAGGAGTACGACCTCGTCGCGAACTCGCGAGAACGCGGCCGCCAACTCACCGAACTCGTCACCGACCACGACTCGGAGTACGTGGTCGACGTGCGCGGCCGCGGCCTGATGTTCGCGATGGAGTTCGACACCAAAGACCGCCGCGAAGCCGTCGTGCACGCCGCGCTCAAACGCGGCCTCCTCACGCTCGGCTGCGGCTACAAGTCGCTGCGCTTGCTCCCGCCGCTCGACGTGACCGAACGCGAGATAGAGTTAGGGGTCGACCTCTTGTTCGACGCGATGGACGACCCCGCCGTCCGACAGGCGAGTCCGAGCGTCGAACACTCAGAAGACGTCCTCTAAACCGAGGGGTCGGGCGTGACCACCGTCGACAGGTAGGCGGTCAGGTCGGTCGTGGAGAGCATCCCGATGACGCCCGCCGTCTCGTCAACCACGGGAACGTGGTGGATGTTGTTCCGAACGATGCGGTTCGCCGCGGTCGCGATCGGTTCGTCCGCGGTGACCGTCACGAGGTCCGTGCTCATGTACTCAGAGACGGGGCGGTCGCGCGTGATGTCGCCGTCGGCGGCGATGGCGACGAAGTCCGTCGCGGTGACGATGCCCACTAACTCGTTGGCGTCGTCCACGACCACGACCGAACTGATTCCGTGTTCCGCCATCACCGACGCCGCCTCCTCCATCGGCGTGTCCTCGGTGACCGTCTGAATCGGTGACGACATGAGTCGTCCGACGAAAATGTCCTCCATACACCGTATACTACGCAACCACACACATATGCCTTCGTGTAACTGGTGAGCGAAGGCGCTCGCTACTTATCGGGCGCGCTCCCGAACTCGTTCGCCGTGATGGCGACGAACGACCACGACGCGCACGCGGAACTCACCACGGTGTTCGCGGAACACTACGGTATCGAGAACTGTGACGACGCGCTCGACGCGACGTTCGAACGGTCGGAAGAGCGTATCTACGACCTGCTCGCGATGTTGCTCGCGCGCCTCGACGACCTCGACACGGTCGAGGGGGTGACGGGCCCGCCGTGGCAGGGCCTGCGCGCGGACGCGGACGAGGTGCGGGAAGTCATCCGGCACAACGCCGCGATACTCTTCTTCGCGCTCTCCGACGCCGGGGAGGGGCGGCCCACGGACCCCGGGCAGTTCCCCATCGAACCGATGTCGCTGCTCACCACCGTGAACGAGATGGACGAGTCCATCCGTGCGTTCCGCGACCGCGTCGACGAGGCCGACCTCCGGCGTCGGCACACGGACGACCTCGACGGCTGGGCGGCGTCTGTCGGCCACCTCGTCCACAGCCTCACGAACGCGCTCTGGACGCTACTCAAGACGCTGTTGACGCCCGAATCGTGGACGTTACGCGGCGACCTCGGACAGAGCGTTCTCGGCCTGCAGGGCGTCGTCTCCGTCGACGTAACGTTCACCTAGTACTGGTAGCGACGTCCCTCGTCCAGTCCCGTGTTCGGCGCGCCGCCCGTCATCTCCTCGAAACTCATCCCAGCGAGGTACTCGTCGTAGGTCGCGTCGTACTGACTGCGGAGGTGAAAGTCGAGTTTTCCGGACTGCACGAGGTTGTCGAAGAGCAAGTGGACCGCGCGCTGGACGAGTTCGTCCGGGTCGTCGGGGTCGAGCGCCGCGCTCAACATCGCCAACTCGGTGCGCGTCTCCCGGTCGAGTTCTATCGTGTTATCGCGCAGTTCCCCGTTCTGTTCCGCCACGGCGTCTTGCAGGTCGTCGAGCGTCATCGAGAGAGCGTCGGAGCGGACGCGGAAAACGCCTTCCGTTCTCGTTCGAATCCGCAACCGCCAAACGCCATCCGCCCCACCGTCCAGTAATGACCGAGGCGGCGGACCTCCCCGAGGACGTGGACGCGGTGCGGGACGCGCTCACCAGTTGGTACGAGGCGGACCACCGCGACTTCCCGTGGCGTTCGACGGACGACGCCTACGAGATTCTCGTCTCCGAGGTGATGAGCCAGCAGACCCAACTCGAACGCGTCCGCGAGGCCTTCGAGGGGTTCCTCGAACGCTGGCCGACCGTCCACGACCTCGCGGCCGCCGCCCGGAGCGACGTCGTGGCGTTCTGGACCGCGCACTCGCTCGGATACAACAACCGCGCGCGCTATCTCCACGAGGCCGCGGGACAGGTCGTCGAAGAGTACGACGGCGCGTTCCCGGAGTCGCCCGGCGAACTGCAGGAACTCATGGGCGTCGGTCCCTACACCGCGAACGCCGTCGCGTCGTTCGCGTTCAACAACGGGAACGCCGTCGTCGACACCAACGTCAAGCGCGTCCTCTACCGCGCCTTCTCCGTCCCCGACGACGAGGACGCGTTCGAGGACGTCGCGGCGTTCCTGATGCCGGAGGGCGAGTCGAGAATCTGGAACAACGCCATCATGGAACTCGGCGGGGTCGCGTGCGAGAAAACCCCGTCGTGCGACGAGGCGGGGTGTCCGTGGCGCGAGTGGTGTCACGCCTACGAAACGGGGGATTTCACCGCGCCCGACGTGCCTACCCAGCCGAGTTTCGAGGGGAGTCGCCGGCAGAAACGTGGCCGCGTGATAGCCGCGCTCTCCGAACACGACGAACTCCCGCTCTCGAAACTCGGGCCGAAAGTCCGCGTCGACTACGGTGGGGAGACGGGCGAAGAGTGGCTTCGCGGCCTGCTCTCCGACCTCGAAGACGACGGCCTCGTGACCGTCGACGACGGTCCCAACGGGGCGGTGGCGCGGTTACAGTCTTAGACTGTTCGGTCGAGCACGTCGAAGATGGTGTCGAGCGGCGCGTTCGGCGCTGTGGAGACGAAGAGGCCCTGGTCGCCGACGAGGTATCGGATGAGGAGCGCGCCGTCCATCCGCGTGACGAAGCCGTTCACCTCGTTCGACATCGGGACGAGGTCCTCGAACAGTTCGCGCTCGTAGAAGTCGTGGGCGGCGTGGTCGTGGAAGCTGTCGGCGAACTCCTCCACGCCGTCGACGCCCTCGAAGAAGGAGACGACGAGGTTGGACGCGTAGAGCAGGTGGGTGTCGTCGCGGTCGTACTCCGCGACGGACCCGAGGTACTCCCCGACCTCCGCACGCATTTCTTCGACCGCCCTGTCGGCGTCGAAGTCGACGATACGCGCGTCGGCTACGTGCGGCATTACGGCAGTAGTTCGCGTGGGAGTACTTAACACTTCGTCAGACGGGGTGTTTTTGGCGCGAGCGGCCATCCCTCCGGGTATGCCGACGCACGTCGCAGGCGTCTGCGGGAGTCTCCGCGAGGAGAGCATCTCCCGGGTCGCACTCCGTCTCGCACTGGCGGCCGCCGAGAACGCGGGCGCGACCACCGACCTCGTGGACCTCCGCGAGGTTTCACTTCCGTTGTTCGACGCCGACCGCCGGGACGCGGGGGACGCCCCGGAACTCCGGGAACGCCTCCGCGCCGCCGACGCCATGGTTCTCGCGACACCCGTCTACCACGGGTCGTACGGGTCGCCGCTGAAGACCGCGCTCGACTACGCGGGCTTCGACGAGTTCGAGGAGAAGACGGTGGGACTGCTCGCCGTCTCCGGCGGACAGTTCCCCGTGACGGCGCTCGACCACTTGCGGTCCGTGATGCGCTCGCTCGACGCGTGGGTGCTCCCCCATCAGGCGGCCGTCCCCCGGTCCCGCGACGCGGTCGTCGACGGCGAACTCGCGGACGACGACCTCAGAGAGCGCGTGGAGACGCTCGGCCGGCGCGTCGTCGGGTACGCGAACATCGAACCCGATCCGGTGACGTTCGAGGCCGAGCAAAACGAGGGCGCGTGACCTGCCCGGAGAACGGAACCGTTTTTCCCCTCCCCCACCCGGTTCTCTCGCATGCACGCCATCACGAACAGCGGGTGGGTGGAGGTCATCACCGGCTGTATGTTCTCGGGGAAGACGGAGGAACTCCTCCGGCGACTCCGGCGCGCCGAAATCGCGGGCCAAGACGTCGCGGCGTTCACGCCCGCCATCGACGACCGGTACGGCGAGGAGTCGCTCGGGTCGCACGCGGGAAACGAGTGGACGGCGACCGTCGTGGAGAACGACCCCGCGGGCGTTCACGGGATTCCGGACCTGTTGAACGGCGAGGAAGTGGTCGCGATAGACGAGGCGAACTTCTTCCCGGAGGAACTCGTCCCCGTCTGTGAGGACCTCGCGGCGGACGGCCGCCGCGTCGTCGTCTCCGGGACCGACCAGACGTTCCGCGGCGAACCGTTCCGACCGCTCCCGTCGCTGATGGCGACCGCGGAGTACGTGGAGAAACTCCAGGCCATCTGCACGGTCTGCGGCGAACCCGCCACGAGAAATCAACGCCTCATCGAAGGCGAACCCGCGCACGCGGACGACCCCACCATCATGGTCGGCGCGGAGGAGTCCTACGAGGCGCGCTGTCGGAACTGCCACGAACTCCGCGGATGACCACCTGGGTCGAACCGTCCGGCGGACGCGCGCGCGGCCCCCTCGGCCTCCTGCAAGCGTGGACGCAGGTGCTCGCCAGCCCTCGCGCGTTCTTCCGCGAGGCGGTGACGCCCGGCGACCAGGGACCCGGTCTGTTCTTCGCGCTCGGCGTCGTCCTCGTCGAAGAACTCTCCAGATACGTCCTCGCGCCGACAGTGATTCCGACGTACAGCGGGGACCCGTGGCTGGACGGCGCGCTCTTCCTCGCCGTCTCCGTTCTGCTCGTCACGCCGCTCGTCCTGCACGCGTCGGCGGCGCTCGTCACGCTCGCGCTCGTCCCCCTCGCGAAGGACCGCGGCACCATCAGCGCAACCGTCCAAGTGGTCGCGTACGCCGCCGCCCCCTGCGTGTTCGCGGGGATTCCCGTGCCAGCGGTTCGCGTTCTCGCCTGCGCGTACGGGTTCGCGCTCCTCCTCGTCGGCCTCTCCGTCGTCCACCGCATCACGCTCTCCCGCGCGCTCGCCGTCGCCGCCATCCCGGGAACGCTCGTCTACGGCTACGGCTTCCGCGGGTTCGGCGCGCTCGTCTCTATTCTCCCCCCGCTCACTCGGCTCCCGTGGGTACATTAGCCTCCGCGAACTCACTCCTGTATGCTCGCCTTACAGCTGTCCGACTTCATGGTTGAACTGAAAGACGGCGCGCTGAAGAACGTCGGGCCGTCGAACAAGACGGGGTCGGCGAAACTGTTCGAAACCGAGGACATCGAAGCGCGGGAGTTCGGGGATAAACGCGTGAAAGTCGTCGCGAGCGACGCTGACGGGAACGAAGTGCAGGTCGCGTTGTTTCCAGAACAGGTGCGAGACCTCGCCGACGACCTCGCTGACCTCGAATCGGAGAGCCGCGTTTTCGAATAGGCTTTCGACAATCGTTTAGGGGTGCGATTACTGTTCTCCGGTAAATGGGTACGTGTATTATCTGCGGCTCGTCTGTCGACGGCCGGATCTGTTCGACCCACGAAGAAGACGTCGTCTTCGAGTTCCGTGGCACCGACGCGAACCAGCTCGTTCCCGGGCGCTACTACCGGGGCGAGGTCGACGGATTCGCCGAGTTCGGCGTGTTCATCGACATCAGCCCGAACGTGACCGGACTCCTCCACCGGAGCGAGATTCCGGGACGCATCGAATCCCTCGACTGGGAGGACGGCGACACCGTCTACGTCCAAGTCGACGAAGTGCACGGAAACGGCAACGTCGACCTGTCGTGGTCTATCCGTCAGAGCGAACGCGACTTCCGCGGGAAGCTCATCCACGACCCCGACGCGCCGACGAACGCAGAACCCCCAGAGGACGAGGCAGAAGCCCCCGCGGGCGTCACCAGCGAGGACGCCGGCGGCGAAGCAGAGTCCGAACCCGAGCCGGAACCGGAACCTGAGCCTGAATCCGAACCCGAGCCTGAATCCGAACCCGAGCCCGAGCCTGAAGTCGAAGAAGCGCAGGCCGAGGCGGAGGAGGAGGTCGAAGAAGCGGAAGAAGGCGAAGACGTTCGTGAACCCGTCCACGTCTCCGCGTCGGAGATAGAGGACTACGTCGGCGAACTCGTCTCGCTCGAGGGCGAACTCACGTCGACCCGGCAGACGAGCGGGCCGACGGTGTTCGAACTCGCGGACGAGACGGGTGTCGTCGAGTGCGCGGCGTTCGTCGAGGCGGGCGTGCGCGCCTACCCCGAAGTCGAAACGGGTGACGTGGTGCGCCTCGTCGGCGAGGTCGAGCGTCACAACGGTTCGCTCCAGGTCGAGACGGAGGAACTGGACGAACTCACGGGCGACGCCCGCGAGACCGTGCTCTCCCGGCTCGACGCGGCGCTGGACGAGCGCGCGCACCCGGAGAACACCGAGTTGTTCGTCGCGGACGACGACATCGAAGCCGTGCACGACGAACTCGTCGAGGCGGCGACGGCGGTGCGGCGCGCGGTCGCGGACGCCCGCCCCGTCATCGTCCGGCACACCGCGGACGTGGACGGCTACGTCGCGGGTGCGGCAATCGAACGCGCCGTCCTCCCGCTCGTTCGCGAGGAGCACGCGGTCGACAACGCGGAGTACCACTACATCGACCGGCGGCCGCTCGACGCGGACTTCTACGACATCGAGGCGGCGACGTCTGACGTGACGTCGATGCTCGACGCCGCGGAGCGCCACGGCGAGAAACACCCGCTGTTCGTGCTCGTCGGCACCGGCAGTACTCGAGAATCGCTCGACGGACTCGGACTGCTCGACACCTACGACGCGAAGAGCGTCGCCATCGACGGCGGGTACGCGGACGGCGAGGCCGCCGACGCCGCGTCGGTCCTCGTCAGTCCGACGCAGTCCGGCGGCGGCGCCGTGCAGACGGGCGTGCTCGGCACGCAACTCGGCGCACTCGTGAACGCCGACGTCCGCGAGGACCTCGAACACCTCCCCGCGGTCGCGTTCTGGGAGGACACGCCCGACGCGTACGCGGACGCCGCGACGGACGCAGGCTACGAGGACGAACAGTTGGAAAACATTCGTGACGCGGTCGCGCTCGAAGCGTTCTACCAGTCCTACGAGGACAAGCGCGAACTCATCGCGGACCTCCTCTGGGAGGAGAGCGACGGTCTCGCGGCGCACGTCGCGAGCCAGTTCCGCTCTAAATTGGAGACCGAACTCGACACTGCGCGCCCCCACTTGGAGTCCCACGAGGCGGACGGTGTGACGGTGGACGTGTTGAACTCGGCGGCGTTCACGCACAAGTACGACTTCCCGCCCGAGGACCTCCTGCTCGACGCGCTGTTCCGCGAGAGCGACGCGGACGTGCTCGTCGGCGCAAACGAGGACGAGATTCGCGTCCGCAGCACCGAACACGTCGACGTGCGCGCGGTCGGCGAGGACGTCAAAGAAGCCGTCCCGGACGCAGGCGTGACGCCCCGGGGTGCGGACGACGGCCGCGTCGAGTTCCTGCGCGGTGAACGCGAGGACGTCATCGACGCCGTCGTGGACGCTGTCGCGGACCAGCTCGCGTAACTCGTGGAGCGCGCCTGGCTCGTCCTCGTCGTCGCCGGCGTCTTCGAGTCGGGCTGGGCGATAGGCCTTGAGTACGCGGACGGCTTCTCGAACCTCCGGGCGACGGCGTGGGTCGTCGTCGCGATGGCGGTGAGCGTCTACCTGCTCGCGAGAGCCGTCCAGTCGCTCCCCGTCGGCACCGCGTACGCCGTCTGGACGGGCATCGGCGCGGTCGTCACGGCCGTCTACGGCATCCTCGTCTTCGACGAACCCGCGGGCGTCCTCCGCGTGTTCTTCCTCTCGTTGGTCGTCGCGGGTATCCTCGGCCTCCAGGTGACGGGCTGACCCGGCCCCCGCAACGACACGATTTAATTCCCCTCCAATTTCTTCGTATGATAAACTCCGCACAGAAAGCGCGTTCGAGGTCGCTTGCGAGGGACTCCTGAATCTTCCGGCGGTCGCGTGTTAGGAGGCCACGCCGGCGGCGTACGCAGTCTTCGTGGGGACCTGGGCTACGAGAAAAGCAGTAGGAGAAAATCCGCGTTGGTCGCGGCGCAGCTCTCGTAGAGTTCCAATTTCTCGTTTCCCGAGACTCTGAGAGCGATGGCTAACCCCAATATATATATAGAATATACATTCTAGTTTGATGTACGATAGTAAAACATCGGAGTTATTGAGAATAGGGAAGAGGCGCTTCTTAAAGACACTCGCTGGCTTCGGGGTTTCCGGAACAACATTAAATTGGATTACAAAGGACGCACTTGCTGAACAGACTTCTGACTTGGAGATACCCTATATCAAGGCGTTCCACAGAAAGGGACCTGAGAATGAAAAACCGATATATGGGACAATTTCGAGAGAAAAGTGGATCAAATTGGAAGCAGCAATGGCGGCCTCAAACTCTCTATCGACCTCTTTGTCGAAAAAGATTGATACCTCTAATATTGTTGTGGGTGTTCGTCAACGAGGCCGAGACCCCGAAATCATCGTTTCTTATTGCACACAGAGGAAAACAGTTCCAACGGACAGTGGAACAAAAGTCGTGACAACCACCCCCAATATATCAAAAGAGACTTTGGAAAACTCGGTCCCTACAACTAGGACTGGAGTAGTTCAAACTAGTGCCTTTAGTGAATCTGTGTCCAATATTCCGGTTGTTGTTGAAGAAGAGTCGCGAATAGATACATATGATGCCAAGTTTGACGCTGAATATTCCCCTGTCCCTGGGGGCGCTCAGTTTGACCATGGGACACTTGGCGTTCGTGCTCAGTGTGACGACTGTGACGGTTACTGGGCGATGCTTGCTTCAGGACACGCATTGAAAGATGCCCAATTCAATAGTGATGACCTCCAACAGCCTAAGAATGGTCGGGTGATCGGATCTCACGATTCGATCGAGTTCTGGAGGGAAGATGCAAACGAAAATAGCTACGATGACGACATTACTGACTTTGGGTATTTTGAGCCCAACTCAGATGTAGAGTTAACCGACAAACTTGCGCTTGACCCAAGTGGTTATAAAAGCATCCCCGTTGCTGGAATCGTCAGCTGGGATTGGGTAAAAAACAATCAGTTCAGCAATACTGTGTACAAACAAGGAGAGCATACAGGTATTACTCAAGGAGAAATTGTGAAAGTCGAAAACGATTACGGACAAAAGGTGTTTTGGTCGCAGGCTAACGGCAAATCCGGGGATTCAGGGGGACCCCACTACACATTTATCGATGGCGACCGATACTTTGTTGGTATCAACTCTTGGGGAGTTGATGTCGGCAGTACAAGTTCTGATGATGGAATTCGCACGGGCGGTAACTGTGCCGAGAAAATTGAGGACAAAGCGAACGTCTTCGTTTACTAAGTATGATACGCAAGAACTGGGCTATCCTCTGTGTGGTCGTAGTCTTGTTCGCGGGCTGTGGCGGCCCCTTACAATCGGGCGGAACGACTCCGACGACTCAAACGAGTGCTACGACACCGGGTAGCGTGACCCAGCAAACGACTACGGCAACTGCGACTGCGACGACCACGCCGACGACGAGTGAACCCTCCGGTCTCATTAGGGCTACCGTCGTCGATTCGGTCCCGGAAGGAGCGACGGTTACCGATGCAACCAACGAGAGTATCGCGGACCTCGACCCGCTTCGGCGGGCTATCCGAGACTCTATCGGGCGGAACAAGAGCGCGTACGTCCGCGTGACTGGCGACCAGTTCAGGGCGGTCAACGAGTCCCTCCACGAGTTGACGCCGTATTCGGACAGGAACCCGGACACCGAGGACGGGTACTACATCCGGTCGAACGGCACAGTCGTCGCGGTCACGCTGCGAAAGGAACTCTAACCCCGCCCCGCAACGACACGCTTTTCCTCGCTTGTCCGTTTTCTCAGCGTAATGAGTACCGGCTCCGAGAGCGCGTTCGAGGCCGCCTGCGAGGACCTCGTAGAGGGGATTCTCGCGGGCGACATCGAACAGGGCGAGGTGGAGCAGGCGAAAAAGGACGTCTGCGGCGAGCACTCCGCGCCCAAAGTTCCCACACACGCAGACCTCCTCGATTTCGCCCCGCAGAGCCGCCGCGACGAGTTAGAGGAAGTCCTCCAGCGCAAACCCGTCCGAACCGCCTCTGGGGTGACGCCGGTCGCCATCATGACGAGTCCGGAGACGTGCCCGCACGGGAAGTGCCTGTACTGTCCCGGCGGTCCGGCCTCCGAGTTCGACTCCTCCCAATCCTACACGGGCCACGAACCCGCCGCCGCGCGGGGCGTGCAGAACGACTACGACCCGTACGGCCAGGTGACGCTTCGGCTCCACCAGCTCCGGGAGATCGGCCACCCCGTGGACAAGGTGGAGTTGATTCTGATGGGCGGGACGATGACCGCGCGTTCGCACGACTACCAGGAGTGGTTCGTCAAGCGCGCGCTCGAAGCGCTGAACGACTTCGACCCCGACCAGGAACCACAGCCCGCGGAGGGCAAGTCGTTCGCGCAGGACCCAAGCGAATACGACTTTTCGTACCTGGAGGACGTCAAGACCGAGAACGAGTTCGGAAATATTCGAAATATCGGGACGACGTTCGAGACCAAACCGGACTGGTGTGACCCCGAGCAGATAGACCGGATGCTGGATTTGGGAGGGACGAAGGTCGAGGTGGGCGTGCAGACGACGTACGAGCGCATCAATCGAGAGATGCATCGGGGCCACGGGATGCAGGCCTCGATGGACGCCAACCGCCGACTCCGTGATTCGGCGTTCAAGGTGGGCTTCCACATGATGCCGGGTCAGCCGGGGATGTCGGAGGGGATGATTCTGGAGGACTTCCGGCGGCTGTTCGAGGAGCCGGAGTGGCGGCCCGACTACCTCAAAATCTATCCGACGCTCGTCGTCCGCGGCACCCGCATCTACGACCAGTGGCGGCGAGACGAGTTCGAACCCCTCGGGAACGAGCAGGCCGCGCGATTGGTCGCCGAAATCATGCGCGACCTCCCCCGCTACGTGCGTCTCCAGCGCGTCCAGCGCGACATCCCCGCGGACTTCATCGACGGCGGCGTGTGGAAGTCGAACCTCCGCCAGCTCGCGTGGGAGGTGATGGACGACCACGGGTGGACCTGCGAGTGCATCCGGTGTCGCGAAGTCGGGATGAACGACGAGGACCCGGAGAACGTCGAACTCGGCGAGATGACGTACGAAGCGGGTGGCGGCACCGAGCACTTCCTGAGCTTCGAGGACTTCGAGAAGGACCTCCTCGTCGGGTTCGCACGCGTCCGATTCCCGAACGACCCCGTCCGAAGGGAGTTGGACAACGCCGCCCTCCTGCGCGAACTCCACGTCTACGGCAGCGAGGCTGGAATCGGCGAAGAGAGTCGGGACGACCAGCACCAGCACAAGGGGTACGGCCGCCGCCTCATGGAACGCGCCGAAGAACTCGCCGCAGACGCCGGCTACGACAAACTCAGCGTCATCTCCGGTATCGGCGCGCGCCAGTACTACAAGCGGAAACTCGGCTATCACCAGGACGGCCCCTACGTCAGCAAACGAGTGTAAAGGGGTCTCGGCAGACGGTAGACGGTCGCGGCGACCGCACCTGTCCGCGCGCTGGAGGCGCGCGGTTCACCGAGCGCGGAGCGCTCGGCCTTTTTAGTGCAGGTTTTTACGTTAACGAGACGCGAAGCGTCTCGTTCGCAAACCAGAAATCTCCGATTTCTGGTGACGGTGAGAGGTTCGCGCGAAGCGCGAACCCGAACCGTAAAAAAGTGCGTTAGTAGAGCCCGTCCAGTTCTTCCTCTGTATGACTGTGTTCTTCTGCGGGGAAGTCGCGGTTTTCGACGTCTTCTCTGTACTGGGTGATGGCGTCCTCCATCTCGCTCTTGAGGTTGCCGTATTGTTTGGCGAAGGGGGGGCTCCAGTCGGTGAGTCCGAGGACGTCGGTGATGACGAGGACCTGCCCATCAGTATCGGGGCCTGCGCCGATGCCAATGGTGGGGATGTCGATGGCGTCGGTGATTTGGGCGGCGACGTTCGCGGGGACGTGTTCGAGGACGAGGCTGAATGCGCCGGCGTCTTCGTGGTCTTTGGCGAGCGACAGTATCTTGCGGGCGGTTTCTTCGGTGGTGCCTTGGCGGGTGTAGCCGCCGAGTTGGTTGACGTGTTGGGGGGTGAGGCCGAGGTGGGCCATGACGGGGATGCCGAGGTTGGTGAGTTTCTCGGTGAGGGCGACGGTGTGTTCGCCGCATTCGAGTTTCACGGCTTGTGCGCCGGCTTCTTTGATGAGGCGGCCGGCGTTTTCGACGCTCTCCTCGTCGCTCGCGCCGAAACTGAGGAAGGGCATGTCGGCGACGACGAGGGTTTCGTCGGTGGCGCGTGCGACCGCTCCGGTGCGACTGGCGACGTCGTCCATGGTGACGGGGATGGTGGAGTCGTAGCCCATGACGGCGTTGCCCATGCTGTCGCCGACGAGGACCATGTCGACGCCTGCGTCCTCGATGGCGGCGGCGGTGGGGGCGTCGTACGCCGTGAGCATCGTTATCGGTTCGTCGCCCGCCTTTCGGCGGATGTCCTGAACGGTCGGCATACCCGTGGTTGCGTAGAGAGTCGTGGTAAGTATTTCCGAACCGGAAGAGCGGGGTTTATGCGGCGGCCGAGCCTTCGTCTACGTGTGCCAGAGCGCGTCGAGGAGTACGAGGCGGAGGGCGTCGATTACGCGTGGGTGATGCAGACGACGTTCGTCCTCACCATCGTCGTCGGCGCGCCCGTCGTCGCCGTTCTCTCTCTGTTCTACGACCTTCCAACGTGGCCGCAGCAGGCGTCGTTCGCGATTCGGGTCGGCGCGGTCGTCTGGATTCTGACGGCCGTTCCGGTGTTCCTCTACGCGCGCCGTCAGGCGTCCGAGTCCGCGACGTAGCGGAAGCAGGTTCCCGCGCGTTTCGCGGTCTCTGCGTCGCGTTCCGCGTCCCCGACGAACAGCGCGCGCTCCGGCGGCACGTCGAGCGCGCGAACCGCTTCGAGCAAGGGTTCGGGATGCGGTTTCCGCGTAGCCACGGTGTCCCGGCCGACGACGGCGACCACGCGGTCGAGCAGGTCGAACTTCTCCAGCGCGATGCGACACGCGGCCTCGCAGTTCAGCGAACACACCGCGACTGGTTTCTCGGACGTTCGAAGTTCGTCCAGGAGCGGGAGGCGTTCCGCCTTGTGCGCGCCGTCGCGTTCGTGTCGACTGATGAGCGCGTCGACGTCTTCCCCGATACCCACGTCCTGTGCGGCGTCGAGTAACTCCCACGTCCGCAGGCCCTCGTAGTCCACGCCCGCGTCCGCGAGCATCGCCTCTATCTGGTCGGCGACCGACTGCCAGTCGACGACGAGTCGGACGAGCGTGCCGTCGAGGTCGTAGACGACGCCGTCGTGCGCCATCAGTCGAGGAGGTCGCGCGCGAGGACTTCCTTCTGGATCTCGGATGTCCCCTCGTAGATGGTCGTTATCTTCGCGTCGCGGTAGTAGCGTTCGACGTCGAAGTCGGTGGTGTAGCCGTAGCCGCCGTGAATCTGGACGGCTTCGTTCGTGATGTCCACCGCGGCCTCAGACGCGTGCAGTTTCGCCATCGCCGCGTCGGTCCGATAGTCCTCTCCCCGGTCTGCCTTCGCGGCGGCGTTCCGGCAGAGCAGGCGCGACGCCTGCAGTTCGGTGCGCATGTCCGCGATTTTCCCGCGAATGGACCCGAACTGGCCGATGGGCTGGTCGAACTGCTCGCGCTCCGTCGCGTACTCCACCGCGTCGTCCAGCGCGGCCTGCGCCAGTCCCACGGCCTGCGAGGCGATGCCGATCCGGCCGCCGGTGAGGATGTGGAGCGCCGCCGACAACCCCTTTCCTTCCGGGGTTAGGCGGTACTCCGCGGGGATGCGCGCGTCGTCGAACGTCAGCGTCGTCGTGTCGCTCGCCCGCAGGCCGAGTTTGTCCTCCTTCTTCCCCACCGAGAGTCCGTCGGTGTCCTTCGGGACGACGAACTGCGTGACGCTCCCCGGGTCGTCGCGGTCGGTTTTGGCGAAGAGGATGATAACTCCGGAGCGTTCGCCGTTCGTGATCCACTGTTTCCTCCCGTTGATGACGTACTCGTCGCCCTCGCGGCGGGCTTCGGTCTGCATCTGCGCGGGGTTCGATCCCGCGGTCGGTTCGGAGAGCGCGAACGCGCCGACGGGCCGTCCGTCCGCCATGTCGGGGAGCCAGCGTTCCTTCTGCTCTTCGTTCCCGAACTCGGCGATGCAGGACGTCGCGAGCGAGTGCACGGAGAGCGCGGTGGCGACGGCGAGCATCCCGTACGCTATCTCCTCGTTGACGACGCTGTACGTCAGCGTCTCGGCGTCCAACCCACCGTATTCCTCGGGGACGGTCATCGCGGCGAGGTCGAGGTCGCAGAGCGTATCCCACGCGTCCTCGGGGAAGGACTGCTCGCGGTCCGCTTCGGCGGCGACCGGCCGGAGTTCCTCCACGGCGACCTCCCGGGCGAGGTCGCGTATCGTCTCCTGCTCGGACGAGAGTTCCATACACGGAGTAGGTGAGAGGGCGGAAAAAGACCCCCGATTCCACACCAAACGTCCAACTATCCCCGGATACGCCTCCAACATTTTTCGGGCGGGGCCGCGACCCCCGTTACATGGCGACCGTCCGACGTGTCCTCCCGCTCTGCCTGCTCATCCTGCTCGCCGGATGTAACGGCCTCCTTCCCGGCCCCGATACGACCACCGCCGACGTTCCACCGGCCGCGGAGTACCCGCCGGGCCTCGTGATGAACGGCGTCGCCTCGCCCGAGCGACTCGCGAGCGCGCAGTCCGCGGTGCTCTCGAACACGTCGTACGCGACGGTCCAGACCCAGACCGTCCGCGTGGACGGCCACGTCGTCGGGGAGATGAACGCGACCCGGCGCGCGGGCCCCGGCGGCGAGGTCCGTCTCCTCACCACGCGGCGGCGGGGTGAGTTCTACCGGTCGGCGTTCGAGGCGTACGCCATCTGGTCGAACGCCTCGACCTCGTTCACGCGAATCGTCAGTGACGGCAACGTCTCGTACAGCCGCAGCACGCTGGTCCCCCTGCGACCCACGTGGGGTGACCGGTTGTACCGGTCCCTCCGGTTCGACGTCGAGCGAACGGACGACGGGTACGTGCTCCGTTCGACCGGCGTCCGGGACGTGACCGACCTCTCCCCGCGGTTCACCGACCTCGAGAACGTCACCGCCACACTCCACCTCGACCGGCAGGGCGTCGTCCGGTCTTACCGGCTCGAGTTCGACGCCCGCAGCAGCCGCGGCGGACTCAAGCGCTATCACGTCGTCGAGACGTTCGACCTCACGCGGGTGGGCGGCGTCACCGTCGGACGCCCGGACTGGGTGGCCGAAGCAATCTCGCGGACGGACACGGTGAACGTCACGCCCAGGACCACAAACGCTCATTAACTTCCGACCTCGAACGTGACGTATGTCGAACACTCCCCGCGCGCTCGCCGTCTGCGCCCTCCTCGCACTCGCCGGCTGTGGCGGCCTCCTCCCGGGCCCAGACGCGACCACGGACGCGCCGACCACGAGCGTCACGTATCCGCCCGGACTGGTGATGAACGGCGTTAGCGACCCGAGCGCACTCGCCGAAGCGACCGAAAACGCGCTCGCTAACAGTTCCGTCGCGTACGAACGGTCGGTGCGCGCAACCCGTAACGGCACGCTCGCCGCGTACAGCGACGTCACCGCGCGCGTCGCCCCGGGCGGTCACCGATACGTGAGCGAGTCGGAGGTCTTCGGCGCGCCCTTCGGCGTCTCACAGCCGGCGTCGACGGTCGTCTGGGCGAACGAGACGACGATCGCCCAGGAGATTCACGTGAACGGCTCCGTTCGCTACGCCGTCCGCGACCGCCGTTGGGCGGTTGGTCGCTGGCCCACCGTGCGTACCCGCGTCTACTCGCTCTACCTCGCGCTCACCTTCGACGTCACGCACACGAGCGACGGGTTCACGCTCACGTCGACCGGCGTTCGGGACGCCGGCGCCGTCGCACCTCGATTCGAAATGGAGTCGAACGTCTCGCTCACGATGCACCTCGACCCGGACGGGGTCGTTCAGTCCTTCCGCTTGGAATACGACGCCACTGCGCGGGGCGACACCTACCATGTCGTGGAGACGTTCGACGTCACGCAACTGGGCGGCGTCACCGTCGAACGGCCGCCGTGGGTCGAACGAGCACTAACCCGAGAGAACACCACGTCCACGACAGCCCGATGAACTCGAGAACTCCTCCCGCGCTCTGCGTCTGTCTGCTCGTCCTGCTCGCCGGCTGTAACGGGTTCTTCCCCGGTCCAGACGCGACGACCGGCCCCACTCCACAGGCCGACTACCCACCGGGACTCGTGATGAACGGCGTCGCCGACCCGGACGCGCTCACCGGCGCGCACGAGGACGCGCTCGCGAACACCTCCTACGAGCTCACGGTGGCGCGCACCATCTCGCGTGACGGTCGGGTGCGCGGCGAGGAGAACGCGACCGTCCGGTTCGGCCGCGGCGACCAGCGGCTCACTCACTCGCGAACCGCCGGACCGTTCTACGCGGGTCGGTCCTCGCGAACGGCTATCTGGTCGAACGACTCGGTCACCGCGATTCGGCGAGTGGACGAGAACGGCACCCACTTCGACCACATCGAGGCCGGTTTCTCCTCGGCGTCGTGGGGGACGCGGTTCTACGACGTGTTCCGATTCGACGTGAATCGAACGGCCGATGGGTTCACGCTCACGTCGACCGGCGTTCGGGACCGAAACGCGCTCGGGACGACGTTCACGAACACGTCGAACGTCTCTGTGACGATGCAGCTCGACCGACAGGGCGTCATCCAGTCGTACCGCCTCGAACTGGACGGGAACCCGCTCATCACGAACGGGACGACCCGCTACCACCTCACGGAGACGGTGAACCTGACGCGCGTCGGCGGCCTCACCGTCGAGCGTCCGCCCTGGGTCGCGACGGCGCTCAATCGCTCCGGAGGAAACTGACGAGGTCGTCGACGCTCGCGTCCAGTCCGCCGGCCTGCGCGAACTCGGGACTGCCGCCGCCACCGCCGCCGAACTCGTCCGTAACTCGTTCCACGACGCCGCCAGCGTCCACGCTCCCGTCCGTGGCGACGACGACGAACCCGCGGCCGTCCACGCCCGCAACCGCCACCGCGTCCGCCGCGTCGCCCGCGTAGTCCCGCAGGCGCTCGGAGACGGCGTTCGCGTCGAACTCCTCGACGCCGCCGACGAGCCACGACGCGCCCGCTTTCTCTACGCGCTCGAAGCCGTCGACGCGCGCCGCGAACAGTTCGTCCCGAGCGGCCGCGAGGTCCGATTCGAGCGAATCGACGCGCTCCCGGAGGTCGCGGGCCGCCTCCGGCACGTCGAGCGTTCCGACGCCGAGTTCCGCCGCGGCGTCAGTGAGCGCGCGCCGCTCGTCCGCGCGGCGTTCGATGCTGGCCGGTCCGACCGCGAACTCGACGCGCGTCATCCCTTCCCCAGGGTTCGACCGGTCGAGCACGGTGACGGGGCCGATCTCGCGCGTGTTCGAGACGTGCGTCCCGCCGCACGCCGCGGCGTCCCATCCCTCGATCTCGACCACGCGCACGGTCTCCGAACCCGCCATCACGCCCTCCTCCGTCGCGACGTTGAACGCGAGGTCGTCGCGCGCGAGCGCATCCTCGCGAGGGACTCGTTCCCACGACACCTCCCGCGAGTCCCACACCACTTCGTTGACGTCGCGTTCGAGGGCCGCGAGCACGGCGTCGTCTATCTCCGTACTCGTCTCGAAGTCCACGCGCACCTTCTCCGGACCGATGTCGAACCCGCCGTAGCCGAGGTCGGCGAGGTGGCGGCGGCCCGCGCCGTAGAGCGCGTGACTCGCCGTGTGCGCCCGCATGCAGTACGTCCGGAACTCGTCGTCTATCATGCAGGCGACCGTCTCCCCCGCGGCGAAATCCGGTTCCGTCGCGAGTACGTGTACCATGTCGCCGTCCTCCGATTGAACGTCCTCGACGGCCACGCCGTCGACGGTGCCGCGGTCCGCCGGCTGCCCGCCGCCCTCCGGGTAGAAGTAGGTCTCGGAGAGCACGACCCGTCGCCCCGACACGTCCTCGACCGTCGCTTCGAACTCAGTCCTGTATGGCTCGTCGGCCGCGTCGCTCATCACTCCCTTCGATGCCGGCCATCCAGAAAAATCCCTACTCCTGCGTCACGGTCACGTCGAGACGGTCTTCGAGTTTCGCGATGACGGACCCACCGATACCCGCGCGCGTCGCCCGGCCCTGCTCGACCGCGAGCAAGTCGTTTTCCGTCACGTCCAACTCCTCCGCGAGTTCGTCCAACTGCAAGCCCTTCTCCTGGCGCGCCTTCTGAATGAGACGGCCGTAATCCGAGACGAGATAAGGGAGCTGGTCGCCCTCGTAGTTCGTTCCCTCCTCCTCCCAGTGCGTCGAATCGCCGCCCACCGAGTCGAACTGGCGGGCCGTGTTCTGGGCCGCGCGCTTCCGACGCTCCTGTTCGTCGTCTTTCTTCTCCGTCTTCGACGACTCGTCTAAGTTCGCGCAGTCCGCACACACCCGCAACTCGGCGCCGGCGACGTTCGCCGTGGTGAGCGACTCGGTGGCCGTCCCACAGAGTTCGCAGGACCCACCCCCGCTCCCCCCGGAGGAACCGCCGGTCGAATACTTAGCCATACACCCCCCTATGGCACACTACCCATTTTAATAACTCGCTTACCGTTCTCAGAATAGTTACGACGCGGACAGCGAACCAGACGCCGGCGGTTCGCCTGACGGCGACTCGATAGTACCGAGCGCTCTCGCTCGTCGGTTTGGTGCGTCAGTAAGGTTGTGCGTGGGTGAGCGGGCCGGACCGCGAGCGGTCCGGCTGCCGACCGGAAGCCGCTGGCTTCCGGTAGTGTCCCAGAGGCATACTGAGAGCTCTCGCTCGTCGGTTTGGTGCGTCAGTAAGGTTGTGCGTGGGTGATGTCCCAGAGGGATATCACCTGCATCGCAGCGTGCGCGGCGGCCTGCCGCGCGGTGCGATGCGTGGGGCAGGATTTGAACCTGCGAACCTCTACAGGACAGCGCCCTCAACGCTGCGCCTTTGGCCTAGCTTGGCTACCCACGCTCGCGCGTGTCTTGCTGCACTCCACGGTAGCCGCGGCGGTAATAAAACCCCTACGATTTGGCCGTCGTCCTGCGGATGCCGCGGTAGTGTTTTGCGGGTCGCGTTCCTACCCGGGGACGTGAAATCCGTCGTCCGTCGGAACGCAGTCGGCGTATCGGGGGTGGTGAGCGCCGCGGCGCTGGCGCTCGTCGTCGCCGCCGTCCGCGGCGTCATCCCCGCTCACTGGCTTCCCGTCCACGAACCGCTCGTCGCCGTCGTCCCGACGCTGAACGCGGCGCTCAGCGCGACGGCGCTCGTCACCATCACCGTCGGATTGCGCGCGATACGTCGCGGGAACGTCGCTCGCCACCGCGCAGCGATGCTCACCAGCACCGGCATCTTCGCGTCCTTCCTCTTCCTCTACCTCTACCGGCTCGTCGTCCACGGTACCACCGAGTTCGCCGGGCCCGACGTCGTCTATCAGTTCGTCTACCTCCCGGTCCTCGTCGTTCACATGGCGCTCGCCATCGTGTGCGTTCCGCTCGTCGTGCACGCGCTCGTACTCGCCGGCACGCACTCAGTCGCGGAACTCCCGCGAACGAACCATCCCCGGGTCGGCAAGGCCGCGGCGGCGCTCTGGCTCGTGTCGTTCGCGCTCGGCATTGTCGTCTACCTCCTGCTCTACGTCGTCTACTGAGGGAGCGTCCGCCGCCCCAGATGGCCCGCGTCGGGCCGATTCGTCACGTACTCCGTGAAGTTCCGGAATAGCTCGCGAATCCGGTTGTACTCGCGGACGTTCGCTTCCAGGGACTCGAGGACGCGTTCGACGTGTTCGCGGCTCACGTCCCGGTAGCCGAGCGCCTTCCGAACCGTGTGCGAGTCGAACTCGGGGTGGAACTGGACGCCGAACGCGTGCCCGCGGCGGAACGCCTGTACGTCGCAGCGGTCGTTACCTGCGAGGCGGACCGCGCCGTCGGGGAGCGACGACACTTCGTCCGAGTGGAACGTGAACGCCCTGAATGACTCCGGGACGCCCTGGAACAGCATCGAGACGTCCCGGTGGTGGACGTCGTGGAATCCGACTTCGTACTCGTCCATCGATTCGACCGTGCCGCCGAGCGCGGACGCGAGGAGTTGGTGGCCGAAACAGACGCCGAGAACGGGGACACCGCGGTCGACGGCGCGCGCCACCCACTCCTCGGTGTCTCGAATCCAGTCCTCGTCGTCCAGCACGGACGCTCGCGACCCGCTGACGACGGCGGCGTCCACCGGCCGCGTCGGTTCCGGGAGGTCGCCGTCGGTCACGCGGAACTCGCTCACGCGCGCGTCGAGCACGCGCCGGAAGTTCCGGGCCGCGTCGTCAGCGTTCCGCGAACAGTTCAGCAGCACCACTCGCGGTTTCATGTCTCGCCGTACGGCCGGCCGAGTGAAAGGCGTTCTCGCCTAGTCGTCCGCGGACGCCACTACGGGTCGTTCGACCTCCCGGTCGGACGTCTCCCCGTCGATGTCGTAGGGGTACTCGCCGGTCACGCACCCGAGGCAGAGGTCCGCGCGCGATTTCCCGATGGCCGACGCCACCGCGTCGATGGAGAGATATTCGAGGCTATCGGCCCCGACTTCGTCCCGTATCTCCTCGACGGTGTTGTTCGCGCCGATGAGTTCCTCGCGGGTCGCCATGTTGATGCCCATGTAGCAGGGCGCGACGATGGGCGGCGCGCCGATGCGGACGTGGACTTCCTCCGCGCCCGCGTCCTGGACGAGTTTCACGAGCTGGTTCGACGTGGTGCCGCGGACGATGCTGTCGTCGATGATGGTCACCGATTTCCCCTCCACCGTTGACTTGATGGGGTTGAGTTTCAGGCGGACGGCGCGCTCGCGCGCTTCCTGCGTCGGCATGATGAACGTCCGGCCGACGTATCGATTCTTCATCAGGCCTTCCGCGAACTCCACGTCGGCGCCGTTCTCCTGTGCGGCTTCGGCGTACCCGGACGCGAACGCCCGCCCCGAGTCGGGAACGGGCATCACTACGTCCGTGTCGACGCCGGATTCGTTCCAGATTTCGCGGCCCAACTCTCTTCTTACTTCGTAGACGAGTTCGTCGTCGATGACCGAGTCGGGTCGCGCGAAGTAGACGTACTCGAAGAAGCAGTGGGCGGTCCGGTCGCGTTCGAACAGTCGATAGGAGTCGAAGCCGGTGCCGTCCTCGTGGAGGACGACGAGTTCGCCCGGTCGCACGTCGCGGACCAGTTCGCCGCCCAACGTGTCGATGGCCGCGGACTCCGACGCGAGCACGTATCCGTCTTCCAGTTTTCCGATGCAGAGCGGGCGATTCCCTTCGGGGTCGCGGACGCCGAGGACGGTGTCGTCGTGCATCATCGTCAGCGCGTACGACCCGTGGATGCGCTCCATCGTGCGTTTCACCGCGCGCACGAGGTCGGATTCGAGGAGGTTTCGCGCGATGTCGTGAGCGATGACTTCGGTGTCCCCGTCGCTCGTGAACGCGTGTCCCGTGGATTCGAGGTCGTCTCTGACCTCTGCGGCGTTCACGAGGTTGCCGTTGTGACTGAGCCCTAACGCACCGCCGCGGAAGGAGACTGAGAAGGGCTGTGCGCACGATTTGTCTACGCTCCCCGCCGTCGGGTAGCGGACGTGGCCGATGGCTGTACTCCCGTTCAGGCTCTCGATGTCGTCCTCGTCGAACGCGTCCCCGACGAGCCCCATCTCGACGTGCTGGTGTTGCTGGAAGCCGTCGTGGGTGACGATACCGGCGGACTCCTGTCCGCGATGTTGGAGCGCGTACAGCGCGTAATACGTCGGGAGCGCCGCATCCCGCTCGGCGAGACTGATGCCGACGACCCCACACTTCTCCGTCATTCCTGTCGGAGGTCCGGCGTCACGCCCGTGTTCCATGCCTACGAATTGGAACCCCCAGCGATAAAAACACCCGTGATTGTGCGCGCAACACCACTATCGAAGGCAGATAGTATGCACGAACGTGGGTATTAAGGGCGTCGCGGGCGGTCGTCGGTGTCCCGCCGCGCCTCGCGTTCTGCGTCCTCGCGACTCATTCGCTCGCGCTGGTCGCGTTCCGCGCGCACGAAGAAATAGAGGGCGAACACGGACCCGATTCCGAGCAGGAGAACGAGCGCGAACACCGCTCCCGCGCCCGTCATCACCCGAGGAAGATGTCCACGATGTCACTCGTCCCGGACGTGGTGTCGCGGTAGAGTTCCGAATACCCGCAGTTCGCACACGACACCACTTTGAAACTGTTCGTCTGAATGTCGAACATCTTCGACAACCCACCGCCCGTCGTCGAAATCGTCCCGACGTCCGTCTCCGTGTGACCGCACTTCGGACACCCGCGCTCGCCGTCTTGGGAGGGCATACGCGAAAAACTCCTGTCGCTCACTATGAGTCTTGTGTCGAGCGTGGCGGGGGGTTCCAGCGCCGAGAGGGTACTGGGCGGGGTTGTGGCGGAGTTGAGCTGGGTTGTGGCGGAAAGCGGGGCTGGGCTGTGCGGTAGTGACACCGGTGATGTACCGCGAGCCGGAGGCTCGCGGGATTTTTGGTGCAGATTTTTGCGCCGAGAGGGTCGCGCAGCGACCCCGAGGCGGAAAAAGGTGCGTGTTAGTTGTCGCCTGCTTTGCCCTGCCAGGCGTAGTCGCGGCGTTTCGCGGATTTACCGAATCCGCAGGACGCGCATTCGCCTTTCTGGACGTGGTAGGATTTTTCGCCGCAGCGACGACATTTGACGTGTGTCGTCTTGTTCTTCTTCCCTTGGCTCGGGGTTCCAGATCCCGTCATGGTTTGATTGTGACGACGTTATCGCCGCGTATAACGGTTGTGTCTTCCCCGTCTTCGAGGACGAGGTTCATGTGCTGGTCGTATCCGGTGAGGACGCCTTCGAAGATTTCGCCGTCTTTGAGGTGGACTGAGACGGGTTCGTTGAGGGAGTCTTCCAGCACGTCGAGAGGTCGGCCGCTCATATTGATTTGCCGGGCCGTCGGACGCATAAATATACCGAACCGGCTTAGAGGTCGACTGCGAACCCGTCGCGGCCGGCTTCGCGGTCTGCGAGGGCGGCGAGGAGGTCTGCAGCGGCGTCGAGGTCGCGGAGGTCGACGACTTCTGCGGGGGTGTGCATGTAGCGGTTCGGGAGGCCGATGTTGAGGGAGGGAATGCCGCCGCGGCTGGTGTAGAAGGCGTCCGCGTCGGTGCCGGTGCGGATGCCGGCGGCCTGCAGTTGGACGTCGATCTCTTCCGCGTCCGCGGCGTCCCGGGTCGCGGCGACGAGGTTCGGGTGGTTCGCGGACCCGCGGGAGACGACGGGGCCGTCGCTGAGGCTGATTTCGTTGTGGGCGTTCCCGGGGAATTCGGGGCTGTCGGATGCGTGGGTGACGTCCACGGCGACGGCGGCGTCGGGGTGGAGGTCGTAGCCGACCATCTTCGCGCCCTGCACGCCGACTTCCTCTTGGACGGTGCTGACGGCGTGGACGGTGGAGTCGACGCCGCGTTCCGCGGCGCGGCGGAGGGCCTCCGCGGCGACCCAGACGCCGACGCGGTTGTCGAGGCCGCGCGCGGCGACTTTGTGGCCGGCGAGGTCGTGAACGCTCTCGGCGACGGTGATGGGGTCGCCGACGGAGACGAGGTCGCGCGCTTCGTCCTCGTCGTCCGCGCCGACGTCGACGGTCATCTCGGTGATGTCGTCGTACTCGTTTTCCTGTGGGTCGCGGAGGTGGATGGCGGTCTGGCCGATGACGCCGTTGACGGGGCCGTCGTCGGTGTGAACGACGACGTGCCGGCCCTTCGAGACGGACTTGTCGGACCCGCCGATGGGCGCGATGTGGAGGTACCCGTCGTCGTTTACTTTCGCGACGGTGTAGCCGATTTCGTCGGCGTGGCCGGTGAACGCGAACTCGGGGCCGTCGCCGCCGTGGTAGGTCGCGACGGCGTTTCCGTACGCGTCGGTGTGGACTTCGTCCGCGAACTGTTCTACGTACTCGACCCACACGCGCTGTGCGGGCGTCTCGTACCCCGACGGACTCGCCGTGTCGAGGAGCGCGTCGAGGAACTCACGTCGCTTCTCGTCCATACGTTGACTCATCGACGGGTCCGTATGAACGCCACGGAACACGCCGCGCCGTCCATAACGGATAACTCCTCGCACGCCGACAGTACGAGTATGGGAATCTTCGAAGCCCACTTCCACGACAGCGAGATAAAGCCCTCCATCCACGTCGGTCCGAAGGACTTCTGGACCGCCGAGGAAACCGGCGGCGAGAAAGCGGCGGAAACCGACGAGGGGACTGAAGACGAGTTCGAGTTCGACGACGAAGGCGGCCCGAACGTCCTCGGCCTCGTCGTGCTCTCGCTCGTGTTCGCCGTCGTCGCCACCGTCGTCGCGAAGAAACTCGCAGGCGGTGACGACGGCGACGAGGAGTAAGGCCGACGACCCGAGACCGTTCGGCCCTCCATCTATTCTGCTGGCTGTAGCGGTTCCGTCCGATGGCACCGCACTGCCGAGCAGCGTTACCGCTGGGCCCGACGGGAGATGCGGTACAGTGGGTAGAAGAAGTACAGGCCGGCCAAGCCCACGAGGACGTACACGGCTCTCGCCACCAACTCGGCCGCGTCCGGCCGGAAGATCGGACTCAGCAACGCCTCTACGGCGTTGAGGCCTACCAGGCCAATGAGTCCCCAGTTGAACGCGCCGACGATGAGGAGCGCGAAGCACGCCCAGTCGAGAGCCGACCAGTCAACGCCCGACTGACGGTTCAGAGCCATGTCTGCCGGTTCGAGCATCGCTCCGATAGTTACTTGTCGCGTATCGGAGTCCCGGACTGACTCGTCGTGAGTGCTATCACGGACGAAGCGCTCCGCTGCTTCCGCACGGGACGCGCGTTCACCTCCGCGCACTCGCGCGTCGAGGTAGCATCGGATTACTCGGATTCGGCGGGAGAAGACATATTTCGTCGCGTCCCCGAGGACACCTATGACGCTGTTCGAGAGCGTTCGCGCGGTCGCGGGCGCGTCCGGCGACACCCTCGTGGACTGGCGTGCGGTCGCGGAGGCCGCGAAAGCCGGCACGCCGCCCGGGGACGTGACGCTCACCGCGGCCGAGCAGGAAGCGTACGCGGCGGACGTCCGGGACGCCCGCGAACGCATCCGCGAGGTGTCGACGCTCGACTTCGACGTTCCGGAGACCGTGATGGTGATGAATCGACACCACTGGATAGACGCGAACATCGAGACGTTCCGGAACGCGTTCGAACCGTTCGACGACACGAACGTCGCGCTCCCCGGGGTTTCGCGCACCATGAACACGGGCGGCGCGGCGTTCGCGCTCGGGTTCCTCGCGCGGAACGTCCTCGGGCAGTACGACCCGCTCTTGCTCGCGGACGGTGAGTCGCACGAACTCTACTTCGTCCACCCGAACATTCTCGCGGCCGCGGACTCCCTCGACGTGCCGCTCACGCGCTTTCGCCGGTGGATCGCGTTCCACGAGGTCACGCACGCCGCCGAGTTCGGGGCGGCGCCGTGGCTCTCCGACTACCTCGAGGACCGCCTCCAGACGGGCGTCGAGGAACTCGAAGACGAGTACCGACTCGACACCGAGGAGTTCGGCGACCTCCTGCGCGCGATGACCGTGGTCGAGGGGTATGCGGAACTCCTGATGGACCGCGCGTTCGACCAGGAGTACGACGACCTCCGGCGGAAACTCGACGAACGCCGACAGGGCGGCGGTCCCGTGGCGAAACTCGTTCGCCGCCTGCTCGGACTGGGGCTGAAACGTCAGCAGTACGAGAAGGGCCGCGAGTTCTTCGACGCGGTCGTCGAGGAGCGCGGGCTCGCGGGCGCGAGCATCGTCTGGGACGGCCCGGAGAACCTCCCGCAGGGCGACGAACTCGACCACCCGGAGAAGTGGCTGGCGCGCGTCCACTGACCTGTCGAAAACTGGTAACTCGAACGTCCCCGTCCGACACCGCCGTTAACGCCGTGTTTTAAGCGATACACTCCCAATCCATCGATATGAGCGATTCGCTCGACACGCTCGACCCTGGATTGGAACACACCGCCGTCGCGGAGACGCGCCTGAGCGACATCGACGGCGAGCGCGGCGAACTCGTCATCGGCGGGTTCCCGCTCGCCGAACTCGCACCGAACGCGACCTACGAGGAATCCCTCTTCCTCCTCTACGAGGACCGCCTTCCCACGGAAGCGGAGCTCGACGCGTTCTCCGACCGCCTCGCCGAAAACCGCGAAATCGCCCCGGAGACCCGTGAGACGCTCCGCGCGGCGGCCGAGAGCGACGGCACCGCGATGGACGCGGTGCGGATGGGTATCGCCGACGCCTCCCTCAACCGCGACGGCGCGGAAGACCCCGAATCGGACGCCCTGCTCGCGGTCGCACAGATTCCGACCGTGCTCGCGACCTACTGGCGCTACCGCGAGGGAGAGGAGCCAGTCGAACCCCGCGACGACCTCTCGCACGCGGCAAACTTCCTCTACATGCTCCGCGGCGAGGAACCAGAGCCAGAGGAAGTCCGCGGCCTCGAAACGTACCTCAACACCGTCATCGACCACGGCCTGAACGCCTCGACGTTCACCGCGCGCGTCGTCGTCTCCACCGAGTCGGACGTGATTTCCGCGGTCACGGGCGCGGTCGGCACGCTCAAGGGCCCGCTCCACGGCGGCGCGCCCGGCCCCGTCCTCGACATGCTCCTCTCCGCGTACGAATCCGGCGACCCCGCGGGCGTCGTGAACGACCGCCTCGACAGCGGCGAACGCCTGATGGGGTTCGGCCACCGCGTCTACCGCGTTCGCGACCCCCGCGCCGCCGTCCTCCAGTCCGCCGCGGAACAGTTCTACGAGGGCGAATCTGACGGCTTCTTCGACGCCGCGCGCGAACTCGAATCCGTCGCCGTCGACGCCCTCAAAGAACGCAAACCCGACGCCCGTCTCGACACCAACGTCGAGTTCTACACCGCCGTCCTCCTCCACGGTCTCGGCATCCCGAAGGAGATTTTCACTGGAATCTTCGCCGTCTCCCGCGTCGGCGGGTGGACCGCTCACTGTCTCGAACAGATGGAGAACAACCGCATCATCCGCCCCCAGAGCCAGTATGTCGGCGAAAACGGTAGAACGTGGACGCCGCTCGCGGAGCGCTGATTACTGGAAGCCCTTCCCGACTTCGTCGCGGTCGATGAGTTCGTCGAGTTCCTCCGTCAGGAGTTCCTCGGCCTCCTCGAAGGTGTCCGAGAGGTCGTCGAGTTCGTCGGGGCGGCCGTACTGGTCGTACTGCATCGGCCCGAACGCCGGACTGTCCATCGCGTCCATCACGTCCTCGAACAACGCGTCCGGCGTGGTCGGCGCGTCCGCGTGCGTCTTCACGACCTCCTCCACACGCCGCGCCTTCTCCTCCGCGTCGTCCTCGTCCTCGGGCGGCGACTGCACCGCGAACTGCCCACCCGTCTTCTCCGGGAAGAAGGACTCCAGTTCGTCGTCCAACTTCCGCGCCACCCGCGCACCCGCACCCTTCACCTCGTACGGGTTCTTCGCGTACGTCTTCAACTGGAAGACACCCGCACTCGGATGCCCGAGAAAGAGGTCCTCACCCACGCCTCCCGACCGGTCACCCGCGACCGCACGCCACCCCTCCGGGTCCGCGCCACTCTCCACCACGTCAGAGAGAATGTCCTGCCAGTCACGAACTCGCATGAATAACCCATACGCCGTCTCTCGGTTAAGCGTATCGGGCTAGGAAGATTTGGGAGTGAAGTAGTCTACTCCACTTCCCACGGGATTTCCGAGAACCGAAAGCCCTCGCGGCGCTCGCGCACGCTCGCCGGCAATAGTATGCTCGACAATCGACGGGTTGGGACTTCGAAAGGGGACACGTCTACCTCTGCGGACTCGTTTCGAACTACCGAGCATACCACAATTCCTCGGAGCGATAGGGTTTTTCTGGCGCGTCCGTTATCGGTGTGCGTGAACGTTCGGGGCGAGGTCGCGGAGGTCGGTGAGGTTCGGTCCGTGAGCACGCAGTACGGTGACCGTGAGGTGTTGGAGGTTACGGTTCGGAACGATGCGGACTTCTCGACGGTGTCTCTGTGGGGGAAGTGGACGGAATCTGCGGAGTATCTCGCGCCGGGGATGGAGTTGTTGGTGACGGAGGTCGACGAGCGGGAGTGGGATGGGGAGACCCAGTACGCGACGGGGAAGGAGTCCTACGTGGTGGTCGAACCGGAGTTCATCGTGAACGTGACGGATATCCGGGAGTTCGTGCAGTGTCCGCGACAGTACTATCTGTCGAAGCTGCAGGCGCTCCCGCTGAAGTACGCGGTGACGAAGGGGACCATCGTCCACGAGGTGTTCGGGGACCTGCTTCGTGGGCGCGACCTCGACGACGCTATCGACGAGCGGGTGCGGGAGGCCGGGCTCGAACTCGGCCTCTTGGACAAGGACCCCGACGAAGTTCGAGACGACGTTCGGCAGAACGCGTCGGCCATCGAGGGCTGGCTGAATCAGGGCCTCCTCACGGAGGAGGACGACTGGCGCTCCGAGTACACGCTCGTCTCGGAGACGTTCGGCATCAAGGGACGCTGTGACGCCATTCGACGCGGGATGCCGGTGGAGTTGAAGACGGGGAAGAACACGAAGCGCGACCCGCGGTTTCACGACAAGATTCAGGCGGCGTGTTACGCGCTCTTGCTCTCGGAGCGCGGGGTTCCGGCGGACACGGGCACCCTGTTGTACACGAAGAACGCGGCCGTCGAGCGAAACGAGGAGGCGGGCGACCTGAGTCCCGCGAAGGAGTTCAGCATCGGGAAAGGCCTCCTCGAATTCGTCGTCCGTACTCGAAACCACCTCGCCGCGCTCGAAGCGAGCGAGACGACACCCACGGGAAAGGAGGCGAACGCGAAGTGCGAATACTGCTTCGAACAGGACGCCTGCATGGTCGTTTCGGGGCGACTCGGCCAGGAGTCGAAGGCGGGACAGATCGGTCGCCTCCTGCCCGAGGAAGAACGCGAGTACTTCGACGAGATGTACGACGCTATCGAGGCGGAGCGCCGCGCGGTCCACGCGGAGTACGCGAAACTGTGGAAGCAGAGTCCGGAAGAGCGCGCCGAGGACGACCGCGCCGTAGTCGGCCTCGAACCCGACTCGCGCGAAGAACTCCCGGACGGACGGTGGCGACTCACCGCTCGGCGGCCGTCGGCGGCGACGTCGAAGATTCGGGAGGGAGACCGCGTCCTCGCGAACGACGGCGACCCCGTGAACGGGATGGCGGAGATGGCGCGCGTCGAACGCCTCGACGAAGAGGAGGTGGTGGTGACGACGGACGAACCCGTCGAACTCCGGCGGCTCGACGTCTACCCGAGCGACCTGAACGTCTCCCGGATGCTGTCGGCGCTCCACGACTTCGTGCTCAAGTCGCCCGAACGCCGCCGCGACGTCCTGTTCGGCCGCGCGGACCCGGAGTTCTCGGGCGAGTCGGAGACGTTCATCGACAACAACGACGCGCAGAACGAAGCGGTGAACAAGGCGCTCTCCGCGGAGGACTTCGCGCTCGTGCACGGGCCGCCGGGGACGGGAAAGACGTACACCATCGCCCGCATCGTCCGCGCGCTCGTGGGGAACGGCGAACGCGTCCTCCTATCGGCGTTCACGAATCGCGCGGTTGACAACGCGCTCGAGGCGTTGCGCGACCAGGGATTCGAGGACTTCGTGCGCGTCGGCACCGAGACGGGCGTCCGCGAGGACATGCAGTCGTTCCGCCTCTCGAAGTCCGGCGCGCCCGCGGAGCAGGCCGACGCGCTCGAATCCGCGCGGGTGGTGGCGGCGACCACCGCGACCTGTGGCTCTCGCATCCTGCGCTCGCAGGACTTCGACGTCGCGCTCGTGGACGAAGCCTCACAGCTCACCGAACCCGACACGCTCGCCGCGGCGAACCGTGCTGAGAGGTTCGTCCTCGTCGGCGACCACCAGCAACTCCCGCCCGTCGTCCGGTCCGGCGGACGGCTCTCGGACTCGCTGTTCGAACGCCTCATCGAGCAGTACCCCGACGCGGGAGTGATGCTCGACCAACAGTATCGGATGAGCCAGCGGATTCAGGCGTTCTCGTCCCGCGAGTTCTACGACGGCGCGCTCCGCCCGGCGACGGGCGAAGTCGCGGGTCAGACGCTCGCCGACCTCGACGTGTCGGGCGTGCCGGACGGCGTCTCCTTCGTGGACGTGCAGGGAACGGACGAAGCGCACACCGACGCGAGCGAAGCCGACCGAATCGCGGAACTCGTCGCCGCCTACCTCGACGCGGGCGTCGACCCCGACGACGTGGGCGTCATCGCGCCGTTCCGCGCGCAAGTGACCGAAATCGGCCGCCGCGTTCCGGACGACGTCGCCGTGGATACGGTCGACCGCTTCCAGGGCTCCTCGAAGGAAGTGATTCTGGTGTCGTTCGTCGCGACCGGCGACCTCGACGGCCCGATATTCGAAGACTACCGACGGCTGAACGTCGCGCTGTCGCGCGCGAAGAAGGCGATGGTGCTCGTCGGCGACCGTCGCGCCCTCGAATCCGACGACACCTACCGCCGCATGGTCGAGTGGGCGGACGCGTAATCGCCGCATAACTTTTCTCCAGTCGCCCGACCCGTCGTCCATGAGAGACGAGCTCAGCGTGGTCGTCGGCGGCGTGTTCGGGACCGCGGCGTTCGTGACGGTGTTCGCCATCGCGGAAGTCCTGAGCGCGTTCACGCTCCGGTCGTTCGACCGCCTCGCCGAGTTAGCGGGTACGCCCGGCGAACCAATCGTCGGGTTCGTGCTGTTCGTCGCGGTGGGTGTGGTCGCGTGGCCGTTCGCCTACCTCAGCCTCGACGCCTACCTCCCCGGGCCGTCGCGAGTCCTCCGCGGTGTCGCGTTCTCACTGCCGCTCTGGGTCGGTTACGTGGTCGTCTTCGGCACCGCTGCGCGCTCCCTCGTCGGCTACGCGGTCGTCGCGCTCGTCGCGCACATCGTCTACGGTGCGGCAATCGGACTCGCCTACGACCGACTGGGCGACCACTCCATTGGCGAGTACTGACGGACGAACGTCGATACGTTCTTGTTTCACGGCCGTGACGCCACGAGTATGCGTGGTGAAGCGAGCGCGACGTTCGGTGGACTCATCGGCACGATCGCGCACTTCCTTGTCCTCTACGGTGTCGCACCGGCAATCGGATACGAACCGGACCCATTCCTCCACATGGGTGGCGAGACGGGAGCGGTCGCCGTGTTCTCGATTTACGTCTTCGTACTCGGCCTCGTCTACCCGCTCGCCTTCTACTACTCCCTGCAGTTCCTCCCGGACTACGGCACGCTCGCCGGCAGCATCGTGAACGCGCTTCCGGTGTTCGTCGTGTTCGCCGCACTCGACTGCGTGCAGACCGACGCCGTCGCGACCTGCGCCGGTATCGCGGCGCTCGGCGCGCTCGTGTACGGCGTTCTGTTGACGGGCAGTTACGTCCAGTTCCACCACGAAGTCTGAAAGCGCTTTTCCCGCTTCCCGTTCGACTCCGAGTATGAATGTGACGTTCCTCGGGACGGGGAGCGCGATGCCCTCACCCGACCGCGCGCAGACCGGACTGCTCGTCGACGGTGACGAGACGCTTCTCGTCGACTGCGGCAGCGGCGTCCTCGGTAACCTCGCCGCCACCGACGCGGGCTACGAGGACGTGGACGCGCTCTTACTCAGCCACCACCACACGGACCACGTCTCGGACCTGATTCCGCTCCTGAAGGCGCGATGGCTCGCGGGCGCGGACGACCTCGAAATCGTCGGCCCGCCGGGGACTCGCAACCTCGTGGACGGCTTGCTCGACGTCCACGACTACCTCCGGGAGAAAGTCGCGTACGACGTCCGCGAGATAGAGACGGGCGAGTTCTCGGTTGCGGGATTCGACGGCGAGGCGGTCGAGACGGCGCACTCGATGCGGTGTTTCGCCTACCGCCTCGACGGGTTCGCGTACAGCGCGGACACGGAGGCCTCGGAGGAACTCGCGGCGTTCGCCGACGGTGCCGACCTACTGGTCCACGACTGTTCGTTCCCGGACGGCATCGACGTGTCGAACCACCCGACGCCGCGAGCGCTCGGCGACGTGCTCGCGGGACACGACTACGGAACGGTCTACCTCACGCACCTCTACCCGCACACGCGCGGCCACGAGGACGCGATGGTCGACTCCGTGAACGAAAACTACGACGGCGAGGTGCGGATAGCGCAGGACGGCGAGACCGTCGAACTCTAGTCGAGACGATACCTGAGAACGGCCGCGATACCGCCCAGATTCCTGAGTTGGTCGCCGGGCGCGTACTCGTGGCTGAACACGGTCACGTCGCCGCCCTGCCGTTCGACGGACTGAATCAGGTCGTTCACGTCCACCTCCCAGTCGCCCTCTCCCGCGCGCTCCCGGCGGAGGCGCTCGTCCAGCACGAGGAGGTGTTCGACCGCGCCGAAGTCGACCGCCTTCTCCACTTCTTCGATGCCGTAGGCGGCCTTCCCCTCGGTCGCTATCTGCTCGGTGAGTTCGTCGATGAGTTCCGACTCTTCCGCGATGCGGGTCTCGGCCTGCACGTCCTCGACCGCGCCCCGTTTGAGGACCTCGTGGACCCCACGGCCGCCCACGCCGCTCGTGTCCACCGTCGTAATCTTCGACGGGAGGTCGGGATAGTTCTCCTCGATGAAGTCCATCAAATCCTGCTTCGTGAACCCCGGACCCGCGAGGATGATGGCGTCCGCGTCCATCCGATTCAGGGCCGCTGCGACCTCGCCGAACAGTTCCTCGCGGCCGCGCGCGTACTCGCCCTTCCCGGTCGTCCCCGTGAACGTCCCCCGTTCCTCGACGCCGTACTGCGCGACCGTGTGAATGTGCGCCTCGCCCTCCTCGATGGTCGCGATGGCGACGTCCGGCTGGTCGGTCGCCTCGCTCGCCTCCTCGATTCTGTCTTTTTGATCTGGTTTCCAGTGCTTCTCTATCGTTATCTCGTCGCGCTCCTCGACGTTGATGGTGTGGTGCATCCCGAGCTGGTCCTCGCGACTGCACCGGTCGATAACGCCCGAGATTCGGAGGCGGTTCGCGAACTTGTGGAACTCCACGCTCTCCACGTCGAGCGTGACGTGCATGTGTTCGCGCTCCCCGCCGGTGTCGCGCATCTGGTCGTCCTTTCGCTGGATGCGGCGATGGGTGTCCCCGCCCACGAGGTCGCCGGGTTCGACCACGTAGGTGAGGTGCCAGAGGTCGTCGAGGGACTCCGGAACGAGCGTCACCCGCTCCAGTCCACCCTCGACGGTCTGCCACTGCTTTACTTGCATACCCCTCCCTACCTGTCGTCGGGGTAAGTGTCCTGTTATCCGAAGAAGTCCACGCCGAACGCGGCGACGAGGAGGTTGTTCGCGGCGACGAACAGACCGAGGGAGACGAGGAGACCGATCCAGACCTCGTAGGTCAGCGCGACGACGTCCCGATAGGGGTCGTTCGTGCGCGTCGTGAGGGAGATGACGCCCTCGAAGAGCACGGCGAGAACGACGAGCGCGGCGAGATTCACCGCGACGAGCGCGGACGTGCCGTGTTCGAGCGCCCACCGCATGTACGGGTTCGCCTCCGCGTGGACGCCCGCCGCATCCGCCGCAGCCATCGTCGTGAGCATGTCCACCGTGAGGAGGACGTAGAGCGCGACGGACGCCCACACCCAGTACTCGCGCCGACGACGCCCCGGCGGAACGGGCGACACCATCAGTCCACGATGCGGCTACCGCCCGGCGGCATGAACTTCTGAATCTCGTCCGGACTCGCGACCTTCCGCACGAACGACGTGTCCGCGAAGCGCTCCCGGAACTTTCTGTAAATCCGCTTCGCAGCGTCGCCCTGCGCGAACTCGCCGGGTTCCAGGTCGACCGTGGTCTCCGCGCGCGGCTCTATCGCGGACGGCGGCCCCCCTATCACTCTCGTTTCACCCTCGCACTGGATGCCGACCGAACACCCGACCGCGATATCGCGGAAGTACGTACGGTCGCCGCGTACCGCGAACCCGCCTTTCTCCAGGTATTCGCCGGATTCAGCGGTCTTCGACACCTGGTCGGGCATCACCATGTAGGCGTCACCCGCGCCGCGGCCGTCCTTCCACACCGACGAATAGGACACCGCGAACTGCGCGGCCTCCTCCAGCGACGAATCCGGGACGTCGATGTCCGCGGACGGCTCGCTCGGTTCGGTCGTCTTCAGCACCGTCACCGGGCCGCCGTGGGCCTGCGCGTGGAAGAAGCGGTCGTAGCCGTCCATGTACTTCGACACCAGTTCCTCGTTCTGGTCCGCGTTCCGTCCGCCGAGAACGAGGAAGCCGTCGCTCGTGCGGAACCAGCGGAACCGGTCGTACCACGTCTCGGGTTTCCGCACGGGTATCGAACTCCGCGACAGCCAGTCCACTTCCTCGGGTTCCTGCGGTTCCTCGGGGGCTTCCCAGTTCTCCTTTCGCGCCCGCAGTTCTTCGAGTTCCTCCCGGGTGTTCGCGATAGCCGCCATCGCGCCCTCTCGCTTCTCCTCGATGCGCTTGGCTTCTGTGTAGAGTTCGTCCGCGTTCTTCTCGACGCCCGACTCGGGGTCGAGATTGATGGTGTAGCCGTCCAATCGAATCCGCACCCAGCCCTCCTGTTCGTTGATGCCCGCGACGTGCGCTGCGGCTTCGATGCCGCGTTCTTCGCCCTCCGCGAACCGCTCCTCGATGTCAGTCCACGAGTGACCCGCGCGCCGCGCCTGACGAACGGTCGAGAGGATGTCGTCCACGAGGTCGTAGTTCCCGTACAGGAGTTCCGCCTTCTCGCGCTCCTGTTCTGCCTGCCGCTCGAAGTCCTCTATCGCGCCCTCCTGCTGGGTGATGATGCGCTCTTTTTTCTCTATCCCTTCTTCGAACTCCGGGCGCGACGCCGTCTCCGACTCCTCTTCTTCGGTGCCGCCGAGGTTCGTGAAGTAATCGTCGAGCGCTCCGTTGAACGAATCGAACGCCTCCGACTCCCGGCCCGCGTACTCCTCGAGCGGGACGGGCGTCACGTCCACGCGCACGCGCTCGTCGGTGTCTTCGTCCGTCTGGAAGTACACTCGGGGGTCCAGATTGCCCGCACGCAGCGGGTCGAACAGGCGTTCCATCGCGTCGTAGAGCGCGTCGAACTCGTCGTCGCCGGCGTCCGCGATGTCCTTCGTCTTCTCGACGCCCGCGCGAGTGCAGAGTTCTTCGCCGTAGAGGCCGCCGAAGTTGAGTTGGGTGGCGAGCGTTCGCACGAGGTCCGTGTCGGAGTCGCGCATCTTCGCGCCGAACGCCTCCCGGTCGAGGTCCAGCGGGTTCACGCGCTCGCCGGGGAAGCCGTACTGCGCGCCGGGCGCGACGGTTCGCGACGAGAGGCGGACGGTTTCCAGACAGTCCACGACGGTGCCGTTCTCGTCCAGCACCGCGACGTTCCCGTCCCCGAACAGTTCGACGACGATGGTGGTGTCGGCGTCCTCGCGGCGGAACTCGAACTCCAGAATTCGGTCGAAGCCGTACTGGCGGACCTCGTGAAAGTCAGCGCCCGACAGGCGGTTTCGCAGCATCTTCGCGAAGTCCGGCGGCCGGCCGGGGGCGTCCGGGACGTGTTCGGGGGCTGCCGTGTGCGCACGTTTCGTCTCTCCGGCCTCGATGATGAGTTCGACGCGTCCCCGGTCGAAGTCCCGCATCTTCAGGCGGACGAGGTCGTCCCCGTAGAGGTAGGCTTTGTCGACTTTCGCCCCCGAGAGCGTGTTGAGTTCCGCGGTGAGGGCGACGAGGTCGACGCTCGTCAGTTCCCGTTTCTGATTCATACCGACGGCTTTCGCGCGTCCCACCCTTCCCTACTTCGGTCCCCGGGTGAGAAACGCTTAAGCCATACCCAACGAACAATAGAATTAGACAAGTCTAAACTTTGGTTTCGATGATTGATATTATCCTCGTGTCGATGCGCGACGCCTTCGTTCAAGTGGCCACGTTCGTCGCCGTGACCGTCCTCGTCTTCGGCCTGTTCGAGTACCGTACCGAGGGAGCGCTCGTCGACTGGCTCTCCCGGAATGAACGCCTCCAACCCGTCTCCGGCGCGCTCCTCGGCCTCACACCGGGCTGCGGCGGCGCGATTCTCGTGATGCCGCTCTACGTCCGCGGCACCGTCTCCTTCGGCACCGTCGTCGCCACGCTCGCCGCCACCGCCGGCGACTCCGCGTTCGTCATCCTCGCGCTCGCGCCCGAAGCCGCGCTCTACGCCTACGGACTCGCGTTCGCCGCCGCCGTCCTCACGGGCTACCTCGTGGACACCACGGGGGCCGGCATCGGCAGACTCGACCACCTCGTCCGCACCACCGACCCCGCCGCCGACGGCGGTGACGTCCACGCGGCCGCCTGCCGCACCGGCGGCGTCCGTCACTCCATTTTCACCCCGCTCGCCGGCGTCCTCGTCGCCGCCTGGTGGGTCACCGCACTCGCCGGTCTCACCCTCGGCGTCGCCTACCTCGCGTTCGGCGCACCCGACGTCGCCTTCCGGTTCGGCCTCGGATTCGACGGCCTGTTCACCGTCTTCGGCCTCACCGGAACCGTCCTCTCGTTCGCCGTCTACGGTGGCGCTCGCCGCTACCTCGACGCCGCCGCGGGCGAGTTCGGCCGCCTCCGCGCGCCGTTCGTCCACGCGGCCGTCGAGACGAGTTTCGTCACCGTCTGGGTCGTCGCCGCCTACCTCGCCTACGAGTTCTCGGTCGTCGGACTCGGCCTGGACGTCGCCGCCGCGGCCGCCGCGGCCGGCATCCTCGCCCCCATCGCCGGTGCCGTCGTCGGACTCATCCCCGGGTGCGGCCCCCAAATCGTCCTCGCCGCCGCGTACGCGCAGGGCGGCATCCCGTTCAGCACCCTCGTCGCGAACGCCATCAGTCAGGACGGAGACGCCCTCTTCCCCCTCCTCGCCGTCGACAAACGCGCCGCCGTCGCCGCCACCCTCTGGACCACTGTCCCCGCGCTCGCCGTCGGCGTCGCCGTTCACCTCGCCGTCGGCCCGCTGTTCGGCTTCGGCGTCCTCGGCTGACCCGCACCCCGCGTTCGCTCCCGCGACGCCAACGACTTTGACGCGGCGCGGTGAACGCCCGGTATGCGAATCGCAGTGTACGGCGCCGGCGGCGTCGGCGGCTACTACGGCGGCCGCCTCGCGCAGGCCGGCCACGACGTCACCCTGATAGCGCGCGGCGACCACCTCGACGCAGTCCGAGAAGACGGCCTCACGGTCGAGTCCGAGGCGGGCGACTTCCACGTCTCGCTCCCCGCGACGGACGACCCCGACGACATCGACCCCGTGGACGTCGTGTTGTTCTGCGTGAAGTCGTTCGACACCGAGGACGCCGCCAGCCACCTCGACTCCCTGTTGAAACCCGACGGCGCGGTGCTCAGTCTCCAGAACGGCGTCGACAACGAGGATGTACTCGCCGAACGCGTGGGCATCGACCGCGTGTGGGGCGGCGTCACCTACATCTTCTCCACCATCGCGGAACCCGGGGTCGTGGAACACACCGGCGGCCCCGCACACGTCATCTTCGGCCAGTACCACGAACCCGGCACCGAACGTCCCGACCGCTCCGCGCTCGCGGCGGAGTTCCTCGACGCCTGCGAGGACGCCGACGGCATGAGCGCGAAGTACACGGAGAACGTCCACGGGACGCTCTGGGACAAGTTCGCGCTCATCTGCGCGCAGGCGGGACTCACCGCCGCCAGCCGCCAACCGCTCGGGCGGATACGGGAGAACGACGCGTCGTGGGGGCTCTACCGGCAGGTACTCGAAGAAGTCGTCGCAGTGGCGCACGCCGAAGGCGTCCGGTTCGACTGGGACCCCGTGGGGAAGTGGGTGGACGGGATGAGCGAAGGCGGGGACGACAACTACTCCAGCCTCCACTACGACCTCACGCACGGCAAGCGGATGGAACTCGACGCGCTCCACGGGAGCGCCGTCCGACGCGCCCGCGACCACGACGTCCCGGTTCCCGCGACGCGAGCCGTGTACGCCGTGCTCGCGCCACAGGCCGACGCGAACGCTCGGGAGTGATCAGGAGGTCTCCGGAGCGCGTCGCGGACCGCAACGGCTTACATCGCGGCTTCGCTACCCCTCGGTGATGACCGAATCGCTCTCCGTTCTCCTCACGAACGACGACGGTATCGACGCACCCGGCCTCGAAGCCGTCTACGACCGCCTCTCCGAGACGCACGACGTGACTGTCGTCGCGCCCGCGGAGAACCAGTCCGGCACCGGCCAGACCCGGAGCTGGGGCGAAGTCGAGTACGACGAACGCCACCACGGCTACGCCGTCCGGGGAACGCCCGCGGACTGCGTCGCCATCGGCGTCGCCGCCCTCGACATCGAACCGGACGTCATCGTCTCCGGCTGTAACGACGGTCCGAACATCGGCGCGCACATCCTCGCGCGCTCGGGCACCATCGGCGCGGCGATGGAGTCCTCCTTCCTCGGCTACCCCGCTATCGCGGTGTCGATGTACGACTGGGCGTACACACCTGGCGAACCTTACGACCCGGAGAAAGCCCGGTTCACGGACGCCGCGGACGCCGTCGCCGACCTCCTCCCCGGGTTCGTTGACGACACCCTCCTCCCGACCGCCGACTACCTCACCGTCAACGCGCCCGCGTCCGGCCAGTCGGAGAACAACGTCTACCGCGTCACCCGCCCCACCCAGGAGTACGAACTCGAAGCCGAGTTCACCGAAACCGGTGTGAACGTGAACGACAAGTTCTGGAACGACCTCTTCCGCCGGGACGTCCCGGACCCCGCGGGGACCGACCGTCGCGCGGTCGTCGACGACGAAGTGAGCGTCACCCCGCTCACCGCCCCGCACGACGTCGCGAACGGGGCGACCGCGGGCGGCCTCATCGACGTTTAGAACGTTCGTTCGCCTTCGTCCGTCACGACCCGGTCGACGAGGCGAATCGGCGTCTCGTCGTACGCCGGGTTCGCCACGTCGAAACCCTCCGGGGGTTCACGGATGACCTCGCTGGACGACCGGAACTCGTTTTCGAACCGGAATCCGCCGCCGTCGACGATTTTCGCGCTCGACCCGGCGACCGTCACCGGCGTCCCCGCGTCGCTCGCCGTCGCGCAGAGCGGATACGTGCCGACGCGGTTGTAGAGCGTCTCGTCCACGATACAGTCCATCCCCACCAGCATCATGTCGCAGTCGTCGAGATAGTAGCCCGCCGCGCCGTCGACGATGAGCGTCGGCTCGATTCTATCTATCTCGGCGAGCACGCGCGCAGTCTTCCGCCCGAGGTGGCGCGGTCGCGCCTCCGTGACGTACACGTCGACGTACGCGCCGTCCTCCGCCGCGAGTTCGAGCGCTTCGAGAACCGTCGTGGAGTAGTCGTGGGTCAACAGAGTCATCCCGTCTTCCAGTTCGTCGGCGACGCGCTCTGCGGCCGCGTGCTTCGCCTCTTCGACCTGCGTGACGACGCGTTCGACGGCCTCGACGGTGAGGTGTCTCGCCTCCTCAACGGACTCGGGGTCTGCGTCGGTCACCGCGTCCACGATTTCGCGCTGCGTCGTCACCAGACTCGCGTGCGACGGACTCGCGCGTCGGAGCGCCCGACTGTTCCGCTCGAGCGCGCGCACGTACTCCTCGACGGTCGGGAACTCGCCCTCCAGGTCGGTGAGCGCGCGCGCGGCCTTCACGGCGACGACCGAGGAGGAGTGCGTCCGCATCTCCCGTATCTCCTCGGCGGTCTCGTCTATCATGTCCGGGAAGTCGCCGCCGCGGGGGAAATGCGTTTCGCCGTCCGGCCCCAACGAGGAGTATGCCCGACGTTTCCTACTACTGTCCGCACTGCGGCACCGTCGTCGCCGTGGAGCGAGACGCCTACCTCGCCGACAAGTCGGTCACGCCGTACCCGCTCGAAGGCTGGACGTACACGCCCGCCGCGGAGTTCGAAGACGAGGATGACGACGAGGGCGTGCGGTTCGTCTGCGGGGAGAGCGAAGGCGTCGACTGGCAGGGGGACGGTTGTGCCGAACCGTTCTACCTGAGTTTCGTGCGCTACGAAGACGGGAGAGAAGTCGAGGGAGAACCCGAATCCGAGTTCGTCGAACTGCGGGAGACGCAGGGGCCGAGCGGCCCACGCGGGCCCAGCGGTCCGGGCGGCCCGTTCGGTCGCTGACGGTTCAGCTCAGCCCTTGATGTTACAGACCGGGAACGTGCGCGCGACCTTGTCGCCGATGCCGAGGTCGTCCGAGACGCGGATGACTTCGTCCACGTCCTTGTAGACGCCGGGCGCTTCTTCCGCGATTGTCTCGCCGCTCGACGCCTTCACGTACACTTCGTCCGCTTCGCGGAGGCCGGACTGCACGCTGTCTGCCTCGAACTCGCGTTTCGCCTGCGTGCGACTCATCAGGCGGCCCGCGCCGTGCGCCGTCGACCCGAACGACAGTCCGAGCGACTCGTCGCCGCCGCGCAGGACGTAACTCCCCGCGCCCATGCTCCCCGGGATGATGACCGGCTGACCGACGTCGCGGTATGCCGCGGGGACTTCGGGGTGACCGGCGGGGAACGCTCGGGTCGCGCCCTTCCGGTGGACGTAGAGGTCGCGCTCGTCGCCGTCGACGTCGTGCGTCTCGCGCTTCGCGATGTTGTGCGCGACGTCGTACAGCAACTCCATCCCCAGCGACTCCCACGAGGTGTCGAAGACGTCCGCGAAGGTCTCGCGCACCTGGTGCATGATGAGTTGCCGGTTCACCCACGCGAAGTTGATGGCGGCGCACATCGCGCCGTAATACTCATCTGCGAGTTCGCTGCCCGCGGGCGCGGCGGCGAGGTTCTTGTCCGGCAGCGAGTCGAGGAACTCCCCGTGTTCGTCCTCGATGCGCCGCAGATAGTCGGAACACACCTGGTGGCCGAGGCCGCGGGAACCACAGTGGATGAGGACGACTATCTGGTCCTCCGAGAGGCCGTACGAGTCGGCCACGTCGTCGCGGAACACGTCGGTGACGCGCTGGACTTCGAGGAAGTGGTTGCCGGACCCGAGACTCCCGATCTGGTTCGCGCCCCGGTCTTTGGCTTTCTGACTCACCGCGTCGGGGTCTGCGTCCGGGCGTTTCCCCTCGTCCTCGCAGTGTTCGAGGTCCGCCGGGACCGCGTAGCCCTCGCGGAGCGCCCACTCGACGCCGTCTTCGAGGATTCCCTCGACCGCCTCGTGGCTCGAATCGACGACCCCGCCGCCGCCGAGGCCGGTCGGAATCGCGTCGAACAGTTCGTCGACGAGTTCCTCCTCCCGGCCGCGGACGTCTTCGTAGGTGAGGTTCGTGCGCACCATCCGGACGCCGCAGTTGATGTCGAACCCGACGCCGCCGGGGCTGATACAGCCGTCGTCCGCGTCCAACGCGGCGACACCGCCCACGGGGAAACCGTAGCCCTGGTGGCCGTCTGGCATGCAGAGGGCGTGTTCGACGATTCCGGGGAGGTGGGTGACGTTCCGAATCTGTTCGATCGTGTCGTCGTCCTTGATGTGTTCGAGCAGTTCCTCGCTCGCGAGAACGCGCGCCGGCACCCGCATCCCGTCCTCGGGTTCGACTTCCCAGACGTGTTCGCGGACGCGCTCTAACGTGATGCCGTCGGCGTCGAACGTGGTCATACCCGAACGTGGTGGCGGGACGGAAGAATACGTTTCGTCCTAGACGTCGAAGACCACGTACGCGTGCCACTCGCCGTCGCGTTCTTCGATTTCCATCTCGGAGTACGTCACGGCTTTCAGGTCGCGCGCGGCGACGTCGGCGAGCGGAACCCCGCGTGCGGACCCCGTGACCGTCCAGCCGCCGTCCGTTTCGACCACCGACGCGTCGTTGTCGGCGGGGAGGACCGAGCGAACGTCGCGCTCGTAGATGAGGCGGTCGAGATAGTCGTAGAGCAACCGCTCCAGCGAGCGCGCGGACTCCTCGACGGAGAACCGCTCGCCGCCCGCGGGCACGTCGCCGCACATCGCGGCGGTCATGCCGTCCGCGACGGCCGCGAAGACGCCGCCGAGCGAAGTGTGACGCGCTTCGACCGCCACGTCCGCTGTGTGTTCGCGAAGTTCGTACATCTACTCGTCTCGAGAGAGCGCGTCGGCCATGTCGCTTCCGGTGAGCCGTGACAACTCCTCGCGAGAGAGGCCGTCCGTGTCCTCTCCGGCGACGGCGACGCCCGTGGTGACGACGGTGCGCATCCCCTCCTCGACGGTCATATCGACGTCCCTGATGCGACTCTCCGGGATGTGCGCGAGGAACCCGCCCATCACGGGGTTCGGCGCGAGCGGGAGAAAGAGCGTGCGCATCGAATCATCGCCCGCCGCATCCCGAATCGGCTTCGGCGTGCGCGTCGTCTCGAACCCGAGCGTGTACGTCCCCTCGTGGGGATACTCCACTAGCTTCACCTCGCGGAAGTTGTTCGCGTCCGATTCGAGCATCACGTCGCTCATCTGCCGGAAACTCTTGTACACCGCACCGAGCCCGGGGACGCGCTCGATGAGTTTGTCGAAGTACTTGATCGCCTTCTGGCCGTACGAGAAGGACGCGAGGAACCCGACGACGAAGATGATGGCGACGAGCAGGATGACCGCGGTGACTTCGACGAGCAGCCGGGACGTGAACGGCGCGACGTTCGCCTCCGCGAGCGCCTGCCGGACCGGATTCAACAGGTCCTCGAAGACGCCGACGGCGGCGGTGAGGACGTAGAGCGTGATGAGGAGCGGGACGATAACAGCGATACCAGTCAACGCCGCCTCTCGGAGTTTCTCGTAGAGGGTTGCTCCGGCGCGTTGGACGCGGTCAGGGTTCGGAACCGAGTCGGCGGACATTTCGTTCCAGTCGAGGACTGGCGGAACCGAAAGGGTTGCGGCGGCCGACGGTGGAATTATATTCGACTACGGCGTACGACCCGTCAGTGAGCGTCACGGTCGAAAAACGAATCGTCCCTCCGGGCGACGACGACCTCCTCGACTCCGCGTGGGAGTTGAAGGAGGACGTCCGCGAGCGAGAGGGGCTGTTGAAGCAACGCTGGCGGTTCTTCGCGGACGCCTACCGACGGGCGACCGTGCACGCCTTCCTCACGGGGGACGACGACCTCGTGGGGTTCGCCGCCGCGCGCCGAGACGGCTACATCCTCTTTCTCGCCGTCGCGCCCGAGTATCGTGGCGAAGGCTACGGTGAACGACTCGTCGCGTCCGTCGCGGAGGAGTCGGACAGCGTGTCCTGTCACGCCCGCGCGACGAACGAGAACGCGCTCGCGTTCTACCGCCACCTCGGGTTCGAAGTCGAACGACGCATCGACAACTACTACGAGGACGGCGGAGCCGCCCACTACCTCCGGCTCGGCCGAAGCGGGAAGCTACGCGACCGCCTGAGCGACTTCCTGCGACGGTAACGACGTGGGCCGAGTAACGACACGCCTTTTACCGCGGGTGCGGTAGAACCGGGAGTCATGGAGGAGCGGACGCGAGCGTACTTGCGCGGTCGGTTCCGGGATTACTATCGGAACGCGGCCGTGTCGCCGCCGCCGGACGCGAACGACCGCGAGTGGGGGTACATCCCGTGGACGTCGGGCCCGGACACGACGATGGTCCGGCACAAGTCCCTGCTCGACCTCGGCGACCTCGACGAGTTCTTACGCCGGGAGCGCCCGCGCCACGTCTACTTCTCCGCCGGCTACTACGAGGAACCGAGCGCGAGTTCGATGCAGGAGAAGACGTGGCGCGAGTCGGACCTCGTGTTCGACCTCGACGCCGACCACCTCCCGAACGTCACGCTCGGCGAGGATTCGTACGGCGAGATGCTCGAGAAGTGTAAGGACGCGCTCTTCAGATTGCTCGACTTCCTCGACCGCGACTTCGGGTTCGAGGACCTCGAAGTCGTCTTCTCGGGCGGCCGCGGTTACCACGTGCACGTCCGCGACCCCGAGATTCGCGCGCTCGAACGCGACCAGCGCCGCGAGGTCGTGGACTACGTTCGCGGGAACGGCCTCGAACTCGATAGCCTGCTCGAAGAGGAAGCCGTCGGCGGCATCGGCCTGAAGAACCCGACGACGAAGCGCACCCTCCCGACGGACGGCGGATGGGGGCGGCGGTCGGTCGACCACGTCCGCGAGTTCGTGGACGAACTCCTCGAACTCGACGAGGAGGAAGCCGTCTATCGTCTCCAGACGTTCGACGGTATCGGCGAGAAGTCCGCGCAAGCCATCTACAACGTCGTCTCCAACAACACCGAGGAGGTGGAGAAGGGGAACGTGGACGTGCATCCGGCGTTCTTGAAGCTCGCGCGGAAGCTCGTCGCGGAGGCCGTCGAAAACCAGCAGGCCGCCATCGACGAACCGGTGACGACGGACACGCACCGACTGATTCGGTTCCCGGGGACGCTCCACGGCGGAAGCGGCCTCTGTGTTCGCCGTATCGACCGCGACGACCTCGCCGATTTCGACCCGCTGGTCGACGCGGTTCCGGAGACGTTCACGGGCCACGAGATAGCGGTGGAGGCGACGCGGGAGTACGAGTTCTCCCTGCGGGGCGAAACGTTTAGTGTGACGCCGGGAGAGCATACACTCCCGGAGTACGCGGGCGTCTTCCTGATGGCCCGCGGGTGGGCGGAGAAAGCACCAGAATGAACTTAGAAGACCTCCGCGCGGTACGCTCGCGCGAACGTGCGTCGGACGGCCTCCAGGATTTACGGGATTCTTTCTACGAGGAGGTCGCCGACTACATCGAGAGCCGGAAAACGGAACGCGAACGGGTCGCGGAGCAGGCGGACGACCCGTTCGGGTCCGAGGAGGTTCAGGCGCTCACCGACGAGATAGAGACCGCAGAACAGGTCGCGGAAGCCGTCTACGAGCGCCGCATGGGCAAGCTCGTCAAGCAGGCGAGTCTCGCGGCCGCGGGGATGGCCGGCAATACGGACGGGTTGACGAGCGAGGAGCGACGGCTCTACGACGACCTCGTCGCGCGCATCGAGGAGAACAAAGAACACGTCCTCGACGTGCTCGCGGGCGAGGCGACGACCGAGCCGGCCGAGTCAGCTGATTCGGAGAAGTCGGTCCCCGACCCCGCCGACTCCATCGATTCGCAGAATCCCGAACCGGACGCGGACCCCGTTCCCGACCCCGATGCGGCCGACTCCCCGTCCGTCCGCGAGTCGAGCGCCGCGGCGGCGATGGGCGGCGACCTACCCGACGAGACATCCGTCGAAGGAGACAGTACGGACGAACCGACAGGAGCCGCCGCGACGGAGGACGACACGGACCGCACGACCGTCCGCATCACGCAGGACGTCGGCGAGATCTTCGGCGTGGACGAACGCCAGTACACGCTCGAAGCCGACGACGTGGTGACGCTCCCCGAGGAGAACGCCCACCCGCTCGTGGAGAAGGAAGCCGCCGAAGAACTCCAGTAGGGCGTACACGACGAACGACTGCTACACGCGGGTCGGCGTTCGTCGAATTTCGTAGTCCGACCCGCGACCGTTCTCAGGTCACACCACCGCTTGGCCCCGGCTTCCTACTTGAACGTACGGTGACCGAGAACGAGGGAGAGAGTCGACGCGCGAAGCGCGTCGTTCCCCGAGCGCGCTGCGCGCGCTCGGATTTATTAGTGAAGGTTTTTGCCGGGAGTGAGTAGCGCTACGCGCTACCCCGACCGGCAAAAAAGTTCATTGGAAGGCCCGGCTCGTTTCGAACTCTTCGTGTTCGGGTTGTTCTGCTTTCTGGAAGCGTTGTTCGATTTCGTCGTACTGTTCGCGGACGTCTTCGTCGACGCTGGGGCCGACTTCGTCGAGGGCGTCTTCGAAGTGGGCCATGGTGACGCGGACGTTTCCGACGCTCTCTTCTGCCTCTTCGGGTGCGACGGTGCGGATGAACTCGCGGGTGGCGTTCATCGTGGCTTCCCGGCAGAGGGCTTCGATGTCCGCGCCGACGAAGCCGTCCGTGCGGGTGGCGAGTTCGTCTAAGTCCACGTCGTCCGCGAGCGGTTTGTTCCGCGTGTGGACGTCGAAGATTGCGCGGCGCGCGTCCTCGTCCGGGACGGGGACGTGGACGTGGCGGTCCAGCCGTCCGGGGCGGAGGAGCGCGGAGTCGATGAGGTCGGGCCGGTTGGTCGTGGCGACCACGACGACGTCCTCCAGTTCTTCGATTCCGTCTAACTCGGTGAGGAGTTGGCTGACGACGCGTTCGCCGACGCCCGAGTCGCTCATGCTGCGGCCGCGCTGACCGGCGATGGAGTCGATTTCGTCGAAGAACACCACCGTCGGTGCGTTCGACCGGGCTTTCTCGAACACTTCACGCACGCCCTTCTCTGACTCCCCGACGTACTTGTTGAGGAGTTCGGGGCCTTTCACGGAGATGAAGTTCGAGTTCGCCTCGTTGGCGACGGCCTTCGCGAGCAGCGTCTTCCCCGTTCCGGGCGGCCCGTAGAGGAGGACGCCCTTCGCGGATTCGAGGTCCATCGACTCGAACACCTCGGGGTACTCGAGCGGCCACTGGATGGTCTCGCGGAGGCGTTCTTTGGTGTCCTCCAAGCCGCCGACGTTCTCCCACGTCGTGTCGGGGACTTCGACGAACACTTCGCGGAGCGCCGATGGTTCGATACCCTTCAGGGCGTCCCGGAAGTCGTCTTCGGTGACGCGGATGGATTCGAGGACTTCGGCGTCGATCTCCTCGGCGTCGAGGTCTATCTGCGGGCGGACGCGACGGAGCGCGTTCATCGCGGACTCCTTCGCGAGACTCTCGATGTCCGCCCCGACGAACCCGTGGGTGTTCTCCGCGTACTCGTCGATGTCCACGTCCTCGCTGAGCGGCATGCCGCGCGTGTGGACCTGGAGGATTTCTTTCCGACCGTCCTTGTCCGGGACGCCGATTTCGATTTCGCGGTCGAACCGGCCACCGCGCCGGAGCGCGGGGTCGATTGCGTCCACGCGATTCGTCGCCGCGATGACGGTCACGTCACCACGCTCGTCCAGGCCGTCCATCAGACTGAGGAGCTGAGCGACGACGCGGCGTTCCACGTCACCGCTCGTCTCACCGCGCTTGGGCGCGATGGAGTCGATCTCGTCGATGAAGACGATGGCGGGCGTGTTCTCCTCCGCTTCGTCGAACACTTCCCGCAACTGCTCCTCCGACTCCCCGTAGTACTTCGACATGATTTCGGGGCCGGAGATGGTCTGGAAGTGCGCGTCGATCTCGTTCGCGACGGCTTTCGCGATGAGCGTCTTCCCGGTTCCGGGCGGTCCGTGCAGCAGCACGCCCTTCGGCGGTTCGATACCGAGCTGTTGGAACAGTTCGGGGTGACGCATCGGGAGTTCGATCATCTCCCGGACCTGCTCTAACTCCCTGTCGAGGCCGCCGATGTCCTCGTAGGTGACGTTCGGCGTGGGGTCGGAGCCGTCGCTCCCGCCCGTCTGAATCTCCTCTGCGGGGCGCTCCGAGAGCTGAATCTCCGTGGAGTCGGTGACGACGACGGTGCCGTCGGGGTCCGTATCAGCGATTTTTACGGGTATCTGCTGGCCGCTCGCGGAGCCGATGCCGCCGAACCCGAAGCTGATGTGAACGGTCTGGCCCGCGGTGACGGGGCGGCCGCTCAGTCGGTCGCGCACCATCGGCGAGATGTCGCCCCGAACGCGGAGGTTCTGCGGGAGCGCGACGGTGATAGCGGTCGCGGGTTTGATGTCCGCTTTCTCGATGGTTACGCGGTCGTCGATGCCGACGTCGGCTTCCTGTCGGAGGCGGCCGTCGATGCGGACGACGTTCTGCCCCTCGTCCTCGGGGTAGCCCGGCCAGACGCGCGCGACGGCGCGCCCGGATTCCTTCCCGGAGATGACGATGTAGTCACCGTTCTCCAAGCCGAGTTCTTGCATCGCGGCGCGGTCGATGGCCGCGAGTCCGCGTCCTGCGTCTTTCTGCTTGAGCGGTTTGACCGTGAGTTTCATCGTCTCACCTCGACGGTGACGACGCCGTTCCTAATAGTCGCTTCCGCCACGTCCCCCTGGGGGACGTCGAACTCGCGCTGCTGGTCGCCCGGTCCGACGATGATGGCGGTGCCGTCCACCACGTCGACCGTGACGCTGTCGGCGCTCGTGCCGAGGTCAGCGACGACGACGGTGGCGTCGTCGTAGTCGTATCGGCGGACGATTCCGCCGCGCTCGCTGACGGAGGTTCGTTCGTTCATGCTAACCAACGGTAAGTCGAGAAAGTATATAAATCTTTCTCTGAATTTGGGGCCACGTGTGCCGGTTTTCGCAGAACGATAGAATTGCAGTTCAGGCCCGGTGGCTTCTTCACGTCGCCGCGCATCCGGCCGATATGGACTACGTCACCCACCAGGGTCGCCGAACCGCCTATCGGGTCGTCGAACGCGGGGCCGGAGACCCGATTCTCTGCGTCCACGGGAGCGGCGGCACCCACGGTCTCTGGAAAGGTCAACTCAGCCGACTGTCGCAACGACCCGTAGCCGCCATCGACCTGAGCGGGCACGGTGAGAGCGACGACATCCCCGACGACGCCGACCCGATGACCGCCTACGCGCAGGACGTGGTGGCGGTCGCCGAGGACGTCGACGCGACTGTTCTCGTCGGAAACAGCCTCGGCGGAGCGGCGGTGCTCACGGCAGTCCTCGACCACGATTTCGACCCGGACGCCGTCGTTCTCGCGGGGTCGGGCGCGAAACTCAGCGTCGCGGAACCCCTCCGAGAGTGGCTCGCAGACGACTTCTCGCGCGCCGTCGAGTTCCTGCACGGCCGCGACCGACTCTTTCACGACCCGGACGAGCGCGACATTCGCGTCTCACGCGAAGCAATGCACGGCGTCGGCCAGCGTGTGACGCGCCGCGACTTCCTCGCGTGCCACGACTTCGACGTCCGCGACCGCCTCGACGAACTCGACACCCCTCTGCTGGCGCTCACGGGCGAACACGACCAACTCACGCCCCCGTCGTTCCACGAGTACCTCGCCGAGAACACGAGCCACGGCGAGTGGACCACGATTTCGGACGCCGCCCACCTCTCGATGCTCGAACGCCCGGACGCCTTCAACGACGAACTCGAAGCGTTCCTCGACTGAAAAGCGATTGCGGCGGCTGTCGGGGGTGGTGCGGGGCGGCGGTTGTTGCGGTGCGACGGTTTCGGTATCCGTCGTTGTGCGGCGTGGCGGTAGCGGGGGCTGTTAGGGTGCTGTCGGAGCAGTGCGGTAGCGGGAGAAAACTAGGGCGCTGTACCGCTCGCCTCCGGCGAGCGGCTTTTTCCCTCCAGCGTCAGAGCGAAGCTCTGACTGGCTCCCCCTCGCTCACTCCGTTCGCTCGCGGGAACAGGTTTTTGGCGGAGGGGGTCGCGGAGCGACCCCCTCACGGTAAAAAGGTGGGTTAGTAGGAGCGTTCTTTCGGTTCGTAGGTCTTGTTTTCGCCCTCTAAGATGACGGGGCGGTACCAGAGTTCGGGGTTGCCGTCGTTCCAGGAGACGAGGGTGTGTTTGAGCCATTCGTCGTCTTTGCGTTCCTGGTGTTCTTTGCGCCAGTGTGCGCCCCGGAATTCGTCGCGGGCGAGGGCGCCCATGGTGAGGGCTTCGGCGATGTCGAGGATGTTCCGGGTTTCGAGGGTGTGCTGGAGGTCGGTGTTGAACGTCCGGGATTTGTCTGCAACGTAGACGTCTTGGTAGCGTTCGCGTGCGTCCCGGATGTCTTCGAGTGCGTCCTTGAGCGCGCCTTCTTCGCGGAAGACGTTGACGTTCTCCGTCATGGTCTTCTGGATGTCGGCGCGGATTTCGGCATGGCTCGTGCCTTCGTCCTTCTCGAGGAGCGCTTCGATGCGTTCGCGTTCGCGTTCGACGGCGTTGTCGACGACTGCGCTCGGGTCTTCGGTGGTGACGCCGCCGTCAGCGGCGGTTTCGTCGTCCACGCTGCCGAACGTGACCGAGGCGTCGAACTCTTCGAGTTCGGCGTCTTCGGGGCGGCCGGTCTGAATCTTCGCTTCGCCGAGGTCGCGGCCCGCGGCGTGGTAGCCGGCGCGCCGGCCGAACACGATGAGTTCGGGGAGCGCGTTCCCGCCGAGTCGGTTCCCGCCGTGCACGCTCACGCACGCGCATTCGCCGACGGCGTAGAGGCCGTCGATGCAGGTTTCGCCGTTCTCGTCGGTCTCGATGCCGCCCATCTCGTAGTGCTGGCCGGGTTTGACCGGCATCGGTTCTTCGAGGCCGTCGACGCCCTCGAAGTCCTCCGCGAGGTGGAGGATGTTCTCCAACCGGTCGAGGATGCGTTCCTCGCCGAGGTGACGCATGTCGAGCATCACGTACTCGTCTTCGAACCCGCGGCCGTTGTTGACCTCGGTGAGTTCGGCGCGTGCGACGACGTCACGGCTCGCGAGTTCGCCGTCGTTCGTCGCGTACCCGTACTCGAACATGAAGCGTTCGCCCTCCGTGTTGTAGAGGATGCCACCTTCCCCGCGGACGCCTTCGCTGATGAGGACGCCGGTCGAGGGGAGCGTCGTCGGGTGGAACTGCACGAACTCCATGTCCTCCATCGGGACGCCAGCGCGGTACGCCATCGCCACGCCGTCGCCCGTGTTCGCCACCGCGTTCGTGGTGTGGTCGAACACTTGGCCGTTCCCACCGGTCGCGAGAATCACGCCGTTGCGAGCGTGGAAGCCCGCGAGTTCGCCGGACTGCACGTCGTAGGCGACGATGCCGTGGCACTCGCGTTCGTTCGGGTCGTCGTGGTCGGTGTACGCGAGGTCCGTGACGTACCACTCGTCGTACACTTCGATACCGCGTTTGACGACCTGTTCGTAGAGCGTGTGCAGCAGGTGGTGGCCGGTCTCCGCGCCCGCGTACGTGGTGCGGGGGAAGGAGAGGCCGCCGAACGGCCGCTGACTCATCCGACCGTCGTCCTCCCGGGAGAACGGCATCCCCCAGTTTTCGAGTTGGACGACGTTCTCCGGGGCGTCCTGCGCGAGCGTTTCGACTGCGGGGGCGTCACCGAGGTAGTCCGACCCCTTCATCGTGTCGTACGCGTGGTCCTCCCAGGAGTCTCCGTTCCGCAAGGCGGCGTTGATACCGCCCTCGGCCGCGCCCGTGTGCGAGCGGACCGGGTGGAGTTTCGAGACGAGCGCCACGTCGGCTCCTTCCTCGTGTGCTGCGATGGCCGCGCGGAGTCCCGCGCCGCCCGCACCGACTACGAGTACGTCGTGTTCGTACATGATTTACCAGAATTTGAGGTTGCTCTTCACGGCTTCCCGCTTCAACTCTTGGATGTGTTCCGTGAGCGGGATGTCCTTGGGACAGACCGTGGTACAGGAGAACTGGGTCTGACACCGCCAGACGCCGTGTTCCTGTTCGATGATCTCTAAGCGTTCCTGCTGTCGGTCCTCGCCCTCGCGTTCGTCGAAGTAGAACCGATATGCCTTGTTGATGGCCGCGGGGCCGAGGTATTCGTTGTCGCCCGCGGCGATGTTGCACGAGGACATGCACGCGCCGCACCAGATGCAGCGCGTACTCATCTTGATCTTCTCCCGGTTCTCGCGGGACTGGAGTTGTTCGCCGTCGGGTTCCTCCTTCGGACTGAAGTAGGGTTCGACGGACTCCATCTGGTCGTAGAAGTGCTCCATCTCGACGACGAGGTCCTTCACGACGTCCGCGTGCGGGAGCGGTTCCACTCGCACTTTGTCCGAGTTGTTCAGGTCCTGAATCTGGGTCTGGCAGCCGAGACGCTGGCTGCCGTTGATGAACAGCGCGTCCGACCCGCAGACCGCCTGCCGACACGAGTGTCGGAAGGTGAGACTGGAGTCGAAGTGGTCGCGCGCGTACATCAGCGCGTCGAGGACGGTCATCCCCTGTTCGCGGGGGACGTGGAACGTGTCGAATCGGGGTTCCTGTTTGTCCGCGATTTCCGGGTCGTACCGGAACACCTTCAGTTCGACCGTGTCCTCGGCCGTCTCCGTCGCGCTCTCTGCGGCTTCGCGCTCCTGCTTGCGCTGTTCTTTGCGCTCTAAGCGCTCTGCCTGCGGGCTGTTCTCCGACTCCGTCTGCGTGTCCGGTGATTGCGTACTCATGTTAGACACCTCCTGCGAGGGCGAGCGACACCCGAATCCCCTGTACGAACAGGACGAGACCGGCGACGATCAACACCCACTTCGCGGCGCGTTTCGGCGTGCCGCTCAGTCCCTGGTTCACGAGGGCGTTGTAGACGCCGTTCGTCCCGTGGAACGTCGCCGTCGCGAGGAACAACACCATCGTCAGCCAGTACGCGGGCACCGTCATGCGGCCCGCGCTTCCCTGGAACGTGATTTCTGGTGCGTGGTTGTAGAAGTGCAGCAGGAAGAAGTGGAACGCCAGCGTGACGACGAGGAACGCCGCCGTGACGCGCTGGAGGAACCACGCAAGTCCGCCGCGACTGAATGAGGAGTATCGTTCTGCCATACTAGAATGCCCCCGCGAGGAACGTCGGTACGCTCGCCACCACGATCGCTCCCGTGAGGACGAGTGACGCGTAGAAGCTCTTGTCTTGCTGTTCGAGTCCGAATCCGAGGTCCACGAAGAGGAGGCGGATGCCGTTCAATATGTGGAAGACGGCGACCGCGAGGAGTCCAACTTCGAGGAATCGGACGATAAGGATGCTTTCGAGGCCGTGGAGCGTGGTGGTGTACACGTCCGTGCCGTTCTGTACTGCGGCGGCCGCGTCCGCCGCGGGTATCGACGTACTGAGCACGGCGATATGGGTGAAGAGGTACCCGATGAGTACCCACCCCGTAAATTTGTGAAACACCCAGGCCCACATGCCGGCCGAGAACTCCCGCCATCGGCCGAAGTCCTCGATGAGGCCCCGGTCGTACGACTGACTCATACCACGTGAACGTCGGGACCCTCCACACATAGAAGTTACTAAGGGCGCATTCTAGGCAGGGCGTTCCGGCATCGTCCCCGTTCGGCTTCGCTCGTACGCGCGCTGGGTGGGTTCGTCGAGTTCGACGAGGTGGACGAGCGGGTTTCCGGGGTAGACGACGGGGTTTTCGAGCACGCCAACGAGCAGGCCGGTGAACGGGGCGTCGATGGAGTCGCGCGTCGACTTGAACGGGTTCGTGATGGTGCAGATGGTGTCACCCTCCCGAACCATCTCGCCCTGTTCCGCGTGGATTTCGACGATTCCACCGACGTCCGCGCGAAGCCACGTCTTCTCCCCGGACTCGATGACGGTCCGCCACCCCGGCCAGTCGACGGGTTCCGCGGGGTAGAGACCGTACTCCGCGAGCACGCTCGCCACGCCGTCGAGCGCCTGGTCGATGAACCGCCGCTGGAACCGGTGGGCTTCCCCCATCTCGATGGTGATGGTCGGCGTGCCGCTCTCGCTCGCCTCCCGACGGAGGGTGCCGCTCGGGCCGTCGCTGTCGATGATGACGTTCGACCCGAACGAGCGGGCGAGACGGGCGACCTCGGGGTTCTCCATGTCTGCGCGCACGTGAAGCATGTTCGACCGGCCGCGCGTGCTCGTGTGGAAGTCGAGGCCGTAGTCGCACGGCTTGATGAAGTTCCGATAGATGTTCGCGGCCATTCGGCGCGCGCTCGTGGATTCGTCGTCACCGGGGAATGACCGGTTCAGGTCGCGGTCGTAGATAGGGAGGTACCGCTGCTGGGAGATGAACCCGGGGACGTTCACCACGGGCAGACAGACGAGCGTGCCGTGGAGGTTCGCGTGCGTCCAGTCCTGTGCGACCTCGCGCACGACTTCGATGCCGTTCAGTTCGTCGCCGTGGAGGGCCGCGGAGAGAAACACCGTCGGCCCCGGTTCCTCGCCGTTGACGATGGTGACGGGAACGCGCACGGGGTCGCCGAGATAGGTTTCGCTGATGCTGTACCGGAGGTCGGCGGTCTCGCCGGGGTCGACCCGGCCGCCGTTGTACGTGAACGCCCCGTCGGTCATTGGGGGTACTCCACACCGACCACGTAAAACGACTCCGTCGGGTGACGGACGGTTCGCGGCGCTCCCGACGGCGCCGCGGCGAAGAAACCCGGGGTTGCCACCCGGAACACGTCGAGCGCACGAACGACGTCCGCCACCGCATCCGAGGGGGGTGCGACGCGACGCATCCGGCACTCCTATACTGGGCCACCGAGTGTCTCCTCTATGAGCGACTCTGTACACGTGGGTGTACTCAGCCTGCACAATTCGAAAGAAACCAAAGCCATTCTGAACGCCGTCGACGCGCTCGGCCACGAGGGGACGTGGCTGCGCGAGGAGACGCTCTCGCTCGACATCTCTGACGGTGCGGTGACGCTCGAACCGGACGTGGACGTCATCGTCAACCGTCTCCTCCTCTCGAACACCGAACAGCCCTGTGAACTTCTCGGCCTCGCGAACTCTCTCCAGGGTGTGCGCCCCATCATCAACGACCCGTCTTCGGTTCTCACTGCGTTCCACAAGTTCGCGACCGCCACCCACCTCACCGAGGCGGGACTCTCCGTGCCGGACGCCTTCCTCTCCCTGAACGCCGACCGATTGAACGAGGAGCGCCCCCGGTTCGGCGACGAAGCCGTCTACAAGACCGCTATCGGGACCCACGGCGGCGGCACGTGGAAGGTTGCGGCCGGCGAGGACGTGAACCCGCGCGTGGGCGACCGGTACGCGTTCCTCCAGGAACTCATCGACCGGGACGAGGACCGCCACCGCGACCTCCGCATCTACGTCGTGGACGGCGAGGTCGTCGCGTCGATGCGGCGGTTCGCCCCCGAGAACGACTGGCGGACGAACGTCGCGCTCGGCGGGGACGTGGAGGGTATCGACGACTTGCCCGCTGACGCGGAAGAACTCGCCGTCGACGCCGCGAAAGCCGTCAACCTCGACATGGCGGGCGTCGACCTCGTGGAAGGCGCGGACGGCTGGTACGTCCTCGAAGTCAACCCCACCGCCGGCTTCAAGGGCCTGTTCAAGGCGACCGGCGTGAGTCCCGCGCCCGACATCGCGCGCCTCGCCGTCGAAACCGTCGGCGGGAGCGTCGACGAAGAGGAGGTCGCGAAACTACGCGGGCGCTTCGACACCTCCTACCCGGCCGGCGCGCCCCGGCGCGCCGCCGAGGCGACCGAACAGAGCGCCATCGGCTACACCGAGGAAGTCCTCGTCTCCGGCACCAGTGGCACGGAGCGCGTCGTCGCGAAGTCCGACACCGGCGCGTCCCGCACGAGTCTCGACACCTCGCTGGCCGCGAAAATCGGCGCGGGCCCGATAAAGCGCATGACGAAGGTGAAATCGGGGAGCCTCAAGCAGGGCAAAGCCCGCCCCGTCGTGGACATCGTCGTGAGCGTGAACGGCGACCGCCACACCGTCGCCGCGAGTCTGGAGGACCGCGGACACATGGAGTACCCGCTCCTCCTCGGCCGCGACATCCTCAAACACTACCACGTCGACGTCACGCGGACGCTCGAAGACCGGGAAGCCGAATCGGAAGAAGAAGAAGCCGCGGCGGAGTAATCAGTCGTCGGTCGTCCGCCAGAGGTAGAGGCTCGCGTAACTCCGGTACGGACTCCAGCGTTCGGCGCGCTCTCGCATCTCTCCGCGCGTCATCTCCTCCTCGAAGACGTTCTCCATTCCTTTTCGAATCCCCAAATCGCCGACGGGGAAGACGTCTTCGCGACCGAGCGTGAACACGAGTTGCATCTGCGCCGTCCACTCGCCGACGCCCGTGATGGTGGTGAGTTCGGCTATCGCCTCCTCGTCGTCAAGCGATTCGAAGTAGTCGCGGCTGAACCCGCGCTCCGCGAACGCGTCCGCGATGCTGTTCACGTATCTCGTCTTCTGTCGGGAGAGTCCGGCGTCCTTCAGCACGTCGTCGTCGGCCTCCCTGATGCCCTCGGGCGTCACGTCGACGGCGTCGAAGAGGCGTTCGCGGGTCGCGGCGGCGGACGCCATCGACACCTGCTGTCGGAGCACCGAGGTGACGAGACGTTCGAAGAAGTCCTCGGCCGGGTCGATGGTGAGTTCGCCGTGCTCCTCGACCAGCGGCCCGATGTAGTCGTCGTCGCGGAGGAAGTCGTGTGCGTCGACCATACCGGAGGAAGGTACCGGGTCGGAATAGGGATTCCGCAACGGGTCGTGAAAACCCGTGTAAACCCGCGATTCGTTCCCGTCGGAGCGTAGGGAAACCTTCAATCGTGGCCCGCGAGAGTTCCGACCATGGACGTCGAAGACATCGACACCATCGCGGTGCTCGGAGCGGGAAGCATGGGCCACGGCATCGCGGAGGTCGCGGCGCTCGCGGGGTTCTCGGTGAACCTCCGAGACATCAAGGAGGAGTTCGTACAGAACGGCTACGACCAGATCGAGTGGAGTCTCGACAAACTCGCGGAGAACGACCGCATCACCGAAGACGAGGCCGAGTCCGCGCTCGACCGCGTGACGCCGTACGTCGACATGCAGGAGGCGACGGAGGACGTGGAGTTCGTCATCGAGGCCGTCCCGGAGAAGATGGACATCAAGAAGAACGTCTACCGGGAACTCGAGGACCACGCGCCCGAGGACGCCGTGTTCGCGACGAACACGTCCTCGCTCTCCATCACGGACCTCTCCGAGGTGACCGAGCGCCCCGAGCGCTTCTGCGGGATGCACTTCTTCAACCCGCCCATTCGGATGCAGTTAGTGGAGGTCATCTCCGGTGCGCACACCGACGACGAGACCCTCGACCTGACCGAGGACCTCGCGCGCGAGTTCGGGAAGACGCCCGTTCGCGTTCGCAAAGATAGTCCCGGATTCATCGTCAACCGCGTGCTCGTCCCCCTGCTCAACGAGGCGGCGTGGGTCGTCCACGAGGGCGACGCGACCATCGCCGAGGTCGACTCCACGACGAAGTACGACATGGGCCTCCCGATGGGCGCGTTCGAACTCGCAGACCAGGTCGGCATCGACGTCGCGCTCGACGTCCTCGACTACATGAACGACGTGCTCGGCGAGGCCTACGAGCCGTGTCCCCTCCTCGTGGAGAAAGTCGAGGAGGAGCACCTCGGCCAGAAGACCGGCGAGGGCTTCTACGACTACGAGAACGGCGGCGCGGACGTCCCGACCGACGAAGGCACCGAAGACATCCGCCTCCGTCTCACCGCGCTGATGGCGAACGAGACGGCGAAACTCGTCGGAAACGACGTCGCCGACCCCGCGGAAATCGACGAAGCCGTCCTCCTCGGCGCTGGCTTCCCCGAGGGCCCCGCCCGCCTCGCGGACGACGCCGGCCTCGCCGTGCTCCGCGACACCCTCGACGAACTCTACGACCGTCTCGACGCGGAACGCTACGACCCCGCCGACTACCTCGTCGAACTCGCGGACGCGAACGACACCTTCTACCCCCAGCAGGCGACCGAAGAAGAGCGCTCCTTCGACACCATCAGCATCGACGTCCGCGAGCGCGTCGGCCACGTCACGCTCGACCGCCCGCACCGCATGAACACGGTCAACGAGACCCTGCTCAACGAACTCAGCGACGCCGTCGACTCCCTCGAGGAGAACGACGACGTGCGCGCCATCCTCATCACCGGCGCGGGCGACCAGGCGTTTAGCGCGGGCGCGGACGTCCAGAGCATGGCCGGGAGCGCGGACCCGCTCGACGCCGTGGAACTCTCCCGGAACGGCCAGTCCACGTTCGGAAAACTCGAAGAAACCGACCTCCCCGTCGTCGCCGGTATCGACGGCTACTGTCTCGGCGGCGGAATGGAGATGGCGACCTGCTGTGACCTCCGCGTCGCCAGCCAGCGCAGCGAGTTCGGCCAACCCGAACACAACCTCGGATTGCTTCCGGGCTGGGGCGGCACCCAGCGCCTCGCGAACATCGTCGGCGAAGGCCGCGCGAAGGAGATAATCTTCACCGCGGAACGCTACGACGCCGAGACGATGGAGACGTACGGGTTCGTCAACCGCCTCGTGCAGAACGACGACCTCGAGGACGAAGCGTTCGACCTCGCGCGCGACCTCGCGCAGGGCCCGCCCATCGCCCAGAAGTACACGAAGCGCGCGATGCGCGCCGGCCGCGACAACACCGAAGCCGGCCTCGAAGCCGAAGCCCAGGCGTTCGGCCAACTCATGAACACCGACGACCTCATGGAAGGCGTCACCGCGTTCATGGGCGACCGCGACCCCGACTTCAAAGGCGAATAACTCGTCTGCACGACCGAAACGGTCACTTCCACCTCCCTCGTTTTCGCGGTATGCGCGTCCGCGACGCCACCCGCGAAGACGTCCCCGCGCTCAGAACCGTCCACGAAGCCGCCATCCGCGAACTCGGTCCCGACGGCTACGACGACGACCAGATCGACGCGTGGGCGAGCGGGGTCCAGTCCGCGACCTACGACGTCATCGACAACCCCGCGTTCGAGTTCGTCGTCGCGGAGGACGAGACCGTGGTCGGGTTCGGAAGCCTCCGCCGCGAACCGCCGAACGGGTACGAGGCCGACGTGGACGGCGAGGTGACCGGCGTCTACGTCCACCCGGACCACGCCGGAGACGGAGTCGGCACGACGCTCCTCCGCGAACTCGAAACCAGTGCCCGCGACGCCGACCTCGCCAGCCTCGGCCTCCACGCCTCCCTGAACGCCGTCGCCTTCTACGACGCCCGCGGCTACGACCGCGTCACCACCCACAGCCACGAGTTCTCGACCCACGAGGACACGGGCGTCTCCGGCACCGTCGTCGAAATGGTCAAACGAGTGGACTAATCGCGCTGCGCTCGCGCGAACCACGCGAACTACATAAACCCCGAACGGCTTTCCCGCACGTCCCCGACCCTACTCTGTGCCACCCCGCTACCGCGATTCCGACTGGCTCCACCGCCGCTACCACGACGACGGCCGCACCCAACACGAAATCGCCGACGAGTGCGACGTCTCCCCGCGCACGATACGGAAATGGATGAACCGCCACGACATCGACACCCGCGACGTCGAAGGCGAACACCACGGCCTCTACGGAAAAACACGGAGCGAAGAAACCAAACAGAAAATATCGGAGACGATGCAGGGACGGGAGTTCTCCGCGGAGACGCGCCGGAAAATCTCTCAAGCGAATCGCGACAGGACGGTTTCGCCGTCGTCTCGCGAGAAGGTCTCCGAGTCTCTCTCCGGGCGAACGCTCTCCGAGGAAACCCGGCGCAAGATGAGCGAGGGGACTGCCGGAGAGAAGAACCCGAACTGGCGAGGTGGGTACAGCGGTTCGTACGGTCCCGGGTGGACGCTCGCCCGAGAGCGCGTCATCGAACGGGACGAAATCTGTCAACACTGCGGGGAAGACGGAACGAATCGCGAACTCGACGTCCACCACATCGTCCCCGTCAGAGCCTATCGGGAAAACCCGGACGTATCGCTCGCGGACGCACACGCCGTCGACAACCTCGTTCTGCTCTGCAAACGCTGTCACGCCCTCGTCGAACACGGCGGTATTCCCGTGCCAGACTCCCACACGGCGTAGGTAATTGGAGAGATTTATACGTGAGGCACCTCTCGGTTCGAGTGCGGAAGAAGAACGCTCGGTTGGTGTAGTCCGGCCAATCATTTCGGCCTTTCGAGCCGATGACCGGGGTTCAAATCCCCGACCGAGCATTTCTGTCGTCACAAGCCTTCTACTGAGTAGTCTATCGAGCGTCACAATCCTCCGATTTCCGATATACTGCTCGTTCCGGGACCGGTAGTTCTTCCAGTCGTCGCACGAAGCAGTGGGTATGACGGACTGGGCGGGATTGCCGGACGACTGGACGGTGTGGAGCGACGAGGACGGCGGTCGGGCGGTGCTCGCGTTCCGGCCGGACGTCTTCGACGGGGACGCGTTTTCGGCGGCGTGTCTGCCGACGGTGTACGTGAGTCAGCGGCCGCCCGGGCGACGGCTTCGACGGAGCGCGAACCCGTCGGGGTGGCACGTGTCGTTGTCGCTCGAACCGGAGGTTCGACTCGGGGCGGCGGACGCGTCGTTCGGCACGCGCGCGGAGGCCGTGGCGGAGGCGGTGCGGGTGGCGCGGCGGTTCGCGGACGGCGAGTACGACTACCGGGATGCGTATCAGGTGCCGCGGCCCGAGTATCTGGACGAACTCGACCGGCTCACCGGCTGAGTCAGCGGGTGTCGTCGAAACGGTCTTCAAGGCGTGATTCGAGGATGTCGAGGGCGGTGTCGAGCGGGAGGATGTCGGTGTCGATGGTGAGGTCGGCGTCGACGTCCTGTTCGCGGAATTCTTTGTGGATGGTGCGAACGCCGGATTCGCCTATCCCATTTCGCGCCCGGTCGCGGCGGAGGCAGGTGTCGAGGTCGGCGGTGACGGACGCGAGAAACGAGTCGTCGGCGATGGCTCGGGCGCGGTCGCGCCACTCTGGTTCGTAGAAGGTGCCGTCACAGAGTACGACGTTCCGGAGGTCGAGCAGGTCGCTTGCGTCCGCGAGGAGTCTGCGGTAGGTGTCCCGCCGATAGTCGTCCGAGTGGAGGACGGGTGCGTCCGCGTCGAGGCGGTCCGCGAGCGCGTTCGCGAGCGTGGTTTTGCCGGCGGCGGGGGGGCCGAACAGGACGACGAGCACGCGAACGAGTAGGGGCGCGGTCACTAAAGGCGGACGGGAGGCTTAACCGCGTCCGCGCGCAACCCCGTGACATGATTACGCTCCTTGGCACCCGGCTGGCGGACGCCGGGACCGAGTTCGTCTACCGGGGCGAAGCCCCCGGCTGCGAGGGGTGTCCGTACCGGAAGCAGTGTCTCAACCTCTCGGAGGGCGTTCGGTACGAGGTCACCGAGGTCCGGGAGGGCGGACAGCGACTCGACTGCGCGATGCACGACGATGGCGTGGTCGCGGTGGACGTCGAACCCGCATCCCTCGAGGCGAACGTGCCGTCGAAGGGCGCGTACGCGGGGAGCAAGGGGAAACTCGCGGGACCGTGTCCGCACACGGAGTGTCCGAGTCACGAGTACTGCGAACCGCTCGGCGCGGAGTTCGACGAGGAGTACAAGATAGACGAGATTCTCGGCGACCCGCCGCACGACTACTGCGCGCTCGGCCGGGAGTTGACGCTCGTGGAGTTCGCGCCTTCCGAGGGCGACTGACCGACGTCTTCGAGTTTGTCGCCGTAGTAGCCGAACTGGTTCGCGTACCCGTACGGGGAGACGAGCACGGGGTAGAAGTCGCGGTCGGCGACGATCTGGTCGCCGTCGGCCGCGGCGATGGTTTCGCCCGCTTCGACGGGTGTGAAGTTCTCGACGAACACTTCGTACTCCTCCGCGGCGGGTTTCGGGATCGGGTCGCCCATGGTGAAGACGGGGAGTTCGCGCTCGACGGTGTCACCGGGGAGCGCGCCCTCGACGGTGAGGAACTCGCGGACGAGTCGATAGGCGTTCTCGGCCGCCGTTTCGGAGCCCTGTAAGCCCGCTTCGACTTCGATGATGTCCGCTTCCGTCGCGAACAACCGTCCCTCGCCGAAGTCTTCGGTGTCGACGAGCGCGACTATCGAGAGCCGCGGGACGATGCGTTTGACGTGGTCGGCGCGTCCGTCACTCACCGCGAAGGGGTCCGCGTGGGACTGCGTGGAGTGAACCGAGAACACAGTCATCCCCCGAATCTCCTCTGCGAGGCGTTCCCCGAGTTCGACCTCGTGCGCGTCCGCTGGCGTGTTCGGGCCGAACGCTCGGTTCAGGTCCGCGTCGACGTACCGGACGCCGCGTTCTAAGGCCTCCTCGTTCGCGACGATGCACTTCACCGGGCGCTCCACGTCGGGAGCGTCCGCGAGCAGACGCTCCACGGCGCGAACCCCACAGGGTTCGTCACCGTGAACACCACCCACGACGGCGATATCGGGGTCGCCGTCCCCCAGTTGTTCGACTCGCATTTGTCGGTGGAAGGGGCGCGCCCGCCAAGTGCGTTACGTTCCCCCACACGCCGTCAATCGACGCGTTCCGCGTAGTCGTAGTCTTCGTCGGTCGCGGTGAGTCGGCGGCCGTCCACCGCTATCAGCCAGCCGTCCAGACTGTCCGGGTCGGCGAGCGCGCGTTCGAGTCGATCGCGCACGTCGGCCACGTTCACGCCGTAGAAGTCGTCGGGCACGCCCGCGAGGTAGTCGAGGCTCGTGCGGAAGAGCGACCGCATCCCCTCGTCGTTCTCGAAGTCGTAGTGCTTGTACGCGCCCGCCGCCACCTGCACCATCCCGTGACAGAACTTCGACTCCGCGCTCCCGGACGCGAAATCGTACCACGCGTCCTCGAAGCAGTCGTGGGCTTCGTGGTACGCCCCCGAGTTGTAGAGTCGAACGCCGTGAACGGTCGCCCGCCGCAGCGTCGCGTGCACCCACCCATCGTCCGTCCACCCGACCGGATTCGTCCCCGCCCGGGGCGGCCCCACCGACGGGTCGCGGGTGTGGTCGTCCATACTCACCGTTCGCCCGCCGCCACCTTCACGCCTGCGCCACATCCGTAGCCCTTAAGCGCGCGAGTATCAGACTATCGGGTGCGTGCGGGGGTCGCCAAGCTAGGTCAACGGCGACGGGTTCAAGCCCCGTTCTCGTAGGAGTTCGAGCGTTCAAATCGCTCCCCCCGCATGGCTCGAACCATGCGCGGAAGTCCGCGAAGCGGGCTTCCCCCGCAAAACTTCTCATCGACGTATACTAAAGCGAGCCGTCAGTCCGCGTAGATATGAGCGAGTCTGACAGGGCCGCGGTCGTCGAGTCCGCGGCGCGTGCGGGCAGTCGTGTCGCCGAAGAGTTCTATCGCACGGATATCGACGTGGAGACGAAAGGTGGGAAGACGGACGTGGTGACGCACGCGGACCGGGATGCGCAGCGTCGCGTCATCGAGGTGGTCCGCGAGTCGTTCCCCGAGGACGCCATCGTCGGCGAGGAAGAAGACGAGTTGAAAGAAGTGCCGGACGCGGGGGCGGCGTGGGTCATCGACCCTATCGACGGGACGAACAACTACGTGCGAGACATCCCGATGTGGGCGACGAGCGTCGCGGCGGTCGTCGACGGTGAGGCGGTCGCGGCCGCGAACATCGTGCCAGCGCTCGGAGACGCGTACGTCGCGGACGACTCGGGCGTACGGTTGAACGGCGAGGCGGTGTCGGTGAGCGACAGCACGGACCCCGAGACGTTCGCGGTCGCGCCGACTATCTGGTGGGAGTTCGCCGACCGGGACGCCTACGCGGACGTCTGTCGGGGCGTCGTGGAGAACTTCGGTGACATGCGGCGGTTCGGGAGCGCGCAGGTTACGCTGTCGATGGTCGCCGCGGGTCAACTGGAGGCGACCGTGACCGACGTCGAGACGAACCCGTGGGATACGGTTGCGGGCGTGTTCATGGTCCGGCAGGCGGGCGGCACGGTGACCGACGTACACGGCGACCACTGGACGCCGGAGAGCGAAGGGTTGGTGGCGTCGAACGGCGAAGCCCACGACCTCGTGGTGGACGCCGCGCGGCGCGCAATCGAGTAGCAACCGTATTGGTTCGCGAACTCTCACTACACGTATGGAACTCGATGACACGGACCGCGCGATACTGCGCGCGCTCCAAGAGAACGCGCGCACTCCCTTTAGCGAGATTGCGCGTCGCATCGACATGTCGAGTGCGACGGTTCACGACCGTGTCAAGCGCATGGAGGAGGCGGACGTGATTCGGGGATACCACGCCGACGTGAACCCGAAAGCGGTCGGATACGGCATCTCCGCGATCGTCGGATTGCGCGTCGAACAGGGTCGGGAGGACGAGACGCTCGACCTCCTGAAGAGCATCGACGGCGTTCAAGAGATAACGCTCACGACCGGCGAATGGGACCTCGTGATGCGCGTGTACGCGCCCGACACCGCGCAACTCCGCGAACTCATGTTCGACCGCATCGCACAGATGGACGGGTTCTCGCGGTCGCAGACGATGGTCGTCCTCGGCACGGAGTACGAGACGCACGAACTCCCGGTGTGAGACCGGAAACGTAAAGCGGCCACTGACACCACCTTCGACAATGAGTTTCCCCGAGACGGAGAGCGAGCGTGCGTGGACGATCGGCGTCGGCGCGGCGATTCTCGCGCTCGTCGGCGGTTCCCTCCTCTTCTACGACACGGTCTACGGCGGGTTCGTCTGGCACTACTTCTGGGGGCCCGTGTACGCGGACGCTCACGGCGCGCTCTGTGCGTCGTGGAACGGTGGCAGTCCGATTCTGCACACCACGCAAGCGCAGTGCGCGGCGGCCGCGGAACCCGTCGCCTACCGTGGGTACACGCTCGTCAGCGAAGTCGGGTACATGGTGACACTCATCGTGATGTTGCTGGGCGTCGTCTTCCTGCTCCAGCGCCTCGACGTCGGTGAGGACCTCCGCCTCATCTACGCGCTCCTCCCGTTCATGTTCCTCGGGGGCGCGCTCCGCGTGGTGGAGGACGCCGACAACGCCCTTCAGGAGTCCATCATCTCCTACCCGTGGAACACGCTCCTCATCAGCCCCGTCATCTACTTCGTCCTGTTCGTCATCACCATCGCCGCGCTCGTCGTTGCGGTGTATCTCGCGCGGTCCGGCCGCACCCGTGACTACTATCGACCGCTCGCCGCCATCGGGTCCGGGTTGCTCGCGCTCACCATTGCCTACCTCTGTTATCTCGCCGCGACCACGCCCGAAGTCCACTTCATCCCGGTCTTCACCGTTCTGACGCTGCTGTTCGCCGCGCTGTTCGCCGCGGCCATCTACGCGCTCTCCGAACGGTTCACCCCGGAGATAAACCGCGGCACCGGTCGCGCGGGCGCGGTCATCGTGTTCGGACACGCGGTCGACGGCGTTTCGAACGTCCTCGGCATCGACTGGGGCGCCGAACTCGGCTACCCCACGGGCGACCTCGTTCCCAAACACCCCGCGAACCGCGCGATAATCGACCTCACCCAGCAGTACATCCCGAACTACGTCAGCGCCGTCATCGGGGACGCGTGGGGCTTTTTGCTCGTGAAACTCGTCGCCGCGACGTTCGTCGTCTGGCTGTTCAACGACGAAATCTTCGAGGAGAGCCCGCGCTACGCCGTCCTCCTCCTCACCGCCGTGCTCGCGGTCGGTCTCGGACCCGGGACGCGCGACATGCTCCGCGCGACCTTCGGCATCTAGGGGTCCGAAAACTCAACGGTCTCCCGGTGGACGGTGATGGCGAGCGTTTCGCCGCGTTCGGTCACGTTCCACGTCGTCCCCGCCGAGAGGTCGCCCGGCCCGGTGACCTCGACCCGACAGGGCGCGGTCGTCTCGACGTTCACGCCGAACGTGGTGGTCTCGTGGGGCGCGTACTCGCGTTCCGCGTGCCCGAGGAACTCGTCGGTGTTCCGGGTGATAGCGAATCGGAGGGTCCGCGTCTCGTCGACGGCGTTCTCCACGCGGACCGTCTCGGGGAACTGGTCCGGGTCCCCGGAGCAGCCGGCGAGTCCGACGGCGGCGAGCATTCCAAGCACCGTTCGTCTGGAGGGCATCGTGCGGGTCTGTGTCCGCCACCCCCTTAGGTGTCTATATTCCGAGCAGTTTCGTGACGTCGTAGCTCACGCCCCAGTACTCGATTAGCTTGTACCCGAGGTAGATGCCGACGATGCCCATGATGCCCGCGAGGTTCGGTGGCGCGGGAATGGGGACCTCCAGAAAGCGGAACAGCGCGCCCGCGAGCGCGCCGGTGAGGAGCGCCAGCACGACGTAGGTGGTGTTCATCCTTCCGAGCATTCGGCGGTGCGGACAAAAACGATTCGACTCAGCGTGTCCGGACGTCGTAGTCGCCGTCGTCGGTCACCTCAACCGTCGACTCTACCGCTGACTCGAATATTTTCCGGACGTGCGGGTCGTGGGCGTCGGGGTCGAGGTGGTAGTGAACGTTCGCGCCCGCCGCCAGGAAGTAGCCCGTGAGAACGCGGACGAACCGGAACGCTACGCGCTCGTCCACGTACATGAGGAGCGGTGAGAGTGAGTCGAAGCACACCACCACGTGGGCGTCCGGGTCCGCACGCTGGAACTCGCCGAGGTAACTCTGGACCTCGATGCCGAGACCAGTCAGGTCCCCGGGGTCGACGTAATCGACCGTGACGTAGTCCGGGTACGTGCTCGAGAGTGGTTTGTCGTCGCCTTCGCTCGCGAACAGGACAACGAGACGCTCAGGAGGTGCCTCGTTGTACTGCCCCCACTCGGCGACCGTCGTCCGTGGTGACTTCGTGAAACTGACCTTCAGGACGTAGGTATCCACCGGTTCGGGTCCCGCGGAGAGGCGTGCACACGCTGCCTTCATCGGGTCGTCGAACTCGTCCCCGAGCAGGAGGACGGTCGGCGTCCCGTGGAGGTCGTCGAGGAGCGTTCTATGTGGCATCGATTGCGGTTCGGAGGATATCGGTGATCGCGTCTATCGACCCGTGGTTGTCGACGCTCGCGAACAACGCACGGTCGCCGTCGAACACGCGAACGAACACCTGGTTTTCAGTCTTCGTCACGAACAGTTCCGCCCGTCCGGCCCGGGGGACGATAGCGGAGTACGTGTCTCGTTCGAGTAAGTCCGTGCGGAGGAACGCTTCCACACGCTCGTTCTCGCTGAGAAACGGTCTCTTGCCGCCGAATTCTTCGAGAACGTCGTCCGTCACGTAGAGGTTCGTGAAGTCCGACTCGTCGTACTCCGCGAGCACGCGAAGCGTCTGCTCGATGCCGTCGAACTCGGCGACGACGTCGTCGACGTCGAATTCGAATATTTCCGACTCGTTCCGTATCACGGTCGTCTCCCACTAGCCGCGTGCGTCCGAACGGGGAAATCGATGCTGGCCGTTCTCACTCGTTTTTGTACTCCTTGCGGTAGCCGCGGAACTCCGTGCGGTGGGCTTCCTCGTCCGCGAGCAGGGTGACCGCGAGGTCCTCCGTCACGGGGTCGTCGGCCTCGCGGGCGGCGGAGATGAGGTCGCGGTAGGTGCCGATGGCGTCCTCCTCCGCTTCGATGACGCCTTCGATGACGGAGAGCACGTCCGTCGTGTCCGCGGGCGGCTGGAGGCTGTGCTGGGAGGGCTCGAACTCCGCGGACCCCGGCGGCGACTCGTCGAGCTGTTTCAGTCGGTCGCCGAGCTGTTCTGCGTGACCGAGCTCCTCCTGAATGTCCACCTGGAGGGACTCCTTTATCTCCTCCGCGCGCACGCCGTCGAGGACGATGCTGTTCGAGAGATAGTTCATCACGGTCTCGATTTCGTCCTGATACGCCTTCTTCAGCAGTCGGGTGACTTCGTCCGTCATACCCGAGTGATGGAGGGCTGACTACTTAGAACTGCCCGCCGTTTCACTCCTCACTGCTACCGCGGAGCGCGGCGACGTGGTCGATGCGGCGCTGGACGAGGCTCTCGGTGCCGACGTCGTGGCGGACGCGGAATCCGTCGCCGAGACCGGAGAGCGCGTCACTCGCGCGCGCTTCGGCGTCCGCGATGGTGTCGCCGAGTCCGACCACTGCGAACGACCGCGACGTCGTGGTGTAGACGCCGTCGTCGCGCGCGTCGACGCTCGCGTAGAACAGGATGGCGTTCTCTCCGACGGAGTCTTCGGAGAGTTCGACGCGCGCGCCGGCCTCGGGGTCGGTCGGGTAGCCTGCGGGGACGGCGTACTTGCAGACGGTGGCGGTCGGCGCGAACTCGAGGTCGGGTAACGGTTCGCCGTCCCGCGCCGCCGTGAGGACGGAGAGGAACGGCGTTTCGAGGACGGGGAGCGTGTTCATCGCCTCCGGGTCGCCGAAGCGCGCGTTGAACTCCACCACCTTCACGCCCTCGTCGGTGAGCATGAACTGGCCGTAGAGGACGCCGCGGTAGTCGGGGAGGGAGTCGACGACGGCGTCCAATATCTCGACGGATTCGGCGTAGTCGCCGTCGTCCATGAACGGGAGCGTGCGCTTCGCGTCGGAGTAACTGCCCATCCCGCCCGTGTTCGGGCCTTCGTCACCTTCGAACGCGCGCTTGTGGTCCTGCACCGCGGGCGTCGGTCGGACGTCCCCGTTCGCGACGAACGCCTGCACCGTGAACTCCTCGCCGACGAGGCGTTCTTCGAGCACGATCTCGTCGTAGTCCTCCGCGCGGAGGTAGGCTTTCGCCTCCTCCTTCGTTATCTGGTCGCCGGTGACGCGGACGCCCTTCCCGCCCGTGAGACCCGCCGGCTTGACCGCGAGGTCGCCGTCGTACGAATCGATGTAGTCACACGCCGCGTCCATGTCGGTGAAGGTCGCGAAGTCGGGACACCCGGGGATGTCCTCGTCGCGCATGAACTCCCGTTGGAACGCCTTGTCCGTCTCGATGCGAGCGTCGTCCTGTCGCGGGCCGAACGCGTACACGCCGGCGGCTTCGAGCGCGTCCACCACGCCCGCCGCGAGCGGTGCTTCCGGGCCGACGACGGCGAGGTCTGCGTCCACGGACTCCGCGTGCGCGACGACGGCGTCCGCGTCCGTCTCGGAGAGCGTCTCGAACGAGTCGGCGAGGCGGTCGATACCGGGGTTGCGGTTGCTCGCGCACGCGTGGAGGTCACAATCCGGGGCGAGCGCTCGCGCGATGGCGTGTTCGCGGCCGCCGCCGCCGACGAGGAGAACGGTCTCGGTCATACCCGAGGGAAGTCAGCACGGGAGTGTAAGCGTTGCCCTTCTCACGAACTCAAATATTCACGTTTGTGTATCGTCGGCGAGCGGTTCGACGTGATCCGCGAAACACTGCGGACAGACGTAGTAGTCCGTTATCGACCCGGACGGCGGGTTCACCGTGACGTGCGCACCGTCCGAGATAGCGAACGCGTCACCGCAGAGCGCACACGCCTCTACCATCCCTAGGTCGTGATTCACGTTAACACATAACGGTTTCGGTGCGGTGAACCCGCCGACTAAACCGCGCCGCCGCGTACACCGCGCCATGACCGACCCGCTCGCCCGGAACCGTCTCGGCGACGAGGAGAGCCCGTATCTCCGCCAGCACGCGGACAACCCCGTGAACTGGCAACCGTGGGACGAGGACGCCCTCGACGCCGCACGCGAGGAGGACCGGCCGATTTTCGTCTCCATCGGCTACTCCGCCTGCCACTGGTGTCACGTCATGGAAGAGGAGTCCTTCTCCGACCCCGAAATCGCCCACCTGCTGAACGACAACTTCGTCCCCGTGAAAATCGACCGCGAGGAACGCCCCGACTTGGACGACGTGTTCATGACCGTCTGTCAGATGGTCCGCGGTGGCGGCGGGTGGCCGCTCTCCGTCTGGCTCACCCCCGACCTCGAACCGTTCTACGTCGGCACCTACTTCCCGAAGGAAGCGGGCAGAAACCAGCCCGGCTTCCGCCAACTCCTCACGGACATCGCGGAGTCCTGGCGGACCGAACGCGACGACCTCGAAGAGCGCGCGGGCCAGTGGGCGGCTGCAGCGCGTGGCGAACTCGAAGACGTCCCCGACCCGCTCGACGCCGCGCCCGGGAGCGACGCGCTCGCCGACGCCGCGGACGCCGCCGCGCGGAGCGCCGACGACGAACACGGCGGCTGGGGCGGGGGACAGAAGTTCCCCCAACCGACTCGGATTCACGCTCTCTTCCGCTCGGCGGACCGAGCAGGCCGCGACGACCACGCTCGCGTCGCCACGAACGCGCTCGACGCGATGGCGCGCGGCGGTCTCCGCGACCACGTCGGCGGCGGATTTCATCGGTACTGCGTGGACCGCGACTGGACGGTCCCCCACTTCGAGAAGATGCTGTACGACGAAGCCGAACTCGCGCGCGCCTACCTCGCCGGCCACCAGTTCACCGGCCGCGACGAGTACGCCGACGTGTCCCGTGAGACGCTCGACTTCGTTGACCGAGAACTGAGCGACGGCGACGGGTTCTACGCGACACTCGACGCCCGAAGCGGCGACGAAGAGGGGTCGTTCTACGTCTGGACCCCCGACGAAGTACGCGACGCGCTCGACGACGACACGGACGCAGACCTGTTCTGCGAGCGCTACGGCGTCACGGAGACGGGTAACTTCGAGGGGGATACGGTGCTCACGGTATCCGCCTCGCTTGCGGACCTCGCGGACGACCACGACCTGTCGGAGTCTGAGGTACTGGAGCGACTCGAAGCCGCCCGCGAGCAGTTGTTCGCGGTGCGAGAGGGGCGGACGCGGCCCGCGCGCGACGAGAAGGTCATCGCGTCGTGGAACGGCCTCGCGGTGCGCGCGTTCGCGGAGGCCGGACTGGTGCTCGACGAGGCGTACGGGGAGCGCGCCGCCGCGGCGCTCGACTTCATCCGGGAGGAACTCTGGGACGGCGAGACGCTCGCGCGCCGCTGGATAGCCGGCGACCGGAGCGACGAGGGGTATCTTGACGACTACGCGTTCCTCGCGCGCGGCGCGCTCACGACGTACGAGGCGACCGGTGACCACCGCCACCTCGGGTTCGCGCTCGCGCTCGCCCGCACGCTCGTCGAACGGTTCTACGACGAGGACGCGGGCACGCTCTACTTCAGCGCCGCCGACACGCCGCTCGCACGCCCGCAGGAAGCGGACGACGGGTCGACGCCCTCCCCCGTCGGCGTGGCGTGCGAGGCGCTGCTCGCGCTCGCGGCGTTCGCGCCCGACGAATCGTTCGAGACGGTTGCGGAGCGCACGCTCGAAACCCACGGCCGGAACCTCCGAGACTCGCCGCTCCGGTACGCGTCGCTCGCGCTCGCCGCGGACACCCACGAAACCGGATTCCTCGAACTCACCGTCGCCGCGGACGAACTCCCCGACGCCTGGCGCGCCGTCGTCGCCGAAACCTACCTTCCGGACCGCCTGCTCTCCGTCCGGCCGCCGACCGCGGACGGACTCGACGCGTGGCTCGACAGTCTCGGAATCGACACGTCACCCGCGATATGGGCCGACCGCGAAGCCCGGGACGGACCCACGGGGTACGTCTGTCGGCGCGCGTGCTCGCCGCCGCTCGGGAGTGCAGAAGAACTCGAGGAGTGGATTCGGGAGTTCCGTCCCTAGGCTTCGAGCGAGACGAGTTCGCTCGCGAGATAGTCGGCGATGGGTTCGTCCTCGTCTTCGACGAACCGCGTGAGCTCGTCGCCGTCAGCGTCCTCGACGACGACGGTCGGAATCAGGGAGACGTCGTACTCGTCCAGCTTCTCGCCGTGTTTCGTTCCGTTCTCACGCTCGACGGGATAGACGTGGATTCGGTCGTCGGAGACGCCGGCCGCGTCGAGCGCTGCGGCGAACCCGGGGAGCTGGCCGGTGCAGTCGGGACACCAGTCCGCGCCCCACACCCGGAACGTGGTCGAGGGGTCGAGCGATGCGAGCGTCTTCACCGTGTTCTCGTGCGCCGACTCGTCCCAGTCGTCGGCGGGCGTCATGGAGTCGAGAGTCATACGCGTCCTTACTCTCCGAGCGCTCTTAACCCCCCTGTCCCGGCACTCGCTGCCGACGCCCACTACGTGTTTACGTCTGCATCGTCTCCGACTACGTAATGAAGAACAGCATCCTCGACACCATCGGAACGCCGCTCGTTCGGCTCTCGTCTCCGGAGGGTGCGACCATCGCCGCGAAAGTCGAGTCGTTCAACCCCGGCGGCTCCGCGAAAGACCGCCCCGCGCTGGAGATGGTTCGCGCCGCGGAGGAGGCGAACGACCTCTCGCCCGGTGACCGCCTCGTTGAAGCGACGAGCGGGAACACCGGCATCGGTTTGGCGGTCGTCTGCGCCGCCCGCGGCTACGACCTCACCATCGTCATGCCCGCGTCGAAGTCCGAGGAACGCCGCCGCCTCCTCAAAGCCTACGGCGCGGACCTCGAACTCGTCGACGGCGACATGACGGACGCGAACGACCGCGCCGCCGAACTTGCAGAAGACGAGGGCGCTTACCTCGTCAGCCAGTTCGAGAACGAGGCGAACCCGCGCGCGCACTACCGCACCACCGCGGAGGAAATCCTCGAACAGGTCGACGGCCGCGAAGTCGACGCGCTCGTCGCCTCCATCGGCACCGGCGGCACCATCACGGGCACCGCCACCCGACTCAAAGAGGAGTTCCCCGACATGGACGTCGTCGGCGTCGAACCCGCCGAAAACCCCGTTCTCACCACGGGCGAATCCGGCGAAGACGACTACCAGGGCATGGGGCCCGGATTCGTGAGCGAACTGCTCGACACCGACCTCCTCGACGACGTGGAAGTCGTCCCCCTCGAAGACGCCGAAGCCGAATGCCGCAGACTCGCCCGCGACGAAGGCATTCTCGTCGGCCAATCCAGCGGCGCGGCGTCCATCGCTGCGAACCGCGTCGCAGAACGCATCGCCGAACCCGAACTCAACTGCCCCGAACCGCCTGCCGCACTCGCCGACGGCGGCGCGGACTACGACGACTGCCCGCTCGTCGTCACCATCTTCCCCGACAGCGGCGAACGCTACCTCAGCGCCGGCACCTTCGATTAACCCACTGTTTGCTCTGCGTGAGGGCGCTTTGAGCCCTCACTCGGCACCGCCAGAATTCGCTGACTTCGGGTTGTTCAGCCAGAACGCGAAGCGTTCGGGCCAAGGAGCGACAATCGGGAGCGACGCAGTGCTTTTGCCTGCAAGACGCGCGGCGTCTTGCTGCATAGCGAGAAGCAACGCTTCTCGCGACTGGTGAAGCTTTTGCCGAGCGTGCCGGAGGCGCGCGCAGCGTAAAAGGTTCAGTTGAAGAACTCGTCTTGCGTGACGCGGACGATGACGGTGTCGTCGTATTCGGAGCGTTCGTAGTCGCCGTCTTCTCCGGTGCCGCGGAGGACGTGCGTTGGGTCGACGAGTCGGCCGTTTTCGACGCCGTAGACGCGGAGTCTGTTGATGGCGTCGTCTGGGTCGTGGTGGCCGTCGCGGATTTCGCGGGCGAGGGGGCGGGAGAGCCATTCGTGTTCGCTGACGCTGGGGTCGCGGACGAAGGCGTCGCTGGTGAGGCGGACGAGGTACCAGTTGAGGTCGTTGAGGAGGCTGACCGCTGCGCCCAGACTCACGGTGTCGAGGGTGACGGTGTTGTCCCACGGCTCGTCGAGGTCGTAGGTTGCGAGTGCGCGGCGAGCGGTGTCGTAGCCGTAGAGGTCGAGGGGGAGACTCGACTCGTCGTTCTCGACGAGGCAGACGGTGGTCACGCTTCCACCTCCGGTGCGACGAGGGTGAGGTCGTCGACGGCCGCTGCGACGAGTTCTTCGATGTCGTCGGGTGTTGCGGCGCGGACGGCGACGGGGTCGGCGTTCGTCTCGGGGTGGTCTGGCGCGATGCGGTTACAACCCGCGTTCACGGTCGACGTGTCGTACGTCCCGATTTCGCGCGCTTTCGCGACGATGTCCTGTTTGTCCCACGTGAAAAGCGGCCGGTGAATCGGGAGCGTCGTCGCGTCGTCCACGGCCGCGAAGTTCGCGGCGGTCTGACTCGACTTCTGTCCGAGCGCTTCACCGGTGACGATGCCGACCGCGCCCTCGTCGCGCGCGACCGCTTCGCCGATGCGGTACATCAGGCGGCGGTAGACGAGCATGCGGTCTTTTCCGACCGAGTCCACGATTCGGCCGACGGCGTCGCCGGCGGGGACGCGGCGGACGGTGAGGTCGCGGCCGGGCGCGTACGTCCGGAGTCTGCGGACGGTTTCGACCGCGCGGGCTTCGTGGTCGGGGCCGCCGTACGCGCCGAGGTCGAGGTAGACCGGTACGATGGGCGCGCCGCGCTTCATCACTTCGTACGCGGCGACGGGGGAGTCGATGCCGCCGGAGACGAGCGCGACGACCGGGCGCTGGGTGCCGAGCGGCATTCCGCCCGGGCCGTCGCGTTTTTCGAGGAAGACGTAGGCCGCGTCGTCCCGGCACTCCACGAAGAACGTGATGTCGGGGTCGTCGAGGTCGACTTCGGGGTCGAAGTCGTCTTCGACGGCGTGCCAGACGGCTTCGCCGCCCTCGCGGCCGATGTCCTGACTCGTGAAGTCGTGGCTGCCGGTTCGGCGGGCGTCGACGGCGAACGCCCCGCTATCGTAGTGTTCGCGTGCAGTCTTGGCGAGCGCACGCTCGATGCCGCGCATCGTCGGGTCCACGACGACCGCGGGGCTGGCGGACACGACGCCGAACACGTCGGTCACGGCGTCCGTCGCGGCTTCGACGTCCCGAGCGTGCACGAAGATACGGGACCAGCGCGCGTCGACCGACGCGTCAACGCCGCGCGTGTCGAGGGTTCGTTCGACGTTCTCCCGGAGCGTCCGCTCCATGTCGGACTGAACCTTCGCGGACTTAGAGCCGACGTCACCGTGACGGACCAACACGGTGTCTGCTCCCGGAGGATGCATACCCTCCCTAGTCAGTCGGCTTTCTTACCGCCTTCGGAAACCTACTGGGGCGAACACGCGACACGCTCCCCCTCCCGGCCGGTGTGTCGCGAATTTCGCTCCACGACCGGGATGCACTCCTATCGCACGCCACCGATTGGTCTTGGAATGGCACTTGAAGGTTCGCCGGAGACGAAGCTAGCGGTTACGCGGCGCGGGGGCGGTCGCGTCACTGCGACGTACCGAACGCGAGAAGCGCGTTCGGGTTTTTTGGTGCAGATTTTTGCGCCGAGCGGTCGCGCTTCGCGCGACCCGAGGCGGAAAAAGGTGCGTTAGAAGGTATCGAGTTCGCCGTCGATGACGGCTTGGGTGATGTCGGTGACGTTGGCGAGGTGGTGGTCGATGATTTCGGTGACGTCGTCTTCGATTTCGTGGAGGTCGGTGTCGTCGGTGGTGACGAGGTGGGCGTCTGCGACGTGGGGTTGGTCGATGGGGCGGCCGATCTGGCTGAGGAGGCGGATGCGGAGGTCGCGGATTCCGTCGACGTCGTCGACGACGGATTCGGCGATGCGGGTGGAGAGGAGGTTGTAGATTTTCCCGATGTGGTTGACGGGGTTCTTTCCGCTGGTGGCTTCCATGCTCATGGAGCGGTTCGGGGTGATGAGGCCGTTCGCGCGGTTGCCGCGGCCGACGCTGCCGTCGTCGCCTTGTTCGGCGCTGGTGCCGGTGGTGGTGAGGTAGATTGAGCCGTCTTCGTAGTCGTCTGCGGTGTTGACGTGGACGGTGACGTCGCGGTCGGTGTAGTCGGTGGAGAGGTCGTGGACGAACTCACGCACGGCTTCGATTTCGTGCTTGTAGGCGTCCATGTCGGGGATGTACTGGTCGACCATGGCGGCGGCGACGGTGAGGTCTATCTGGTCGCCTTCACGTTTACCCATGACTTTGACGTCCTGTCCGAGGGCGGGGTGGTCGTCGTGGAAGTCGGTGTTGAGGCGGCGTTCGGTCTCGTAGACGAGTGTTTCGGTTTCGGTGAGGGGTGCGTGGCCGACGCCGAAACTGGTGTCGTTCGCCATCGGGACGGATTGGCCTTCTTCGCCGAAGACTGTCTGGAGGTCGCCGCTGCCTTCGCCGAGTTTCACGTCGACGATGACGTCGGTTTCGAGGTCGAGGTCAGGGAGGGTTTCGCGGAGGTAGTCGCGGGCGGCGTCGAGCGCGATGGAGTCGACGGGGATGCGTTGTCCGTCGTATTTTTTGGTCGCGCGGCCGACGATGAGGATGTAGATGGGTTCGATGACTTCGCCGCCGCCGAACGCGGGTGCGGCGGTTCCGGCGACGAGTTGGGTTTCGTCCGTGTTGTAGTGGAGGACTTTCCCGACTCGGTCGAGGTAGGCGCGTGCGAGCGCGCCGGAAACGTGTTCCGCGATGCCGTCGCAGATGGAGTCCGGGTGGCCGATTCCTTTCCGTTCGACGATCTCTACTTCTTCGTCCTCGACCGCGTTGCGGTCGATGGGTCGGACGCGAATATTGCGCTCGGTCATTGGCGTAAATACCCGACAGGAGTTTCTATAACTTGCGGAAAACTCCAACCACGCGTATATGCGCCAGAGTTATTCGAGGAGGAGGCCGAGGTAGGACGTTCTGATTCCGTCGTCCGGGTCGAGACCGAGCGACTGCATCGCCTCGTACGCCCGCTCGCGAGCGGCCGGAACGTCGTCTTCTGACTCGGTTTCGAGTTCGACCTCCACGAACTCGCCGAGTCCGTCCACGTCGTCGAGCGTCACCGTCACGCCCTGGAAGCCGTAGCGCTCCCTGACTTTCCGCACGCGCGCCGCCTCCGCGAACCCGAGGCCATCCAGTATCGCCCGCATCTCGGTTCCCGAGTCGACGCCTGTCTCGTGTTCTTCGCGCGTCTTCGTTTCGCTATCGACGAGCGGTCCCTTGTACGTCACGCGCGAGGACGCGTCCGCGAGCGCCGCCTCCACCGCGTCCTCGCTCCGGTCGTCGCCCAACCCAACGACTTCCCGCACGCGGAGCGCTTCGTCCGTCTCCGCGAACGACCGATGGGGCGCGTCGAAGTACGTGTCCTCCTGTACCACTGCGCCCTCGTGAACCGCGCCGTGGGCGTCGAGTTCCCGGCGAACGCGCTCGTGGTCCGCCCGCACTTTCACCTCGACCTCGTACATACTGGCTGGTCGCCGCGCCCGCCCGAAAGCCTGCCGACTCGTGACGACTCCGGACACGTACACCTCCCTCATAGCAGTGGCTTCGACCCTCCCGGCACGATGACCGCGTGTCCGTGACCGCAGAATACACGACGGCCGGAACGGGTGATGCGATACCACCGCTGCGCGCCCGTACCGTCCGCGAACCCGGTCGGACCGCCCGCTGCCGTTTCTCCCCCCTGACGCCAACGACCAGGAACGAACCACCGCGTGGCTCACCGTGGACTCCGCGGTCGTTCTCCCGCTAGAGGAGATGCGCTAACGGGCGGGAACCGTGCTTCTTAAGGGTCGAACGGCAGTTCGTCTGAGTATGAGCGACGAACAAGAGGCCGAGACGGCCGATGAATCCGCAGAGACCGAAGGACTCCAAGAGGGAGACTTCATCAAACTCGCGTACACCGCCCGCACCGTCGAGGGCGGCGAACTCGTCGACACGACCGACGAGGAAGTCGCGGAAGAGGAAGGCGTCGACACCGAAGACCAGGACTTCAGCCCGCGCACCATCATCCTCGGTGAGGGTCACATCTTCGACGCCGTCGAAGAGGACATCATCGGGAAGGAAGTCGGTGACACCGGCAGCGTCGTCGCCGAGAAGCCGTTCGGCGAGTACGACGAGTCGCAGGTCCGCACCGTGAAATCGGACAAGATTCCCGAGGACTCCCGCTACCCCGGCGCACACGTCGACATCGACGGCCAGCACGGTCACGTCGAGACCATCGTCGGCGGCCGCGCGCGCGTCGACTTCAACCACGCGCTCGCCGGTGAGGACGTCGAGTACGAGTACGAAATCGTCGGTGAAGTCGAAGACCCCCTCGAGAAGGCGCAGGGCCTCCTCTCGATGTACTTCGACGTCGACCTCGACATGCACCTCGAGACGGACGAAGTCGAGGAGGAAGTCGAAGTCGAGACCGACGAGGACGAGGAACCCGAATTCGAAACCGAGACGGTCGAGAAGGAGACGCTCTACATCGAGCAGAGCCCGCAGCTCCAGTTCAACCAGCAGTGGATGATGGGTAAGCAGCAGATCCTCCAGCAGGTCATCGACCAGCTCGACATCGACCGCGTCATCGTGCAGGAGACCATCGACGGCTCCGGCATGGGCGGTATGATGGGCGGCATGGGTGGCATGATGGGCGGCGCTGGCGGCGAGGAACTCGGTGACATCGAGGACGCCCTCGAGGACGCCGACGTCGACGCCGACGAAATCGCGGAAGAACTCGACGCCGAAGACCTGGAGGAATAAGCGAACGCGAAGCGTTCGCTGAACTAACGAGCGCTGAACGGAGTGAGGCGCGAGTTAGAGTCGCTACGCGGCTCCGGACGGGCGGACGCTCGTCACCGATTTTTCGTTTTTTCACTCGTGAAGCCGTGTCTCCGCGTCGAGTCCGCTGGCGAGCCGGTCGTAGGCGGCGGTCGCGGCGGGGTCGGCGAGCGGTGCGGAGACGTCGGGGATGGCGGCGAGTACGGGGGCGTCGAACGTCTCTTCGAGACTGGCGGGGCGCTCCTCGCATCTGTTGACGACGACGCCTGCCACGTCTGCACCGATGGCGCGCGCCATCGCGGCGGTTTTGATCGCGTCCTCGATTGCTTCCCGGTCGTAGGTAGTGACGAGGAGGACACGGGTGGCGTGGCGGAGTGGCGTTACGGCGTCCGGGCCGCCGCCCGCCGGGCAGTCGACGAGCAGCGGGTCGCGTGACGCCGGTGGGAGGATTTCGGGGAGTGGGCGGCCGTCGGGGTTTGCGACCACGTCGACGCCCGTGACGCTCGCGGCGTCGGCGACGATGTCGAGGTTCGGCATGTCGCGGTCGGCGTCCACGACCGTGGGGCGGCGGCGCTGGCGGGCGAACGCGGCCGCGAGCCCGAGCGTCGTGGTAGTCTTTCCGGTTCCTCCCTTTCCGCCGGTGACGGCGAGCACGCCCGCGAATGTGTCGGTATGACGTATGAAGGCTCGGACGGTTCGGGGGATTCAAGGCGTCTGCGCTCTCCCTCTCATGCGATGCGTCACGACCACTTGCTCACCGCTAAACAACTCTCGCGCGCGGACATCGAGGAGCTACTCGACCGCGCGAGCGAGTTCGCGGACGACCCGGCCGCGTTCCGCGACCGACATCCGGAGTTGTTGCTCGCGCTCTGTTTCTTCGAGCCGAGTACGCGAACGAAGATGAGTTTCGAAACCGCGGCCAAACGCTTGGGCGGCGACGTCGTAGACATGGGGAGCGTCGAGTCGTCGTCCGTGAAGAAGGGCGAGTCGCTCGCCGACACCGTCCGCGTCATCGAGGGGTACGCGGACGCCATGGTCCTCCGCCACCCGAAACAGGGCTCCGCGAAGATGGCTTCGGAGTACGTCGACGTTCCGCTCGTGAACGCGGGCGACGGCGCGGGTCACCACCCGAGTCAGACCCTGCTCGACCTGTACACGATTCGGGAGAACGCCGGCCTCGACGACCTCTCCATCGGCATCATGGGCGATCTGAAGTACGGCCGCACGGTCCACTCGCTCGCGCACGCGTTGACGAAGTTCGACGCCCGCCAGCACTTCATCAGCCCCGAGTCCCTGAAACTCCCGCGGAGCGTTCGCTACGACCTCCACGAGGCGGGCGCGAACGTCCGCGAACACGAGAGCCTCGACGACGTCCTCCCGAACCTCGACGTCCTCTACGTCACGCGAATCCAGCGCGAGCGGTTCCCGGACGAGGAGGAGTACCGGAAAGTGGCGGGCGAGTACCGCATCGACGCGGAAACCCTGGATGCGGCCCGCGACGACCTCTCCGTGATGCACCCGCTCCCCCGGGTGGACGAAATCGCGCCCGACATCGACGAGACGGCGCACGCGAAGTACTTCGAACAGGCGCACAACGGCGTCCCGGTGCGAATGGCGCTCATCGATTCACTGCTATGACAGACACAGAACTCCGCGTCAGCAAGATTCGGAACGGAACCGTCATCGACCACGTCGCGGCGGGCGAATCACTGCACGTTCTCACCCTCCTCGACATCGACGGGTCGGGCGGGGAGGCGGTGAGCCTCGGGATGAACGTCCCGAGTCAGACGATGGGGAAGAAGGACGTCGTGAAGGTCGAGGATAGGGAACTGAGTCAGGCCGAACTCGACGTTCTCTCGCTCATCGCGCCGGACGCGACCATCAACATCATCCGCGATTACGACGTCGCGGAGAAGAAGCACGTCGAACCGCCCGAGCGTGTGTCGGGCGTCATCGAGTGTCCGAACCTCGACTGCATCACGAACGCGGGCGAACCCGTCGAACCGGTGTTCGACGTTCTCTCGGAGGGTGTTCGGTGTGCGTACTGCGAGACCATCCTGCGCGACGACATCACCGACTATCTGCGGCGGTAATCCCCGAAGACTAAGGTGGGCGCGCGCGTAATGTCAAATATGGCACGCACCCTCGTGAAAGTGGTTATCGCATTGGTCCTCGTATACGCAGCCGTGAAGTTCCTCTCCGGCGGCGATACCTCCGCGGAGGAGTCCGTAGACCGTATCGACTGAGTCGAACGACTTACCCTTCCTCCCCGATTATTCGGGGTATGTACGGCGTCGTCACGCGGAACGCGGAGGAACTCGACTGGCCCGAGTTCGACCGCGGGTTCTACGAGGTCAAGGACGTCACCGGCCGGCACACCGACCCCGTGCCGGGCGGCGTGAACATGGTGTCGTGTTTCGGTGACACCGCTACCGCCGAAACCGAACCCGACCTCGTGCCCGTGGACGACGAGGGCAACCCCGCGACCCGCGACCGCCCCTACTTCGACTGGGGATACGTCTGCCCGACCGCGGACAACTACAAGAACGGCCTCCTGGAGGTCATCGAGGCCTGCACCATCGCGAACGAGGACGTTCGATTGGACGACGTGGGCTTCCCGCGCGACGAGTACTGTCACTGCGAGCGCTGCGAGGACGCGTTCGCCTCGAGCGACTACGACGACTGGCACGAGTGGCGCGCGTCGGTCATCACGGAGTTCGTCGCCGACGCCAGAGAGAAGATCCCCGGGAAACTCTACTTCACGCTCTACCCCGACCCGTATCCCGGACACCTCTACGAACGCGCCGGTCTCGATATCGAGGCGCTCTCCGAGTACGTCGACGAGTTCGTCGTCCCCCTCTACGACACCAATTACGGAACGACGTACTGGCTCGAGACCATCGCCTCCGGGTTCGAGTCACTCCTCGACACGGCGTTCAGCATCGAACTCTACGCCGTCGACGTCGACATCGACAACCTCATTCACGCCGCGGAAGTCGCAGACGCGTACGGAAACGACGTCTTCTTCGGCTACCACGCCGGAAACGCGAGAGCGGCGTTACGGCGTATCGACGCAGAAACGAGGGACGGAGTAGAGTTCGGCGCGGAGTAGATTTCAGGGCGCGAGCGCCCGGTCGCGCCAGCGTTCGAGGTCGTCTCTGTCCCGGGTGTCCTCCGGGAGGTCGTCGAACCAGCGGGCGGCGCTGATTTCGTCGTCGGGGTCGCTGATTTCGGGGGTGGGGTCGGGGTCGTCGAGGTCGGCGTGGAAGACGGGGAGGATGCCCTGCGTCTCGTACGACCCGGACCGTATCTCGATGCGGGTGAGCATCGCGAGACCGTCGTAGGACGCGTCGACGCCCGCTTCTTCGGCGAGTTCGCGTTCGGCGGCTTCCCGGTAGGTTTCGCCCGGGTCGACACCGCCGCCGGGGAGCACCCAGAGGTCGACGCCGTCGTGGCGGACGAGCAGGAGCTCTCCCGAGGGTTTGTGGACGATGGTGTGTGCGCCGAAGGGCGCGCCGGTCTCCTCGATGCGGCGGGCGAGCGTGCGAAAGCGGTTGCGGCTCACGTGCCGGGTGCGCGTGAACTCGATGTAGTCGTCGTAGTCGTCTTTCACGCGGTGGTAGGCGCGTTCGCCGCGCTGGCCCGCCTGCTGGGCGAGGAACCAGAGGTCGTCAACGGGCATCTGCCCGGTCGCGGCCGCGGTCGTCGTCCGGTGGTCTGTGCGTGCGAGCGTGCGTGTGGGCGGAGGATGTCATGCTCCGACGTTCGGGGTTCTGTCGGATAACGCTTCTGTCGGTGTCACTGGTCCGGTGACGGGCGGTCTCCCGCGGGGGTTGGGCGGAATCGGGGGGCTTTTGACCGGCGCGCGGGAAGTCGGACTATGAGCTTCGAAGAAGGTGACGAGGTCGTCCTGCACGACCAGCACAGCGACTACGACGGCGAGACGGGTACGATCACGCAGAAGGTCGAGACGATGTTCGGCGACGCGAACTACACGGTTTCCTTCGAGGACGGACAGGAAGCGGGCGTCCCCGAGGACAACCTCGAAGCCGCGGAAGAGACCGAAGAGTAGGCGAACCCGCAGGGTTCGCCGAACGAGCGAGCGGGGAACGGAGTGACCCGCGAGCAAGACGTCGCAGGGTTCGCCGAACGAGTCTCGGGCCGTCCGAGAGGACGGCGTTTTTATCGCCTGCCCCCCTATCACCGGTAATGAGTTCTGTTCCGTTCCACTACGTCGACCTCCGGACGTTCTGTTACGAGACGGAGGACGAGAAGCGAGTGGAGGCGGCGCTCCGACACTTTCTGCCGGAGGAGTTCGAGGTGCAGCGAGTGGAGAGTACGGGCCACCACGGCGACCGAATCGTCGTGTTCTCGGCGCGCGTGGAGAAGGCGGACGACATTCGGACGGTGCTCTCGACGCTCCGCGAGGGCGCGGACATAGAGCGGTTGCGCGAGGAGTTAGCGGACCGGGTGACGGAGAACTGCGAGTTCTTCGCGCACCTCGACAAGCAGGCCGCGTACCGGGGGGAGACGCGTCTCGGTGACGGGCTGTCGCTCCGCGCGAAGGTCGAAGCGTATCCGGCGAAACGCGAAGCCGCGGTGGAGAACGCGCGCGAGGCCCTGTGATGTACGAGGCGGCGTACGCGCACCCGGACGGCACGAGTACGGTGTCCCGGTTCGCGGACACGCTCTCCGGCGTCGGGTTCGACGGACTGGTGGTGCGGAGTCGCGCGGACGCCCGCCCGGAGTTCGACGCCGCCGCCCTGCGAGACGAGTACGGAATCGACGTCGTTTCGGGCGTGACCATCGACGGGTCCGAGCCGTCGGACGCGAGCGGCCGCATCGGGACGCTTCGCCCCGAAAACACCATCGTCGTCGTTCAGGGCGGGGACGCGACGTCGAACCGGTTCGCCGCCGAGACGGAACGCGCGGACGTGCTCGCCGCGCCCGGTGGGGACGTGAATCACGTCATCGTGAAGGCCGCGCGGGAGAACGCGGTGCGCGTCGAGTTCGACTTCGGGCCCGTCCTCCAGCAGTCGGGTGGCCCGCGCGTGCAGGCGCTCCGCGGATTGCGGAAACTCCGCGAACTCGTGGAGAAGTACGACGCGCCCTACGTGGTGAGCGCGTCCCCGTCGAGCCACCTCGACGTGCGCGCGCCACGGGAACTTGTCGCCGTCGGCGAGAAAATCGGGTTCACGGAAGAACAGGTGCGGACGGGGCTCGCGGAGTGGGGCGCGCTCGCAGAACGGAATCGCGAGCGCATGTCCGCGGATTTCATTGCGCCCGGCGTGCGTAAGGGACGGTATGAAGAAGACGCTTGACGAGCACGCCGCGCGGTTCGACGATATCGCCGCGGAGTACGACGACGAGGAGACGCCGGAGTACAACGAGTGCGTCCGACTCGTCGTCGAACACGCGACAGACGGTCTGAGCAGTGAGGAGACGGTTCTCGACTTGGGTACCGGAACCGGAGCCATCGCGCTCGCGGTCGCGGAGTCCGCGGGCCGAGTGGTCGGACGCGACATCAGCGAGGGGATGATGGACGAGGCGCGCCGGAAGGCAGCGGAGCGCGGCCTGTCGAACGTCGAGTTCGGTGAAGGCCGATTCCGCGAACCGAACTTCGACGGCGCGGTGGACGTCGTCACGTCGAACTTCGCGATGCACCACCTCTCCGACGACGAGAAGCGCGAAGCCATCGACGTCATCGCCGCGCTCGGGCCGCGCAAAATCGTGCTGGGTGACGTGATGTTTTTCGGTGAACCGAACCCCGACGACCCGTTCTACAGCCCCGAGGTGGACGACCCGGCGACGGTGGGCGTGCTCGCGGACGCGTTCACGGACGCCGGGTACGCGCTCACCGCGGTCGAGATGGTCCACGAGCAGGTGGGCGTGCTCGTGGCGGAGCGCGTATGAAGCACCTCCCGAAGCACCTGCGGCCGCGGTGGCGATACCTCGCTGTCGAACTGGAGGGGTGGCCGGACGCAGAGATAGCGCGCGGCGAGTTCCAGCGCGCGCTCTGGTGGGCGGCCCAGAACCTCCTCGGCGACGTCGGAAGCGCGGACGCTGACCTCCGCGTGTTCGGGTTCGAATTCGAAGAGGGCGCGGGGGAAGCGTTGATTCGAGCGCGCCGCGAGAACACGTCGGAGGCGCGGGCCGCGCTCGCGTGCGTGACGGAAATTCGCGGACAGTCTGTCCGTGTCGCCGTGCGCGGGATTTCCGGGACGGTGCGTGCCGCGGAAGAAAACTATTTAGGACGCCCGGCTTTAAATAAGACCGAGGAAGAAGTCGTGTTCAGGAACGCCCTCCGGCCCGCCGTCACACGGGACGGCACGGTCGACGTCGACGTCGATGGCGCGTTCGTGGGCGCGACCCGCTCTGATTTGGAGTGACACTATGCAGGGTCAAAACCAACAGCAAGCCTACGACCGAGGTATCACGATCTTCTCCCCGGACGGTCGACTCTACCAGGTGGAGTACGCGCGCGAAGCGGTCAAGCGCGGCTCCGCGAGCATCGGCGTGCGCGCCGAGGACGGCGTCGTCCTCCTCGTCGACAAGCGCATCCGCTCTTCCCTGATGGAGGAGACGTCCGTCGAGAAGATTCACAAAGCAGACGACCACATCGGCATCGCGTCCGCCGGTCACGTCGCCGACGCCCGCCAGCTCATCGACTTCGCGCGGCGGGACGCACAGGTCAACCGTCTCCGGTACGACGAACCCATCGGCGTCGAGACGTTGACGAAGGACATCACCGACCACATCCAGCAGTACACGCAGGTCGGTGGCGCGCGTCCGTTCGGCGTCGCGCTCCTCATCGGCGGCGTCGACGAGGACGGCAGCCCCCGTCTGTTCGAGACCGACCCGTCCGGGACGCCGAACGAGTGGAAGGCGCTCGCTATCGGGTCCGGCCGCGAGAACATCCAGGAGTACTTAGAGGAGAACTACGCGACCGACCTTCCGCTCGACGAAGCCGTGGACCTCGCGCTGCGCGCGCTCGCCGAGAGCCACGAAGAAGGTCTCACCGCGTCCGGTATCGGTGTCGCGACCGTGGACGCGGAATCCCGTCGGTTCGTCGAGTTGACGAACGACGAGATCGACCAGTACCTCGACGCCGCGGACCTCCGCGCGTCCGAGGAAGACGAAGAGTAGGCGAATCCGTTTAGGATTCGCCGCACTGGCGAGCGAGCGAACCCCTCGGGTTCGTCGCGCGGGCGAGCGCGTGCAAGCGCCGTCCGGCGACGCGCCGGCCGGTCGACTGTTTTCGTCCGTGCCGCGGCTACCATCTTTTTCCCGACCCATTGCGTAGGGTCGGGTATGATTTCGCTCGACGAAGCCGTGACGGCGCGACTCGAGTCGCACGGCGAACGATTCGAGGTACTGATAGACCCGGACGCGGCGCTCGCGATGAAGCGCGGTGAGTTCGACGGCGAGTTAGAGGACGTCATCGCCGCGCGGGACGTGTTCGAGAACGCGAGTCGGGGCGACCGACCGGCTGAGGAGGCCTTAGAGGAGGTGTTCGGGACGACCGACCCGATGGAAATCATCCCCGAGGTCGTGGAGCGCGGTGAGATCCAGATTACGGCCGAACAGCGAAAGGAGATGCAGGAGCAAAAGCGCCGTAGGCTCATCAACACCATCGCGCGGAACGCGGTGAACCCGCAGATGGACAACGCGCCGCATCCGCCGGACCGTATCGAGAGCGCGCTGGAGCAGGCGGGCTTCACGGTGGACCCGATGGAGCCGGTGGAGTCGCAGGTGGACGACGCGCTGGAGGCGTTGCGTCCCGTGATTCCGATTCGGTTCGAGGAGGTGACGGTGGCGGTGCAGGTGCCCGCGGAGTACGCGGGGAGCGCGCAAGCCCAGATTCGACAGTTCGGCGACCTCGACCGCGAGGAGTGGCAGGCTGACGGGTCGTGGGTGGGCGTGCTGACGTTCCCTGCGGGGATGCAAAACGACTTCTACGACCTCGTGAACGAGCACACGAGCGGCGAAGCGGAGACGCGCATCATCAAAGAAAAAGACGAGTTGTCGACGCGGTAGCAGTACCGAAGTCCGATTAGACGGGGTCGGGAGCGGCTTTTTCGCGTTCGGTCACGACCGGTTCTCGGAGCGCTTCGACTTCCCCCAGAATCGTCTCGATCGCGTCCTCGTCGACGTCGTTTTCCCGGAGCGCGGCGGCGAGGTTCTCCGCCGTCTTGTCGAACGCCTCGTGCGTAATCCCGAGGTGGTCGTGTGCGGAGTCCATGTCGTCGCCGTCGTACTCGACGGGACCGCCGGCGACGGCGCTGATGAACTGCACCTGGTGGGCGAACAGTTCCTGCTTGTCGACGCCCTCGAAGTAGGGCGTGAGCGTTTCGTCGGCGAACATGCGGTCGTAGAAGTCGGAGACGACTGATTCGATAGCGTCGCGACCGCCGATATCCTCGTAGAGAGACTGCTGGACCATTCCGTGTGTTCCTCTCGTCGGCTGGGAGAAATACGTGAAGGCGAAGGTGTTCGCGGTGTCGAGCGGCAACGTCTGACACACGCGGGCGTACGATGTCGCGTCACGGTCGGCGCGGCGCAGAGAAGAGAGCGGGGAGCGGGGTTTTACGCCCAGCCGGGTTTCTGAACCGTCGCGCCCTGTTCGAAGATGATGGTGCGGGAGACGTGGACGGTCCGGCCGTCGATTTTGGTGTCGAACTCGAAGTTGACCTTCTTGACGAAGCCCTCGGCCGTGACGGTGAATTCGAGGGTCGTCGGCGTGACCTCGCGGGTCTTGCCGGCGTAGTTGTACGTGACCGTGTTGTCGCCGTCGAGGCTGAGCACGAAGTCCCCGTCGTCAGTCTGGGAGACCGCCATGTCGTTGGAGGCGACGAGCGTGTAGAGTTCTTCCTTCCAGGTGCCGGGGTCCTGGACGATGTCTATCTCACCGACGCCACCGGAGACGTGGGTGATGGTGGAGGACGCGTTCCCGACTTCGGACCGCTGGAACGCGACGGTGGAGCCGTTGGTCCAGGCTTCGATGGAGTTGTACTCGGCCGTCGGTGGTGCCTGATTGTACGCCTGGGTCGCGTGTACCTCACCAGTCGTGGTCCACTTCGTGTTCCACGCGCCGCTCTCGTACGACGTGCCGTTGTCGTAGTTCGCGGTCTGGATGACGCTCACCGTGTAGTTCTCGGAGTTGAGCATCTCGGCGTGTGCGCCGGTGAGCTCGAAGCCGCTCTCGACGCCGTCTGCCGTGACGCCCGGCGGGTAGTCGACGGACGCTTGCGTCGTCGTCTGCTGCGTCGTTGCCTGTGTCGTGGTCTGGGTCGTGGTGCCACCCGTTCCGCCACAGCCCGCGAGTGCGAGCATGGCTGCGAGGGCCACCGCGAGTAGGGCTGCTCTACGCATGCTTTCGAATCGTAGCAGTCCTAGGATAAGTAACTTGTCTTATATATGCGCCAAGTCATAACATACCAAATTAGAGTTTTATCCGAACTGTCCTGCTGTGTTTCACGACTCTAAACGCCCCTTAGAAGCTCTGTAGCGAGTTAATTAGGCCAATACGGAATATCTCGGGGTGGCCTGAAATTACGGCAGCGGTGTCCGAACGGTCAGGCAAGAGATGCCACCATCCACTACGGTTTTTAAGGAAGTCCTAGTGGTCCGAGTCGAGGCGACGCATTCGTCCGACGTGCGCGAACTCGGCCGGAAACGCACGCGCTCGCTAGAGAAATCGGTCAGTAGTACTCGTCGTTACGGCGATGCCCCGACGAACTTCGACGGGGGCGAAGAACGAGGACTGCGCGAACAGTTACCCGCGACGGAATCCGAGCAGGAACCCGCCCGTGAAGCCCGCGGAGACGGAGAGCGTCGACAGGATGGTGTTTATCCACTCGGGCGGTGCGCCGTTCTGGGCCGCGTCGCCGGCTTTGACGACGCCGGCGGTGAGGCGGTCCCAGTCGACCGTGAGGATGCCGCGGGATTCGAGGAACTTGAACAGCGCGAGCTCCAGTCCGACGAGCACGGCGATGAGTTTCGCTACCTTCTTCGCGGCGAACCCGATGACGCCGCCGATGACTGCGCCGCTCCCGAACTCGATGCCGAGCGAGGTCGGGTCTAAGTTGATAGCCATACGCTACTCGTGGAAGGCGGCGATTAAGTCTCTTGTGCCGCGCCGGATGCTTAAGTGCGAGCAAGCCGTATTCACTCCCGAGTGACAGGCGCACGTTCATCCGACACGGCGGTCATCGCGAAGCGCGTCGACTCCGGCACCCCTGACACGGGCGAGATTCGAGACCTCGTTCGCGCTGCCGGCTACGACGTCGCCGGCGAGGTCACCCAGTCCCGGAAGGCCGACCCCTCGCTCCAGTTGGGGGAAGGGAAGGTCGCGGAACTCGCCGACGTCGTCGCGACCACGGGTGCGGACACCGTCGTCTTCGACAACCGACTTGGCCCCTACCAGACGTTCAACCTCGGGCAGAAACTCCCGGATGGCGTCGAGGTCGTGGACCGATTCACGCTGATTCTCGACATCTTCGGGCAGCGCGCGCACACCCGGAAAGCCCAGTTGCAGGTCGAACTCGCGGAACTCCGGTACGAACTCCCGCGCGCGGAGGCGAAGACGAGTCTCGCGAAACGCGAGGAGAAACCGGGGTTCATGGGGCTCGGGGAGTACGACGAGTCGCGAGAGCGCGACATCAAAGACCGCATCAGTCGCATCCGCGACGAACTCGCGAACATCGAGAAGACGGAAGAACACCGTCGCGAACAACGGCGGGAATCCGGGTTCGACCTCGTGGCGCTCGCGGGTTACACGAACGCGGGGAAGTCGACGCTGATGCGGGCGCTCGCCGCCGACTTGGACCTCGAGGAGAACGAGAACCTTCACCCGGACCTCGACACGACGGCGGAGTCGAAGGACATGTTGTTCACGACGCTCGGGACGACGACGCGCCGCCTCGACATGGACCGCCGGGACGCCCTCCTCACCGACACGGTCGGATTCATCTCTGACCTCCCGCACTGGCTGGTCGAGTCGTTCAAATCTACGCTCGAATCCGTCTACCGCGCCGACCTCGTTTTGCTCGTCGTGGACGCGACGGAGCCAGTCGAGGAGATTCGGGAGAAACTGGTGACGAGTCACGACACGCTCTACGAGCGAAACGAAGCCCCAATCGTCACCGTCCTGAACAAGATAGACGACGTCTCCGCGGACGAACTCGCCGACAAACGCGAAGCGCTGTCGGCGCTCGCACCGGACCCTATCGCCGTGTCTGGTAAAGACGAACTGAACCTCGACGCTCTCAGAGAGCGTATCGACGAGGAGCTCCCCGACCGCTTGCACGAACGCCTCGTGATGCCGATGACGGACGAGACGATGAGCGTCGTCTCGTGGGTCCACGACAACGCGCACGTCGAGGACGTCTCCTACGACGACGAACACGTCGTCGTGGAGTTCGAGGCGCGTCCGAGCATCGTGGAGAAGACGCGGTCGAAGGCGAGCAGTCTCGCCGAAGCGTAGTCGCTGTTCCTTTGTAGACGGCACTCGCATCCACGCGTAATGCGGTCGCCCATCCCGCCACGGATCGCCCGCACGTATCTCGACTCCGAGAGCGTCCTCGCCGTTCTCGTCGCGGCGAACGGTCTCGCCGTCCTCGTCGGCTTCGACTTCTACTTAGACCAGTTGCAGACGCACGCGGCGAACGTCGTGTCGTGGCTCGTCATCGCGGACAGCCCGCTCGCCATCGTCTGGCTCGTGCTCGCGTTCTACGGCGTCGTCGCGGCGGGCGGCGTTCAGTCGCTCCGCGAACGCGACTCCCTCACGGTCGAACTCGTCCACGCGCTCGCGTTCACCAGTCTCCTCAAGTACGGGCTGTGGACGGTGTTCACGCTGAACTACTTCTTCTCCGACTACTACCCAGAGCCCTACGGCTACTTCACCATCCTCGTCGCGCACGCGGCGATGGCGTTCGAGGCGTTCCTCGTTCCGTACGTCGGGCGCACGAGCAAACGCGCGCTCGCGGCGGTCGCGGTCTGGTTGTTCGCGAACGACGTTCTCGACTACGCGTTCGACTACCACCCCCACCTCCGCGCAGGGGACGTGGGCGTTCTTCCCTACGTCACGCCGCTTTTGACCGTCGTCTCGCTCGCGCTCGCGTGGTACTGCATGGACACGTAGTCGACGAAAAAGGGGACGGTCGGCGGTCGGACGATGGGTCGGTCGCGCGGGGTTACGGCAGTCTGATGGTGCGCGTGGCGTCTTCGTTCAACACGACCTGGAAGGGCGTGTCAGCGGGCGCGCTCTCGGGTGAGAGGTAGCCTACCGCCCACGCGGTGTACGCTTCACGGGAGTCGACGGAGACGTGCACGGTCGTCACGACCGTCCCGTTCGCGTTCGGGGTGTCGGCGCGAATCTCGACGTCGTAGTCACCGGCGGGAACCGTCACGTACGCCGAGGCGTCGCCGAAGCTAACGTTCTCCGCGAGCACGACTTTCCCGTTCTTCGCGGTCACGTCGACCGTTGGTGCGTCGGGCGAGAGATGGGCGATTCGGACGGCAGCGTAGCCTTTCTCGGGCGTCAACGCGTCGTCAGCGTACACTCGTGGCGCGAACTCGGTCGTGCCGTTCTGACTCACTTCACCGGTCGCGGCGACGGTCGCGACGGTTCCGCGGGGCGCGGTCACGTCGCCTTCGAAGACCACGGCCTCGCGGTCACCGGCGACGGTGATGGTGACGGTGTGCGGTCCGGCGGGGATTTTGAGGTACTCGCTGATGTCACCGAACGCGACGCCGTCGAGGACGCTCTGGTTGTCGACGTACACGTCGACGGCGGGTGCGTCGGGCGACGCGTGGAAGACGGCGAGATACGCGACGTTTTGCTGGTCTGTCGTGTGCGATGAGGCGGCGCCGACGGCCGCACCGGCGAAGAGAACGGTCAGGGCGAGCAGTACAGCGGTCAGTGGTCGTGATACTCTCTGTGTCATCACACTGGAACAGACGTCGTACGACTGTTTCGTTATTTGTCGTCACGCGATTCCCGTATTTTGACGCGTCTCGGTAGGGTCGTTGCGCTGACGGAACCGTCGAGCGGGGTTCGACGCGGTCGGCGAACGCGCGATGCCGGGCAAAATCGAGCGACTGCGAGCATCGAAAACGTGAGTAGGACGAGACGCGCGAAACGAAAGTCCACCGTACCGTCTGGGGGGTTCGTCACGAGAACGGAAATCGGCGCGTCGCGGGTCAGTTCAGCGTCGTCTTCTCCTTTGTGACGACTTCAACGCCGTCGATGCGGGTGCCCGGATACTGGCCGTTCTCGTCCTTCTCGGCGGCTTTCACCATGTCCCAGACGACGTTCAGCCCCGTTGTCACTCCTTCGAGCGCTTCCATCTCGCAGCCGGTCTTCCCGGTCGTCTCGACCGCGACCTCGGCCACTACTCGGTCGTCCTCGACCGCGAAGTCGGTGTCGACGTTCGTGATGGGTATCTGGTGGCACATCGGAATCGTCTCCCACGTGTGCTTGACCGCCTGAATCGCGCCGACGCGCGCGGTGGCGAGCACGTCGCCCTTCCCTACTTCGTCGCCGCGAATCGCCGCGATAGTAGCTGTGGAGAGGTGGATTTCGCCGCGCGCGACCGCGCGACGTTTCGTGTCGGGTTTCTCGGCGACGTCCACCATCTGCACGTCGCCCTCCGAGGTCGTGTGCGTGAGGTCGTCTTCAGTCATCGTGGTAGAGTGCGCGCGGGAGCCTCGTAAGCAGGTCGCTCGCGAGCAAGCCGTACCCGTTCTCCGCCACGGCGTCGTCGCCGGCGAGTCCGTTCGCGTACGCGCCGAGCGCGCCCGCGTGCACGGGGTCCTGTACGGAGAGGAGCGCGCCCGTCGCGCCCGCGAGCACGTCCCCGGTGCCGCCGACCGTCATTCCGGGGTTCCCGGTGCGGTTGACGCGCGTCGTCTCGCCGTCCGTCACGATGTCGTACGCGCCCTTCACGAGAACCGCGTGCCCGATGTCCGCTGCGAATTCCTCCACAGCGGCCATCCGGTCGCGCCACTCGGACTCGCTCGGGCCACCCATATCCACGAGTTCGCCCTGATGGGGCGTGCAGACGAGCGTCGCGTCCGTCTCCACGTCGGGGACGACGGAAAGCGCGTCCGCGTCCACCACGGCCCGCCCGTCGTATTCGGCGAGGAACTGTTCGACCGCGCGGAGGGTGTCGTCTGAGTCGCCGAGACCGGGCCCGAACACAACCACGTCACGCTCTTCGACCCGTTCGAGGAGTTCCTCGATGTGCGTCGGCTGGAGCCGAGTACCGACGAACGGTTCGACGATGAGGTCTTCGCTGTAGCCCTGAATCCGGTCCGCGACGGGTTCGGGACACGAGACGTACGCGAGGTCGGCACCCGCGCGCAGGGCCGCCTGCGCGGACAACGCGGGAGCGCCCGTGTACGGCCCGCCGCCGATGACGGTCACCCGCCCGAAGTCGCCCTTGTGCGCCTGCGGGTCCCGCGTCAGGACGTTTCTGTCCCCGGGACCGACGAACAACTCGGCCGCCTCCGGGATGCCGATGTCCGCGACGGTCGGATTCTCCAACCCCGGTTTCGCGTCGTGGAACGTCACCACGCGGTCCGCGTCCACGACCGCGCCCGGCGCGTCGCCCGTGTCCGCGTCCATCCCCGACGGCACGTCCACCGACACCACCGTCGCGTCAGTCGCGTTTATCGCCTCGATAGCCGACGCCTCCGGTTCGCGGGGCGCGCCCGACACGCCAGTTCCGAGCAGACCATCGATAATCACGTCCGGACTTCCGAAATCGAGGTCTCGCGAGTCGTTCACTTCGCGGGCGTCGACCTCACACTCGTTCAGCGCCTCCCAGTTCTCGCGACTGATTTCGGTGGTGATGGTTTCGGCGCGCCCGAGGAGGTGTGTCGTCACGTCGTACGCGGAGAGGAAGCGCGCGGCGACGAACGCGTCCCCGCCGTTGTTCCCGCGGCCGGCGGCGATCGCGACCGACGCACCGGGGTCCGCGACGTCGCGGACTTCGCGGGCGACGGCGTTCCCGCTCGACTCCATCAGCTGCTTTCGCGGCACGCCGAGCGCCGCGGCGTTCTCGTCCACGGCGGCCATCCGCCGACTCGTGATCATACGTGGGGGTTCGCGGCGGGAACTCCTAAAACCGGCTGCTACCAGCGAACCTCGAACGACCCGAACCCCTCGGGGTCCTCGTACTCGACGTCGACGTCGGTGACGTCCGCCGCGCGACTCCCCGAGTGACACCACTCGACCATCTCCTCGACATCGGATTCCGGGCCTTCGAAGACGGCTTCGACCCGGCCGTCGTCCAGATTCCGCACCCAGCCCTGCACGCCACGGTCGCGCGCGGCTTCCCGCGTGTTCGCGCGATACGAAACCCCCTGCACTCTGCCGGAGACGAAGACGTGCGCCTGCACGTGGTCCATACGGGAACGTTGCCGGGCCAGCCACTTAGACGCCCGCGAATCGTGTGAGTATCCTCGGCGAACGTTTCGTCTCCGTAGCCTTTATGTGGGCAATCGTGGGTTTTCGGGTGTGAACCGACGAGCCCTCCTCGCGAGCGCGGCCGTCACCGGCGTCGCGCTCCTCGCCGGCTGTAGCGACGGCGGCACCGACTACGCGCACTTCGTCACCGTCTACAACTACGTGGACGCCCCCCACACCGTCAGCATCACCGCCGAAGACGACGACGGCGAAACGGTGTTCGACGAGTCCTACGACATGGACGGTCGGAGCGCCCGCGAACACGTGACGTTCGACGCCGACCCCGCGACGGCGACCGTGGTCGTGGACGACGGGGAGCCAAAATCGTTCGATTGGCCGTCCGCCGAGCACTGTGACGAACAGGGAACCGCCGGAAAACCCGGTCTCGAAGTCTCGGTGGGTCCGGAAAGGACCGACGAGGAACCGACCGTTCGCACGGAGTGGAGCTGCCAGTCCGTCGAACCCTAATCCCCGCCGTTGCGGAGGTAGTGGAAGACGTACGTCTGGGTGTACCCGGCGTTCGGGCCGAACTGTTCGCGGAGCGCGCGAGACGTCTCCCCGTAGTTACCCTTCGCGCAGTCGGGGTAGTAGTCCTCGATAGCGGTGCGAATCCACGTGTCGAGCGGGATAGGTTCGCGGTAGCCGAGCGAGAAGAGGAGCACGCAGTCCGCGACTTTGTCGCCGACGCCGACGAACCCCGTGGCGGCGTCCCGCGCGTCCTCGTAGTCGAGTCCGCGCACGTCGTCTTCGGTGAGTTCGCCGGACGCGACGAGTTCCGCGGTGCGCTGGACGTAGGGCGCGCGGTAGCCGAGTCCGAGGTCGCGGAGTTCCGCTTCCGTCGCCGCCGCGAGGGCGGCCGGCGTCGGGAACGCGTGGTAGGTCCTGCCGTCGAACTCGATGCGTTCGCCGTAGGCCTCGCGAAGGGCCTCCTGCATTCCGAAGATGCGTTCGACCCGCATCTGGGCGGAACAGATGAACGATATCAGACAGTCGAAGAAGGGGTCGTCGACGATTCGCATCCCCCAGTACTCGTCGTAGGCGTCCGCGACGAGGCGGCCGCCGCGCGCGTTCTCGCGAATCGCGGTGAGGTCGTCGTCCAATCCGAGGAGGGAGCGGACGAGCGCGTCCGCGTCGGTGGTCGACTCCCACGCCAGCACGCCGTCGGTCTGTCGGACGCGAACGACGTTCTCATCGATGACGGTCGCGTACCAGGCGTCGCCGCCGTACGCGCCCGCAGTCTCGTACATCTCGCCGTCCTCGCGCGTCCAGAGGTAGGTCTGGCCGGATTCGAGCGTGGACTGGAGGTCGAACGCGGCGGAGAGCGACTCGAGCGGAATCGACCCGGTCTGCATGGCTACCGGAGGGGGAGCGCGAGTCAAAGACCCGTCGACTCGTCGTGTTAACGATGGGCAAAGAACTATGCCGGACGCGGAGAGACCCCACGGCATGGACTGTCGAGTCGTCGTCGAGGCCGCCGTTCCCGTCTACGACGTCGGAACGCCCGACGAAGCCGTCCGCATCGCCATCTCCAAGACCGGCGCGATGCTGAACCCCGACCTCAGTTACGTCGAGATTCGGATGGGGAGTCGTACGTGTTCACACTGCGGGGAGGAAGAAGACCCGGCGTTCGTCGTCGCGGACGAAGGCCTCGTCGCGCTGGAACTCGAGATGACCGTGTTCAACGTCGAACGAACCGAACACGCGTCTCGCGTCGCGAGGAAGGAAATCGGCGGACGGCTGGAGGACATCCCGCTGGACGTGGTTTCCGTCGAAGAGGTGGACGCGTCGTAGCTGTCGCTGTCCGGTGTTCTTCGAGGGACGCTTTCGTGCGTCAGAATCAGTCGGCTTGGGCCGCGACCTTCTCGGTCTCCGATTCGCCGTTCATGGAGCGCGTGATACCGGTCGCGAGCGCGAAAACAGCTGCTTTGTGGTCGGTTTTCGATTTGTGAATCGATGTCGGTCGTACGCCGAGGTCGGCGTATTCGTCGAGGGAGACGTCATCATCCTCGATGGATTCGTAGAAGTTGCTTACTTCTGCGAGCAGTCCATGCAGGTGGATGAGTTCCTGCTTCTTCATAACAACACGTTCTAACGGCCAAGGGACCTTAGTATTATCTTGAGAGGAGTTAACACACGCCTCTGTAAGGGTATCAAGGAGTTTCGTCCCGAACCGCTTTTAGGTCGTCCGACCGCAGTATTAGGCATGGATTACGAGAAGCAACTCGACCGCGCGATGTCCGAGAAACCGGACGTCGCCGGGAGCGAGAGCCGGTTCGACGTCCCCGAACCGACCGTTCGAAAGGAGGGGAACGTCACGGTGTACGAGAACTTCCAGGCGACGCTCGACCGACTGAGCCGCGAGCAGGAACACGTCCTGAAGTTCATCCAGAACGAACTCGGAACGAGCGCGCAGATCGACGAGAACGGCCGCGCGCGCTTCACGGGCGAATTCACCGCCGACCGCGTGAAGCAAGTGCTCGACGAGTACGTAGACACCTACGTTCTCTGCCCCGAATGCGGGCTTCCGGACACCAACCTCGAACAGGAAGGAGAGACGACGCGCCTCCACTGTGAGGCGTGCGGGGCGCGCTCTGCGGTCTAGCTCTGTAACTGTTTTAAGTTCTCGAGGTCGCGGTCGGTCCGCATGAACTCGGCGGTGCGGCGGGTCGCGTGACAATCCGGACAACTGTAGTTTTCGTCGTGCGCGGGGAGTTCCTGGGGCGTCATCTCCCAGTCCTTGCTACATTCGGGGCAAAGCAACTGCACGTACGCCTCGTGTGCCATAGGTAGGTGTGCGGAGGGTGCGGGGAAAAAGATTGTCGCCGGGGTGCCCCGTCTCGTCGTACTCCCCGCCGACCAGTTCGAACAGGTCGTCGTACCCGTCGGGGAGTTGGGGCGTGGTGTCCCCGAGTCCCGCTCGATGCTGGACGTCTCCGATGCACTCGTCGTATTTTATAGTCCACAGACACCGACGCCGCACAAAAGGAAGGAGTGGCCGGCCGACCGAAGCGCCCGCGTTCAGCAGTTAGTCCCGCCGAATCGCGAGCAACGCCGCGGCGAGCGCGGCGACCAGCGCGAGCCCGAGACCGAACCCGGGTGAACTCCCGGAGGACTCCGTAGTCGTCATTTCGGTCGTGGTGTCCTGCATCGACGTCGACGCCATCGTCGTGGTCTGCATCGTCGTCTGCGTCGTCGTCGTCGCGGGCGCGTCGACGGAGAGTTTCGTCATCACCGGCGCACCGGCGGCGACGTACGGACCGTCCATCTCACCCTGCGATTCCACGAACGAGTACGCCATGTCGCCGTTCGTGTCCTTGTGCGCCATCGCGTAGACGGACTGCTCGCCGTGCAGGGTCGTGTCGAGCGATATCGTCACGTCCGTGTGCGTGCCCGGCGAGAGGTAGTCGGAGGTGCCGACGACGCTGTCGAACACCTTGCCGTCCGCGAGGCTGGCGTCGTGAATCGTCACGAACCCGCCGTCCGCGAGCGTCACCGAGTCGACGGTGACGGTGGTTCCGTCCGTCTGCTGGTCGCCGGCGACGACGACCGCGTTCACGGAGACGTGCGCGGTGTCGACCACCGCGCCGCCGTTCGCGACGTACGGACCGTCTTCACTCCCGGACGACTCGACGAACGAGTACATCTCGTCGCCGTTCGTGTCCTTGTGCGCCATCGGCACCAGAATCTGACTCTCGTTCACGGGCGAAGAGAGCGTGACCGCGACGTCCTCGTGGTAGCCCGCGGAGAGGTAGTCGCTGTGCCCGACGACGCTCCCGGTGACCGCACCGGCGAACAGCGACGAGTCGTGAATCGTCACGAACCCGCCCTCGCTGAGGTCGACGGAGTCCACGACGACGGTGTGACCGTTCGATTCCTGTGCGCTCATCGAGACGGACGCCGAAACGGTCGCGGTCGCCGTGTCGACGACCGCAGAGCCGTCCGCCGTGTACGGACCGTCCTTCTCACCCTGTGAGGTGTCGAAGGAGTACGTCTGGTCGTCGTCGGTGTCCTTGTGGGCCATCGGCACGAGCGTGCCGTCGCCCCCGTACGGCTTGTCGAGCATCACGGTCACGTTCCGGTGGAGGCCGGGCGCGAGGTAGTCGGAGGTGCCGCGGATGCTGTCGAACACCGCGCCGTCCGTGACGGAGCCGTCGTGAACCGTGACGAACCCGCCGTCGGGGAGGAACACGCTGTCGACCGTGACCGCGTGCCCGCCCGTGGACTGATTGCCGATGGACACGCTCGCGGTGTCCATCATCGTCGCGGACGCGGTGTCCACGACCGCGGAGCCGTCCATGTTCACGAACGGCCCGTCAGTTTCGCCGCCGGATTCCACGAACGAGTACGTCTCGTCGCCGTTCGTGTCCTTGTGCGGCATGGGAACGACCGTGCCGTTCACGGCCGAGTCGAGGCTGATGCGGACGTTCTCGTGGACGCCCGCGGAGAGGTAGTCGCTGTGGCCGACGACGCTCCCCGTCACCTCGCCGTCGAGGAGACTGCTGTCGTGAATCGTCACGAACCCGGGTTCGCTGAGTTCCACGCGGTCCACGACGACGGAGCCCCCGTCGGTCGGCTGGTCGCTCATCGACACCGTCGCGGAGACGGTGACGTTCGCCGAATCGACGACGGCGGAGCCGTCCATCACGTACGGGCCGTCAGCGCCGCCGTTCGCGGAGACGAACTCGTAGATGTGGTCGTCGTTCGTGTCGTGGTGGGGCATCGCGACGTACGTCCCCGACTCGCTCAACGGTTCGTCGAGGCGGACGGTGACGTTCTCGTGCGTGCCCGGAGAGAGGTACGCCGAACTCCCAACCACGCTCCCGAGCGTGTTCCCGTCGGTCAGGGAGGCCTCGTGAATCGTCACGAACCCGCCGTCGGGCACAGTGACGGAGTCGACGGTCACCGTGTATCCACCGCTGGTCTGTGCGTCGAAAGTGACGCTCGCCCCCGAATCGGCGTTCGCCGCCGCAGCCGGTGCGACTGCGAACAGCGACGCGCCGAGGACGACTGTCATCGCTAGTGCGCGTATGCGTTGGCGCATACTCCACACCACCAGCGATATTTAAAAGAGGTTTTTCCGAACTCTCACCCAAATTCGGCCGGAAAGTGCCCAAAATCGAGGATAGACGGTTCGTCGGGAACGAATAGGTGTGGCGATAGCTCGGCGATTCGCGCGAAACAGAGTATAAAAACTAGTCCCAGGTGACCCAGAGGAGGAAGGCGACGCCCGCGGTTTCGAGGATGCGGAGCGCCATCAACGCCGTCGCGGCGATCTCCGGGAGGCCGCTAAACCACGCGGTGAGCGCGGTGTCGAACAGGAAGTAGTAGAGGCCGAGCGCGTTCTCACACAACAGGAGGACGCCGAAGACGAGCAGTCCGAGCGTGTGCTTCGAGCGGAACTGCCGGTAGTTGCGTCCCCAGATAGCACAGAGCGCGAGCAAGAGCAGGACGTTCACCCCCATCGCGACCCGTGCGACGTCAGCCCAGAGCGTCATCTACACCACCGTTGGGAGGGAGTACGGTTATACACTTTCCCAAATTCCGCCGTGATTCGTTCGGGTTCGCTCATTCGACCTCCTCCAGAATCTCCTCTACCGTCTCCCAGTTCGTTCTCGCGCGCTCCGTCGGCAGATAGACCGCGCCGTAGTCGTCCCCGCTCGACTGCACGATGTCGTTTTCTAAGAGGACGTCGAGGTGGTGTCGGACCGTCTTGTAGTCGAGGGATAAGTCCTCGGCTAACTGGTTCGCGTTCCGGGGACGGCTATCGACCGCGCGCAAGAGGCGGGCACGGTTCGGGCCGCCGCGAGTCCCGGTGAGCACGTACCAGAGCGCGGCCTCCATCAATCCTATTCAGGAGTCCACGCACCGTAAAACCCCCCGCGGTCTACTGGGTGAACAGGTGGCCTTCCGTGGGTACGTCGAACACGCCGATGCGCGCGCCCGCGTCTAACCACGCGTGCCCGTAGGAGAACGCGGCGAGCGCGTTCACGAGGTCGTCTTCGTCCCGGAAGTGCCGGCCGTCCTCGAGATACGAGCGCGCCATCTCCTCGCACTCGTCGGCGGCGTCCGCGAGCGGCGTTCCCTCGGGCGCGGCAATTTCCGCGGCGTCCAGCGCCTCCGCGAGCAGTCCTTCGTATCGGTTCGTCTTCTCTTCGAGGTCGGCGGCCATACGGGAGCGTGTCGCCGCGAGCGCGTGAGTCTGTCGGACGGAAAGGGGCATCCGACGCGGCCAGCGCAAGCGTAATGGGGCAGACTCTCGGAATACTACGTATGAGCGAACCCCGCGTGGAAATCTACACGAAGACGCAGTGTCCGTACTGCGAGAAGGCAAAAGACCTCTTCGACGCGAAGGGCGTCGAGTACGAGACGTACAACGTCACGGGCGACGACGAGCTGTTCGCGGAGATGACGGAGCGCGCGAACGGCCGGGAGACGGCCCCCGAAGTGTTCATCGACGACGAACTCATCGGCGGCTGGGACGACACGCACGAACTCGACCAGAAGGGCGAACTGGACGAGAAACTCGGATTGGTCGCTGATGGCGGCGAAGCCGAAGAAGACGTCGAAGAGCACCGGAAGATGATAATCACGGGCACCGGCATCGCCGCGCTCACCGCGGGTATCTACGCGGCGCGGTCGAACAACGACCCGCTCCTGTTCGAGGGCGACGAACCCGGCGGCCAACTCACGCTCACCACCGAAGTCGACAACTACCCCGGGTTCCCCGAGGGAATTTCTGGACCCGACCTCATCAACAACATGAAAGAGCAGGCCAAGCGCTTCGGCGCGGAAGTCGAACACGGCGTCGTCGAATCGGTCGACGACTCCCGGCGTCCGTTCCGCGTCGAACTCTCCAACGGCGACGTCTACACCGCGGACTCGGTCATCGCGGCATCCGGCGCGAGCGCGCGCACGCTCGGCATCCCCGGCGAGGACGAACTGATGGGGTACGGCGTCTCGACGTGTGCGACCTGTGACGGCGCGTTCTTCCGCGGCGAGGACATGGTGGTCGTCGGCGGCGGGGACGCGGCGGCGGAGGAAGCCTCCTTCCTCACGAAGTTCGCTGACACCGTCTACCTCGTCCACCGGCGCGACGAACTGCGCGCGGAGGACTACTGGCAGGAACGCGTCGAAGAACACGTCGAGTCGGGCGACATCGAAGTCCTCTGGAACACGGAAGCCACCGAAGTCCACGGGTCGCCCGAGGACGGCGTGACGTCCGTCAGCCTCGTCCGCAACCCCGACGGCCACCCCTCGGCGAAACTCGACGACCCCGACACCGAGAAATTCGACCTCGACGTCGGCGCGTTCTTCGTCGCCATCGGCCACACGCCGAACACGGAGTACCTCGAAGGCACGGGCGTCGAACTGGACGACGAAGGCTACATCGTCACCGAAGGCGGGAAGGGCGGCGGCCAGACTCGCACCGGCGTCGAAGGCATCTTCGGCGCGGGCGACGTGGTGGACTTCCACTACCAGCAGGCCGTCACCGCCGCCGGAATGGGCTGCAAAGCCGCGCTCGACGCGGACGCGTGGCTCGAAACCGAAGCGGACGTGACCGGCGAGGCGTCCGCGAGCGGCGAAGCCCCTGCGGACGACTGAACTAACGACGACTGAGCGAACCTTTATTTCCACGAGGTGTCTCTTTGGACGCCGTGACGGTCGCCGACGAGGACCCCAGTGACCTGATTCGGCGGACGGACTCGTTTACGGTCGCCGAGTTCCGGGCGATGGCGGCCGAGGCGGAGACGATTCTCGAACTCCAGCAGGCCGCGCGAATCGACCGCGTGCGCACGGTCCGCCTCCTGAAAGCGTGCGCGCTCTACGGGGAGTTCGACCGCGGGCCGGTGAGTCGCTTCCGCGAACCGCAGGACTCGTAGGTGTCCGGCGAGAGAGGGGCGTATGGACTCAGTTTCCTTCCAGATCGAGGGTCCGGACGGCACGGACGAAATCGAACTCCCCGAGGGCATCCTGCACTTGCTCTCGGAGGACGACGACGACTCGATGGCACAGGTCGTCGGTGACATCGCGGTGATGGCGTTCGCCTCCCGCGCACACGCGATCGCCCACCACCAGGAGGGCGAACCGAACGCCGAGATAAGCGAACTCGAGGAGGAGACGATGGACGTCTTCGAAGACCGGTTCGGGATGACGTACGGCGAAGCGACCGGACACCAGCACTAAGACTGCGCGTACGACGCGGGCACCGTCGGCACGTACGGCGTGCGAGACGTGACCTCGAACAATCCCTTCTTCACCGCTCCTTTCGCGTACTGGCGGACGCTCCGGTGGATGGGCGTGCGCTTCCCCCGAACGCCGGTCGCGCCGGCGCGGATGGCGGAGACGACGTCGTCCGCGGTCACCGCGGAGAGCGACTCCGCATCGACGTCGACCTCGGTGTAGGCGCGTCCGACGTTCATCACGTGGTGGGCGTCGCTCGCACCTACACGGGGGTAGTCGTGTGCGCGGGCGTACCGGCGCGCGCGACGGTTCCGGTAGCCCGTGAACAGCATCGAGTTGTACACTTCGATGGCGTCCACGAGCGCGCCGGTGAGGTTTCGTTTCCGGACGCCGTGCCTGCTCCGCTGGAAGGGGTGTGGCACCACCGCCGCACCACCCATCTCGCGGACGATAGCGGCCGTCTCGTCGAACGGTTTCCCCGTCGGTGGACACTCCTCGACGCCGATAGCGAGCAGGTGGCCGTGGGCCGTCGACACCTCGACGCCCGGGATTCCGACGAGTCCGTAGTCGCTCGCGAGCGCGGCGGCGCGCTGGGACTCACCGACGCGGTCGTGGTCGGTGACGACGATAGCGTCCAGTCCGATGTCGCTCGCGTGCGCGAGCAGGAGTTCGACGGGTTCGTGTCCGTCGTAGGACCCTTCGGAGTGGACGTGCGGGTCGACGCGGAGGGTCACGGGGTCCGCCATTTGTGTCCCGTACGTGCCGGGAGTTGAAATGCGTGAAGGCTAGTTCCCCCCGATTCACCGAGTTCCTGTCACGTCGTAGGTGAGGAGGACGCCGTCGTCCAATCGCTCCACGTCCGCGAGCGAGAGCCGGGGGAACTCTTCCGTGAACCCCTCGCCGTCGACAAGCGTCGGCGCGTCGCGGCCACCCACGACGAGCGACCCGACGTAGACGGAGAGCGCGTCCACCAACCCCGCGTCGAACAGCGAGAAGAGGAGTTCGCCGCCGCCCTCGACCATCACGCGCGCCACGCCTTCGGATTCGAGCGTCGAGAACGCGGCCGAGAGGTCGACGCGGTCCGCGCCAGCGACGATACAGTGCGCGCCGGCGCGTTCGAGTTCGCGGATGCGCGCGTCCGACGCGTCCGCGGAGACGAGAACGTACGTTTTCGCGTCCTCACTCAACACCCTCGCGTCTGTCGGGGTTCGCGCTCGCGAGTCCGCGACCACGCGCGCGGGCTGCGGGGATTCACCGCGCGCGGAACGCTCGTCAGCGAGTGCCGCGTCCTTCAGGGTCAACGAGGGGTCGTCCGCGAGGACGGTGCCGACGCCGACCATCACCGCGTCGAACGACGCGCGCAGTTCGTCCACGCGCTCGAAGTCCTCCGCGCCGCTTATCTCCAACTGCGTGCGCTCGCGGGTCGAGAGTTTCCCGTCGACGCTCGTCGCGGCGTTCACACGGACGTGCATACTCGTTCTTTTCCGGCGTGCCGAAAACCGGTTGCGGTCGGCGTTCACTTCCGCCGCGCCGCGAACCCTTTTTACTCACTCCGCCCGAAATTCGGGCGATGAGTCTCGACGACCATGCCGAGGAACTCGCCTCCGACCTCGGTGTCGACAAAGAGGAGGTCAAGCAAGGACTGGAGAACCTGGTCGAATACAGCGTTCCCGTCGAAGAAGCGAAACAGAGCCTTCGACGGAAGTACGGCGGCGACAGCGGCGGCGGGAGCGGTCCCACGTCCGCCGACATCGCCGACATCGACCCGGACAGCGGGAACGTCACGGTCACCGCCGTCGTTCTCACCGCGGGCAAACGCTCGATTCGGTATCAGGGAGACGACCACGTCATCGTGGAAGGCGAACTCGCCGACGAAACCGGCGAAATCTCCTACACCGCGTGGGAGGACTTCGGCCTCGAACCCGGACAAGTCGTCCAGATCGGGAACGCGAGCGTCCGCGAATACGAGGGCCGCCCCGAACTCAACTTCGGCGAGTCCTCGACCGTCTCCGTCGCCGACGAAGACCTCGACGTGGACGCGACGGTCGGCGGCGACCGCGACCTCGCGGACCTCCACGCGGGCGACCGCGGCCGCGCGGTCGAAGCGAAAGTCGTGGAGGTCGAATCCCGGACCATCAACGGCCGGGACGGCGAAACCGAAATCCTCTCCGGCGTCCTCGGCGACGAGAGCGCTCGCCTCCCCTTCACGGACTGGAACCCGCACGACGAACTCAGCGAGGGCGCGTCCGTCCGCATCGAGAACGTCTACGTCCGCGAGTTCCGCGGCGTCCCCTCGGTGAACGTCTCCGAGTTCTCCACCGTCACCGCTCTCGGTGAGGAAATCGAAATCGGCGGACCGACTCGGATGACGATTCGGGAAGCCATCGAACGCGGCGGCGCGTACGACGTGGAACTGGATGGAAACGTCATCGAAGTGCGGGACGGGAGCGGTCTCATCCAGCGCTGTCCCGAGTGCGGGCGCGTCGTCCAGAAAGGCCAGTGCCGCCAGCACGGACAGGTCGACGGCGAGGACGACCTCCGCGTGAAGGCGATATTGGACGACGGAACCGCGACTGTCACCGCTATCCTCGACCGCGACCTCACCGAACAGGTGTACGGCGGCGGTATCGAGGACGCCCGCGAGCAGGCGCGTGACGCGATGGACCAGGAGGTCGTTGCGGACACGATTCGCGAGGAAATCGTCGGGCACGAGTACCGGGTCCGCGGCCACCTCTCGGTGGACGAGTACGGCGCGAACCTCGAAGTCACCGAGTTCGCGACCGCGGACGACGACCCCGCAGACCGTGCCGCCGCCCTCCTCGCGGAGGTGTCAGCATGAGTGCGAACGAGGACCGACCGAGCCGCGAGGTCGCGTGGCGGGTGTTCGCCGCGGAGTTCGACGACGCGGACTTCAGTTACGCCGAGTCCGACGAGGAGCGCGCGCCGAACTACGTCGTCACGCCGACCGGCGCGCGCGTGAACCGACTGTTCGTCGTCGGCGTCCTCACCGAGGTCGAACAGGTGAGCGACGACGTGCTCCGCGCGCGAATCGTGGACCCGACTGGTGCGTTCGTCGTGTACGCCGGCCAGTACCAGCCGGACGCGCTCGCCTCTCTCGAACGACTCGACGCGCCCGCGTTCGTCGCGGTCACGGGGAAAGCGCGGACGTTCGAACCCGAGGACGCGGACACGGTGTACACGTCCATTCGGCCGGAGTCCATCAGCGAGGTGGACGCGGAGACCCGGGACCGGTGGGCCGTCCGCACCGCGGAACAGACCATCGACCGCGTGGGCGTGATGGCCGACGCTCTCGACCGCTCGGAACGCGGCGACGAACTCCGCGACGCCCTCGTCTCGGCGGGCATCCGCCCGGACCTCGCCGCGGGTATCCCGCTCGCCGTCGACCACTACGCCACCACCGAAACCTACCTCGACGCGCTCCGCACGCTCGCCGTACAGGCCGCGGAAGTCGTCGCCGGCGACCGCGACGAGGTGGAACGCCTCACCGTCGCCCCCGACGAAGGCGGCTCGGTCGACACCGACCTCGGCGCGGACCTCGATGTCGAACCCGTCGAAACCGAAGAGGAACCGACGACGACAACGGAGAGCGCGACGGAAGAACCGGAAACCGAGTCCGAACCTGAACCGGAAACCGAAACGGGGCTCGAAGCAGAACCGGAATCCGAGCCAGAATCCGGGTCAGAACCAGATTCCGAGTCGGCGTCCGCCGTAGAATCTGAGCCGGACGCGACCGACGTCGGCGACGTGGGGACGACCGAGGAGCTCGCGGAGTCGACGGCGCAGGAACCGGAGGCCGTCGAACCCGAATCCGAAGTCGAGTCGGACTCGGACCTTGGGGATTTCGACTCCGAGACGGACGAGATGTACGAGTTCGACGAGGAGGAACGCGAGGAGATAGAGGAGGAGTTCGACATGGAGTTCTCGTCGGGCGAGGACATCCCGGAGGCCGGTGAAGCCGGTATCGAACCCGAAGGCGTCGAGGCCGATGCGGAGGTAGAAGAACCTGCGGAAGGATTCGAGGACGACGAGTTCGAACCGGCATCCGAGGAGGCGGAAGAAGAGGAGGCGGACGAAGAAGAGGGTGCGTCCGTGTTCGAGGGTGACCTCGAGGACTTCGTGGTGGACACGATGGACGACCTCGACGATGGCGACGGCGTGGACCACGACGAAGTGGTGCGCGCGGTCGTCGAGGAGACCGACGCCGACCCTGGTGACGTGGAGGAAGCCATCCAGAGCGCGCTGATGAGCGGGCGGTGCTACGAGTCCGGGGAGGACACGCTCAAAGCCATCTGATGGCGCGGGTCGAACCCGTCCCGAACGAGCCCGCCGCCGTCGCGGATATCGGCGGGGAGTCGGCGCTCGTCGTCGCGGACTACCACGCGGGCATCGAGCGGTCGCTCCGCCGCGAAGGCCTCGAAGTCCAGTCGCAGGCGGAGGCGCGCCGCGACCGCGTGCTGTCGCTCGTCGTCTCCGAAGGCGTCGACCGCGTGGTGTTCCTCGGCGACCTCGGCCAACAAATCGGGGAACCCGAGGGTGCGGAGCGCGAGGAAATCGAAGCGCTCGTCCGCGAAATTCCGGTTCCGGTGACGCTCGTGCGCGGGAACCACGACGGGGACGTGGAGAACGTCCTCGACATCGAAGTGACGGACGGCACGGGCGTCCGCATGGGCGACGTCGGGTTCGCGCACGGGCACACGTGGCCGAACCGGGACGTGCTCGCGGCGGACGTGGTCTGCGTCGGCCACGAGCATCCGGCAGTTCGGCTGGCGGACGAGGTCGGCGGGTCGCAGGTCGAGCGCGCGTGGCTTCGCGGCTCGCTCGCTCGCGGGCCGTTCGTCGACCACTTCGAGGAGGACGTGCGCGTGGACGCGGAACTGGTGGTGTTTCCCGCGTTCAACGACCTCTGCGGGGGGACGTGGGTGAACGTCGAGGGGCAGGGATTCCTCTCGCCGTTCCTCCCGGAGGCGTTACCGGCGGCGGACGTCTACCTGCTCGACGGCACCCGACTCGGGGACTATCGGCACCTGTAGGGGCGTTCGGCCGACGCGTCCGGTCCGCGGGAGTGCGTCGCCAGCACCACTCCGTACAGACCGGAGGGTATCGTAGCCGACGTCGTCGGCCACGTCACGTCGTCCATCTCCCGCGGTATCAGTTAGAACACGCCGGCGAGTGGCCCCGGCTTCCTACTTGAACTATACGCGGTCGGGAGCGCGCAGGTCGTCGAACGGCGTCTCGTCCAGCCACTCGCCGAGGTGGACGAGCTGGTCGAGCGCGGCGTCGAACAGTTCTTCGCCTTTCTCGGCGGTCGCGTCGGTCTGGTCGCCAAACACGCCGTTCTCGCTGTTCTCGACGGCGTCGTAGAACGTGCGCGCGCCGAACTTCGTCGTCTCTATCTCCGTGATGTCTTCGACGCCGCCCTCGTGTGCGTCCGCGAGGCGGTCCTCGTGGACGAGTTCGGGGCGGAGGTGTTGGATGAGCGCGGTCTCCTTGGGGCCGCCGTGCGGCCCGTTGTGGGTGAACGTCTCGTTCACGAGGTCGGGGATGGATTCGTCCCACATCCACTCGACGGCGTACGCGGTGTCGTCGTCGCGGAGGCGGCGGCCGACTTCCTGGAGGTGTTGGACGTTCCCGCCGTGCGCGTTCACGAACACGAGTTTTTGTATGCCGTGATAGGTGAGGTTGCGCGCGAACGACTCCACGTAGTCGCGGAAGACCGGTGGGTCGACCCACATCGTCCCCGGGAACTGGCGGTGGTGGGAGCTGACGCCGACGTTGATGGTCGGCGTGCAGAGGAAGCCGGTCTCCTCGGCGGCGGCGCGTGCGAACCCTTCCGCGATGAGGTGGTCGGTTCCCTCGGGGAGGTGGGGGCCGTGCTGTTCGGTGGAGCCGAGCGGGACGAAGGCGACGGTGCCGTCGAGTTCGTCCTGCAAGTCGGGCCACGCTTCGTCTGCTAGATACATATCGGCTTCTCGTATGCGCGCGTCAAGTAAGCACCGTGTTCTTTGGTATCGTGGCGACGATGGCCTTATTCGGCGTCCGACCCTGGTATCTCTATGAGCGAAGCGGGGGTCGTGGACGCGTTCAGCCGGCTCTCCGCGCCGGTTCGGGATGCGCTGTCGGAGCGCGGATTCAGCACGCCGACCGAGCCACAGCAGCGCGCGATTCCGCCGCTGGTCGCGGGCCACGACGCGCTCGTCATCGCGCCGACGGGCACGGGGAAGACGGAGACGGCGATGTTGCCGGTGCTCTCCGCGATATCTGAGGCCGACGACCGTCACGGCATCAGCGCGCTGTACGTCACGCCGTTGCGCGCGCTGAACCGCGACATGCGCGAGCGCCTCGACTGGTGGGGCGAGGTGCTGGATATCGAGGTGGACGTCCGGCACGGCGACACCTCGCGGTATCGACGCACTCAGCAGGCCGACGACCCGCCGGACGTGCTGGTGACGACGCCCGAAACCCTGCAGGCGATGTTGACGGGGAAGAAGCTTCGACGCGCGCTCTCCGACGTCCACCACGTGGTCGTGGACGAAGTGCACGAACTCGCGGGAGCGAAACGCGGCGCACAGCTAACCATCGGCCTCGAACGGTTGCGCGAGTTGGCGGACGACTTCCAGCGAATCGGGTTGTCGGCGACCGTCGGCGACCCGCGGGAGGTCGCGAACTTCCTCACCGGCGGCCGCGAGTGCGACATCGTCGAGGTGGACGTCACTTCGAAGGTCGATTTCTCCGTGCGCGAACCCCGGGTACGGGAGTCGGACGAGCGCCTGTCGAACGAACTGTTGACGAGTCCGGAGATGGCGAGTCACGTCCGCGCGATACGCGAAATCGTCGACGAACACGACTCCACGTTGATCTTCGTGAACACCCGGCAGACGGCGGAGGCGCTCGGGTCGCGGTTCAAGGAACTCGACGCGAACATCGGCGTCCACCACGGCAGTCTCTCGAAGGAGGCGCGCGTGGAGGTCGAAGACCAGTTCAAAGCCGGGGAGTTGGACGCCTTGCTCTGTACGTCGTCGATGGAACTCGGTATCGACGTGGGCCGCATCGACCACGTCGTCCAGTATTCGAGTCCGCGCGAGGTCGCACGTCTCCTCCAGCGCGTCGGCCGCGCGGGCCACCGTCGCGACGAAGTGTCCCACGGCACTATCATAACTGGCCACCCGGACGACACGCTCGAAGCGATGGCGATAGCGCGACGGGCCGCGGCGGGCGACGTGGAGGACACGCCGATTCACCACGGCAGTCTCGACACCGTCGCGAACCAAATCGTGGGCCTCGCGATGGACTTCGGCGAGGTGAAAGCGTATCGCGCCTACCAGATAGTGACGCGCGCGTACCCGTTCCGCCACCTCGACGAGGAGACGTTCAAAGACGTGGTGACGGAACTCCACGAGAATCGAGTTATCTGGCTGAACGAGGAGGAGGACTTGATAGAGAAGTCGGGGGGGACGTGGCAGTACTACTACGCGAACCTCTCGATGATACCCGACGAGGAGACGTACGAGGTGTACGACGTCGCCTCCGGGCGGCAGGTCGGGACGCTGGACGAGCGCTTCGTCGTGAACTTCGCGGAACCGGGGGCGTCGTTCATCCAGCGCGGCGAGATGTGGCGCATCGCGGAAGTGGACGAAGAAGAGGAGCGCGTGGAGGTGAGTCCCATCGAGGACCCCTCGGGGGAGGTGCCGTCGTGGACGGGGTCGGAGATTCCGGTTCCGTTCGAGGTGGCGAACGAGGTCGGTGAGATTCGGGCGGCGGTCGGCCCGCAGTTCGACGCGGGTGCTGACGCCGAAGCCGTCGCGCGCGACCTCATCGACCGGTATCCCGTGGACGAGTACACCGCACGAGAGGCGGTCGACCCGATAGCGCGGCAGGTCGAGGCGGGCGCGCCGCTCCCGACCGACGACCGAGTGGTCGTGGAGTCGCAGGGCCGCGACATCGTGGTGAACGCGGCGCTCGGCCACCGCGCGAACGAGACGCTCGGCCGCTTGCTCTCCGCGCTCCTCGGCCAGCGCACGGGGTCGTCGGTCGGGATGGACGTCGGCCCGTACCGCATCGCGCTCGAAGTCCCGCAGGGCATCCGCGCGAGCGACGCCGTCGAAGTCTTGGAGGAGACGGACCCCATGCACGTTGAGGCGATTCTGGAACTCTCCCTCAAGAACTCTGACGCGCTGAAGTTCACGCTGAGCCACGTCGCCGCGAAGTTCGGCGCGCTGAAGCGGTGGAAAGGACGGGACGGCGTCGGCCTCAACCGCGTGATGGCCGCGTTGGAGGACACGCCGGTCTACGACGAGGCGATGCGCGAAGTGTTCCACGAGGACCTCGACGTCGAACGCGCCTGCGAGTTCCTCGACGCGATTCAGTCCGGCGACCGCGAACTCGTCGTCCACGGCGAACGCACGCCCGTCGGGACGAGCGGTCGGTCCTCCGGCCAGGAGTTACTGACGCCGGAGAACGCGGACGCGAGCGTCATCCGCACAGTCAGAGACCGTATCGAGGACGACCGCGTGCGGTTGTTCTGCGTCCACTGCACGGACTGGGACCACGAGACGAAGGTGAGTCGGGTGCGAGAGCAACCCGAGTGCCCCCACTGTGGGTCGACGCGCATCGCCGCGCTCAGTCCGTGGGCGGACGACGCCGTGAAAGCCGTGACGGCGAACGAGCGGGACGACGAACAGGAAAAACGGACGAAGCGCGTGTTCCGGAACGCGAGTCTCGTGCAGGGCCACGGGAAGAAAGCCGTGAAAGCGCTCGCCGCACGCGGCGTCGGCCCGCAGAACGCCGCGCGCATCATCAACAAACACCGGGAGAGCGAGGACGACTTCTACCGGGACATCCTCGAACGCGAACGCGAGTACGCGCGGACGAAGGCGTTCTGGGATTAGAGGTCGCGGTAACTCGCTTTCACGACGTCCTCGTCGAACCCGGTGAGCGTGTGGTCGAGTTCGTGCTGTAACGAGTCGACCGCTCGCGTCAAGCCTTCGTACTCGTCGCTCGTTTCGAGTTCTCGGTCGCTGAGTTCGGCTTCGAGCGTCGACTGTTTCTCCACGAGCGAGAAGAACCGCTGGGCGCGGCCGTCGAACTCGGCGCGCGAGCGCAATTCCTCGACGGTCTCCGTGAGGTCGTCTTCCGTGACGGGTTTCGTGAGGTAGGTGTCGAACCCCATGTCGAGGATGTCGAAGTCCGGTTCCACGCCGGTGACCATCGCCACCCGGCAGTCGTACCCCTGCTCGCGGATTCGGTCGAGGACTTCGCCACCGTTCACCGTCGGCATCTCGCGGTCGAGGAGTACGACGTCGACGTCCTCGTCCATCTTCGACAGCGCTTCGTCGCCGTCCGACGCGGTGCGGACGGTGTACTCCGACAGCCAGAGCGCGTACGCGTCCGTGACGCGGTCCTCGTCGTCCACGGCGAGTACGACTGGGGTTCCGTTCTCGTCGGTCATCACATCCCCTCCGTCGAGCAGTGGAACTCGAAGCGAGCGCCCCCCGACTCGCTCTCGGTGACTTCGAGACGCCACCCGTGCGCGTCGGCGATGGACTCCACGATGTTCAGTCCGAAACCGGTGCCGTCCTCGGCGTTCGTGTACCCGTAGTCAAAGACGTGCTCGCGTTCCTCCTTCGGGATGCCGGGACCGTCGTCCGCGACGTAGAAGCCGTTCCCGCCGTCAAGCGGTCCGATAGTCACCGTCGCGTCCTCGCCCGCGTGCCGCATCGCGTTCCCGACGAGGTTCTCGAAGACGGTGCGGAGGCGGTCCGGGTCCGCGCGCACCGTGACGCCCGAGTCGACGTCGAGAGTCGCGTCCGCGGACGCCGCCGTCGTCCACGCCTCCTCGGCGACGGCTTCCACCGCCACCGTCGACGTTTCGCCGACGGACTCGCCCTCCTTCGTCAGCGTGAGCACGTCGTCGACCAGCGCCCCCATCCGGTCGTGAATCTCCGCTATCTCCTCCAGATACTCGGCGGTCTCCCCGTCGGCGTTCGCGCTCGCCAGCGCCACCCGCGCGTTCGCGGCGTTCAACGGGTCGCGGAGGTCGTGACTCACGATGCTCGCGAACCGCTCGAGTTGTTCGTTCTGCTGCTCTAACTGGCGTTCGCGCTCGACGCGCGCGGACACGTCGCGGATGATACCCGAGAAGACGCGTTTTTCCTGCAGTGGGTGTTCTTCGAACGTCACCGAGAGGTGGACTTCGTGGCCGTCCTTGTGTTCGCCCGGAATCTCGACGTTGCTCCAGTCGAGATTGCGCTCGCTCGTCTCGATGTACTCCTCGAGCGCGTCGTAGTGTGATTGCCGGAGGCGTTCCGGAATCACTTTCGTCAAGTCGCTCCCGACGAGTTCGCCGGGTTCGTAGCCGAACACGCGTTCGACCGACTGGTTCGCGTACAGAATCGTCGAAGACTCGTCGATGGTGATAATGGCGTCCGAGCCGTTCTCGACGAGCGTCTCGAAGAACTCCTTTTCGGCTATCGTGTCGTCGTGGTCGGCTTCTGGGCTGCCGGTACCCCTCCCCCCGTCGCTCGCGTGTTCGATGGTGTCCATTTGGAGCAGTGTCAGTTACTCGTACGCACCGACGCGACCGATTTCAACGTGATGGCCGTTCGTCCAGTTTCGCGAGCAACCGCTCTCTGAGGTCCGCCGCGGACGTCGCGACTTCGTCTGCTTCGCCCGTGCTCATCTCGCCCGCTTCGTTCGCCTCGTACGCGATGACGTACGTACCCGCGCGTGACGCCGCGCGAATGCCGTTCTCGGAGTCCTCCACGACGATGCACTCTTCGGGCGGAACGTCGAGGCGGCCCGCGGCGGTCTCGTAGATGGCGGGTTCCGGTTTCCCGGGGATGTCGAGGTCCGCCGCGCTCACCACGACGTCGAACGAGTCGTCGAGGTCGAACCGCTCGAACGCCATCGAGAGCCAGTTCGGATACGACGACGTGCAGACGCCGATGGGGACGTCGCGCTCTCGAATAGCGGCGAGCAGGTCGTGGAAGCCCGGCATGAGATCCGCGCGCTCCCGATAGATGTCCGCGGCGTGGTCGTCGTAGAAGTCGAAGTACTCGTCCGCCGAGTCCACGGTCAACTCGTAGCCTTCGTCGCGCAGGCGGTCGTACTGGTCGTGGACGTTGATGCCGACGAGGTCCGACGGTTCGAGGTCGTCGCCGTCCACGACGAGTTCGTCGATGACGGCTTCGATGACGTCGACCCAGTAGCGTTCGGTGTCGACGATGACGCCGTCCATGTCGAAGATGACTGCGTTCACGCCCCGCACTACGGCGCGACGACCGAAAATACGTGACGGCTCCCCTAATGGGAAACCGTTTTGTCCTGACGGTTTGAAACGTCGATGATGACACAGAGAGTCTCACGTGATGCCCTCCCACTCCGCCGGCTCGCCGTCGTGCTCGCCGTCGCCGTCCTCGTGACGACGGCTGGCTGTACGTCCTTCACCGGCGGCGGCGGTGCGAGCGGATCCGCCGACGCACAAGTCGACAGCGTTCCTGCCCGCGCCGACACGATAGCGTTCGTCGACGCACAGGGGATGCTGGGTGACGACAACCTCCGCAGCATCGCGAACACCTACTTCGAACAGCAGGCAGAGCTGATGGGTGACTACTACAGCGGTCCGAAATCGACCGAAGACGCGCTCACGCAGATGGAAAACGAGTCCGGACTCTCCGCGAACGACGTGGAGACGATGACGATTTTCTCGAGCGCGAAAAAACAAGTGGGCGGCCAGCAGGGCGAGTTCAGCGGCGCTATCGTCACGTCCTCGTTCACGAAAGACGAACTGAAGTCCGCGCTCACCGAGGAGTCCTCGACGTCGTACTCCACGGAGACGTACAAGGAGACGACGCTCTGGGTCGCGCCGAAAGACAGCTACTCGAACACGCAGGACGCGGTCGCGTGGCTCGGTGACGGCCGGTTCGTCATCGGGAACCTCGCCGCCGTGAAATCCGTCGTTGACGTCGACAGCGGGGACGCGGACGCGGTGTCCGGCGACCTCCGTGACACCTTCGAGAACACCCGGGATGGGTACGTGCAGTTCGCGGTTTCCGTCCCGCAAAACCAGTTCGACGCCGGGAACTACCAGAGCGGCCAGTTCGACACCAGTTCGTTCAACAGCGTCCAGATGGTCTCGGGCGCGTTCTACACGAGCGGCAGTGACGTCGGGATGACGATGAATCTCGCCGCGAACACAACCGCCGACGCGAACGACATCAAAGACGTGACCTCGGGAGCGCTCTCGCTCTACAAGGGCCTCGTGGAGGACGACACCGTGAAATCCGCCCTCGACAAGGTCGAGGTGACCAAGGACGGGAACACCGTCACGATGTCCTACGAGAACTCCGCCGCGAACATTCAGGCGGCCATCGAGGAGATATACAACACGTCCGCGTCGTCCAGCACGTCGTACGCCGCACCCGCGCTGTAGATGCGGCTTCCGCCCCTCCTCCGTAAAGAACTGCGGTGGGGGCGACGAAAAATCGTACCATTATTTTGTCTTTTCGTCCTCGTACCGGCGGTGTTCGTCTACGGGACGCTCGGATTCGAACACGTCCTCCCGACGTCGGTCCCGGTCGCCGTCGCGCCGCAGTCCCCCGCGACGAGCGGCGACGACCTGAACATCGGGAAAGCGGCGGTGACGTTGTTCAGCGACCCCATCACGTACCACTCGAAAGCGGCCGCGATGCGGGCGTTGAACCGCGAAGCGGTGTACGCGGTCGTCACCGTGCCCGCGAACCTCGCGTCGGACTCCGGCGGGACGGTCGTTCACGTCTACGTCTCGGGGAGCGTCGTCCCCTATCAGGAACCCGCACAGGTCCTCGCGTCCGTCGCGAACCGCGGACTCTCGGCGCTCATCGACCGCCCCATCGACGTCTCCTACACTATCGTCGGAACCGAACGCTCGCTCTCCGCCTACCTGTTGCCGACGTTCCTGATGGTGTTCGTCCTCCTGTTCGCCTTCGCCTACCTCCCCTACAACTTCGCGACCGAGGAAGCCGCCATCGACCGCCTCCGACTGGAGTCCTCGCTCTACCGCGTCGTCGCCGCGAAACTCGCGGTGTTCAGCGTCATGCTCGTCGCCCCAATTTTCGTGTTCGCCGCGACGAGCACGTACATGGGGAACACCGTGGACTTCCTCGCGCCCGGCGTGTTCGCCGTGTACGTCGCGACGTTCCTCGTCGCCGGGACGCTCGCCGCCGCGGTCACCATCGCGCTCCGCTTCTCGGCGTGGGGCCGCCTCGCGAACCTCGCCGTCCTCCTGTTCGTCATGGGGTTCTCCGGCCTCGCCTACCCCCGGGGTTTCTTCTCGCCCGCCCGCCGCGACTTCGTCACGTCGGTCCCGACCTATCACGCGATGGTCGCGGCGCGCGGGTTCTCCCTGCGCGGCCAGTCCATCAGCTACTACGCGGACACGTTCGGCGTGCTGCTCGCGACGTTCGCGGTCTGCGCCGTGTTGCTCGTCGCGAGCGTCCGCTACTACGAACGAGGTGCCTGAAATGAGAGTGGACGACCTCGTGAAACGGTACGGCGACGTGACCGCGTTGGCGGGCGTCACCGTCGAGTTCACGCCGGGCGTTCACTGTTTCGCGGGGCCGAACGGGAGCGGGAAGACGACGCTCCTCCGCTGTCTCGCCGGCCTCACGCACCCGACGTCGGGAACCGTGGACGCGCCGGACGACGTGAACTACGCGTTCCAGACGCCGAGCGTCTACGGCGATCTCACCGTCACCGACAACCTCGACGTGTTCGCGGGGTTCGGGGACACCGACCCCGAGTGGCGCGAGGAACTCGTCTCCATCCTCGGACTGGAACCGATGTTGGACCGCGCCGCGGACGCGCTCTCCGACGGCTACCGCAAGCGTCTCGACCTCGCGCTCGCGCTCCTCCACCGCCCGCGCGTGCTCGTGTTGGACGAACCGCTCGCGGACCTCGACCCGGCGAGCAGGAACGCCGTCCTCGACGCCGTGGCCGCGTACGCCGACGGCGACCACTACGTGCTCGCGTCGACGCACAACTTAGACCACTTCGCCCCGCTCTGCGACCGCCTCACCGTCATGTACCTCGGGCGCGTCGTCGCCGACACCACGGACCCCGGCGACCCGCAGGCGGCGTACGAACGCGCGCTCGCCGACGCCGCACGACGGGGGTAATCATTTTGGGGATTGCGAGCGGATTCTCACACATGGTCGAGGAAACCGAACGCGACGACATGACGTGGTACGCGTGCGAAAAGTGCGGACTGATGTTCGACGACCAGAGTGACGCCGAACAACACGAGGACGCTTGCGACTCGGAAGACCCCTCCTACCTCCAGTAGTTAGACGAACTCGTAACTGTACTCGCTCGCCTCGTCTTCCTCGAAGACGAACACGCGCCCCCCGGCCACCTCGACGTCCACGTCCACCTCTATCGCGTACCCGTCCCGCCGCACCTCCACGCCCGGGAACACGGACTTCGTCTCCTCGCCGTCCAACAGCACGCGACCCACGCCCGTATCCTCCAGTATCTCGTCGCTCGTCATCCGATCGTTCACGTACGTCAACACGCCCTGTGTCTCGGACTCGTCGGTCACGAGCACGTGCACGTCCCGGCCGGGCTGCGCGCGCAACGGCTCTTCTCGCTTCTCGGGGACGCCGTGATAGAACGTGCGCCGGCCGTCCGCGTACTCCACCACGATACCGTCTTCCGTGAGTTCGACGCCCACCGAATCAGGCGCGACGTCGCTCCGACCGCTCATACACTGACTCGGAGAGCGGGACGCAAAAGCCCGCCGACTGGACGCCGGGAGTGTCGCCGCCACCGCCAACCCTAAGCCGTGGGTGCGACTCCTTCACATATGGACGGTCGTGCGGAGGCACCGGCGGCGGGAACCGTGTTGAACGCGCTCGCGACGGGTCGCGGGTCCGCGTTCGCCATCGACCTCGCGGTGACGGCGGACGTATCCCTCGACGCGGACGCCGAGAACGTCACCGGGAGCGTCGCGGAGGACGCGAACGCGGACACGGCGCTCATCGAGCGCTGTGTCGAACTCGTCGTGGAGGAGTACGCGGAAACGGAGTACGGCGGAGTTGTCGAAACGGAGAGCGAGGTGCCGATGGCGGGCGGATTGAAGAGTTCGAGCGCCGCGGCGAACGCCACCGTGCTCGCGACGCTCTCTGCGCTCGGCGTGGACGAGGACGTTTCGCTCGAAGACGCCGCTTTGCTCGGCGTGCGCGCGGCGCGGGAGGCGGGCGTCACCGTGACCGGCGCGTTCGACGACGCGAGCGCGAGCATGCTCGGCGGCCTCACCGTCACCGACAACACCGAGGACGCCATCCTCGCGCGCGACGACGTCGACTGGGACGTGCTCGTCTGGACGCCCCCCGAACGGTCGTACAGCGCGGACGCAGACGCCGACCGCTGCGCGCGAATCGCACCCATCGCGGAGTTGGTGGAGGAACTCGCGCTCGCCGGCCGCTACGGCACCGCGATGACCGTGAACGGCTTCGCCTTCTGCGCCGCGCTCGACCACCCCACCGGACCGGCCGTCGAGGCGCTCCCGCTCGTCGAGGGCGTGAGCCTCTCCGGCACCGGCCCCAGCCACGTCGCCGTCGGCGACGAAGACGCACTCAAAGACGTACGAGAACTATGGAACGAGAGACCCGGAACGACGACGCTCACGACGACACGAACGACCGGCGGCCGCGTACTGAAGACATGAGCCTCGACGACCTCAGAGCGGAAATCGAGGAGATCGACCGCGACATCGTCGAACTCATCGCCCGCCGAACCTACGTCGCGGACAGCGTCGCCCAAGTCAAAGAAGAGGAAGACCTCGCCACGACGGACGAATCCCAGGAGGACGCCGTCATGGAACGCGCCGGTGAAAACGCGGAGAAGTTCGACGTCGACGCGAACATGGTGAAAGCCATCTTCAGACTGCTCATCGAACTGAACAAGATAGAGCAACGAGAGAGCAGGTAGCGTCAGTTCACGCTTTTCGACAGCTCGGCTCCTGCCTTGAACTTCACGTCCTGTGACGCTCGATTCGCACTTACCAAGTGAAGCACTGGTGCATCCATCGACACGTGCGCCAACTCGATATCGTACGTCTTCTTTCCCGGCCGTTTCCGAATGAGGATGTCGTTCCCTCCTGATTTTGAGAGCACGCCCGTCTCGACTAACTCTTCGACGGTCCCCGAGTCAATCCGCGCTCCCCGCAGAGCACGTTCCCCCGACACCGACCGCTTCACCACGTCACCGATCCCATCTCCATCAGCGGCCGAGTAATCGAAGCAGCACTCGATACCCACCACTTGCGTCGGTCCTGCCATCGTCAACACCGTCGCCGAATTCTCGTACAGCGCGGCTTCATCGATGACCCATCCGCCCGTGTACAAGAGCTGCTCTTCATTCCGGCACTGTTGTACGTACAACAACGCAGGGAACGGCTGTGGACACGCAGGCGGCTGCACCAACACCTGCTGCACGGACACGCCCGACCCAGACGGCGGGGAACTGCGGGCCCATACGCCCGGTCCACACGGGTCATCATCTGCAACAGCAGCACACACGTTCGCCGGCTCCTCGCCATCCTCCGTCGGACTGCTCACGACCGTCACCATCCCGTCCGCACTTCGAACGACTTCGAGACTCCCGCCCGTCGCCACTGGCCCGGTTACGTCCGCGACGAAGTGCGGTGAGGTCCCGCACACCTGCCCCGGGTAACTGCTGGGGTCTCCATCGTCACAATCGCTCGACGGGTCTGGGTCTCCCGGGCCAGCCTTCGGCGTCCCCCACGAGTACACGCGACCCCCACCATCCGACTCCCCCGTCAGGTACTCGATGAGGCGCTCCGGGGTCACTGCCTCCCTGATACTCCCGTTCCCACCCGGGACCTCGGCGTCGGGCAAACACACCGTGAACCGCTCACCGACAATCGGCTTCCCTCCCAGATACGCCAGCAGCTCGTCATCCTCGTCAGCGTCAGACACCCCATCTCCGTCGGAGTCCTCGTCGGAGGCCCTCGTCCGCGGCCTGTTGCTCCGTGACGAGTTGTAATCCGTCGCGATAATCGCGGAGGACGTAACCCATCCCTCTAACTCGATTTCTCCCGACAACAACCCCGACCCACCAGACACCGTCGGGGTCAACCGACTCACGTGCGGCCCGCCGCGAGCCAACTCGAACGTGACGTCCGTCGCGTCGTCGGTCAACTCCATCCCCGCAAACACCGCCGCAGGCGACGACTCCGTGTTCGTCACCGAGGACGCGATTCGACTCATACACCCGGTGAGCGACGCGACCGCGACGGCACCGCCTCCTGCGAGGAGGTGGCGGCGACTGAGGGTACCGTGTGGCATGCCACTCACGACACCGTCTGGTATTCGTGTACTCATAATCAGGTAGTAAAAGCGATAATACGTAATAAGTATTCTTACATTTATAAATATTATATTACATTTTCGCGGCTGTGCCGGTTCTCCCGCTCGTGGAGCTTCGATTGGTGTTGACGAAAGGGACTGGCGGACGGTGACGCACACGCCGATATTTACTCGACTCACACGACATCGGAACGGGGTGGAACTCTCGAACAGCGGTGGTCGCGGCCAGGGAGCATTTATCCGTTCAGCCGCCCTATCTGTACGTATGAGAGACAAGATTTCTCGCGCGATGAGTCGAGCGAAGTACGCGGCTATCGGCGCGGCCGTTGGTGCCGGTGTCGGCGGATTCTTCAGCAGGAACGCGGCGAGTACGGGCGGTGCAATCGGCGGTCTCGTCGGCGCGACGCTCGGCGAAACCGGGTCGAACGTCAAGAACGCGGTTCGGCAAGTCAGAAGCGAGGAGAAAGAGTAGTTACGCGTCTCGCGCCGCGTCACGCGGCCGGGAATCGGGTTTTTTCGTGACGCGCCCCCCTCCCGAGGTCGGTTTCTCTGTCCGGAGTGGCGACTCGAGACGTAGTATGTCGAGGTAGTCGGCTGCGTTCCCGCGAGAGTGCGTGAGCGTTAGTCGTCCGTGGCGGCCTGCATGTTCGGCGTCTCGGGGTGTGCGTCGGCCTCGGGTTGTTCGACCGGTGGCAGCCACTCCAGCGCTTCGTCGTAGCGGAATGCGCGGTGGTCTCGCGTCGGGTCGACGACGGTCAGCGAGAGCCAGTCGTTGTCCAGGAGCGTGGTCAACTCGTCGTGGTCGGCCAGAACGTCCGTGACGCGTTCGACGGGGGCGTGGACGACTGTCGAGAGGCGGAGCGGTTGGTGGTGCGGTTCGTCGTCCGCGGCCATCAGCGACTGGAGCGGGAGACCGGTCATCAGGTCGCCGCCGTTCCCCTGGTAGACGCCGACGTTCCCGACGGGGTTCTGGGTGACTTTCGACCCGCTGCCGTAGACGGCGTTGTCCACCGTCGAGAAGTAGTACTGGGTGTTGATCCACTGCGTGACGACGAGCGGGCCGGTGAAGATACCTTCGAGCGCGTCGCCGTCGGGGTCGGTCGTCCAGTCGTATGAGTGGAGGAACGACCGGCCGTCGAGGTCGTAGTCGCTCGTCAACTCGCGGGGCCCGATGACGAACCCGGCGTTCCCCGCGAGCCCCCACTCGGGACGCGTCTCGGCCCAGTCCGCGGCGCGGCGCTCCGTCTCCCTCACGCCGGTCGAGCCGTCCGTCCCCATCGTCTCGGCGCGCTCGGCGGTCGCGTTCTCGCGAGCGGCCGCGAGGTCCGCGCGCAACCGGGCGAGGTCTTCGGCGTGGCTCTCGGGGACGTGGCTCGCGAACAGTTCCACTTCGTCAGTCGTCGTGTTGTGCTCTCCGGCGACGAACACCGTGTCTTCGGGGATGTCGAACCCGCGCTCGCGGAGTTCGGCTTTGACCGCCTCGTCGTTGCAGAGGGCGGCGAGGACGCGGGCGTTCGGGCCGCCGGGGTTGCCGGCGCAGGCACCGCAGTCCAGACTCGCGTCGTAGGGGTTGTTTGCCGTCTCGCTCGCGTGTCCGACGAAGACGACGAGGCGACTGAACTCGTCCCACCCCATCAACTCGAAGGCAGCGGCGGCGTACTCGACTTTCTCCTCGGCCGTGAGTCCGACGGGAAGGTCGCCGGTTGCGTCGTGTTGGTGGTCGACGCTCGGTTCGCAGAACTCGTGTTCGTCCGGCACCCGGTCGCTCAGGCCGTCGAGCAGGTTGTGGACGCGCCCGGGGACGAGCGTGCGAGCGGCGAGCGAGAGGCCGTAGCCGCTTCCGGCGGTTTCGACGTAGGCGTAGGCGGACGCGGCGTTAGCTTCCAGCGTCTCCACGACTTCGTCGGCGGCCGCGCGGATGCCGTACCAGCGGTCGTGGCGTTCCCGCGTGTCGCCGTCGGTCGGCCGGTCGTCGATGTGGTGTTGCGGGTCGAGAATCGGCGGGCAGGCGGCGGCCGGCACGTCGTCGTCGTACCCCTGGTACTCCATCGGGATGCCGAAGAAGCCGGCGTAGCCGTAGGTTTCGTAGTCTCCCGTCGCCTCGACGTGGCGGCGGATTATCTCGGAGCGGGTGTCGATGCAGAACACGAACTGCGCGTCCGGGCGGTCCGACGGCGCGCGTTCGGCCAGCGCCTCGCTCTCCGCGGAGACGGCGTCGACGAGTTCGTCGCGGTAGGTCGCCTCCCACGCGCGGAGGAAAGCTTGTGCGAGTGCGTCGGCCGGGTTCGCGGTAGCGGTGGCGTCCGAGGGTTCGAGGTCGGCGTCGACGGCGTCCAGCAGCGCCAGACGCACGGCGAGGTAGTCTTCCAGCGAGATCGGGTATTCGGACTGCCAGACGCCCCCGTCGTCCGCGCGGTGTTTGATGAAGCCGGTCCAACCCGGGAGCGCGGCCAGTTGCTCCTCGAAGATGGCTTCCCACTGGCTCTCCGGGTACGGCGTCAGAACCGCCTCGATGGCCGCCGCTGGTTGTTCGGGGAGGTCCGCGATAATTTCGCCGTCGGGAATCTCGTTGTCGTACTCCGCAACCCCACGGAAGGCGGTGTAGAATCCGGCCTCGCGGTTCGGCATCGACCAGTGCGCGCTCCCCTCGTCGAGGAAGGCCGACAGCCACTTCGTCAACACCTGATCGACGCGGTCCACGGCGGTGTCGTCGTCGCCGTCTTCGACGTCGGCGGCGTCCGCCATGCGGGCGAGCAGCGTCTCGGGGTCGTCCGCGTAGCCGGCGTTCGCGAGTTCGTCTTCGAGGAGTTCCCGGTCTATCTGTCCGCGTTCGAGCGCTTTCCCGAACGTTTCGGCGCTGGGGTAGCCGCGGCCGCCCAGCAGCGCGGTGGCCTGTTCGACGGCGTCCCCGAACGGCTGGTCTTCGAACCCCGAGAGGGGGTTCGCCGTCACGAACGAGTGAATGGGCCAGAGGGAACCGACCGTGGTCGCGGCGTCGTCGATGCGCTCGTGGATGGTGGATTCAGTACTCATTGTAGTCCTCCGTGGAAGTCAGCAGGGAGTCGGACGCCGGTTGAGCGGCGTTCAGCAGCGCTACGTAGAGACGCTGGCTGTGTTCGTGGACGCCGGTCTCGATGGCGACGTAGACGCCGACGAAGACGACGGCGACGATGCCGTGGAGCAGGGTCAGTTCCGTCGGGGCCGTGCTGAACGTGATGAGGCCCGCGATGGATTCGTAGACGACGGCGTAGACGACGATGGCCGGGAGGAACACCAGCGGAACGGCCCCGTAGCGTGCGGGCGTCGGAAGTGACGTGTGCTGGACCGCGCTCCGGGCCGCGTGGAGCGTCGTGAACACCACGAAGAAGGTGAGAAGGAGGCCGCTGTCGACGCTCGTTCCCTTCCCCGTCAGCAGCGCGAACACCACGCCGCCGACGAGACCGGTCGCCACTGCGACGGCCCCGTCGATGGCGCTCGTCACGCGGCCGACCGTGTGTTCGGTGGTCTCGCTCGGCCCCGTGCGTTCGACCTGTCCACCGGAACTGAGGAACTGATAGGCCTTGTAGAACCCGTGGAGGATGAGGTGGGTGATGGCGGCGCCGAAGAAGCCGAGGCCGGCCTGCATTATCATGAAGCCCATCTGGCCGGTCGTCGAGCAGCCGAGTTTGCCCTTGGTGTCCGTCTGCACGGACTTCAGGAGTTTGCCGCCGCACGCGCTCGCCGCGCCGACGGCGACCACCGCGAGCATGAGCGTGGAGTCCACCGTGATGACCGGGGCGAACCGGGTGAGCAGGATTCCGCCCGCGTTGACGAACCCGGCGTGCATCAGCGCGGACGCCGGGGTCGGCGCGGTCATCGAGGAGAGCAGCCAGTTGTGGAACGGTATCAGCGCGGACTGAATCATCGCCGCGAGCACGAGCACGGCGGCGGCGACGAGCCACACCGGGCCGCCGGACGTGCTGGTGGCGGCGTCGATGCCGGATATCGTCGTCGCGCCGGTCACCCACCACAGCGCGGTCAGCGCGACGGCCAGCAGCGCGCTACTGGCGACGAAGTACTTGCGCGCGACCGATTTGGCGACCTGCGCCTGTTTCCAACCCTCGACGATGCCGATGAGTTCCGCCATCACGAGGCCCATCGCCAACCACAGGAGCGCGAACAGTGCGACGTGGTCGGCGGCGACGAGCGCCATCACGGTGACGGTGAACGCGAAGATGGCGAGGAAAAACCGCGATTCGTGCTTGCTCCCCGCCATGTACCGGCGCGAGTAGCTGTGAACGATTCCGCTGAAGAACGTGACGACCACCCACATCAGGACGGTGAGGCCGTCTACGGCGACCAGTCCGGGGATTTCCCATCCGACATCGAGTTGGACTCGTGCGAAGAGGACGACGATGCTCGCGGCGAACAGCGACCACACGAGCCCCGTCAGTGCAGCGGACACGAACGGTGAGTCGCCCGCGGTGTCCGGGAGCGCTCCGACGGTTGGTGTCGAACGGCGTCCCGACGTCGTTTCGTCCATCGTCCGGCTCACAGCGACACCCGATGCGATTCGTTAGGGGACGGTTCTGGCCACATCTACTGCATTCTATGAACAGACTGGTTATTAAATCTGCCTGTATTCACATTTTGTTCCCAAAACGCACATCAAAGAACATTACAGTCTCCATGGGCGTGCGCGTGGACGAAGTGTCAGCCAGCCGGTCCGCGACCTGCTCGACGTGGCTTCGTGACGAAAATCGAGTCTCCGCGGGTCTGCGGTGACTGTTACGAACTGTCTCCGCCGTCGTTCCCGGCGTCGAACTTGCCGAACGGCGTCGTCTCGTGACTCCGAACCAGAACCTCGTCGGCGACCGTGATTCCCATGTCGAGGAGTTCCTGTGCGACGGGCGTGATATCGTTGTCCGACTCGCCCACGACCGTCACGAGGAGGTTCTCCTCACCGGTCACCAACTCCTGAACGGAGACCACGCCGTCGATGTCCAGGATATCCGGAATGAGGTCGCCGCGCTCTGATATCACGGCCGTGCAGTACAGCAGCATTCGGAGCGGATACCCCGACTTCTGGTAGTCGACGTTCGCGCTGTAGCCCTTGATGACACCCTCCGATTCGAGCCGCTGAATGCGCTTGCGGACGGTGCTATCCGACGTCCCCGTTCGCTCTGCGATGTCTCCGGACGACATGTTTCGAGCGTCCTCCTGCAACGAGTACAGGATCGCTTTGTCCACGTCGTCGATCTCGCGGTCAGCCATACCGGTGTCTCCGCGATAAAGCTACTTTACGTTTGCACGTTAGTCGGCCGGTCCACGACGAACTCACCGTCTTTCGGCCGCGAAAATCGGACTATCGGTCACGGTACGAATCGACACGTGAAGACCCACTCAGTCTCGGTAGCGCTCGCGGTATGCACAGACTGTCTCTCGGGAGTCGTCCGTCGTCCGTCCGAGCGTTCGCTTCGTAGTCGCGCGAGCGGGTTAGCCGGCCAGCGAGACGCCGATGACGCTGCCGATGCCGTAGGTGAGCACGGCGGCGGCCAGCCCGATTCCGACCTGCCTGAGGCCGGAGTAGAGGACGCTGCGCGCGGTGAGGAGGGTGATGCCCGCGCCGATGGCGAACAACGCGAGCGCGCTCAGGCCGAGGCTCGCGCCGACGGCGGTGAGGCCGGTGAACGCGAAGAACGGGAGGACGGGCACGATGGCGCCGAGCGCGAACAGCACGAACGAAGCGGCGGCGGCCTCGTACGCCGACCCGCCGAGTTCCTCGGGGTCGATGCCGAGTTCTTCTCTCGCCAGGGTATCGAGCGCCGTCTCCTCGTCTGCGATAAGTTGCGCGGCGAGTTCCTCCGCGCGCTCGCGCGGGAGGCCTTTCGCTTCGTAGATGAGCGCGAGTTCCTCCGCCTCCTCCTCGGGGACCTCCGCGAGTTCTTCGGCTTCGACGGCTATCTGGTGCTGGTAGAGTTCGCGCGAACTCTGGACGGACAGCCACTCGCCCATCGCCATCGACCCCGCGCCCGCGACGAGTCCGGCGAGTCCGGTGACGAGGATGTTCGACGCGGAGAGCGCCGCGCCCGCGACACCCATGACGAGGCTGAGGTTGGAGACGAGTCCGTCGTTCGCACCGAGAACTGCCGCGCGGAGTGCGTTCCCGCTCGTCGCGCGGTGGCGTCCCTCCAGTCGCGCGAGCGTTCCGCCGGGCGCGCCCCGACCGGGCACCTCGGATATCGCGGCGAGCAGTCGGTCGTGGGACTGTTCGTCCGCGGCCATCCCCGTCCCTTCGACTTCGGGTTGTTCCGCGTAGGACGCGCTCCCGCCGACTTCCGCGGAGCGCATCGTGGACGCGACCACGTCCGGGCCGACGCGTCGCGCGAGCCACGCGAGCGTTCGCGCGCGAAACGACGGCGACGGCGCGGAGTCCTCCACGCCCGCCTCTCGCAGGCGTTCCGTCCAGAACTCGGCGTGCTCCTCCTCCGTTCCCGCAAGCCTGCGGTACACTTCCGCGAGCTGGGCGTCCGACTCGGCGTCCGCCATCGCGCGGTACACCGTCGCGCTGTCAACCTCGTCCTGTCTGTTTCGCCGATAGCGCGCTACGTCGCGTTCCGTCATCTACCCGAAAGTTCGACGCCGCTCACCAAAGGTGTGGTGACCTCGTCCGGTGTGACCGTCTCCCGTGGCACCGTCCCTCTCGGAAGTGTTATCCGTGGACGGGGGCTACAGTAGGTTGTAATGGCAAGCGGCAAAGTTGATTTCTTCAACGACACTGGCGGCTACGGTTTCATCGAGAGTGACGACGCGGACGAGGACGTTTTCTTCCACATGGAAGACGTTGGCGGCCCGGACCTCGAGGAAGGACAGGAAGTCGAATTCGACATCGAGGACGCCCCCAAGGGCCCGCGCGCGAAGAACCTCGAACGCCTCTAAGGCGCGACAGTAAGTAACTGGATTTTTTTGCGGTGACGTGACCGACACCGATTAGCCACGGCGACGCCTACTCGTGTCGTGAATACGACTCGTCTCCTCCGACTCGAAGGCGCAGCCATCGGCGTCGGCGCGCTCGCCGCGTACTATCTCGTCGGCGGTCCGCTCTGGCTTCTCGCAGTGCTAGCGCTCGCGCCCGACCTCGCGATGGCCGGGTACGCCGCCGGCCCCGTGGTCGGCGCACGAACGTACAACGCCGTCCACGTCTACGCTGCCCCCGTCGCACTCGCGTTGCTCGGCGTCGCGGGGGACGTGGCGCTGGCCCAACAAGCCGCGCTCGTGTGGGCGGGCCACATCGGGTTCGACCGAGCGCTCGGCTACGGACTCAAATCTGACACCGGTTTCGGCGACACCCACCTCACTCAGTAGGTTTCCGCGAGCGCGTCGAGCGCGTCGTGGCGTTCCGTCGAGTGCGGCGCGGTGAGCGGCGAAACCGAGACGTGACCGTCCACGACGGCGCGCCGGTCGGTACCCTCGGGGTCGGTGATGGTGTCGTTCGCGATGCGGTCCCACATCCGGTCGTGGAGCGTGATGCGGCCGTTCCCGTCGCTCTCGGCGGTCATGTCGTAGCCGTGGCTCGGGCGCGTGACGTGCATCTCGCCCGTCTCGGTGCCCGACCGGGGGGCGTTGACGTTCAGGTAGTCGGCGTGGTCGAAGACGTCCGCATCGAGTGCGTGTTCGACGAGGTAGGTCGTGGCGTCCGCGGCGACGTCGAAATCCTCGAAGACTGCGGAACCGCGTTCGAACTCCTCGACGGAGAACAGTTTGGAGACGGCGATGGCGGGCACGTCGAAGAACGCGGCTTCGACGGCCGCGGACACCGTGCCGGAGCGCCCGAGGGTGTACATCCCGATGTTCGCACCGACGTTACAGCCCGCGACGACGAGGTCGAACTGGGGGCCGATGGCTTCGAGACCGGCGACGACGCAGTCGACGGGCGTCCCAGAGAGCGCGTACCCGAGGTCGTGTTCGGTGACGGTCACGTCGCGGGACATCGCGCGACCGGTCGCGCTCTGGTCGGCGGCGGGCGCGACAACCGTCACGTCACCCACCGCGGAGAGCGCGTCGTAGAGCGCGCGGATGCCGGGGCTGTCGATGCCGTCGTCGTTCGTGAGGAGAATCTCGGGGGCCTCCGTCATCACTCGCTACTCGGGACACCGACGGGATAAGTCTCCCTACGCGCGGTCCACGATGGCGTCCTCGTCTATCACGACGTTGTACGCCTCCTCGTCGTCGTTCCAGAGGACGAGTCCGCGCTCTATCGAAAGTACGTCGCCGTACTCTGCGGTTTCGAGGTCGCGGTTGAGCGAGGAGTCACGGACGTGGACGGCGTAGACGTCCGTGTTCTCGCTGCCGTCGCTCACCTTGTAGACGGGGTTTGCGCTCTCGTCGGCGAGGTTCTGGCTGAGTTTCGCGCAGACGATGTTCACGCGGTCCGTGACGTGTCGTTCGGCGTTCGCGAGTTTCGCCACCCGCGACTCGGAGAGCGAGACGTCGTACCGGCGTTCGCCGTCCGTCCGCAGGAGCGAGTAGGAGAACTTCACGGTCTCGTTCAGGAACTCGCTCGGCCGCTCCGCGTTCTCCGCGAGGCGCTTTTGGAACCCCGGGATTTCGATGTCGGGGCGTTCGTCGAAACTCCACCCCGTATCCGCCGGGACTTCGTTCGGCCAGAACCTGACCGTCGGCCCGTAGACGGTCGCCCCCCGGGCTTCGAGTTCGCGTTCGGTCTCCCGCAGGCCGATGCTCGTGTTTCGGTCCGCGGGCGCGAGCGCGAGGAACGTCCCGTGCGGTTCCAGACAATCGAGCAGTTTCTCCCCGACGGAAACGGGGTCGTCCAGTTCGGAGAGCACGCTGCACGCCATCACGAGGTCGTACTCGGTATCGGGGTCGAACTCCTCGATTGTCTCCCGCGTGATGCGGGTGTGGACGTTCGGACGCGTCTCGTCGAGCAAGTGATCGAGGACGCCCGCGGCGGCGCTCGGTTCGACCGCGTGGTAGTCCACGAGCGTCTCCTCGGGGAGGAAGTCGTGGAGGCCGAGGGCGGGACCGCCGACGCCCGCACCCACGTCCAATACGCTGAGTTTTCCGGGTAGCTGGTCGTCCCGCGCGAGGTAGTCGAGCGGGTACTGGATAGCCGCGTAGTAGTCCGGGAGGTGGTAGAGTCCGTACGCGAGCGCCGCCTCCTCGTCGTACTCGACGGGATGCTGGCGGTAGTAGTTCTCCTTGATGCGTCGCACCCGTTCGCGGAGACGGTTCCCGGACGCGCCCTTCTGCCAGTCAGCGCCGTACTCGGAGAACAGCAAGTCCTCGAAGGAAAAGGCGTACTCGTCCGGGAACCGCGTGACCGGTTCGAACGACGGGTGGACTGGCGACTCGTCGGCGGGGACGAACGTGCCGTCCGGGCGCTCCACTAAGCCGAGGTCGAGCGCTTCGTCCCGCAACGCGAGTTTGACGACGCGCCGGTCCGCTTCGACGTACTCCGCGACCTCGGCGGGATCGAGGGGCCGAACGTTCCTGAGGTACTTCGCGGTGTCCCGGAGGCGCGCTCTATCGACCGGCATCCTCGTACACCTCGTGGAACTCCTCGAAATCCGCGTCGGCGATACGGCGCGCGGCGTCGGCGACGTCCTCCGCCCCGTCGAACGCCGCCTGAATGTCGGCGTACACGCGCGGCGTCCCGTCCGTCACGCGGTCCGCGAGTGCGCGCAGTTCCTCGTACACGGGCGTCTCCAGTCCGTCGGGCACGTCTTCTGCGGCGAGCGCGAACGCGAGAATCGCCGCGTGCGTTCGCCCCTGCACCGTCCGCATCGCGTCGTCGTGTTCGTCCGCGTCGACTTCGACCAGTTCGTTCCCTGCGTCGGCGAGCGCCCGCCGAACCGAATCGGTCGCCGGACCGCCCGCGCCCGTCGCCACCGCGACGTTCCCCGGAGCGCTATCCCCCGCGAACAACGGGTGGAGGCTCACTCGCTCCCGTGCGGGGGCGACCCGCGCCATCGCCGCGAGCGGGTCCACCATACTCCCCGTCACGTCCACGACGGCTTGCTGGGCGCGCGACCCCTGTGCTTCGATGACGTCCACGGCGGCGTCCATCGGCACCGCGATACAGACGAGGCCGAAACTCTCGTCGCCGTCGAGCGCCGCGGTCCGCCCCCTCGTTCCGAGTTCGGCTGCCGCGTCCGCCGCGGCGTCCGCGTCCACGTCGGCGAACGCGACCGGGTCGGTGATGGTTCGCGCGAACCACCGCCCCATCTCGCCCGCGCCGACGACTAGTACGTCCATCACCGACTCCTATCCTGCGGGCGGGCAAAAGCGGTTCGACTGCGTGCAACACACTTAGGACCTGGAAGGTGTAGGGGGCGAGTGATGACGGCTCCGACCGTGCTCGTCGTTGAGGACGACCCCGAACTCGCCGACCTCTACAGCACCTGGCTCGGCGAGGAGTACGACGTACGGGTCGCCCACACGGCAGCCGACGCCCTCCACGAACTCGACGCCGCTGTTTCGGTCGCGCTGGTCGACCGAAAACTCCCCGACCGGGACGGCGACGACCTCCTCGTCGACATCCAAAACGAACGGCCGAACGTCCGCGTGGCGGTCGTCACCGGTATCGAACCCGGCTTCGACATCATCGACATGGGGTTCGACACCTACCTCGTCAAACCCGTCACCCGCGACGCCATCCTCGACACCGTGTCGCGACTGCTCGCGCGCGCCGTCTACAGCGAGGAGATACGCGAATTCTTCTCGCTCGCGTCGAAACGCGCGGCGCTCGAAACCGAGATGTCACAGGACGAACTCGCCGAGAACGACGCGTATCGAGAACTCGTAGAGCGAATGCGGACACGCCAACAGGAACTCAGCGACCTGCTCTCGAGGTTGAACACGAACGACTTCATCGCGGTGTTCCGCGACCTGAGCGACGAACTAGAGTGACTTCCGCCAACGAGTATTTACAGCGCGGTGGTACTACGTAGAAGCGTATGGACGGGAGCATTCGCGTCCTCTACGTCGGCGGTGATTCCGATGCCCGCGAGCGCGCGAACCGGCTCCGCGCGCGCCGAGCCTCGCTCTCCGCGCGCGTCGTGTACGCCATGGACGACGCGCTCTCCGTGCTCGCCGAAGAACGCATCGACTGCGTGGTGAGCGAGCACACAGCCGACGGTGTGGACGGACTCGCGCTCCTCGAACGCATCCGCGACGTCGACCCCGCGGTCCCGTTCGTTCTCTTCCCCGCGGAGGGCTCCGAGGGTGTGGCGAGCGACGCTATCGGCGCGGGCGTGACGGATTACGTGCCGCGTCGGTCGACCGACGACTGCTACGAGGAACTCGCAGAGGCGTGCTGTGACGCGGGCGACCAGTACCTCGCGGAAACCGACGTCGCGATGTTGAACGACCTCGCGCGCAACGTCTACGAACGCATCACGGGCGCCTTCTTCGCCGTCGACCGCGACTGGAAGTTCACGTATCTCAACCCGGAAGCCGAAGAACTGCTCGACGTGCGCGCGGAGGACGTCATCGGGGAGAACCTCTGGGACGCGTTCTCCGAGGCCGTCGGAACGACGTTCTACACGGAGTACCATCGCGCGCTCGCGACGCAGACGGCGACGACGTTCACGGAGTACTATCCGCCGCTCGAAACGCACTTCGAGGTGCGGGCGTTCCCCTCGGAGGACGGGCTCTCCGTACACTTCCGCGAGGTCGACCCGAGCGCGGACGACGTGGCGGACGGCGCGCACCTCCGCGAGTTAACGACCGTGCTCTCCTCGGACCTCGTGGACTCGATTCAGCGCGCGAAAAACGCCGTGAACGCCGCTAAATCCGACCCGGACCCCGAAACTATCGAGGAGATAGCGGAGGCGCTCGACCGGATGGACGAACTCGTCAACCACTCCATCACGCTCGCCGCGAACCCGCAGTCTTAGAGTTCGAAGTCGAGCGGATAGTCGGTGAAGTTCTCGTAGCCGTCCTCGGTGACGACCACGATGTCCTCTAACCGGACACCTCCGATTTCGGGGTCGTAGAGGCCGGGTTCGATGGTGACGATGTGGCCGGGCTTGAGTTCGTCCGTCGCTCCGGTCGACACCGCGGGTCCTTCGTGGACGTCGAGGCCGACGCCGTGGCCGGTGCTGTGGATGTACCCCGTTTCCGTCGTCGGGTCGCTGCGCAGGGTGGGGTGGCCGGCGTCCTCGTACACGTCACAGACGGCGTCGTGGACCTCCTCGCCGGTCGCGCCGGGTTCGAGCGCGTCGAACGCGGCGTCGAGCGCCTCCCGGGTGAGATCGTAGAATTCGCGGGCGTCCTCGCTCGCTTCACCCTTCACGAACGTCCGCGTCATGTCCGCGTGGTACTTCGTCTCCTTGTCGCGCGGGAAAATGTCGATGATGATGGTCTCGTCCGCGCGCAGCGGCCCGCTCCCGCGGTCGTGGGGGATGGCGGCGTCCGACCCGCACGCGACGATCGTCTCGTCCAGACTACAGCCGTGTCGCAGGAGCGTCACCTCTATCTCCTCGCGGACGCGCTCGGAGGTGAGCGGTTCGCCGTCGTGGTAGAGCGTGCCGTCGCGCACGTCCGCGGATTCGATGAGGTCTTGGGCGGCGTGCATCGACGCCTCGTTCGCCTTCTGCGCTTGTTTCACGTACTCGACTTCCTCGTCGGTCTTCACCGCACGGATATCCCCGACGGTGTCGTCGTCGTCCGGCGACACCCCGAAATCCCGCGACCGGAGGCCGTCCGCCGACGACAGCGGGAATCGCGCGTTCGTCAACACCGCGGAAACGTCGAACTCGGAGAGCAACTCGTCGTACACCAGGTCGCGCGCCGTCTCCGGATCGTGTTCCTGGCGTTTCTGCTGGTAGTCGTAGTCGGAGTACCGCTTCACGACGTCCGCGCGCGACTCGTTTTTCGCGCGGGAGTATTCGAGCCCGGAGACGAGCACGACGGTTTCGTCGGGCGTGTAGAGCGTGACGAAGGGGTCGCTCGCGTCGAATCCAGAGAGGTAGAGTTGGTCGGAAGTCGAGGAGTCCGCGTCGAGGAGGAAGCCGTCCGCGCCCGCGTCGTCGAGGGCGTCGTCCAGCGCACTGAGGTCAGGGTCCATACCGAATGAGTCCCGGGGCGCCGACCAAAACGCTACCGCCTCCGGAACGCCTACGTCACCGTCTCCCGTCCACTCGCTATGGACGTCACGGTCGCACGTTCCCGCGTCCGCGGGAACGCCCACGCCCCCCCGTCGAAGAGTTACACGCACCGCGCGATACTCGCCGCCGGGTACAGCGACAGCGCGATAGTACGGAACGCACTCGACAGCGCGGACACACGAGCGACCAGACGCGCAGTCGAGTCCTTCGGAGGGAGCGTCGAGGACGACGACGTCCTCAAAATAACGGGATTCGACGGCAGACCGGACGTCCCCGACGACGTCATCGATTGTGCGAACAGCGGCACTACCACCCGTCTCGTCGCGGGCGCGGCGTCGCTCGCGGACGGTCTCACCGTTCTCACGGGTGACGAGTCGCTCCGCTCGCGACCCCACGGCCCGCTCCTCGACGCCATCGACGATTTGGAGGGGCGCGCGGACAGCACGCGCGGGAACGGACAAGCCCCGCTCGTCGTCGGCGGCCCGATCACGGGCGGCACCGTGGCGATGCCGGGCGACGTGTCCAGTCAGTTCATCACGTCGCTGTTGATGGCGGGCGCGGTGACGGAGGACGGTGTCGACATCGACCTCACGACCGAACTGAAATCCGAACCGTACGTCGATATCACGCTCGACGTTCTCCGCGACTTCGGCGTCGACGCCACTCGGACCGACGACGGCTACACCGTTCCGGGCGGCCAGACCTACGACCCCGCGGGCGGCGAGTATCGGGTACCGGGGGACTTCTCCTCGGCCTCCTACCTGCTCGCCGCGGGTGCGCTCGCGGGCGACGACGAAGTTACCGTCCGCGGTATGTACCCGAGCGAACAAGGTGACAGCGCCATCCTCGACGTGCTCTCCCGGATGGGCGCGAGCATCGACTGGGACGAGGAGACGGGCGAAATCGAGGTCGCCCGCGCGGACTTGACCGGTGTCGAAGTGGACGTCGGCGACACGCCCGACCTCCTCCCCACCATCGCCGCCGTCGGCGCGGCCGCGGACGGCACGACCCGCATCGTGAACTGCGAGCACGTCCGGTACAAGGAGACCGACCGCGTGTCGGCGATGGCCGACGAACTGGCGAAACTCGGCGCGGTCGTCGAGGAAGAACACGACACGCTCACCGTCCACGGCGGCCGGAGCGACCTCTCGGGGGCGCGCGTGAAGGGCCACGACGACCACCGCATCGTGATGTCCCTCGCGGTCGCCGCGCTCGTCGCCGAAGGCGAGACCACCATCGAGGGCGGCGAACACGTCGACGTCTCCTTCCCCGACTTCTTCGACGCGCTCTACGAACTCGGAGCGAGCGTCGACAGAGACTAATCCACGTCATTCTTCACGGCCGCCTCCGTCGACCCGGACGTGTTACGCTCCTCCCTCGCGGACGACCTCGCCGCGAACGAACTCGCACCGGGGTACGTCCGCCCCGACTACGACGGCTACTGTTTCGCGAACGTCCCCGGAACGGCGGGCCGCGTCCTCGGGTCCGACGTCGCGCCCGCGCTCCCCGACGACGTGTTCGCGGACGTGGACACAGACCCCTCGACCGTCGTCGTCGTACTCGTGGACGCGCTCGGGTTCGACCACGCATCCGCTCTCACGGACGAACACGACCTGATGGCCGCGTTCGCGGACGAAGGGACGGTGACGCCGCTCACGAGCACGTACCCATCCGAGACGGCGGCGTGCGTCACGACGATGCAGACCGGTCGGTATCCGGTCGAACACGGCCTGCTCGGCTGGAACGCGTACGACCCCGAAGCGGACGCCGTGTACGCGTCGCTCCCGTTCCAGGCGGCTGACGGCGGCGACCTCGAACTCGACCCGGAGGAGATGGCGGACGGCGACACGGTGTTCGACCGGCTCGCGGCGGACGGCGTTGACTGTCACACCGTGCAGGCGTTCGAGACGCCGACGGACGCCGCGACCGACCACACCATCGAGACGCTCGGGGAGTTCGCTGCGACGCTCGCGAACGTCGTGGAGGACGCCGCAGACGAGGAACGGTCCTTCGTCTACGCGTACTATTCCGACGTGGACAGCACTGGACACCACGTCGGCCCCGACCATCTCGCGTACCGGACCGAGGGGTACGCGGTGCTGTCCGCGCTGGAGCGCGCGTTCGCCGACGTGTCCGAGCGCGCCGCGAGCGAGACGCTATTGACGCTCACAGCCGACCACGGACAGGTCGATACCACGGGCGGGCGCGTGGCGCTGGAATCCGTCGACGGCGTGCTGGACGAGGTGGCGACCGACCGCTCGGGCGTCCCGCTCGTTCTCGGCGCACCCCGGAACGTCCACTTCCACGTCGACGGCGACCGTTCACGGGTCCGGGAGGCGCTCGAATCGCTCGACGCACTCGTATACACGAGGGAGGAAGCGCTCGATATCGGGCTCTGGGGGCCGGGCGAACCCGGGCCGGCGTTCGAGCGGAACTGCGGCGACCTCGTCGCGATACCCCGGGAGGGCGCGCTGTGGTATCGCGAGGGCAACGACGAACTCGACCTCGTTGGAATGCACGGCGGTCTCAACGAGCGCGAGATGCTCGTGCCGTTCGCGGCGGCACGGCTCTCCGACTTGGGCTGACACGGGGCCCTATTCTTCGCACGCCGGTCGGGCCACGGATTTCGCGGGGCCGACGCGCGGTTTTCTCACGTCACGTCCCCCGTTGGTCCCGTTTTCCGTCTTGAACGTTCGGTTGCGGGTAGTACAAACCCTAAATGCGACGGCGTCCGAGAGGGAGGTATGAACGGCAATCGCTTCGGTCGCCTGTTCCAGGTGACGACGTACGGGGAGAGCCACGGCCCCGGGATGGGGGTCACCGTCTCAGGCTGTCCCGCTGGTCTCGAACTCTCGGAGGAGGACGTGCAGCGCGAACTCGACCGCCGGAAGCCCGGTCAGTCGATGATAACGACCTCGCGGGGGGAGCCGGACGAGGTGTCGATTCAGTCCGGACTGCAGGACGGCTACACCACGGGCACCCCTATCGGGATGACCATCGAGAACAAGGACGCGCGCTCGGGGAAGTACGAGCCATTCATCACCGCACCCCGGCCCTCGCACGGCGACTTCACGTACTCGGCGAAGTTCGGGACGCGCAACTGGGGCGGCGGCGGCCGGTCCTCGGCCCGAGAGACGGTGAACTGGGTTGCGGCGGGCGCTATCGCGGACAAAATCCTCGAATCGGAGGGTATCGAGGTGAAAGCGCACGTCAACCAGATCGGCGACATCGAAGCGCCCGAGGTGTCCTTCGAGGAGATTCTGGAGCACTCGGAGGAGAACGACGTGCGGTGTGCGCACCCGGAGACGGCCGAGCGAATGCAGGAGCGCATCGAGGAGTATCAGGAGGAAGGCGACTCCATCGGCGGGTCGATCTACTTCGAGGCACAGGGGGTGCCGCGCGGTCTGGGCGCGCCCCGGTTCGACTCCGTGGAGGCGCGTCTCGGGCAGGCGCTCATGTCGGTGCCGGCGTCGACTGCGTTCGAGTTCGGCCTCGGGAAGGATGCGCGCGAGTACACCGGTTCCGAGCGCAACGACGACTGGGAGTTCGACGAGAACGGTGAGCCCGTTCCCGTGGAGAACGACCACGGCGGCCTCCAGGGGGGAATTACGACGGGCGAGCCGATTTACGGCGAGCTCACGCTGCACGCGCCGACGTCTATTCCGAAAGAACAGCAGACGGTGGACTGGGAGACTGGCGAGGAGAAGACGGCGCAGGTCATCGGCCGCCACGACCCCGTCCTCCCGCCGCGCGGCGTCCCCGTTGTGGAGGCGATGGTGTCGCTGACGCTCGTGGACTTCATGCTCCTCGGCGGACGCATCAATCCGGACCGCCTCGACGACCGGCCGGGCGAGTACGACACCGACTACCACCCGAGCAGTCCGCGAAACGAGTAGCGTCTGAAGCGAGGCGTCACCCGCGTGTCGCGCGGTACGCGGTCCCGTCGAATCGGACTTTTCGGGGCGGGTTGTCGTAGCCCAGAACGTTGTCCACGACGCTCTCGTCGGTGCGGAGTTCGACGCGCGTGACTCCGGAGTCGAAGAACGGGAGGGTGTTCTGGAAGCCGCGGTTGTAGGGCTGCATCACCTGTTCGGAGATGAGACGCAAGTCGGCCGTGTCCGCGCGTTCGACAACGAGCGTCCCGCGGTCGCTCCCGGCGTTTTCGTAGCCGTCCGAAGTGACCGTGACGGTCGCTCCCTCTCGCGTGGCTGAGGCGTCGTCCGTCGGCGTCACCCCTACTTCGGGCGCGGCGATGTCGAGCAACGCGGCGTGTGTCGGCCCGTCCTCGCGGTGCATGTTCACCTCGAACGCGTACCGACCGCCGCCGAGGTGGCCGACCGCGATGGCGTCGTCGCAGAAGACCGGTTCGCCGTCGAACGCGTGCAACGACCACGTGTGCGTGTCACCCGGCGCGAGCGGCGTTAGCGGAACCGGAACCCCCCGCGGCGCGATTCGATACCACTCGCCGTCGACGCGCTTGTCCAACTCCCAGTCGTAGACGTTCCCCGTCAACGACTCCGTCAGATAGTTGTGGAGCGTGAACTCGACCTCCCCGGGGGCGTCGAGTCGTTCGGGACTCGCCTGGAGATACGTCTCCGTTTCCGTGGTGGCGTCGTGATACCAGCGAACGCCGTTCTCTTCGAGCGGTGGTGGTGACGCGCCCGCGAACCGAGCGGGCTCCGTCGGACCGGGCTGGGACGTCTGCCACGCCACGAGCGAAAATCCGTACTCGGAGTGACCGAACCGGTATCGACCGGTCGAGAATCGGTCCGCGGTGTCGTCGTCGGCCACAACCGCGAGCTCCGCGACGAGGGTGTCGCCAGCGTCGACTTTTACCGCGCGCGGCTGCCAGTCGCCGGGTGCGTCGTCGAGATACCAACCGCCGTCGTCCGCGCGGGCGACTGCCGGTGTCTTAGTCGCGAACTCGTGGTTCTCGGTCGGAGCGAGGTAGATTCCGTGGTCCGCGCCGAAGTCGGGGCGCGCGAACGGCGTCGAGTCGAACGGTCCGACGCCGTCGAGTTCCCTCGCGGTATCGTACTCGGTGTCGTTCGTCAGCGTTGCGGTGACGCGCGCCGGGTGGTCCGCGGTCGCCGTGGCCGACAGCCACGCCTGCACGACGAGTCCAGATGGGAGGCGCGCCCGTCCGTCCAGTAACGAGAGCGTGCGGTCTCGCGTCTCGAAGACGGCGGTCGTCGCGTCACCCACCCCGAGGTCGGGTGGTTCGGGAGCGTCCTTCCGTCGTGTCGTGGTTCGCGTTCCATCCGTCGTCTCAGTCGTGCGAGTCGTTCGGTGCGTCGTGTCGGTCGTAGCGGAGTCGGGGAGACCGCTACACCCGGCGATGATGGCGGCCCCGGCCGCAATCGAGGAGAGCAGTGCGCGACGGCGCATACGGACTGGTCGAACGCGGCAACTAAACGGCTTCTGGAGGCGAAAACGGCTCTTTCACCATAACGCAGCGGCTTTACGGCTATCGGCCTAGACGTTCGGTGATGGACGCGCGGCAGGACACACAGCGCAACCCGTACGGGATGGACGAGGACTGCCGGAACTGCCCCGAACTGGCCGACGTCCGCGAACGCGTCGTCCACGGGTACGGCGACGTCGGCGCGGACTTCGTGTTCGTCGGCGACGCCCCGAGCGCCTCCGCGGAGCGGACGGGCGTTCCGTTCACCGGCGACGAGGACGGCGAACGGTTCCAGAACATCCTCGGCCACCTCGGCCTCAACCGCAGCCTCCCCACGAGCGACGAACCCGAACTCGAGAACGCCTACCTCCTCTACCTCGCGCGCTGTCGCCACCCCGACCGCGACCCCACCGACGACGAAATCCACGCCTGCGACGCCTACCTCACCGCCGACATCCGCATGATAAACCCCGAAATCATCGTCCCCGTCGGCGAACGCGCGCTCCGCGAAATCGCGACCGAGTACACCACCACACCCGCCGCCGAACTCAGCGTCGACGACCACCACGCCGAGAGCATCCGCGGCCGCGGGTTCGAACTCGTCCCCATGAAACACCCCGGCGAGATGACCGACGACGAGCAAGAAGAATTCATCACGCACTTCCTCGACCTGATGGACTCCGACTACCGTCAGACGAAGGGACGCCGCAGCAGATAGCGGAGTTCCCGACTACGGTGGCGTCCGTGACCACGCGCGGTACGCCACGAGAATTCGAACGGCCGTCCGCAGTCTCCCTACTCGTCCTCGCTGTGGTGGCACCGGGCCGTTAGATAGAACCGCTCACGAATCGATACTCCGAGAACATGTATCGGCGGAACCTTCTCAGCGCGGCCGGCGTCGGACTGCTCGGCGCACTCGCGGGATGTGAAACAGCCAGTGAACCGACACCGACGCGCACTCCGGAACCAGCGGCGTCAGTCCTTCGTATTCAGATCGAGAACGCCGACGACACCACCCACGACGTCGTCTTCCGGCTGAAAACCCAGTCACCGGACTACGACGTCTCCGAACTCTTCGACGCGACAGACATCCCCCCGGGAACGATTAGAACCCTCCCCCCGCGAGAACTACGGAAGGGCACCTACGAACTCGAAATCGAACTCCCGCGCGGCACCTGGACGTATCGCTGGGCGGGCTACGAGTGCCCCGAAAAACTGTTCGAGATCCACCTATCCCCGGACGGCCACAGAGTCGCCGACCGCTGCCCCGCCGATAACTAGAGACGGCTTCTTCCGAGAGAGTTCCGCACCCGACCCGCCGAACCTCCAAATCCCACTATCTCACTTCACGCTCACGATGGACGGAGACATGCGTCTCCGTCGTCGTTCGCGTAAAACCGGTGAGGCTGGGATTTGAATTGAGCCAGACTTCGCTCCGCTCGTCTGGCGTACTCAAATCCCAGTGACCCCGCGTCTTCTCCAGGGAGACGCGCAGACGAGACTGCGCGTCTGGAGTTCGAAGAACGCGGTGAGGCTGGGATTTGAACCCAGGAGGCTTGCGCCACCAGTTTTCAAGACTGGCGCAATAGGCCGCTCTGCCACCTCACCACGCGTGGACGGAGGGTGACGGGAAAGTTCAAGGTGTCGTTCCCGTCTTCGGTTACGAGAACGCTGCGAGCACGTCGTCGTGGGTGTCGTTGGCGGCGAGGGCGAGTTTGAGTTTGAGTCGGGCTTTGTGCGTGGGGAGGTCTGCGGCGAACGCTGCGCCGTGCTCGCGGAGGCGTTCGCCGCCGCCGTTCGCGCCGTAGACGGGTGCGGTGCGGCCGGCGTGACACCGCGACGTGACGACGACGGGAATCTCGTCGGCGACGTCCGCTACGACGCTCGCGATGTCGGAGGTGGCGTTCCCGAGGCCGGTGCCTTCGAGCACAAGGCCCTCTGCGCCCGAGTCGACGGCGGCCGTCGCGAGCGTGGCGTCGACGCCGACACCGCTTTTCACCATCGCAACCGAGGCGTCGAGGCTCGTCGCGTCCATCGCGTCCGTCTCGCTCCGGGGCGGGCGGTGGACGTGGACGCCGGTGTGGTCGACGGACGCGACGGGGCCGCGGGTCGGCGACGCGAACGTGTCGAGTTTCGACGTGTGCGTCTTCGTCACCGCGCGCGCCGCATGCACCTCGTCGTCGAACACGACGAACACGCCGGACGCGTCCCGGTCCGTGAACGCGTGCGCCGCTTCGAACGTCGCGCGGAGGTTCGCGGGGCCGTCGGGACTCGTCTCGTCCGGCCGGCGTTGTGCGCCCGTGAGGAACACGGGCGTCTCGGGTCGCCGCGCGGCGTCGAGATAGTACGCGGTTTCCTCCATCGTATCCGTCCCGTGCGTGATTACTACTGCATCTACGCTCGGGTCGGCGTCGAGTTCCGCGACCCGGTCGCCGATGGTTTCGAGCGTCCCCTCGGTGAACTCGAAACTCGGCAGTTGGACCACGTCTTCGACCGTCAGTGACGCGTTCGCGTCGAGTCCGGGCACCGCGTCGAGGATGTCCGTTCCGGTTCGATTCGGGCGAGCGCCGGCGTCCGATTGCGTGCTGGCGATGGTCCCGCCGGTTCCCAGTACGGTGACGCGCATACAGGGGGCTTTCCCGACGCGTACAAAAACGCTCCGCTCGGCCCGGTCAGGCCCGCGTGAGACCGTCGTCGGCGACGCTGAGGCCGAGTTCCGTGAGATACGACGTGGTGTGCGTCGGGACGATGCGGCCGGCGCGACGGCGCGCCGACAGCACGGCGAGGAGGGTTTCGAGGTCGCGCCCGGTCGTCACGAGCGTTCGGTGCGCGAGGAAGTCGACGTCGAGGTCGGCGTCTCGGGCGCGCGCCGCGAACGTATCCACGACGGGCGTCGTGTACGCGCCGGCGAAGTCGATTGGTTCCGCGAATCCCGCGTAGTGGAGTTCGCCGCGGTCGCTCGGCCCCAGAACGACGTCGCGGCGTCTGAGTTTCATCGCGGCGCTGTCGAGGTCTTTGCGCGCGAGCAGGGGGGCGCGCGGGTCGACCAGGGCGACGGTCGTCGCGTCCTCGTCGCGGAGCAGGTGGGTGACGGTGTTCCCGACGCGCGCCTCGTGCGAGGACCCGACCTGCACCTCGAATCGCACGTCGTCGGGGTCCTCCACGGCGTCCTCGACGATGTCGCGGAGTTCCGATTCTGGGTCGCCGCCCGTCTGGTGTTCGGTCGGAAGGAGGTCCTCGGGGCGGTAGTTGACGAGCAAACTCCCGCCGCTCTGGACGGCGGCGGTGCACGCGTCTGCGACCATCGCTTCGTACAGCCCGGTCGCTTCCGATTCCGTGAGCGGCGACGTCTCCGGGAGTTTTGAGAGGACGAGGCCGTCGCGCGGCGGGTCGACGGGCAGGACGTGAACGGTCATGTCTCTCTCTCCGACGGCGGACGGCTAAAGCCCGGTGATTAACTGATAAGACCCCCCGCCGAGTCGTACCGGTATGGACTGGACGCGACTCCTCGGTGGTCTCGCTGTGCTCGGTATCGCGCTCGGCGTGCTCGGCGGTCTCTCCCGACTCGCCGTGGACACGACGGCGGCGACGGCGTTCTCCCCGACGGCCGCGCTCGTCGCGGTCGTCGTCGGCTGGGGCGTCGTGTTGCTCGTCGCGCTCGCGGGCGCGTCCGGCGCGGCGACGAAGACGACGACGTACTGGTAAGGCCGAACGATACCGCGAAAGATGGCTTTTTGACCCCCGGAATCCAACCCCGGAGTATGGAAGACATGTACGACCCGTCGGGACGTGACTGGCCGCACGACCCGGACGGCGAGGAGGGAAGCGAGGGAGGCCGCAAGTACGGCATGGCCGTCCTCTCGAAGAAGATCGACGAAGACGAGGACTTCCCGCTCCAGAAATCGGAGTTCGTCGAGGAGTACGGCGACGACCCCGTTCGCATCAACTTCGAGAAAGTCGTCTCCGTCTCCGACATCTTCGAACACGTCGAACCGGACGAGTTCGAGACGAAAGTCGAGTTCTGGAAGAAGGTCGGTGACGGGATGCGTTCGGGCGGCCTCTGGGAGTTCAAACCGTCTGCGTAACCGGCGTCAGTAGTTACAGGCCGTTGTCGGCTTCTCGGGCGGCCCACTCCGCGATGGTGCCGCTCTCTGCCTGCACTTTCTCTTCGAGGAGGTTCACCGCCACGCTGTTCGCGCCCTCCGGGATGATGATGTCGGCGCTCTTCTTCGTCGGTTCGACGAACTGTTCGTGCATCGGTTTCACCGTCGAGAGGTATTGGTCGATGACGCCTTCGAGTTCTCGGCCGCGTTCGAGCACGTCGCGTTTGATGCGGCGGAGGATGCGGACGTCGGCGTCGGTTTCGACGTAGATGTGGAGGTCGAGCATGTCGTTGACGTCGTCGTCGTAGAGCGCGAGAATCCCCTCCAGGACGAGGACGTCCGTGGGTTCGACGGTGACGCGTTCTTCCCGGCGGAGGTGTTCGGCGAAGTCGTACTGCGGCATCTCGACGGCCTGCCCGGAGAGGAGGCTGTCGAGGTGGTCGCGGAGGAGCGGCCACTCGAACGCGTCGGGATGGTCGTAGTTCGCGTCTGCGCGCTCCTCGAAGTCGAGGTGACTGAGGTCCTCGTAATAGTTGTCGAGCGGGACGCGCGTCACGGCCTCGCCGACGTTCTCGGTGACCTCGCGTGCGACGGTTGTTTTCCCGGCACCAGTCCCCCCGGCGATGCCGATGGCGAACGACGGAATCGTCATTACACGTTGGGAGTCGCGAGGACGGTTTAGGGGCTTCGCTCCGAACGTAGAAGATGGTCTCGGGGGTGAATAAGCCTGCCGGAGAAACCGTTTAGTCGCGAGCTGTGTTACCCGTTAACATGAACGACCTGCCAGTGCGGGAGGTGATGACCCGCGACTTCGTCGGCGTGAGCGAATCAGACGACCTCCTCGAGGCCGTTCGAACCATCCGGAACGCGGACGCGACCGGCGCGCTCGTCCTCCGCGGCGGCGAACCCGTGGGCTACCTCTCCGCGGGCGCGGTCCTCGACCACCTCGTCGACGCCGGCGGTTTCGACACCACCGTCGCCGAGGTGATGGCGGACGTTCCACCCTCCATTCGCCCCGAAACGTCCGTCGCCGCCGCGAGCAATCAACTCGCGGAAGCGAACGCGGACCACGTCGTCGTCGCGAACGGCGAAGGCGTCCTCGGTTTGCTCGACGCGCGAGACGTCGCGCGCACCGCTCCCGAACCAATCGCGGCTCCCGCGGGAGACGGAAACCCCCCGCCCGCAGAGCCCGACGACAGAGTGGGCGAACACGACGACACGTACTCTCAACGGAGCGTTTGCGAGGTCTGCGGGGCGCTCGCGGAGAGTCTGTCGAACGTGAATGGGCAACTCGTCTGCGCGGACTGCCGAACGGTTTGACATCCTCCTCCGCCTTCAGGCGGAGTAATCCCACGGCACCGCGCCGCTGGATTGGGATATTATGGTTTGCAGTCTGCCACTTGTGCCTGCGGTTGGAATCCGCTGGACAAGTCATATAGGTAGACTCCGGGCTGTGCCAACCAGCCGGTACTCCTATCTCCGTCCAAACTGGCCGAAGATTCGGAGTTACTTTCGCTATTGTTGATGTCGAGACGGATGTTCTCCGCCCCATTCACGTCAGCGTTGAACGCCTCGTCGTGTTCCTCACACACGTACAGGCCGCGCTCAACACGCTGACTCTCGTCTTCTCTACCGCACACACAACACGTCTTGCTCGTATCGCGCTCAGACACTTCTACGACCTCGATGCCCTCGACTTTGGCCTTGTACTCAAGAATGGACGTAAAACGGTCGAACGCCCACCCGTGTAAGTCAAGGTTCCCGTGCTTACCCCAGTTCTTCGACTCACCGTTCTCGTCGTCACGGACACCAGCGAGTTTCCCAACGTTGATGCGGCCAACTTCCTGCTCGACACACCGTTCAACGATGCGTTTCGCTAAGGAGTGGAAGAAGTGGGTTCGGCGCTCTGACCACTTCGCATGGAGTCGAGTGGCTTCTTCCCCACCGGAGTCATCACACTTGGCGATTTCTTTCGGGAAGTAGTAGCCGTCCTGTTTGAGTCGGTTACCGGGGTACAGGTCGGCTTCCTCTGTACTGTACGCGACCGCCGCGAAGTTACAGATACCGAGGTCAACACCCGCCGTCTCGTCACCGGGAGCGTCGGACGTCTCCACTTCGTGCTTACACACTAAGTGCAGTTCCCATCGCCTCTTTGCCTTGTCGTAGACGGCTCGAACCTGTTGCAGATTCTCAACCGTGACTTCGGGACGAGTCTCGTAGTCAACAAGGATGTATTCCCACGCTCTCGGATGTTCCTTGTGGTTCGCGCCTTTCGACAGGCGGACTCGCCCGTTTTTGGTGTCGTGACGGATACCTTTCTGCTTCCACGTCACGGTCGAACGAGGGTGTTCTTCGTGGACGCGGTGGCCTTCTGAGTCGTAGTAGTTGCGTTTGCGGTAGCCGGGCGGATTCGCACGAGAGTCGGTCTTGCGTTTGCCGTACCACGAGTTGAAGGCTTCAGCGAGTTCCTCCAGAACGCGCTGACTGGACTGCGAGTGCAGTCCCTTGTATTTTGAGTGAGTCTTCAACTCGCGTTTCAAGTCCGAATCGTCGGGAATCTCGCCCGTGTCCTCCCACACTTGGCGGGACTGGTAGTTCGCAACGTTCCACAGTTTCGATGCACTCCACCCATGTCGGTCGAGCGAGTCCTCCACCTGCCGGTGGTTGAGGATTTTCGCCCGGTAAGTGCGGTGGATATGCATCGTGGAACGCTTCCATAATTAGTTATGTGGCGTTCTATTGTAAAATTTTGGATCAAGCGTGGAATATCCAACCGAGCGTTTGTACGGTTGACTGTGTAGGAAGTGTCGGATTCATCCCACGCCTAAATGCGCGGGTATTCTCCTTGATTCTGTATAAGAACGCATATACGGGGGCCGGGCCAGCACTCCAACAATGGCGATTCGGACTCTCGACGACCTCGACGCGACCGGACGACGCGTGGGGGTCCGCGTGGACATCAACAGCCCGCTCGCTTCCGACCGCAGTCTCGCCGACGACGCCCGCTTGCGCGCGCACGTCGAAACGCTCGACGAACTCTTAGACCGTGGCGCGCGCGTCGCCGTGCTCGCCCATCAGGGCCGTCCCGGTGGCGACGAGTTCGCGCGCCTCGAACCGCACGCCAGTCGCTTGAACGAACTTCTCGACGGCCCCGTCTCATACTGTGACGCGACGTTCTCCGCCGAAGCCCGGGACGCCGTGAACGCTCTCGACGACGGCGAAGCCGTCCTCTTGGAGAACACGCGATTCTACAGCGAGGAGTACATGGAGTTCGATCCCGAGCGCGCGGCCGAAACCTTCCTCGTCGACCGGCTCTCGCCCGTGCTGGACGCGTACGTCAACGACGCGTTCGCGGCCGCGCACCGAAGCCAGCCCAGTCTCGTCGGCTTCCCCGCCGTCCTCCCCGCGTACGCGGGTCGCGTGATGGCGTCCGAGATCGACGTGCTCGGCGGCGTCGACGAGAAACCCGACCCCCGCATCGACATCGTCGGCGGCGCGAAAGTCCCCGATTCGTTGAGCGTCGTGCGCCACGTCCTCGAACACGACCTGACGGACGCGGTGCTCACCGCGGGCGTCGTCGCGAACGTCTTCTTGCTCGCCGCCAGCGTCCAGATCGGTGACGCGAGCGCGCAGTTCGTCCGCGACAAAGGCTACTGGGACGAAGTCGGGCGCGCCGCCGACCTCCTCGACGGCTACCGCGACCGCATCCACCTCCCGACGGACGTCGCCGTCGAACGAGACGGGGCGCGCGTCGAACTCGACCGGGACGAACTCCCGCCCCGCGATGGCGAGGCCGTGATGGACATCGGCCACGACACAATCGCCGAATACGCGGACCTCGTCGAGGACGCCGGTACCGTCGTCCTGAACGGGCCCGCGGGCGTCTTCGAGGACGAGACGTTCGCCGACGGGACGCGCGACCTCTTCACCGCCGTCGCCGACTCGGACGCGTACAGCGTCGTCGGCGGCGGGGACAGCGCGGCCGCCATCCGGCGGTTCGAGATAGCGGGCTTCGACCACGTGAGCACGGGCGGCGGCGCGGCGCTCCGCATGCTCACCGGCGAACCCCTCCCCGCGATCGACGCGCTCGACCAGTGAGAGTCGAACCCGCGACCACCGCGGACGTCGATACGCTGACCGAGCAGTGGGTCGCGCTCTGCGACGACCAGCGCGAACACGGCACGCACTTGCTCGCGGACGCGAACCGCACCGCCGCCCGCAGCGTCCTCGCCCAACGCGTCGCCACCGACCAGGTGCTCGTCGCGCGCGACGACGCCACCATCGCCGGGTTCGTCACCTACTACATCGAGGACGGTCTCTACGCCGAAGACGCGACCCGCGGCACCATCGAGAACGTCTACGTCGCGCCCGAACACCGCAATCAGGGCGTCGGCACCCGCCTCCTCGACGCCGCCGAACGCGAACTCGAAGAACGCGGCGCGGACGTCCTCAACATCGCCGCGATGGCCCAAAACACCGCCGCGCGACGCCTCTACGAATCCCGCGACTACACCACCCACCGCGTCGTCATGGAGAAATCGACGCGAAACGATAACCACACAAACGAGGAGGGATAACTCCCACTCGCGCCAAGGGAGCTTGGGCGGTTCAAGCACTCGATTTGTAATCGAGAATTCGAGGGTTCAAATCCCTCCCTTGGCTTACGCGAACTCGAAGAGTTCGCGCCGTCCGTGCGGCGAATCCTCGTGTTCGCCCCACGACTTCTGTCCGAACGAAGTGAGAACGAACGGCGACAGGTGGGATTCTGAACGTAGTCAGGCGAGCGGAGCGAGTCTGACGTGCGTTCAAATCCCTCGACTTACGACGTCTCGCTACGTTCGACCTCGACCAGTGCCGAGCGGTTGCGACCCGCGAGGCGTCTTCTGTTCGAGCGAACGAGTGAGGAGAACGCTAGGGATTCCAGGGCGCGTGACTCGTATGTTGGCCTCGTTTTGTTCGTTTGGTGTGGTGTTGGCGGCGGTGGCTTTGGACTGCATAACAAAGGCCCGTATCGGTAATGTCGTGGTATGGCCGTTCGTCGACATGTCTCGGGTTCGAGCGTCGTCGTGCCTGCCGTGGACACGGCGAGCAGCACCGCCGCTATCCGGTCTCTCGGGCGGGCCGGTGTCCGGGTCGTCGGGGTCTCCGAACACGAGACGCCGCCGGGGTTCGCGTCCAAGTATTGCGAGGAAACGGTCGCCGTTCCGGACCCGGAGTCGGATTTGTCGGGGTACGGGGCGGCGCTCCTCGGCCTCGCGAAGCGTTCGGACGTCGAGACGATTCTCCCGCTCTGTGAGGAAGACGTCTACGTTCTCGCGCGGAACAAGCAAGCGTTCGCGGCGCACGTCGGCACCCCGTGGCCGTCCTTCGAAACGCTCCGGGCTGTTCAGGACCGCGTGCGGCTGTTCGAGGCGGCGCGGAGCGCTGGCGTCCCCGCACCCGCGACGAGCGACTTCGACGACTGGGACGACCGGGACGCGGGGGTCGTCGTGAAACCCCGTTATACAGTTCCTAGCGACGAATACGACGCTCGATTCGCCGGCGTGTCGCCGGACGAGTATACGTCCGTGTACGTCTCGCCGGACGAGGAGGTGTCGCGCGACGACCTCGTCGCGGCCATGGGTCACGTCCCCATCGTCCAGGAGTACGTGTCGACGCCCGACGAGTACGGGTTCTTCGCGCTGTACGACCACGGGGAGGCCGTCGCGACGTTCCAGCATCGACAACGCCGCGGTTGGAAGTACTGCGGGGGGCCGAGCGCGTACCGTGAGTCCGTCGACATCCCGGAACTGGAGGCCGCGGGATTGCGTCTCCTCGACGAACTCGACTGGCACGGGGTCGCAATGGTGGAGTTCCTGCGAGACCCGGAGACGGGCACGTTCAAACTCATGGAGGTGAACCCCCGGTTCTGGTCGTCGCTCCCCTTCACGATACAGGCGGGCGTCGACTTCCCGGCCCTCTACTGGCAGCAAGCCACGGGAGGGTCGGTCGAGACGCCGCCCGACTACGACGTCGGCGTGGCCGGCCACCTGCTCTGGGGGGAAGTCCTCCACCTGCAGAGCATTCTCCGCGACGACTACCCGTTGGTCGAGCGGCCGTCCTTCCTCCGTTCGCTCGCTGACGTCGCCGGGTCGCTCGTTCGTTCACCCCGGTTCGACTATCTCGACCGCCGCGACCCGGGACCGTTCCTCCGAGACCTGCGAAACCGACTTCCGGTCCGACGGCTATTCTCTCCGGGAGCGACCCCGCACGCGCCGAGCGGCGAGACCGACGACCGACACGACGCCGCGGACGGCCGGTCCGACGACCCGGATCTCGCCACCGTCGACGGCCCCTGAAGGCGAGCCCGTCGTCTCACGGCATCCCGACCCACGAATATTTTACTCGGTTCGCGTACACGTTATCTCTGTGACCGAGCGATACAGCCCTGGCCTCGGAACGTCCGGAAACGACGATTTCGAGCGGTGTGCGGAGTCCGTTCGAACCGCACTGGACGTGGGGTATCGGCACGTGGATACGGCGCAGATGTACGACAACGAGGCGGCCGTCGGTGAGGGTATCGAGCGGTCGGACGTCGACCGCACGGACGTGTTCGTCGCGACGAAAATCCACCCGTCGAACCTCGCGTACGAGGATGTGCGCGAGACGTTCGCGGAGAGTCTGGAGCGCCTCGGAACCGAGTACGTGGACCTGCTGTACGTGCACTGGCCGATGAACACCTACGACGCGCCGGAGACGCTGCAGGCCTTCGACGAACTACACGACGAAGAGCGCGTGAGACACGTCGGCGTCTCCAACTTCTCACCCGAGCTGCTCGCGGAGGCGGTCGACCTGCTCGACGCGCCCGTGTACGCGAACCAGTTCGAGTGCCATCCATACCTCCCGAACGAGGGGTGGCGGGCGGCCTGCGAGTCGAACGACGTGACGCCGGTGGCGTACTGTCCGCTCGCGCGCGGCGCGATTCTGGACGACCCGGTGCTCGAATCCGTCGCCGCGGAGTACGACGTGACGCCCGCGCAGGTGTCGCTCGCGTGGCTGGACGCGAAAGACGTGGTGCCGATTCCGAAAGCCACGGGCGAAGGGCACATCCGCGAGAACTGGGAGAGCCGCGGGCTTTCGCTCGATTCGGACGACGTGGCGCGCATCGACGCCATCGAGACGCGAGAGCGCGTCATCGACCCCGCGGGCGCGCCGTGGAACGCGTAGGAACACGTAAAACGCCCGCCGGCCTACTCAGCAGTGTGGCACGGCCGCTCCGATTCAGGCAGGTAGAGGATTCGTGGACGCCAAGTCGAGTCCACGGACAGATTTATCGCTCGCTCGACGACAACATCGGAGCGACCAGCACGGACCCCCGTATCGACCCGCCGCGAGGATACGACGCGCAGCGGTTCGAAATGGACAACGGCGACCTCGCGCTGTTCGCGTGGCGGACGGACGGCCCGGGCGGATACTGGCTTGGGAACACGGAGACGCCGAGCGCGCTCTGGCGCACGGACAAAATCGGGTTCACGGACGCGCCCTACGACGTCGCACGGTGGGCTCAACGCGAGTTCCTCGCGGACCTCCTCGAAGACGAACCGTGGCTCGCGGAGTACGAGTACCTCGCGTGGTTCTTCCTCCCCGTCCTCTCCTCGAAAGACGGCCGGGAGACGACGCGGCGGTTTTTCCGCGAACACGCCGCAGGATTCCCCGACTCCGACCGGGAGAGCGCGCTCACCTTCTACGACGACTTCCTGAAGACGGGCGTGTTCGCTGACGACCGTCACGAGATGGCGTCCAAGCTAGGAACGAGTCCGCAGTTCGACTTCGTGCGGATGAGCGCGACGATGAGCGAGTTCAACGTCGCGTACCTCCTCACCGAAGCGGGCTACGACCTCACGCCCGAAATCGAGGTGTCCACCGGGCACTCGCTCGACTTCCGCGCGGCCGACGGCGACGTGTCCGCGCTCGCGGAGGTGACGCGACCGAACCCGCCCTCCAGACGCGCGGCTGACACCCCGGTGGCAGCGGTGAAGGACACCGTGGACACGAAGACGTCCGGCCAACTGAAGAAGCACGGCGGCGGCGCGGTTCTCTTCGTCGACTGTTCGGGCTTCTTCGCGGACGACTGGCGACAGGTCCTCGGCGAACGCCCGGACGTCGGCCATCGGCCCGCCGTGGTGTTCCGCATCCGGCCCGACGGCTCCGTGCAGGGGTACACGAAAGGTGGGGTTCCATTCGACCTCGGCCTCGGCGTGGAATCCGCGACTTCTTAGGCGAAGAGGCACCACGCACGTGTAGATGGACGAGTCCGCGTGGGAGTCAGTGTTCGGGTTCGACGAGCCGTACGCGAACCAGGCGGACGCGATAGAGACCGCGATAGACGTCGGCCGACGACAGGGATTCCTCGCGATGGAGGGGCCGTGCGGGACGGGGAAGACGATGGCCGCGCTCTCCGCGGGCGCGACGCTCGTCCGGGAGACGAACCGGTTCGAGCGCGTGCTCGTCGTCACGCCCGTCAAACAGCAGTTAGAACAGTTCGTCGCGGACCTGCGGACGATGAACGCGGGTCTCGACGAACCGCTGAACGGCGTCTCGCTCGTCGGCAAACGCGATCTGTGCCCGTACGGCCGGGAGGACGTGTTCCCGCGGGACGCGAGCGTGCACGAGCGATGCGAGGACTTGCGGGAGAACACCGCGGGACTGGTGGAGGGCGACTCCGGCGGGTCGAGCGGTGCGACGGAGGACGGGCTCGCGGAACTCCGGCCGGACGACGCACTGGACGAGGCTTGGTGGGACGCTGCAACCGCGCGCAGGCTCGCTCGGGAGGCGCGCCACGAGAACCCGGAGACCCTGTCGGGCGCGCTCGCGACCGCGGGCGCGGAGTCGCCGTACGTCACCCACCAGCCGAGCGCGCCGGACGAAGTGTCCGAGTCAGACGTCCTGTACTGTCCGTTCGAGGCGGACTGGTACGGCCGCGACAAGGGTTCCCCGATAGGGTTCGATGCAGGCGAGGAGCACGTCGTCACCGTGAACGAACTCCTGCCGGGCGCGGTCGAACACGGGACGTGCCCGCACCGCGCGCAGTCCGTCCTCCTTGAGCACGCGGACGTAATCGTCGGGAACTACAACCACCTCTTCGACCCGAATACCCGCCCGCTGTTGGAGGGGTTGCTGGACGATGGGACGTTCGTCGTGGTGGACGAAGCGCACCGACTCGAAGAGCGCGTCCGCGACCTCTTGAGCGACCGCGTGGGCCGTCACACGCTCGTTCGCGCTCGCAACGACTACCGCCAACTCCTCACGCGCGCCCGGCAGACCGCGGAGAACGAACGCGAGTTCGAGCGCCGCATCGCGGACTACGGCGCGACGTTGGACGACGTGGAGGACGCGAAGAACTTCATCGACGACCTCATCTCGTGGCTGGACGACCGCGTGGAGTCCTTCCTCAGCACCGAGTACGGCACGCTCGACCCCGACCGCCTCCCGGAACACGACCTCGAACTCCCCTTGCGCGACCCCGAGCGCGACGAACCGGACGCGCTCACCGAGTGGGCGGAGGACGCGGGGTACACCGGCGACCTGTGGCGGTCGCTCGACACCGTGGGGTCGGCCGCCGAAGCCGTGCTGAACGAGGGCGACGAGGACCGCCAGACCGTCTGCACCGCCGTCGGAACCATACTGCGCAACTGGTGGGAGCGCGACCACACGACGTTCTTCCGCGAGGTGGAATTGGAGCACGCGCCGAAGGACGCGAGCGCCGTCTCCCGAACCTACGAGCAGGCGTACACGCCCGCGCTCGTGACGTTCAACTGCATGCCAGCGGACCAGATTCGAGACGTGCTCTCGGACCTCGGCGGCGGCGTGCTGATGAGCGCGACCCTCGAACCCATCGACGTGTTCCGGGACGTCTCGGGTCTCGACGCGCTCGAACACGCGGAAAACAGACCCGTCGTGGAGCGGACGTACGACCTCGTCTTCCCCGAGGAGAACCGCGCCAGTTTCGTCGTGGACGCGGACCCGTTCACGCGGTCGAACCGAGGTGAACCCGGGGAGGCGACGCGGACGCGCGACCAGTACGAGTACGTCCTCCGCACCGTCGCGCGGTCGCCCGGGAACGTCCTCGTCTGCATGCCGAACTATCGGGAGGCGGCGTGGGCGGGCGACTACCTAGGCGACGTCGTGGAAAAAGAGGTGCTCGTGGATTCCAGTTCGTCGAACGAGGCGACGGACGAACTCAAATCGGAGTTCTTCGCGGGCGGCGGGAAAGTCCTCGTGACGAGCACGCGCGGGACGCTCACGGAGGGCGTGGACTACGACGGCGAGAAACTGTCTGCGTGTCTCGTCGTCGGCATCCCGCTCGTGAACATCGGGTCACCGCGCGTGCGTGCGGTCCGCCACGCCTACGGCGACGCGTTCGGCGAGGACAAAGCGTTCGAGTACGCGCTCACCGTGCCCGCGGTCCGCCGGTCCCGACAAGCGATTGGGCGCGTCATCCGCGGCGACGAGGAGGTCGGCGTCCGCGTGCTCGCGGGTCGACGCTACGTTGAGGGCGCGCGCCACTCCGTCCACGGCTACCTCTCTCCCGAGGAACGCGACGAGTTCGTGCGGATGTCGCCGGAGTTCCTCGACTCACAACTCGCGGGGTTTTGGCGCGACCGCAAGTGAGGTAACACGTCACAACCTACGGGGGGTATGGTCGATATTCGGACCCCTGACGAACGTGAATGCCTCTCCTGCGGTCGAAGCGAGGTGTGGGACGACGAAGCGGGCGCGTGGCGTGTCGACGACGACGTCGGGGACGTGTTCTGCGTCCACGACTGGAACGTCACCGGACAGTTCACGCCGGTCGAGTAGCCGCCACACCGTTCTCGGTCGAGACGTGTCTGGCTTCGCGGAGCGACCGCCACGAACCGGGCCGAGTGAGTTTCGAGTCGCCGAGCGACGCGTCCAATCGTCCCCTCTCGTCCGACTCTGGATGCGTCTAAAGTCGATTGTTGCAAAGACGACCGTCGAAACCACGGGCGTTTTGGCGGTCGGCCGCGAACGCCCCACCGTGTCCGAGCGCCGCCACGACCGACTCGACCGCCACCCGACGACCGGCCCCCGGAACTCGCTCCGGCACTGGCCGGACGCGGTCCACCCGCTCCGGGTCGCCCTCAACTACGCCGTCATCGTCCTCGCCCGCGCGAGTCCGAGCCTCCGATTGAAGAACTGGCTGTTTCGCACGTTCCTCGGGATGGACGTCGGCGAGGGCGTGTCGTGGGGGTTAGAGTCGACGCCCGACGTGTTCTGGCCGCAGTTGATAACCGTGGACGCGGACGCGATAATCGGCTACGACGCCACCCTCCTCTGCCACGAATTCCTCCAGGAGGAGTACCGTACCGGCGAAATCGTCGTTCGGGAGCGAGCGATGATCGGTGCGGGGGCAATCGTGTTGCCGGGCGTCGAAATCGGCGAGGAAGCACAGGTCGCGGCCAACAGTCTCGTAACCGAAGACGTCCCCGCTGGGGCGACGGTCGCGGGCGTCCCCGCAGAAGTCCTCTCCCGGGATTAGTCTCGGACGCGGACGACGCCCGACCGCATCACGAGGTGGTTCGGAATCACGTACTCGGTGCCGTCGTCCTCGATACGGGTGGCGAACACGTCTATCTCCTGAACGAACCCCTGCATGTCCTCGATGCGGATGGTGTCCCCGATGCCGTACGGTTCCGTGAGCAGGAGGTAGATGCCGGCCGCACCCGCGGCGAGCAAGTCACGGGTCGCGACGACAGTAAACACGATGACTGCGGCGAGATACGCGGCGAGCGCGATGACCAGCGCAGTGGTGGCGACGCCGAGCTGGCTGAGCGCGACGAGCGACGCGATGAAGACGACGCTGTACCGAGCGGTCACGGGGATGATACCGATTTCGGGGAGTTTCACGCCCCGCAGGCGTTCGCTCACCGCGAGCTCCGCTTTGTCACCGGCGACCAGACCGACCACGATGACGACGAGCGCGATGACGACGTTGGGAAGGTAGCCCGTCACCTGCACCCAGAGCGCCGTCGCGAGCGCGGGATTGACGACGCGAACCGCGAGCACCAGCGCGACACCGTAGATAATCCATCCCGAGACGCGCGCGACGAACGTCGTGGTAGACGTCCCGAACTTCCGCGCGGTGCGCTCGACGCTCGTCCCCTCCACGGCCTCGCCGACGCCGACCGCTTCGAGGACGCGTTCGTTCATCTTCCGCGCGAGGTACCCCGTCACGATGCCGAGCGCGACGATGACGGCGGCGAGAACGTAGCCGTAGTTGTCGACGACGAGCGGTGGCAGGTCCATCAGTACTCCTCCGGGTCGAGTTCGAGTACGAGTTCACCGCCCTTGAACGCGCGGACGAGCCCGTCGCTCTCCGAGAGGACGATTGAGACGGCGTTCGTGTCCCGCGTGATGGACGCCGCGGCCATGTGGCGGGTGCCGAGGCCTTTCGGGATGTCGACGCCCTCCGCGCTCGGTTCGAGGTAGCGGTACGCGGACGCGATCTTCCCCGAGTCCGTGATGACGAACGCGCCGTCCAGCCGCGAGAACTCCTTCAACATCACGTTCACGATGGGGTCGCCGACGTGGACGTGCGATTTCTCGAACGGATTGTACGAGAGCGGCCGGGACTTGTTCATCACCTTCCCCGCGTCACCGACGACGAACAACGCACCCACCGGTTTGCCCTTCTGGCCCTTCCGACCGAGTTCGATGACCACGTCGAGGACGTCCCGGATGACGCTCGGGTCCGCCCGAGAGTTCACGAACAAATCGTAGATGCCCGAGTGGGCGGACGCGTCCGCCCGCACTCGCGTCATCGTGTCGATGTCGTCACCGAACACGCTCGCCGCGCACGCGAGGAGTTCGCCGTCCTCGACGAGCCCCTGGTTGAGCGCCCCCTCGATGCCGAACCGTATGCGTTCACGGACGTCACTGAACTCGAGCGGGAGTTCGACGAACAGTTCTGCCCCCACGGCGTTCTCGGGCGCGACGACGACCACGTCGACGTCCTCCACCGCCGCCGCCCGCTCGTAGTAGGACCCGCTCGGCGAGAAACAGAAGAGCGCGTCCACGTCCGACACGAGGTCTTCCGCGAGACCGGGAAGCGAAGTCATTGTGCTACGTCGTGTTCGAGTTACGAAAAGGATTGTGGGCCATCCCGCGAGCGTCAGACGGTTCTCACGTTCTCCCGCCGACGACCGGCGGCGTGAACCGAACGACGTCGCCGTCCGCGAGCGCCGTGTCCGCGCCGTCCAGTCCCCGCGCGTCCTCGCCGTTCACCGTCGCGCTCACCGCCCGCGTCATCCCGCCCTCGGAGGAGAGGAGTCGTGACGCGGTATCCGGGTGGTCGTCGACCACGCGTTCGGCGGCGTCGAGCAGTGTCGCGTCCGCGGGAAGTTCGACCGACAGCGATTCGACGCCCGCGGCGTCCCGGAGCGGCCCGAACAACCGAACCTCGACGTGCATACCCGACAGACGCACGCGGACGTTTTGGATGATGTGGTTTCCGGGTCCCGGAGCGCCGAACGACCCCGAGACAATCACCAGTGGGACTTTACCATCCCGCGTCCTCCCACCACGTGAACGGGCGATGGAGTCCGCCCGACCCAACCGCCGAGTTCGTCGGCTGATGACTCCTTTTCGACAGCCATGCCAGAGACGAACCATCCACTACTCCGACTCGAATCGCTCGCACTCGTCGCCATCGGCGGGTTCGCCGGATCCAACCTCCGCTACTTCACGAGCCTCGTCCTCCCCGGCCTCCCCGGCACCCTCGCCGTCAACGCGCTCGGCAGCTTCGCGCTCGGCTTCGTCCTCTACGAAACCATGTACTCGGGCGTCCTCGCGAGCGAAACGCGCGCCGTCGTGTCCACCGGCTTCCTCTCCTCGCTCACCACGTACAGCACGTTCGCCGTCCAGACCGCCCACTCCCCGCCGCTCCTCCTCGTCGGAAACATCCTCGCGAACTACGCGCTCGGCTTCGCCGGCGTCGTCGCCGGCCGCGCCCTCGCCCTCCGCGTCGACGAGAGGTGGTCCGCGTGAACGTAGACCCCGCCCACCTCGTCGGCACCGGCGGCGCAATCGGCGCACTCCTCCGCTACGCCGTCAGCCAACGCCTCGCCAGCGACGACTTCCCGCTCGACACCCTCACCGTCAACGTCCTCGGCACCTTCGTCCTCGGCCTCCTCACCTTCCTCCAACCCACCGACAGCGTCGCCCTCCTCGTCGGCACCGGCGCGTGCGGCTCCTTCACCACCTTCTCCTCGTTCTCCTTCAGCACCGTCCGCCTCGTCGAAACCGGCGAACTCCGCCTCGCCACCGCGAACGCCCTCGGGAATCTAATCGGCGCAGGAATAGCACTCCTCGCCGCATGGGGAATAGCGCAACTAGTCTGACTCCACGCGAACCACGTGAACAGGCACCGGCGACCGACGAATCACACGCTCCGCGACACTCCCCAACAAGAACCGACTCACCCCCGACCGCCCGTGCGTCCCCATCACCACCACATCCATCCCCTCCCCCTCTACGTACGACAGAATCTCGTCCACCGGCGACCCCCGCCGCATCGCCGTCACCACCGTCACCCCACGCGCCTCCCCCGCCGCCCGCACAGCCTCCAACGCATTCTCCCCCATCGCCTCCACCTCGTTCAACATCACCGACGTCCGCGACGCCGGAACCGCCGAATACTGCCCCTCATCCACCACGAACAACCCATGCAACGCCGCCCCCGACAACGACGCCAACCCCGCCGCCTCCCGCACCGCACGCTCCGCACCCGGCCCACCATCCGTCGCCACCAACACCTGCCGATACATACCCACACCCCACGGCACCCGCGACCCTAACTACAAACCCCCTTCCCCACGTAACGGCAGCCTACTCCCCCCGCGAAACACAGCAACTGAGCGAGGCAGGATTCGAACTAACGTCAGACTCGTTTCACTCGTCTGACTGAGTTCGAATCCGCTCTGGCGATTTTCGTTCTCGCTTCGCTCGAACAGAAAATGCGCGGGGCAGGATTCGAACCGGACCGAGAAATGCTCGCTCACAGCCGTTCGCTGCGCGTTCCTCGTAGGGTTCAAATCGCTGCTCTGCTCCCTCGTCGCTTCGCTCCTCAGTGCGCGGGGCAGGATTCGAACCTGCGAAGGTCTACACCATAGCGTCCTAAGCGCTACGCCGTTGGCCAGGCTGGGCGACCCGCGCGCACCCCACGCTAACCTCGTCGCGTTGAAGTACGTATCGCATCACGCCGTAGGTTTAAACGCGGTGACCGGCTAACCTCGCGGTATGTATCGCGCGGGCGACGAGGTGGACCAGCGGGAGTGGCTGTCGAAGCTAGAGAGCGTCGCGGACCGACTCGACCTCGAGAGCGCGGCGCGGTCGAACGCGCGCGACATCTTCCTCTCCTCGCTCCCCGACGACGACCGGTCGAAGCGAGCGACGCTCGCGGCGAGCGTGTACGCGGGCGCGCTCATCGCGGGCGACCAGCGCTCCCAGACGAAAGTCGCGGACGCCGCGGACGTCTCACGGCTCTCCGTACAGGGGAAGTGGAAAGACCTCGTAGAACAAGCCGGTTTCGACGCGCCCGACTGGTAGCTTACTGCGTCGCCTCGCGGCCGTTCCGCTCAGGGGTGAGATTGCCGTGTTCGTCTATCTCGCCGTTCGCGATGCGAGTCGAGGAGATGATACCGCCGTCCTCCGCTTTCACGTGGTCTACGACCTCGATGCGGAGCGGGTCGAAGCCCTTCGCCTCGCGGATGTCGTTGATGCGCTTTGCCCCGTCGGAGGTCTCCGGCGAGACGACGAGCACGTCGAATTCGGGTTCCGTGCCGGCGATACCCGTCGGTTCTTCCAGTTTCCGAACCTCGAACTCGCGGTCGTACTCGCCCGCGAGTTCCGCGAGTTCGCGTTCTAAGTCCGCCTTCCGTTCCTCGAACGACCGCACGTACCGGTCCTCGTTCCGGGTTTTCGGTGCGAGGTCGTCACTCGTCAGTCCAATGGTGACGTCCCCGAGTTCGAACGCCCGACGAAAGAGCGCGCGATGGCCGTCGTGAATGGGGTCGAACGTCCCGCCGAGGGCCACGTCCATACACCGGCCGAAACGCCGCGCGCGTTTAGCAGTTTGGGTTCACTCGTCGTCTGCCTTCGACTTCGCCGTCCCCGTGTCCTCGACCTCGATGCGAACCGGGGCTGATTCCTCGCTCGACTCCGCTTCGGACCCGAGGTAGGAGTCTAAATTGAACACGGTGTTGAGTTCGTCCTGCACGCGCCCGATGACGCCGCCGACGAGCTCGCTCGGTGCGATAGCCGTGTACTCGTAGGGGTTGTTCCCCGCGCCCTCGCTCTCGCGCTTCCGGCGCTTTACGGTGTCCTCGTCGTTGAGTTCGGCGAGCGCCTCGCGGACGGTGCTCGGGTACAAGCCCGTGCCCTCCGCGACTTCCTCGCTCGTACTCCACGGGTTCCCGCGGAGGTAGACGTAGATTTTCGCACGGGTTTCCGTGTCGAGCACCCACGACAGAATGTTCACTACGCGGTCGTCGAACCCGGCTTTCGCTCGGTCGCGCGCGTTCGAGGAGTCGTCGGAGTCAGGGGCGTCGTCGGGCATACGTCGTCTCTGCGAGGACGAAAGCAGTCCAACGATTAAAACGCTTTGCTCACAGGCGTAACGAGTCGCAGAGCGCCCGAAACCCGGATTCGTCCCGGATTCTCCGTTGTCGCTCGGCCCCGCTCTCGCGCTGGTACACGTCTCGAATCCCCTCCACTCCGAGTCGGTCAGCCTCCCGAACCACGACCTCCCCGAGACTCGACACGCCACCGTGCGGTTCGAGAAAGGACGCGTCGTGACCGTGCCGAATCGCCCGCCACTTGTTCTCGTCCAACAGTTCTCGGCGAATCTCGGTTCCCGCTTCGCCGTCCTCGTAGCGCTCCGCGAGGTCCACGACGAGCGCGTGCGTGTACTCCACGAACGCCTCCACCACCGCGGGGTCGTGTTGGCCGTCCGGCGCGCGCACCTCCACCGTCCCGTGCCCCGAGTGCGGGCGCACGTCGTACCACAACTCCCCCCGGTCCTCGATACTTCCGTCCTCGACCATCCGCTCCTCGAACGCCGCGAACTCGTCGTAATCCTCGAACGTCGTGGGGACGCCCGTGTTCGGGAGGTTCTCGAAAATTTTCGCGCGCGCCGACGCCAACCCCGTGTCGTAGCCGTTCCAGTACGGCGAATTCGCCGACAACGCCAACATCACGGGCAGATACCAGCGAAGTTCGTTCGCCACCCACACCGCCTTGTCCGCGTCGTCGACGCCCACGTGCACGTGTAAACCCGCGGTCGTGTTCCGGTGCTGCGGATACTGAATCCGCTCCAACTGGGAGCGATACCGCGGTTTCTCCGCGTGCTCCTCCTCCCGCCACTTCGCCCCCGGATGCAGTCCCGCACCCGCGATACCGAACCCGTGCTCGCCCGCGAACTCCACGAGCGCCTCACGGACCTCCCGAATCGACTCCCCCACGGCACTCACGTCCGACAACGTCTCCGTCTGCGTTTCAACCACGAACTTGAACAACTCGTGGTCGATACGACCCTCCAAGAGCTCCGGCGGCTCGGCCTCGTAGACGAGCGTGTCGCTCCCCGCCGCCGGCACTCCCGACTCGTCCACAACGAAGAACTCCTCCTCCACGCCCACAGACCCCAGACGTGCGAAGGCGTCCCGCGAACCCGTAACCATTCGACCCATCGTTCACCGTCCGCGGATAAATAAGCCCGGATGCCAGTAGCGCTCGCAGTATGTTCCTCTGTGACACGGGACTGTCCGTCTGCACGGTCCCCAACCCCTGACGGAGACGTCTCGAACGGCCCGCAAGCCCCCTCCCGCTCGAGCGTTCTGACTCGCTGTGCGCGCTCGCGTCGCTCGCGTGCTTACGTCGTCAGAACGCTCGACCAGTCGGCCCCTTCCGAATTCCCGCCCGCGTCGACTGTCGAACGAGTCGGCTCTGGGGTTACTTCGGGGTCGCGACGACGCCGAGGTGGTCGTCGTGATACGGCTCCAATCGCTCGGTTTCGAGAATCTCGTAGGCGTCTTCGAGTTCGTCGAGCACGTCGTCGAACACGTCGCCGGGGTCGCGGGTCACGTCCTCGCTCCGGGCTTTGACGGCGAGGAGGAGGCGGCCGTCGTCGCCGAGGAAGCGCGCGTTCTCGACCGCGACGCGCGCCTGTCCGCGGGTCGCCACGTCCTGCACAACGACATCCAGATTTGCTTCCACGACGTGCGCGTACGTCTCCGGTTTCCGCGCGTCCTTCAACAGCGGGAAGAGGTTCGCCCTGTCTTCGGCGACGGCCACGAGGTCGCGGGTCGACCGCGGCGCGAACTCCACCGCGTACGTCGGGCCGCAGAAATCCGCGACGTGGCTCACGGTCGTGCCGTTCGCCGCGCCGAGGTAGAGCACCGTCTCGCCGCCCGCGAGCCCCGTCTCCATCCCCGAGTCGAGCATCGCGCCGAGTTTCGACCGGTTCGGGTTCCAGCGCCGCCAGTCGGCGTCGGTGGGTTCGCCGTACACCGGGCTTCCGCGCGTCGCGAGCCCCGTCTCGCCGGCGAAGTCGTGGCGTTCCACGCCGTCCGGGAGGCTCATTGGTCACCCCGCGAGCGGATGCGTTCGATACGTTCGTCCAACTCTCTCTCTAACTCGGGGCGCAGATCGCCCGAGTAGTGGTCGATGCGCGCGGCGATGGCGAGTTTCCCCGCGACCGCGCGCGCGGCCGACCCTCGTTCCTCCTGACGGGTCCCCCGGACGTACTCGTGCGTGTAGATGACGCCGTGCTTCGGCGACGGCGCGTGTCCGCGCAGGTGCGCGAACAGCGCGTCCTCCGCGCCGAGCACTTGCACCGTGCCGCTCGGCATCTTCGCGAGAGACTCCAGACTCCCCGCCTGCTCGATGAGGCGCGCGGCGAGAAGCGGCCCGGCGAGCGCCGAGAGGTTCGGCGCGACGACGGGCGTCCGAGACTCCACGAACGATTCGAGGGCCACGCGTTCGTCCGCGAGGTCGCGCACCCGCGTCGCGAGCGACACCACGCGTTCCTCCGTAGCGTCTTCGGGGTCGCGCTCCGCGATGTCGCGGGCGTACTCGACGCCCGTTCCCGACTCGTCGAACAGACTACTCCCCCACTCGGCCACGCGTTCGGCGAGTTCGTTCGACGTGTCCGCGAGGTCCGCCATCGCGCGCACGGCGTGAATCAACTGCTGGTCGTCCGCGCGACTGCGCTCGCGGACTTCCGCACGCGCGGCTTCGACGGTCGCCTCGTGCAACCACTCGTAATACTCGCCCTCGTCTGCGACGACGCCCGCGTCCACGGCGCGGGCCGGCCAGTTCTCGGGGGACTCGGCTTCGCCGTCGCGAATCGCTCGACGGGCGGCGTCGAGGTCGCCCGGCGGAGCGTCCGCGACCCACCCCAGTCCGGCGGTGTCCTCGGTCATACCCGCACTACACCCGGGAGTCCTATATTCGTCCCGATGAGCGGAGGCCGCGAGAAACGAGACCGCCCTACCGGGACTGTTCGCGCCCGCCCTCGGACGGAACGATGCGCCGCACGCGCCCCTCCGCGCCGGATTTGAGTTTCACGTCCGCGCCGTTCGGATCCGCCTCGCCGAGGACGACGCCGACCTCGCCCGCTATCGGTTCGTTTCCGTGACCCTGTTCGATTTCGACGGTCATACCGCGTTCGAGTTCGCGGGGCGGCGGGTAGTCGGGCACGCCCGACGGCTACAGACGCCTATCGGAAGAGCGTAGCGGCCAGCCTTTTGTCCTCGCGCGGCGTCGCGGGTCGTATGCCCGGCCGGGAACTCGACGACCTGTTCGACGAACTCGAATCCCTCGAAACCGAGGTCTCGGACCCAGACGCCCGCGAACACGTCGAGGCCGCCATCGCCGCCGCCGAAGACGTCGAAGCGGAACTGGGGAGTGGGAGCGCGTTCGGGAACGTCATCCGCGGCTACGACCGCTCCGACGTCGCGGAAACCCTCCTCGGCAGCGTCCTCTTCGGCATCCCGATGGCCGTCGAAGGCGGAACGCTCGACGCGGGCGCGTACCTCGCCGCGCGCCCCCTCTTCTTACTCGCGACGGTCGCCGTGACGATGGCGCTCGTCTACGGCGTCCTCTACGTCGCCGAATACCAGGACGTCCGCGTCCAGAACCCGATTTTCGGCGTGCTCCCGCGACGGTTCGTGGGCGTGCTCGGCATCGCGTTCGCCACGGCGAGCGTCCTCCTCACCGTCTGGGGGACCGTCGACTGGACGACGCCGCTGCCCGCGTTCGGCGCGTGCGTCGTCGCGTTCGCGCCGATGGCGCTCGGCGCGGCGCTCGGTGACATCCTCCCCGGGAGTTAGGGCCGAAAGGACAACGGTTAAAACTGCTCCCGCGACTAATCCGAATATGAGCGAAACCGAGACCAAGCAGTCGCGGAAGTGCGTCTCCTGCGGTATCAACATCGCGGGGACCACCGCGGCGTCGTTCAAGTGTCCGGACTGCGGACAACAGATCTATCGCTGTTCGAAGTGCCGCAAGCAGAGCAACCTCTACGAGTGTCCTGACTGCGGGTTCCGGGGGCCATAACGATGGGGAAAGTCGCCGCACGCATCAAGGTCATGCCGCAGAACCCCGAAATCGACCTCGACGACCTCACGGAACGCCTCGAGGACGCGCTCCCCGAGGGCGCGAAGATTAGCCGGGTCGACCGCGAGGACGTCGCGTTCGGCCTCATCGCGCTCTTCCCGACCGTCATCATCCCCGACGAGGCGGGTGGGACGGAAGCCGTCGAGGACGCGTTCGCGGACGTCGAGGGCGTCGAGTCCGTCGGCGTGGACGAAGTCGGCCGAATATAGCGGTCTCGGCTTTTCGCGTTTTTCAACCGCCGAGCCGTCGGCTCAGCGTTCGGTGAGCGTGAGGTCGAATCCCCACGCGCGCTCGCCGAGGTAGTTGCCATCGGAGAAGCGGTAGGTGCCGGCTTCGAGGCAGAAGTCCTTGCGCGCGAGCACAGAGAACTCCACGCTCCGGGTTTCTCCGGGGTCGAGCGTGACGTCCTGCAGCATCTGGGCCTGCGCGAGGTCGTCTTTCGCCGTCCAGCAGTCCCTGCTCGATTCGGGGACTATCTTCGCGTTCTCGCCGGGAACCAGTATCGCCTCGCTGTCCGTCTCCGAGGTCCCGTAGAGCGTCGACCACGGGACGATGGGGCCGAACGTGTACGTCTCCGCTTGGTCGCTCTCGTTCGTCAGCGAGAACTCGATTCGCGCGGGGTGCGTGGTCGCGTAGTCGCGGAGGATGGACACCGACGCGGACACCGGGAGGTCGGGGAAGTCGTCCGTGGTCGCGGCGTCGAGCGAGAGCGGGAACACGCCCGTGTTCGACTCGGTGCTCGTGCCGTTCGTCGTTGTCTCGTCGGTGGTCGTCTCGTCCGATGTATTCGGCGTCGTTTCGGTCGGGTCGCCGCTGCCGGTCGAGTTGCCGATGCAGCCTGCGAGCGCTGCGACCGGCAGTGACGCGAGGAGGGCACGTCGCTTCATGCACGAGAACGAAAGCACGCCGACATAATACCCCTACCGTAGACACAAACGAGAGTTTTCGTTACCGGAGCGCCGCGTCGAACGCCTGCTGGAGGTCCTCCTTGAGGTCGTCGACGTTCTCGATGCCGACGCTCGCGCGGATGAGCGGGTCGCTCAGACCCGCGGCTTCGCGTTCCTCTTTGGGTATCGCGGCGTGCGTCATCGCCGCGGGCTGTTCGATGAGGGACTCGACGCCGCCGAGCGACTCCGCGAGCGTGAACACCTCGGTACCCGAGACGGCGTCGCTCGCCTCGTCCAGCGACGCGTCGAGTTCGAAGGAGAGCATCCCGCCGAACCCGTCCATCTGCTCCGCCGCGAGGTCGTGTTGCGGGTGGCTCTCCAGTCCGGGATAGTAGACGTGGTCGACGTCCGGGTGGTCGTCCAGCCACTCCGCGAGAATCTGGGCGTTCTCGCAGTGGCGGTCCATCCGCACGGGGAGCGTCTTCGTCCCGCGCAGAACGAGGAAGCAGTCGAACGGCGACGGCGTCGCGCCGACGGAGTTCTGGTAGAACCCGAACTCTTCGTCCAGTTCCTCGTCGTCCGTGACGAGCGCGCCGCCCACCACGTCGCTGTGGCCGCCGAGGTACTTCGTCAGCGAGTGCGACACGGCGTCCGCGCCGTGTTCGAGCGGGCGCTGGAGGTACGGCGTCGCGAACGTGTTGTCGACGACGCAGAGCGCGTCGTGGTCGTGCGCGATGTCGGAGAGCGCCTCGATGTCGTTCACGCGGAGCAACGGATTGGTCGGCGTCTCCACCCACACGAGTTCCGTCTCGTCGGTCACGGCGTCCGCGACGGCGTCGTGGTCGGTCGTGTCCACGAAGTCGAACTCGACGTCGTACTTCTCGTAGACCTGCGTGAAGATGCGGTGCGTTCCCCCGTAGACGTCGTTGCCCGCGACGACGTGGTCGCCCGACTCCAGGAGGTTCAGAACGGTGTTGATGGACCCCATCCCCGATGAAAAGGCGCGGCCGTACTCGCCGCCTTCGAGCGCCGCGAGGTTGTCCTCTAAGTCGGTGCGCGTCGGGTTGCCGGTGCGACTGTACTCGTAGCCGGTGTGTTCGCCCGGCCCGGACTGCGCGTACGTGGAGTTCGCGTAGATGGGCGTCATCAGCGCACCCGTCTCCTCGTCTGGTTCCTGTCCCGCGTGGATGGCGCGCGTCTCGATGTGTTCGTGGTCGTCCATACGCGACGACTCGTGCGACGGCGTGTTAGACCTGTCCTTCCCCAACTGATACGTGACGTCGGCCCGACGGGAGGGTATGGACTGCGTGTTCTGCGCTATCGCTGCGGGCGACGAAGACGCCGACGTTTTCTCGGAGACCGCCGAATCTGTCGCGCTCGCCCCGCTCGAACCGGTTTCGCCCGGTCATCTGCTCGTCGTGCCGCGCGACCACTACGAGTCGCTGTTCGACATCCCGGCGGACACGCTCGCGGCGGTGACGGAACACGCACGCACGCTCGCCCGACGCCTCGAAGACGGTGGCTACGACGGCGTCAACGTCTTGCACGCGAGCGGCGCGGTGGCGGGACAGTCGGTCGGCCACTTCCACCTCCACCTCGCACCCCGCCGCGAGGGCGACGGACTCGACCTCTGGCCGGACTCTGGATACGACGGCGACGGCGACTACGACCGTCTCGCCGCCGTCCTCGGGGCCGACGCGTAGCGTGCGTTTTATAACGTCCACGGAACTACGAGGACGCATACGACTATGCCGAGTTCCAACGGACCCCTCAACAGCACGCGGAAGAAACTCTCCAACAAGCCCCGAGAGCGCGGCACCTCCCCGCCCCAGCGCGCCGTCACCGAGTTCGAGGAGGGCCAGAAGGTCCACCTCAAGATAGACCCCTCGGTCCCGAACGGCCGCTTCCACGCCCGCTTCAGCGGTCTCACCGGTGAAATCGTCGGCGAGCAGGGTCGCTCGTACAAGGTCGCCATCAACGACAACGGCAAGGACAAAGTCGTCCTCGCGTACCCCGCTCACCTCCGCGCTCAGAACTGATGACGATCTTCAAGGAGAAGCTAGACGAGGAACTCCTCACCACGTCCGAGGCGAAAGCGCTCCTCGAAGACGTGGAGGCCGAGCGTGCGGCCGACGAAGACCGGGAACTCCGGTACGAACTCGCGCGCGCCGTCGAGCACGTCAACCGCTTCGCGGTGCTCGAGGCCGAGGAGTCCCACGAACTCGTCGACGAGCTCCTCGACCTCGGAACCATCGAGGAACCGGCGGCGTACAAGATAGCGGACCTCCTGCCGCGGACGCGAGACGAACTGCGCGCGGTGTTCGCACAGGAACGGTACGCGCTCTCCGGCGACGAACTCGACGAGATTCTCGGCGTCGTCGCGAAGTACGCCTAAGGCGTCCGACTTTTTAAGTATCGCCTCGTCATAGCACGACCATGAGCGACGCTGACAGCGACGACCAGTCGGAGGCTGTGGTACTCGACGTGCTCCATCACGGCCGGAGCGATGGCGGCAGCTACAGCGGGTCCCCGCTCGCGTACGCTGTCTCGACGGACGATTTCACACTCTACGAGCTGAGTCTCACCGAGGGCGCGGACATCTCCATCGACGACTACGTGCAGGTGACGCCCGAGTTCGACGCGGGTATCGAACGCGGGCACACCGTCGACTACGAGGACATCACGGACGGCGCGCGCTCCGAGTTGGAGTACGTCGTCGAGGAGATCGTGGAAGCGAACGAGCGTCGTTTCGTGGACTTCTTCAACGACGCACAACCGCTCTCCCTCCGTCTCCACCAGCTCAACCTCCTCCCCGGTATCGGCGACAAACTCAGGGACAACATCTTAGAGGAGCGAAAGCGCCGCGGGCCGTTCGAGAGCTTCGACGACCTCGAAGACCGCGTTTCGGGCCTCCACAACCCGCGCGAGGTCGTGATAGACCGGATTCGGGAGGAACTCGAACACCCCGAGGACGTGAAGTATCGTCTGTTCGTTCGCAGAGAGTAGGGGTTTAGGTGCGGACGGCCTAAGCACGGACAATGAGTGAGCGACGGAACCCCGACGCGTTGATTCGTCGTGCGGGACGCGGGAACCCGGATTTCGACCAGCACTTCCTCGTAGACGACCGAGTTCTCGACCGCGTCCCGACGTACGCGGACGAGTTCGACCGGTCGCACGTCCTCGAAATCGGCGCGGGGACGGGTGCGTTGACGGACCGCCTGCTCGCGGTCGCGGACCACGTCACGACCGTCGAGCGCGATTCCGACCTCGCGGCGTTCGTCCGCGAGGAGTTCGCGGACGCCCGCGAGCGCGGCGACCTCACCGTCGTCGAAGGCGACGCGCTGTCGGTCGACCTCCCCGACTACTCGGTCTGCATATCGAACCTCCCCTACGGCGTGTCGAGCGAGGTGACGTTCCGCCTGCTTCCGCGCGGAAAACCCGCGGTCTTGATGTATCAGGCGGAGTTCGCGGAACGGATGGCGGCGGAGGCGGGGACGAGCGAGTACGGACGGCTCTCCGTCGCCGCCCAGCACTACGCCGACGTCGAAGTGGTGGAGACGGTTCCGAAGGAAGCGTTCGACCCGCAGCCGCGCGTCGAGAGCGCTATCGTCCGCCTGACGCCGCGCGACCCGGATTACGAGGTCCGCGACGAGGCGTTTTTCCTCGACTTCGTGAAGGCGTTGTTCACCCAGCGCCGCAAGACGCTGCGGAACGCGATTCGGAACACCGGACACATCTCGGGCCTCGACGATACGGACGCGGTCGTGGACGCGCTCTCCGAGGACGTGCTCTCGGTGCGGCCGGGCGACCTGGAACCGCGGGAGTTCGCGGCGGTCGCCGAAACCGCCTACGACCACGGTGACCCGACGTGAGTACGGCAGACGAGATAGCGCGAGTCGCGCAGTCGCTCGCCCCGCTCGAACGCGCAGTCCTCACGTTCGCACTGCTCGCGCTCTTCTACGCCTGGTGGCGGCTCGGACGCCGAATCGCCACGGACGCGCGCGACGAGTACCCGGACAACATCCTCGACGGATTGCTCGCGGTGCTCGCGCTCGGCACGCTCGTCATCGCGGCGGGGACGACCGTCGTCATCTGGAGTTCGAACCCCATCACGACCGCGGTGCGTGCGACCGTCGAGTCGAACTCGGCGCTCGGCGCGAAGTTCGCGCTCACGGTCGCGCTCGTCGTCGGCGCGTACATCGTCACGGGGTTCGTCCACCGGACGGTCGACGACTTCGTCGCCGCGCGCGCGAACATCACCGACCACGAGGCCGAAGTCGTCTACCGGGTCGTTCAGGTGTCGCTCTACGTCGCGGTGTTCGTCACGGCGCTCGGCGTCTGGGAGGTGAACCTCTCGGGCCTCCTCATCGGCGCGGGGTTCGCCGGTATCGTCCTCGGGATGGCCGCTCGACAGACGCTCGGCGCGGTGCTCGCGGGGTTCGTCTTGATGTTCGCGCGGCCGTTCGAAATCGGTGACTGGGTGAAGATCGGCGAGAACGACGGTATCGTCACGGACATCACCATCGTGAACACGCGGATTCAGACGTTCGACGGCGAGTACGTGATGTTGCCGAACGACTACGTCGGGTCCGAGGAGATAATCAATCGCTCGCGGAAGGGACGCATCCGCCTGCACGTCGAGGTCGGCGTGGACTACAACAGCGACGTCGACCACGCGCGCGAGGTGGCCAAAGACGCGCTCTCGGACATCGACGACGTGCTCACCGTCCCGCAGCCACAGGTGGTGTTGACGGAGTTCGGCCCGTCCTCGGTCGTGCTCGACCTCCGGTTCTGGATAGACAAACCGAGCGCGCGCCGGAAGTGGCGGGCGCACACCGCCGTCATCTCCGCCGTCCACGAGGCGTTCCGGGAGGAGGACATCACCATCCCGTTCCCGCAGCGCGAACTCTCCACGCGGGACGCAGGCGTGCGGATTCCCGACGACCAGCCCGGTGGCGGCCACGCCCCCGGGGAGGGCGGGGATGGGTGACCTCGCTGAGCGCCGCGGCGTCGAGACGCGCGTCTACCAGCCGGCGGAGGATTCGATGCTGCTCGCGGACGCGGCCGCAGACGACCTGCCCGCGGACGCACTCGTACTCGACGTCGGCACCGGTTCGGGCATCGTCGCGGAGCGTGTGCGCGAAGAGGCGGACGTTCGCGTGGTGGCCTGCGACCTGAACCCGCACGCGTGCCAGCAGGCCCGCGACCGCGGGCTTCCGGTCGTCCGCACCGACCTCGTTTCGGGGTTCCGCGACGACACCTTCGACGCGGTGTTGTTCAACCCGCCCTACCTCCCCGAGGACCCGGTGGCGGCGCGCGACGACTGGATGGAACTCGCGCTCACGGGCGGCGAAACCGGGCGCGAAGTGACCGAGGACTTCCTCGACGACGCGGGTCGCGTGCTCGCGCCCGATGGCGTCGTCTACTTGCTCGTCAGCACGCTCACGGGCGTCGACGAGGTGGTCGAGTACGCCGCGGACCGCGGGTTCTCGGCGGTCGCGGTGCGCGACGAGTCGTTCCCGTTCGAGACCCTGACTGTTCTGAAACTCGTCCGGTAGGCCTTACCCGGAGCGGCCCCTACTGGGCGTATGGCTGACGGAACGACCGGGTGGCGGTACGTCGTGTACGCGATGCCGGTGGTCACGGCGGTGGAGGTCGGTCTCGGCGGGGCGCTCCTCGGCGCGATAGCGCAGTCCGGCGTCGGGTTGGTCGAACTGCTCGTGCCCGCGATTCCGTTCGTGCTCGCGGCGCTCGTCGTCCGCCTCCTCCTGCCGATTGCCCTGCTCAACGACTCGCGGTCGGTCGGCGCGTTCACCGCGGGCGCGTTCGACGGCGAGAAGTACGCGATGTGGTCGGTGCCCGGTATCTTCCTCCCCGTCGTCGATTCGGCTATCGCGTTGCTCTACTTGCGCGCGAGCCGCCGCGCCCTCGATAACCAAGAGGAATAAATATCGAAGGAAAATATTAAACAGCGGCATCGCATAGCTCCCGGTAGATGACAGTCGTCAGCACGACGCTCGGCCTGTTCCCCCTCCCGGACGACGCCCGGGACGAACTGGCCGACCTCAAAGGCCACCAGAAAGAAGACCTCGTCTCCGGCGACGAGCGTCCGGAAATCGAAGCCGTCTACGACGAGGCGCGCGCCGAACTCGTCTCCGTCCAGCAGGACGCCGGTCTCGACCGAATCGTCGAGGGACAGGCGCGCTGGGACGACATGCTCGCCCACCCCCTCGCCGTCCACGACAACGTCCGCACCGAGGGCATCGTCCGGTACTACGACAACAACAACTTCTACCGCGACCCCGTCGTCACCGGCGACCTCACCTTCGACGGCGACCTCGCCGCCGACCTGGAGAAAGCGTCGGCGTTGACTGACGACCTGCAGGCCGTCGCACCGGGTCCCTATTCGCTCGCGGACCTCGCGACCGACGACTACTACGGCACCGAAGAGGACTTCCTCGCGGCCGTCGCCGACTTCCTCGCCGGTGAAGTCGAGGCGTTCCCCGACGACGTGGAGACGCTGTTCCTCCTCGAACCGAGCCTCGTCACGAACCCGCCCGGAGACGGGCCGGACGAACGCGCGAGCGACGCCATCGACACCGTTGCGAGCGCCATCGACGCCGACGTCGTCGTCCAGACCTACTGGGGGACAGTTGGAGAAAAACTGCACGCCCACCTCCTCGATACTGGCATTTCGGCGCTCGGCTACGACCTCGTCACCGCACACGACGACGCGCTCTACCTCGTCCAGGAGTACGGCACGAAAGACGCGGTGAGCCTCGGCCTCGTGGACGGCCAGAACACCCGCGTCGAATCCCCGGACACCATCCGGGAGCGCATCGACTGGTTCGAATCCTCCGTCCCCGTCTCCGACTTCGACACCGTGTACGCGACGCCGAACACCGAACTCTTCCACCTGCCAGTGAACAAGTTCGTGGAGAAACTGCGCGCACTCGCCGCCGCGTCCGCGGAGGTGACAGCATGAGCGAGAACCGCGAACAGTTCCGCCCCGAGGGCCACGAGAACGACCACTTCCTCCTCACCACCGTCGTCGGGTCGTACCCGAAACCGAAGTGGGTGAACCGCGCGCGCGACCTCTACACTTCCGCGGACTCCGACTTCGACGCCGACGACTGGCGGGAAGCACAGGACGACGCCTGCCGCCTCATCACGAACGAACACGAACGCGCGGGACTGGACGTCGTGGTGGACGGCGAGATGCGGCGCAACGAGATGGTGGAGTTCTTCGCCCACCGCATCGACGGCTACGAATTTAATGGACCCGTCAAGGTCTGGGGACACAACTACTTCGACAAACCGAGCGTCGTCAGTGAGGTCGAGTACGACGAATCCTGGCTCGTCGACGAGTACGAGTTCACCGCCTCCGTCGCCGACCGCCCCGTCAAAGTCCCCATCACCGGTCCCTACACGCTCGCGTCCTGGAGTTTCAACGAAGCCTACGAGGACGAAGAATCTCTCGCCTACGACCTCGCGGACCTCGTGAACGAGGAAGTCGAGAAACTCGTCGAAGCGGGTGCGCGCTACATCCAGATCGACGAACCCGCGCTCGCCACCACGCCCGACGACCACGCCATCGTCGGCGAATGCCTCGAACGCATCGCTGCGGGCATCCCGGACGATGTCCGACTCGGCCTCCACGTCTGTTACGGCGACTACTCCCGCATCTACCCCGAACTGCTGGACTTTCCCGTCCACGAACTCGACCTCGAACTCGCGAACGGCGACTACGAACAACTCGACGTGTTCAAAGACCCCGAGTTCACCAAGGACCTCGCGCTCGGCGTCGTCGACGCCCACGTCGCCGAAGTCGAATCCGTCGAACAAATCGAACGCAACATCGAGAAAGGACTGGAAGTCGTTCCTCCGGAGCAACTCACCGTCAGCCCCGACTGCGGCGTGAAACTCCTGCCGCGCGACGTCGCGTACGGCAAGATGAAGAACATGGTCGAGGCTGCGCGCAACGTCGAGGAGAAACTCGACGAAGGCGAACTCGACGTCCTCGCGAAACCAGTCTAGTTCCGAATCATCACTTCGGTCGCCTTCACGACCGCATCCACCTCGTCCCCCGCTTGCAGGCCGAGCCGTTCGACCGACGAACTCGTGATGATCGACGTGACGCGCTGTCCCTCGTCCATCTCTACTACGACCTCCGCCATCAAGCCGTCCACTTCGAGGTCGATAACGGTACCGTGCAGGTGATTACGGGCACTGAGCGCCATAACGAATAATAGGAGAGTTTAGCCGATAACGATACCGGCGACGGCCGTTACGGCTCGTTTCCGTGTGTCGATGCGGCAGCGTTATCGGGTGGATGCCCCGCGGGACGGGGTGTCTGTTTCGTCCCACGCGAACGTCCGGGCGACCCACGTTTTCCGGAGTGGCTCCCTGGAGCGGGGTGGCAGGAGTCCTTGGGGACTTCCGTGAACGATTGGGAGAGTAACGGGTCGTACGCCACACCGGGACTCACTCTGTCTCCACGACCGGGGCCTTGCCCATCTTCAACCGTCGGACCGGCCGGCGCGCCCCAGTAATTACACGTCGCGTCGACGATTCCATTGCCGGAGGAGTTTTCGACCCCGTAGTATTCGTTTTCCACGAAGTCACAGGAGTGGAGGTGGAGGTCCGAACCATCCCCATTCCGCTCAACGCTCGCCCCCACGTGGTTGCGCTCGAACTTACATCGCCGTGCGGTGAGTTCCACGGTCGTTCCGTCGTCGGTGTTCACCTGCGTGAAAACGCCTCCCCGATTCTCGGCGAACGTGCAGTCAGTGACCTTGATGTCGGACGCGGTTCCGCCGTTCAGTGCGAACGCGCCCACGCCATGGCTGTGGTTCTGGACAGTGGAACCGGAGACGGAGACGCTGCGGATATCTCCGCTGAGCGCGACGGGTTCGACCGCGTACCGCCATTCGTCGGGAGCAGGCGCCGAATCACGGTGGAAGGAATTGTCCTGGACCGTGACGTCGTGGATGGCGGACCCGGCGCTCCAGAGGACGACCCCCTGATTGCAGTTCCAGCACGTGTTCTCCACGAGGGACACTGCGGCAACATCTCCGCTCCGAGTCGTCGTTACCTCGAATCCAGCGTCGCAGCGAGTTGCGGTGTTAGCACTGCAGGTTACTGCAGTGATTCCACCGGGCACATTGTCGCCGTTGGCCGCGGACGTGACGAACCGATAGGCTCGCTTCGCGTTCTCGACGTCGTTCCCGCGGAGTACGACGTTCCGTATCGCGGCCGGGAGGTCGTGAGGGCCTGCGTTCGAGTCGACTTTGATACCCGTCGTATAGACGTTCGTGCTATCGCTCGGAACAGTCACAGAGTTGTCCCGGAGTTCCACAGTATCGAAAAGGACGTGGCCGTTCCCCGTGTTGTTGTGCGAGAATACGTTGATTCCGGAGACGTCGAACTGGCCCGTGACGTCGTTTCCGCGTATCACGACGTTCCCGCCTTCCTGACTCCCGTCCTCGGGAGGGTGCATGGCGACACTGAGACCATGGACGGGGTCCCCGGACGGCCGCGTTTCCTCCCACCACTGCCCCTCGGCGTCCGGCACGCTCCGTGTGACGACGACCTCGTTATCCACGATGTTACTGTCGGCGGGCGACGCGAGTCCAATCCCCGAATGCGCGATGGAGTCGAACCGACACCGACGAACCGTCAGTCCACGGGCTAACCGCATTTCCTGGTCCCACTGACTCACACCGCTCCCCACGATATTCTCGAACGTCGAGTCTCGAACGGTGACGTTGGCGCGGTGGCCCGTCTGGACTCCGTTCCCGGCGACCGGTTTCTCGCCCGGCGAGGGTAGATCTTCGCCGAAGTTCCTGACGACGATACCCTCTATCGTGACGGCTCCCGCAGTTTCGCCCCCTGGGAGGCTGATGCCCGCTCGCCGTGGTTCACCGTTACCGTCGATGACTGGTGCGTCGGGTCCAGCACCCCGGCTGGACCCTCCCGTGTCACCCCGGATGGTGATGGATTTCGTCGGCGGAACGAACACACTCTCCTCGTAAATCCCCGCGGTCACCTCGATAGTAGACCCACTCGGGGAGTCGTTGACGGCTCGCTGTATCGAGTCGTACGCCGCTGGGTCGTCGGCATCCACGACGGCGTCCGATGATGCGTGCACGGTACCAGTTGCGAGAAGTGCGCCCGTGGCGGGTATCGTCCTCGCCAAGAACTCCCGTCGAGATTGCCCAAACAGTGACATCTCAGAAGGGAAGAAATAATCTAGTGGCATAATTATTTGGGTGGTGTTCATTTGACGGGCGCGGATTCCGTCCCTGATTACCCGCTCCTCGCCCTCAGGCTGAACGTCAACGGAATCTCCACGTCCAACTCTTCGGGGAACCGCCACGTGCCGTCCGCGTCCTCCACGAGGCAGTCGTACATCGGGAAGTCAGCCCACGGGTACTCGTGGAGGAATTCGATTCTGAGGCCGGCGTCGCAGAGCGCGGTGACGGTTTCGCCGAGCGAGTGCGGGTACTGGTACTGTTTTCCGGCCCGGTAGTCGCCGTCCGTGTCGGCGTAACTCCCCGCGACGTCGAACTCGACGGGGTCGTCGCGCGGGAAGTAGGGGAAGTCGAACGTCGCAGTCGCGCCGTCGAGCGTCATCGCCCCCGCGAAGGGGTGGACGTCCGCGAGGTAGAAGACTCCCCCAGAACGGAGGTGGCGGGCTATCGTGTCGGCCCACGCGTCGAGGTCGGAGAGCCACGCGAGCACGCCGAACGTGTTGAACACCACGTCGAACTCAGTATGTAGAGCGAGGTCGAGAACGTCTCCCTGTTCGAATGTCGCGTTCTCGATGCTGGCTTCGTCGGCGAGGTCGCGCGCGAGTTCCAGTGCGTCCGGGGAGAAGTCGACGCCCGTGGCGCTTCCGACCTCGCGCGCCCACGAGAGCGTGTCGAGGCCGAAGTGACACATCAAGTGGAGCAAGTCGGTGTCAGCGTCCACGACGTCCGCGAGTTCATCGCGCTCGATATCGTAGAGCGACGATTCGCCCGCGAGGAAGCCCTCGACGTCGTAGTAGTCAGTTTCAGGGTGGACGCGGGCGCGTTCGTTCCACGTCCGGCGGTTCGCCTCGGTGTGCTCGTCCATACGTGGAGGCCGCGACGGGAGAATAAGTGTCTTCTAGAAGACGCCGCGGACGAGACCGCCGAGCGTTCCGTACAACACGGGAATCACGGCGGTGACGTACAGGAGTTGCCCCGTGCCGAGCGCGGTGTCGAGACTGCCGGCGGACGCGAGCAGGACGAAGAACCCCGCGAGCGAGACGACGCCCGTGAGGAGGCCCGCGGCGACGCCCCGCCGTATCGATCGCTGACCGAGACCCGCAATCGCGCCGCCGACGAAGAACCCGACCCACGAGAACTGCGCGAGCACGATGGCGACGACGACACCGACGGCGAGCGCTCCTACCCAGAGGCGTTCGTCGGCGCGCGCGGAAGCGACGCTCATCGCTCTCCCTCCTCGAACCGGATCGCGACACTCTCCCCGGGCGCTGGCGGGAACGGTTTGTACTCGGTGTTCGCCCACAGTTCGAGTTGGTCGCTGTAGTGCTCTGAGAACGGGTTACCATCGTTCCCGCCCGGAAGCATGCACACCGAGTCCTCGCCGGGCTGGCAGACCATCCGCCAACTGCTCCCCGTCGGGCGTTCGACGGCGTAGTTGTTCACCGTCGCGCGCGACCCGTCCGTCGGGTACGCGGGATAGTTCAAGAACTCTTGGTCGAACGGGTGCGTGATCGCGCTCGTGTCGTTGTAATCGCCGTACGTCTCGTAGCCCTCCTCCCGGATGGTTTCGAGGGCGCTTTCGAACGCTGCGCGCATCACGTCCGCGCGCGACCGCCCCTCGAACCACTCGCTCTCGGGGTCGAGGTGCTGAACGACCCAGTCACGGGGATAGTAGGAGTCGTCCAGATCCGCGGCGTCGAATCGTTCCGCGAAGGTTTCGCGCTTGTACTCGTCGAAGAAGAGCGCGAACGCGAGCGCCGCCTCGGAATCCCGGTTCATCTCGGCACTGCCCGCCCACTTCCGAATCGCCGTGGCGTACTCGGGATGGTCGTCCGCGATGGCGTCGCCGAGCGGTTCGGCGAGGCCCTCGGTGCGGCCGTCGTACGTATCGTCGTGCATCGACTGCACGTACTCGGGGGTTATCGGTTTCTCACTCTCGATTCGACTGTCGAGCAGTTCGTAGATGCGGATGCCGCGGTAGGGGTCCGAATACCCCTCGGAGAGGTAGTGTTCCGGGTCGTCGGTGATGCGCTGATTCGCCGTCGCGACGTACTCGGGGTTGACGACGCCCGGTTTCTCGTCGAACGGCACGAACCCCCGACTCCAGTCGGTTTCGCCGTACGGTTCGAAGCCGTCCCACTCGCCCTCGCCCGCCGAGCCGTCGAAAATTCGGGTGCCGCGGACCTCCTCACCGTCGACCGTGCGAATCGGAATCTGGCCGGTGACGTAGTAGAGCGTGTTCCCGTCCGCGTCCGCGTACACGAGGTTCTGCGTCGGTTCGTCGAACCTCTCCGTCGCCGCGAGCACGTCGTCCAACCCGGTGCTCCGGTTGTAGTCGTACACCGCTTCCGTCGTCCGCGTCGCCGTCAGACCCGTCCACGAGACGCCGACCGCGTGCCCGTCGCGTTCGAGATACGGGCCGTGAACCGTCTTCCGCCGGACGATGGTTCGGTCGTCGCCGCCCGCGACAGGAATCGTCACGCGTTCTTGCTCGAACGGCACCCAGTCTCCCTCGTACGCGTACTCCCTGTCCGCGCCGCCACGCGTCTCGTAGTCGTAGAAGTCGATGACGTCCGCGCCCGTGTTCGTGAATCCCCACGCGCCGTGGTCGTTCTCGCCGATGACGACGAACGGCACGCCCGGGAACGTCACGCCGCGCGCGGTGTAGTCGGGCGCGTCGAGCACTTGTTCGAACCACACCGGCGGCGCCATCAGCGACAGGTGGGGGTCGTTCGCGACGATGGGCGTCCCCGACTCAGTATAGTCGCCCGAAACCACCCACGAGTTCGACCCGATGCCGGGCGGACTCTCGAAGTCGGACAGCCAGTCCGCGAGCGGCTTCCCGACCGACCTCGCGGACGTTCGCTGCGACTGATTCGGGAGGCCGCCGTCCGCGTCCCGGAGAATCGGCGAGTCGTGGTTCAACCGGTATGGGTAGAGTTCGTCGACGGCGTCCGCGCCGAGCGCGTCCCGCGCGACGGCGAGGTTGAGGGTGCGAAAGCTCCCCGTCAACTGCCACGCGATCTGTTTTTCCATCAGCATCGTGTCCGCGGGCGTCCACGGACGCGGTTCGTAGTCGAGCAAGCCGAACTCGGTCGGGAGCGCTTCGTTCTCGATGCAGGCGTTCACGCCGTCGGCGTACGCTTCGACGAGGTCGCCCGTGTGCGAGCCTTCCAACTGTTGCCACGTCACCTCGGCGGCGCTCGCGAAGTCCATCCGGCGGTGGAACTCGTCGGAACCGACGGTCGCCTCGCCGACGACTTCGCTCAACTGCCCGCGCATCTGGCGGCGCTGTAAGTCGAGTTGGAAGAGACGGTTCGCGCCGTGGACGTACCCCGTCGCGAAGTAGAGCGCCGATTCGTCGTCCGCCGAAATCGTGGGCACGCCGTACTCGTCGTCGTACCGCACCGCCGCCGCCCCGTACGGACTCTCGACCGTCGAATTCGTCCGGTCGGTCGCGTCGGCCCACGCGTCTCCCGTGAACGGTGCGAACCGCTGGAGGTAGCCCGCAACCGGGGACATCGCGCCCGCCGCGACCCCGCCGCCCGCGATAGCGGCGACGAGTCCGCGACGAGTCAACTCACTATCCATACCGGCCGCTCGCCACCTAAAACAATAAAAGGACTGAGAACTCGAACCGCGTTGTCGCGCGTTTAGTGGTCGCCGGCGTCCTCGTACACCCACTCGGTGGTGCCGAGGTCCCAGTCGACCAGTTCGTCCTCGTCGAAGAAGAGAGCGATTTCGCGCTCGTTCGCGCCCTCGTCCTCGTGGTCGCTGCCGTGAATGATGTTGTGACCGAGGTCGTTCCCGTAGTCACCGCGGATGGTGCCGGGAGCGGCCTCCTGTGCGTCCGTCGCACCCATCATCTGGCGGACCTGGCGAGTCGCGTCCGCGCCCTCCCACACCATCGCGAAGACGGGGCCGGACGTGATGAACTCGACGAGCCCCTCGAAGAAGGGCTTGTCCTCGTGTTCGGCGTAGTGTTCGTGCGCGAGCTCTTCGTCTATCTGCATGAACTTCCCGCCGACCATCTTCAGGCCCTTGTCCTCGAACCGGGAGACGATGTCCCCGATGAGGCCGCGCTGGACGCCGTCGGGCTTGACCATCACGAACGTCCGCTCGTCGTGATGACTCATCTATTCGCCCTCCCCGCCCTGAGCCTGTCCTTCTTCGGTCCACTCGAGGTCACGCGGCTCGCGACCGAGATCCGCGTTCTTCTCGCACTTGGACGAGCAGAAGTGGACGGTCGTCCCGTCGTTGTGAACGTACATCGTCCCCGTCCCGGGTTCGATGTCGCTCCCGCAGTAGTCACATTCTCGTGTCTGTGGCATTATTGGCCTCCGATGGAGTCTGCTTCGCGAGCGGTCTCCCGGAGCTGGATGACGTCACCCACCCGGACGGGACCGAGGCAGTTCCGCGTGATGATGCGGCCCTGATTCGACCCCTCCTGGATGCGGCACTTCACCTGCATCGCCTCGCCGTGCATCCCGGTCTTTCCCACGACCTCGATGACTTCGGCGGACGTGGAGTCGCCCGCTGGTTCTTCCGCGCTCATCTGCTTACTTCAGTTCCTCGACTTTCTCTGAGATGTCCTCGACGTCTTCATCGGCGTCGCCGGCGTCGACGACAGCCGCGGCCGCGGAGCCGACTTCGAGGCCGGCGGCCGCGCCGAGTTCATCCTGCGTTTCGACGAAGACGTACGGGATACCCTTCTCGTCTGCGAGTTCGGGGATGTGGAGGACGATCTCCTCGGGGGAGACGTCTTCCGCGACGAAGACGAGGTCTGCGTTCCCGCGTTCGATGGACTTCGTGGTCTCGTTCGTTCCTTTCTTTACGCTTCCGGTGTCACGAGCGACTTCGAGGGCTTCGAGCGCTCGCTCCTGGAGGTCCGCTGGGACGTCGTAGTCAACGTACACTGGCATTTTTGTGTTCACCTATGGTGCCGTGGCGGGCTTGCGCTCCCCTGCCGGGTCGGTCCCTAACGGCTAGGAGCATCATCGACCCCCACTGGCTGTACTACAACCGTCGGACTCCTACGGTTAAAAGCGCTTTCAAAGCCCGCCGGCGTGAGAGACCGCGACACGGCGTAGCGTTGCCGTTCGCTGTCACGTCGCCCTCCCGGGACGAAACTACCTTCCCCCGACCGCACCAACTCGGAGTAGATGGTTCGCGACCTCGCCGCCTCTCTCCGCGCCGAAGCGGAGTCCGTGAACGAACGCCGCCTCCTCGTCCTCACCGGCACCCGCGAGGCCTGCCTCGACGCCGCGGACGCCGCGCTCGCGGCCGCCGACGTGGACCGCGACGCCACGACGTTCCTCGGAACCACCGGGACTCTCGACTGTGAGCGAATCGCGCCCCGGCGCGCAGACCAACTCCTCGGCACCACTCGCGATGCGGTGGTATACGACACTCACGACGACTGCCGGCCGAACGCCCTCGGCCGCATCGTCGGTGCGGTGGACGGCGGCGGCCTCCTCGTCCTGCTCACGCCCGACCTCGACTCGTGGCCGGACGAGCGCGACCAGTTCGACGACGGGCTCGCCGTTCCGCCCTACTCGCTCGCGGACGTTTCCGGAACGTTCCGGAAACGACTCGCGGACACCCTCCGCGCCCACCGCGGCGTCTCGATCTACGACGCCGACGCGCACGACCTCGAAAAAGACGGCCGCACGCGTCCCGCACCCCGACTCGCGAGTCCGCCGCCGGAACCACCCGACGAACATGCGTTCCCCGAGCGCGCGTACGAGGCGTGTCGAACACGCGACCAGGTGGACGCGGTTCACGCGTTCGAGGCGCTCCGCGAGGACGACAGCGCCGTCGTCGTCTCGGCCGACCGCGGCCGCGGGAAGTCGAGCGCCGCCGGCATCGCCGCGGCCTGCCTCGCGGACGAGGGACTGGACGTGCTCGTCACCGCGCCCTCCCGGCGCGGCGCGAGCGAACTGTTCGAACGCGCCCGCGAACTCGGCGTCGAGAATACCAGGTTCGAGAAACCGCCCGTCGCCGCCGACCTGCCCGGTGACCCCGACGTCGTGTTCGTGGACGAGGCGGCGGCGCTCCCCGTGCGCGTCCTCGAATCCTTCCTCGACGCATCGCGGGTCGCGTTCACCACGACCGTCCACGGCTACGAGGGCGCTGGACGCGGGTTCGACGTGCGCTTCCGGGACCGACTCGCCGAGAGCGACCACGACGTGAGAGAAACACGGATGGAGGAACCCATCCGGTACGCGGCGGGCGACCCCGTGGAGGTGTGGGCGTTCCGCGCGCTCCTCCTCGACGCTCGACCCGCCGTCGACCCGCTCGTCACCGACCTCGGGCCGGACGACACGACCTACGACGTCCTCGAGAGCGACGACCTACTCCAAGACGAACCGCTCCTCCGGGAGACGTTCGGTCTCCTCGTGTACGCGCACTACCGCACCGAACCGAACGACCTCGCGCGCCTCTTCGACGCGCCGAACATCCGCGTTCGCGCGCTGCGTCACGAGGGGCACGTCGTCTCCGTCGCCCTCCTCGCACGCGAAGGCGGACTGGACGAGGAGACCCGAGAAGAGATGTATTCAGGCGGCCGCATCCTCGGGAACATGCTCCCCGACGTGCTCACCAGCCAACTCCGCGACGAGGACGCCGCGATTCCCGTGGGCTGGCGGGTGATGCGCATCGCCACCCACCACGCCGCCCGCTCCCGCGGGTTCGGGAGTCGCCTCCTCTCCGAGATTCGTGGCGAAATCGAAGCCGACCTGGACTGGTTCGGCGTCGGGTACGGCGCGACCCCCGAACTCCTCGACTTCTGGGACGAGAACGGCTTCGACACCGTCCACGTCTCCACGACGCGCAACGACACGAGCGGCGAGTATTCGGCCATCATGCTCGACCCGCTCAGCGCCGCCGGCGAGCGCGTCCACGACCACCACACGGACTGGTTCGCGCGACGGTTCCCCGGCGTGCTCGGCGACGCGCTCCGCGACCTCGACCCGGACATCGCCCGCGCGTGCCTCCGCGCCGCCGACGCTACCCCAACCCTCGACCTGACCGACCACGAGTGGCGAACCGTCGTCGGCGCGTCCGCCGGTCCCGGCCTCTACGCCGTCGACCCCGCACCCTTCCGCGCGCTCACCGCCTACCACCTCGCCGCAGGCGACCTCGACTTGCTCTCCGCGCGCGAGGAACGCCTGCTCGTGTTGAAACTTCTCCAGACGCAGCCGTGGGACGAAGTGGCTGACCTGCTCGACTTCCACTCGACCGGCCAGTGCATGCGCGCGCTCGGCGACGCGCTCGACCCGCTCGTCGAATCATACGGCCCGGACGCCGCACAAGCCGAACGGAGGCGGTACGACTGATGGACGCGCTCGTCCTCGTCGCGTTCCTCCTGCTCGCGCTCGGGATGGTCGGGAGCGTCGTTCCCCTCCTGCCGAGCGGCCTCTCGTCGCTCGCCGGTGTTCTCCTCTACTGGTGGCACACCGGCGACCCGAACCCGCTCGTCCTCGCCGTGCTCGTGGTGCTGTCGCTCGCGGCGTTCCTCGTGGACTGGTTCGGCGGCGCGCTCGCCGCGAACGCCGGCGGCGCGTCCACCCGCACAACCCTGATTGCGGCTCTCGTCGGACTGCTCCTCGTCCCGCTCGGCGGCCCAATTGGTATCGTCCTTGGCATCGCCGCGACCGTGTTCGTCCTCGAATACGTCCGACACGGGAACGAGAGAGAAGGCCTCAAATCAGCGCTCTACGCGACGGCCGGCGTGCTCGCGTCCGCCGCCATCCAACTCCTCCTCACGGGAATCGTGTTCGCCGTGATGCTCGCCGTCTACTTCCTCTAGGGGTGGGCGTAGTACGCGACCGACTCGTCTTCCTCGTGGCGGTCCACCCGGACGAACCCGACACGCACGAACTGGAGCGTGTCGTCAGCCTCGTACTCGGTAAATCCAGGTTCGGCGCGCCCGTGAACGTCGCCGTCCATCGTCCGCATTCGCACGGGCACGCTCTCGTCGGCGGGCACCCACTGCACCACGTCGACGCCCTTCTCGCGCACGAGGTCGATGTCGTCGTCCGTCACGGTGAGCACGTTGCCGTCGTACTCGACGGGCCCGTAGCCCTTCAGCCAGAGTTTCTCACCCGCCTCGGGGAGGTCTTCTTCCTCCACGAGCACGGCGTCACCGACGGGGATATCGCGGTCGCCGCGCTCCTCGTGTTCGGGGTGAACGGGGGGATGTGCGCTGTCCGGGCCTCCCGAAATCGGGAGTTCCACTCCGTCGGAGACGAAGAAACACCGCGGGCTCTCGTCGTCGATGAGTTCGCGGTTGTTCGCGTAGACGGAGCTCATCGCCAAATCGACGTCCGACGTGGAGGTACCGAGTTCGATCATGGCGTCGACGATGGCTTCGCCGCGGATGCCGCGGCGCTTCGTGGACATGAGCGTCGGGACGCGCGGGTCGTCCCAGCCGTCGAACGCGCCTTCGTCTATCTTCTCTCGGATGGTGGACGTGCTCATCTTCACGTCGTACTCGTCGACTTGCACGTGGCCCCAGTGGACGACCTCGGGGTACTCCCAGCCGAAGTAGTCGTAGACGAACCCCTGGCGTTTCGCGGAGTCCTGCAGGTCGATTCCGCGGATGATGTGCGTGATACCCATCAGGTGGTCGTCGATGCCGGACTGGAAGTCGAGCATCGGCCAACAGCGGTACTCCGCGGCCTCCTCGCGGGGGTGCGGGGTGTCGATGATTCGGAACGCTACGAAGTCGCGGAGCGCGGGGTTCTTGTGCGTGATGTCGGTCTTTACGCGGAGCACCATCTCGCCCGAGGAGTACTCGCCCGCTATCATGTCCTCGAATTCCGCCATGACGGTCTCGGTGTCCTTCTCGCGGTGCGGACACGCCTCGCCGTTGTTCTTCAGGTCGGAGAACTCTCCGGCAGGACACGAACACGTGTACGCGCCGCCCATCTCGATGAGTTCGCGGGCGTGCTCGTAGTAGGTCTCTATCCGGTCCGAGGCTTTGATGACTTCGTCCGCTTCGAACCCGAGGTAGTCGAGATCATCCAAAACTTGGTCGTACACCCACGTCAGCGGGCGTTTCGTCTCGGGGTCCGTGTCGTCGAACCGGACGAGCATCCAGCCGTCGTAGCGCTCCTTGTACGTCCCGATGACCGCGGGCATCCGACCGTGCCCGATGTGCCACGGGCCGTTCGGGTTCGGCGCACACCGCATCCGAACTTCGTCGTACTCCTCCGCGTTCGGGAGGTCGGGAAGCGGGTGTTCTTCGCCTTCGTCTTCGGCTTCGAGTTCCTCGAGCATCTCGGGCGCGAGTTCTTCGAGCCGGTCCCTTTTTTCGGCCTCCGAGAGGCCGTTCACCTCTGAAACGACCGGTCCGAGGAGGCCCGGTATCTCGTCGCCGTGCTCGCGGAATTCGGGATTGTCCCCCATCAGCGGTCCCATGAGCGCACCGACCTGTGCGTCGCTACCGTGCTTGAGCGCGTTGTAGAGCGCGTACGATTCGCCCTCTCGTCGCACTCGCTCGCGGAGGTCTTCGTCCATTACGAACGAGTATCCGGGGCGTGAGGAAATTCGTTTGGATTCTGCGGACAGACAGACCCTCACTCACACACCAACCCCGGCCGATGGCCTACGAGCGAGTTCGGTTTCGTGCGTCGGCGGTCTGCCGTTTCCGCGAAACCGACGCACACCACGCGTCACATACCTCCGGGTGGCCCCGCCCTCCTATTTGAACCCTCGCCGAGTCGAGACGCGGTGCGGTAGCGGTCGCGGTGCTGTGCGGAGGCGGGAGCGGTGCTGTGCGGAGGCGGGAGCGGTAGCCGCAACGACGCCGTACCGAGCGCGCGGAGCGCGCTCGGCTTTTTCCCTCCAGCGTCAGAGCGAAGCTCTGACTGGCTCCCCCTCACTCACTCCGTTCGCTCGCGGGAACAGGTTTTTGCAAGCGCGGGGTCGCAAAGCGACCCCCAAGCCGAAAAAGGTGGGTCAGTAGCCCCGTTCGATGAGGTATTCGGCGAGGGCGGAGAGGGTGTCGCGTGCTTCGTTTTTGGGGAGGACTTCGAGGTGGTTTTGTCCTTCTTTGACGAGGTCTTGGGCGAGTTCGCGGGCGAATTGGATGCTTCCTGCGTCTTCGAGGGTGGTGACGGCGTCGTCGATTTCGCTTTCGGTGACGGCGTCGGGGTCGTCGGTGTCGAGGAGGTTGTCGACGTCGACGCCTTGGTCGCGGGCGTGGAGGGTGATGACGGTGCGTTTTCCTTCCACGAGGTCACTGCCGCGTTGTTTGCCGAGTTCGTCGCTGGGGACGGTGAGGTCGAGGACGTCGTCCTGTATTTGGAAGGCTTGGCCGATGGCGCGGCCGTATTCGTAGAGTGCGTCGATGGTCTCCTGGTCTGCGTCTAAGACGATGGCGGGGACGGACGCGGCGGCCGCGTACAGCACCGCGGTCTTGAGTTCCACCATGTCGAGGTATTCGGGGACGGTGACGTCTGCGCGGGTTTCGAAGTCGACGTCGTACGCCTGTCCTTCGCAGATGTGGGTGCAGGTGCAGGCGAGCATGCGGAGTGCGTCGAGGCTGCGGTCCGGTGACGCGTCCGTCCGGAGCATGATTTCGAACGCTTTCGAGTAGAGCGTGTCACCCGCGAGAATCGCGGTTTCGGTGTCGTATTCGCGGTGGACGGCGGGGACACCGCGCCGGAGGTTGTCGTCGTCCATGATGTCGTCGTGAATCAGCGTAAAGGACTGAATCACTTCGATTGACACCGCGGCCGCCATCAAGTTCACCTCGTTCCCGGAGAGCGAGGGGAACGCCTGGTAGTCCTCACTCAGGGTTTCGCGGTCGAGTAAGGCCTCTCCGACGAGCAGGCTCACCGTCGGTCGCAGTCGCTTCCCGCCGGCTTCGAGGAGGTAGCGTGAGGCCTCGTAGAGCCGCGCGGGTTCCGCCATCGGGAGTTCCTCGTCGATGGCGTCGTTTATCTGCTCGCGGCGTGCCTCGATGGCCGCGAGCACCGTTTCCTCTCGGGCGTCCTGACTCATACGAGTTGGATGATGTTTCCGTTGTCGCTCAGGTGGAGGTCGCGGCCGAGTTCGTAGCCCTGGCCTTTCGCGAGCCTCGCGTACTTCCCGAAGTGTTCGAGGTTCTGGTGGGCGGGGATGACGTGCTGGGGCTGGAGCGCCTGCAGCATCTGGTAGTGGCCTTCCTCGCGGAGGTGGCCGGAGACGTGGACGTCGTCGTAGATGCGTGCGCCCTGCATCCGCAGGAGTTGTTCGGACTGATAGCGCTGGCCTTCGTTCGTCGGCTCCGGAATCACGCGTGCCGAGAAGATGACCTTATCGCCGTTTTCGATGTCGTACGGCGTTTCGCCGCGACCCATCCGGGTGAGCATCGCGCGCGGTTCGCCCTGGTGGCCGGTGACGATGGGGAGGAACTTCTCCTTGCCCTCGTTCATGATGCGCTTGAACGCGCGGTCCACGCTCTTGCGGTGGCCGAACATCCCGAGGTTGTCCGGGAAGTTCACGCGACCCATGCGTTCTGCGGTGCCCGAGTAGCGTTCCATCGAGCGACCGAGGAGGATCGGTTCGCGGCCGATCTCCTGGGCGAACTCGACGATGCTGGAGACCCGGGAGACGTGACTGGAGAACGTCGTGGCGACGATACCGCCGTCGTAGTCCTCCATGCTCTTCAGGGTGTCCTGGAGTTCGCGGCGCGCGAGCGACTCGCTCGGGGTGCGGCCCTTCCGGCCCGCGTTCGTGCAGTCCTCGATGTACGCGAGCACGCCCTCGCCCTCGCGGCCGATCTCGCGGAACCGCTTCATGTCGATGGGGTCTTCGAGGACGGGGTCGTTGTCGATGCGCTTGTCGAGGCCGTAGACGATAGCGCCCTCGGGCGTGTGGAGGACGGGGTTGATGGCGTCGATGATGGAGTGCGTGACGTGCACGAACTCGAGTTCGCAGCGTTCGCCGATGGGCATCGTCTCGCCCGCCTGCATCTCCACGAGGTCGTTTTCGACGCCGAACTTCTGTTCGCTCTCCAGTTCGCCCTTCACGAGTTCGAGCGTGAACGGCGCGGCGACGATGGGCGCGTTGTAGCGGTGTGCGAGTTTGCTGATAGCGCCGATGTGGTCGAGGTGGCCGTGCGTCGGCACGATAGCCTGGACGTCCCCCTCGAGGTCGCTCATCACGCGGTCGTCCGGTATCGCCCCCATGTCGATGAGGTCGAGGCTGTGCATCTGTTCGGTTTCGACGTTGTCGTGAATCAGAACCTTCGACAGGTTCAGGCCCATGTCGAAGATGACGACGTCGTCACCCGCTCGGACGGCAGTCATCTGCCGACCGACTTCTTCGTATCCGCCGATTGTTGCGATCTCGATTTCCATTGTGGATCACTGAAAGCCGATGTCCGGCCCGATCAGTACTGAAACTCCCGTCCGCTGGCGACGGCGGACAGCGGCGTCTTACAGCCGTCGGCCCGCGGCCGCGTTCGCGCGGCCGGGATTCTCGTTGGAGGGACGTATGCGGCCGTCGTTTAAAAACAACAGGGGTTCGGTTTCGGATTCGAGAACGCATGCCGGAGTCCCAATCGCTTTACTCGGCGCCCGGCCAGTCGTTTGTATGTCCGCTCTCTCCGGGGGTCCCGCGTGAGCGTCGCGTCGGCGTTCACGGAAGCCGTCCTCCCCATCGTCGCCATCGCCGCCGTCGGCTACGTTCTCGGCCGACGAACGGGCGTCTCAGTCGACGCCCTGAACACCGTCGCGTTGACGTTCTTCCTCCCGGCGCTGGTCTTCCACGGCGTCGCCACCACCGCGCTCACCGGCGACACCGTGGTCTCGCTCTGCCTCGGCGTACTCGTCTACCTCCTCGTCGTGATGGGACTCGCGTACGTCGGCGCGCGCGCCGTCTCTCTCCCCGATGGAGTCCTCCCCGGCGTCGTGCTCGCGAGCGCGTTCCCGAACTCCGGGTTCGTCGGTATCCCGCTCTCTCGGTTCGTGTTCGGCGACCTCGGCGCGACCACTGCCACCATCTTCCTCACGACGCAGAGCGTCGTCCTCTACACCGTCGGCGTCTACGTCGTTTCAGCCGCGGCGAACGACACCGCCGGTCCCGCGAGCGCCGTCCGAGAGGTGTTCCGCCTCCCGCTCGTCTACGCCGTCGTCGCCGCGGCCGCTCTCCGCGCGTTCGGCGCTGTTCCGCCCGTCGACGGGACGTTCATGACCACCGTCGACAGCGTCGGGTCCGCCGCGATTCCGCTGATGCTCACGGTCGTCGGCATCCAACTCGCGGACGTCGAACTCGGGTCGCTCCGCGACACCGCGCTCCCCTCCGCTCTGAAACTCGTGGTCGCGCCCGCGGTCGGTGTCGCCGTCGTTCTCGGCCTCGCGGCTGTCGGCCTCGAGATGGGTGACGCCGTGAGTAACGTGTTCGTCCTCGAGTGTGCGACGCCCGCCGCCGTGACGCCGCTCGCGCTCACCATCGCTTACGGCGACAGCTCGGAAACCCTGTCCGTCGCGGAGTACGTGAGCACCGTCATCTTCGTCACGACGCTGCTGAGCGTGGTCGTCCTCACCGGGTTGGTCGCCGCGATTCGCGCCGGACTCCTCTTCTAGTTGACGCGCGTCCCGACCTGTTCGCCGTCGAGGAAGCCCGCGAGGTCGTCCGGCCCGAAAATCGACGCGGGCGCGCCGAGCGCGAGGAGCTCCCGGACCTTCCCCGCCATCCCGCCGGTGACGTCTGTGCTCTCGCTGTCCCCGAGGACGTCCGCAACGTCGTCGTACGCGTCGATTTCGGGAAGCACGTCGTCCCCGTCGTCGAGCACGCCGGGCACGGTCGAACACAGGCCGACGCGGTCCGCGTCGAGCGCGCTCGCGAGTTCGGTGACCACTTCGTCCCCGCTCACGATGGTCGCGCCCGCGCCCTCCTGTACGATAACGTCGCCGTGCAGGACCGGCGTGAAGCCTTCCTCGAGCATCGACGCGACCTGCTTCGTGTAGAACTCGGAGTCGCCGTCGGCGTCCCGTCGTGCCGCCGAAAACGGCCGAACCGGAACGCCCTCGATGCCCGCGTCGTCGAGGTAGTCGAGAACGGCCGTGTTCAGGCGCGCCATCGAGTCGTGAATTTCGCGCACCGCCGTCGCATCGTGCGTTCCGTCGGTCGTGGAGACGTCGTGTTTGTCCGCGTAGAAGTGTCCGAAACTCCCCGCTCCGTGAACGACCACGAGGTCGTCGACGTCGGCGTTTCCGATGGTTCCCGCGAGCCGGGCGAGCGCGTCGAGGTCGACGGTCTCGCGTTCGTCCTTGTCCGTGATGACGCTCCCGCCGAGTTTGAGGACGATCACTCCAGTCGCACCCCCTCGTGGGCGAGTTCCGCGCGGAACGTCCGCTCGCAGTCCGGCGTCAACGAGAGAGCGGTCTCGGTGCCGTCGTTCGCGTCGAGCGCGACGATGCAGCCGCCGCCGCCCGCACCCGTGAGTTTCGCGCCGAGCGCACCGCCGTCGCGCGCCGCCCACACCATGTTGTCGAGCGACCTGCCAGAAACGCCGAGCGCGGACAGGAGGCCGTGGTTGAAGTTCATCAGGCGGCCGAGTTCCTCGACGTCGCCGTCCGCGAGCGCGTCTTCGCCCTGTCGAACGAGGTCGCCGATGGCCTCCACGGTGTCCGCGGCGAAGTCGTACTCGTCTCTGAGTTTTCGGACGCCGGCGACCAGTTCGCCCGTGTCGTGGCTCGTGCCGTCGTCCCCGATGACGAACGGGAGGTCGGGCGTGTCGAGCGTCCGGCACTCGTCGCCCTCCACCCGCACCGCGCCGCCCATCGCCGAACAGAACGTGTCCGCGCGAGACGCCTGTCCGTCCTGCACCTCGTACTCGACCTGGTACGCGCGGTCCGCGACCTCCGCGGGTTCGAGTTCGACCCCGAGCTCGGCGGTCGCCGCGCGGATGCCCGCCACGACGACGGCCGCGGAGGACCCCAGTCCCGCGCCGAGCGGAATCTCGCTCTCGATTTGCACGTCGAACCCCGCGTCCGGCGCGTCCGCGGCGTCCCTGGCCTGCGCGAGCGCGCCGTCCACGTACCCCATCGCCGCCTCGATGAGCGGCGTCGGCACGTTCACGTCCGGCGTCTCCTCCTCGTCCCCGCTGTACTCCACCGTGAACCCGTTGAGGGTGAGGTCGTCCACGCTCACCCGAAGCCGGTCGTCGTCGCGGGCCTCGACGGTGACGGTCGCGCGTCGCTCGATGGCGCACGGCACCGCGGGTTCCCCGTAGACGACGGCGTGCTCCCCGAACAAGTAGACCTTCCCGGGAGCGCTCGCGGTAGTCGACATACCCGAGAGACGGAGCGCGAGCGATAAAAGACCGTTCGATTCGGCTACGCGGGAACGAATCGCACCACCCGCCCAGTCTCTTCGGACGGCGTCGTGCGTTCGGTCGTACACGCGAGCAGTTCGCCGGCGGCGTCCTCTCCGAACGCGAGGACGTGTGCGCCGAGGCCGTCCACCGGTTCGGCCCGCGGCGTCCACTCGCCCGGCGTCGCGACGAACACGCGGCCCTTCGGGTTCCAGTCCGCAAAGACGTACTCGCCGCGCCACGCGTCGAGCGCGGTCCCGCGGTAGACGTATCCCCCGATGACCGCGATACCACTGACGTCGCGCCCGGAGTGCGGGTACTCGATGACCGGGTCGACGAGCGGGGCGCCGTCGGGCGTCTCGGTCGGACACGACGACTGCCGGAAGCAGTGTTTCCCCTCCCGGACGTTCCACCCGTAGTTTCCGCCCTTCTCGACGAGGTTCACTTCCTCCCACGACGACTGCCCCACGTCCGCGGCGTAGAAGTCCCCCTCGTCGAACGAGAATCGCCACGGGTTCCGCAGTCCCCACGCGTACAGTTCGTCCAGTCCCTCGCGCCCGACGAGCGGGTTGTCGTCGGGCACGGAGTACGGCGCGGTGGAGACGTCGATTCGGACGATGCTCCCGAGGAGGTTCTCCGTCACGTCCTGTCCGTTTCCACCCGGGTTCGCGTCGTACCAGTCGTCGACGTGCCCGTTGCCCTGGTCGTTCGCGCCGCCGCCGTCACCGACGCCGACGTAGAGATAGCCGTCGGGTCCGAACGCGAGGTCGCCCGCGTTGTGGTTCGCCTGCGGTTCGGGGATTTCGAGAATCGTGCGCTCCGACGCAGGGTCGAAGCCGTCGCCGTCCCGGTCGAACGAGGCGAGGACGAACGTGTGGTCGTAGTTTTCAGGTGTGCCGGCCCGCCGCGGTGCACTGTACCGCACGTAGAGCGTGTCGTCGCGCAGCGCGATACCGAGCAGGCCGCGCTCCTCGTACCCCGACAGGGGGACGATTCGGTCCCGGAGGTCGAGGACGGACTGTTTCCCGTCGCCGGTCGCGCGGTAGACGACGCCCACCTGGTCCGCGACGAGGAGCGCGTCACCGTCCGCAATCACGCCGAGCGGCGCGGCGAACCCGGACGCGACAGTCTCCGCGTGCACGCCGTCCCCGTTCGTCGTTCGCGTCGTCGTCCGCGTCGCCCCACCGTCTCCGGTCGTGTTCGTCTCCGTCGGCGACGAACACCCGGCAACCGTCGCCGCGGAGAGCGCGAGGAACCTGCGTCTGTCCATACGCGAACGTCGGCGTCCAGCCACAAAACACCGTAGCCGCCGCTACCCGGCGTCGAAACGTGAAAAAATCGACTTAGATCTCGCTCTCGAAGTCGTCGAGGCTGTACGTCGGCTCCGCGCCGCGGCGGTCGAGCGTCTCGTTCGCGAGCAGCCAGTAGACGACGGACAGGGCGCGACGACCCTTGTTGTTCGTCGGGACGACGAGGTCCACGTTCGACGTGGAGTTGTTCGAGTCACACATCGCGATGACGGGAATGCCGACCGTGATGGCTTCCTTCACCGCCTGCGCGTCCCCGATGGGGTCCGTGACGACGAGCACGTCCGGCTCGATGTAGCCGTCGTACTGCGGGTTCGTCAGCGTCCCCGGGATGAAACGCCCGGTGCGGGCGCGCGCGCCCACGGCGTCCGCGAACTTCTCCGCGGGGAACCGGCCGTACTGACGGCTGGACGTCACGAGTATCTGCTCGGGGTCGTAGTTCGCGAGGAAGTCCGCAGCCGTGCGGATGCGCTCGTCGGTCTTCGAGACGTCGAGGACGTACAGACCGTCGGTGCGGACGCGGTGGATGAACCGGTCCATGTCGTCGGTCTTCTGCTGGGTACCGATGTGGACACCGGCCGCCAGGTAGTCCTCGACGGGGATGAGGAGGTCGGCTTCGGCGTCGCTCATGACGTCCTCAGCCGACTCAGTCGGTTGTGCGGCCTCCGGCTCCTCGGCGTCAGCCGGTTCGGTGGCCGCCTCCTCGGCGGCCGCCTCCGCGGCCTCGGCCTCGGCCGTCTCGGCCTCGGTCGATTCTTCGACTTCTTCGAGTTCTTCTTCGTTTTCGCTCATAGGGCTTCGTCCGCGATGCGGATGAGTTCGTTCAGTTTAGCGGTTCGCTCGCCACCCACGGTGCCTGTCTTGATGAACGGGGCGTCCGTGGCGACGGCGAGGTGTGCGATGGTCGCGTCCTCCGTCTCGCCGCTCCGATGGGAGACGACGGGCGTGTACTCGTTTTCGCGTGCGAGTTCGATGGCGTCGAACGCGTCGGAGAGCGTCCCGATCTGATTGGGTTTCACCAGTACGCTGTTCGCCGCCCCCATCTCGACGCCGCGCGCGACGCGTTCCGTGTTCGTGACGAACAAATCGTCGCCGCACACGAGCGTGTCGCTGCCGACGCGGTCGGTGAGGTCCGCGAACGCCTCGAAGTCGTTCTCGTCGAGCGGGTCTTCGACGTACGCGAGCCCGTACTCGTCGACGAGACTGGCGATGTACTCGACTTGCTCTTCCGTGCTGCGTTCCGTGTCACCGTAGACGTACGCGTCGGCGTCGGCGTCGTAGAGTTCGGAGGCGGCGACGTCGAGTCCGAACTGGATGTCGAACCCGAACGAATCCGCGACGTCCGCGGTGGCTTCCTCCATCAACTCGAACGCGTCAGCGTCCGAAATCGAGGGCGCCCACGCGCCTTCGTCACCCTTCGCCGCGGGCGTTCCGCGTTCCTCTAAGAGGTCGCCGACCGTCTGGTGGACGGCGGCGTTCGCGAACACGGCGTCCCGAACGTTGGGTGCGCCGACGGGCGCGGCGAGGAACTCCTGAATGTCGGTCGCGTCGGCGGCGTGTTCGCCGCCGCCGATGACGTTCCCGAGCGGAACCGGATAGTTCCGACCGCGGAACGCGCCACCGAGATGCTGGTAGAGCGGCGTGCCGAGCATGTCCGCGCCGGCCTTCGCCGCGGCCATGCTGATGGCGACCGCCGAGTTCGCACCGATCTTCGAGAAGTCGTCCGTCCCGTCAGCGGCGTGCAACGCACCGTCGACCTCGCGCTGGTCGCCCGCGAACACGCGGCCTTCCAGTCGCGGAACCGCGTGCTCTCGCGCCGCGGCGACGGCGTCTTCGGGCGGCAGTTCGATAGCTTCGTACTCGCCCGTACTCGCACCGGACGGCGCGGCCGCACGGCCGTGTCCACCGCTCTCGGTGTACACGTCGGCCTCGACGGTCCCGTTTCCACGGGAGTCGAGCACCGTTCGCAGCCGAACCGACTCGACGCGCGTCATTGCTCTCTCCGAACCGTGAAGGGGAGCGCGTTCGCGTCGTACTCCTCTGCCGCGATGAGGATGGGCTCGGTCTGGTCGGTGTCGACCAGCACGGGCGCACCGTACGACACCTGGAGTGCGCGCGCACCGATGATTCGCGCCTTCTCGTAGCGGTTGAAGTTCCCCTTCATTGGTAGGGGCTCACGACGTCCACGAGGTCCTGGTGGCTGACGAACATGCGTCGACAGCAGTAGCGGTCCAACCCGAGGTCGTCGAGCACGTCCTCCGGGTCCTCGTCGCCATCGTGGGGAGCAGCACGCGCCTTGTACTCCTCCCAGTGTTCACCGACGACTTTCCCGCAACTGAAACACCGGACTGGTACCATCATGGTTGAATTCCTCTTAGCGGTAGGACTTCTGGTAGCGCGCCCGAGCGCCCGGGCCGCCCCACTTCTTGGATTCGCGCTGACGCACGTCGTTGACGAGCAACGACCGGTCGAACTCGCGGTATGCGTCCCGGAGTTCGGCGTCGTTCTCGAACTCCACGAGCCCGCGCGCGATGGCGGTGCGGACGGCGTCAGCCTGTCCGGCGAACCCGCCGCCGCTCACGGTCACGTCCACGTCGACGCCGGACCGGAGGTCCTCGCCGGCGATGCGGAACGGCTCCAGCATCTTCAGGCGAGCGAGCTCGGGTTCGACGAGTTCGACGGGCGTGGAGTTGATTCGCACACGACCCTCGCCGTCGGTCACGGTCGCCCGTGCGACGGCAGTCTTCTTCTTTCCGCTCGTGTTGGTTACCATGTGACGTTAGCACCCAGTTCCTCGGAGATCTCTCCGACGGTGATGAACTTGATGTTCGAGAGACGGTCGAGGCTCGTTCCGTCGAGCACTTCGCCGTCCTCGTCTGTGTGGTTGCCGACGAACACGCGGACGTTCTCGAACGCCTCGCGGCCGCGGTCGGTCTTGTAGGGAAGCATCCCGCGAATCGCGCGTTTGACGATGCCGTCGGGGCGCTTCGGGTAGTAGGGACCCGAGTCGGACCCGAGTTCCGCGCGTTTGCGGTAGGTCGCGAGCGTCGATTCCTCGTTACCGGTGATGACCGCTTCCTCAGCGTTCACCACGGCGACGGATTCGCCGGAGAGCGCGAGCTCTGCGACGTTCGACGCGACTCGACCCATGATGCAGTCACGGGCGTCGACGACGACGTCCGCTTCGAATTCTGCGAGACTCATCGGATCACCCGGACGTTCGACCCTTCGGGGTTGTTCTGCACTGCCTGTTCCAGATGGACGGTTTCGCCGTCCGCGTGCTCGATCTTCGTCTTCGCGCTGCCGGAGAAATCGACAGCAGCTACCGTGACGGATTTCTGGAGCACGCCGGACCCGAGCACTTTGCCGGGCACGACGACGGTCTCGTCCTCGTTCGCGTACCGTTCGATGCGACTCAGGTTCACCTCGGCGTGCGTGCGACGCGGCTTCTGCAGCCGCGAGGCGACGTCACCCCAGACGTCCGCTCCCTCGTCACGGGAGACGGACTTCAACTCGGCGATGAGACTGCTGAGTCGTGGACTCGTCTTACTCATAGTTCTGATGTAGTAGGGGTGGAGTGCAGGGAGCAGGATTTGAACCTGCGAACGTCTACACGACAGCGCCCTGAACGCTGCGCCTTTGGCCAAACTTGGCTATCCCTGCCCGCCCGCTGAGAAGGCGAAGCAACTCCACGTTGGCCCCCGCCCTTCATACCGATTTCGGTCCGGCGGAGCAGTTGCTCCGCGCGGAATCGAACGTCGGTGGTGTGGGTCGGGGATGTCATTCTCAGCTTACAGTTGTACTGCCTGTTCGAGTTCGTCCGCGCGTGCACTCAGGGAGTCCACGGCGCGGAGCACCAGTTCGTCGACGGACATCGACCCGTCGGATTCGACGTGGAAGACGAACGCGCCCGGCACGTCGTGGAGTTCGACTTCCTTCCCCTCGTACCGCTTCGAGAGGTCGTTGTCGAACTCCTCGGTCGGGATGAGTTCGCCGTCGTCCTCGATGACGCCCCGAACGATGTTCGGTTCGTCGTCCTCGTACTCCGCTGCGTCACCGACGACTTCGACGCGCTGGAGGTGACGGTAGCCGACCCCGACGCCGCCCTGGTGTTTGGCGTGGTCGCGGCCGCGTCCGAGAACCGCGTCGGCTTCCAGTTCGAGACGCTGGTCCTCTTTCAGTTCGATGATGGGGACGTTCTTGTCCGCGGCCTCCACCTGCGGGTCCTGCGACACGAGGTCGCCGGAGTAGGCGACGCCGGGACCCGACACGTCGAGCGCGAGCGTCACGCCCTCGCCCTCCTCGAACTCTCCCTCGGGCGTCGTCAACGGCACGAGGCCGAGACGCAGCGCGAGCTGTTCGTCGAACATCACGCTCGAGTTCTCGATGAACCGAACGGTGTCGATGGAGAGCGTCGGCACGTCCGCCAGTATCGCGCGACGGATGCCGTTCGCGAACGCCGGCGTGGCGTTCCGAACGAGGAACCGGGCGTCCCGGTCGCCGTGGTCGATGAATTCGACGTCGAAGTCAGTTGCCATTGGTTAGTAGCCGGAGTTCTTCGGCGGTCGCGTCCCGTCGTGCGGGATGGGCGTCACGTCCTCGATGCGTCCGATTTCGATGCCGGCGCGCGCGAGCGCACGGATCGTCGCCTGCGCACCCGGACCGGGGTTCCGCTGGAGGTTTCCGCCGGGGCCGCGCACGCGAACGTGCACGCCCTCGATGCCCTGTTCTTTGACGTCCTCTGCGATCTTCTCGGCCATCTGCATCGCCGCGTACGGCGACGCCTCGTCCCGATTCTGCTTGACGACCGCACCACCGCTCGACTTCGCGAGGGTTTCCGCCCCGGTCTCGTCGGTGATGGTGAGGATCGTGTTGTTGAACGAGGCGTGCACGTGCGCGATGCCCCATTTGTCGTTGTCTTCGGCCATGGATTACTCCTGATTGTCCGCTCGCGCGGGATGCAGTTCGTCGGTCAGGACGCTCGTCTCGTCGAACGCGATGGCGTCCTCCTCCGCGACCTCGACCTTGTACGAGGGCGCGGTGACGCGGTGTCCGTCGACGGTGACGTGTCCGTGAACCACGAACTGGCGGGCTTGCTTCGGCGTGTTCGCCAGCCCCTGACGGTACGCGACCGTCTGGAGGCGGCGTTCGAGCACGTCCGTCACGTCGAGCGACAGGACGGCGTCGAGTTCGTCGGTCTCGCCGAGAATGCCGATGCGCTTCAGCCGTGCGAGGAACTCGTGGCTCTCGGAGTCTTCGCCCGAGATGGTACCGAGGAGGTCACGCGCCTCGCGGCGGTACGAACGGAGTTCGGACTGCGCGCGCCAGAGTTCCTCTTTGTTCTTCAGGCCGTAGCGGCCGAGGAGGTCGGACTCCTCGGCGATGCGCTCGCCCTGGTAGGGATGGTTCGGCGTCTCGTAGAACTTGGTGTTCTCTCCGGGAAGCGCCATTATTCACCACCCTCCGCTTCTTCTTCCTCCGCTTCCTCGCGGAGTTCTTCGACGTTCACGCCGATGGTCCCCTCGGTACGGCCCGTGGACTTGGTGCGCTGTCCGCGGACTTTCTGTCCGCGCTCGTGGCGGACACCCTTGTAGGACCGAATCATGCGCATCCGGTTTACGTCCTGGTTGCGCGTCAACTGAACGTCGTCGCCGGTGATGTGTTCGGATTCACCGGTGTAGAAGTCGTTACGACGGTTCGTGAGCCAGTCGGGCACCGTCTCCGAGAAATTCTGCACGGCCTCGACGATGGAGTCGATGTCCTCGTCGTCGAGTCGGCCGAAAGTGGCCGAACGGTCGACGCCAGCCGTCTCCGCGACGATGCGGGCGGTGCGTCGGCCGAGTCCGTCCAGCTCGGAGAGGGCGCGCTCGACGGTCTTCGTACCGTCGAGGTCCGTCTGGCCGATACGGACGAAGTATCGAATGTCCTCGTCCGCTTCTTGCTGGTCTTCTGCACTCATGTTTTTGTGATGTTCGTGTGGTGAGGCGTCGTGGCGGGGATTTGAACCCCGGAGGCTTACGCCACAGAGTTAGCAACCCTGCGCCTTGACCAGGCTAGGCTACCACGACCTGCGGTCTTGTTTACTGTCGCCCTGACGGACTCGGGACGTACGCCCCTACAGTGACTACACTCGTATCGAATCGGGGCCACTACTTAAACATCACGAACCGGCCGCCGCGTGCGAGCGGGTCACGTCCGTCGCGGAACCCAGTAGAGCGTGAGGACGACCGCCCAGAGCATGGCGACGGAGACGAGCACGCTCGGGTTCGAGCGGTGGAGGTGCCAGAACAATCCGAGCAGGCCGACGACCGCCCCGACCGCGCCGAGGGCGGGCACGACGGTCGAAACGAGGTCGTCGCGGGTGGTGTAGGCGATGGCGGAGACGCCGCCGAAGATGGTGATGAACGCGCCGGACGCGAAACTCGTCACGGACTCCAGACTCCCGTATGCGGTGAGGAGCGCGGTGAGCGTTCCGAGGACGAACAGGGACCGAACCGTCGTCCCGCCGTTCCCGCCGCGGTGGTGTTGGGTCGTCGCGCTGCCCTCCCTCGACTGGGTGGTGTCAGCGACCTGTTGGGTGAGTCGGGACGCCGAAAAGAGCGTGGCGTTCAGCGCGGACGCAGTGGAGAGGACTGCCGCGACGGCGACGAGGACGAACCCCGTCTCGTGGAGGAACGGACGCGCCGCGTACGCGAGCGCGGTCTCCGCGTGCGCCTGAATCGTCTCGGTGGAGACGAGGTTCGTCGTCGTCACCGCCACGAGGATGTAGAGGAACGTCGTGAACACGATTGACGTGTAAATCGCCCGGCGCACCGTCTCGCCGCCGCCTTCGATGGAGTCGAGGTCGAACGTCAACAGCTCCCAGCCCTCGAACGCGACGAACGACATCGCGGCCGCGGACACCGCGCCGCCGCCGAGGTTCGAGAGACCGGAGTCGATAGTTCCCTGCTGGAGGCCGTACCAGATACCCCCGCCACCCAGCACGAGGAGGATGCAGACTTTCGCCACGACCAGCGCGTCCTCCGTCCGACCGGACGCTCGCGCGCCGAGCGCGTTCAATCCCGTGAACCCGGCCACCGCGACGACCGAAACCACGGGTCGCGCGGGAAGCCCGAGGATAGCGTGGACGCCGAGGAGTTCGAGCGCGTAACTCCCGAACGCGTACGCGTACATCGCCATCGTCCCGACGTACCCGAACGTGAACACCCACCCGGTGAGTCCGGCGATCCACCGCGCGCCCGTGACGTCCTCTATCTGAGCGATTGGGCCGCCGTCGCCGCTGGTCACGCGCATGAGTCTGACAAACGAGTAGCCCGCACAGCCCGCGAGCACGCCGGCCGCGACGAACGCGAGCCACGCCGCCGTCCCCGCCGTCGCCGCCACGACCCCGAGTACGGCGAAGATGCCGCCGCCGACCATTCCCCCGACGGCCATCGACACCGCTTCCGGAAACCCGACGGACTCGGCCATACGTCCGGGTACACGGAGCGGGAGAAAGAACCCACCGACCGCGACACTGGCTCACCGCCGCCGTCAGGCGCTGACGTACTTCTCGTTCACTTCCCAGCCGCCGTCACCGTCACGAACCATGTACTCGCCGTAGAACGGCACGCGCTCCGCGACCGTCTTCTCGTATGCGTCGCGAATCTCGGGTTTCGTCATCTCACCCATCGATTTGAGGTCGTCGTTCCGGTTCAAGCAGCCCTTGAGGTAGCCTTCGTGCGTGACGCGCACGCGATGGCAGTTCGCACAGAACGTCGCGTTCTCCACGGGGTCGACGATTTCGACCATCCCCCCGTTCACCCAGTAGCGCTTCCGGTCGTGCATCTCGCGGTGCTCTATCTCGTCGGCCTGTTCTTCGAGCCAGCCGTGGACGCGTTCGATGTCCACCGCCCACTCGGGTTTCCCGACGAGTTCAGGCATGAACTCGATGAGCTGGAGCTGGAGGCCGTCGTTCTCCGCGACGTAGTCCACCATCTCGGGGACGTACCCTGCGGTCTTCTCGAAGACGACCATGTTCAGTTTCACGGGGTCGAGTCCGGCATCCAGTGCGGCCTGCACGCCCTCCATCACTTTGTCGTACGCGCCGGACTGGGTGACGTCCGCGAACACCTTCGGGTCGAGGGCGTCCTGACTGACGTTCACGCGCTCCAGTCCTGCGTCCACGAGGCCTTCGGCACGCCCGGGGAGGAAGGTGCCGTTCGTCGTCATCGACACCTCCATCGAGTCCGGCGTCCGCCGGATAATCTCCTCGAGGTCGTCGCGCAGCATCGGTTCGCCGCCCGTGAACTTCACCGAGTCGACGCCGTACTCTTCTACTACTTCGAGGAACCGAACGACGTCGTCCGCGCTCATCTCGTGGTCGCGGGCGTCCATCGGGCCGCGCGTGTCCCCGAGACCCTCGTTGTGACAGTAGACGCAGTCGAAGTTACACCGGTCGGTGAGCGAGACCCGAACCCCCGTGACCTCGCGCCCGAACGAGTCCTCTAGCATACTCTCATCTGGCCGCCACACGCGCATAAACTCGTGGGTGATTCCGCGAAATCGTAACCACTCGCGGTTACGTTCGCCGGGACGCAATCCTTATCCACGGTTCGTCACTTACTCGCGGCCATGACTCCCGAGGACGTACGCGACCGTCTCAGAACCGTCGAGGACCCCGACCTCGGCGACGACATCGTCTCGCTCGGCCTCGTCAACGATATCGAGGTCGACGGCGACACCGCGAAGGTGTCGCTCGCGCTCGGCGCCCCCTACTCGCCCGCCGAGACCACCATCGCCGGTCGCGTGCGCGAAACCCTCGAAGCCGAAGGACTCGAACCAGACCTCTCCGCTCGAACCGACCACGACACCGGCGTTCTCCCCGACGTGAAGAACGTCATCGCGGTCGCGTCCGGGAAGGGCGGCGTCGGCAAATCAACCGTCGCCGTCAACATCGCCGCCGGCCTCGCCGACCGCGGCGCACGCGTCGGCCTGTTCGACGCGGACATCTACGGCCCGAACGTCCCCCGGATGGTCGACGCCGACGACCACCCGAAGGCGACCCGCGAGGACACCATCGTCCCGCCCGAGAAGTACGGGATGAAACTGATGAGCATGGCGTTCATGGTCGGCGAGGACGACCCCGTCATCTGGCGCGGCCCGATGGTCCACAAGGTCATCACCCAGCTCGTCGAGGACGTCGAGTGGGGCGCGCTCGACTACCTCGTAGTCGACCTCCCACCCGGAACCGGCGACACCCAACTCACACTCCTCCAGACCGTGCCGCTCACCGGTGCACTCGTCGTCACCACCCCGCAGGACGTCGCCGTCGACGACGCACGTAAAGGACTCCGAATGTTCGGCCGCCACGACACGCCCGTCCTCGGCATCGCCGAGAACATGAGCACCTTCCGCTGTCCCGACTGCGGCGGCACCCACGACATCTTCGGCACCGGCGGCGGCGAAGCGTTCGCCGACGAGAACGACCTTCCGTTCCTCGGCAGCCTCCCGATCGACCCCAGTGTCAGAGAAGGCGGTGACGGCGGCGAACCCATCGTCCTCGACCACGAGAACGACACGGGCGACGCCTTCCGCGACCTCACCGGGAACGTCGCCGACATGGTGGGAATACTCAACCGCCGCGAACTCCAGAAATGACCAGCGACGAGGAGAAACGCGACGTCCTTCGTGAGGTCGCCGACGACCTCCGGGAACGCGACACCGACGAAGCGGAACGAATCGCCGCGCTCGTCCACCGCGTCAGCGACATCTACGACGAGAACGAAGAAACCGACCCCCAGCACGTCTACCTCAATATGCGGAACATCTTGCAGATTAGCGAACAGGGCGGACTCGGACGCTAGCGGACCCCTCGCTTATCGCCGCCACCACACGAACCCGAACAACAGCAGCGCGCCCAGCACGCCCGCGGTAATCCACTTGAACTGCACGCCCGTCGTGTACCCGAGCGGCCCCGACCCCGGCGCCCGCGGATTGTGGTACGCGTACCCGCCGTCCGGCCCACTGAGCGTGAACGGTTCGTACGCCTCGTACTCATACTTCGTCTCACTGTCCGCCGACCCGTGGAACTCCACCTGCGCTAACGCACCCTCAGTCTGATTCGGATCGTCCATGAACAACCGAATCTCCCCGTACACCTCGCTCCCGATCGGTTCGTCTAACTCCAACGTCACCGTCTCCGAATGCCCCGGATTCGCGTTCGCGATCTCCGTACTCGCCTTCGTATCCTGCGTGTACGCCACCACGTACGCCGCATACGTGTGGTGACTCGGATTCTTCACCGTCACGTAGACGATATTCGACCGATGCCCCCGCGACATCCCCGTCCCTACGTGGATATCCGTTATCTCCGGCACCGCCACGTCACCCGGATGGAGCGAACTATACTCCTGATCGAACGCGAACTTCGCATCACCGCCATACGTCGAAACGTTGACCGTGTGATGGTCTCGCTCGACGTCGAGGCCGTCGGAGATGTCGAACTGCTTTTTCTGAGTTTCACCTGGGTTAATAACGAATCGGATCTGTGCGTACTGCCATCTATCAACCCGGATTGTATACGTTGAGTTCACTTTCCTATCATTGGGATTTGATACCGATATCGTCAAGTCCGTAGATGGCCTGTCAAATTGGACGGTATAATTGAGATCCCTCAACGAAGAAAATGATTTCTTGTCTTCCTGAATAGCCGATTGAAACCCTGGCAATGCACACATGAAAATAATTAAACACAAAATTATTATATATTTATATTTTCTCATTAATATTTCTTTTATATTGGGTGTACTTTAGTCTATTGTCTCGTACCCGTTAGTGGTCCGAGTAGTCGTGTTTTTGGTGGTGCGAACGTACAACTCGCGAGTTGTCTCGTCGGCGAAGGCGATGTTGAGTGTTTGTTGAATCCGATATCTCGTCTTTACGACTGAGTTCGGATTCGCGACTTCGTCGACCCACACTTCTCGAGTGCCGATTTGTTTCTTGAGCGTCCATTCGACGATCGGGGTGGAGTCGCCGAGCCGTCGATCCGTGTCACTCGCTACTGTACGAATCATCCCCACGTCTGTCGTCGTGCCCGTTTTCACCCACTCGTAGACGGGGGGCGCAGTTCGTACTTGACTGGTGGCGGTGTAGACGGTGAATTGTCTGGAGTGGTGCTGGTGGTACGCGTAGCGGTATTGCGTCTTGTACTGGGCGGAGTGGACCGTGGCGAGTCTCGTTAGTCCTGTGAATCTATCCCGCCAGTCGCGTTTTTCCGTCGCCCAGTACGTCTCCGACTTCTGTACAGTGTACGTGTAGGTCTCGGTGGTGCTGTAGGCCACTCGCTTTCGGTCGTACACCGTGTGAGTCCGCGTTGTCCAATAACACGGGAACATCCCGTTACAAATCTCGACCCGCCGCGTGACCTCGTGTGGAACGAATTTGGTCCTGTACTTGGTGACCGTCCGCGTTCCCCGCCGCTGCACGGAATAGGAATGGCGGTACTGTCGTTTCGTCGCGTACTCCGGAGCACGCACGAGTTCTCTCCGCGTTTCTCCAGTGAACGTTCCCGGGCCGCTACGAGTGTCCCGCCACTCGTGTTCGACCGTCGTCCACTCGCGCGTTCTCGTCTCGGGCGACTTCTCGTGCCAACTGGGATGCGTCCCCACGAAGGCATCCAAGAACCCGTGCCGGCTGAACATTCGCCGTCGTGTCTCGTACTGCGCTGGTCGCACGACCTGCTGCTCTTCGATAGCGTACGTCCGCCCTATCTCGTGGCGTTCAGTGACGATGTACCCCGACCCGAGGAGTTCTTCTTTCTCCTGTTTGTTTCTCGTCACTTGCGTCGCGTACCGGGGTTTTTCAACGAGATACGACGTGTCCAGTACCGTTTCGTTCAACACGCTCGGCGGACGCTGCTGAACGCCAGAAACGTCCGGAATATGCACGCGATTCACGTTCCAACTGTCTCCTCGTTTGTTGAACAATTCGACCGTCGGGTTCTCTCCCCGCAACGCCTTTGCTGGAATGGCTACCACACCGACGTACCGCACCGCCGACCCGTGGACGTCACCCCGATACACCATCGGCTGCGTCTTCTTCCACGACACGACGTGCCCCGAACCGTTAACACGAAGCCCGATATCGAGATTGTTCTCGTACGTGTTCTTCGTCAACATGAACGCCCCCGTATCGACACGGAAAAACACCGAGTCATCCCATCGATACGCACCACTCGATGTCTCCGTCACGTTCTCGACCGAAGGAACGTAGTGGTTGAGGAAACTCATATTCTCCTCGGAATGTCCGAGGTTCCCGTCCTCCACGATCAACTTCGCTCCTTGGAGTGAGTCCGCCTTCCCCACACTCTGCGATAGTCGAGTTGCATGGGCCCCATCACCCCACGTGAAGTCGACAGGTGATCCATCCGGGTCGAACGACCTCGAGGCGTTAATCACGATACCCCAATCACCGAAGTCGTGATGCACGCCTTTGTCGTCAATCGTATATCGGATAACTGGATCACTCGGTTTGACTAAAAAGTCATCTTCTTCTGAGCTGAATGGGAGTGGGTTCCCTTTCCACTTGAGGGTATGTATTACAACTCCCCTAGTAGGCTCAGAAGACGCCCAGTAGGTATCTATCGATAAGGTATCAGTTGATGGGTCATATGCACGTTTTCGTTGATATGAGTGGTTGGTAATCTCAAAAATAGTCGGTGCAGACGGGTCAGTACCTATTGTGACTTCACTGGGCGTCGCTCCGTGGAGGTCGATGCGGACGATGTGGTGGGCGACGTAGTTTTTGGGGGCGAGTCGGTGGTCGTAGGCGGTTCTGTCTTCGTCGTTCGGGTCGACGAATCGGGAGGTGATGAGTTCGGGTGGCCGAGGGACGGAGATCGTTTGGTTGTCTGTGGTGGTTTGGTTGCGGCGGTCGGTGGCGGTGACGGTGATGGTGTGGTTTCCGGGTGTGAGCAGGCCGCTGCGGTAGGTGGTGTGGAGGGTGTCGCCGTCTCCGCGGACGTAGGCGACTGGTGAGACGGTGGTGTGTTTGACGAGTGTGTCGTCGATGCGGATGTCGAGGGTTCGGAGGTTGGCGACGCTGTCGGTCGCGGTGGCGGTGATGCGGAGACTGCCGCTCGGCTCGGTCGAGTTGACGCGGAGTTCGGGGGCGGGGTCGGCGAGGACAGTGGTCGTGTTGTCTGGGAATCGGGCAGTGTTCTTGTTCGTGAGTCCGGTGACGTCGTGGGTGCCGGGCGATAGCGCGAGGGTGGCGGTCGTGCCGGTCGTACGAGGTTCGCCGTCGACGCGGAGGGTCGCCGTCCCCGTGTTCGTGACGTGGTAGGTTCCGTTGAGTGGTGAGACGCCGGTGACGACGCGCGGGCCGCGGAGAACGGGCAGCGGGCCGGTGTCGGATATCGGGCCGGCCGAGTGCGCCGGTGTGGTCGTGGTCGTGGCGGTACCCCCCGCGGCGGTCGTTCGCGCGACTGCGCGCGTCTCGTGGGTCGCAACGTCGGTTTGGTCGTCGCTGTCGGTGGCGACGACGCGCACGTCGTGGACGCCAGTCGCGTCGAAGGCGTACGTGAGCGTGTCCGTGCTGTCCGCGCCGTTGGCGGTCGTGGTGCGAACGCGGGTGCCGTCGACGTACCACGAGAGGCGGGTGAGGTTCGCGGTGCCGGCGGTCGCAGCGGCGGAGTATCTGGCGGTTCGTCCCCGTCGAGCGACATCGGAGCCGCGGAGCGTGACAGACGGTGGTTCGCCGGGTTCGACGGTGACGTAGAGCGTGTCCGTCGCGGTGGCGCCGTCGTCGTCGGTGACGCGGACGGTGGCGTCGTAGGTTCCGGCGGCGTTGGGCGTGAATGACGTTCGGAGGCAGTCCGCGCAGTCGGGCGTGGCGGTCGTTCCGTCGGGTCGGCGTATCGTCCACGCGATGTTTACGAGTTCGCCGTCCGGGTCGTGGGAACCGGTGGCGTCCAGGTGGACGGTCGCGCCGCGCGTCACGGTCTGGTCGAGTCCGGCGTCGGCGAGCGGGCCGTCGTTGCCGCGAGCCGCGGTCACCGGAACCGCCGTTTGTGTCGTGAGGAGGGCGACGAACAGGACGGCGGCGAGATATTTACCCATCTATTAGAAATTAAAGTTACGCTACCGTATTTGAAAGTTCGTATCCGGCCGTCGTGTTCGCGGAGCGGGGGTTTCGATTCGACACTGTTCGCGGCGCCTTGGTTTACAGAACCCTAACGATTCCTCGAATTCTTCACGAACGTTCCTTGCTAATGGATAGCAAACGATTTAGTGAGTCCGAGACAAATTTTGCACCAAGGCCCAGCACGCAGGGGGCCGGAGACCTACTATGACTGATGACGAACTCATCTGGCGGATCGCGGGAGGTTCCGGTGACGGAATCGACTCGACCAGCCAGAACTTCGCGAAGGCGTTGATGCGTTCCGGCCTCAACGTCTTCACGCACCGACACTACCCCTCGCGCATCCGCGGCGGCCACACGTACGTCGAGATTCGCGCGTCGGGGGAGGAAGTGAAGTCACGGGGAGACGGCTACAACTTCCTGCTCTCGCTCGGCGACTCCTTCGCCCGCAACCCGAAGGAAGGCGCGTACTACGGCGAGGAGGAGATAAAACCCCTGTCGGAGAACCTCGACGAACTCCGCGAGGGCGGCGTCATCGTCTACGACGCCGGCCTGTTGGACATCGAGGATATTCCGAACTTCGAGGAGCGTGCCGAGGAGAACGACTGGCACGTCTACGGACTCGACCTCCGCGGCCTCGCGAAAGAACACGGCCGCGAGGTCATGCGGAACACCGCAGGCGTCGGCGCGACCGCCGCGCTCACCGGCATGGAACTCGACCGCATCGAGGAACTCATGTCGGACGCGATGAGCGGCGACGTCCTCGAACAGAACATCTCCATCCTCCGCGAAGCCTACGAGGACGTCCTCGAGAACTACGACGTCGACCACGACGTCACGGTCCCGACGGGCGAACACGACGAGGAGCAAGTCCTCGTCTCGGGCAGCCACGGGATCGCGTACGGCGCGCTCGACGAGGGCTGCCGGTTCATCTCGGGCTACCCGATGACGCCGTGGACGGACGTGTTCACCATCCTCACTCAGTTGATGCCCGACGTGGGCGGCATCAGCGAGCAGGTGGAGGACGAAATCGCGGCAGCGGCGCTCGCGGTCGGCGCGTCGCACGCGGGCGTGAAAGCCATGTCCGGGTCGTCCGGTGGCGGTTTCGCGCTCATGTCCGAACCGCTCGGACTGGCGGAGATGACGGAGACGCCGCTCGTGCTCGTCGAATCGATGCGTGCCGGTCCGTCGACCGGCATGCCGACGAAACCCGAGCAGGCCGACCTCGAACACGTCCTCTACACGTCGCAAGGCGACAGCCACCGCGTGGTGTTCGCGCCCTCGGACCCGAGGGAGTGCTACGAGCAGACGCGGAAGGCGTTCCAGGTCGCGTGGGAGTACCAGATTCCGGTGATGGTCATCTACGACCAGAAGCTCTCCGGCGAGTACCGGAACGTCCCCGCGTCCTTCTTCGACCAGGAGCCGAACCCGAGTCTGGGGTCGACGCTCACCGAGGACGAAATCGCGCAGGCAGCCCACGACGAGTTCGGGAAGTTCGAGCGGTTCCGCCACGACCCCGAGAACGGCGTGAGCCCGCGCTCGGTGCCCGGACAGAAGGGTGGTCACTTCCTCGCGACGGGGAACGAACACACGCCCGAGGGTCACATCAGCGAGGACCCCGACAACCGCGTGAACCAGATGAACCGCCGCTTGCGGAAGATGCGGACCATCCGCGCGGACCTGGACGAAGACGAACGCCAAGACGTCTACGGTGATGCGGACGCCGACTTCGGCCTCATCTCGTGGGGCAGTCAGACCGGCACCGTCGAGGAGGCCGTCGACCGCCTCAACGCGAACGGGAAGTCGGTGAAAGCGCTCTCCATCTCGGAGATGGCGCCGTTCCCCGAGCGCAAAGTCCGTGACTTCATCGACAGCGTCGACGAGGCGCTCGTCGTGGAGATGAGTACGACCGCGCAGTTCCACGGTCACATCCAGAAGGAGACGGGAGCCTACGGTGACAAACTCTCGAAACTCCTGAAGTACAACGGCAACCCGTTCGAACCGGGAGAGATCGTGGAAGCGGCCGAAATCGAACTAGAGGGTCGGACCGAGGAACCGTCGAGTCAGACGACCCTCGAACCGGCGGCAGGTGACTAACATGAGTGCATTCAGTGCGATAGGGGAAGACCGCGAGGTCGACCAGAACGAGTTCACGCCCGGTATCGAACCGCAACCGACCTGGTGTCCGGGCTGCGGGGACTACGGTGTCCTCAAGGCTCTGAAGGGCGCGATGGCCGAACTGGGGAAGGACCCCGAGGAGGTCTTGCTCGTCACGGGCATCGGTTGTTCCGGGAAGCTGAACAGCTACTTCGACAGCTACGGCTTCCACACGATTCACGGCCGGTCGCTCCCGGTGGCGCGTGCGGCGAAGCTCGCCAATCCCGACCTCGAAATCGTCGCCGCGGGTGGCGACGGTGACGGGTACGGCATCGGCGGAAACCACTTCATGCACACCGCGCGGGAGAACCACGACATGACGTACATCGTGTTCAACAACGAGGTGTTCGGTCTGACGAAGGGTCAGACCTCGCCGACCTCGCCGCAGGGTCACAAGTCGAAGACCCAGCCCGAGGGGAACGCGAAAGCGCCGATTCGACCGCTCTCGCTCGGTCTCACGTCCGGCGCGTCGTACGTCGCGCGGACGGCGGCCGTCAACCCGAACCAGGCGAAGGAGATCCTCGTCGAGGCGATGGAACACGACGGGTTCAGTCACGTCGACTTCCTCACCCAGTGTCCGACGTGGAACAAGGACGCAAAGCAGTACGTCCCCTACGTCGACATCCAGGACTCCGACGACTACGACTTCGACGTCTCGGACCGTCGCGAGGCCCAGGAGATGATGCACGAGACCGAGGACGCGCTCTACGAGGGCACCGTCCTCACCGGCCGCTACTACAAGGCGGAGGGTCGGCGTTCCTACCAGCAGGAGAAACAGCACCGCGGGTCGATGCCCGAGGAACCGCTCGCGGAGCGGTACTGGGACGACGACGCGGAGTGGGAGCGGTCGTTCGACTACATCGACCGACACAAGTAGCGGTTTACTGTTCGGAAGATATTTTTTCACGGACGCCAAACAGAGTAGCGTGAGCAGCGAATCGACCGAGGACCGCATCCTGTCCGCGCTCGAGGAGGACGCACAGGCCTCGTACGCGGACATCGCCGAGACGGCGGACGTCTCGAAGCCCACGGTCCGGAAGTACATCAACAAACTGGAAGAAGAGGGCGTCATCGTCGGCTACTCGGCCGACGTCGACCCGAAGAAACTCTCGGGTCAGAGCATCGCACTCGTCGGTATCGACGTCGCGAGCGAACGCTACGTCGAGGCGACGCGCGCACTCAAAGAATTAGAGAGCGTTCGGTCGCTCTACACGTCGAGCGGCGACCACATGCTGATGGCCGAAGTCCGGGCGTCGGACGGCGACGAACTCGGCGCGGTCATCGCCGACGACATCCTCGAAATCGAGGGTGTCACCGCCGCCCACCCCTCCTTCCTCCAGGAACGACTGAAATAATCAGGCCGTCGTTCGCGCGAGCAGTTCGTCCAGTCGCGACACTGCTTCTTCCAACTGACTCGTACTCGTCGCGTACGACGCTCTGAGCGTGTCTTTCGCGTTCTCCCCGAAGTCCGGGCCCGGCGTCATCGCGACGCCCGCGTCCTCGATGAAGAGGTCCGCGACCTCGAACGCGTCACCCGGGAGGTGGCTGACGTCGAGCAGGAGGTAGTACGCGCCGCCGGGCGTGTAGTTCATCGACAGTCCGAGGTCGTCCGCGGCGTCCACGAGGAAGTCGCGGCGCTCGCGGTAGGTGTCCCGGATGTCGTCGAGCCAGCCGTCACCTAGTCGGAGGGCGGCTTCCGCGCCGTCCTGCACGTGGTTCGGCGCGCAGATGACGATGTTCTGGACGAGGCGGTTCAGCGTCTCCGAGATGTCCGGCGGCGCGACCATCCAGCCGAGTCGCCACCCGGTCATCCCGTAGCGCTTCGACACGCCGTCCAGTACGATGGCGTCGTCGGTGTATTCGAGGACGCTGTGTTCTTCCTCGCCGTAGGTGAGGCCGTGGTACACTTCGTCCGAGACGAGGCGGGTGTCGGTTCGCTCCGCGCGGCGCGCGATGGCTTCGAGGCTTGGCCCGTCCATCACCGCGCCCGTGGGGTTGCTCGGCGAGTTCACGAGCGCCGCCGCGGTGTCGCGCGTGATGGCCGACTGGAACGCGTTCACGTCGGGCGCGAACCCCTCCTCGACGTCGAGCGAGACGGTCTTGATGTTCCCGCCCGCCTGCCGAACGAAGTTCGGATAGCACGCGTAGTAGGGGTCCGTGAGCACGACGTCGTCACCGGGGTCGACGACCGCGAGCATCGCCATCAACAGCGCGGGCGACGACCCGGGCGTCACGAGGATGCGGTCGACCGGGACGTCGACGCCGTACCGTCGGTCGTAGTAGTCGCTGATGGCGTCACGCAGACTCTCCTTTCCGCGACTGGACGTGTACTCCGTCGGGCCGTCCCGGAGCGCCGCTGCTGCCGCCTCGACCGCTGCCGCGGGGGGTTCGAAGTCGGGTTCGCCCACCTCCATGTGGACGACATCCTCGAGTTCGTTGGCGCGTTCGAGGACGCTCATCGCAGTGAATGGCGTCGTGCGGGTTGCACGCTCCGAGAGCATAGCAATGGAAACGGTTTCCCGGATACATAAGCCCATTCCCCGGCGCTAACACTTGCCATGGAACCGAAATTTCCGACACGTTCCCACCGTCGGCGTCCGTACGGTCCCGGAATACCGTCACGCGGCCGCCGTTCGTCGGCGCCGGGAGTGTTTAGGTCGTGTCGCGCGAAAGACGAGTATGCCGACCTACGAACGTGAGGTCCGAGTCGACGCGCCGCTCTCCGATGTCTGGGAGTTTCACTCCCGCGTAGAGGGGCTGACGGAACTCACGCCCGAATGGGCGGGCCTCGAAATCGAGGCCGTGCGCGGACCGGACGGCGAACCCGACCCGGACGTACTGGAAGCGGGGTCGCGGATTCGAATGACGATGCGGCCTTTCGACGTCGGGCCGCGCCAGCGATGGACGTCCGTCATCGAGGAACGCGAGGAACGCGACGGGTTCGCGTACTTCGTGGACACGATGGACGGCGGCCCCTTTCGCGAGTGGGAACACACCCACCTCTTCTACGCCGACACCCCCTCGCGGACGCTGATTCGGGACCGCGTGCGATACCGCCCGCCGATTCCCGCGCCCGCGCCGTTGTCGAACATCGGACTCGACGTGATGTTCCGCGAGCGCCACCGACGAACCCGCGAGCACTTCCCAGGGCCGTAGATTTATTCAGCCAGCCACCCCATTTGACAATATGACGGACGTAATCGTCGTCGGCGGCGGTGCCGCCGGACTGAGTGCTGGACTGTTCGCCGCGAAAAACGACCTCGACACGGAAATCTTCGACACGGACGAAACCTGGCTCCACAAAGCCCACCTCTTCAACTATCTCGGCATCCGGTCGATGGACGGGAGCGTCTTCCTCCAGCGCGCCCGCGAACAGGCGACCGCCGACCACGGCGCGAACCTGAACGAAGACGAGGAAGTCGAATCCGTCTCGAAGGACGACGGAACGTTCCACGTCGAAACCAGCGAGGGCGAATACGAGTCCGACTACCTCGTGCTCGCGACCGGCGCGAACCGCGACCTCGCCGAAGAACTCGGCTGCGAATTCGACGGCGACGTCGTCGACGTGGACGTCGACATGGAAACCAGCGTCGAGAACGCCTACGCGACCGGCGCGATGGTCCGCGACCAAGAGTGGCAAGCCGTCATCTCCGCCGGCGACGGCGCAGCCGCCGCCCTCGACCTGCTCTCCAAGGAGAAAGGCGAACACTACCACGACTTCGACGTCCCGGACGACGTCTAAGACGCACTTTTTTCGGGCTCGGGTCGCCTCCGCCGACCGCTCGCCCCAAAAACCTGCACTAAAAAATCCGCGAGCGCGGAGCGCTCGCGTGAACCGCGCGCCGGAGGCGCGCGGACAGACGTGACCGCTCCGCACCGCCACAGCATCACGCCGTTGACGCCCAACTCTCTCGCTCGCGTTCGCCAAGCGCAACCGACGTCTTCCGTCGCTCTCGTTATCGGGTAGTGAGTTCTCTCGACGCGCTCGCGGAGCGATGCGTCTCTCAGTCCATTTGGAGGAACGTGACGTTCACGCGGCCGACGGCGTCGAAGTCGCGGAGGCGGTACGTGAGGTCGCGGATGCGTGCCGCCGGGCCGCGACAGAACAGGCCTTCGAGACACCACTCGCCCTGATGGGTGTGACTCGTGGTGTCGATGACGTCCTGATACTCGTGTTGGACGCTGTGGAGGTCGCCGATGACGAGCGTGTGTTCGTAGTCGAACGCGAGCAACGCCACGACCTCCCCCTCGACGGCTTCGAGCGTCCGATGGCGTTCGACGTACTCCTGCATCGCCTCCCTGACCGCCCGCGACCGCGACTCCAGCCCTTCCTCCTCCCACGTGTCGTCGAACTCCTCCACCAGCTCTCGCGGAATATTGAGACTCGTACGCATGTGCGCTCGCTTGACGCGCCACCCGCTTAGTCGCCGTTATTACGACTCGCCCGATTCGGTCATAACAACCACTACACGGCCCCCGTGTTTTGTCCGAATCGTGCTGCACAACGACGCCCTCGGACTGCTCGTCGGCGCGGTCGTACTGGGGGCCGTCCACGGCATCGAACCGGGGCACGGCTGGCCGGTCGCCGCGGCGTACGCGCTCGACCAGACGAACAAGTGGTTCTACGGGTTCGCGTCCAGCCTCATCCTCGGCGTCGGCCACCTCGTCAGCAGTCTCGCGATGGTCGGCGTGTTCTTCTACGCGAAATCCTACTTCAGCCTCACGCAGGTCAACGAACCAATCACGCTCTACGGGATTCAAATCGGCGGTCCGGTCAGCCTCGTCGCCGGCGTCCTCCTCATCCTCCTCGGCGCGAGAGAGTACTTCGGGCACTCACACGGCCACGGGGACGGCCACGACCATGGGCACGACCACGGGCACAGTCACGACCACCACGACGGAAAACATCACGACCACACGCACAACCACGACGGAGAGAACCACGACCACGATTCCGGGTCTGGTGGCATACTCGGTCGTTTGAAGCGTCTCGTCACGGGCGGCGGGCACTCGCACGACCACGGCGACCTCGACGGGGCGGCGGACCGCGGGCTGTTCGGCATCGCGTGGTTCGCGTTCGTGCTCGGGTTTGCGCACGAGGAGGAGTTCGAAATCATCGGGATGTGTGCGGGGTCACAGCACTGTCTCGAACTGATGACCGCGTACGCGCTCACGGTGATACTCGGCATCGTCGGATTGACGATGCTCCTCGTCGCGGGGTACGAGCGCTACGAGGAACGAGTGGAGAGGTACACGCCGTATCTTCCCGTGTTCTCCGCGGCGGTCCTCGTCATCATGGGCCTCGGGTTCATCTCGGGTCTCTACTGACCGGGAACGCAACCGACTTCTTTCGCGGCCCTCGATATCGAACAGTGAGTTCTCTCGACGCGCTCGCGGAGCGAACGGACCCGATGGCGGCGCTCGCCGTCGCGGTGGTCGCGGTTTCGACGAGCGCCATCCTCGTCGACGCGTCGAACGCGCCGAGTCTCGTGAAAGCGTTCTACCGCGTGCTGTTCATGACGGCGTGTATCCTTCCGTTCGCGCGCGGACACGGCGAGGCGTTGCGGTCGCTCGCGCCGCGTGACGCCGCCGTCGCCGTGCTCTCCGGGGTGGCGCTCGCGGTACACTTCGCGACGTGGTTCGAGAGCCTGAACTGGACGAGCGTCGCCGCGTCCGTCACGCTCGTTCAGACGCAACCGATGTTCGTCGCGGTCGGCGCGTTCTTCCTGCTCGGCGAACGCCTCACGCGCCGGATGGTGGGCGGAATGGTCGTCGCGGTGGCGGGCGGCGTCGCGATGGCGCTCGGCGACTACGCCGTCTCCGGCGGGTCGCTCACGAGCGCGTTCCTCGGGTCGGGCGCGCTCTACGGCGACCTGCTCGCCGTCGCCGGCGCGATAGCGGCTTCCGTCTACGTGCTCTCGGGGCGGTCCATCCGCCAGCGCCTCCACTTAATCCCGTACACGCTCGTCGTCTACTCCGTCTGCACGCTCACCCTCCTCGGGTTCACTCTCGCCGCCGGCCACCCGCTCACCGGCTATCCCGACACCGAGTGGTTACTGTTCGCGGCGATGGCGCTCGGCCCCGGTCTGTTCGGCCACACCGTCGTGAACTGGGCGCTCGAACACGTCGAATCGAGCGTCGTCTCCGTCACGCTGCTCGGCGAACCCGTCGGGAGTACGATTCTCGCGCTCCTCGTGTTCGGCGCGGTGCCGACGATACCAACGGTGGTCGGCGGTGCGATAATCCTCTTCGGCATCCTCGTAACCGCACGCGCCCGCGCGAACTGATTACCGAAAATGTGCGTTCCGCCCACGAAACCTAGTTTCGTACACGGACACCGACCGTGGGTTTACAGCGATAACGTTGTTCGGTGGTTTAATGAGCGGGCATATCCATCCATCGCGTATGTCAGTAGACGACATCGAGACCGTCGCGGTCATCGGCTCCGGCAGCATGGGCCACGGCATCACGGAAGTCGTGGCGATGGCCGGCTACGACGTGACGATGCGCGACATCGAGGAGGACATCGTGCAGGAGGGCTACGACTCCATCGAGTGGAGTCTCGACAAACTCGCCGAGAACGACCGTCTCGACGAGGACCCCGAGACGATTCTCGACCGCATCAGCACGGCAGTGGACCTCGAAGCGTCCGTAGCGGGTGCGGACATCGTCATCGAAGCCGTCCCCGAGCGGATGGACCTCAAGAAGGACGTCTTCGGTGACTTGGACGAGTACGCCGAGGACGACGCGGTGCTCGCGTCGAACACGTCCTCGCTCTCCATCACGGAGATCGCCTCCGCGACGAGTCGGCCGGAGGACGTCGTCGGGATGCACTACTTCAACCCGCCCGTGAAGATGGACCTCGTGGAGGTCATCTACGGCGAGCAGACGACGGACGAGACCGCCCAGACGGCGTTCGACTTCGTCGAGGAGATCGACAAGACGCCGATTTTCGTTCGGAAGGACGTCAACGGCTTCGTCGTCAACAGCGTCCTCGGGCCGTTCGGTGAGGAAGCGGGCTGGATGGTTTCCAGTGGCGACGTCACCGTGGAGGAAGTCGACGCGGCGATGGTGTACGGACGCGGCTACCCGATGGGACCGTTCGAACTCGGTGACATGACGGGTATCGACGTCGGCTACCACGTCCGCAAGGAAGCGGGCAAGGAAGTCCCGCCCATCATGGAGGAAAAGGTCGAGGCGGACGAACTCGGCCGGAAGACGGGCAAGGGCTACTACACGTACGACGACGGCCCCGGCACGACCTACGAACAGGGTCAGGGCGAGGGCGTCGACACCCTCCGCATCGAGGCGCGGATGGTGAACGAGGCCGCGAAGCTCATCGGGAACGACGTCGCCACGCCGGAAGCCATCGACACCGGGATGAAACTCGGCGCGGGCTTCCCCGAGGGCATCTGCGCGCGCGCGGACAAGCTCGGTCTCGACACGATCCTCGCGAAACTCGAAGACCTCCACGAGGAGACTGGCGCGGACCGCTACGAACCCGCCGACTATCTCGTCGAACTCGTCGAGGAGGGCAAGACCGGCGAGGACGCCGGCGAGGGCTTCTACGCGCACAGCACGGGCGACGGCCCCGGCGAGTACCGCGTGCTCAATTGGGAGCTCACGAACGAGGGCCTGCTCGAAATCGAACTCGACCGCCCCGAACGCCTCAACGCGCTGAACGACGACATCCGCGACGCAATCGTCGACCTCCTCACGTCCATCGACACGGAGGACGTGCGCGCCGTCTCCTTCGAGGGAGCGGGCGACCGCGCGTTCTGCGCGGGCGCGGACATCACCGGCTTCGCGGACATCGAACCCGCGAAGCAGGCCGACCCCAGCGAACTCTACGAAGTCGTCGACGAGTTCCCGCGGCCGACCGTCGCGAAGATTCAGGGCTTCTGTCTCGGCGGCGGGTTCGAACTCGCGCTCGCCTGTGACCTCCGCGTCGCCACCGAGGACTCCCGCTTCGGCTTCCCCGAGATCAACCTCGGCCTCCTGCCGGGCGGCGGCGGCACCCAGCGCGCCCTCCGCATGGTCGGCGAAGCGCGCGCGAAGGAACTCGTCTTCCGCGGCGAACACATCACCGCGGAACGCGCCGAGAACTGGGGACTCATCAACCGCGCCGTCCCCGAGGACGAGTACGAGGACACCTGCGAGGAGTTCCTCTCCGACCTCGTGCAGGGGCCGCCGGTCGCCCTCAAGCACGCGAAACGCGTGATGAACGAGGGCGCGGACGAGGACCTCGACGCCGGCCTCCAGATGGAGAGCCAGGCGTTCGCGCTCCTCCTCACCACCGAGGACGCGAAGGAAGGCGCGGCGGCGTTCCAGGAGGACCGCGACCCCGACTTCCGCGGCGAATGAGTGAGGGGATGAGTCTGGAGGGCGTCGTCGAGGAACACGGCTTCCTGTCGTGGCTCGGCGTCGAACTCGAATCTCAGTCGGAGGGCCGCGTCGTCATGCGCGTCCCCTACGACGAGGACCTCCTCAACCCCACGCTCGACGAGGGCAAAGGGTCGGTCCACGGCGGCGTCGCCGCGACGCTCATCGACACCGCGTGCGGGTTCTCCCTTCGCGGGACGTTCGACGACCCGGGGAAGGCGAACCTCACGACCACCGACCTCGACGTGAAGTACCTCCGACCCGCGACCGGCGACCTCGTCGCCACCGCGGAAGTCGTGCGCGCCGGCGGGTCCGTCGGCGTCTCGCGCGCCACCGTCGAGAGCGAGTACGAGGGCGACACCGTCGAAGTCGCCGTCGGCTCCGCGACCTATCGGTTGTTCCGGTAGGCCGTCGCGGGACGGTGGGTTTTTGCGTCCGCTTGGCGTCGTGATAGTCGTCCCGCGCGGGCGAGCGGATTCCGTTTCGGGGAGTCCAGGTTCCGCCTCCGCGGGACGCGGGGCGGGCGCGCTCTCTGGGTATGGGGTGAGCGCGCACGACCCGACTATCCGAACGACTCGAACGGCTGCTGGCACTCGCGACAGAAGTGAAGCGAGCGACACAGCCCGGGTCCTTTGGGATGGTCTCGCTCGGTGTTCTCCGACCCACAGTACGGACAGACAGCGGTTTCGTCCTCGCCCGACGTGGTGGTGCTTGGGTCTCTCATACGCTCAGTCCGAACTCGCGCAGTTGTTCTCGCCCGGCGTCGGTCACCATCTCCACGTTCCACCCGGGCGAGTACGAGATGGTCACCTCGGCCTCGGTCACGCCGGACGCGGTGAGCGCGGCGCACCGAACGTCGTTCTCGAGCATGTCGCGGGCCGGACAGCCCGTGTAAGTCAACGTCATCTCCACCTCGGCGCGCTCGCCCTCGACGGAGACGTCGTAGATGAGACCGAGGTCGACGATAGAGACGGGCATCTCGGGGTCCTCGACCTCGTAGAGCGCGTCCCAGACCTCACGCTCCGCGCCTGTCGCGCCCTCGCCCGTCTTCGGGTACTCGTCGGGCGCGTCCCCCGACTCGTACTCGGTGTAGGTGCAGGCGTCCGTCTCGATGGGGTTCACGCCTCCTCACCCCGGAGGCGGGTCGGTCGGTCGAAGTCGAGTTCGCGGTGCGTGCTCGTGAACGCTTCGTGGAGGTCGTACCAGTCGTCGGTGTGGGTTCCGTCGCGGCCGCGAGCGTCGGGGAGTGCGACGTCCTCGGGGTCGGGGACCGTGAAGCCGAGCGAGTCGAGCGTCGGCACCACGGTGTCCAGCCACTCCTCGCGCAGGTCGGCGAGCGACTCCGTCCGTATCCCGTAGTCGCGAATCAGATCCTCGTCGGGGCCGGGCGCGAACAGCGTGAGGGCGTGCGGGAACAATCGCTCGACCGCGGCCTGCACCCGTCCTTCCGCGTCCGTGCTCGCGAGTCGTTCCAGCCAGCTCTCGGCGTACTCGCGGTGGTAGCCCTCCTCGTCGAGAACCTTCCCCACGCGGTCCGCGATCGGGGCGTAGGAGGAGTCGACGAGCGCTTCGAGACGCAGACGCTCTGCGGTGTCGTAGAGGTAGCCCCGGACCACGGCGTCGCCCCAGCCGTCGTCCGCGAACGCGAGTTCCGTCAGCGTCGCGTGCGTGAACGCACCGGGGTCGCGCCGCCACAGGACTTCCTCTTCCGTATAGTCGAAGTCGTCCTGCAGGAGGTCGTACCAGAGGCGGGCGTGCCCGAACTCGTCTTGGGCGACGTTCGCGAGCGCGAGGTCCGATTCGAGGGTCGGCGCGTAAATCTGCCACTCGGTGTAGCGCTCCGCGATGACGTACTCGTCGTCAGCGAGGCGGAAGAGTTGCGCTTCGACCGCCCGTCGCTCATCGCCCGAGAGGTCGGTCATCGGTCAGCCTCCGCGGCTTCCGCCGCTTCGCGCTGGTCCTCTTCGGATTCGGCCACCTCTTTCTGGAAGGACGCGTCGATGTTGTTGTACGTCATCGCCCACCGATAGGCCTTGTCCGTCGTCCCGCCGAACTCCGTGTCCTCGTCGTCCACCTCGCCGATTTCTTCCTGCGGGACGACCCAGAGGCTCTTCGTCTGCATCCGTCGCCCGTGCTGAATCTGCGCGAACAACTTCGCCATCTCGCGGTCGGGCGCGTGGACGTTCCCGCAGTGCTTGTGGTAGTCGCCGGGTTTCTCCTGGCGGAACACCTCCCAAATCATCAGTCCGCCACCCCCGCGGTTCCACTACCTGCCTCCCAGTCGTCCATCGCGGAACGCACCCACTCGACGGCCTCCTGGCGTTCCCGCCGGGAGCCGATCTGTTCTCTACTGCCCGGGTAATCGTTCTTCGCTATCGTCCAGAACTCGTCCCAGTCCAGGTCGTCCTCCCGCACGGCCATCGTCCCGTCGTCGCGCTCGTAGATACGCGGGTATTCCGGTATCTCCAACCCATATTTCTCCGCTTTCGGGATGTACATGTTGAGGAAGCTGTTCCGGAGTTCGTCGTTCGTCGCCGTCTTCAACCCGACTTCCTGACTGAAGTCGTTGTGCACGCTCTCGTCGTTCGTCGGCCCGAAGAACTGGAGGATGCGCGGCCACCACTTCTCGAACACCTCCTGCGTGCGCTCCTGATTCTTCTTCGACGAACGCATGAGCTCTCGCAGTATGTCCTCGCCGTGTTTGACGTGAAAGCCCTCCTCGAAGCAGACTTTGTCCATCGCGTGTGCGTACGGCTCCCAGCTCGTCGATTTCAACGTCGCCTGGCGTCGCATCGCGCCGCCGTCGACGAAGAAGTCGATCATCGGCGCTTCGTACCACGAGTCCACGGGATAGTGGAAGCAGTTGAGGAACTTCCCTTCGCCCGCGGTGAGTTCGTCCAGCATCTCGTCGCGCGTCTTCACGCCGAGCGTCTCCGCGGCGCGGTAGAGGAGTTGGGCGTGCCCGATTTCGTCCTGGCACTTCGCGGTGCACGCGAGTTTTCGGTCGAGACTCGGCGCGAGACGCGTGAACTCCTTGTCGAGGTAGCCGCCCATCACCTCGCTGTTGGCGTGGAACTGAATCATCCGCGTCGCGGCCTTGCGGTACTCCTCGGGCATGTCGTCGGCGGGACTGAACTCCCGGGGTCCCGCCCGCGCTTTCACTTCGGATATGTCCATGATAGAAGATGAGCGATTCTCGCCGATACGAATTTACCCGCACATACGCGGGCCCTAAGTAGCGGGGGGTGCTATCACGACACGTGATAGAGGAGTGCCTGGTGGTGGAGTTCAGCGTCGAGGGCGACGACTGCCCGCTCGCGGACGCCACCCGAGCGACGGGCGCGACGGTGAACGCACGGCCGCCCCAGCTCCGCGCGGACGGCTACGCCCTCCTCCAGTTCACCACCACGACGCCCGACGCGCTCGCCGAGGTCCTCGACGCCGACGACCGCATCCGCTACCTCCACGCCGCCCGCACCGACGACGGCGCGCGCTTTCGCTGCCTCTCGAAACACCCCTGCGTCGTCCACGAACTCGTCTCCGCCGGGTTCGTCGTGGACGAGAGCAGGTACGTGGACGGCCGCGCCACCTTCTCCGGCGCGGTCGTGGGTCGCGACGTCCTCAGGGGAGTCCTCGACACCGCGGGCGAAACCGTCGGCGTGGCACTCGAACGCGCGTACCCGCTCGGCGACGAGACCGACGACGCGACCGCCCGCCGCTGGGGGCTCACGCGCAAACAGTCCGACGCGCTCCGAACCGCCCGCGACATGGGCTACTTCTCCGTTCCGCGCGAAGCGGACGCGGGCGAGGTAGCGGACGCGCTCGGCGTCTCGAAATCCGCGTTCCTCGAACGTTTGCGCCGCGGCCAGCAACGCCTCCTCGACGCGGCGCTGTAAGCGGTCCCTCGAATCGACGTTGGCGTGCGATACGCGGCGCTCGCCGGCGCCGCGTTACTCGAAAACGGGATGTCGGAGTGTTAGAACTGGTAGTCGTCTTCGTCGCCGCCGAGCGAGCGCTCGCTCGTCTCCAGCATCTCCTCGCCGAAGTACTCCTCTTCCTCCCGCGACGTGTCCGTCTCCGGTTCGTACACTTGCAGGCCGTGGGCGAGAATCTCTTCTGCGGCCTCCTGTCGGCTCACGAACTCGCCTTCGTTGACGAGTCGGTCGAGTTCCACCTCAACGTTGTCCGGGACCTCCACTTCGACGCGTGGCATACCCGGAAATTGTCCTCCACGTGTAAAACCCGTTGGGTCTACTCGGTCTTCACCATGAACTTCATGTCGCCCGCGAATACAGTCTCGTCGTCCTGATTCGTCATCTCCGTGTCGATGGTGACGATACCCGCGTCGTCGCGACTGGAGAGGTCTTTCTTCTCGGTGACTTCGAGGTCGAGGCTGATGGTGTCGCCCATCCGCACGGGCGCGGGGATGTCCATGTAGTTCATCCCGAGGAACGCCACGACCGTGCGCTCTAAGAACCCGCAGCGGTAGACGAACCCGGTCGCGAGCGAGAACGTCATCGGGCCGTGCGCGACGCGCTCGCCGAAGTACTCTTCCGACGCGTATTCGGCGTTCGAGTGGAGTTCCGTCCAGTCCCCGGTGAACATGGAGTGCATCGTGAAGTCCGATTCCGTGACGGTGCGACCGACCGACTCGAACGTCTCTCCGACCTCGAAATCCTCGAAGTAGTGGGGCTCGTAACTGTACGGCATACGTAGAGTGCTAATCCCGGATGACTAATAATTATCTTTTCCGGGGAGAACCTCTAACCAGCCATGCCAGAACCCGCTGTGGACGAACCCTTCGCCGAACACGTCGGCGTCGAACTCGGCGACGTCACCGAGGCGGAAGCGACCGCCCACCTCACGCTCGAATCCCACCACCTGAACGGCCACGGCACCCCGCACGGCGGCGCGCTCTACACGCTCGCTGACACCGCGTTCGCCGTCGCCGCGAACGCCGGAGACGACGACGCCGTCGCCCTCGAAACCAGTACCTCCTACCTCGAAGCCGCAGCGCCCGGCGACACCATCACCGCCACCGCGCGCCGAAAACACGACAGCCGACGCACCGGCCTCTACACCGTCGAACTCACGGACAGTGACGGAACGCTCGTCGCCGAATTCAGGGGGAGAGTGTACAAAGTCGGCTGAACGCGCCTACCGTTCGTTCGAGTCGAGCCAGTCTTCGAACGCTGACTCCGTCACGACTCGCATCGTCCCGGTGTGGTACTCGTAGCCCTTCCCGCAGTCGACGGAACAGTGGAACGCGACGTCTCCCGTCTCGGTCGGCGTGAAGCGGACCGCGTTCGTTTCGTCGGGGGCCGCGTCGACGGTCGTGTCGTACGCGGGCATCGTGAGCGCGTGTTCGACGTCTATGGTGGTCGCACGCACCACTACTGGTCGGTCCACGGGTACGACGAACTCGTTATTGGCAATGACGTCGCGGTCAGGATACTCGAATCGCCACCCCCACTGGTAGGCCGTGACGTCGACCACGACGTCTCCGTCGTGAACGGTGACGCCCTCGTCTGCGGTCGTTCCCGGGGTCTCGTCGGCTTTCGAAAGCCAGTCGGGCGGAGTGACGGTCGTCTGCCCGATGGAACGGAACACGTAGGTCACAGACCCGGAATCGGCCGTGACTTCGAACTTCCGTATCACACCACTCGGGGCGACGAACAGCGTCGCTGTCTCGTCCGACTTCGACGACTCACCTGTGGACTCAAAGCGCGCCACTCGCGCGCCGTCGACCGTGGTCGTGCCGTTCACGTCGAACGAGAAGTAGTCGAGTTCGTCCGCGAGGGAGACACCCCAATCGTCGTTCTGGTACGCTCCAGCGTACTCCACCTGCGACTCGATCGACTGCTGGGGGTCTTCGGTCGTCTGGTACTGCGGCGGGTCACCCGCGATGCGGATGACGGACCGGTCGTCCGTCAGGTAACCGACTCGGTCCGGGTGTTTCGTTTGTGTCAGCGTCGCGAGTTCGCGGCCCTGGGTCGTATTTATCGCCATCCGCATCCGGACGTCGCCGTCACCGGTTCCAGCCGCGGATACGACGGCCGTGAACGACCCCGCACGCCGGAGCGCGGCGACATGCGCGTCCAGCAACTCGGACGCGTTTAGGCGGTCACCGTCCCACCCGGGGATGTTCGAGAGTCGAATCGTGGTCGTCTCCCGCGTCGTCTCTCCGTCAGTTTCTGGAGTTGTCGAGTCAGAGCCATTCGACGACGCGCACCCGGCGCTCGCGACGAGCGGAAGCGCGGCCGCAGTGAGGAACCTCCGTCGTTTCACACCCAATCACGAAACTGACAGCCAATAAATTATTCGCGGCGGAGAACGGTCTGGACGAGGCTACCGGTGGTCGAAGACGCGCTGTACCTTCCCGGTCTCCGAGCGCTCGATGCCGCCGGGTTCCACCACGGTGAGCGAGTCCGGCGTGAAATCGAGCGCGTCGTCCAACCGAGCGGCGATGCGTTCTCGCAGGTCGTCGACCGACCCCGTGTACTCGGGCGTGCGTTCGACGGTCACGTCGATGCGGTCGAGTTCGTTCTCCCTGTCCAAGTCGATGCGGTACTGGGGGACGGTGTCGGGGTCGTCCAGCACGACGCGCTCTATCTGGCTCGGGTAGACGTTCACGCCGCGCACGATGAGGAGGTCGTCCGCGCGCCCGGTCACGTGGTCCATGCGCGCCATCGTCCGCCCGCACTCGCAGGGCTCGCGAGTGAGCGTCGTCAGGTCGCCCGTGCGATAGCGGAGGACGGGGAGCGCCTCCTTCGAGAGCGTGGTGAGGACGAGTTCGCCCTCCTCTCCCTCCTCGACGGGTTCGCCCGTGTCCGGGTCGACGACCTCGGGATAGAAGTGGTCCTCCCAGACGTGCAGGCCGTCCTGCGCTTCGCACTCCATCGACACCCCCGGTCCGATGATTTCGGAGAGCCCGTAGATGTCGACGGCGGTGACGCCGAGGCGTTCTTCGATGGCTTCGCGCATCGGTTCAGTGCAGGTCTCCGCGCCGTAGACGACGACGGAGAGCGGGAGGTCGCGCACGTCGATACCGCGTTCCTCCGCCTTCTCCGCGAGGTAGAGCGCGTAGGACGGCGTGCAGGCGATGGCGTCCGATTCGAGGTCGCGGAGGAACTCTATCTGGCGGGCGGTGTTCCCGCCGCCGATGGGGATGAGTTCCGCGCCCAGTTCCTCCGCGCCCGCGTGGAGGCCGAGGCCGCCCGTGAACAAGCCGTAGCCGTAGGCGTTCTGGAGCGTGTCCGACTCGCGGACGCCCGCCGCGTCGAGCGAGCGCGCGACGACCTCGCGCCACACGTCGAGGTCGTTTTCCGTATATCCGACGACTTTCGGCTTCCCCGTCGTCCCCGACGAGGCGTGAATCCGCCGGTTCTCGGCTCTGTCGACCGCGAACAATCCGTCCGGGTACTCGGCGCGGAAATCCTCCTTCGTCGTCGTCGGGAGTTTCGTGATGTCGTCTATCGACGTGATATCCTCGGGTGCGACGCCCGCGTCGTCCAGCGCGTCGCGATAGAAGTCGACGTTCTCGTACGCTCGCTCGACTGTTTCGCGTAACCGTGCTGTCTGTGTCTCGCGGAGGTCGGCCCGGGACGCCCGCTCTACGTCACTAAAGACCATGCACGTTTATTCTGTGGGTCGTGACTTAGAACTACTGTCGACGGGGACACACGCGCGAAAACGGAGACGTGGCGGCTACTCTTCGGACCGCAGCGAGTCGAAGAGGTCGGGGTTGGTCCCGAAGTTCAGGACGTTCGTGACCACCGTGTTCCGGATGTTGTGCACGACCGACCCGTGGTCCTTGTAGAACTGATGAATCCACTCGGACTCGGATTGCCGGGTGGGGAACATCATCACGGACTTCCACTGATACTCCCCGTCGGAGAGGAAGTAAAACAGCGTGTTCTCGTGGTCGCGAATGTACTCCATCGCCTCACGCCACCCCTCCGCGAAGTGCTCGGGGTTGAACTTGAACTCGAAGAGCGCGAAGATGAAGTACGTCTCGTTCGGGATGATCGCCTCCCGGAACACGCCCTCGTCTCGCATCTTCCGAATCGACTCGGACACCGTGACGTGCGAAACGTCGATGTCGTAGTCGGCTTCGAGGATGTCCGTCAAGTCCCGCGAACTCACCTGTGGGTTCTTCGCGAGCTCCTTGAGGATGATGATGTCGCGTTCCTTGAACTCCCACTCCGGCTCTCGGTCCATGCTCATACGAACGCGCGCAGTTCCTCCGTATATGCCTTTGGACGGTCCTCCATCACCCAGTGGTAGGCGTCGTCCAGCACGACGACCTCGCCGTCGCCCGAGACGTCCTCGGCGAGGCGCTCCGCGTACTCGATCGGCTGGAGGATGTCGTCGCCGCCCCACAGACAGAGCGTGTCCGCCGTGATGTCGGCGTAATCGAGCTCCGTCGTGTGGTTCGTGTTCGTCGCGACCGCACACCGGGACAGCGACACGCGCCCCTCCTCGGTGAGCCACGGCGCTTCCATGCCCTCGATGAACTCCGCGTGTTCGTCTTCGTCGCCGTGAACGCCGCCCGCGAACGCGAAGTCGAGTTTCTCCTCCAGTTCGTCGAACGGGAGGTCGGTCGTCTTCGGGAGGCCGAGACCGTTGATGAACTCGACCGGCCACGAGTCGTAACAGACGCCGTTCGACACGACGAGCTTCGACACGTCGTCGGGGTTGTGCGCGGCGTACCGGGTGGCGACACCGCTCCCGATGTCGTGGCTCACGAGCGTCAACGGCGTCGCGACGTCGAGTTCGGAGACGACGCCCTCGATGACCTGCTCTTGGGCGCGAATCGAGCGGTCGAAACCGTCCGTCATCTCGCTCGACCCGTAGCCGGCGAGGTCGGGGACGATGACTCGATACTCGTCGGCGAACGCGGGCGCTACCTCACGCCAGAGGAACCCCCACGTGGGGATACCGTGGACGAACACGAGCGGCTCGCCGTCCGCGGGCCCGTCCTCGTAGTACGCAATATCGACGCCGTGGCCGTCCACGTCGACCGACACCGTGTCCTGCTCGGACTGATACTCCTGGTGGTTCATTACAGTATCTGGCTGGAGATGATGTTCTTCTGAATCTCCGAGGTACCCTCGTAAATCTTCGTGATGCGGGCGTCACGGTAGTAGCGCTCGACGGGGTGGTCGGAGACGAAGCCAGCGCCACCGTGGACCTGAATCGCGTCGTCCGCGACGTCCACCGCGTTCTCCGACGCGAACAGTTTCGCCATCGACGCGTACCGGGTCGCCGTCTGGTCGTCGCCGTCCATGACCTCGCTCGCGGCGCGGTACGTCAGCGAGCGCGCGGCTTCCGTGTTCGCCGCCATCTCCGCGATCATGTGACTGACCGCCTGATAGTCCTTGATGACGCGACCGCCCTGCTCGCGCTCATTCGCGTAGTCCTTCGACGCGTCGATAGCGGCCTGCGCGACGCCGACCGCCTGGGACGCGACGCTCGCACGACCGGACGCGAAGAAGTCCATGAGCTGGTAGAAGCCCTTGTTCAGCTCGCCGATGATGTTCTCCTCGGGCACGCGCACGTCGTTCAACTGAACCTCCGCGAGGTCGCTCGCGCGAATACCGAGCTTGTTGTTGATCTTCGTCGGCTCGAAGCCCTCGGTGTCCGTCGGAACGAGGAACGCCGTGATACCCTTGCGCGCGGGCTCGACCTCGGTATCAGTTTTCGTCATCACGACGGCCACGTCCGCGACGGAGCCGTTCGTGATCCACATCTTGTTCCCGTTTATCACGTAGTCGTCGCCGTCCTTCTCCGCCGTCGTCTCGATACCGGCGACGTTCGACCCGTGCGCGGGCTCACTGATGCAGGAACAGCACGCGGACTCCCCGTTCGCGATACGCGGGAGCCACTCCTCCTTCATCCACTCGTCACCGTACTTCTGAATCATGTTCGACCCGAACCCGCGCGAGCCGATGGCGCTCCCGATACCGGGGTCCGCACGCCACAGCTCCTCCGTCACGATGATGGAGGACAGCGTGTCCATCCCCGCACCACCGTACTCGACGGGAATGTTCGGCGCGACGAAGTCGTACTCCGCCGCCTTCTCGATGAGTTCCATCGGGTACTCGCGGTTCTCGTCGTGTTCCTGCGCGACCGGCTTGATCTCGTTCTCACCGAAGTCGCGAACCGCTTCCCGGATGGCACGGTGCTCGTCTGAGAGCTGGAAACTCATACCCCAAAATTAGGCTCGACCGTTTAATATCTTTGCAACACACCTACTTTCGTTAACCCACCGACGGGCCCTCGCTATCGCTCAAAAATAACTAGACACGGCGAATCCGGCCACCTCACAGGCTTGCTCCCGTCTCCCTTCGGTCGCCCGTGCGGCGAACCGTCGCGCTTCGGATTAGCCTATCTCTCCCGCCTCACTTCGTTCAGCGGTCGCCCGTGCGGCGGACGCTTCGCGTCCGCCTGCTTCTCCCGCCTCGCTAGCGCTCAGCGGTCGCTCGTGCGGCGGACTCTCGCTTCGCTCGCGTCCGCCTACTCCTCCGACAGTTCGAACTTCTGAACCTTCCCGGTCGTCGTGCGGGGCAGTTCTTCGACGAATTCGACCTGCCGCGGGTGCTTGTAGGGCGCGAGGTTGTCGAGACAGTACTGCTTGATCTCCTCTTCCGTCGCGTCTTCGCCATCGGCGAGGACGACGAACGCCTTGACGGTCTCGCCACGGCGTTCGTCCGGGATGCCGACGACCGCGGCGTCGCCCACGGCGGGATGCTCGAAGAGAAGCTCCTCGACTTCACGCGGGTAGACGTTGTACCCGCCCGTCACGATCATGTGCTTCTTCCGGTCGACGACGTAGTAGAAGCCGTCCTCGTCCCAGTAGCCGATGTCGCCCGTGTGGAACCAGCGCTTTTCGCCCTCGAAGGTGAACGCCTCCTCGTTCGCCTCGGGGCGCTCGTAGTACTCCTTCATCACGTTCGGCCCGGAGATGACGAGTTCGCCCGTCACCTCGTGGAGCGTCGCTTCCTCCTCGTCGATGGGGCCTTCCTCGACCTTCGGCACGGTCTCGAAGTCGTCGTCGACGATCTTCGAATCGACGCCGGGGAGCGGTTTGCCGATGCTGCCGGGCCGCCGGTCGTCCTGATAGTTCGCGTGCGTGACCGGACTCGTCTCGGTGAGGCCGTAGCCCTCGCACATCGGGACGTCGTAGTAGTCGTCCCACGTGTTGAGGACTTCGAGCGGGATGCCGCTCCCGCCGGAGTTCACGAACCGGACGCTGGAGAAGTCGAAGTCCTCCGCGTCGGGCTGGCTGACGATGTCGTTGTACATCGCGGGCACCGCGTGGATGAGCGTCAACGCCTCGTCTTCGACGAGGGAGACGGCTTCGTCGACGTCCCACTCGGGCATCGGATAGTAGGCCGCGCCGTTGAACAGCGTCGCGTTCATCGTCACGGTCATCCCGTAGATGTGGAACAGCGGGAGGACGCCGAGGTGGCGGTCGTCGGCCACGATGCCGTCCGGAATCGGCGCGTCGGCCGCGTCCGCGTCCCAGTAGAGGTTCTTGTGCGTGAGCAGAACGCCCTTCGGCGTGCCCGTCGTCCCTGACGTGTACGGCTGACAGGCCACGTCGTCGTCCGCGCGCTCGACGGGTTCGAGCGTGTCGTCCGCGAGGAACTCCTCGAACTCGGTCGAGGTCTCGGTGCCTTCGCCGAGGGTGACGACGAACTCGACGTCGGTGTCCGCTCGGACCGCGTCGACGTGTTCGACGAGGTCGGGGAGGGTGACGACGGCTTTCGCGCCGGAGTCCCCGAGCATGTGTTCGAGTTCCCGCGACCGGTACTGCGGGTTCATCGGCACGACGATGCCGCCCGCGCGCATGATGCCGTGGAACGCCGTGACGAACTGCGGGAGGTTCGGCAGGTAGATGGCGATGCGATCGTCCGGTTCGATGCCGCGCTCGTCGAGCGCCGCGGCGAACTGGCCGGTCCGCTTCCAGAACTCGTCGTACGTCTGCTCCCGTCCCTCGTAGTGTATCGCGACGTTGTCACCGTGTTCGGATACCGCGTCGGCGACGTTCTCCACGAGATTCATGATTCAACGAAAGGGAGTGCGTGTCTTAGGTATTATGAACGATGTTCATCAGGAGTCCGTGACTAGTTAGCATCGTTCAACGTGGGTACGGGCGGAGAGATACCGGAAGCGCGCCCCGGGTGACCGAGAATTGATACGTTACCCGTCGAAACGACCCGGTATGTCAACGCCCGACGAATTCGTGGAACGCGCGGCAGAAGCGTACGGCGTCACGCTCACCGACGAGGAGCGCGCGGCGCTCGAAGGCGGGTTCGAGTCGATGCAGGCGCTCTACACGAGCCTCGACCCCGAAACACCGGACTCCACCCGAGCTACGGACGTGCGCGCGGGCGACGACCCGCACAACGCCATCGTCCGCGAGTTCGACCTCGATTCCGGGGCCGGCGCGCTCTCCGGCATCGACGTCGGCGTGAAGGAGAACGTCGCGGTCGCCGGCGTCCCCACGTCCGTTGGCTCCCCCGCCATCGACTTCACGCCCGACTACAGCGCGACGGTCGTCGAACGCCTCGCCGCCGCGGGCGCGAACGTCACCGCGACCACGACGATGGACGAGTTCGCCCTCCACACCAGCGGCGAAACCAGCGCCGACGGCGTGGTCGCGAACCCGAACGACCCCGACGCCGTCTCGGGCGGGTCAAGCGCTGGCAGCGGCGCGGCGGTCGCCGCCGGCACCCTCGACGCCGCCATCGGCACCGACACCGGCGGGAGCATCCGAATCCCCGCGTCCTACTGCGGCGTCGTCGGCCTGAAACCCACGCACCGCGCCGTCTCTCGGTTCGGCGTCGCGGACCTCGCGACCAGCCTCGACCACGTCGGCCCGCTCGCGCCCGACGTGGAAACGGTCTCGAAAATCTACGACGCCATCCGCGGCGCGGACTCACGTGACCCCAGTTCGCTCGCGTCGAACCCGCCCGCGATGAGCGACGGCCTCGACCGGGGCATAGACGACCTCCGAATCGGCCTCGTCACCGACGGGTTCGACGGCGCGGACGACGACGTCGCCGGCGCGGTGCGCGGGGCGCTCGACGAACTTTCCGCGGAAACAGTCGACGTGGACGTGCCGACCGCGAACGCGACCGTCCCGTTCTCGGCGCACGTCGGCGTCGAGTTCGCGTCCCTCGTCGCGGAGGACGGCGTGCTGTACGGCACCGGAACGGGCTACAGCGACTCGTGGCGAACCGAACTCCGCGACGCCGACCCCGACGAATTCGGGGAGAACGTTCGCCACCAACTCCTTCTCGCCTCCGCCGTGAACGAGGCCGACGGCGGCGAGACGTACCTCGCGGCGTGGAACGCACGGAACGCGCTCTCCGAAGCGGTCCAGCGCGCCTTCTCCGACGTGGACGCGCTCGCGCTCCCGACGACGCCCACCGTCGCGCCCGACCACGGCGGCGTGGACGACCAGTCGACCCTCTTGCGGACGATGGCGAACACGAGCCCGTGGAACCTCACCGGGAACCCCGCGCTCTCCGTCCCCTGCGGCGACATCGACGGGCGGCCGGTCGGCCTCCAGTTCGTCGCGCCGTACTGGGGCGAAGACCGCCTCGCCGCGCTCGGGTCGGCTATCTGACGACGCGGTGGACGAGGCGGCCGAGGCCGTCCACTTCGAGCGCCACCTCGTCGCCCGGTGACAGCCATCTGTCGAGTTCGAGCCCGCAGCCACCGCCGACGGTCCCGCTTCCGACGATGTCGCCTGGATAGAGGGTTTCGCCGTCGCTCACGTACTCGAGGATGTCCGCGAAGGAGTGTTCCATCTCACCGAGTTCGCCCTCGCTCCACAGTTCGTCGTTCACGTACGCGCGGGCTGACGCGGACGCGAGGTCGAACTCGTCGGGCGTCACCAGGTAGGGGCCGAAGCCGTTCGCGAAGTCCTTGCCCTTCGCGGGGCCGAGCGTCCCCTCCATCTCCCGGCCCTGCACGTCTCGCGCGGAGAAGTCGTCGAAGACGGTGTAGCCCGCGATGTACGAGTCGGCGTCCGCCGCGTCGACGTCGCTCCCTTCCGTTCCGACGACCGCCGCGATTTCGAGTTCGTAGTCGAGGCGTTCCGTGTAGTCCGGCCACGCGACGTCCGCGCCCGGGTCCACGACCGACCCCGGATTCCCCTTGTAGTAGAGCGGCCGTTCGTACCAGACGTCCGGCACGGGACGGTCGGTGGCGTTCCGGACGTGCTCTTCGAACGCCATGCAGTCGCGAATCGAGAGCGGGCGCGGGAGCGGCGCGCGCAACCGAACGTCCGCGGGCGCGTACCGAATCCGCGCGCCGTCGGGACCGCGAACGTCGCCCGCGTCCTCGAGTTCGTCTTCGACGCGGCGCGCGGCGTCCATCGCGCGGTCCCCGGCTTCGAGGAACGACCGCATTGCCGAGGGTGCGGTGGCGGCCGCGAGTTCGCTCGGCGCGGGTTCGCCGTCGTCCGCGAGCAGTCGCGCGTAGCCGGCGGTCACGTCCAGGTACGCGTCGTCCGCGGCGACGGCGACGCGGTTTTCGGTTCCGGTTTCGGCGTCGACGGTGATGGTCGCGAGTTTCACGTCCCGACCCATCCCCGCTATCCCCATATAGTTAACACGACGCACTCGGTAGGGCCGGGCGTGAAGAACCCCGGTGCGGACCGACAGCAGGAGGTGTACGGACAGGGGATGTTGATGGGCGAGACGCCCGACATCCCGCCGAACTTCGAAGAACTCGAACAGCGAGCGCTCGAGGCGATGAGCGACGAAGCGTTCGCCTACGTCAAAGGCGGCGCGGGGAGCGAGGACACGGTGTCCGAGAACCGGCGGGCGTTCCGGAAACACCGCATCGTCCCGCGGATGATGCGCGGCGTCGCGGAACGCGACCTCTCGACCGAGGTGCTCGGACAGGAACTCCCCGCACCAGTGGTGCTCGCGCCCATCGGCGTCCAGTCCATCATCCACGAGGACGGCGAACTCGGAGCGGCGGAGGCCGCCCGCGACGTCGGCGTCCCGATGTGCCTGAGTTCGGCGTCCTCGGAGACGCTCGAAGACGTCTCGGAGGAACTCGGCGAGACCCCGAAGTGGTTCCAGCTCTACTGGTCGAAAAACCGGGACGTCGCCGCGAGTTTCGTCTCCCGTGCGGAGGACGCCGGCTACGAGGCCTTGGTGGTGACGCTCGACACGCCGATGATGGGGTGGCGCGAACGCGACGTCTCCCACGGGTATCTCCCCTTCCTCGACGGCGAAGGGGTCGCGAACTACCTCTCCGACCCGGCGTTCCGCGACCTCCTCACCGACCCGCCGGAGGAAAACCTGGACGCCGCGCTCAGCGAGTTCCTCGACGTGTTCGGGGACGCCTCCCTGACGTGGGACGACCTCGACTGGCTCACCGACCAGACCGACCTCCCCGTCGTCCTGAAGGGCATCCTCCACCCCGACGACGCCCGGAAAGCAGTCGAGAAGGGTGCGGCGGGCGTCGTCGTCTCGAACCACGGCGGCCGACAGGTGGACAACGCCATCGGCGCGCTCGACGCACTTCCCGGTATCGTCGACGAAATCGGGGACGATGCCGACGTGCTGTTCGACTCCGGCATCCGCCGCGGTGCGGACGCGATCGTCGCGCTCGCGCTCGGCGCGGACACCGTCCTCCTCGGCCGCCCCTACGCCTACGGCCTCGCGCTGGACGGCGCGGAGGGCGTTCGTGAAGTCCTGAAGAACTTCCTCGCCGACCTCGACCTCACGCTCGCGCTCACCGGTCACACGACCGTCGACGACCTCGACCGCGACATCTTCGCCGAGTAATCAGGTCGTGCGGAGTTCGAAGCGCGCGTGCGTCTCCACCCGCGTCTCTCCGAGCAATCCGACCACCGCGAAGACGTAGTCGCCGTCCGGCACGGACCCGACGGCGAGTGCGGTGCGGCTTTCGTCGTACAGTGTGGGGTGTGCTTCCCGACTCACCGCCCAGACGTGTGACTCGCCCGCGCCCACCGCGTCCGTCGACACCGTGCCGTGTATCTCGGTCCGCCAGCCGTCGTCGACGGTGCGCTCCAGTCGCCACGCGGCCGGCGCGAACTGTTCCGCCGTCCGGTTCTCCAGCCGTATCGGGAGCGTTTCGACCGTCTCGTCGTCCGGTTCGGTCGTCAAGCGGTCCTGGTCGGGTTCGAGGGAGACGTCCGGGTCGTCGTCGTCATCACAGACTACGCGGTCCGTCTCCGCGTCGAACTGCGGACACCGCGAATCGGTCGACCCGGCCGGCGACCCGAGACACCCCGCGAGCGCCGCCGCGGCCACGCCGCCGAGATACGTCCGTCGTCTCACTGTCCATACGACCGGTCCGAAACCACATAAGTGTAAACGAGGGTGAAAGAGCCGTTTCAGTCGTCCGCGAGGTCGGAGAAGAGCGCTTCCTCGCGGTCGGCGAGGTCGTGGACGCGTTCCGCTGCGTCCGCGAACAGCGCGCCGCGTTCGTCTTCGTCGTCCGTCTCGCTCGCGTCCTTCAGAACGCCGGCGACGTCTGTCCAGTCGTCCGCGATGCCGTGCATCCGTTCGCCATATGTGGCGTCGAAGCCCGCATCGACGCCGAGCGAATCGAGAAACTTCGCGTAGAGCCGACGGAACGCGCCGCCGCCGGTGCCGCGTCGCTCGATGTTCTGGTACGCGAACCGCGCCGCCCACGACGCGTCGTCGAGGTCGTTCCAGTCGGGGAGTTCGGCCGCGAACTCGCGAATCGCGGCGACGCCCGCGCCGCCCCACGACCCCGCGCCGTCGAGCATCGTCGCCGTCGCCAGCGAAACCGCCGCCCGGGTCGCGTCGGCGGTGTCCGCGCCGATTTCGGGGTCGTTTACCGCGAGCCACTGGCGTTCGAGCGGTCCGAACCCATAGTCCGACGTCCACGCGTCGTCGAACGTGTCGCGCGACACCGTCTGCACCTCGGGGAACTCGCTGTCGGAGAGCGTCACCGACTCGTCGTCCACGTCGATGACCGCGAGGATGTGCGGGCCGAAGTGGGTGTCCGTCCCGAAGTAGGGGAGGTAGTAGAGGTCCACGAAGCAGAGCACCGGTCCGTCCGCGACCCGGGATTCGAGCGCGCTCCACGCGTCCGCGCGCGACTGGCCGTCCGTGTGCGTCACGTCGATGTCGAGGTGGTCGAAGAACGCGGATTCGAGGTGCGCGCTCCGTCCCATTATCATCCGCGACGCTGGGCCCTCGTCGTAGTAGCCGAAGCCGATGCCTGCGCCGAGGCCGAAGCACTCCGCCTCACTGAACCCCCAGTCGTAGTACGCTGCGAGGTTGCGGAGGGAAGAAGACCCACAGTGGTCGCCCGGCGAGTGCGTGTACCCGTCCATACCGATGGATGGCGCGGCCGCGCGAAAAATATTGTCAGTCCCGGTCGACGTCCGCCTCGGCGAGGAGTTCGTCGGTGTGTTCGCCGCGTTCGGGCACGTCCTCGCCGTTCGAGGGGACGGTTCCGTCGACGCGCGCTGGGAAGCCGACGCGGCCGTCGTGGACGATTCCGCGCTCGCGGAAGTGGTCGGTGCGAACGGCCTCCCGGGGGGTGCGGACGCGCGCGAGCATCCCGTCTTCGCCGCAGCGGTCCTCCCACTCGGCGGCGGTTCGCTCCGCGAAGACGTCTTCGAGTTCGTCGCGGAGCGCTTCGAGCTCTGCGGGGTCGGTCGTTCCGTGGTAGTCCACGAGGTCCGGGCGCTCCGCGGCCTCGCAGAACGCCACCCAGAACGGTTCTTCGAGCGCGGCGAGCGCGACGTAGCCCTCGGCCGCTTCGTACGTGTCGTACCACGGGAACTGACCGGTGAGCGGCGTTCTCCCCGGTCGGGGGTCGTCGTCGAACGCGAGCATCGAGAGCGGCTGGCTCGCCGAGAACGCGGCGTCCGCGAGTGACGTGTCGATGTACGCGCCGCCCGCGCCGAGTTCGCGCGAGAGGAGGGCGGTCGCGACGGAGAACGCCGCGAACAGCCCGCCCGTCATGTCGGCGATGGGGACGCCCGGAATCCGCGGCTGTTCGTCCGTGTCGCGGCGGTTCGCGTCCAGCACGCCGACGCTCGCGAGGTAGTTCAGGTCGTGGCCCGCGCGGTCGCGAAAGTCGCCGGTCTGCCCGTACCCGGACACCGAACAGTAGACGATGTCCTCGTTGTACTCGGTGAGCGTGTCGTAGTCGACGCCGAGTTTCTCGACCGTGCCGGGGCTGAACCCCTCCACGACCGCGTCCGCGTCCGCGGCGAGCGCGTAGAACGCGTCCCGGTCCTCGTCGTCGGTGAGGTCGAGCGCGACGCTGCGCTTCCCCCGGTTCACCGCGTCGAACAGCCGTCCCACGCCCTCCTCGGTGTAGGGGGGCGTCTCCCGGGCGTAGTCGCCTCGCTTCGGGTCCTCGACTTTCACCACGTCCGCGCCCGCGTCCGCGAGCAACTGGGTCGCGTACGGGCCGGGGAGGAGTCTCGTCAAGTCGAGGACGCGGATGCCGTCTAAGTTCACCGGACGGCCTCCTCGATTTCGTCCGCGGGCATCGGTTTCGTCCAGTCCTCGACGGTCCACGCTCCGTCGACGGTGAGGTCCGAATCGAGGAGGAACGCGCTCCGCTGCGGTATCTGCACGCCCGCCATGTGGTCGCGGCGGACCAGCACCTCGAACTCCTCGGCGAGCCGTCCGTTCACGTCCGCGAACAGCGAGAACGGACTGTCGAGACTGCGGAGGAACGCGTTCTGGGCGTTCGGGCCGTCCCGACTCACGCCGACGACCGGGACGTCGAACTCGTCCCAGCCCCGTTCGTCGTACTGTCGCCACCAGTTCTCGGCGATGGCGCTGAACGAGTAGCCGTAGAACACGAGGAGCAACCCGGCGTCGTTCGCGGCGTCGGTCAGATGCGTACCGGTGTACACTTCGCCGTCACAGAGGAGTCCCTCGACGTTGCGCGGTTGGTCGCCCTCGCCCAGACTCATTCTATCTGGTGTGGGTCGAGGCCCTCGTCCTCGACTGCGGGAGCGCCGAACGCGAGCACGACGCCGGTTTCGTCGCCGACGTTCCGGTGGCCGTGGCCGACCATCGCGCCCGCCGCCCACCACGTCCCGGGCCCGGCCTCGACGGTCTCCGTCTCGCCCGAGCGTCCGAGTTTCAGGCTGAACGTCCCCTTCACGACGTGGAACAGTTCTTCCTGTTCGGAGTGGGCGTGGTAGCCGATTCCCTCGCCGGGGTCGATGTACCACACCTTCGCGCGCATCTCCTCGAGCCCGAGGGCATCGTCGATGGGGATGATGTCGTGGTCCGGCGGGATCTCGTCGTCCCCGGAGAGGTCGATGCGCGGCGCGTCGTCTTCGTGGACGTAGGCGTAGTCCATGCGAACGACTACCGCGAACTGGTGGATAAATCTAGGGACGAAGAACTATCACCGATGCTGATAATCGAGTTGGTGTATGGACTTCGGACTCAGCGGACGGACGGCGCTCGTGACGGGCGGCGCGGGACGAATCGGGAGCGAAGACTGTCGCGTTCTCGCGGACGAGGGCGCGGAAGTCGTCGTACTTGACGTGGACGGTGACGCCGCACGCGACGTCGCCGAGGAAATCGAAGCTGACGGCGGGGACGCCGTCGCGGCGGAGTGCGACCTCACGGACCGCGACGACGTGGAGGAGACGATAGCAGAGGTCCGTGAGGCGACCGGCGGGGTCGACGTGCTCGTGAACAACGCGGCGTTCGTGGACGCCGTCGACCAGATCGGCGATTTCGACGACGACCTCTGGGACCGCGACGTCGCCGTCAACCTCACGGGCGCGTACAACATCACGAAGGAGGTGTTCCCGGCGATGTGCGAACGCGGCTGGGGGCGAGTGATAAATATGTCCAGCATGGCCGGCATGCAGGGCGGGTTCGGGCAGGCGTCCTACTCGGCGACCAAGTCCGCGCTCATCGGGTTCGGGAAGACGCTCGCGCTCGAAGGCGCACAGCACGGCGTCACCGCGAACGTCGTCGTGCCGAACATCGTCGTCGGCGAACTCGCTGACCTCCCGCCCGAGCAACTGGAGGAGGTGAACCCGATGTACGAACGCATCCGGCAGGCGACGCCGATGAAGGAACTCGGCCGCGAGGAGGACGTCTCCTTCCTCGTCGCGTATCTCGCGAGCGAGCAGGCGCGGTACGTCACCGGGCAGGCCGTCGGCGTCACCGGCGGGGTGGACCTCTTTAGTTTCTAGGGCGAAGCTTTACCTCCCCTGTCCTGATTGCTATCATTGAACATGATGGACGTTCAGTTGACACTGCAAGGGATACTGGAGCGAGCCGTCACGCTCTACCCCGACCGCGAAGTCGTCACCGCGCGCGGCGACGGGTCGAAACACCGCTACACGTACCAGGACGCGGGGGAGCGGATGGCGCAGCTCGCACACGCGCTCGACGAACTCGGCGTGAGCGACGACGGCCGCATCGCCACCGTCGCGCTCAACCACTACCGGCACTTCGAACTCTACTTCGCGCCCGCGTGTGCCGGTCGGTCGATTCACATGTGCAACATGCGCCTCCCCGAGGACCACTTCACGTACATCGTGAACGACGCCGAGGACGAGGTGCTGTTCGTGGACCCGGCGTTCTTAGACCTCGTGGAGAGCGTGCAGGACGACCTCGAGACCGTCGAACAGTACGTCGTGCTCGCCGACGAAGTCCCCGAGACGAGCCTCGACCCCGTCACGTCCTACGAGTCGCTCATCTCCGACCACCCGACCGAGTACGACTGGCCAGAGGTGGACGAGGACGACGAGTGCGGGATGTGTTACACGTCGGGCACCACCGGGAAGCCGAAGGGCGTCACGTACTCCCATCGCGGCATCTACCTCCACAGCATCATGGGCGGGCACGTCGACGCGAACGGCATCAGCGAACGCGACACCGTGATGCCGGTCGTGCCGATGTTCCACGCGAACGGCTGGGGACTCCCGTACGCCGCCGCGCTCTCCGGGTCCGACCTCGTCCTCCCCGGTCCGAACACCGACCCTGAACCGCTCGCGGACATCATCGAGTCCGAGGACGTGACGATGAGCGCCGCCGTTCCGACGGTGTGGCTGGAGATGGCGACCTACCTCGACGACAACCCCGACGCGGACATCTCCAGCATCGACCGCCTCACCGTCGGCGGGTCCGCTCCCCCGGAGTCGCTCATCCGGACGTACGACGAGGAGTACGACGCACCCATCATGCAGGGGTGGGGGATGACGGAGACGAGTCCGCTCGGCACGCTCTCGAAACTCCGCCGCGAACTCGAAGACGCCCCCGCCGACGAACGCTACCGGATGCGGGCGAAAGCCGGCCTCCCGGTCCCCGGGATTCAGGTGCGGATCCGCGACGAGTCCGGCGAGGAGATAGCGCGCGACGGCGAGGAGATGGGCGAACTCGAAGTCCGCGGACCGTGGGTCACCGACCAGTACCACAACCGCCCGGAGGCCACCGAAGAATCCTTCGTCGAAGACGAGAACGGCCACCGCTGGCTGAAAACCGGTGACATCGCGACGTGGGACGAGGACGGCTACATCGACATCGTCGACCGGGTGAAAGACGTCATCAAGTCGGGCGGCGAGTGGATTTCGAGCGTCGACCTCGAAAACGAGTTGATGGCGCACGAGGGCGTCGTGGAAGCCACCGTCATCGCCGTCCCCCACGAGAAGTGGCAGGAACGACCGCTCGCAGTCGTCGTTCCGCGGGAGGGCGCGGACCTCGACGCGGACGACCTCGAAGCCCACCTCTCGAAGTCGTTCCCGTCCTGGTGGCTGCCGGACGAGTACGTGATTCGGGACGCGATTCCCCGCACCAGCACGGGGAAGTTCGACAAGAAGACGCTGCGAGAGCGGATGTCGCTGGACGAACTCGACCTCGCGCGCTCGCCGGGTGAGAGCGAGTGAGCCTCGTCCTCGACGGCTTCGAGGACTTCCTCGACGCTGAGGTCACACCTATCTCGGACCGACTGGACGAGACGGTCACGAACCCACGAAAGGGCCGCGAGGAAGACGGCCGGCCGACCCCGGAAGTCGTCGAAGCGGTCGAAGAGGTGCGGCGGAAGTCCGCGGACGCGGGCTACTACGCGATGAACCTCCCCGAGGACGCGGGCGGTGGCGGGGTGGACTACGAGACGTGGTACGAGGCGAAGAAACTCGCCGCCAGACACGAGAGCCCGCTCGCGGGTCGCGCACTCGCCGGCCCCGAGGGCCCGAAACCCCTCCTCCTGCAGGCCGACGACGAGCAGTTCGAGGAGTACGTCAGACCCGTCGTTGAGGCCGAGAAGTCGACCGCGTTCGCGCAGACCGAACCCGGCGCGGGGTCGGACTCGCCGTCGATGAGCACGAGCGCCGAGAAGGACGGCGACGAGTGGGTTATTCAGGGGAGAAAGCAGTGGATCACGAACGCGCCGTTCGCCGACTTCGTGCAGGTGTTCGCGCGCACGAGCCCCATCGAGGAATCCGGGCGCTACGACGGCGTGACGTGCTTCATCGTCGAACGCGACGAGTACGAACTCACCGGGATAAACAACGCCATGGGACTCGGTGGCTGGCAGGGCGAACTCGTCTTCGACGGCGTGCGCGTCCCCGAGTCCCGAGTGCTGGGCGAGGTCGGCGGCGGCTTTCGCGCGGCGATGGAGTTCCTCTCGCTCGGCCGCCTCGAACTCGGGGCGGAGGCGGTGGGGACGATGGACCGACTGCTCGACGCGGGCTTCGAGTACGCGAGCGACCGGGAGGCGTTCGGGCGGAGTATCGGCGACTTCCAGCAGGTGTCGGCGGCACTCTCCCGGGGTCGTGCGCGAGCGTACGCGGCGGACGCCGCGGGCGTGCGCTGTGCGGAGAAGATGGACGCCGGCGAGCGTGCGGTCGAGGACACGTCCATTTTCAAGTGGTTCGCGACGAACGCGCTCTGGGAGACCGCGGACTCCGTGCTGCAGGTCCACGGCGCGACCGGGCTCGCGGAGGGCGGCGAGTTCGCGAACGCGCTCGAACGCGCCCGCGTGTTGCGAGTCGTGGAGGGAACGGACGAGATTCAGTTGAACACGATAGCCAAGGAGAACGGGCTCTAGGCAATATTTATCACGAACAATCACGTCGTTTCGCGGGATGTATCCGACGCTCGCCGACGTACTGGAAGGCACCGCCACCCGCTACCCGGAGAAGACCGCGATAGAGTACCCGCGGAAGGACCAGTCGTGGACGTATCGTGAGTTCGACGCGAACGCGAACCGACTCGCGAACGCGCTCGCCGACCTCGGCGTCGAACACGGCGACCGCGTTTCCACGGACCTCTACAACGGGAGCGAACTCGTCACCGCGGCGTTCGCCTGCGCGAAACTCGGCGCGGTGTTCAACCCGCTGAACTACCGCCTTCCCGCGGGGGACGTCGAGTTCATCCTGAACGACGCGGACTCCGAGGTCCTCCTGTTCGAGGAGGACACCCGCGAGGTCGTGGAGAAAGCCAAATCCGACCTCGGCGTCTCCGAGTACGTCTATATCGACGACGACGCACCGGAATACGCCCGCGACTTCTACGAGTTGCTCGACGATGCGAGCGCCGAGCGCCCCGACACCGTCGTGGACGAAACCGACGCGTACGCGTTCATCTACACGTCCGGCACGACGGGCCGCCCGAAGGGCGTCGTGCACGAACACCGCGACATGGTCGAACACGACCTCATCTGCATCGCCGAAGGCGAGTACAAGAAATCGGACGTCGGGCTCTCCTGCATGCCGCTCTACCACTGCGCGGAACTCCACGCCGCGTTCTTCGTGCGCGTCCACCTCGGCGCAACTAGTGTAATCCACCACGACTTCGACCCCGGCGCGGTACTCTCCGCCATCGAGGAGTACGGCGTCTCCGTCCTGTTCGCCGCGCCGACCGGGTGGAACGCGGTTGCGACCGCCTACGAGGCCGACCCGGACGAGTACGATGTATCCAGCCTCCGGATGGGGATGTACGGCGCGGCCCCGATGCCGAAGGACACGCTCGAACGCTGCCGCGAGCACCTGACCGACGACTTCCTCCAAGCGTACGGGATGACCGAAATCGGCCCCTGCGGCGTCTTCCTCCACCCCGAAGACCAGACCCGGAAACTCGGCGCGGCGGGCCTCCCCGCGTTGAACCACGAGATGCGCGTCGTGGAACCGGACGCCGACCCCGACGAGGAAGTCGACCCCGGCGACGTCGGCGAGATATTGCTCGCCGGTCCCTGTACGATGCGCGAGTACTGGAACCGCCCCGAGGCCACCGCCCAGAGCCTCCGCGAGGCGGACGGCGTGGAGTGGTACTACACGGGCGACCTCGGCTACGTGGACGAGGACGGCTACCTGACGGTCGTCGACCGGAAGGACGACATGATAATCTCGGGCGGGGAGAACGTCTACCCCTCCCGCATCGAGGACGCGCTGTTCTCGCACCCCGAGGTGCGCGACGCGGCCGTCGTCGGCGAACCCGACGACGAGTGGGGGGAGAAGGTCGTCGCGTACGTCGTTGCGGACGCGAGCGCCGAGGAACTCGATTCGTTCCTCGTCGAGAGCGACGACGTCGCGGACTTCGAGCGGCCGCGCGAGTACTACTTCCGCGAAGAACTGCCGACGACGCCGAGCGGGAAGGTGAAGAAGTACGAACTCCGGGAGTAGTTGGCTACGGTTCGGTTTGCGCACCGATATTCTCGTTCGGTGTAGGGGGTGTTCTGTGCACCGGTCACGCCGCCCGAACAGCCTCGACGAGCGCGTCGTAGTCGGGTTCGTTCGTCGGGTCGGCGGCGGTCCAGCGGTACGTCACGGTCCCCTCGTCGTCGACGACGAAGACGGCGCGGTTGGCGATTTCGTACAACCCCAACTCGGGGATGTCGATGGAGAGGTCGTACGCCTCGATGGCGTTCCCGGCCATGTCGCTGACGAGATCGAACTCCAGGTCGTACTCCTCGGCGAAGGCGGCCTGCGAGAACGGCGAGTCGGCGCTGATTCCGAAGAGCGTCGCCCCCGCGTCCTCGATCTGCCCGAGGTTCGCCTGAAGTGCGTCCATCTCGTTCGAACACGGTGGCGTGAACGCGCCCGGGAAGAACGCGAGGACCACCGGTCCGTCACCGAGGTACTCCTCGAACCTGAACGTCTCGTGGTCGCTGCCCCGGTACGTCGCCGTGAACGTCGGGGCGGTATCGCCTTCAGAGACCATACGTAGAGAGAACTCGCTCCGACGCGGTGTATTCTCGGGCGAACACGTTCGGGGGTGCTGCTCGACTTCCCCACGACGTGAGCTTCCCTCTCAGGAGAGCGTCGTCACGTAGTCGAGGAGGGAGGTGACGGCGTCGTGGCCGCCGTGCGCGAGAATCACGACGACGACGTTCCCGGTGCGTTCGTACGCGTAGCCGTAGAGCGCGCCGATGAGCGCGGCGACGCCGACGTAGACGAACTGGCCGGGGCCGGTGATGGCGAGCAGGTGGAACGCGCCGAAGACGAGCGCGCCGAGCAGAATGCCCGTATTTTCGCCGTACGCGCGCCGGAAGATGCCCTGCACGACGCCGCGGAAGACGAGTTCCTCGCCCGGACCGACGAAGAACAGCGCGACGGGAACGAGGTAGAGCGACAGCACGGGATGGGCGAGGCGGACCTCCGAGACCGCGTTCTCGCTCACCGGGACCCCGACGGCGTCGAGGACGAACACGACCACGAGCAGGGAGAGCGACCCCGCGAGCGCGAGCGCCGTCCACCCGAGGTCCGCGCGGGTCGGTATTCGCGCCCGTACGAGGTCGCCGCCGAGCAGCCACGCCGCGGCGAGCGCGACGGCGACGAACCCGACGTTCTGGAGCACCGGCGGACTCAGGTAGGTCACGGAGACGCCGTAGTCCGCGTTCTCGATGGCCGGTGCGACGAACCCGTTCACCAGCACTGCGACGGCGAGCACGCCGACGAGCACCGCGAGCACGCGCGCCCACACCCGGCCGTCGGTTCGGAGGTCGAACGACATACCGACGGGTCAGGCGGATGGAAGAAAAAGAACGCGGTGCGCGCTACGGCCGTTCCTTCGAGAGGATGTTGATGCAGGAGACGCTCCCGGTCGCGTTCCGGCCGATGCCGATGTTGTGCTGGAGGCCGTACTCGGGGTCGTTCTCGACCTGCACGTCGCCGGCTTCGCCGCGGAGTTGTTCGTAAATCTCGTTCACCTGGGCGACGCCGGTCGCGCCGATGGGGTGGCCCTTCGCGAGCAAACCACCGGAGGGGTTGACGGGTTTGTCGCCGTCGAGGTGGGGGTGGCCGGCTTCGACCCAGTCGCCGCCCTCGCCCTTCTCGCAGAATCCGAGGTCCTCGTAGGTGACGAGTTCGGTGATGGTGAAGCAGTCGTGGACCTCGGCGACGCCGATGTCCTCGGGGCCGATGTCGGCCTGGTCGTAGGCCTGTTCTGCGGCCTGCGAGGTCGCGGGGAACCCGACGAGCGACTCGTCCTTCCCGCGTTCGAACGTGTCCGTCGCGAGGCCGCTCCCGGCGACCCACACCGGGTCGTCCGTGTACTCCTCGACGACGTCCTCGCTGACGATGATGTTCGCCGCCGCGCCGTCCGTCACGGGACAGCAGTCGTAGAGGTTCAGGGGGTAGGTGACCTGCGGGCTGTCGACGACGTCCTCCACGTCGCACGTGAACCGATAGTGGGCGTGCGGGTACTTCGAGCCGTTCTCGTGGTTCTTCACGGACACCTCGGCGATCTGCTCGCGCGTCGTGCCGTACTCCTCCATGTGGCGGGTGGCGCGCAGACCGAAGAACGCGGGCATGGTGACGCCGCGGCCGCGCCACACCTGGTCGAGCGCCGCGCCCTCGATGAGGCCGCCCGCCGAGTCGCGCATCTTCTCCGCACCGAGGACGAGCGCGACGTCCGTGGAGCCGGCGCGAACCGCTTCGACGGCGGAGCGGAACGCCGTGCTACCGGTCGCACACGCGTTCTCGACGCGCGTCACGGGTTTCTCGAAGAACCCGGTCGGGTGGCTGAGGCCGAGGCCCGACGACGCGTTCCCGGCGATGTCGAGCGTGCCGAACCACGCGGCGTCGATGTCGTCCGCGTCGATGCCCTTGTCCACGTCGTCCAACGCGTTCAGGTAGGCCTGCTCGGCCATGTCGTCGAACGACTGGTCGAACAGTTCGCCGAAGTTGATCATCCCCGCGCCGACGACGGCGACGTCACGACTCATAGGCGATCACCCCGCGGGCGCTTGAACTTGAACGAGTGGATTGGCAGGCCGTCGACGTCGAAGACGCGGCGGAAGTCCGCCTCCGCTTCCATCCCAATTTCGATGGTCTCGGGGTCGGTTTCCGTGAACAGTCCGTAGACGCGCGCGGGTTCGCCGCCCGAGACCTGGGGAACGTCCATGATCGCGAGCGGGAGCGGCGTCTCGAACTCGTCGGGAAGCCGCTGCTGGACGACGTAGGACTGGACGGTGCCGTGTTCTTCGAGTTCGGTGGCGGTCCACTCGCCGACGTTCCCGCAGCGCTTGCAGATCTCTCGATACTCGGGAAAACTCACCCACCCGCAGGCGTCGCACTCGCGGGCTTCGAGGCGTTCGTTCGCCGCGCGGTCCCGCGTGAACGGCGGTTCGTACATTACGCCTCACCTCCGCGGAGGCTGCGGTGTTTGCCGTACGGGACGTACTCCTTGCTCTCGATGTATTCTTCCGTCGTCATCTCGGGTACCGAATCAGTTGTCCGCTCGATGCGTAGCGCGTCCGCGCCGCCGGGGCCGTAGCCCGCGAGCAGCACGTTCTCGCCCGCGTCCGCGCCGTCGAGCGCGGATGCGAGGTCGAGGAGGACGCCGCCGGCGCCCGCGTAACCCACCTCGCCGAACGTCGACACGAGGTCTGCGCTCAGTTCGAGCGCGCCAGCGGCCTTCTGCCCCCAGCGGCCGTCGGGGGCGGGGAACGCCGCGCTGTCGAACTCGCCGTCGAGCGCGCCGACCGCGCTCGTCACGGCGTCGAGGTAGTGTTCGCGGTTGAACCGGCCGTCGCCCGTCTCCGGCGTCGCGTCCGTCGGCTTGAATCGACCGACGAACCCGGTGGTGGCGGACGCGGCATCCGCGAGGTCCGCGACGCCGTCGCCGTCGCCGAGGACGACTGCGCCCGCACCCGCGCCGGCGGTCTGCTCGGCGCTCGTCCCCGCGGCCGCCGTGAGCACGTCCGCTCCCACGACCAGCGCGGTGCTCGCGCGACCCGCCTCGATGGCGTCCCGCGCGGCGAGAACGGCGTCCGTCGCCGCTCGCGCGCTTCCCTGGAAGTCACCGACGCGCGCGTCCTCGCTCGCGCCGACGCCGAACGCGACGTGCGGCGCGACGCCGCGCTCGTCGAAGTCGTCGCTCGTCGTCGCCGCGTACACGAGGTCGGGCGTGTCCGCGTCGGCGTGCGCGAGCGCGGTCTTCCCGGCCTTCACGGCGAGCGTGGTCACGTTCTCGTCGTGTGCGGGGACCGCTGTCTCGCCGCCGCCGGCGTATCCACCGTGCTGTTCAGCTATCGACGACCGCTCGATGCGGTAGAGGGGTACGTACGACCCGTACCCGCGTATCGACACCATGGTTACCAATGTATGCTATTTCTCGCCTATTAAATACCAGCGTTCACCCCACCCGGGTCGCTGCCGTACGGCGATAGTCGCCGTCCGGGCGTAGATTTACGGCACGGGTCCGCGTGGGGTCGGCCATGACGTTCCCCGACCGCCTCGATGCATATCACTTCTACGAGGAGAACTGGACCGACTACGACGAACTCGTCGACTCGTTCGAATGGCAAATTCCCGAGGATTTCAACATGGCGTACTACGTCTGCGACCGCTGGGTGGACGGCGAAGACCGGGTCGCGTTGCGCGCGAGCGAGGCGGACGGGCGCGAGCGCACGTTCACGTACGAGGAGTTGCAGGCGGCGGCGAACCGACTCGCGAACTACCTCCGCGCGAGCGGCGTCGAACGCGGCGACCGCGTCGGCGTGAACGTCCCGCAGAAACCCGAAACCGTCGTCGCGCACGTCGCCGCGTGGAAACTCGGCGCGGTATCGGTGCCGCTCAGCACGCTCTTCGGTACTGACGGCCTCTCCTATCGGCTGGACGACGCGGACGCTGTGGCGTGCGTCGTGGACGAGTCGAACGTCGAGACGCTCCGGAGCGTGCGCGACGACCTCGACTCGCTCGAGGCGGTGCTCACGGTGGACGTCGAAGAACCCGAAACGGGCGAGGTCGACCTCTGGGACGCCATCGCGGACGAACCGCCGTCGTTCGAGACGGTGGAGACGAGCGCCGAGGACGACGGCATCATCATCTACACGTCGGGGACGACGGGGAACCCGAAGGGCGTCCTGCACGCACATCGAATGCTCCTCGGACACCTCCCGCTCTTCCTCACGTCGTACTGTAACCTCGAACTCGAAAACGAGGTGGCGTGGACGCCCTCAGAGTGGGCGTGGGTGGCGTCGCTGTTCGACATCGTGTTCCCCGGGCTCTACTACGGCCAGGAGGTCGTCGCGTACGAGGGCGGGCCGTTCGACCCCGCCGCGGCGCTCTCCGTCATCGAGGACTATGGAGTGACGCTCCTGTTCGCGCCGCCGACCGCGCTCCGGATGTTGATGAACGAGGGCGCGGACGGGTACGACGCGAGCACCGTTCGTGTCGTGACCGGCGGCGGCGAGTCGCTCGGCGAGAGCCTCGTCGAGTGGGCGGCGGAGGCGTTCGACGGCGCGACCGTCCACGAGGCCTACGGGCAGACCGAGGCGAACCTCCTCGTCGGCGACTGCACCGCGCTCTCCGAGTTCCGCGAGGGGAAGATGGGGCTCGCCGGGCCCGGTCACGAGGTCACCATCGTCGACCCGGACACCGCGGAACCGCTCTCCGAACCGGACGACGTGGGCGAGATCGCGGTGCGCTACGAAGGCGACCCGGTGTGCTTCAAGGAGTACCTGAACAAGCCCGAGAAGACCGAGCGAAAGGTGCGAAACGGCTGGCTGTTGACGGAGGACCTGGGGACGCGCGACGCGGACGGCTACTTCGCGTTCCAGGCGCGGACGGACGACGTCATCATCTCCGCGGGCTACCGCATCGGCCCCGAGGAAATCGAGGAGTCGCTCATCGGCCACCCCGCGGTCGCGGACGCCGCCGTCGTCGGCGTACCGGACGACGAACGTGGCGAGGTCCCGAAAGCCGTCATCATTCTCCGGGAGGGCTACACGGGCGACGACGACCTCCGCGCCGAGTTACGGGAGTACGTGAAAGACCGGCTCGCGAAGTACGAGTACCCGCGCGAGATAGAGTTCCGCGAGGAGTTGCCGACGACGACGACCGGGAAGGTCCGGCGGGCGGATTTACGTTAGTCCTCCCAGTTGTGGAGCGCGTCGAGCAGGACGTCCCGGACGTCCTCCTTCTCGACGGGCCGGGGGTTGCAGCGCAGGAGGCGTTCCTGGGTGTCGACTGTCTGCTGTGCGAGCCAATCCACGTCGTCTTCGGTGATGCCGGCGAGTTCGTTCAACCCACTTGGAAGGACGTTCAGGTCCTTCTGTAGCTGGATGTACTCGGCCTTGAGCGCGTCCGCGGCGGCGTGGTCGGTCATTTCTTTCGTACTGATACCGAACATCTCGGCGACGTTCGCGAACCGTCCGGGGTCGCTCGCGGAGTTGTAGTCGATGGTGCTCGCGGGCGTGAGCGCCGCGATGGTCTCGCCGTGGGCGGTGTGGTACTTGTTCCCGACGGGGTACGCGATGGCGTGCGCGAGGTTCGCGCCCGCGGTGAGACCCGCGATCGCGCCGAACAGCGCGCCCTGGAGCATGTTCGAGCGCGCTTCCAGGTCGTCGCCGTTGTGGACGGCGGTCCGAACATTGGAAGAGAGGAGGTCGATTGCCTTCTCCGAGAACATCTCCGTCAGGGGCGTGCGGCCCGCGTAGACGGGGCGCTCCGTGGGGTCCTGTGCACGCATCAGGGAGTCGAACTCGTGCGTCGTGTACCCCTCGATGGCGTGGCCCAATGCGTCCATCGCCGTCTTCGCGGTGAGATCCGGTGGGAGCGTCGTCGTGAACGTCGGATCGAGGACGGCGGCGTCCGCGCGGACCTTGTTGTCCGAGATGCCCTCCTTGATGTTCTTCTCCTCGACGGAGAGGATGGCGACTGGCGAGATTTCGGAACCGGTGCCCGCCGTCGTCGGCATGAGCACGAGCGGCGCGCCGGTGTCGACGATGGCCTTCCCCCCGCCGGTCGGTTCCGCGATGTAGTCGAGGGGTTCGCCGCCGTTCGCGATGACCGTGCGCGCTATTTTGGCGATGTCCATGTTACTCCCGCCGCCCAATCCGACGTAGAAATCGTAGCCATCGTCGCCCGCGTTCTCGCGCACGAAGTCGATGCAGTCGTCCGCCACCTGCACCGTAGGTTCGGGCTCGCAGTCCGCGTAGACGTCCACCGAAAAGCCGTCGTCCTCCAGGTGGTCGACCACCCGGTCGACGTGCCCCAGCGATTCGAGGTTCTCGTCCGTCACCAGCAGGCCGCGCGCGTCCCCGTCCGCACCGAGCGACGAGAGCTGATGGCCGAGCTCCCGCACCGAATCGCGCCCGAACCGTATCTGGGGCATCTGGATGTGCCAGACGCTCTCCGGGAGGAGGTCGTGCGCGTCCGCCGAAACGGAGCGTTCGTAGCCCATCTACGCCCACCCCCCGAGTACGTGAGAACAGTCCCGCCCTGTGCCGCGACGAGTGTTGGCATCACTCATGCAAGAGCGTGCGTAACGGACGAAGATAGTAGTTCGCCTCCCCGCGAAAACCGGAGGGCTACTCGATGGGCCGGAACTTCGCGCCGTACCGCGGGACGCCCTCCTGCGTGTAGATCTTCCGAATCACGGCTTCCACGCGGTCGCCGCGCTCGACCTCTCCTGGTTCGCAGTCGCAGAGCATCGCCGGGAGGCGTGCGCCCTCGTCCAGTTCGACGATGCCGGTGGCGAACGCGCCTTCACGGTCCTGGTAGGCCGCGAACTCTGGCGGCGCGCCGCCGGAGATGACCGTGACGGCCTGCATCGTGCCCGTGCCCGCGGGTTCGACCTCCGCGTAGCCCGCGTCCGAGTTACACTCCGCGCAGACGCCCTCCGCGGGGAAGTTCATCGCGCCGCAGGCCTCGCACTCGCCGAGCACGAGCCGGTAGCGCGCATCCGAGTTGAGCCACCAGGTCGGGAGGCTGACGTAGGCTCCCATCAGGCGTCACCCCCGATGTGGCCGCGCTTGCGAGCGTACGCCGGATACCCGATTTCCACCGTCTCGCGCTCCGCAGGAACGGAGAGCGCGCCCGACACCCGCACCGCGTCGGCGCTCCCGCCCGCGTACCCGACGACCGCGACGTCCGACTCGCCCGCGTCCCACGCGGCGAGCAATCCGAAGAGCGGGCCGGCGGTGCCCGTGTCCCCGAGGTCGTTCGCGCGCTCGTACACGTCCGGCGACCCCGCGACCGCCCGCGCGCCCCGGTAGGGGAGGCTGGCGTCCGGCGCGGTCGGCGCGAGCGCGTCCACCTCGCCGAACTCCGAAACCGCTTCGGAGAGCGCGGTCCGGTAGGCGTCGCGCTCGTACTCCGTCGCGCCGTACGTCTCCACGTTTTCGGTACCTCTCGTCCGATACCGGACTCCGGGGCGGTCCTCCGAATAGGTCGAAACATCCGCGAGTTCCGCATCCCCGTCGGGTGCGGTGACGAACGCCACCGCGCCCGCGCCCGCCGCGTGGTCGATTCCTTCAGTCGGGTCGCCGAACGGGCTGTCCGCCGCGACCGCGAGCGCCGGGCCGTCCGCGCGCGCCGCGTCCAGCAGCGCTCGCACGCCGTCCCGCGTCGACTGCGTGTGCGCGACGACCTCCGTACTCCGAGAGAGGCCGAGGAGTTCCGCGACAGTAGATGCCAAATCGCCCTCGGCGAGGGGCGGCGTCGTGGTCGCCACCGCGAACAGCGAGAGGTCGTCGCGGTCGTAGGCACTCGATTCGAGCGCGTCCGATGCGGCGGCGTGCGCCATCGTCACCGCGTCCTCGTCGGCGTCCGCGACGGCTTTGCTGTCGACGCCGCGCGCGCTCACGCTCGTCAGCGCCTCGTGGAGTTCGCTCGCCGGAATCCGTGCGCGGGGCGTGTAGACGCCCGCGGATTCGAGCGCGTTCACGCCCATCCCTCCTCGAAGACGTGCACCGCGACGGCGCCACCGCTCCCGCCGACGTTGTGCGTCAGTCCGCGCGAGAGGCCCGAGACCTGTCGGTCGCCCGCCTCGCCGCGGAGTTGCTTGAACACCTCAACTATCTGGCCGCCTCCGGTCGCGCCGATTGGGTGGCCCTTCGACTTCAGGCCACCGGAGAGGTTGACCGGGCGTTCGCCGTCGGGTTCGGTCGCGCCGGACTCGATGTAGGGGCCTGCTTCGCCCTTCTCGCAGAATCCGAGGTCCTCGTACGCGACGAGTTCCGCGATGCTGAAGCAGTCGTGGACCTCCGCGAAGTCGATATCCTCGGGCCCCACGTCCGCTTCGCCGTACGCTTGTTCGGCGGCCTTCTCGGTCGCCGGAATCCCCGTCAGGGTCGGGCGCTGGAACAGCCCGACTTTGCCGCTCGCCTGACCGGCACCCGCGACGCGAATCGGCGTGTCAGTCAGCGCTTCCGCGGCCTCCCGCGACGCGACGAGCACCGCGCTCGCGCCGTCGGAGGTCGGACAGCAGTCGTAGAGATTGAGAGGGTCCGCCACCGCCGGCGCGTTCATCGCGTCGTCGAGCGAGCACTCGAACTGCAACTGGGCGTGCGGGTTCTTCGCGCCGTTCGCGTGATTCTTCACCGCGACCCGCGAGAGGTGCTCGCGCTTCGTCCCGAACTCGGCCATGTGCGCGTCCGCCATCTGCGCGTACACGCCCGAGAACGTCGTCCCGGCCATGCGCTCCCACTCGGTTTCGCCGGAGACGCCGAGCCACTCGCCCGTTTTGTCGCTCGACACGTCGTTCATCACTTCGAACCCGCCCGCGAGCGCGACGTCCGCGACGCCCGCGCGCACGGCGAGGACGGCCTGACGCATCGCGGTTCCGCTCGCCGCACACGCGTTCTCCACGCGGGTACACGGCGTTCCCGCCAAGCCGGCGAACTCGGTCACCGCGGGCCCCGGCAGTCCCAGTTGGCGGCCACCGACGCCGAGCGTCCCGACGTACGCCTCGTCTATCTCGTCCGGTCCCAACTCCCCGTCGACGGAGGCGAGCGCGCCGTCTACGGCCTCCTTGAACAGGGAACGATAGGACTCGCGCGGAAACGACCCGTAGTCGGTCTGGGCCGCGCCCACGACGTATGCCTCCTGCATGTGCGAGTCGTTTCCCACGCGCGCCCTAAACGGTTCCCAATCCGGCAGCGGAGACGGGTCCTCCCGTCAGACCAACCGTTCCGCCACGTCGTCCATCGCTTCGTCCGCTCTCGAAACGTCGTCGGTCAGGCTGAGGAAGCCGTGCGCCATCGAGGGATAGTGGCGGTGGTCGACGGGGGTGTCCGCGTCCGCGAGCGCGTCGGCGTACGCCGCGCCCTCGTCGCGGAGTGGGTCGTGGCCCGCGGTCACCACCGTCGCGTCCGGGAGGTCCGACAGGTCGGGCGCGCGAAGGACGCTCGCGTACGGGTTCGCGCCGTCCACCGGACTCCGCAGATACTGGTCCCAGAACCACGCCATGTCGTCGCGCGTGAGGAGCGGGCCGTCGGCGTTCTCAGAGTAGGACTCGGTGTCGAGCGAGTGGTCGATGATGGGGTAGAGGAGCGCCTGCCGGTCGATTTCCGGGCCGTTCTCGTCGCGGGCGCGGAGGGCAACGGCGGCGGCGAGGTTGCCGCCCGCGCTCGTTCCCGCCACCGCGAGTTCCCCGCTACCGCCGAACGATGCGGCGTTCTCCGCCACCCACGACAGCGCGGCGTACGCGTCGTCGAGCGGCGCGGGAAACGGATGCTCCGGCGCGAGTCGGTAGTCCACCGAAACGACCGCCATTCCCGTTCTCGCGGCGAGTTCGCGGCAGATGTCGCCCGCGGAGTCGAGCGTCCCCAGCGTCCACCCGCCGCCGTGGTAGAAGACGAGGACGGGCGCGGGCGGGTCGGCGTCGCGGTAGACCCGCACGGAAATTTCGCCACGCGGCCCGGAGAGCGCGAGGTCGCGGACGAAGTCGACGGGGCGCTGGTCGTCGCTCGTGAACACGTCGTCCTCGATGCGCCGCGCGGCGGGGACGGAGAGCGCGTGCCACTCGGGCACCCCGGTGGCCTCGATGTCCCGCACGACCGCGGCGAGTTCGGAGTCGAGTTCGGTCACGACTCGTCCGACGGACGGGGCGGCCTAATACACACCGGGGACGAGCCGGTAGGGGACGCGTTCGACGTACTCCTCGTAGCCGTCGAGTTCGCGGCGGAGCGCGGCCTCCTCGATGTGAATGCGGTAGCCGTAGGCCGCGCCGCCCGCGACGACCGCCACGACGAGCGCGGGCCACGTGCCGAACGCGACGCCAGCGCCGACGAGCGTCGCGAGGCTACCCGTGTAGGTCGGATGACGGACGACGGCGTAGGGGCCGGTGTCGACGACGCCCTGCTCGTCGGTCACCGTGACCGACCGCGAGAACGCCGCGCCGAGGACGCGGACGCTGTACCAGCGGAGTGCGACGCCGCCGACCATCACTACGACCCCTGCGAGGAAGGCGGGAACGGCGAGTGCGCTCCACGTCGCCCACTCGGGAGACCGGACGGCGAGCCAGACGCCCGCGGCGACGGTGACGGCGACGGCGGCGTAGATACCGTACTCGGACTTGGCGTCGAGGTCGGGGCCGTCGTCCTCGCGGTCGAGAGTGCCCACGAACTCGGGGACCATCCAGATCGCGAACGCCGCGGCGAAAACGTAGACGTAGGGGCTGCGGAACCCGGGAACCATACCCAGGGTTGTTTCGTGAACCCCCGTAAGCGTTCTCAGTCGAGCAGTTGGGGTTTCCCGACCGGCAGACTCCCGAAGAGGACGTAGTGGACCGCCGTCGCGGCGGCGAACAGTGCGACGAAAACCGTGAGCGCGCGTTTGACGTTCACGACCCCACAGAGGGACGCCAACACCTTAGGGTGTCCGTCGATGCACTGAATTGCACACTCATATCAACGACCGCACCTTGAGCGCCACTAATGGCAGATTCAGGGCTGGAACGGAACCTGACTTCGATACACAGCATCGCGGTCATCGTCGGAACGATGATCGGCGCGGGTATCTTCGTCGTCACCGGCGAAGCCGCGTCGATACTGGGGCCGGCGGTCCCGCTCGGCTTCCTCGTCGGCGTCCCGGTCGTCCTCGCGACCGCCGTCGTCTACGCCGTCTACATGAGCGGACCGCTCGGCGACCACCCCGGCGGCGCGTACATGCACATCTCGCGTACGTGGAACTCCACGCTCGTCGGCTACGTCTTCATCTGGCTGAAGACGGTGGCGTTCATCGGCGCGCAAGCCGTGTTCGCGACCGGGTTCGGGAACGCGATGGGCTACTGGCCCGCCTTCGACTTCCTCTCCGCGACCACGTGGGCGGTCGTCTTCCTCACCGCGTTCTACCTCGTCCACCTCGTCGGCGTGGACGTCTTCGGGCGCACGCAGGCCGCGATGACCGGCCTGCTCGTCGCCATCCTCCTCCTGCTCGGCGTCCCCGGCGTGCTCTACGTCGACCCCGGGAACTTCACGCCATTGTTCCCCGCGGAGAAGTTCGGCGGCGGGTTCGTTGCTCCCTTCGTCGCCGGGACGAGCGCCATCTTCTTCTCCTACATCGGATTCGAGTCGCTCGCACAGACCGCGGGCGAAACCGAGAACCCCCGCGAAACGCTCCCGAAGGTGTTCGCCGGGAGTGTGCTGTTCGTCGGCGCGCTCTACCTCCTCGTCAGCGTCGTCGTCCTCGGCGTCCTCCCGTGGCGGGACGTCGCGGGGTCCGGCACGCCGCTGACCGACGCCGCCGCGGTATACTTCCCCGTCGGCACCGCGGGCATCGTCGCCGTCGGCAGCATCCTCGCGTACGCCACCACCGCGAACTCGGGGTACGTCGCGCCCTCCCGCATCCTCTACAGTCTCGGCCGCGACGGACTGGTTCCCGACTTCCTCACGCACGTCAACGACCGCTTCGGCACGCCCGACGTCGGCCTCACCATCACGTGGGCCATCTCGACGGCGCTCGTCGCCACCTCCACGTTCAGTTACGCGCTGAACGTCGCGCTCGCCGCCCTCGTCCTGATGTACCTCGCGCACTCGCTCTCCGCCGTCGCGCTCCCCCACGTCAACCCCGACCTCTACGAGGAGAGCGACATCCAACTCACCCCGGTCGCGCTCGGCGTCATCGGCCTGTTCAGCGCGGCCGCGATGGCCGTGTTCGCGTGGCAGACGCTCTCGTTCTCGTCGCTCGGCCACGCGTTCGACCTGCTCGCCGCCGGCCGCGTCGGTGACGCCCTCCTCGCGAACAACGTCCTCCTGCTCGCCGTCTGGCTTGCGCTCGGCCTCCTCGTGTACGCCGTCTCCCGTGCGCGCAGCGACGACCGCATCCCGGACTCGCTCCCGCTCTCCTTCCTCACCGAATGACAAACAACTACGACGACGCCGGTCCAAGCACGCCCATGGACACGACACGGGACGCCGCGCGAGAACGCGACGACGCGGACCCACTCACCGACTTCCGTGAGCGCTTCGACGTCGCCGACGACTACTACGTCGACGGGAACTCGCTCGGCCCGCTCTCGGAGGACGCGGAACGCGCACTCGACCGCGTGGTGGAGGAGTGGCGGACGCTCGGCATCCGCGGGTGGACGGACGGCGACCCGCCGTGGTTCGGGTTCGGCGAGCACCTCGGGGACCGACTCGCCCCGCTCGTCGGCGCGCGCGAGGACGAGGTGGTCGCCGCGAACAGCACCACCGTCAACATCCACACCCTCGTCGGCACGCTCCTCAACGGCCTCGAAGAGCCGCTCGTGCTGGTGGACGAACTCAACTTCCCCACCGACACGTACGCGGTGCGCGCCCAGTTGCGAAATCGCGGGTTCGACCCGGACGACCACACCGTCGTCGTGGAGAGCCGGGACGGCCGCACAATCGACGAAGCCGATATAGAGGACGCCCTCACGGACGACGTGGACCTCGTCTTCCTCCCGTCGGTACTCTACCGGAGCGGCCAGCTCCTCGACCTCGAACGAGTGACAGAAGCGGCGCACGCCCGCGACGCGTACGTCGGGTTCGACCTCGCGCACTCCGTCGGCGTCGTCCCCCACGACCTCCACGAAATCGGCGCGGACTTCGCCGTCTGGTGTAGCTACAAGTACCTGAACGCGGGCCCGGGCGCCATCGCGGGCCTCTACGTCCACGAGCGCCACCACGACCGGACGCCAGCGCTCGCCGGGTGGTGGGGTCACGAGAAGGACACGCAGTTCGAGATGCGGGAGACGTACACGCCCGCGCACACCGCCGGCGCGTGGCAGATAGGGACCGTCCCGATGCTCGCTGCCGCACCCCTCGACGGCAGTCTCGACGTCGTCCACGAGGCCGGAATCGACACCATACGCGAGAAATCGCTCGCGCTCACGGACTACCTCATCGAACTCGTGGACGAACGCCTCGGCGACGACTTCTCGGTTGGCACACCGCGCGACCCCGAACGCCGCGGCGGCCACGTCGCCGTCGAACACCCCGAGGCGTACCGCATCACCGAAGCGATGAAAGAACGCGGCGTCGTCGGCGACTTCCGCCCGCCGAACGTCTTCAGGGTCTGTCCAGCACCCCTCTACATGGGGTTCGAGGACGTCTACGACGTCGTCGAGGAGTTACGCGTCGTCGCGGAGACGGAAGCGTACCTCGAGATTCCGGAACCCTCCGGCGGAGTTACGTAGGTCTAAGTCCCTCCCACCGCGAGGGCGCGTATGGAGCAGTTCGACCTCACCGGACAGACTGCAGTAGTGACCGGCGGTACGCGCGGTATCGGCCGCGCAATCGCGGAGACGCTCGCCGACGCGGGTGCGAACGTCGTCCCGACGTCGCGGAGCGAGGAGTCCGTTGAGGCCGCCGCAGAGTCGATACGGGAGCGCGGCGTCGACTCGTTGGCGGTGCCGACGGACGTCACCGAGGAAGCCGACATCGAACACCTGTTCTCGGAGACCGTCGCCGAGTTCGGCGGCGTCGACGTCGTGGTGAACAACGCTGGCGTCAACCCGGACGGCGCGCTCGGCCAACCCGAAGACGTCGACGCCGACGACTTCGACTTCGTGACCGACGTGAACCTCCGCGGCGCGTTCCTCTGCGCGAAACACTCGGGCGAGCACCTGAAAGCGTCCGAGGGGTCGCTTATCAACGTCGCGAGCGTCGGCGGCGTGGTCGGACTGCCGCGCCAGCACCCCTACGTCGGGTCGAAGCACGGCCTCGTGGGTATCACGAAGTCGATGGCGCTCGACTGGGCGCCCGACGTGCGCGTGAACGCCATCGTCCCCGGGTACGTCAGCACCGACCTCACCGAGGACCTGGAGAGTAACGAACGCTACCGAAAATCCATCGAACGCCGCACCCCCCTGGAGCGGTTCGCGGAACCCGAAGAACTGGGCGGGCCGGCGGTGTTCCTCGCGAGCGACGCCGCCTCGTACGTCACCGGGAGCGTGCTGTCCGTGGACGGTGGGTGGACCGCGCGCTGAGGGCGATACTGTCGTCGATAGGCGCAAGGCGTGCCACTGTACAACACACTTATTGCTGACAAACCACCCAGTATCGGGTGAGACCGGGCGACGGCGCGCGCCCACACACCTCCGCGTCGCATCCATGACGACAGACCTGACACTCCGTCCGTTCTTTTGGCGGGCGACACGGCTCTTCCCGGAGAAACGCATCGTCTCGCGAACCCACGACGGCCGGTTCGAGTACACCTACGGCGAGTTCGGCGAGCGCGTCCGCCGACTCGCGGGCGCGCTCTCCGAATTGGGCGTCGACGCCGGCGACCGCGTGGGGACGCTCGGCTGGAACCACTATCGACACTTCGAAGCGTACTACGCCGCGCCCCTGATGGGCGCGCAACTCCACACGGTCAACCTCCTCCTGCACGACGACCACTTAGAACACATCGTCACCGACGCCGCGGACGACGTGTTGCTCGTGGACCCGGACGCCGTCGAAGCCGTCGAACGCCTCTGGGACTCCTTCGACTCCGTGAAGGCCGTGGTCGTGATGGACGACGAGGTCCCCGAGACGGACATCGACGACGTGTACGCCTACGAGGCCCTGCTCGACTCGGCCGACCCCGTGGAATCGTGGCCGGACGTGAGCGAGGACGCACCCGCGGGGATGTGTTATACGTCGGGGACCACCGGGAACCCGAAGGGCGTCGAGTACACGCAGAAGATGATTTACTCGCACGCGATGATGGTGATGACGCCCGCGGGCCTGAACATCTCGCAGGAGGACGTCGTGATGCCGGTCGTCCCGATGTTCCACGTGAACTCGTGGGAGTTCCCGTACGCCGTCACGATGGCCGGCGCACAGCAGGTGTACCCCGGGCCCTCGCCGGACCCCGAGGACCTCGTCTCGCTCATCGAGGACGAGGGCGTCACGCTCACCGCCGGCGTTCCCACCGTGTGGATAAACGTCCTCGACTACCTGGACGAACACGGCGGCGACATCAGCAGTCTCGAACGCATCGTCGTCGGCGGGAGCGCCGCACCGAAGGGCGTGATGGAGCGCTACGAGGAGGAGTACGACGTCCAGATAGAACACGCGTGGGGGATGACGGAGACGATGAGCATCGGCTCGGTCTCGCGTCCCAAATCCACGATGGACGTCTCGCAGAGCGAGGAGTTCGACATCCGCGCGAAACAGGGACTCCTCTCGCCCGGTCTGGAGATGCGCGTGGTGAACGACGACGGCGAGGAGGTGCCGTGGGACGGCCAATCGCCGGGCGAACTGCTCGTTCGCGGCCCCACCGTCGTCGACGAGTACTACAACCGTCCCGAAGCGAACGAAGAGGAGTTCGTGGACGGCTGGCTGAAGACGGGAGACATCGTGGTCGTGGACGAGGACGGCTACCTCGAAATCGTCGACCGGTCGAAGGACGTGATCAAGTCGGGCGGCGAGTGGATCTCGAGCATCGACCTCGAGAACCAAATCATGGCGCACGAGGACGTGGTGGAAGCCGCGGTCATCAGCGTCCCCCACGAGAAGTGGCAGGAACGGCCGTTCGCGTGCGTCGTCCGGCGGAACGGGAGCGACCTGTCCGTCGAGGAGTTGCGGGCGTTCCTCGAAGACGAGTTCCCGTCGTGGTGGCTGCCCGACGACGTGGTGTTCATCGACGAGGTACCGAAGACGGCGACCGGAAAGTTCGACAAGAAAGTCCTCAGAGACCGCTTCGAGGACCCCGACCTCCCGTACACGCCGGGCGAATAGTCGTACTCAGACGAGTTCTCCGACGTCTTCGGGGGTCGCGTCGTACAGGCCGCCGTGGAAACAGAGCACGGTCTCGTAGTCGTACTCCGCGAGGTGAGTGACGGAGTCGTGGGCGGTTTCGAGGTCGGGCGTCACGTCCTCGCGCGGGCCGCGTAGTTCGTCGCCGCCGGTGAGCGCGTCTCCCGCGAGCAACAGGTCCGCGTCGGGAAGGAAGAGGGAGACGTGACCGGGCGTGTGCCCCGGCGTCTCCACGACTTCGACGGTGCCGGCGTTCGTCTCGAACGTCACGCCCTCCACGAACTCGATGTCGACGCGCACGGGCGGATAGCGTTCGCCTTCGCCCTTCACGGTGTCCGCCCGGCCGTCGATGGCGGGCGCGTCCCCGACGCTCGCGGCGGTCAACGCATCGCTCTCGGCGACGAGTTCCGCTCCCGCGCCCGCGTGGTCGCCGTCCTGATGCGTGAACACCACCAGCGACACGTCGGCGAGGTCGTGACCGATCTCCGCGAGCGCCTCGCGCACGTCGTCGGCCTGACTCGGAACGCCGGTGTCCACGAGCACGACGCCGTGGTCGGCTTCGATGGCGGCCGCGTGGAACACCCGGGTCTCCCCGCCGTACTCGATCTCGAGTTCGAGGTCGTAGACGCCCTCTGAGATTTCACTGACCATACAGGTGACACGAACCCCACCGACCTAAACGTCCGGGGAGGCGGCGACGCTCGTCTACTCCTCGCCCTCTTCGAAGTCGAGCGCGGCGGAGTTGATGCAGTAGCGCTTCCCGGTGGGGTTCGGGCCGTCGTCGAACACGTGGCCGAGGTGGCCGTGGCACTCCGCACACCGGACCTCGATGCGGTGCATGCCGTGGCTATCGTCGTCGCGGAACTCGACACTTCCCTCGAGAGCGTCGTAGAAACTCGGCCACCCCGACCCTTCCTCGTCGAACTTCGTCTCCGACGTGAACAGTTCGTTCCCGCAGCCCGCACAGACGTACATCCCCTCGTCGTCCTTCCCGATGAACTCGCCCGTGAATTTGCGTTCTGTCCCCGCTTGGCGGAGGATGCGGTACTCCTCGTCGGTGAGTTCCGAGCGCCACTCGGACTCTGACTTCTCGACCATACAGAACAAACGGCCGCGACCGACAAGAAGCCCTCGTCCGTCGGTGTTTTCGCCCCCGCGGTCGAACGACGCGTATGGAACTCGTTTGCGACGCCTGCGGCAACCGATACGCGGACAGAACACACTGCGAGTGCGGGGAGACGCTCTGGTATCCCCTCGGCGAAACCCGCCTCGTCGACGACCCGACGAACGTCTGGTCGTTCGCCGACGCCCTCCCCGCGGACTCTCCGACCGGTCTCGAAACCGCCGCCGGAGGGACGCCGCTCGTGCGCGCACCCCGCCTCGACGGCTACGCCGGCCTCCGACTCTGGGTGAAAGACGAATCCGAAAACCCGACCGGGAGCTTCAAAGACCGCGGAACGGCCGTCGCGACCGCCGCCCTCCGCGCGCGCGGCGAGGACGCCATCGGCACCGTCAGCCACGGGAACATGGCGATGAGCACCGCCGCGCACGCCGCCAGCACCGGCATGGACTGCGTGGTACTGGTCCCCGACGACATCCCCGAAGAACGCCTCGGGCACGTCGCTCGCTACGACCCCGACGTGTACGCCGTTTCGGGGGAGTACGGGCGACTCTACGAGGATTCCTTCTCGCTGCCACTGTCGTTCGTGAACTCCGACTCGCCGCTCCGCGTCGAAGGTCAGAAGACCACCGTTCTCGAACTGCTCTCCCAGTTCGACGGCACGCCCGACGCGATCGTTCTCCCCGTCTCCTCCGGCGGGCACGCGAGCGGCGCGTGGAAAGCCGTCCGCGAACTCCGCGCCGCCGGCGAACTCGACAACGTCCCCCTCTACTTCGTTCAGGCCGCCGCGTGCGACCCCATCGCGCGCGCCTACCGCGCGGGCGAGGATGCAGTCACACCAGTCGACGGCGGGGAGACCGTCGCGTACTCCATCGCGAACGCCGACCCGCCGAGCGGAAACAGAGTGTTGCGCGCCGCCCGCGACACCGACGGTGCCGTCCTCTCCGTCTCGGACGAGGACATCCTCGCCGCACAGCGCGCGCTCGCAGACCGCGCCGGACTCGCCGTGGAGGCCGCGAGCGCGACCACGTTGGCCGCCGCTGAAGCGCTCTCCGCGGACGGCGAACTCGACGAAGGCGACGACGTCGTTCTCGTCGCCACCGGCACCGGCTTCCGCGAATCACCGCCGACGCCCGAAGAAATAGCGTACGTCACCCGCGAGGAGTTGTCCGGCCTGCTCAGTCCCTGAACGCGACCGCCTGCGCCGACTCCTCCCGGACTCGCACGCCCTTCTCCGCGAGGTGGCGGGTGCGGCGGCGCGCGTGGTCTTCCTCTTCGGTGCCCTGTGTCGCGAGCACGTAGACGAGCGCCCGGCCAGCGGGCCGCATCGTCCGTCCCGCACGCTGTGCGCCCTGCCGCCGCGACCCGCCGAGGCCGGACGCGACGATGGCGAGTTCCGCCGCCGGCAGGTCGATTCCCTCGTCGCCGACGCGGGAGACGATGAGCGCCTCGCGCTCTCCCGACCGGAACTGGTCGAACAACCGCTCTCTCCGAGGGTGCGGGGTCTCCCCGCTCACGAACGGAATCCCGAGTTCCTCCGCGAGTTCGTCGCCCTGGTCCAGGTAGTCCGCGAAGATGAGGGCTTTCGCGTTCGGATGCGCCGCGAGCAGGTGTCTGATTTCCGCGACCTTCGCGGGGTTCGACGCCGCGCGCTTGCGGCGTTCATGGCCCTCCGCGTCCGCCCACTCGTACCGGGCGTCGTCGGACTCCCACGGCACGTACCGCAACTCGATTTCGGGTTCCTGCACGAACCCCGCGTCGAACAGCGCGTCCCAGTCCGTGCCGATGGGCGGGCCGACGAGCGTGTAGATGTCCGTCTCCCGGTCGTCCTCCCGAATCGGCGTCGCCGACAGGCCGAGGCGGTGTTTACTCTGTAATCCCGCGGCCCGACGGAACACCGGACTCGGGATGTGGTGGGCTTCGTCCATCACGATGAGCCCCCACGACCGCGAGTCGAACAACTGGCGGTGGCGGTCCATCCCCGCCGTCTGGTAGGTGGCGATGGTCACCGACCGCAACTCCTTCCGGCCGCCGTGATACTCGCCGATCTGCTCCGGCGCGAGCGTCGTGTGGTCCAGCAGATTGTCGTGCCACTGCGACGCGAGTTCGCGCGAGGGCACGAGAATCAGCGTCTCCCCGCCGACGGCTTCCATGATGCCGATGCCGGCGACGGTCTTCCCGCTGCCCGGCGGACCGACGAGGACGCCGGAGCCCTGGTCTTCGAAGCGCGCCACCCAGTCGGCCTGATAGTCGCGCAACTCGAAGTCGTAGTCGAAGTCGAGCGGCGCGCCGCCCTCCAACTCGCGTTCGTCGCGCACCGGATAGCCGGCCTCGTAGAGGATTCGTTTGATTTCCGCGACCTTCTCCGAGTTCACCCACGACGTGTCGTCGCTGATGGGCGCGCGCAAGTGCGTGTCGTCGAGTTTCTGGCGGGCGACGTTCCCCATCGCGTCGTCCGACCGCGCCTCCAGCACGGTGTACCCCTCCTCGTGCGTGCGCAGGACGAACTGGTGTGCGCGCCGCCACTCGCCCTCCACGAACTCCTCGATAGCGTCGGGGCGACGGTTCGTCACCGCGCGAATCGCGTCCAACAGGTCGTCGAGGCGCTCGTATGGCGCGCTCCACACGTCCTCCTTCCGGATCCGATACCGGTACGCGCCGTCACGGGTCGTGTCTGTGAGGTGGGCGAACTGGCTGAGGCGGGCGCGCGTGAACTGTGACGGCTGGTCCACGACGATTTCGCGGTTGTCGTCGAACACCACCACGCGCTCGCGGTCGGCGGTCGCCGCGTAATCGGAGGGATAGTAGACGACGGGGTCGTTCGAAACGTCCCGGCGTTCGACGCCCTCACCGACGAGCGCATCGAGCGCGTCGCTCGCGTCCGCCTGCGAGAACCCGGGGACGTCCGTCGCCGTCACGACCGGACTTCCCGCGGCTTCGAGCGCGTCGTAGAACGCCGAGAGCGAGAACTCCTCTTCTTCGGTCACTACCGGGAGAAGGAAGTCGAGAAGGAAAACGGGACCGGATTAGCCGCCGAGGTAGGCGTCCCGGATGTAGTCGTCGCCGCGGAGGTCGTCCGGGCTGCCGTCCGTCTCGAGGCGGCCGTTCTCGAGGAGGTAGATGTGGTCCGCGTGCTCCATCGCGAACGTCACGTTCTGCTCGAACAGCAGGATGGTGACGCCGTCGTCCCGTATCTCGTTCAGCGCGTCGGCGATGTCGTTCAGGATGACCGGCGCGAGGCCGAGCGTCGGTTCGTCGAGGAGGAGCAACTCGGGGTCACCCATCAGCGCGCGACCGATGGCGAGCATCTGCTGTTCGCCACCGCTCATCGTGCGCGCCGCCTGGTCCCGTCGCTCTTCCAGTCGGGGGAAGATGTCGTAGACGTACTCCAACCGGTCTTTCTCGCCGTCCTGATGGCGGTACGCGCCGAGTTGGAGGTTGTCCTCCGCGGACATGTGTCCGAACAGGTCGCGGGTCTCCGTGCAGTGAATGAGGCCGTCCGACACGAGGTCTGACGACTCCCGCTCACGCACTTCCGTCCCGCGGTAGGTGACGCTTCCCGTGTACGGTCGGAAACCGGTCGCGGCGTTCGCGAGCGTCGACTTCCCCGCACCGTTCGGGCCGATGACGCTGACGACGCTTCCTTCCTCCACGTCGAGGCTGACGCCGCGCAACGCGGCGACCTCGCCGTAGGAGACGTGAATGTCGTCCACAGAGAGTATCGTCATATCTCGTCACCTCCGAGGTAGGCTTCCTGCACTGTCTCGTCCGTCCGAATCTCCTCCGGACTTCCTTCCGCTATCTTGGAGCCGAACTGTATGACGATGGCGCGGTCGATGAGCGACAGCAGGCCGCGCATGTTGTGGTCCACGACGACGAGCGTGATACCCTCGTCGCGGAGGTCCGTCAACAGTTCGCTGAGTTCGCCGACCTCGTTACTGGACAGCCCCGCGAACGGTTCGTCCACGAGGAGGAGGTCGGGGTCCGTCGCGAGCGCGCGCCCCAGTTCGAGACGCAGGAGGCCCGCGTGCGGGAGTTCGTCCGGCGTCTGGTCCGCGCGGTCGGAGAGGCCGACGCGGTCGACGATTTCTCGCGCGCGCCGCGTCGTCTCGCCGCGCAGTCCGGACGTGGAGAACAGTTTGTCCGGCGCGAGCGCCAGCGCGACGTTGTTCAACACCGAGCGGTCGTCGAGCGGGCGGAACGACTGGAACGTGCGCGCCATCCCGCGTTTGACCATCTCGTAGGACGGTTCGCCGGTGACGTCCTCGCCGTGGTAGTAGACGGTGCCCGCGGTCGGCTTGTACGCCCCGGTGACGCAGTTGAAGGTCGTCGACTTCCCCGCGCCGTTCGGCCCGATGAAGCCGAGAATCTCGCCCTCCTCCACCACGAACGAGAGGTCGTCCACGGCGGTCAGGCCGCCGAACTCCTTGCGGAGGTTGTTGAGGACGAGCAATCCGTCGTCGGGCGCGTACTCTCCGTCACTCATCGCGATCACCTCCGAACGCGTCGCGGAACGACTCCCTGACCTGCTCTACCGGTGTCTTCCCGCCGTCCGCGGCCGCGCCGTCCGCGCCGATAGCGCGCCGTCCCTGCCGAATCCCCCAGCGGAGGAACCCGCCGGGCAGATAGAACAACAGGAGGAGCGTCACGAACGCGAACAGGAAGAGGTCGAGACTCCCGACGTCGATACCGAGACCGGGGAGCGTGGCGTGCACGTCGCTCAGCTGGTTGCGGAAGAGGCTGAGGAAGATACCGCCGACGGCCGCGCCGACGATGGTCCCCATCCCGCCGACGACGGCGGCGATGATGACTTCGATGCTCACCGTCTGCACGAGCAGTTGGCTCGGCGTCGGCTTCCCGGTCGTGTGCACGAACACCGCGCCCGCGAACCCGCCGACCGCGGCGGACAACACGAACGCGAATATCTTGAACTTCGCCGGGTTCAACCCGGACGCCGCGACGGCGTCCTCGTCCTCGCGGATGGCGGTGAACACCGCGCCCGCGTCGGACCGCGTCACCGCGAGCAGTACCACGAGTACGAGGACGAACGCCGCGAACGCGACGAAGTAGTAGACGTACGTCGCTTGCGCGAACCCGCTCGTCGGAAGTATCGGGTCGGGACTGGAGAGACCGAGTTCCCCGCCGAACACGTCGCTCTTGAAGACGAAAAAGCGCATCAAGATGATCGGCGCGACGAGCGTCACGAGCGAGAGGTACGGACCTTCGAGGCGGAGCGCCGGAATCCCGATGAGGAGGCCCGCGACCGCCGCGAGCACGATACCCGCGACGATGGCGAGCACGGGCGGCACGCCGAACCCGAGGTTCAGGAGCGCGCTCCCGTAGCCGCCGACGGCGAAGAAGAGCGCGTGTCCGAAACTAATCTGGCCGGTGTAGCCGGAGACGGCGTCCCAGCTCATCGCGAACATCCCGAAGAACAATGCGGCGATGACCGTGCGCAGCATCAGGAGGTCCTGATTGCCGCCGTAGAGGAACCCCATCCAGAACGGCGCGAGGCCGAGCAGGACGAGGCCGACGAGGCCGATCCACGTCCGCACCGAGAACTCGCGCGGGTCGATCACGGAGACGAGCGAGTTCTCGGTCATTCTGTGAACTCACGGCCGAACAGGCCTTCGGGTTTGACGAGCAGTATCAACACCAGTACCACGAGCGACGCGAGTCCCGTGAGCGACGAACTGCCGTAGGACTGCGTGAACGTCTCGAGGAAGCCGATGATGTACGCGCCGATGACGCTCCCGCGGATGGACCCGATGCCGCCCAGCACGACGATGCTGAACGACAGCACGAGCGGCGTCCGCCCCATCACTGGGTCGGCGGTCCGCAGGGACGCGAGGAACAAGCCCGCGAGCCCCGCGAACGCGCCCGCGAGGATCCACGTGTAGAGGTACATGCGGTCGCTCTCGATGCCGACGAGCGCCGCGCCCTTCGCGGTCATGCTGGTCGCGAGGATGGCCTTCCCCGTGCGCGTGTAGTTCACGACGGCGAACAGGAGGCCGATGAGCACCCACGACAGCGCGAACACGAGTACGCGGTTGACCTGAATCCCACCGAGGACGTGGAACTGGCCGGACACCAGCGACGGAACCGCGAGCGACTGCGTGCCGAACTGGACCTTCACGAGTTCCTCGATGGCGATGCTGGTGACGAGCGTCATGATCATCACCGTAATCGGGTCGTCTTCGACGTAGCGGATGACGCCCGCGTACAGGAGCGCGCTAAACGCCGCTGGGACGACGAGCGCGCCGATCGCGCCGAACCAGACGTTCAGCCCGAACGCGCTCGTCACGTAGTACGCTGCGTACGCGCCGATGGTGATACTCGCGCCGTGCGCGAGGTTCAGAACACCGCCGACGCCGAAGATGAGCGTGAATCCGATGGCGACCAGCGCGTACAGCGCGCTGATCATCACCGCGTTCACGACGACTCCAGACAGTGGTAACCCCATTTGTTAGATCCAGGGGGGCGTCTTGTAGGAGCCAGTGGCGATGTCGTCGGGGAAGATAGCGACCTGACTGCCCGACCCGCTCTTCTCCTGCCACTGGAGCCAGAGCGGCTGCACGCCGTTCTCCCCGGTCTTGTCGTACACGACGTCGTGAGGGTACTCCTCGTCCTTGCCGTAGTAGCGGATGGTGCCCGCGGTACCGGTGAACGAGGAGTCCTCGAGGCCGGAGATGATGTCGTCGGCCTTCCGGGAGTCCTGGTCTTCCGCGACCTGCGCGTACTGGTGGACGGCGTCGTACGTGATGTAGCCCGTGTAGACGGGGAACTTCTCGTAGTTCTTCTTGTACGCGTTCGCGTACGGCACCGTCTTCGAGGTGACTTCGGAGGTCGGCGTTGCGGAGTTCTGCGTGACGGCGTACCGGCACGCGCCCTTCACCGCGCTGTAGTACGAGGGCAACTGCATCGGGACGTGGATGCCGCCGAACTCGAACGGACGCTGCTGTTTCGCCCACTGGAGGATGGCCGGCGTGCCCGTGTGCGCCATCGCGACGTACGCGGCGTCCGCGCCCGAGTTCTCGATCTTGTCGTAGATGGTGGAGAAGTCCTCGGTGCTCGCGGCGTACCGCTTGACGTTCTTCACGTCGACGCCCTGGTCGCTGAGCTTGTTCTTCACGACTTCCTGCACGGGTTTGGTCCACGCGTAGTCCTCGACGAGGACGTAGACGGAGTCCCAGCCCATCTCGGAGAAGTTCTGGGACGCGAAGTCCACCATGTTCTGTCCGAGGAAGTGGGAGTTCACCGGACCGGTCCGGAAGAAGTACTTGTACTTATCGTAGTCGTCTTTGACCATCGTGGACGCTTCGGGCGTCGCCGCGCCCGTGTCCATGTGGACGGTCTCCTGTTCGGCGATGGAGTCCATGAGCGCGAGCTGGACTTCGCTCGTGAACACGCCCGCGGTGAAGTCGACGTTCTCCCCGACGGTGAGGTCCTGATACTTGTCCTTGCCGACGCCGGGTTTCTCCTTCGTGTCCTTGACGATGACTTCGACGTCGTTTCCGAGGACGCCGCCGTTTTCGTTCAGTTCGTCGCGTGCGAGTTTCGCGGAGTTCGCGATGGACGCGCCGATGGGGTTCTTCTCCGGTTCGGGTGCGAGGACGCCGATTTTGAACGTGCCGCTCGGTCCGCTGCTTCCACTACCGCCCCCGAGGCAGCCGGCCGTCGCCGTCAACCCGGCGAGACCAGTGGCCTTCAAAACGGTCCGGCGGTCCGACGCGCGGCGGAGATTGCTAACGATGTTTCGTTTCTCCCCAGATTCGCTACCAGAGCAATCCGAATTACCACTCTGGCTATCTTCGTTAACCATTGGTACGCTATCCCCTTACAGAAGGGGACACATAAATATGGGGGTGGGTAACACGGTACGACGACGGCAATACCTACAGTGCGATCGCGATGCCGTAGTTCGGCGCGGTGAGGTAATTTAGCAGCCCTATTGTCCGATTTTATCAAAAATATTTATCTTTAAACGCGTGATATAAAAAGTCGTAATGTCCGAAACGAAAGACGACACCGTCGCTGGCTACCTCAAGAACAACCCGCGCATGATCGGCGTCCTGTTCACCATCACCCTCCTGCTCGCGCAAGCCGGCGCAGTGTCCGCGGGACACGTCGCCATCAACGGCCCCTAATCCAACTGCCCGAAATCGAACGACTCCGCCCAGTGTAACGCACCGTCGTACCGAATCGGCGTCTTCTCGAACACGAAATCGACGAGCTCCGATACTGATAGGTCGTACCGCAGGCCGTTCGCGACCGGTGCGAGGTAGTACTGTGACTCGTCGCGCACCGTCGGCATCATCAGCGTCCCGACGCCGAACCCCGTCGTCAGGAACGTCCGATACGTGACGTCGACGCGGCCGTCCGACGCGTCGGTTATCTCCACGAGGTCCGGGAGGTTGTACTTCGGTTGTGCGATGGCGAGGCCGCCGTCCCCCACCGTGACGTACTGGCCGCCGGCGTAACTCTCGTCGCGCGCCACTTCGAGCGCGACTCCGAGCGGATACCCGACGTTCAACAGCCGCGCGAGCGTCAGCCCCATCGTCACCGCCGCGCCGTTCAGCACGTCGGAGAGCGTCACGATACCGCCGATTGCGCCCGCTTCGACGAGCGCGGTGCCGACCTCGTAGGACGCACACGCGTTCAAGAGGAACGCGTCCACGCCCGTCTCCGGTATCGACGCCGGGTCGAGTTTTCCGTCCGCGCACTCGATACCGTCCTCGTCGATATGCCCGATGTAGTGGAGGAAGTCGGTGTCCGTCGCCAACACCGACTGGAGTTCGTCCCGCGTGAGGTCCTCGTGCTGTCTGACCTCGAACGGGAGTTCCGCGCGCGACCCGTACACGTCGTCCACGACGTCTTGTTCGTCGTTCATCTCCGCCGCGTTACAGACGACCGTGATGGTGATGTCGTCCGCGCCGACCGTGCGGTCGAGGCGGTTCTCGTACGCGGCGAGCAGCGCCTTGCTCGCGCCGATCGGCATCCCGTCGCCCGCCCACGTCTGTTCGATGGCGGTCGACGGTTCCGGCCGGACGAACTCTGCCTGTGGCCGTCCGCCGCCGCGCACGAACTCGTCGACGGCCGCGACTTGCTGGGTCGTGTCCACGCCCCTGTCCGCCTCGGGCGTTCGAACGACGGCGAGGTCGTCCACGAGGTACGGGAGAAGTTCGACGTGTTCCGCGGTCGGCGTCACGTCCGCCGTGAGTTTCCACGCCGGACAGTACGGTTCGACCGCCTCGTAGTCCACGTCGAGGTAGGCGCGGAGGCGTTCCGGGGTCGACATCTCGTAGAGGTCCGCGAACGGCACGTCCACCACGTTGTCCAGCGCGGCCCGCTCGAACAGCGGGACGTCGTAGTACCCCTCCGTCCGCGCCGCGCAGTCGAGGACGAACACAGTCTTCAACGTGCGCGCCACCGTCGTCTCGAACCCGTCGGGCCCCGAGAGCGAGTGCGTGAAGTCACCCACCCGAATCAGCGGTCGTTCCCCCGGAACGACCTTCGCGCCGAGATAGTACGCGAGGGACGCCGCCGGATAGACGTACTCGAACGACGGCGGGAGTTCGACCGTCACCGGCGTCTCGGGGGGTTCCAGGCCGGGTGGCACGTCGAGTTCGTCCCCGAGTTTCACCCGCGGCGGGTGGCCGCGCAGCGTCGGATACGACCGGTCCGGCCCCCGCGTCTTCAACGCGTGCCCGAACGCACTCACCGCCCGCATCACGTCGACGGGGTCGTCCGTCGTCGTGATCGTCCCCGCCGGCGAGTCGTGAAACGACCGCGCGCCGACCGTCACCTCGCGTTCACCGTCGAGCGCGATGACCGTGCGGTCCGCGTCCGACCGAACCGTGAGCGGCCCCGACACCCGGAGGTAGAGTTTTATCGGGCCCGCGATGTCGAGCAGGTACTCGCCGCCGGGGAGTTCCTCGTACGCGAAGTGTTCGGTTTGCGTGACGAGTTCGCCGGAGAGCGTCTGGACGTGCACCGCGACGACGACGGGGAGCGCCACCTCGTCCGTCCGCACGGCGACAGCGGTGTCGAGCGGTATCGGGAACGCGTCGGTCGACACCGCCACCGGGTCAGGAGGTGTCGTCGTCTCCAAGCGGACGCGCGTGCGCTCTACGGGGTCGACGACCTCGATTCCGTCGTCGTCGGCGGCGACCACCGTCGCCGCCACGCCGTCCACGTCCCCCGCCCCGTCGCTCACCATACCAGCCGAATACGCGACACCGACTTCAAAAGGATGTTGTCGCCTACGCGTCGAGCGGAATCCACTCCGAGTGGATGTCGTCGGCGAGGAGCTCCCAGCGCTGTTCGACCATCCCGCCGTTCAGTCGAAGCTCCACCACGGCGTCGAACAATGGTTCGAGGAGTCGCGTGTGGTAGGCGTCCCGGGAGCGCGCCAGTCGGAAGTGCGCCATCCCGCCGAGCGTGCGGACGCGACGCGCGAGGAAGTCGACGAGCGTGAACACGGGGAACTCGTCGCCCGCGTCGAGGAGCGTGCCGACGGTGTCGACCCCGAGGCGGAGTTCGGCGGGGTCGAACGTCCCCGTCTCCCCCTCGTCGATAGCGCTGAGGACGGCTTCTCCGACGGATTCGAGGTCGTCAGCGGGGACGTGCGTCGTTCGTGCGTCGGAGGTGACGGTGGGCGCGGATTCGACCGCGTTCCGCGCGGTACTGTCGTGAGAGATTAGGTGGAGCGAACCGTTCGCGCTCGCGGTCGGCCCGGAGAGACGGTTCGCGAGGCCGGGCGGCGTGTCTTCGTCGACGACCACGACGCGACGGCGGGCCGCGTGGTCCGTGTCGCCGAGCATCCGGTGGGACGCCTCGGCGTAACACTCGTCCGGGACGTCTCCGACGACGAGGAGCGCGCTTCCGTTCTGTTTCAGTCGGTCGAGACCGTCACGGAAGGACGCGTCGTCGGCTGCCACCCTGTACATCTACTTCGACACCTCAATGTGACACTAAATAAAGCATTTGGTTCTAGTGCTAGTCGTGGACTAGCACGTCAACGACGTGCGGGCCGTCGGCGTCGAGCGCCGATTCGAGCGCCGCATCGAGGTCGTCGTCGGGGTCGACGCGTACGCCGGTCGCGCCGTGGCTCTCCGCGTTCTTCGGGATGTCGACGGGCGGTTCGAAGTCCATGCCGACGTACTCGTAGTCGCCCTCGCCGAACAGTCCCTGCATGTTGTTCTTCAAGATGCGGTAGTTCCGGTTGTCTGGGACGACGACGGTGAGGTCGAGGTCGTAGCGCGCCGCCGAGTACAGACTCTGAGGGTAGTAGAGGTACGACCCGTCGCCGACGTGCCCGACCACCTGCCGGGGGTCGTCGCGCATCGACTCCGCGAGCGCCGCACCCACGGAGGCCGGGAGGCCGTACCCGAGGCCGCCGCCCTTGTTCGAGATGGCCTGTTCGGGTTCGAGGTCCCAGCGGGTGAGGAGTTCGTACTTCGCCGTCACGCCCTCGTCCACGATGTACGCGTCGGGCGCGGCCGCACGCAGCGAGTCCACGAGGTCGCCCTTCGACGGCCGCGGGTCGTCGGACTCGTCTGCACCCTCCATCTGAGATTGTGCCATCTGTTTCATCGCCTCGACGCGCTCCAGCCGACCCGAACGCTCCTCCGCGCTCACGCGGTCGTCGACGCGTTCGGCGATTTGGTCCATGACCTCGCCGGGGTCGCCTATCACGGAGACGTCCGCGGGCTGGTTCTTCCCGACCTCCCACGCGCTGTCCGAGACGTGGACGAACGTCGCGTCGTTGAACAGCTCGCCCGAGTGCGCGGTGAGCGTCGTGTTCGTCGAACAGCCGACGAACGCCACCATGTCGGTGTCGAGGAGCGTGCGCGCGGTGTCCTCGTCCGGCGGGATGTAGGACACCCACTGGTCGTGCTCGGCGGGGAAATCCACCTCGCAGGCGAGAATCTCCGCGTGTACGCGCGCCCCCGCAGCCTCCGCGAGGTCCACTGCGGCGTCCACGGCGTCCGTTCCCGACCGTGCCACACCGTCACCGACGACGAGCACGGGGTTCTCCGCGTCTGCGAACGCGTCCGCCGCGCGCTCGATCTCCGTGACGTCGCCGCGCCCGGCGGTCGGAATCGAACCCAACCGCTCGGGTTCGGCGTCCGTCTCGTCCATCATCACGTCGAGCGGGAGGCCGAGGAAGACCGGCCCAGTCGGCGGCGTGAGCGCGACGCGGAACGCGCGGCGGAGCATCGTCGGGAGCGCCTCGACGTCGAGGACCTCCGCGCTCCACTTCGTGAACTGCTGGGTCATCTCCACGAGGTCGCCGGAGAGGATGGGTTCCTCGTGACGGAAGTCGGTCGAGTGGTTGCCCGCGGTCACGACCAGTGGCGCGCCCGCGACGCTCGCGCCGTAGATGTTCCCGAGGCCGTGCGCGAGGCCGGGGGCGACGTGGAGGTTCGCGACGCCGACGGGGAGTATCGAATCGTCGTCGTCAGCGTGATACCGCCGCGTGCTCGCGTACCCCGCGGCCATCCCGACCGCGACGTCCTCGTGCAGTCCGAGGACGTAGTCGAGGTCGCTGCCCGCGAGCGACTTCATCACCGGCAACTCGGTGGTTCCGGGGTTGCCGAAGACGTGCTGGACGCCGTACTGTTCGAGGGTTTCGACGAAGAGGTCCGCACCCGATTTGGTCATGGTTGAGAAGGATGCTGTACCGTCTTAGATGTCGGGGGACTCCTCGATGCGGGGGACGCCGGCCGCCGTCACCGTCTCGCCGACGATGTACGAGGACGCGGGGCTCGCGAGGAACTGCGTGAGGTCCGCGATCTCTTCGCTCGTACCGATGCGGCGCTCGACGTCGCCGCGGTCGATGTTGTCCGCGCTGACGCCCATCTGGGACTCGACGCCGGGGGTCGCGACGAACCCGGGCGCGATGCAGTTGACGCGCACGTCGTCGCCCGCCCACTCGAAGGACAGCGTCTTCGTGAGGTTGATGACGCCCGCTTTGGCCGCGCCGTAGTGGCTCATGTGGGGGCTGCCGTGCTGGCCCGCGACGGACGCGATGTTCACGACCCGTCCGCCGTCGTTCTCGCGCATGTACTCGCCCGCGGCCTGCGTGCAGTGGTAGGTTCCCGTGAGGTTGATCTCGACGATGGTCTTCCAGCCGTTCTCGCTGATGTCCTCGAAGGGCGCCATGAAGGACGCGCCCGCGTTGTTCACGAGGACGTCGAGCGACCCGAACTCCTCGACGGTGGCTTCGACGAGCGCGTCCACGGCGTCGCGGTCCGTGACGTCGCACTCGACGGCGAGACACGTGCCGTCGTAGTCGCCTTCGTTTATCTCGTCGCTCACGGGGTCGACGTTCTCCTGGTCGCGCGAACAGACGACGACGTTCGCGCCATCCGCGGCGAAGCGTTCCGCGATTGCTTTCCCGATGCCGGACGACGCGCCGGTGACGATGGCGGTCTCCCCGCCGACGCCGAATCTGTTTACCATTGTTAAGACAGTTTCCCGTTTTCGGTGCATCGCTAATAAATCTGCGCTCGTCGGAACGACCGTTAACGTAATGATAGATGTCACGGAATGACACGGCATGGACGTTCCAGACTACCTGCAGAACGTCGAATCGCGAAACGCCGCCGCGCTGTTCGACGCCACCGCGGCCGAACGACCGAACGAACCCGCCATAGACGGTGAGAACGCGGACTTCACGTTCGCCGAACTCGAAGACCGATCGAAGTCGTTCGCGGGCGGCCTCCGCGAACGCGGCCACGAGAAAGGAGACCGCCTCCTCCTCTACCTCCCGAACTGCCCCGAGTACGTCGTCACCATCCTCGGCGGCCTGCGCGCGGGCGTCGTCGTCTCCCCCGTCAACCCCCAGTACAAGGCCCGCGAGATAACCCACCAGCTCGACGACACCGACGCGAGCGTCGTCGTCACCCATCCCGCCCTCGTCGAGCACGTCCACGAGGCGACCGCCGACCTCGACATCGACCCCGACATCCTGACCGTCGGCCAAGCCGTCGACGGGACGACGGCGTTCCACGACGTCTCCGGCGACCCGCTCACCATCGACGCCGACACCGACACCACCGCGATGCAGCCGTACACGTCGGGCACCACGGGCCAGCCGAAAGGCGTGCTGCTCACGCACGGCAACCTCCGCGCGCAGGCGTTCTCCGGCTTCCAGTTCACGAACCTCCCGCCCGAAGAACAGCGCGAACTCGTCTTCCTCCCGCTCTACCACATCACCGGGTTCACGCACTCGACGTGGCAGACGCTGATTCGCGGCGGAACCGCGTTCGTCCGAAATCCCGCAGAGTGGAGCGCGGAGCGCTGTATGAGCGAAATCGAGGAAAACGAGATTACGAGTTTCATCGGCGTCGCGACGATGTTCGTCGACATGGTGAACGACGAGTCCTTTGGCGACTACGACCTCAGCAGTCTCGACACCGTCAACGAGGGCGGCGCGAAGATGCCGGTCGCCGTGCAGGAGCGCTTCGAGGGCGAGACGGGCGTCGCGATGAGCGAGGGGTACGGCCTCACCGAAACCACGGCCGCCACCCACACCGGAGTCGGGTCCACGTTCGGCTACAAAATCGGGACCATCGGCCAACCCCTGCGGATGACGGACTGCAAGATAGTGAACGGACAGGGCGAAGAAGTCGAGGCCGGCGAGACTGGCGAACTCCTCGTTCGCGGCCCGCAAGTGATGAAGGGCTACCACGACCTCCCAGAGGCCACCGAGGAAGCGTTCACCGAGGAGGGGTACTTCCGGACGGGCGACATCGCGCGCCGCGACGAGGAGAACTACTACGAGATCGTCGACCGGAAGAAGCACATGATCAACACCGCCGGGTACAACGTCTACCCGAGCGAGGTCGAAGAACTCCTCTACGAACACCCCGACGTCGCGGACGCCGCCGTGGTCGGCATCCCGGACGAACGCCGCAACGAGACGGTCAAAGCGTTCGTCGTGAAGACGCCCGACGCGGACGCCACCGAGGAGGATATCAAACAGTTCTGTCTCGACAACCTCGCCGAGTACAAACACCCGCGGCAAGTCGAGTTCGTCGAGGAGTTACCGCGCACGGCGAGCGGGAAAGTACAGAAGTTCAAACTGGTGGAAGACGATGAGTGAGGGCGTCGCGTTCGTCACCGGTGCGAGTCAGGGAATCGGCGAAGCCATCGCCCGCCGATTCGTGGAGGGCGGCTATTCGGTCGCGCTCGCGGCGCGCAGCGACACCACCGACCTCGCGGACGAACTCGGCGACGCGCTCGCCGTCACGTGTGACGTACAGGACGAAGCGAGCATCGAAGCGGCTATCGACGCCACCGTCTCCGAGTTCGGGTCGCTCGACGTCCTCGTGAACAACGCCGGGGTCGCCGGCCCCACCAAACCGGTCGAGGACGTCGACCGCGAGGAGTGGAGTCGAACCATCGAGACGAACCTCACCGGGCCGTTCCTCTGCGCGAAACACGCCAGCCCACACCTCCGCGAGAGCGACCGGGGAAGCATCGTCAACATCTCCTCCGTCGGCGGGAAACGCCCCTACCCGAACCGGAGTCCGTACGCCGCGTCGAAACTCGGGCTCGTCGGCCTCTCTCGCACGCTCGCTGGGGAGTTCGGGGACGACGACGTCACCGTGAACACCATCTGTCCCGGCCCCATCGCGGGCGAACGCATCGAACGAGTCATCGAAAAACAGGCGCAAGCCCGTGGTGTGACCCCCGAGGAAGTCCGGGACGCGGAGTACACGGGCGACCTGATGCTGGACGAGATGACGCCCCCGGAGGAGGTCGCGGACGTCACCTACCGGCTCGCGGTCGACCACCGCCACGTCACAGCCCAAGACATTAACGTCGATGGCGGCATGACGTGGTACTAGATGGAGTACGACGCGGTCTTCTGGGACATCGGTGGCGTCCTCCTCGACCTCTCGTCGGTTCAGGAAGCCCACCACCGGTTCATCGAACGGTTCGTCGCCGCGGAAGACGTCGGCCGCGACCCCGCCGAAGCGCTGTCAGCGTGGCGGAGCACGGTCGGCCGTCAGTTCCGCGAACGCGAAGAACACAGCTTTCAGTCCGCGATGGACGCCTACGCGCTCGCGACGAGCGAACTCGCGGGACGCGACCTCGACCACGACGACTGGTTCCCGCTCTTCCGCGAGACGTCGGAACGCTACCTCCGCCCGAACCCCGGCGCGCGCGAGGTCGTCGCGGCCCTCGCGGACGCCGGCGTCTATCAGGGCATCGTGAGCGACGTCGACACGGAGGAAGGCGAGTACATCCTCGACACGTTCGGCATCCTCGAACACGTCGACGACGTGACGACGAGCGAAGCCGTCGGACGCACGAAACCGCACGACGCGATGTACGAAACCGCGCTCTCGAAGAGCACCGTACCGCCGGAGCGCACGGTCATGGTCGGCGACCGGTACGACCACGACGTCGCCGGGGCCGCCCATCACGGCATCAACGGCGTCGCGTTCGGCGAGGACGCTGACGGCCCAAAAGCCGCCCATCGGATTTCGACGCTCCGGGACCTCCTCGTCATCGTGGGGGTCGAACACTCGTGACGCTCCCCGCCCCGTCGTCCGTCGCCGCCCTCCTCTATCGCCGCGTCCTCGCGCCCGTACGTCGCGAACTCGCGCCGTTCCTCAACGAGGACGTAGAGCGCGGCGACTCGCTGTGGAACGTCGTCCTCTCGCTTGTCGGAGGACTCGTCGCGTTCGCCGTCGTCGTAGTGGCGGTCGCGGCGGTCGCACTCCCGTTCCTTCTCTACGCGCTCGTCTACGCGTTCGTCGCCGGACTCAAGCGATTACGTGATGCGTTCCGCTATCCGCGGTAGGACGTCCGTCACGTCCTCTCTCAGGACGACCGACGCCTCGCGGTCGTACGGCGTTTCGTCGTAGTTCACCACGACGAGCTCACCGTCGCGCGCGCCAGTCCCTGCGAGCGAAGCCGCGGGGTCCACCGTGAGCGACGACCCGACCGCGAGGAAGACGTCGCTCTCCTCGGCGAGCGTACGAGCGTCGTGGAGGTCCACGGATGGCAGCCGCTCCCCGAACAGCACGACGTCGGGCTTGAGCACGCCGCCGCAGTCACAGCGAGGTGGGCGTTCGCCGTCGAGCACTCGCTCGCGCGCGTCAGCGGCGTCGCTCCGCCGCCCGCAGTTCTCGCACGCGACGCGTTCTGCGTTCCCGTGGAGTTCGATGACGCGGTCGCTCCCGGCTTCGACGTGGAGCCCGTCCGTGTTCTGCGTGACCACGCCGTCGAGGACGCCCCCGGTTTCGAGCTCGGCGAGCGCGCGATGGGCGTCGTTCGGTTCGACACCCTCGGGACGCATCGCTTCGTAGAGGTCGAGGCGGTCCTCCCAGAACCCCGACGGGTCGCTCTTGAACCGCCGGTAGTGGAAGTTCGCGGGGTCGAATTCGTTCCCCCAGATGCCGTCGTCTCCGCGGAAACTCGGGATGCCGGACGCGGTGGAGACGCCCGCTCCCGTGAGCACGGCCGCCGTCTCCGCATCGTCCAGCATCCGCGCTACCTCGTCGAGTGCGTCGTCCATACCCACAGTTAGAACTCAGCGAAGGAAAGTGGCTTGCAGGCGACGCTGTCCTCGCACGGGGGACGCGTCACCGTATCGAATCGGAACCCCCGCGAGTCGTCGTCAACACATCACTCCCCGCTGGTCCCGTCCTGGTATTTGAACGTTCGTCGCGAGGACCAGACGGAAGGATGGCTCCCGACGAGGAGTCAAATGAGAGACTATATACTGTTCTCGTCCCGGATAGAAACGTCAGCCGCCTTCGGCGCGCTGTTCACGCGAGCGCGGAGCGCTCGCGCTTTTTCCCTCCAGCGTCAGAGCGACGCTCTGACTGGCTCCCCCTCGCTTCGCTCGCGGGAACAGGTTTTTGCCGGAGGGGGTCGCGTCAGCGACCCCCCAGGCGGAAAAAGGTGGGCTAGTAGCGCGTGAGGTTTTCGAGTTCGAAGGCGTGTTCGTCGGCGTCGCGGAGGGCTTCGCGGGCGATGACGCGTTTGTGGACTTCGTCTGCGCCGTCGACGATGCGGAATTGGCGGACGCTCTCGTAGAAGTCGGCGAGCGGTAGGTCTTTGCCGATGCCGTTCCCGCCGGTCATCTGGATGGTGCGGTCGATGACGTCTTGGCAGGTGTTCGCGGCGAACACTTTCGCCATGGCGACGGGGATGCGGGCTTCGTTGCCTTCGTTGATCTGGCGGGCGGCGTGGCGGACCATGCTGCGTGCGGCGTGCAGGTCGATTTCGGCTTCCGCGATTTCGAAGCGGAGGGACTGTTTTTCGGAGAGCGGGCCGTCGAACGCTTGGCGTTCGCTGATGTACGCTTTCGCGATGTCGAGGGCGCGTTCGGCCATGCCGGAGTACCGCATGCAGTGCGTGAGGCGGGCGGGGCCGAGGCGGGATTGTGCGTGACTGAACCCTTCGTTGAGTTCGCCCAACAGGGCGTCTTCGGGGACGCGAACGTCGTTGTATTCGATTTCGGCGTGGCCCATACCGGTGACGTTGCCGCCCATGTGGGGGATGTCGCGGACGATGTTCACGCCGTCCGTGTCGGTGGGGACGAGGAAGAGCGAGCAGCCGTTGTATGGGTGGGCGTCGGGGTCGGTGACGGCCATGACGATGAGGACGTCGGATTCCATGCCCTGCGTCGTCCACCACTTGTGGCCGTTGATGACCCACTCGTCGCCGTCCTTTTCGGCGGTGGTCTGGAGCATCTTCGGGTCGGAGCCGCTGCCCTGGAGCGGTTCGGTCATGGAGAACCCGGAGCGGATTTCGCCCTGCACGAGCGGGCGGAGGTACTCCTCTTTCTGTTCTTCCGTGCCGAACATCTCGAGGGTGTGCATGTTCCCCTCGTCGGGCGCTTCGACCTTGATGGCGGGCGCGCCGAGGAGGCTGCGTCCCGCGGCCTCGAAGACGGGGAGCATGTCGCGGTAGCTGAGGCCGTGGCCGCCGTACTCTTCGGGGAGGTGGGGCGCGTAGACTCCCCAGTCGCGCGCTTCTTCGCGGAGTGCTTCGAGCTGTTCGTCGCTGATGGGGCCGTTGCCGAGGACTTCGCGTTCGACGGGAATTACCACTTCGTCTACGAACTCTCGGGTCTTCTCTGCGAACTCAGTTGCTTGGTCTGTGTCGTCGTACTCCATACCTCCTATTGGAGAATACAATGTAAAAAGATTCGTCTATCCTCGCAATTACTGGTAACCCGCATCCATACATATTCGTACGAGGAACTTCAAGGGGGTCGTATGGCAGGTGATACGAGCGAGGAGTACTTCGCTCGGCTCGTCGACGAGGACGCCCTGGAGGCGTTCCTCGAATCCGAACTCGGGCCAGCGGACTCCTACCACGTCGAACGACACGCGGAAGGACATTCGAACGAGACGCTGTTCGTCGAGTGGGGCGGACAAGACCTCGTGATTCGGCGGCCGCCGCCGGGCGAAACGGCGGATACCGCCCACGACGTCCTCCGCGAGTACCGAGTCATCGACGCGCTACAGGACACGAACGTACCGGTGCCGCCGACCGTCGCGGCGTGCGAAGACCACTCCATCATCGGGAGCGACTTCTACGTGATGGAGCGCGTGCCCGGGGACGTCTTGCGGGAGAGCGAACCGGAGCGGTTCGCGAACCCCGAGTCCCGTCGGCGCGTGGGCGAAGAACTCGCGGACACCCTCGCGGCGATCCACGAGGTCGATTACGAGGCGGTCGGTCTCGGCGACCTCGGGCGGCCCACGGGCTACACGCGACGGCAAGTGGACCGCTGGGGGAAGCAGCTCTCGTGGGCGTTCGAGGTCACGGCGGACGACCGCGAGGTCCCGAAACTCGAACGCGTCGGCGAGTGGCTGGACGAGAACTGTCCCGACGACCACCCGGAGACGCTCGTCCACGGCGACTACAAACTCGACAACGTCCTGTACGCGCCGGGGACGCCGCCCCGTCTCACGGGCGTGTTCGACTGGGAGATGAGCACGCTCGGTGACCCGCGGGCTGACCTCGGGTGGATGCTGTCCTACTGGCGGGACGCGAAGGACCCCGAGCCGTCGATTCCGGAACTCACGGCGACGTTCATGGAGCGCGAGGGCTACCCGACCCGGGTCGAACTCGTCGAACGCTGGGAGGACGCGACCGGCTTCGAGTTCGAACACGAGCGGTTCTACCGCGCGCTCGCCGTCTACAAGCTCGCCGGATTGGGCGAGATGTTCTACCGGCGCTACCTCGAGGGGAACTCGGACGACCCGATGTATCCGAAGATGGAAGAGCGCGTGCCCGCGCTCGCCGACCGCGCGGTCCGCATCATCGACGGAGAGGAGCCGCTGTGACGTACTACGAGGACTACGACGTCGGCGACGTCGAGGAGTTCGGCTCCTACACGATAACGAAAGAGGAGATAATCGACTTCGCGGAGCAGTTCGACCCCCAGCCGTTCCACGTCGACGAGGAAGCGGCTAAGGACTCTCACTTCAGGGGCCTCGTGGCGTCGGGCTGGCACACGGCGTCGCTGTGGATGCGGATGATGGTTGAGTACCACTACGACGAGTCCGCGAGCCTCGGGTCGCCGGGCGTCGAGGACCTCCAGTGGACCGAACCGGTTCGGCCGGGCGACACGCTCTCGGTCCGACTGGAAGTCGTGGACAAACGCCCGTTGAAGTCGTATCCCGACCGCGGCCTCATCACGACCGAGACGGAGATGTTCAATCAGGACGGCGACGTCGTTCTGCGGATGCGCGGAAAAGCGTTCTACGAGCGCCGCGACTAGCGCCCCTCGAACTCGGGTTCGCGGTTCTCGAGGAACGCGTTCACGCCTTCTTCGTGGTCGTCGGTCTCGAAGACGATGCCCTGTGCGACGGCTTCGTCCGTGACCGCGCGGTCCATGTCCTTGTCGAGGCCTTCGCCGACGAGGCGTTTCATGTGGCGGAACGCGACGGTCGGTCCCGTCGCGATCTGCTCGACGAGTTCCGCTGCCTTCTCCTCGAACTCGTCGTTGTCGTAGACGTGGTTGACGAGGCCGATGTCGAGTGCGCGCTCGGCGCCGATGATGTCGCCCGTGAACAGGAGTTCTTTCGCGACGTTCTCCCCGACGACGCGCGGCAGGAGGTAGGAGGTCCCGGCGTCCATCGAGAGACCGACCTGCCGGAAGACGAACCCGAACGACGCGTCCTCGGTCGCGACCTGTACGTCGCACGCGATGGCGAGACTCGCGCCCACGCCGACCGCGGGCCCGTCCACCTTCGCGACCGTCGGGAGCGGGAACTCGTTGAGTTGCGCGAGCGTCTCGCTCGTCGTGCGTTCGAGCATCTCCACGGCGTCCTCGATGCTCTCGTCGGACTCGATGCGTTCTTTCATCAACTCGATGTCGCCGCCCGCGCTGAACGACCCGCCCGACCCTTCGACGACGACGACGCGGACGTCGTCGCGCTCGCGGAGGTCGTCAAGGTGGTCGCGGAGCGCCGAACTGAGTTCGCGCGAGAGCGCGTTCCGTCGTTCGGGCTGGTTCAGCGTGAGCGTCGCGATACCGTCGGAAACGTCGAGGATGACTGCCTCGCTCATATGCCCCCAGTCACGACCAGCCCGGAAAAACGTTACCCAGCGTTGTAAGGAAAAACTCGCTAATCGCTTTACAGCGTTTATTCTTCGGGGATGACTTTTCCGGGGTTCATCAGACCCTTCGGGTCGATCGCGTCCTTGATACCGCGCATCACGTCCACGGTGTTCGCGTGCTCGTCGTCCATGAACCCACGTTTCCCGATGCCGACGCCGTGTTCGCCCGTCGCCGTCCCGCCCATGTCGATGGCGGACTGCACGACCTCGTTGTTGAACGCCATCGCCCGAATCACGTGGTCCTCGTCGTCTCTATCCACGAGGGGCGTGTAGTGGAGGTTCCCGTCGCCCGCGTGCCCGACCAGCGGCGCGAGCAAATCGTACTCGTCCGCGAGTTCCTGCGTCCGCGCGACGATGTCGGGGTACTTCTCGATAGGCACCACGACGTCCCCGATGACCGCGACGTCGAGGTCGGGGTCGTACGCGCGCGCCGCCGGAAGCGCGTCCCTGCGGGCTTCCCAGACGTTCGCCATCTTTCCGCCGGGTTCGTTCCACTCCACCACCGCGTGTTCGCGGCACAGACTCTCCACGAACTCGTAGTCTTCCTCGATGCCGCTGTTGTTCCCGTGCAGTTCGAGCAACAGTGTGGGTCGCTCGGGCAGCGTCATGTCGTCCCGATTCGAGTTCAAGAGTTCGATGGATTTCGTGTCCATGAACTCGATCGCGCCCGGTTTCACGCCCGCGCCGATGACCGACGCGACCGCCCCGCAGGCGTCCCGCGCCGTCTCGAACGACACAAGCGCCGCGCGCTTCTCCTCGGGGATGCCCGCGAGTTCGATGGTCGCGTCCGTCACCACGCCCAGCGTCCCCTCGCTCCCGACGAGGAGGTCCTTGATGCTGTACCCGGAGGACGTCTTCACCACGTCCCGTCCCGCCTGAATTATCTCCCCGTCCGGAAGAACGGCCTCGATGCGCCGCACGTGGTCGCGCGTCTCCCCGTAGCGCACCGCGTTGAACCCGCTCGCGTTGTTCGCGATCATCCCCCCGATGGTCGCCACGTCCCCACTGGAGATTCCCGGCGGGAATCGCAGCCCGTAGGACGCCAGTTCCTCGTTCAAATCGTCGTAGACCACGCCCGGCCCGACACGCGCCGTCAACGAATCCCGATTCACCTCCACCCACTCCATCCCCTTCGTCGTCAACACGATACCGCCCTCAACCGGAATCGCGTTCCCCTCCAACCCACTCCCGCCGCTCCACGGCGTCACCGGCACCTCCGCCTCGTACGCCGCCGCGAGCACGTCGGACACCTCCTCCACCGACTCCGGATACGCCACCGCGTCCGGCATCGACGGATGATGCGGACTCGCGTCCCGCGCGTACTGCTCCCGCCGCGACTCACTGAACGACACCTCGACATCCACGTCCTCCAAGAAGGAACAATCGAACTCCGACATACACCGTCGTTCGTGTAGAACACGGTAAAAGTTCGTGTCAGGACGGTGTTTTTCTGGATTTTTCGGAGGGGTTGTCTCTGAACGAGCTGACAGGGTCGGTAACGCTTGAAAGCCCTCGCGGGCGTCGTGCACGCTCAGTCACATATCCTCGCTCCGCTCGGATAGTGGTGTCTGAGCGCACAAGGGTCGTCTTCGGCGACCCACGACGCCCCCTCGCCCTTTCAATCCGCCAGGACCGCAGATGAACGTCCGGCGGCTACAGCAGGTGATTGTCTTCTTCCCTGGTGGATTGAAAGGGCGAGGCGCTCTCGCGGTCGAGCGTCAGCGAGACGGAGTGCGGTCGCGGACAGAGGCTCGCGGCGCGAACGCAGTGAGCGCCGTGAGATGTCCGCGAGCGTGCGCGAGAGCGTCGAGGGCTTTCGGGTCACGCCCTCTCCTCTCTTGTCGACTTCTGGAGCACGTGAGGATACTCGCAAAACCTGACTTCGCCAACGGTTATATTGCGGCGCGTGAGTCGTCGGGTATGCGCGTGAGCGAGGCTGTCGTCGACCGACTCCGAGAGCGCGGTATCGATACGGTGTTTGGGATTCCGGGGAAGCAGACGTTGCCGTTGAACGAGGCGATCGGGGAGAGTGAGGGTATCGAGTTCGTGGTGGCGCGTCACGAGACGGCGGTGAGTCATCAGGCGTGGGGCTATGCTGAAACCTCCGGGAAGTTGGCGGCGACGTGCGTGGTGCCGGGGCCGGGCGACATGAACGCGATGAACGGGTTGAAGAACGCGATGAACGACTGCACGCCGCTCCTCCATCTCGCGGTGGAGACCGAACCCGAGATTCGGGGTGGGGACGGCATTCACGAGACGCCGCCCGACACCTACGACAACGTCGTCAAGGAGAATATTCTGGTGGAGAACCCCGAGGCCGCGGTGGCCGAAATTGAGCGCGCCATCGCCGTCGCGCGAACGCCGCCGATGGGGCCGGTACGCGTGGGGATTCCGAAGAACTTCCTGCCGATGGACGTCGACCTCGCCGAACCCGGAGAGTACGCCACCGAGAGCGTCCACGGTGCGCCCGAGGGCGAACTCGCGGACGCGGCGGAACTCCTGAACGACGCCGTCGCGCCCGTGGTGCTGGCGGGAGGAGGCGTTCGGTCGGCGGACGCGGCGGACGTACTCGTCGGCGTCGCTGAGACGCTCGACGCGCCTGTCGTCACGACGTACAAGGGCAAGGGCACGATTCCCGAGGACCACGACCTCTCCGCGGGCGTGCTCTGCGGCGGCGCGAGTCCCGACCTCCTCGGTCTGCTCTCGGAGTCGGACGCGATGCTCGCGGTCGGGACGGACTTCGACGCGGTGGCCACGCGGTCGTGGTCCGTCGAGGTTCCCGAGGACCTCGTGCACGTTACGCTCGACCCGGAGGACGTGGGTACGGGCTACGACCCTGCGGTGGGCATCGTCGCGGACGCGGGCGCGTCGCTCGCCGGACTCGCTGGACGCCTCGACGCCAATTCCGACCGCGCGGGCGAGGAGCGCGCGCAGGCCGTCCGCGACGCCGACGCCGAACGGATGGCAGACCTCCGCGAACGCGACACCGCGCCGCTCCCCTCGGTTGCCGCGCTCTCGGCCGTCCGCGACGCCACGCCGCGCGACACCCCCGTTTCCGTGGACGCGGGCGGCTTCCGCATCTGGACGCTCGTCTCCTTCCCCGCGTACGGCCCGCGCTCGTACGTCAATCCCGGGTCGTGGGCGACGATGGGGACCGGCCTCCCCGCCGCAATCGGTGCGGCGCGCGCGAATCCAGACGATCACGTCCTCGCGCTCTCCGGCGACGGCGGCCTGATGATGTGCGTCCACGAACTCCACACCGCCGCCGCGGAGGACCTGTCCGTCGTGCTCGTCGCGTTCAACAACTCCGACTACGCCATCATCTCCGAGGAAGCAGAACGAACCTACGGACTCGACGCCTACGACTGGCCGGAGACGCCGCTCTCGCTCTCGGCCATCGCGGAGGGGATGGGCGTCACCGTGACGCGCGCCGAGACGCCCGACGAAATCGAGAACGCCCTCACGTCGGCGTTCGACCGCGACGGACCCACGCTCGTCGAAGTGCCGACCGACCCCCGGGAGCCGCAGGCGAGCGTTCGAATGCGGGAGTGAAACGGACGTGAGACAGGAGTAGAACGCGGCGTTTTTCACGGCAGGTCGCGGATTCGAGGTATGTTCGCATCGCTCGCGGCGGGGGTCGTCTTCGGCCTCGCGCTCGCCGCGCCACCGGGTCCGATGAACGCCGTCATCGCCGAGGAGGCCGTCCAGCGCGGCCGTACCAGCGGTATCCGCGCGGGACTGGGTGCCGCCACCGCAGACTTCTGCTTCTTCCTGCTCGCGCTCGCCGGCGTCGTCGCCGCCGTTTCCGACCACCCGACCGTCCACGCCGCCCTCCTCGTCGTCGGCGGCTGTCTGATGCTCTACTTCGCGTACGGCGCCTATCGCGGCATCTCCGAGTCGTTCCGCACCGAGGCCGCGGCCGCCGGCACCGGCTTCCAGCGCGCGTTCGTCCTCGCCATCACCAACCCGTACCAGCTCGCGTTCTGGCTGTCCGCCGGCGTCGCGCTCGTCGAACCCGGCACCCTCGACCTGCTCGCCCACACGCCCTACGTCGGAAGCGACCTCGCGGGACTGCTCGTCGTCCACACCGGCAGCCCCGCGCTCGTCGCCGGGTTCTTCGGCGGCATCCTCCTCTGGGTCGTCGGCTTCCCCGCCGCGCTCACCGCCGCCGAACGCCGCGTCGAATCGCTCGCGCCCGTCGTCAGCCTCGCGTCCGCCGTCCTGCTCGCCGTCTTCGGCGTCCTCTTCCTCTCCGACGCCGCTCGAACGCTCCTCTGAAAACGTCTGACGCGCGAGACGACACCCTCAAAAACATCAGTCGCCTGCTATCCTTCGATGACCCTCGCTGACCCGGCCGCCCCGCTCGTCTCGTTCGAAACGGAGGGCGACCGCCTGCGCGTCAGCGACGCCCTCGTCGGAGCCTCGGTTTCCGTCCGACTGTCCGACGAACCCGACCTCGACCCCGCGCCGTCCGGCGCATTCCTCTTTCCCGTCGACGACGCAGTTACGTTGACGACGACTTCTATCACGTTCCCGGACGGGGACTTCGTCATCGTCCGTAACCACGAGGGAGAGCACCTCGGCGAGTTCAGCACGACGTCACGCGAACTCTCCGAGGGGACGTACTACCTCGAACTCGCAGGGGCCGTCAAAACGTACGTTCGCGTCCCCCGGACTGCTTTGACGGGAGTCTACCCGAAATCGCATTCGCGCGGTGGCGCGCTCGAAATCACGTTCCCGGCGCCGACGCAGATAGAGGTCGGCGCGCGCTCGACGCACGACCGGCCGCGCGCGACGATAACCGTCCCCGACGACCCGCGGGCGCTGATGGACGCGGTGTCCGTGCTCCCGTCGTCTCTCAAGGAGTGGTCGGCGGAGCGGTCGTGGCCGACGCTCCGCGGGCATCCGCCCGCAATCGAGATCGGCGCCGAACTCGACATCCCCGACGGGCTTCAGAACCCAGAAACGGGCGTCACGATCGAGGTTCCGGAGACGTACGCGGACGTCTATCGGGTCGCGCCGCTCGCGTACTACCTCGGTGCGACTGTCGTTCCCGGAGAAGAACCGGTTCTCCGCCTCGACAACGGCTTCGACGCGCCGCTCGGAACCGGACGAGGCCTCGAAGCGACGGTGAGCAGACTGCTCGCCACGTGTCTCACGCTCGATTCGCTCGTGCGTATCGGCGGCTACTACTCGTTCCCGCGCTACGAGTACGACGCGCTCGCGCCCGACCTCCCGTTCTATCCGCCGAACCTCGCCGACGAGCGATTATCCGGCCAGTTGCTGGAGTACTTCGAGGTATCCGAAGACGAACTCGCGCCGTACACGCCACAATGGCCGGTCACGGCCTCACTCCGACCGACCGTCGACGACGCGAAGTTCCTCCCGCACGCGCTGAACGGCCTCTGGCGCGTTCACGTCACCGGGGACGGCGAGCCGACGGCTCCCGAGCCGTTCGAACCGTCCCTCGTCACCGCGCACACGGCCGGAACGCCGCCGTCCGGGGACGCGCGTCTCGTGGAGTCCGCGCTCGCGGGAGCGGCGACGGCGAGGCGTCGGTCCATGTCCGAGGTCGCGCTCGGCGTCGTCACCGACGACGCCGAACGCGCGGCCGGTTTCCGCGAGACCGGCCAGTTCGCGGGAACGGTGGCCGAGTCCGGCCGCGGTCGCTCGTCTGCGGCGAACGTGGACGTTCTCTACACCGAGAACGGCGCGCCGGAGACCCGAGCGACGGTCGTCGTCACCGCCGGCGAGAACGCGTACGAGACCGCTCGAACGCTCGTGGACCGCGGTGCGGTCTCCGCAGTCGCGCTCGAAGACCGTCTCGACGCCGACTCGGTCGCGCGACTGCTCGAACTCGTCCGTCGCGGGTTCGCGCTCGAAACCGCGGTGTCCTTCCTCGCCCTCGACGAACGCACGGAGCACCGGTACGTCGGCCACCCGACGTTCACCGTCGCCGACCCGGACGACGAGACCACGCCCGCCGTCACCGATATCGTCTCGACCGACCGGGACGCCCACCGGGTCGAAAGTCGGGTGTCCGTCCAGTTACCCCGGCAACTCGGCTCAGTCAGCCGATTCACTGACGCGTTCTCTATCGATGCCTACCACCTCACGGGCGTCTCCGTCACGTCACCGATGACGTACGACGCGGACGAACTCGCCCGCAACCTCGACGATCTCGATGGCCTCGTTCGATTGAACGGCGACGCAGTCCGCGAGTACGAGAACGTGACGGCCACGGACGTTCGGCGGTCCGCGGACGCCCTCAGCGACCCGCAGTAGTCAGGCTGCGCTGAATCCGCCGTCGACGAGGAGGCCGTGGCCGGTTATCCACGAGGAGTTGTCGCTCGCGAGGAACCAGACGGCGTCCGCGATCTCTTCGGGTTCGCCGAGGCGGCGGAGGGGGTACTGGCGTTCCATGCGTTCGCGGGCTTTCTCGGGGTCGTCGCTTCCGGAGAAGAATTCGTCGGCCATGCTGGTGTCGACGAAGCCGGGGCAGACGGCGTTCGCGCGGACGCCGGCGGGGCCGAGTTCGGCGGCGATGGCGCGCGTGAAGTTCAGGACTGCGCCCTTCGTCAGCGAGTAGGTGGCGATGCGGGGTGCGCCGATGACGCCCGCGAGCGAGGAGATGTTGACGATGCGGCCCTCGCCGGCGTCCTTCATGTGGGGGATGGCAGCGTGACAGCCGTTCCAGACGCCTTCGACGTTCACGGAGAGCAGGTGGTCGCGCTGTTCGACGGTGACGTCCTCCAAGAGTGCGGGTTCGTGGCCGACGCCCGCGTTGTTCACGAGGACGTCGAGACTCCCGTACTCCTCGACAACGGCGTCGACGGTGGTTTCGAACGCGTCGTAGTCGGTGACGTCGAGCGTCGTGAACGTCGCGCTCCCGCCTTCCTCTTCGACGATGTCGACGGTCTCCTGTCCGCGTTCTTCGTCGAGGTCCGCGACGACGACGTGGTAGCCGTCGTCCGCGAGTCGTCGACTGGTCGCGCGGCCGATTCCGCCTGCAGCACCGGTTACGAGTGCGGTCTGGTCTGCCATGGTCGTTCATGGCAGTCGGGGGTCTTAGTTCCCCGTTCCACCGCCGACGTCTGCCGAAACCCACTCGCTTTAGGTGTCGGCGGAGAACCAGACGGTGGATGCGAGAACTGGACGCGGTGTCGCGGGTGGAGTTCACCATCGACTGGTCGCCGGGCGAAGCCTACGCGTACCTCGTCGGCGGGGACGAACCGGTGCTGGTGGACGCGGGGATTCCCGACGACCGCGGCCGGGACGAACTCGAAGCGGGGCTCGCCGACGCGGGCTACGGCCTCGAAGACGTCGAACACGTCGTGCTCACGCACCCGCACTCGGACCACCTCGGACAGGTGCCGTCGCTCGGCGATGTCGGCGCGACGATTCACGCCCCGCGCCGCGTCTGCGAACAACTCGAACGCGACGCCGACGAACTGGAAGCAGGAGTCCGAGAGACCGCACGCGCCGCAGGTCTCGACGACGATCGCGTCGATGAGGAAGTCGACCGCGCGCTCGACAGCCTCCGCCGGAACCGCCGCCTCCTCCCACCGGAGAGCGTGGACGAACGATTCGACTACGGCGAGACCTACGACGTCGCCGACCTCTCCTTCACGCCGATTCACACGCCCGGCCACCAGGCGTACCACGCGGCCTACGCCGTGCCGTTCGCCGAGGGCGACGCGCTGTTCAGCGGGGACGTCCTCATCGAGTCGTTCCGCGCGGTCGCGATGAGCGTCGGGCTGGACGACGGCGCGTACGAGGCGTTCTGTGAGTTCGACCGCGCGCTCTCCCGTCTCGACCGCGAGTACGCCCGCGCGTTCCCGGGACACGGCCCGATTTTCGAGGACGTGCCCGCCGTCGTGGAGGACACGCGCGCGGACCTCCGGCGCGCGATGGCCGAAACCGAACGCGCCGTCGGCGCGCTCGAATCGGGGTCGCCGCTCGCCGTCACCGAGGAGCGCTACGGCGAGGTGCGGACGCCCGCCGTCTTCCTCGACACCATCGGCGCGCTCGGCGCGCTCGAAGCCGACGGCGTCCTCACCCACGACGTCGTGGATGGCGTGCGACAGTACTACCAGCAGGCTTGAGAGCGCGCGGCCCCACGCTCCCGTATGGGACTCGTCGAAGCGCTCGTCATCCTCGTCGTCGGCTACCTCACCGGCACCGTCACCCGACTGTTCGCCGGTATCGCCGCCATCATCGCACTGGTGCTCGCAATTCTGGGATTCGCCGCGCCCGCGTCCGTCTACGACCTCGTGGACCCCGTGCTCGCGTTCTATCGGGGGAACGAACTGCTCTTCCTCGCGGGCTTTCTCTTCGCCATCGATCACCACCGCGACTGACTCATTTCTGGAACTCAATCCAGAATCGATAAAGGCGGCGCGCTCGGAGACGCGAGTATCGTGACGAACACACAGGTCACACTCGTCCAGATCGACAATTACGGCCCGTGGACCGTGACGCCGAACCCCCGCAGGGAAGTCGACCTCCAGACGCTCCAATCGCGGCTGTACGCCGACCTCTCACAGCTCTTCGGGACGCGCGACGGCTACGTCTTCTTCACGCGCTTCGACAACATGGTCGCCATCACCAACGGCGTCGACGCCGAAGACCACGCCCGCATCCAAGAGTCCGTTCGCAACCGCTACCCCGTGACGGTGAGCCTCTCCATCGACAGCGGACCCTCCCCGGCCGCCGCGCTCGGGCACGCTACCGCCCGCCTCCAAGAGGAAGGGAGCGCGCAGGACGAATCTCGGACGGACCTCCTGCTCGGCGCACCCCTCGAAAACAGCGAACGGAGCGACGACGACGTCCAGATAGCGCACTTCGACGTGAACGACGCCACCGGCGAGTACACGGACGAACTCGACGCGTTCTCCACCTTCATCCACATCGAACAGGCCTACGCCAGCCTCATGCGCCACATGCACGACGAACACGAATCGCTCTCCTTCTTCGTCGGCGGCGACAACGTCATCGCCGTCTGCCCAGAACTCGACGAATCCGAGTACCGCGACGCAATCACCGCCGTCCGCGACGACACGGACGTCGACCTCAAAGTCGGCGTCGGCCAGGGCGCGACCGCCCACGACGCCGGCATGAGCGCGAAACACGCCCTCGAAATCTGTCGCGAGGACGGAACGACCGTCGAATTCGACTGATCACTTTCACCGCGGTACCAGTACGGTTTAGCCCGCGCCGCCACTTCCCTCTCGTATGGCGGAAGGTGGACCGCGAGGCGACCGGTTGCCGGGCGCACCCGACCCCGAGGAGCGCATCGTGGTTCACGTCGACATGGACTGTTTTTACGCGAGTTGCGAACGCCGCAGGGAACCCGAGCTGCGGGGCGAACCGGTCGTCGTCGGGATGGGATACGAGGAGGGAGAAACCATCGGCGCGGTGGCGACCGCGTCCTACGAGGCGCGGGCAGACGGCGTGGAGAGCGCGCAAGCTATCTCGACGGCGCTCGACCGCCTCCCCCGGAAGGCGACGAATCCCGACGACCCGAACGCGGGCTACTATCGGCCCGTGGACATGGAGTTCTATCAGGACGTCTCGGCGGACGTCAAGGAGATCCTGCACGACCTCGGGGACACGGTGCGCGAGGTGTCCATCGACGAGGCGTATCTCGATATAACTGAACGAACGGAGTGGTCGGTGGCGGAGGGGTTCGCGCGCCACGTGAAACAGCGCATCGCGCGCGAGGTCGGGGTGCCGGCGTCCGTCGGTGTCGCGCCGAACATGAGCACGGCGAAGATAGCGAGCGACCACGACAAGCCCGACGGCCTCACGGTCGTCCCGCCCGACGAGGTCCGGGACTTCCTCGCACCCCTCGACGGGGAACGACTGCACGGCGTGGGGCCGGTGCGGGCGCGCGACCTTCGCGGCGAGGGTGTCGAGACCATCGGCGACCTCGCCGAGACGCCCGTTCACGAGGTCGTGTCGTGGTTCGGGGATCGAGGGCGCGAGTTGCACGAGCGCGCGAACGGCCGTGACGCGCGCCCCGTCGAACCGCGCGGGAAGCCGAAGAGCCTGAGTCGGGAGTCGGCGTTCTCGGAGGCGACCGACGACTACGACGAAATCCGCGAACGAGTGGAGGCGCTCGCGGCGGCCGTCGCGGACCGCGCGAGTCGGAAGGGCGCGCTCTACCGCACCATCGGAATCAAGGTGGTGACGCCGCCGTACGACGTGAACACGCGCGCGAACAGCCTCCCCGGTCCGGTGGACGAACCCGACCTCGTCCACGAGGTCACGGACGAACTCCTCCGCGAGTTCGAAGGGGACGACGTGCGGAAAGTCGGCGTCCGCGTCTCCAACCTCTCCTTCTCGGAGGCCGACCAGTCGAAACTCGGGACGTGGGCGGGCGAATCGAGCGACCCGCCGCGCGTCCGCCCCCGGGAGACGGAGACGGACCCGGAGGGACAGGCGAATCTGGGTGATTTCGAGTGAACAAACTCCGCCCCGCGGGCGGCGGCGCGTGGCACCTCCCGCGGCACGCGCGTCTCGTCGTCTACGAGGCGCGAGATGGAAACGAACTCATCACGGTGTACGACTGCGCGGCCGCGCAGAAGTCGCCGTCCGCGCAGATCCGCGCGAACCTCGTGCGCGTCGACGCCGACCACGAACTCCGACACACCCCGACGGGCTACCTCGTGGACATGCGCGAAGAATCCCGGTTGGAAGAACAGGACGCGGACCACTACGTCGTGCGCGCCTAGAGTTGCGAAACGAGGTCGCGGAGCGCCGCTTCGGGGTCGTCCGCTTTCGCCACGCCCGACGCGAGCAGGACGCCGGACGCTCCGAGTTCGCGCGCGGCGATCACGTCGTCGCCCGTACTGATTCCCGCGCCACAATAGACGTCCACGTCGGTTCCCTCGGCGGCGTCCACCGCGTCTCGGACGACGTCGGGGTCGGCCTGACTGACGGGCGTCCCGGTGCCGATGAGTTCGGGGGGTTCGACCGCGACGGCGTCGGGGCCGAGTTCGGCGACCGCGCCGACCTGTCCGGGATTGTTCGCGCACACGACCGTTTCGAGACCGGCGCGCTCCGCCGCGTCGAGGCCCGCGTCGATGTCCGCGAGTTTGAGGCGCTTCTCCGAGTGATTCAGGAGCGTGCCTTCCGCGCCCGCGTCGGCGACGCGCTCCGCGAGCGTACTCCCCGTGTGACTGCCGTGTTCGACGGGGCTGACGTGCTGAGCCCACGTCTCCACGCCCGTCTCTGCGACGGCGCGCAAATCAGCGGCTTGCGGCGCGACCGCGACGCGAACGCCGGAGTCGTCGGCTACGTCACGCGCCGCGCGCGAGACGGCGACCGGGTCGCAGGGGTAGGCTTTCAGGTTGACGAGAACGAACATACGAACCAGCGCGCGGGCCGCGAGAAAAGACCTGTCGGATTAGACCGCGAGTTCGGACTCCTCTTCTCCCGCGCCCTTCAACCGTTCTACCACGTCGTTGACGAGTACGACGTCGCCGACCGCGCGCACCCACCGGTACGGGATGATGACTCCCTTCCGACCGGTCGCGTGTTCGGTGAAGAGGTCGCGGTTCAGTTGGCCGAGCGCGAGTCCGTTCACGACTTCCGTATCGAGGTTCAGGCGGATGTCCTCCACTTCCCCGACGAAGACGCCGTTGTTGGAGTACACCTCCCGCCCGACGAGCGACGTAATCTCCTGCGGAGTTTCGTCCATACGTGCGCCGAACGCGGCGGCGGCCCTTAAGCGTTGGCGGCCGCTACCGGAACTCGTCCAGCACGCCGCCGAGTGCGTCGAGCGCCGCGGCCATCTCAGACGGCGGGAGGCCGAGGCTCACGCGAATTCGTTCGGGGTCGTCGAAGAATCGGCCGGGGACGACGAGGAGGCCGCGTTCCCACGCGAGCGACGCCACGTCGTCCCCGGTGGCGTTCTCGGGGTGGAGGAAGCCGAACGTGCTTCCGGGTTCGGCGTGGCCGGTGAGGTCGTCCCGCCGGGAGACGAATTCGGCGAGGAGTTCGGCGTTTTCGGAGAGGAGCGACCGGGAGCGCTCCGCGAGGTCGTCCGAGTGGTGGAACGCGCGCATTCCCAGCGCGCGACTCGGCCCGGCGACGGCGTGGAAGTGTGCGCTCACCGAGCGCGCGCGCTCGACGAACGCCTCGTCGGCGACGAGCCAGCCGATGCGGAGGTCGCCGAGGCCGAAGAACTTCGTGAGCGACCCCGTGACGACCGTGTTCGGGAGTCCCACCGCGCTCGGTCCGCCGAACACGCCGCCGTCGGGGTCGGTCGTGTACGGCGCGTACACCTCGTCCACGAGCAACCGCGTGCCCGCGTTCGAGACGACGTCCGCGGTTTCCGCGAGCGTCTCGCGCTCCGTCAGACGACCCGACGGGTTGTGGCGGTTCGTCAACGTCACCAACCGCGTATCGGGCGTAATCGCGTTCTCCACGCGCTCGGGCTCGAGGCGGTAGTCGTCGCCGCGGAGGAATCGGTCGACGGACGCGCCGAGCGCGCGCGGGGACGCCACCAGCGGTTCGTAGGCGGGTTTCTCCACGAGTACGCGCGCGGGTTCGTCATCGTCACCATCGGTCTCGTCGTCGGATTCGAGCGCGGCGGCCGCGGCGAGGAAGTTCGCCTGGGACGCGCCCGCGGTCACCAACACCTGTTCCGGTTCGACGCCGTACTCGCCCGCGATCTGCATCTCCAGACTCGCGCCGACGGGCGGGTCGTCCCGGTCCGCGAGCGGTTCGGGCACCACCGACGACCCGACGTCGCGGTCGCCGCGCAGGTCGCTCGTCGCGAGGTCGTACATCGCGACCTCGGGCCGCCCCTCTATCCACTCCAAATACTCGATGTCGGGGAACACGTGCGGGGATTTCCCCCGCGCGAAGTTAGGCCTTACCTGACGTCGGAACTGGACGCACGATTGAGGAAGCGCACGGCGATGGCTCCCAACACGAGGTCGAGCACGAGGAGGATGCCGAGTGCGGGGACGAGCGTGTTCCACATCCCGCCGAACCCGGTGACGTCGATGACGGTCATCACGTCCCGGCCGAACATCAGCGCGCGCGCCGCGTCGACGCCGTACGTGATGGGGTTGACCGTCGCGATGACCTGAATCCACTTCGGGAGTACGTCGATGGGGAGGAAGGCGCTGGAGAGGAAGAGAAGCGGGAACTGCAGGAGGTTCACGGCGATGATGGTCGATTCCGTGTCGCGGGTGATGAGCGCGGTGACGTTCGAGAACGCGGTGAACCACACTGAAAAAACGATGCCGACGAGGACGATGCCGACGGCACCGAGGAGTCCGGTGTGGACGTAGTCGCCGGGGGACCCGCCCGAGTCGAACCAGAGGAGGACGTAGCCGAGCGTGAGGATGATGCATATCTGGACGACGATTCGCAAGACTTCAGAGAGCGATTTCCCGAGGAACACCGCGCCCCGGTGCATCGGCGACACGAGCACTTTCTCGAACATTCCCGTCTCGATGTCGTTCACGAGGCCGATTCCGGACGTTGTCGCGGCGATGAGCGACACCTGAATCACGATAGCAGGAACGAGGTAGGTGACGTAACTCGTGTTCGCGCCGACGTTCCCGCCGATGGCGTTCCCCGTGATCTGGCCGAACACCTGCGTGAACAGGACGAGGAAGATGATGGGGTTCAACAGGGACACCGTCATCACGAACGGGTTGCGGGTGGTCTTGAGAACCCAGCGCTTCAGGTTCACCCAGGTGTCGCCGACGAAGCCGTTTCCGGCCGCGCGCTGCTGGCTCACGCGACCACCTCCGTCTCCTCGCCGTCCTCGTCGTCGAGGCGTTCACCGGTCACCGCGAGGAACACGTCGTCCAGCGTCGGACTGCGGACGTTGAATCCCGTGACCGTGAACCCGGCGTCCCGGAGTGCGACGAGCAAGTCCGTCCCGACCCGGCGCGCGTTCTTCGAGGTGACGCTCACGCCTTCCTCCGTGAGTTCGACCTGTCCGTCGTCCAGCAGTCCGGACTCAGCTACGACGCCGCGGGCGCGCTCCAACTCGTCGGCCGCGTCGGCCTCGACTTCGATGTCGAGGACGTCCCCGCCGACCTCGGACTTGAGTTCCGCGGGCGACCCGGACGCGACGATTTCGCCGTCCCGGATGACGCTGATTCGGTCGCAGAGCTTGTCCGCCTCCTCCAGATACTGCGTCGTGAGGAACACCGTCGTCCCCCGGTCGTTGATGTCCTCGAAGTACTCCCACAACCGATTGCGAGCCTTCGGGTCGAGTCCGGTGGTCGGTTCGTCCAGGAAGACGATAGGGGGTTCGTGGACCAGCGCCGTCGCGACGTCGAGGCGTTTCTTCATCCCGCCCGAGAAGTCCTTGGCCTGCTTGTCCGCGACGTCTGCGAGGTCGACGAGTTCCAGCAAATCGTCGATGCGCTCGTCGCGCGCGTCTTTCGGAACGCCGTACGCCTCACAGGCGAACCGAACGTTCTCGCGCGCCGTCAACTCCTCGTCGATACTCGTCTCCTGGGCCATGTACCCGATGGATTCGCGCACCCGTCGGGGTTCGTCCACGACGTCGAACCCGTTCACCGAAATCGAACCGGCGGTCGGTGACAACAGCGTCACGAGCGTCTTGATGGTCGTCGTCTTCCCCGCGCCGTTCGCGCCGAGAAAGCCGAAGAAGTCTCCCTCCCCGATTTCGAGCGTCACACCCTGAACCGCCTCCGTCCCGTCCGAGTACGTCAACTCGACGCCCTGAGCATCTATCGCGTTCACGCTCTCCCCCACGGAGACAGTGGACATATAGGTTGGTCCGGAACCGAAGAACCGAATACGAACTCCGCCCTCTCACGAGTGATGACGGAGAGCAGGGGACGCATTCTCGGGGTCGTGTTCGCCATCGTGTTCGTGGACTTACTCGGGTTCGGCATCCTCATTCCCGTGATACCGCTCTACGCCGAGAGTTTCGGCGCGAGCGAATTCGTCGTCGGCGTGCTCCTCGCGTCCTACTCGGCGATGCAGTTCGTCGCCGCGCCGTTTCTCGGGTCGCTCTCCGACCGCCGCGGCCGCCGCCCCGTCCTCCTCCTCTCCATCCTGGGGAGCGTGCTCGCGTGGACGCTGTTCGGCCTCGCGTGGTCGCTCGCAGTCCTGTTCGTCGCACGCCTCGTCGCGGGCGCGCTCGCCGGAAACATCGCCGCCGCACAAGCCGCCATCGCAGACGTCACACCGCCCGAGGAACGCGCGAAAGGCCTCGGCCTCGTCGGCGCGGCGTTCGGCCTCGGATTCGTCTTCGGGCCCGCGCTCGGCGGCCTCCTGTCGAGTCCTGGCGTGCTCGACGCCGCGCGCTCCGTCCTCCCCGCGGTCGTCCCTGTCACGAAGTTCAGCCTCCCGAGTTTCGCCGCGGCCGCCATCTGCCTGTTCGACCTCGTGCTCGCCGCCGCCGTCCTCCCCGAGACGAACACCAAGAACCGCGAAGTCGACCGCACCAGCCGCACTGACCGCCTGAAACGCGCGCTCTCGAACCCCGCGCTCGCGGCGCTCGTCGTCGCCTTCTTCGTCGCGTCCTTCGCCTTCTCGGGGATGGAGAGCATGTTCGTCCTCTTCTTAGACCAAATATACGGCTACGGCACCACCACCGGCGGCTACGTCCTCGCGTACGTCGGCGTCGTCATCGCAATCCTGCAGGGCGGACTCGTCGGCCGCCTCACCAAGCGGTACGGCGAACGAGCGCTCGCCATCGGCGGCGCGGCCCTGCTCGCCGTGTCGCTCGTCAGTTTACCGTTCACGCCGACGATCGGCGACCTCCTGCCCGCCGTCGTCCCCGACCATCCGCTCGTCGCGCTGTTGCTCGTGCTCACCGTGCTCGCGGCGGGGAACGGCCTGCTGAACGTCTCGCTCTCGGCGCTCGTCTCCCGCGCCGCCACGGACGACGAACAAGGCGGCGCGTTCGGCCTCACGCAGAGCGCGGGCAGTCTCGCGCGCACCGTCGGCCCGCCGGTCGCGGGCGCGCTCTACACCGTGGTCGGCTACTGGACGCCGTTCGTCGCCGGCGGCGTGCTCGTCGTTCCCGTCGCGTTCGTCCTCCTCACCAACAGGCAGCTAGCGCAGCGAGAAGTCGGCGTCTGAGGCGTCGAGCACGAGGAGCGAGTGATAGCGGAGGTAGGTGACGACGGGGACGCGGACGACGACGAGCACGGCGAGTGCGCCGACGAACGCGAGGACCGCGGCGAACGCGAATCCGACGACGGCGACCTGTCCGCCGAGTGCGAGTGCGCTCGTCGCGAACGCGAACGGAACCGCGAACACGCCCGCGACGATGCTCGTCGCGACGCCCGCGAGCACGGCGAGCGCGAACCGAACCACCGCGTACGCGCCGAACTGGGCGAGTTCCTCCTCGAGTACCGGCCAGAACGCTCGCCAGCCGTCGAGCACGCCGACGCGGCGGTCCTGCATCAGCGGAACGACGAACGACGTGGTGGCCGCGCTCGCGAGCACGACGAGGAGCGCGAGCAACACGACGACGGGCACGAGGAGGACGCCGGCCACCGCGAGCAGCACCGAGTCGCCCGCGACCGCCGTCAACAGGAGCGCCGCGACGAGCGCGACCGGCACGAACACGACGACGCCGAGTGCCACGCGGAAGCCGAACAGGCGGAAACCGAGACCGACCGACCGGCCGAACGACGACGACAGGCGGACCGACCGCGACCGCAGCGCCTCGACCAGCACGAACTCCAGTATCGACCCGAGGAGTTCGACGACCACGAACACCGCGACGGCGACGACGGCGAGGAGGAAGAGCCGCGGCGCGTACGAGACCGCGCCCCGAACCCCCCACGTCGGCGGGAGGTTCGCCAGCAGGGAAGGGTTGCGGACGCCGAACGCGCCGCCTGCGAACAGCGACACCACGGCGAGGCGAAGCCACACGCCCACCGTCACCGGAATCAGGAGCGTCCGCGTCTCGTCGAGCGCATCGTCCAGCGCGTCGACGGCGTACCAACTCATGTGCCGGCATACCGCCGTCACCGGTATTAAAGGAGGTGGTCGTCGCGGGCCACCCGATTTATTGACGCCACGGAGAAACCCGGAGACGATGGACGCACTCGGCCTCCTCGCGCGACTCGTCGGCGGCGTGCTGTTGCTCGCGATGAACGGCTTTTTCGTCGTGACCGAATTCTCGCTCACGCGCGTCCGCCAGTTCTCGGAGAGCGAGTTCGACAGCCCCGGACTCCGGCGGGCGTGGGAGATGACGGAGGAACTCGAAATCTACCTCTCGGGCTGTCAGGTCGGTATCACCATCGCGTCCGTGAGTCTCGGCGTCGTCGCCGAACCCGCGGTCGCCGCGCTGTTCTCGACGTCGCCGGGCGTCTCGCACGCGCTCTCCGCCGTGCTCGCGCTCGCGGTCATCAACTTCCTGCACGTCGTCGTCGGCGAACAGATACCGACCTACCTCGGCGTCGAACGCACGAAACAGGTCGTCCGGTACGGCGCGCCCGGCCTCTACTACTGGACGCGACTGATGGCTCCCGTCATCCGGTTTGCGGACTGGGTGGCGAAAGCCGTGCTCTCCGCCGCGGGCGTCGAGATGACGCGGTCGTGGACCGAGGGCGACTCGGACGACACACCGGCGACGTCGCGCGCCGAACTCCGCCGCGACATGGGCGACGTGCTCGCGACCGACGTACTCTCGGACGAACGCCGACAGGAGGTGCTCGCGGCGCTCGAAATCGGGGAGACGCCCGTGAAGGAAATCGCCATCGACTCCACGGAAATCGTCGCGTTGAGCACCGACCAGTCTTTCGAGGAGAACCTCGCCGTGATGGAAACCCACCCGCACGTCCGCTTTCCGCTCGTCGGCGACGAGTTAGCGGACTTCCGCGGCATCGTCTACACGCCGGTCGTCCTCCGCGAGTTCGAGCACTTGCGTTCCGGCGAACTCACGCTCTCCGAACTCGCCCACGAACCGATGACCGTTCACGCGGACGCCCCCGTGAGTCAGGTCATCGACGCCTTCCAGGAACGACAGCAGGAACTCGCGTTCGTCGTCGAGGACGGCGACGTGGTGGGGATGGTGACGCCGACGGACGCCTTCGCCGCGGTGATGGGTGAGTTCCCCGACCCACTGGAAGAACCCTGACGGCTATCCGAGGAGTGCGTCCACGTCCGCGTGCGCGGAGAGGAGTTCGCGCATACGGGCTATCGTCTCGGGGCGACGGACGTGGCCGCTTCCGAGGACTGATTCGAGACGCTCGACGGTGCGTAGCGTGTCCGAGTCGACGACGAGGACGGGGACGCCCGCGTCCTCGGCGCGCCCGAGCACGGCACCCGTCGGCTCGTATCCGCCGGTGAGAACGAGACACTCGACACCCGGCGCGTCGAGCGCGGCGGTCTGAACGTCGGCGCGGTCACCGCCCGTCACGACGGCGGCGTTCGTCGTGCGACGGAAGTGCCGGAGCGCGGACTCGCCGCTCATCGCGCCGACGAGGAACCGTTCGACGAGACCGCTCTCGTCCCCGTTCGCGACGATTCGTGCGCCGATTTCCTCCGCGAGGTCGGCTACCGAGACGCCGGCGAGGTCGGGGGCGCGCGGAACTGCGCCGAGAACGGGCACGTCGTGCGCGTCGAGGAAGGACGCGACGTCGCCGTCCACGTCGTCGAACACGGCGTCCGGGACGGCGTTGAACAGCACGCCCGCGAACCGGTCGCCGTAGCGGTCGGCCGAATCGAGGACTGTGTCGACGTCGCGCGCTTCCCCGTATCGTGCGACGAGAACGACGCGCGCGTCCAGTAAGTTCGCGACCGTCGGCCCGTCGAGTCCGACGAGTCGGCCGGTCGCGGTTCCGGCCGCCCCCTCTGCGAACACGGCGTCCGCGTCCGCCGTCACCGCCTCGTGCGCCTCCCGGACGCGTGCGCCGAGTTCCTCGCGGTCCTCGCGACCGCGAAGCGCGCCCGCCGCGAACGTCGGCGAGTACACGATGGGTTCCATTTCGTGAACCTCCGTCTCGAGGTCGAGGATGTCGCGCGCCAACAACGGGTCGGGGTCGAGAGTCTTCCCGACGTTACTCCGCAACCGCGTGCCGACGGGTTTCATGTAGCCGACCGACCGGCCGCGCTCGCGGGCTTCCGTGGCGAGCGCGAGCGCGACGGCCGTCTTCCCGGTGCTCTCCTGCGTCGAAGCGAGTAGTGTCGTGGTCATAGTTCGTCAGGGTCGATGGTGAGGCGGACGTCCACCGCCCGCACGCCGTCCGGCGTCGCGACCAGCGGATTCACGTCGAGTTCCAGTATCGCGGGGAAGTCCGAAACGAGCTGACTCACCCGCTGAATCGTCTCCCGGATCGCGTCCAGGTCGGCGGGTTCGCGGCCGCGCGCCCCGCGGAGGAGCGGCGCGGACTCCACGTCCGAGAGCATCCGGTCTGCCTCGCGTTCGCTCACGGGTGCGACGCGGAGCGTCGTGTCCTCGAACACCTCCACGAACACGCCGCCCAGTCCGAAGAGGACGAGCGGGCCGAACTGGGGGTCGCGGTTCGCGCCGACGATGGTCTCGGTCCCCCGGGAGGTGTCGATTCTCTCCTGGACCTGCACGCCGAGGACGGTGGCGTCCGGCTGATAGTTGCGCGCCCGCGACACGAGGTCCTCGAAGGCGTCGCCGACGTCCGCCGTGGGGACGCCGACCTTCACGCCGCCGATGTCCGATTTATGGAGGATGTCCGGGCTGACTATCTTCATCACCACGTCGCCCTCGATGTCCTCGGCGAGCGCGACGGCTTCCTCGGGCGTGTCCGCGATACCGCCGGTGGGCGTCGGGATGCCGTACGCGGAGAGAAGGTCCATCGCCTCCACCCCGAGTCGCGTCCGTCCGCGCTCCGCGGCGTCGGTCAGCATCTCCCGCACGCGTGCTTCGTCCACGTCGAACGACGCCGGCGCGTCGTACTCGCGCGCCTCGATGCGGCGCTGGCGCGAGAGCGCGTCCAGACTCTGCACGGCCCGCGCGGGGTCGAAGTAGTTCGGAATCCCCGATTCGCGGAGCCGCGACGCGGGTTCGCGTGCGCGCTCGCCGCCCATCAGAACCGCCGCGACGGGGAGGTCGTGGCGGTCTTTCACGTCCCGAATCGCGTCCGCGAGGTCGCCGTAGTCGAGGATGGCAGTGGGGGCGGAGACGACGACCGCCGCGCCCACGTTCGAATCGGCGAGCACGGTGTCGAGGGCGTCCCGGAACCGCGAGACATCCGCGTCTCCGATGACGTCCACGGGGTTGTAGCGATTCGCGTTCGCCGGCAAGGACTCCGAGAGCGCGTCGAGGGTTTCGTCCTCGAACGACGCCATCGAGAGCGAAGAATCGCCGACCGCATCGGTCGCCATCACGCCCGGGCCGCCCGCGTTCGTCACGACCGCGACGCCATCGGACTCGGGGAGCGGGAGGCCGTCGAGGGCGCGGGCGTAGTCGAACAACTCCTGCACCGTCCGCGCGCGAACGACGCCCGCCTGGTCCAGTCCGGCCTCGTAGGCGGCGTCGCTTCCGGCGATGCTGCCGGTGTGGCTGGACGCCGCGCGCGCACCCGCGCTCGTTCGCCCCGACTTCACGACGACGACGGGCGTGTCCCGCGTCACCTCGCGCGCGGACTCGATGAACGAGCGACCGTCCTCGATGCCTTCGAGGTAGCCGAGGACGACGTTCGTCCCGTCGTCGTCGCCCCACGCGTCCACGAAGTCGGTTTCGTCGAGGACGGCTTCGTTCCCGAGGCTGACGACGTGGCGGAACCCAAGTCCTTGGTCGGTCGCCCAGTCGAGCGCCGCGGTGACGAACGCGCCCGACTGACTCATGAAGCTCATCGATCCGGGGAGCGGGCTCTCCGGGCCGAACGTCGCGTTCATGCTGGCGGGCGTACTCATCACGCCGAGACTGTTCGGGCCGACGAGCGCGATGCCGTACTCCGCGGCGACCGCGGCGAGTTCGCGCTCGCGCGCTGCGCCCTCACTCCCGGCTTCGCCGAATCCGGCGGTGATGACGACCACGGCGTCGACGCCTGCTTCTCCGGCCTCTCGAACCACGTCGAGTACCGCGCCGGGCGGGACGACAACGACCGCGAGGTCGACCGGGCCCGCCTGTTCGAGCGACGGCACGCACGGGTAGCCCAGCACCTCGTCGCGACTCGGGTTCACGGGGACGACATCGCCGTCGAACGAGTCGAGGTTTGTGAGGACCGCGCGCCCGATAGAGCCCTCGCGGTCGGTCGCGCCGACCACAGCGACGCGGTCGGGGTGGAGGAGTGCGCGCACGGCGTTGCGTTCCATCGATACGTCTACCGAGACACACGACCCCGATAAACCTACCCGCCGAGTTTAGGACTGCCAAAATAATTTTCCGAAAGAGGAATATTAGTTTAGTTCGAACGGTGGATATGGTCGCGATAGACGCTCTGGTATTCGTCACGCTCGCCGGACTCGTGACGTGTCTCGCCACCGGTCTCGGCGCGCTCCCGTTCTTCCTCGTCGACGAAATCGGTGACCGCTGGAACGTCGGGCTCTGGGGGCTCGCGTCGGGTATCATGCTCTCCGCGTCGGGCTTCGGCCTCGTCCTGCAGGGACTCGACCACGGCACCGCCGTGGAAGTCGGTATCGGCGCGCTCGCCGGCGTCGTGCTCGTCATCGTCTCCCACCGAATCATCACCGACGCGGAGGTCGACCCGAAGGAGTTCGCGCGCGCCGACTTCGAGAAACTCGTCCTCATCCTCGGCGTCCTCACCGTCCACTCGTTCCCGGAGGGCGTCGCCGTCGGCGTCAGCTTCGCGAACATGGGCCTCACCTCCGCGGAGAACCCGGTCGCACTCCTCGGGTTCAGCGTGCCCCTGCTCGCCATCTTCATGACCGTCGCTATCTCCATCCACAACATCCCGGAAGGCCTCGCTATCTCCATCCCGCTGAAGGACCTCGGGATGAGCCGTTGGCGGATGGTCGGCGCCGCCGTCTTCTCCAGTCTCCCCCAGCCAATCGGCGCGGCAATCGCGTTCGTGTTCGTCCGCTGGGCGCACGTCTTCCTCCCCTACGGCTTCGGGTTCGCCGCCGGCGCGATGACCTACCTCGTGCTCACCGAGTTCATCCCCGAAGCCCTCGAAACCGGGAAACCCCTCAACCGCGGCGGCGTCCCCGAACTCTCCGCCGGCCTCCTCGCCGGCGTCCTCGCGATGGTTCCACTCATCTTCTACTGAGGGGCGTACACGACGGTCGCTTCCATCCCCACGACGGTGACCGTCGAATTTCCGAAACCGTCCCGGGGCACTTCTCAGCGGATACCACACGTTGGCCTCGGTTTCGTACTTGAAGTCTCGGAGCGAGACCTCCAAGAAACGAGTCTGCGTCGCGGTGCGATAGAGACACCGACACCGTACCGAGCGCGCTCCGCACGCTCTGCTTTTTCCCGCCAGCAGCAGAACTCCGTTTTGACTATCCCGCCCCCGTCCAGCCTCTCGTTAGCGCGGAACGGGTTTGCGGTGCAGCGACTGTATAAATTTTACCACCGTTCGGCGCGGCGGAGCCGCACCGTTTTTTGGTGCAGATTTTTGCGACGAGCGGTGCGCGAAGCGCACCCGAGTCGGAAAAAGGTGCGTTCAGAAGCCTCTTTTATATTGGCTCGGCGGTTCGTTCCGGTCCTCCTGACCCAGTTCCTGGGCGGCGTGCAGGCCGAAGTAGGGGTCGCGGAGGAATTTGCGGCCGACGATGGCCATGTCGACGCGCTGATTTCGGATGATGGCGTCGGCTTGTTCGGGGCTGGTGATGCCGCCGACGCTGCCGACGGCGATGTCGGTCTCGGTGTTCTGTTTGATGTGTTCGGCGAACCGGAGCTGGTAGCTTGGGCCGGTCCACTCGATGTCCTGTTTGGGGCTGATTGCGCCCGAGGAGACGTCGATGAAGTCCGCACCACTTTCGTAGAGCATGTCGGCGAGCCGGGTGGACTGTTCGACGTCCCAGCTCGGTTCGTCGTCGATCCAGTCGGTCGCGCTGATGCGGACGAACACGGGCGCGTCGTCGGGGTATACGTCTCGTACTGCTTCGACGACTTCGCGGACGATGCGGGTGCGGTTCTCGAAGCTTCCGCCGTACTCGTCGTCCCGGTGGTTCGTGACCGGGCTGAGGAATTCGTGGAGGAGGTAGCCGTGCGCGGCGTGTACCTCCGGAATCTCGAAGCCGGCGTCGAGCGCGTACTCCGCGGCTTCGCGGAACGAATCCACGACCTCGCCGATTTCGTCTTTCGAGAGTTCGTGCGTCGGCGGGGCGTCCTCGTCGCGGTACGGCCACGGGTCGTCGCTCGGCGCGACGACCTCCCAGCCACCCTCGTCCGGCTGGAGGGGACCGTGACCGTCCCACGGCCGCCGCGTGGACGCTTTCCGGCCGGCGTGTGCGAGCTGAATCGCGGACACCGCGCCCTGGCTCGCGATGAATTCGGTCGTTCGTTTCAGGGCGTCCGCGTGCTCTTGACTCCAGATACCGAGGTCTTCGGGGCTGATTCGGCCGCGCGGTTCGACCGCCGTCGCTTCGCTCATCACGAGTCCAGCGCCGCCGACGGCGCGCGACCCGAGGTGGACGTGGTGCCACTCCGTCGCGACGCCGTCCCGGTCCTCGCAGGAATACTGACACATCGGCGACAACATTAGCCGATTCGGAATCGTCGTCCCCCGCAATTCGAGTGGCGTAAAGAGGTCCTCCGTCATCGCGCGACACTACCGACGCACGTCGTAAAGCGGTAGCGGCATCGGGGCGGTTTGCCGCGACCCCCGACGGAGTTGCCGGTATCCCGGTTTACACGTTCCCCACCCGTCACGTTCGGGTATGGGACTCACCACCTCGGAGATCATGGAGATCAGCCTCGACCTCGTCGGCTGGGACGACGTTCCCGGCGACAGCACCGTCTACGTTCCCGGCGACGACGTCGAAACCGCGCTCGTCGGCATCGACCTCGAAAGCCCGGAGATACAACTCGCGAACCGAGAGGGATTCGACCTCGCGCTCGCCCACCACCCCGCCGGCGACGACGCCCGCCTCGACTTCGTCGACGTATTGGACAAACAGGTCGAGTTCATGACGAACCACGGCGTCCCCGAAGACGAAGCCGAGGAAGCCGCCTCCGGCATCCGCGAGGGCGCGGAGTACGGCGCACACGCCGCGAACTACCGCCACAATCCGAGCATCGCGGAGCACCTCGACCAGCCGTACATGAACGTCCACCTCGCGCCCGACGAACTGGGCCGGCGCGCGTTCGTCGACGTCGTGGACGACCTCGACGAGTCCGATACTGTCGCGGACCTCAAAGAGACGTTCAACGCCGAATTCCCCGAGATTAGGGAGGCGAAGACCGACATCGAGACGCGGGTCGGAAGTGATGAAAACGAAGTCGGCGAGGTCGCCGTCCACCACGCCGCCGGGACGAACGGCGGCGCGGACGTCGCGCGCGCCTACTTCGAGAACGGCGTCGACACCGTCATCTACATCCACGTCTCCGCGTCCGACGCCGCGGAACTCCGCGACGAGTTCGGCGACGAGAAGAACCTCGTCATCACCGGCCACATCGCCAGCGACGCAATCGGCCTGAACGAGTACATCGAAGCCCTGGAGGACGCGGGCGTCGACTGCACCACCATCTCCGGGTGCGGGCTCTAGAGAACGGAGAGTTCGAAGTTCACGTCGTCCTCGTGGAGGGTGACGTAGATGCCGTGCGTCGCGCCGACGTTGTTCGTTCCGTACCGTCCGCGCACGTCACCGGATTCGACGGTGAGCGTCGCCATCGCGTTGTTCGGTAGGATTTTCGGATACGTCACGGGTTCGTCGGGCGTCACCGTCGCTCGGCGGGTTTTCGTCGTGATTCCGTCTACGGTCACCACCACGTCGCGCGGGCGCTCGGTCGCGTTCTTCACGGTCACGTCCGGCACCGACCCCGACGAACACCCGGCGCTCGCCGTCGCCATCGCTGCGCACGCTCCCAGCACCCAGCGTCGCGTGACCATCGCGCGATGAGACATTCCCCGTCGACTTCAACCTACGCCATGTCCATCTCGTCGTGCGCGTCCTCGTCTTCCTGTTCGAGGTGGCGTTCCACCGGGTCCTCGACGACGTCACCCTCCGCTATGTCGTCTTCCTCGTGGATCTCGTCGGTCTCCGAGTCGATTTCGACCTCGGCTTCGACTTCGATGTCGACGCCGTCCGCGTCCAGTTCCGCGTCGTACTCGGCTGACTCGCCCTCGATTTCGAGTTCTTCTGAATCCACTTCGACCTCGACTTCGACTTCCACTTCGACGTCGTCCGTCATACCCCAGTGGATTCCCGCCGCCCGAAAAAACGGTGTGGCCGTCAGAGCACGGGGATGAACTCGCGCTGTTCTTCGAGGAGGCCGGGGTCGAGGTCCGCGACGAGGTTTCGTTCGCCGCGATTGAGCGCCGAGTGGACCGCGCCGTCCGGCCGAATCACGCGGGACTGTCCGGCGTACTCCGTCACGCGTGCGCCCGGAATCTCGCGGCGGCCCGTCCGCCCCGCGCCGACGACCCAGCGCACGCCGTCGAGCGCCCGCGCCCGCACCAGTAACTTCCAGTTCTGCGCGTACGACCCCGGCCACGCGCCCGCGACGAGCAGCGCGTCCACGCGCTCCTCGGTGAACGCCGCGCTCTCCGCGACGAAGTTCAGGTCGTAACACGTTACCAGCCCCGCCCGTCCGAGCGGTGACTCCACGACGACGCGTTCGTCCCCCGGGGACAGCACGTCTTCTTCGCCGCCCCAGAGGTGGCGCTTCCGATAGAACGCCCGCGACCCGTCGGCACCGAGGTAGGCGACCGTGTTGTATAACTGTGTTTCCCCGTCTCTCGCTGGGATTTCGGTGGGGCTCGCGGGTCGTTCCTCTTCGACTCCCGTCTCAATTCGTTCGCGCTCGCGTATTCCGCGAACGCTTCGCGTTCGCTCATCGCTCGCCCGTTCGGCGGACCTTCGGTCCGCCCGCTCCACGAACCCGACCAGCAAGTCGAGTTCGTGCTGTTCCGCGAGCGCGGCGACGCGCGTGACGTGGTCGCCGTCCCGCCGGAGTGCGGCGTCGCGGATTCGGTCGTCGCCGACGAACCCGGTGAGCGTGTGTTCTGGGAAGACGGCGAGTTCGGTTTCGTCGGGGAGGGCGGCGAGTCTGTCGGCGACCCGGGCGAGGTTCGCGTCCGGGTCGAGATCCGCGAGCGCGAGCTGGCAGGCGGCGACCGTGACCATACCCCGCCTTCTCGTTCGTCCTCGAAAACCCCACGCATCGAACCCGGGCGTTCAAGGTGGTTCACGTCCGACGCTGAGTATATGAGTTCGTGGCAGGACCGAATCGTCGGCGAGCGGATGCGGGTGGATTCGGAGTTCGAAGACCGCGTCGAAGCGTCCTCGTTCTCCCGCCAGCAGTGGGGGTTGGTGATGACGGCGATATCGTTCGAAATCGAGGACGCGGCGGACCCGGAGAACGCGCGACTCGTCGCGGACACGTCGAACCTCGCGAACGTCATGGACGAGGTGGCGACCATCGACGAACGCTCTCAAATGAGGGGCGGCGACGACTCGGGAAGCCTCCTCGACAGCGTCAAGGACCTCCTCGGAGTCGGTGACGCGGACGCCGAGACGGACGAACTGCGCGCGGAAGCCGAATCGCTCACGATGGAGTACGCAGAAGCGTTACAGAACCGGCTAGAGGAGAACGGTCGGTGGACCGAGGTTCGGGAAGCCGCTCAGTAGTCGCCGCCGTGGTGGAGGGTGAACTCGTCCGACTCGTAGATGTTGATGAGTTCCGCGACGAGTTCGTCGTAGGACTCGTCTTCCTCCCGCATGCCGTCGAGGCGCTCTATCGTCTCGTCGCTCAGGTGTACTTTGGGCATGGTTCAGAGTACGGCAGCGCACCCGATAAGTGGAGGGGGCGGTTTTTTGGCGTCCGGTGCGAGTGAGTGGGTATGAGCGACTTCGAACTGGACTTGCGGAGCGCGGAGGACCACCTCGACCTCGACGGCGACTACGAGGGCCGCGTGGTGCTCGGCGTGCTCGACGGCACGACGCCGGACGACGAGTGGCTCGCGGAACTCGAAGGCGGGAACGTGCTCTTGCTCGCGGTGGACGGCGACCTCGACGACCTCGCGGGCGGGTTCGCGGGCCCCGTGAAGGACGCGGGCGGGACGCTGATGCACTTCCGGTCGTTCCTCGTCGTCGCGCCGCCGGGCGTGGACGTCGACACCGACCGCCTGTAAACGAGAGTAAACTCGTTTCGCTGGGGCGACGCTAGGCGACTTTACGTGATGGTGGCCTACCTACGGATATGCCCGGTCTCCTCGATACCACCGAACAGACGTACCGCTACTACCGCCACGCCGTCGAGAACCACTGGGACCCCCACGACATCGACCTCACGGCGGACCGCGAGGCCGTCACCGAACTGGACGACCTGATGTTCACGAACCTCCGCGGGTCGCTCGCGGCGTTCGGCGCTGGCGAGGAGTCCGTCGCGGAGGACCTCGCGCCGCTCGCGGTCGTGCTGGACGACGTGCAGGACGAGATGTTCGTCACCACCCAACTCTACGAGGAAGCCAAGCACGCGGACTTCTTCGACCGCTACTGGCAGACCGTCGTCACGCCCGAGGAGGAACGGCGCGGGATGGAGGAGACGAGTCCGACCGACGACCAGTGGTTCTCCGACGCGTACGTCGAGTTGTTCGACCGGATGGAGGACTCCCTGAACGAGTTGCTCGTCGAGGACACGCCGGAGACGCGCGCGAAAGCCTACTGTCACTACCACCTCACCATCGAGGGCATCCTCGCACAAACCGGCTACTACGGACTGACGCGCGCCTACGGCGGCGAGGACGTGTTCGAGGAGCCGATGCCGGAACTCCCCGGGCTCGTCGCGGGACTCACGAAGATTCGGGGCGACGAGGGCCGCCACGTCGGGTTCGGCATGCACCAGCTCAAGGCGTACGTGGAGTCCGGCGACGTCGACCCCGCCCTGATCCGGGATACGGTGAACGAACTCGTTCCGCTCGTCCAGGAGAGCGTCGCACCGACGGAGGGCGAGACGCGCGGCGACGAACCGGACCCGCTCGGCCTCTCGGAGTACGCGCTCGACAAGCACACCCAGCGGATGCAGCAGATAACGAACGCGAGCGCCGACATCCCGGACGTCGAAGCGCTGACCGCGCTCGAATAATTAGGAGACGGTGAGGTAGTGACCGTCGGGGTCGCGGATGCGCACGCCGCCGTCGACTGATTCGAGACTGCACGCGTCCTCGCTCACCGCCGCCCGCACCGCGTCGACGTCACCGGAGAACGCGAGGTCGGCGTGGACGCCGCCGCGCGCGTCCGCGATTCCGAGTTGTGGCTCCCAGAGTTCGAGGTCGACGGGCCCCGTCAAGCGTACCCGCCGGCGTTCGGTGCCGCGGTCCATCACGGAGAAGTCGAGGTCGCGGTAGAACGACTCCGCGCGAGCGAGGTCCTCTACCTCCAGCACGACCTCGAAGACGCCGGTGAGTCCCGTCCCCGAGTCGGGGCCGACGCTTCCGATTTCGACGCAGTGGTCGTCCGGGTCGAAGACGTAGAGCGACCGCGCGCTCCCGAAGTCGTGTTCGTCCACGTCCAACTCGCTCACTCTGTCGAGCCAGTCTCCATATTCGTCGGGCGGCGTCTCGAACGCGTAGTGGACGTGGACGCCACCGCGGGGGACGGGGCCGGGTTCGCGGAGGACGACGGTCGTGTCGCCCGCGTCGAACGCGGCTTCGCCGTCACCGAGTTCGAAGTCGGCGTCGAGGTGGCGGGCGTAGAACTCGCGGGCGCGCGGGAGGTCCGCGACTTCGAGCGCGAGCGCGTCGAACGAGTCGAGCATACTCGTGGGTACGTGTCGAGGTACAAAGGCGTATGTCTCATCCGCCCGAAGCGTTCGTATGGTCATCCGCGAGGACGGTCCGGCGACCGAGTACGAGGAGATAGACCGCTGGGAGCACGGCGTCGGCTGGATCGCCCACCCCGACGAACTGATGGCGCGCGCGAGCCACGCCGTCGAAATCGACGGCGACGTGTGGCTCATAGACCCCGTGGACGCGCCCGACGTGGACGACCTCTTCGCCGAGTTCGGCGACGTCGCGGGAATCGTCGTCCTGAGCGACCGCCACGGTCGCGACGCGGACGCGTTCGCCGCGCGCCACGACGCCCCCATCTACGTCCCGAGTTTCGTCGAACCCGAAGTCGAGAGCGCGACGATTCCCTTCAGCGGCGACCTCGAAGAAACCGGCTTCCGCCTGCTGCGCGCGGTGGACGTCCCCGGCTGGCGGGAGGGAGCGCTGTTCGACGGCGAGACGCTCGTCGTCGCGGACGCGCTCGGAACGGTCGACTACTTCCTCGCCGGGAAGGAACGACTCGGCGTCCACCCGATGCTCCGCGCGTTCCCGCCGAGCGCACTCCAAAACCTCCGCCCGGAACGCGTGTTCAGCGGACACGGTCCCGGAATCACCGCGGACGCCGCCGACGCCTTCGACTACGCGCTCTCTCACGCGCGCTCGAACGCCCCGGCCGCGTGGCTGAGCGGCCTCAGAGCCCTCTTCTAGCGGCGAGCGAGAGCGCGCCCGAAAGCACGACGTCCGCTCCCGCGCGCGGCAGTCGGACGTCGGGCACACGAGAGACCACGAGGTCCGGCAGTCGCTCGCGAATCGGGTCGAGCGTGCGTTCGGGATTCTCGAGCGCGACCGCGCCGCCGACAGAAACGACCTCGGGCGCGTACGCGTGCACCACGGTCGCGACGCCTCGCGCGTTCCAGTCGCCCACTCGTTCCACCACCCGTTCCGCGAACGCGTCACCCTCGCGCGCACAGGCGAACACGTCCGCCGCAGTCGTCGACTCGTCGATTGCGAGCGCGGTCGGTTCGCCGTCGTGGAGCCGGCGGGCGTATCGCGGAATCCCGGACCCCGAGCAGTAGGCCTCCCAGTGTCCCCGGCCTCCACAGCCGCATTCGAGCGCGCCGTCGGGGTCGAGTGCGAAGTGTCCGACCTCACCCGCGTTCCCGCCCCACCCCGAGAGCACGTGGCCGTCGACGCAGACGCCCGCACCGATGCCCGTCGAAATCGTGAGGTAGACCGTGTTCGCGGGCGCGCCCGCCGCGCGCTCCCCGAGCACGCCCGCGGTCGCGTCGTTACAGAGGAACACCGCACACTCGAAGAACTCGGAGAGCGGGTGCACGAGAGCTATTTCAGCGACGCCGGGGAGGTTCACGGGGTCCACGACGCACCCCCGCTGGCGGTCGAGCGGACCGATAGACGCCACGCCGACGCGCTCGATTTCCGCGACCGAACGACTCGCGTCCGCGCAGGCGTCCTGGATGAGTTCCATGACGGCGTTCGTGACCGCGCGACCGGACTCGTCGGGCGTCGGGCGGTCCGCGCGTCCGAGAATCGTGTCGCCCTCCGCGACTGCGGCGCGGAGGTTCGTCGCGCCCACGTCGACGCCCGCGCGCATCTCAGTCCTCGCGCTCGTACTCGATGCGGCTCAACTGCTCTCTGTGCAGGGTGACGAGGAGGTCCGAGAGCACGCCGAACATCAAGAGTTGGACGCCGAACAACAGGGCGACGCCCGCGGCGACGGCGATTACCTGGTGGGAGATGCCCTTGGCGAACCACTCGTAGCCCACGTAGACGCCGAGGACGACGCTCACGAGGAGGGACGCGCCGCCGAGACTCCCGAAGTAGAAGAGCGGGTTGTTCGTCTTCGCGAGACGATACAGGGTGTAGATGATGCGCGCGCCGTCCGAAATCGGATTGAGGTTCGTCTCCGAGTCCTCGGGCCGCGGTCGGTAGGTGATGTCCACGACGCGCACCGTGTAGTTGTGGCGGGCGCACTCGACCGCCATCTCCGTCTCGATGCCGAACCCCTCCGCGGTGAGCGACATCTTCTGGAAGGAGTCGCGGGTGAACGCGCGATACCCCGAGAGGATGTCCACGTAGTCGTGGCCGTGAATCCGCGCGAACGCGCCGTTGATGAGCGAGTTCCCGACCTGATTCAGGCGCGTCATCGCGCCCTCGCGCATGTCCGCGAACCGGTCGCCGACGACGTGCTCCGCGTCGCCCGACAACACCGGTTCGAGGAGTTGCGGGGCTTCCTCCGGAAGGTAGGTGCCGTCGGCGTCCAACATCAACACGTACTCCTCCTCGATGAGCGAGATCCCCTCTCTCACGGCCTGCCCCTTCCCCTTACCCGATTGTTCGACGACGCGCGCGCCGTGGTCGCGGGCGATTTCGCGAGTTTCGTCCGTCGAGTGTCCATCCACCACGAGGACGTTCTCTAACCCCTGCTCACGGAGGCCGTCGATGACGTCGCCGACCGTCTCGGCCTCGTCGAGCGTCGGGAGCAGCACGCACACGTCCTCGTACGTCATTACCGGGATTCCACGGCGCGCGTGGAAAAGGATTGTCGTTTCCGGGTTCGCCTACTCGCCGTACGGCGCGAGCGCGTCACGCCAGCCGTCGGGCACGCGCGCCGGCCGCTCCTCGTCGTCCACGTACACCGAGACGGTGTGGCCGGTCGCGACCACCTCGCCGTCGACGCGGAGTTCGTACTCGAGCCGGATGCTCGACTCCCCCACCGAAACAGGTCCGATGTCGACGGCGACGGTTTCGTCCGCAGCGATGGGCTTCCGGTACTCCACGTCGAGCGCACGGACGAACGTCGACGCCTCCGAGAGCGAGACACCGAGAACCTCCTCGAACAGCCGCTCCTTCGCGCGTTCGAAGTACGCGGCGTACACGACGTGATTGACGTGCGCGCGAGTGTCGAGGTCGCGGAACTGAACCTCGACCTCGTGCGTGAACGTGCGTGACACAGTTATTCGAAGGAAAGAGGGTGATTTGAACGCGTCGAAGGCGGACGTTCTCCCCCACGACGACCTCGGTGCACTCTCGAACATCGAGCAGGAGCGAATTCTCGAGAAACTGGGGGAAATCGTGGACTCTCCCTGGCGCGACCCACCCGACTACGGAGAGCCGTTGCAGAACAGTCGCACAGGAAGATTCGAATCGGTGCGTTCCGACTGTCGGTGACGTTCTATCACGACTAAAGTGCTCGTCGTCGCCCGAATTAAACGCCGCAGCGGCGTGTACACCGCGGACGACGATTAGTCAGTCCACGTGGACGCGCCACGTGAACAGGCTTTCTGCGACGTAGTTCACGACGAATCCGACGCCGATTCCAAGAATATTGGCGAGCGCGTACCAGACGCCGAAGACGCTGTTGAGCACGAAGAGCACGGTGAGCGCGACGGCGACGCCGCCCGCGCGCACGACGTTCGACCGCAGGAACCGCTTTATCGTCGCGGTCATGGACTCGGCGGCTTCGCCGGAGAACGTCCACTTGTCGTTGATGATGAACATGAGGATGATGGACGCCTCGGCGCTCACCACCTTCCCGAAGACGGGCGCAGCGCCCGTGAGTTCCACGACGAGCGTCAACACGAGCGTATCTAGTATCGCGCCGGCGATGCCGACGGAGAGGAACTGGCCCGCGCGAACGCCGCGCAGGAGGCTGCGGATGTAGTTCCCGGGAATCACGCTCATCGGTCGATCAACCTCGTTCGCGAATCGTCGTCCACGCCCTCCCGAATACGGTCGTAGCGTCCGCGTAGCGTGAGGACGGTGCGCGCGAGTTCCTTCACCGCCGCGGGCGTGTTCACCGTCGAGTGCGGGTCGTCCTCCCACGCCACCGGAACCTCTCGAATCTCGTAGTCGAGCGCGGCCGCCACTGTCACCAACTCGACGTCCCACGAGAACCCCGACTCGTAGAGATACTCCCGTATCTCGCGCCACGCATCGCTGGTAATGGCTTTCGCGCCGCACTGGTAGTCGTAGAGCGACACGGGAAGGAGGAAGCGGCTCGTCGCCGCGAACGCGTCCCCCAGTTTTCGCCGGACGACGCTCTGGTGAGTCTGGATGCGCGACTCGGGATGTCGACGCGACCCAACCGCGAGGTCCACGGCCGGTAGGGCCGACACGACGTCGGCGATGGAGTCTGCGGGCGTACTGCCGTCCGCGTCCGCGAACGCCAGAATATCCGTATCGAGCGCGTCGAACCCCTGCGTGATCGCGAGCCCCTTCCCCCGGCGCTCGCCCACCGTGTTCACCGTCACCTCGGGATGCTCGGGAAACGAGAACGACGCGCCGCTCGGCGAATCCAACTCTATCCGCACCCGCTCCGGCGACAGTTCCGCGAGGAGAGCGTCGACGTACGCCCGGAGCTTCGGAACGTTCGGGTCGTACGCGGGGAGGACCAATCCAACCGACACACCACGCAGTATCGGGAGTCGGCGAATAAGCATTGTGTTCTCCCGGGACCGCCACCGCGTTTTCTCGTCGTCAGGCGTCGTAGCGGACTTCGCTCAGGTGGTCCCAGACCTCGACGCAGCCGGAGTCGTACCGGACGTTCGTAAGATAGTCGGGTCGCGGCGTCTCACCCGGGTTCGGAGCGGCCGAACGAGGGAGATGAGGGGGGTTTCGGAAGAGCACGTCCCCGACGAGGCAGAGCGCGAGCACCGAACTCGTACCGACGGCGAGCGTCCCGTGGGAGGGGACGGCTGCCGCGACGGCGACCCCCGAGAGGAAGACGACGGCGATGCCGGCGAGCGCGTAGTCGGGACGGGAGAACCGACTGGCGAGCGTCCGCGCGACGCGCGTGGCGACGTGAGACGACTCGTGGCCGGTCATGTGTGTCGAGTGTGTATGGTGAGTGGGAAAAACGCTGTGTCTAGACGAGACTTCGGCCGTCGAACTCGCTCGCGTCGTACGTGATGTCCATCAGGTCGAGGAGCGTGGGCGCGACGTCGAAGAGGTTCGCGTTCTCGATACCGGTGTCCGGGTCGTCGACCAACAGCGTGGTGTCGTCGAACGAGTGCATGCCGTTCCGGGGGCCCGTGGAGAACACTTCGTCGCGCTCCGAGAAACCGGCCTTGAGGTCGAAGCCTTCCGCGGGGATGGCGACGAGGTCGGGCGCGATGTCGTCGTGCGCGCCATCGAACGCCTCCTCCTTCGTTACGACTCGCTCTATCACCTGCTCGCCGTCCGGCCCCTCTATGGACCGGATGGCGTCGGCGAGTTCGTCGCGGACCGCGTGATAGTCGTCCTGCGGGACGCTTCCACGGGGTTCGCGGCCCTCCAGATTCAGGTAGAATCGGCCGGGGATGAACGAGTACGCGCGCGTGTCGTCCGTGATGTCTTCGAGGTTCTCTGGCTCCTCGCTCTCGAAGGACAACCACCCCTCCTCGCGCAGCCACGTGTTCAGGTGGACCTCGTAGTCTTCGCGCTGGAACCCGTGGTCGGACGCGACGACCAGCGTCACGTCCTCGGGGAGCTGGTCGCGCAGGCGGCCGATGTACTCGTCGACCTTCCCGTAGAAGTCGAGGAACTCCGCCTTGTACTCTCCATCTTGGTCGTAGTCTCCGTAGAGGAAGTGGTTTACTCTATCTGTGGTCATGAAGACGCCGAAGAAGAGGTCCCAGTCGTCCTCCTCGACGTAGTGACTGAACGCCTCGTACCGGGCATCCAGGGTCGCGTGCGCGTTCTCGATGAATTCGGATTTGTCCTCCTGGTGGCCGAGTTTCGCGTTCGCGTCGATGCGGTAGTCGATGCCCTCGAGGTAGTCCGCGACCTCCGAATCGGAGGACGCCTTCTCCACGTCGGGCGAGAGGAAGCCGGAGACCATCCGCTGGACGTTCTGCTGGGGTGGGAAGGTGACGGGGACGTTGAGGACGGTCGCGTCTCGTCCGGCGTCCGTTACGCGGTTCCAGACGCGCGTGGCTTGCACGTCGCGCCCCATCGGCACGTACGTCTCGTACGTCCCGTTCTCCCGGTCCTGGAATCCATAGACACCCGTCTCGCCGGGATTGACGCCCGTCGTCAACGACGGCCAGCACGCCGACGACTCCGGCGGCACGATGCTCTCGATCTCGCCCGCGCTCCCCTCGTCGGCGAGCGCGTGCAGGTTCGGGAACGTTTCGGGATTGTTCTCGATCAGGCTATACGGGACGCCGTCGATGCCGATGAACGCCACGCGCGGTGCGCCGCTATCGCCGCGGAGCTTGTCGAACAGCCCCATCGTTACATGTAGCCGAGGTCGCGGAGGCGTTCCATCAGGTCTTCTTTGTCCTGGGCGCGGCCCGCGCGCTCGGTCGTCTCCTCGAGATTCTGTAACCACGCCGGCTCCGATTCTGCCTTCTCCGTCGACACCTCAGACCCCAGACTCCGGAATCCCTCGAAGTACTTCGGACTGATCGGAATATCCGCGTGGGTGAGGCCGTTCGGCAGGTCGTCGTAGGACTGGGGGACGTAGCCCTCGTCCGGGAAGCCCTCCACCGTCTCCGGGACGACGTAGTGCCAGAAGGCATCCCAGACCGCGCGCTCGTCGAACTGGAGAATCGGCTGAATCCGGTCATGCGGCGGGTAGATGTCGGGGTCGTGGCGGGGACTGAAGAACGTCTCGTCCGCACGCGCGTCCTGCTCGTCCCACCGAATCCCCGAGAGAATGCCGTCCACATCGTACTCCTCGAGCGCGTCGTTCAACGCGACCGTCTTCAAGAGGTGGTTGCCGACGTACGTGTCGAGTAAGAAGGGGAAGGTGTCCTCCTCGTACTCCAGCAGGTCGCGCACGTGGTGTTGATTGTGTTCGGAGAGTTCGCTGATTGGGATGTCGTCGCCGGGCGTGAGGTCGTGCTCCGCGACGTAGTCGCCGACGTCAGTGTTGCGCGCGAAGATAACGTCTAAGTCCCACTCGTCGGCCCAGTGTTCGACGAAGTCGAGGAGTTCGTCGAAATGCTGGTAGTGATCGATGAAGATCGCCGGCGGAAGCTCGTACCCGAACTCCTCCGCGACCTCCTTCACGAAGTAGAGAGTGAGCGTGGAGTCTTTGCCGCCCGTCCACATGATGGCGGGATTCTCGTACTCTTCGAGACCAATTCGAGTGACTTCGATAGCCTTCTCGATCTTGTCTTCGAGCGACGGATAGTCTTCTGGGGACTGGTCTTCGCCGTCGGAATAATCGACGTCGAGGTAATCGGGGAACGAAGTCATCAGGTGTTCACCCCGGGCTTGGTTACTCGACTATTGTACATGTTGCGGTCGCTCGCTCGGGTTGTGTCTGTTGAAATCATGAGGAATTAATGTTCGTCGCGGGATTCGCTCAGCCGTTCCCAAATCTCGGTGCAACCTGCGCCGTCCTCGATGTCGTCCAAGTGGCGAGTGGCGTCGTCGGACCCTTCGTCCACCTCCACCTGTTGTTTACTCATACTCCGAGTAACTCAATGGGTTGGTATAAGTTTTTGGGGTTCTCGGCCGGCGGCGTTCCTTTTTCAAGTGGCTAGCCGTAGAGTCGGCTATGTCTCATCCCTCGGATGCTGACGAGCTACTCGAACACCTCAACCTCACGGAATACGAGACGACTGCGCTCGCAGAACTACTAGCCCTCGGGCGCACGACCGCCCCCGATCTTGCTGAATCAACGGGCATTCCGAAAGCTCGAATCTACGGTGTGTTGGATTCTCTAGTGGATCGCGGGTTCGTTAAACTGTACCCGGGGAGACCGAAGGAGTACCAACCGAAACATCCCGAAGAGATTCTCGATAGGGCGGCAGAAAACCACCGCCAGGAATACGAAGCGTACGCGGCCGAACTAGAAGAGGTCCGCGGCGCATTCCTCGACGAGTTCGAACCACTCTATGAACAGGCATCGGAAGATATCACTCCGACAGAGGAACTGTTCCACGTGGTCGATGTCGGCGGACCGAGCGAACGGGAAACCCGTCGACTGTATCACGAGGCCGACGATCGGATGAACATACTCACGAAGAGTTTCGAGTACTTCGAGGACGTCGCACCCGCGTTCTCGGATGCCATCGAGCGCGGAATCGACGTTCGAATTTTGTTCCTTCATCCCGAGCACTTGGCCGACGAAAACCAAGCAGTTCAGTCGGACATCGTGGAGCGGATTCAGCGAGAGTTCCCGGCCGTCGAGTATCGGTTCAGTTCTGAGCGCCTTCCGTGGCGGGGAACGATGACGGATCCGAGCATGTCGTACGAGTCGGGCGCTGCCGTTCTCCTCGTAGAAGAAGAGGACGTTCCGTTGTCGATGCGGCAGGCCGCAGTCACAGAAAATCACTCGTTCGTCGCGGGGTTCGGGCGGTTCTTCGACTTGGTGTGGGAACACGAATCAGTTCAGTCACCGTCCTGCTGAAGGGTCGGAAGACTTATGCCACTAGTTACTCACATTCCGAGTAACCAATGACGGTGCTTCTGACCGGCGCGGACGGCTACCTCGGTTGGCCGACCGCACTCCGACTGGCGGATCGAACTGAGCAACGAATCATCTGTGTCGACAACGGAGCGCGTCGCGACTGGGTCTCCGAATCCGGAAGCGTGTCCGCAGTACCAATCGACGACCCTGCCTCCCGATTCGACCAGCACCCACAACTCTCGTACGTCGCGGGCGACCTCGCGGACCGGGAGTTTGTCCTTCAACTGTTGGAGGTCTACGAACCTGACACGGTTCTGCACGCTGCTGCGCAACCGAGCGCGCCGTACGCTGGTATCAACGGTGAACGCGCGCTCTACACCCAGCAGAACAACGTCTCGATGACGCTCAACCTCCTCCACGGCCTCCATGAGGCAGGTCTGACTGACTCGCACTTCATCGAGACGACCACGACGGGCGTCTACGGCGCGCCCGAGTTCCCGATTCCCGAAGGCGGTTCAACGATGGAGAACCAGGGCGAACGGGACGACGTTCCGTTCCCCGCGATGGGCGGCAGTTGGTATCACCAGACGAAGTCGTTCAACGCGGCGAACATGCGACTCGCGCAGACCGAGTTCGACCTCAACATCAGCGACGTGCGCACCGCCATCGTGTACGGAACGACGACGGATGAGACCGAAGCCGCCGACAGTCCGACCCGCTTCGACTTCGACTACTACTTCGGCACAGTCGTCAACCGCTTCTGCGCGCAGGCCGTCGCCGGGTACCCGATTACGGTGTACGGGAAGGGCGAACAGCGGAAGCCGATGGTCAGCCTCGAAGACGCCGTCGAGAGCCTCGTCCGCCTCGTCGAACGCGGCCACGACGGTGGCGACGTCGACGTGTACAATCAGGTAACGCGCCCCGTCGCCATCGTGGAACTCGCGGAGACCATCGCCGAGGTTGGCGAGGAGTTCGACCTCGACGCGGACGTCGAACACTTCGAGAACCCGCGCGAGGAGAACGAAGAACACAAAATGGAGATGGAGAATGACCGATTCCTCGACTTGGTCGGGGGCCAGCAACAGACGCTCGAAGAGGGCGTTCGCGACATCCTCGGCACGCTCGTCGAACAGCGTGAACGTATCGAGGCCCACGAGGACCGGTTCCTGCCGGGGGTGTTGACTGATTAACGTACTCGTCACCGGCGGTGCCGGGTACATCGGTTCCGCGCTCGTCCCCGAACTCGTCGACCGCGGCTACGAGGTGCGAGTGCTCGACGACTTCTCAGAGTCGAGTCCCCGGAATCTCATCGGCGTGTCGAGCGAGGAGTACGAGTTCGTTCGTGGGGATGTCCGGGACGAAGCCGTGGTGAAACGGGCGATGGGCGGGATCGACTCGGTAATTCACCTCGCGGCGATAACGGGGGCGGCGACGTCACACGAGCGATCGGACGCGGTTCACGACGTCAACGTCGAGGGGACGCGAACAGTCGTCGACGCTGCGGCGGACGCGGGGATCGACCGATTCGTGCTGGCGAGCTCCTGTAACGTCTACGGTGACGCTTATGACCGAGATATTACGGAGTTCGACGAACTCGCGCCCCCGAACCCGTACGCGGAGTCGAAGGTCGGGGCGGAAGAGTACTGCCGGGCATCCCCGGTGGATACAGTTGCGGTTCGCCTCGCGACGAACTTCGGCTGGAGCCCCGGTGTCCGGTTCAACCTCGTTGTGAACACGTTCGTCTTTCGTGCGCTCTCGGGGGAACCGCTGACTGTGTATGGAGATGGAACGAACTGGCGGCCGTTCGTTCACGTCGCCGATGCCGCTCGAGGCTACGCGGATGCCCTCGATTGGGATACCGGTGCGTACAACGTCGGTCTCGGCAACTTCCGTATCGAGGAGATCGCGCGCGCCGTCGAATCGACTGTCGGGAAACCTGTCGACATCACGTATCTCGAAGACGAAGACCCCGGTCCGTCCTACCACGTGAATTTCCGAAAGGCCGCTGCACAGGGATTCGAAGCTGAACACTCCCTCGAATCGGGAATAGAGGACTTGGCCGCACGGTTCACGAGTAAACGAACGACACTACTCACGAGACGATGACAGAAACACACACGATAGGCGTGACAGGAGCGGCGGGATATATCGGCTCGCGCGTCACGCGAAACCTCCTGGACGCAGGACACGAAGTCCTCCCAATCGACGACTTCTCCGTCGGTACTGTTCGCGAAATTGACGGTGTTCCAGTGAAGGAGTGTGACGTGCGCGATCGGTCAGCGCTCCGCGAGCAGTTCGCGGACGTCGATATCGTGATGCACCTCGCCGCGGTGAGCGGCGTTCCGGACTGCGAGGAAGACCCGGAGTACGCGTTCGATGTCAACGTCGGCGGTACCGAGAACGTCGCCTGGCTCTGCCGCGAGTGGGAGACTCCGCTCGTGTTCCCGTGTAGTATGGCGATTCTCGGTGAACCCGTCGAGTTCCCGATAACGGTCGACCATCCGAGAATGCCGGTGAACCACTACGGTCGCACGAAGAAGATGAGCGAGGACGACGTGCACGACCTCGCGAGGGGCGCGTTCCCGGCGCACGTCTACATGAAGTCGAACCTGTACGGCCACCACGAACTCGGCGGTCGGTCCATCGGGAAGAACACCGTCATCAACATCTTCGTCGACCGCGCACTCGACCGAAAGCCGCTCGAGGTCCACGAGCCCGGAACGCAGGCCCGCGACTTCGTCCATGTGAAGGACATCGCGCGTGTGTACCTCGACTCCCTCGACGTCTTGCTCGATACGGACGAGACCGGTGCGCAAACGCTCCCGATTGCGAGCGGCGAGGAGTACAGCGTCCTCGAGATCGCGAACCTCGTGCAGCGAGTCACCCGGGAGGAGCGAGGCTACGAAGTCGATGTCGAACTCGTGGAGAATCCCCGTGGCTCCGAGGCCGCCGGCGAGAACTTTACCGTCGATACAAGTGCGGCGCGCGACGCGATCGGGTTCGAACCGACCCATTCCGTCGAAGAGACGGTTCGAGAACTCGTCCGAGAGGGATAACGGATGAAAGCCGTCGTCATCGCAGCCGGCGAAGGAACGCGGATGCGGCCGCTGACCGCGACACGTCCGAAACCACTTCTCCCCGTCGCGGGAAAAACACTCCTCGAATGGGCGCTCGACGCTTGTGAAGAGTACGTGGACGGCTACGTCGTCGTGGTCGGTTACGGGAGTGATCTGGTCAGAGACGCCATCGGTTCAGAGTACGCTGAACGCCCTGTCGAGTACGTCGAACAGGAAGAGCAACTCGGAACCGCCCACGCGGTGGAACAGGTGCGTGAACACGTCGACGAGCGGTTTCTCGTACTGAACGCCGACGTCGTCATCGACCCTGCGCTGGTCCGGAAGCTGACGGACGTCCCGGGGAGCGCGATGGCCGTCAAGCCGGTCGACGACCCCCGGAACTACGGCGTCGTCGAACTCGAGGGGGACCGCGTGACCGGCGTCGTCGAGAAGCCGACGGATCCGCCGACAGACCTCGCGAACCTCGGTATCTACGTCTTCGAACCGGACGTCTTCCCGACCATCGAGGCGACCGAACGAAGCGAGCGCGGCGAGTACGAGATTACGGAATCCCTCCAGCGATACATCGACGGTGGCGGCCGCGTAAGCGCCGTCGAGTACGACGGACTATGGCTCGATGTGGGGCGCCCGTGGGAACTACTTGACGCGAACGAACTCCTCCTCGACGACCTGGAGGGGCGCGTCGATGGAACGGTCGAGGACGGCGCGACGCTCGACGGCCCCGTGGTCGTGGAGGATGGCGCGCGCGTCCGGTCGGGAAGCTACATCGAGGGGCCGGTTCTCGTTCAATCCGGCGCGGACGTCGGGCCGAACGCGTACGTCCGCGGGTCGACGGTCGTCGGACCGAACGTCCGTGTCGGGAACGCCGTCGAAGTGAAGAACAGCATCCTGATGCCAGATACCGCGTGCCCCCACCTGTCGTACGTCGGAGATAGCGTTCTCGGAAGCGACGTGAACTTCGGCGCGGGGACGACCGTCGCGAACCTGCGACATGACGACGAGACAGTGCGGATGCGCGTGAAGGGCGAGTCGGTGGACACCGGCCGCCGGAAACTCGGCGTCGTCGTCGCGGACGGCGTGAAGACCGGCATCGACACCGACCTGAACGCGGGCGTGAGACTCGGCCGCGGCGCGACCACGAAACCCGGAGAGACCGTTCTCCGCGACAGAGGTGACAACCTATGAAAGCAGTTATCCTCGCCGCCGGCGAGGGCCGACGACTCGAACCGCTGACGAACCGACGACCGAAACCGATGCTCCCGATAGCGGGGAAACCGCTCCTAGAGTACGTCCTCGACGCATGCATCGACGCGGGTGTCGACGAGTTCGTGTTCGTGGTCGGCTACTACCGCGACCGCATCCAGACATACTTTGGGGACGGCGACGACTGGAACGTCGACATTCAGTACGCGGTCCAAGATAAACAACTGGGGACCGGTCACGCGGTCCTCTGCGCCGAACCGTACCTCGACGGGGAGTTCGTCGTGTTGAACGGCGACAGAATCCTCGACGGTGACTGCATCAAGGATGTACTCGAAACCCGCGAAGCACACGCCGACCCGGTTGTCGCGGTGACGCGAACCGCGAACCCGCAGGCGTACGGCGTCGTCGAACTGGATGGCGACCGTATCGCGTCGCTCGTGGAGAAGCCCCGAGCTGACGCCGTCTCGTCCGACATTATCAACGCGGGCGTCTACGCGTTCGACAGTTCGGTCTTCGACGCCCTCCGGGACACGCCGGCGGACGAGAGCGGGGAAGTGGCGCTAACCTCTGCATTGTCGGCGCTCATCGAGGACGGGACTGTTCGAGCGGCGCGATACAGCGGCGACTGGGTGGACGTCACGCACCTCTGGGACATCCCCCGGGTGACGGCGAGCGTGCTCGACGGTCTCGACGGAGGCCAGCACGGGACGGTTGTGGCGTCGAGTCACGTGGCGGACGCGACGTACGTCGGCCACGACTCACGCGTGAGCGCCAACGCGACAGTCCTCCGCGGGACGTCGCTCGGCGACAACGTCTCGATCGGTGCGAACGCCGTGCTCTCCAACACGGTCGTCCTCTCCGACACGACCGTTGGAGAGGGCGCAGTCCTCAACGACAGCGTCGTCGCTGAGAACGCGTACGTCGGCCCAAACGTCACCGTCGAGGGTGGCGCTGCGGACGTCCTCGTCGACGGCGCGCTCCACGAGGACGTGACGCTCGGCGCGGTTGTCGGTGACAACGCCCACGTCGGTGGCGGCGCGGTGCTCGCACCGGGAACCGTCGTCGGCGACGGCGCGCGAATCGAATCCGGGGCGTACGTCACGGGACGCGTTCCCTCGGACGCGGAGGTCAGGAGGGGATAACGAATGTGTGGCATAATCGGCTACGTCGGCGACGAACGCGCGCTCCCGCTGCTCTCGACCGGCCTGAAGAACCTCGAATACCGCGGATACGACTCCGCGGGCGTCGCGCTCACGACAGACACCGTCGACGTATTCAAGAAAGAGGGTACCATCGACGACCTCACGCTCCCCGCGGACCACGACGCGACGTGCGGAATCGGGCACACGCGCTGGAGCACGCACGGCGAACCCACCGACGCGAATGCGCACCCGCACACCGACTGCACCGGCGACATCGCCGTCGTCCACAACGGCATCATCGAGAACTACGACGAACTCAAAACGGAGCTGGAAGCGGCTGGCCACGAGTTCACGTCCGAGACAGACACCGAAGTCGTCCCCCACCTCCTGGAAGATATCTACGACGGTGATTTGCGAGCAGCCGTCGAGACGGTCGTCGCACGACTCGAGGGGAGCTTCGCTATCGTCGCAACTGTCGTAGGCAACGAGGAACTCGTCGCGGCGCGCGAGAACAGCCCGCTCGTCGTCGGGTACGGTGACCGTGGAAACTTCCTCGCGAGCGACGTCACCGCCTTCCTCGAACACACCCGCGACGTCGCGTACGTCGAAGACGGAGACGTCGTCCGCGTCACCGGTGACGACGTCGTCGTGACGAACGGCGGAGAACCCGCCGAACGATCTGTGCAGACCGTCGACTGGGAGGCCGACGCCGCCGAGAAAGGCGGCTACGAGCACTACATGCTCAAGGAGATACACGAACAACCGCAGGCCCTCCGCCAGGCGCTCTCCGGGCGCGCGGACGAACGGTCGGGCGACGCGGACATCGACATAGATCTCCCTGACGAGTATCTCCAGTCCATCGAGGAGGTACAGCTCGTCGCATGCGGCACGTCCTACCACGCCGCGATGTACGCGGCTGAATTGTTGGAATCGAAAGCAGACGTTCGCGCGTCGGCGGAGATCGCGAGCGAGTACGACTTCAGGGGCGGCCGCGACCCCTGGCGAACGCTCGTCATCGCCGTGACCCAAAGCGGCGAAACCGCGGACACCCTGTCCGCTCTCCGGAAGGCAAAACGGGCCGGTGCTCGGACGCTTGCGGTGACGAACACGCTCGGCAGCACGGTGACCCGGGAAGCGGACGACTCGATTTTTATTCGCGCCGGGCCCGAAATCGGGGTCGCCGCGACGAAGACGTTCGTCTCACAGGTCGCGACGCTCGTTCTGGTGGTCGTTCGAATCGCCCGCGAAAGAGATGCGATGACATCAACCGAGGTCTCCGAAATACTTGAAGATCTTCGGGCGCTCCCCGGCGCGATTCAACAAGTACTCGACCAGGAAGAGCGTGTTCGAGAAGTCGCTGAGGCGTATGCAGAGAGTGACGCGTTCTTCTTCATCGGCCGCAAGCTCGGATGTCCGGTTGCATTAGAGGGGGCGTTGAAGTTGAAGGAGATCTCGTACGATCATGCTGAAGGATTTCCTGCGGGTGAGTTGAAACATGGGCCGCTGGCGCTGGTGACGGAGGACTCGACTATATTGGCGGTTTTAACTGACGGGACCCGGCCTGAAGAGACCTTGAATAACGTAAAAGAAGTTGAGTCACGGGGTGCGTCAGTGATCGGGTGTTCGGACACGGACCACGTAGAGAAGTTCCTGGACGAAACGATGAACACAGAGGAGCTCGGTGTAGTCACGCCGATGCTTGCAAACGTCTACTGGCAACTATTCAGCTACCACGTCGCCAGACTAAAAGACCGGAATATCGACAAACCACGGAATCTTGCTAAAAGCGTAACGGTGGAGTAGGGACGTATAAAACGCCCGCTGACCTTCACGCAGGCTCTTTTCCTGACGGCTAACTTATATCATGGGGTCGTTGCTTAGTAGGTTATTTAACGAATCAAGAGTTTTGCAACGTCTTTCATAGGCCCGAGGTCAACTCCAAACCGTTCCTCGAAACTAAGTACGAGCATCACCTCCTCTTCTTCGATACCGCCGAATCTGAGGATAACAGCCATGTAAAGTGCTACGAAGCAGGCGAATATAACTACGAGTATTAGGGGAGAGGTTGGAAGGAAAGTTATAGTGCCCCAGTAGAGGAGGGTAATCACAGTGCCGGTTACGATGCCTATGCGAACTAGAGCCGTGGAGATAGGTTGAATTCCTGTTTCAAGATAGAGCTGCGCTGAGTAGAGCATGTTAAGAACGATATAAGATATTGCTGTAGCAGCTCCTGCACCAAGGTACCCGAAGTCAGGTATCAGAAGGAGATTGAGAATTGCGTTGAGAACCCCGGCAGATATGTTGTCCCACATGACAAGCCGTGTTTGGCCAATTGAAGTTAAAGTATTAAAGTTAGGGCCTGAAATAGTATGTGAAAAATACGCTACTGACAGGAGTGAGAGAGCGGTACCGCCCTGTATATACTCCCTACCGAAGGTAGTCGCAATAGTCATCTCCGGGAAGAGCACGATTACGAGGAACACGGGTAGAGTAGTTATAACCACCCACTTCGTAACGACCTGATAAATACGGCTCATGTCATCAGTTGCTCCTTTTGCGTCGAGTTCGGAGATGATAGGCATGAAGAGAAATCCAAACGAGGAAAGACTGACCGTAAGAAGTTGAGCAATGGGATATACGACGTTGTAGACTCCTACGTCACTCGTACTCGTGAAATATGCGAGCATGAATGTGTCGAGATCAGCGAGTATAAAACCCATCGCTGCACTGACGATGAGCGGCGCTGAAAATGAGAGAAGTTCGCCATGCAGCCGAGTTGGTTTCACGTTGGAGAGAACCTCTGTTCGATTGACGACATAATAGAGTCCAACGAGTGCAGCTATAACATATGCAACAGCATATGCAACCGCGACACCTAGTGCACCGGCGCTAAAGACGACTGCGACCGCAACTGCCGAAAAGCGTGTGATCGGTGGAATGATATTCTGGACGATGACTCTCGGTGTAGCTTGCTGGATGCCACGTATTACCCCGACAGAGAGTTTCACAAGAGCAGCGAATGGGATGCAGAGACCGAATATGCGCAGAAAAGGTGCGACCGACGGGTCGGTAAATATGTATGTAGCAATGGGATTCGCGAGAGCCCCAACTGCGAGGCCCGTGAAAGTAGCAATCGGTATAGCTATTTGGAATCCCGAAACTATGACTCCCTTTCGATTCTCTTCGCTATCAAAGCGGGGAAGGTAGCGTCCGATTCCGGAGTGTAGTCCAAGAAGGCAGAGGGTTGATAGGAGACTGAGCGTTGTGACTCCGAGAGAGACCGCCCCGTAATCGATAGGGCCAAGGACACGTGCGATAACCGCTTTTGCGAGAAAGGAAACTCCGAGCTCAATGACAAGGCCAGCAAAGAGAAGACCGCCCCCTTTGAATAATGCGCGCAAGGTATCATCGATTTGGGATCCCATCGTATCTCACCCATTCGAATGATGGCAATATTTCTTTTTATATCTGTTAACCGACCGTGAATAGAGGCTTCGGATTTTATAGAGAGAAACGGCCTTCGGAGGATTCTTCAAAGGAAAAAATCTTTCTCCAATGTAAATTCAGGAAGTTCACTCTGCCTTCTTATTTCAGGCTAGGATTGGCTTCTGTACCGCCCGCTTCGTTATCCCTTTTACAGGAAGGATAGAGGGAGGATTTGTATAATTCCCTACCCCATTCAGTTTCAAAGAGAGCGTTTTCCCACGATTCGATCTCTCTCCACGATTCCCGTTCTCTCTCTGCATATTTCTTCTTTCCAATTGTTTGGATCATCGCGAGTGGGATAAGTGCGTCTGCTAAAATTGCCTTCCCCATGGAGAATTGGTTGTGGTGGAAAGCTACCAACATACTGGGGTCGAACCCAGTTCTTAAAAGATCTCTTAAGGTCCTTGTCCACTTTTGGGCTCTATCGACTCTATTGGTGACATCTTTAGACGGAAGTTCCTCACTCAGTATCGCTGGGAATACCACCAACTCGGCCCTATTTATCACCCTATCTACAAATACTCGTTCCTCAACCCGACCTAACGCTGGCCATCCCCCAATATCTTGAGCAGTCTCTTTCCGCGATACATATATTGAGTCAAATGTGGCCAAAACTACCTCAGGCCCTTTCTTGTCCTCTATCTCGTGGTATATGTCAATTAGATATTTTATTTTCGGTTCGTATCTACGATCCGTATCGAGGTGCTGAATGACAATCTCTCCTCTCGCCCTATCTAAGGCTATTTGCCGACCTTCCCCTAAATTTGCAGGCTGTTGGATTAGTCTAATATCCTCCAATTCAGTCTGAAGTTCTTTAATTGTATCAACACTATTGTCGGAACTCCCTCCGTCGACGATTAACAACTCACTATTCTCAGTCATCGAAGAAGCAAGGCTCCTCAAACTTTCTTCTATGACATCGCCTTTATTATAATTGGTCGTGATGAATGAATATTCAATCATAATTGTTGGATTATAGACCTAATTGATTGCGGCATCTTTGCGTACATCCTATAAATATATTTGAACATAATATGTTTTTTCAATGGGTACCGGACCCCCCATTTCTCGGAGAAGTGCCGATAACTGTTTGAAATATTTATATATTCCCCTCCCTTTTGATATTCTGAATTAATTTTCTTTTTATCGTGTGTGAAGCAGTGGTCAGTCACTAAAACTTGCTTCCATTTTGTATTTAATATTTGCAATGTTTTATCGAGGTCGCCAAATCCGATTTTATAGGAGGAGTCAAATTGGAAATCCTCTATTGCAGTACTTCTAATCATCATTGCTCCCGTAGCAACCTCATCAACCACAATGTAATTTGAATCTATACTATTTAAATTCGGATTTCTTTTTTCCACATTTATAATGCCATTTGTAATTTTGATATTTCTGGTATTTGCAACATCTTCGTCAGAAGTTGATTCAAACGGGAACCCCACAAATCCAATTTCCTTATTCTCATTGAATATTTTGAGTGCATCCTCGAACCATTCTTTGTCCACATACATATCATCATCAAGAGTTAAAGTGAATGGCGTCTGAATACCCTCTAATAGGTGGTTCCGGGCTGCGACAGGCCCAATGTTTTGTGAATATCGGATGACTGTAATCTCATCGCGTTGTTCTAATTCTGCTAAATACTTATCGATCTCATTATTAAGCAATCCGTCATTGAATATTCGGATTTTGAAGACATTTGGTGTATTTCTATAGATGGCCGATATCGTATTTTTCAAGCGCTCTATGCGGTTATAGTGGGTTATACAAATTGTCACCAGGTCGTCGTTTAGTTCCTTAATGTCATTCATGACTTTACCCTCCTAGTAGTTTGTCTGACTGCTATAGTCCTCTGAAATATCCATGGATATACATTCCATTGTAGACACACTATCTATAGCCCTATAGTAATCTTTAGCGATTTCTGCCCAATCAAAATCTGCTGCAAATTCTTTCAAACCATGGTCATTTTCACGGTCGTTAGCCCGCTCAATAGCGTCCCTAATTTCCTCTTCCGTTGGGTCGCAATACTCCACTAAATCGCCGTATTTCTCTTTAGCCTGGCCCTCAGCTTGAACAACCGATAATCCTGCAGCGCCATACTCTAATACTTTCAATGTATGCGGGTCATCGACTAACGATAACCCGATATCGGCAGTTTGGAGATAGCCCGGGATTTCCATATGGGGAACACTCCCTATATAGTAGATATTTTCCTGTTCTTTTGTTGCTTCAATAACCACCTCTTGAAGACTTCCGTCGCCGATAATAATGAGGGACCATTCCGATAATTTCTTTATAGCATCCAACATTTCTGGTATATGATAAATGGGCTCTAGGCCCCCAACGTAGATTGCTACCTTCTCTCGTATTGATAGGTTATCTAAATGTTTATCCGCTCTATCGACAACTTCGGGATCAGGCTCGGCAAACCGTTTATAGTCTACCCCTAGGTCCGTCTTCACAACTTGGTCCGCATAACGACTTATACGTGCACACTCTTCCTCGTAGACATAGAAAACGATGTCTGCAAGCTTGAAGGAAACATTTTCTGCGAGTCGAATAGGTACAGCAAGTGGCCGTGGATGTGTCTCTTGAAACTGCCGAATCGGGTCTATATGATCCACGATGACTGGTTTTCCCGTTATCTGACCGAGAGCAGTGCCGGCTATCGCACCTGCCCGGGTTGTCCCGAGGATTACATCATATTTGTTACGTTCACACAGCGCTTCATGAATCGTCTTAATTGTTGTCCCAGTAACATCAATAGAGAGCCCCGCTTTTCGAAGATAGCAAGCAATCCGTTGCCGGCCGACACTGATATTCTCTGGTTTGTCAGGTGTGAACCATCTGATCCGCGGTTTCTCTTGAGACATATTGAACAAAGGTCCTCTAGTGACAAGAACGCTCCGTTGAGAACATATTAAGTCACGCCTCGTGTAGAAATAGGTATGGTCCCACGATATGCGTTCTCAGAAGTACTCAAGCATGGTACTGACCGGACGTGGTGGCGAAAACGGTTCATGTCACACATTGTGAGTCGCTACTTTACCGGTAAGGATAATCCAGACGCTGATTTGGTCACCGAACAGGACTGGGACAACCTCATCATCATAGATGCGTGCCGGTATGACTTGTTTGCGGAGGTGTTTGAAGTAGATCCGCTACCAGGTTCTCTTGAGAAGCGGACAAGCGCCCAGTCAGGAACCCCAGGTTTTCTCAAAGAGAATTTCGGGCACGGAGAGTTTCATGATGTAGTGTATGTTACTGGGAATCCTTACGTAAACACAGACCTGTCCGAGGAAACGTTCCACAAAGTGGAATCTGTTTGGAAAGATGGATGGGACGACGTTCTTCAGACGGTACGTCCTGAAACAATGGCGGAACGAACCCTCGAGATCAGCGAGGAGTACCCGGAAAAGCGTATTATCAGTCACTTTCTTCAGCCTCACACACCATTCATCGGAGATGTCCGCCTTGGCCATCGGGAGACGTTCGCCATCCGGGAAAAAGCGCTTGGAGACAAGGATGCGACAAATCGCCATCGCACGCCGTTTGAGTTACTTGATGCAGGAGAAGTCAGCTACGAGAGAGTTTGGGCAGCATATCGATCAAATTTGGAGTCTGCATGGCCATCTGTAAGGCAACTCCTCCAAGGGCTTCCTGGTTTGACGGCGGTGACCTCGGATCACGGAAATGCTATGGGTGAGCGTGCATGGCCGTTCCCCATACGTGTATACGGTCATCCCCTTGGCGTTCTAATCCCTGCACTCACAGAGGTCCCGTGGCTCACTCACATGAATGGTGATCGCAAGACAGTAACCGCAAGCCCACCTATAAGCAACGAACAAGAGATAGAGGAGGAGACAAATGAACGTCTCCGAATGTTAGGCTATGTAGAATAGTTGTATAAGCCATACACATACCCAAATCCCACGGCAACGGTAAACAAAGCGAGTGAGAATAGCTGTTTGAGCTTGATGACCGATGGGTCCCCAATAAGGCCCCTAAGCCGATGTGGGATGGCAGATATGAGTAAGTATCCTAGGAACTCCTCTTCTCCATCACCCGGCTCCGAGGATAAAACTTCCATTGCTCTCTTGGAGTAACCTTGCCAAAACGCACGATTGACGAGCCACGATAACTTTGTTCGGTAGGCAAACACCTTATGTTCGACAATGGCTTCAGGCGTGTACCAGACTTGTTCATCATACTCCACAGCCAGCCGTGCACAAAGCTCGGTCTCCCCTCCCTGTAAATTCTTATCTCCTTTCCTTCCACCGATATCTATGTCAAAACCACCGAGGTCAAGAAATACATCGCGGCAGAAACTAATATTGGAGCCGAACGTATTACGAACCCATCCTTCACCGTCGGCGAATCCCTGGTGGGTAACTCCAACTAACCAGTAGAATTCCGCTGGAAGGAAGTTTGGTTTACCAGCAACCCAACGAGGAGTCATCTTCCCACCGACCGCCGATGCGTTTTGCTCTTCATACCCCCGAACCAGTTCTTCGACCCAGTTTTCCGCAGGAACCGCGTCGTCATCAATGAACGCGACGACGTCACCATTCGCGAGCTTTGTGCCGACGTTCCGACTCTTGAGTAGGCCAACGTTCTCGTCATTACAGTATATAATCGCGTCTTCGCTTTCTCCGTAGTCTTCATCGGCCCGCTTGAATACCTCCTCAGATCCATCTACGACCACGACAAGTTCCACGTCGTTGTACGTCTGTGAGAGCACGCTCTCTGCCGCCTCCTGAAAGTCATCGTACGCGTCAAGACTGTATGTGCAGAGAACCACAGATACTTGCATTACACAAACATCACGCATGCGCGCTCAAAGACGTTTCTCTCCCACTCTTTCACAAACCTTATCCTCACCTTCCCCGACCGTCAATGCAATGAGCGAAGACTCCGACCAGTCGGGCGACGCCCTCCAGCGTGTCGGCGACTGGCTCAAAAATTATTACCAGTGGCCGGTTCTCGTGGCCGTTCTCGCGTTCATGTTCTGGGTTCGGACGCGTTCGTGGGATCGGTTCACTGTCAACGGAACCGTCTACCTCGGTGGGAACGACGCGTGGTATCATCTCCGCCAGGTCCAGTACACGATTTCTCACTGGCCAGCGACGATGCCGTTCGACCCGTGGACGCACTTCCCGTTCGGCACCTCTGTGGGTCAGTTCGGCACGCTGTTTGACCAGCTACTCGCGACGACAGCTCTCGTACTCGGCCTCGGGAGCCCGAGCGACCACACTGTCCGGATGGTCCTCCTGTTCGCGCCAGCTGTCATCGGCGCGCTCGTCTCGATTCCAGCTTACTTCGCCGGTAAACGTCTAGGCGGTCGTACCGCGGGCATCGTCGCAGCGGTCGTACTTGCATTACTCCCCGGGACGTTCCTCGGTCGATCGCTCGCCGGCTCAGCGGACCACAACGTCGCAGAACCACTGTTCATGACCGTCGCGGTCGTGGCGATGATGATCGCGCTCGCGTCCGCGCAACGAGAACTCCCGGTCTGGGAGCAGGTCGCCGACCGCGACTTCGCGAGTCTCCGTAAACCGCTCGGTTGGAGCGTACTCGCCGGAATCGCCACCGCGCTCTACCTCTACGTCTGGCCGCCGGGCGTCCTCCTCGTCGGCGTCTTCGGGATGTTCTTCGTCCTCCAGCTCGCCTCCGACTATTACAACGACACCAGCCCAGACCACGTCGCGTTCGTCGCCGCGACAAGCATGCTTACCGCGGGTTTCCTTACGTTGATGCCGCTCGGCGTGACGGGAGTCTCTGCGCCGCAACCCTCGCTCCTCCAACCGCTATTTTCATTGGCAGTAGCCGTCGGTGCAGTGTTCATGGCATGGCTCGCTCGAGAGTGGGACGCGCGAAACTTCGACAAGACCGCGTACCCAGTGATGGTCTGCATAGTCATCCTCCTTGGGATCGGCTTTGTCGCCGTCGCCATCCCAAGCCTCTGGGGAATGATCCAGTCAAACCTCCAGCGTTTCGTCGGGTTCAGCTCAGGCGCTGCAGCCCGTACCATCAGCGAGGCAGTCCCCTTCCTCTCCACGGGCTCTCGCTACGGCATCAGCGATTTCGCGGTCGTGTTCCTCGATTACGGGCTCGCGTTCTTCGTCGCCATCTTGGGCGCGCTCTGGCTCCTCTGGAAGCCGACGATCAAAAAGATGGAACTCCGGCGGCTCGGCTTCGTCGCCGGTTCGATAGTCCTCGTCGCGCTCATGTTCTACTTCCCGTATACGATGCGGGACATCGGCTCCTTCGTCGGCGTGAGCTCTCAGCTCATCGGCGTCGCGGTCGTCGGCTTGCTTCTCGCGGTCTCGGCCATCATGGACGAGCGGCCGGCGGAACACCTACTCATCGTGGTCTGGGGAGCGTTCATCACGTCCGCGGCGTTCACGCAGGTTCGGTTCAACTACTACCTCGCGGTCCCGGTCGCCATCCTGAGTGGATACGCGGCGGCCGAGGCCATCCGCATCGTCGGCACGGGCGAGTCGACCGGCAGTCGGTTCGAGGACGTCGAGTGGGCGCAGGTGTTCGCCGTCGTCCTCGTCATCATCGTGCTCGTGGTGCCGCTCATCGCGCCGTTCACGTTCCCGAGTTCGCGCTACCAGAGCGGCGTCTCGTCCAGCACGGCGGCGAGCGTCGGGAACAACAGCGGCCCGGGCGGCATCACTGGTTGGAACTCGATGCTCACGTGGATGAACGACAACACGCCCGCGGAGGGTAACTTCGGCGGCGCGAACAACGCCGACCAGCTCCCCTACTACGGGACGTACTCGAAGACGGACGACTACCAGTATCCTGACGGCGCGTACGGCGTGATGAGCTGGTGGGACTACGGCCACTGGATAACCCTGCAGGCAGAGCGGATTCCGGACGCGAACCCGTTCCAGCAGGGCGCGACGACGGCCGCGAACTACCTGCTCGCGCAGAACGAGAGCGCGGCGAACGGCATCCTCGACAACCTCGGGAGTCCGGGCGAGGACACGCGGTACGTCGCGGTGGACTGGCAGATGGCGTCGTTGAACGCGAAGTTCAGCGCGCCCACGGTGTTCGCGGACAACACCTCGACCTACGAGTACTACGGCCCGCTCTACAAGCGGACCCAGCAGGGCTACCAGCAGGTCACGAACGTCCGCACGCAGAAGTACTACCAGAGCATGATGGTGCGGCTCTACCGCTATCACGGCAGCCACGTCGACGCCGGCACGACGGTGCTCGACTGGGACCGCAACGTCCCGATTCCCGGCACGCAAGCGGGCTACTATCGGCTCTACGACAACTCGAGTCACAACCTCACGCGGACGTTCGACAGCGTGGAAGCCGCGAAGGCGTTCGTCGCGAACGACTCGATGAGTAACGGCCACCCGACGAGCCAGCTCGCGAACCCGCGGAACGCGAACTCGCCCGCGGGCGACGTCGAGGCGTTGAAGCACTACCGGCTCGTCGGCACGAGCTCAGGGTTCGCGCCCGGGAACCAGATACTTCGCGGGTCGCAGTTCCTGAACCTCCCGACGTACACGAAGCTGTTCGAGCGCGTGCCGGGTGCGACCGTGCACGGCACGGGTCCGGCGAACACGACGATTCGCGCGACCGTGTCGCTCGAAGCGCCGTCGGTGCCGAACAGCCTCCTCGGGAACCGCACCGCGTACACGCAGGTCGCGAAGACGGGGCCGGACGGCGAGTTCACGATGACGCTCCCGTACTCCAGCACGGGCTACGACAACTGGGGGCCGGAGAACGGCCACACGAACGTCAGCGTGCGCGCGACCGGACCCTACACGTTCACCACGGGCAACATGACCGAGGACGCGCACATCGTGAAGTACAACGCGACCGCCGACGTCTCCGAGGCCGCGGTCCTCGGCGAGTCCGACCAGACGGTGCAGGTCGACCTGACCCGTCACGTCGTCGAAGTCCCCGAGGGCGCACAGCAGAACGACTCGACGAACACCACCAACACGTCCGCGCTCGCGACGCCGACGTTCTCACCGTCCACCGCGCCCTCCGGCGACCTGACCGGTGACTTCGCGGGCGACACCACGAGCAGCGCGTCGGACGCGACCACCCCGTCGACGCTCGCCGTCGACCCGACGTACGCTCGCGTGGCCGCATAGATGGCTGCGCGCGACTGGCTGACCGTCTACCTGAAAGGGTTCGCGATGGGGTCCGCGGACGCGGTACCCGGCGTCTCGGGAGGGACTATCGCGCTCATCACGGGCATCTACGACCGGTTCATCGCCGCGCTCGCCGGCCTCGACCCGCGTGAGGCGTTCGCACTCCTCCCGCTGCTCGCACGCGTCCACCACGACGACGCCCGGTACGAACTCGCGGTCGGCCTGTCCGCGCTCGAAATCCCGTTCCTCGCGACGCTCGGCGTCGGCGTCGTCTCCGCCGCGATCACGGTCGCGAACGTCGTGGAGTACGCGCGCACCGCGTTCCCCGCGCCGACGTACGCGTTCTTCTTCGGCCTCATCGCCGCCTCCGTCGTCGTCCTCCTCGACGAAGTCGACCTCACCACGCCCCGCCGCATCGTCGCGGGACTCCTCGGATTCGTACTCGCGTTCGCCGTCAGCGGCGGCGCGACCGCAACCCTCCCCTCGGGTCTCCTCACGATCTTCGTCGCGGGTGCCATCGCCATCTGCGCGATGGTTCTCCCGGGAATATCGGGGAGCCTCATCCTCCTCACGCTCGGCCAGTACCACGTCCTCACGAACGCCGTCTCCACCGCCACCGACGCCATCCTCGGCGGCCACGCCGCCGACGCGACCGACCCCGTCGTCACCATCGTCGTGTTCGCCGTCGGCGCGGTCATCGGCGTCCTCTCGTTCGCGCGCGCGGTCTCCTACGCCCTCTCCGAGTACCGCGAAGCCACCCTGACGTTCCTCGTCGCGCTGATGGTCGGCGCGCTCCGCGCGCCCGGTCACATCGTCCTCGAAGAAGTCGACGCGTGGACGCTCGACGTCACGCTCGTCCTCGTCGTCGTCGCCGCGGTCGGCGCGCTCTGCGTACTCGTCCTCGAATACACGACCGACGAGATTACGTACTGAGCACGTCGGAGTCCGCGGGACCGCCCGCGTCGAACTCGGCGACGTACTCGTCAACGCGCTCTTCGTCGTCCACACCCACCAGCGGTTCGTCCGCCGTCCGACACTCCGCGTCGACGCCGAGGACGTCGCAGACGTGGTCCGCCGTCGCCTCCGCCATTCTTCGAGACGTCGTGAGTTTCCCGCCGACGACGCTCGTCAGACCCGAGACGCCGTCTCTCTCCGCGTGGTCGAGCACGAAGAACCCGCGACTGATACCGCGTCCCTCCGCGACTCCCGAAGGTTCGTAGAGCGGTCGAACCCCCTGATACACGTGGTCGATTTCGCGTTCTCGCAGGTCGGGGAGGAGGCGGCCGCACTCCGTGACCATCCGTTCTACTTCCGCCGCGTCCTCGGGCACGTCGTCGGGGTCGTCGACCGTGACGCTCGTCGTCCCCAACACTGCCGCGTCCTCGTGCGGGACGACGATGTCGCCGTCCGCGGGCGGCCGACACCGATTCAGCACCGTGTCGAGTTCGTCGTATTCGACCGTCACCATCACGCCCGCGGTCGGGTTCATCGAGAGGTCGATACCCGCCATTCCGGCGAGGTCGCCCGCCCACGCGCCGGCGGCGTTCACGACGTGACCCGCGCGAACGATTTGGCCGTCGACGTGCGCACCGACCACGCGGTCGTCCGCGGTCACGAGATCCGTCACCGGCGCGTCGGTCAGTATCGTCGCCCCGTGCTCGCGGGCGTCGGCGGCGGTTGCGGCGACCAGTCGGGAGGGGTAGACGACGCCGTCCGGCACTTCGATGGCGCGCTCCACGTCCTCGGGAAGACCGGACGCGATGGCCCGCGCCTCGTCGGGCGTCCTGACCGACGCCGGAATCCCGAGGTCGCGACACGCGTCGAGTTTCTCCTCGAAGAACCCCGGGTCGTCGTCCGCGAGCTGGACGAACAAACCACCCGTCTCGCGGACGCAGACGCCCGCGATGTCCGCGAGAATTCGGTTCTCCTCGATGCACTCTCGCGCGCCCTCGGGGTCGTGTTCCGCGTACCGCGCGCCCGAGTGCAGCAAGCCGTGCGACCGGCCGCTCGTCCCCGCGTTCAATCCGTCACGCTCCACGAGGGTGACGTCCACGCCCCGCATCGCGAGGTCGCGTGCCACGCCCACTCCCGTCGCGCCGCCGCCGACCACGAGCACCTCGGTTTCCATACCCCACCCTCTGTCTCCGGGAACTTAGGTGGTCTCGAAGCGAGGTCGCAGAGTTTTGGCGAGCGAAAGCCGGCTTCCCAGCGTCCATGGATGGAATTCGAAAGGAGGCTTTCGGAAACGGCTCCGATCCAGTCTCGCGGTACCGGAGTACCGTCCCTGCCCCCGTTCTGTGAGGGAACCTAACGCGGAATTCAGAGATGCCCTGCGGCGAAGTCCGACCAGATACCGCGCACGGTTTCGCGGTGATAGGACGAACCGGCGAAGAGGACGAGGAAGTAGACGACTGCGCCCAGTCCGACGACGCCGCCGACCCCGTACCACGTGCCGACGTTCACGAGTTCCGTCGCGGCCCAGACGACCGCGCCCATCACCGCACCCGCGCCGAGTTGCGCGAGGAAGGGTCGCGTCACGACAGTTCTGATGTCGGTGAGTCGGCGGACGAGAACCGTGTTAGCCGCGTAGGCGAACCCCTGCGTGACGACCGTCGCGGCGACGATGCCGAGCGGGCCGTAGACGTACCAGAGCGTGACGCCGAGCACGACGTTTATCGTCAGTTCGGCGAGCGACACCCAGAAGCCGAGGTCCGGGCGGTCGAGGCCGCCGAGGACGGCCCCACGGGGCGCGGTCTGCGTTTCGAGGAGGCGATACGCCGCGAGGCCGACGAGGAACGCGCCCGCGCCTGCGTACTGGCCGCTGAACGCGGTGACGACGATGCGCTCGCCGAGCACGAGACTCCCGACGAAGATGGGGACCGCGAGCACGCTCCCCGTCGAGAGGGCGTTCCGGTAATCGGGTACCCAGTCGCCGCTCTCGCGTCCAGCGAACGCGGACACCCGACCCATCAATCCCGACGTGATGACGCCGGAGACGAAGACCGCGGGCATCGAAATTTTGAGCGCGACCTGATAGTTTCCCGCCGCGCCCGCCGCCGCGAGCCATCCGAGGAGGACGACGTCCATCTGCGAGAGGCCCGTCCCGACGAACCCGCGCGGAATCGACCACTTCGAGAACTCGGCGACTGAATACAGTGAATCCCGCGAGGGCAGCGCTGCGCTGACGTTCAGCCACCGATACACGACCGGAACGACGAGCAGCGCGCCCGCCGCGGCACCGCCGACCATCCCCCAGATGCCGAATCCCAGCGCGACGAACGCGACCTGCGCGAGTTTCTCGAACACCGTCTCCACGACGAGCGCCCACTCGGAGAGCGCGAAGTTCGCGCGCCCGGAGAGCAGCGTCGTGAACGCCTGATAGGTCGCGAGCGGGACGAACAGCGCGGGCACCGCGAGCGGCAGCACCGGATTCGCGGTGATTGCGTCCACGACGAGGTAGCCGACGGGCGCGCCGACGACGGCGAGCGCGCCGACCGCGACGAGCAGCGAACCGAGCGCTTCCTCGATGGCGAAGTCCGGTTCGGTCAACCGCTTCTTGCACGCGGTCGCCCACCCGTTCACGGGATTCTGGAAGAAGTTCGCGACCCCGAGCGCGACGTAGAACAACCCGTAGTCGCTCGGTCCGAGCGCGCGAGCGAGGAAGATAGACCCGAAGAACCCCACGACCGCGGTCGCGACGCGGCCCGCGAACCCGAACCCGGCCTGCAGGCCGAACGCGGTGTCCCTGATGTCGCCGTCGTCGCTCATCCACCGAGAGTTACACGGCGAGACGGGTATATGTACCCGTCCACGGTCGGAGGCGCTCGTTCGGTGTCGTCGCTCTCGCCGCTCCGTGTCGACCAGCTTCTCGGACGACTAGCTATCCGTCTCCCGCACGTCGCTCGCGTCGTAGACGCCCGCTATTTCGGTCTCCTCCGCAGTGACCGCTACCTCGTCGCCTTCCTCGAACCCGTCGTCGCTCACGACGGTGACGGCGTCGATTGGGTCGCGGCGGACGAACGCGACCAGTTTCTCGAAGAACGATGGTTTGCCGCCGCGCCGACAGACGAGGACGTATCGCTCTTCTGCGAGGCGGGCGAGGGAGGGGGCGAGGTCGTTGTCGTCGAGTTCGTCGGGGGCGACGACGTGGACGACTTCGGCGTCGAACGTGACCATGCGAGACGGACGTGCGGGTGCGCAAAGAGCCTACCCGTCCTTTAACTTCGCGCGTCTCTCTGTACTCGATAGATGTACGTCGGGGCTATCGATCAGGGAACGACTGGCACGCGATTCATCGTCTTCGACCGCGAGGCGTCCGTGGTCGCGGACGCCTACGAGACGCACGAACAGCACTATCCGGAACCGGGCTGGGTGGAACACGACCCGGACGAACTCTGGGAGAACACGAAGCGCGTGATTCGGCGCGCGTTGGCCGACGCGGGTATCGAAGCCGCCGACCTCGCCGCAATCGGCGTGACGAACCAGCGCGAAACCACGGTACTCTGGGACGCCGAGACCGGCGACCCCGTCCACGACGCCATCGTCTGGCAGGACCGCCGCACCACCGACCGCATCGAGGGACTGGACGACGAACTCGCGGACTACATCCACGAGACCACGGGCTTGGAGCCGGACGCGTACTTCTCCGCGACGAAAGCCGAGTGGCTGCTGGAGAACGCGGACCCCATCGAGGCCACGCGCTCGCCAACCCGGACCGTCCGGGAACGCGCCGAAGCAGGCGACGTGGTCTTTGGCACGATAGATTCGTGGCTCGTCTACAACCTCACCGGTGAACACGTGACGGACGTCACGAACGCGAGTCGAACCATGTTGTTCGACATCCACGAGTGTGCCTGGGACGACCGCCTGCTCTCCGAGTTCGACGTGCCGCGCGCCTGTCTCCCCGAGGTCCGGCCGTCGAGCGACGACCACTACTACGGCCACACCGACCCCGACGGCTTCCTCGGCGCGGACGTTCCGGTTGCGGGCGCGCTCGGCGACCAGCAGGCCGCGCTCTTCGGACAGGCGTGCTTTCGTCCCGGCGAAGCCAAGAACACCTACGGCACCGGTTCCTTCCTCCTCCTCAACACCGGCGACGAAGCTGTCACCTCCGACCACGGCCTCCTCACCACAATCGGCTTCCAGCGCCGCGGCGAACCCGTGCAGTACGCGCTCGAAGCGTCGATTTTCGTCACCGGCGCGGTCGTGGAGTGGCTCGAAGACGTCTCGCTCGTGGACAACCCGGGCGAGACCGAAACGCTCGCGCGCTCCGTCGACTCCACCGACGGCGTCTTCTTCGTCCCGGCGTTCACGGGCCTCGGCGCACCGCACTGGAACCAGCGCGCTCGCGGCACCATCCTCGGCCTGACCCGGGGGACGCGCCGCGAACACGTCGTCCGCGCCGCCCTCGAAGCAATCGCCTACCAGACCCGGGACGCCGTCGAAGCGATGGTCGCCGACAGCGAAATCCCCCTCGAGAGCCTCCGCGTCGACGGCGGCGCCGTGAAGAACGACTTCCTCTGCCAACTCCTCGCGAACGTCGTCGACGCGCGCATCGACCGCCCGCACGTCGACGAAACCACCGCGCTCGGCGCTGCCTACGCCGCCGGATTAGCCGCCGGCTACTGGACCGACCTCGACGCCCTCCGCGAGAACCGGACGACCGACCACGCGTTCACGCCGGACGACGGCGACTGGGACGCGAGGTACGAGCGTTGGAGCGAGGCAGTCGAACGGTCGCTCGACTGGGCGCGCGACTAGCCCGTGACGAAGGTTTAACCGACATCGCGGCGTACCGCGTGGTATGAGCACGTACGAGACCATCACGCTCCGTCGAACGGACCTCGGGTGGGTCGCGACGGACGTCGAGCGCGAACTGTCGTCCGCGCCGATGGACTCGCGGGAGGCGGCCCTCGACGACCTCGACGAGAACATCGCACTGGCGGACGGCGACCTCACGCTGAGCGAGGCCGCCGAAGCCGCTATCGAGGAGTCAGATGGCGAGTTGGAGGACGGCGAGACGGTGAGCCACGACCAGTTGAAACGAGAGCTCGATTCGTAGATGACCGACGTCGAGTACTCGACGGACGCCGCCCAGTGGCTACGCGACGCTGACCCGGACGCCCGCGAGCAAGTGCTCTCGCGCGTCGAGCGCGCGAGCGACTTCCCGGACCACTTCCTCACCCGTCTCACCAACTCGCGGTACTACAAACTCCGCGCGGGCGACTACCGGGCGATAATCGACTGGCGGCGAGAGGAGACTCCGAACATCATCTTCGTGCGAACGATCGGCCATCGGCGGAACGTCTACGACTAGTCGAAGTCCGGGAGGTCGTCGGGGGCTTCGTAGTCGGCGTCCCAGTCGACGTAGTCGGCTTTCAACCTATCCGAGACCGTCCGTCCGAGTTCGGTGAGCGAGGCGTTTATCGCTGATATCGTGCTCCAAGAGTCGAGGTCGGGGTGGAGGTCGCGTTCCTTCCAGTCCTCGGGGAGGCCGGGCGCGTGGTAGCCAACGCGGTCGGCGAAGTCGTCCCAGAAGAAGTCGAACCGGGAGAGTAAGTCGAGGTCGAGCACTATCTGGTACTCTTCTTCGGTGAGCTCGGTGTGTTCGGCCCACTCGACGAACGCGTCCTCCCACGCGCCCTCGCGGAGGAACGCGTTCAGGTCCTCGCGGTGGTAGTCGCTCCCGCCGACGTCCAAGTCGTCGTACTCGTCGACGCTCGCTTCGGGTTCGAGTTCGGGCGGGTCCGGGACTTCGCTCGTGGATACATCGAGACTCATCAGTTCTCTTCCCCATTGAGTGCGGCCTCACGTAACTCCTCTCCCTCGTCCGTGTCCACGGCGAGGTCGGGGACGGTCATCGGGTGGCCGTCGTCGTCCACCGCGACGTACACGAAGTACGACTCGGTGGTGAGTTCGCGCTCTCGAGTGCGGAGGTTCTCCCGGAACGTCCGCAGGCGAACGCGCATGCTCGTGTGGCCCGCCGCGTACACGTATGACTCGATGAGCGCCGTGTCCCCCACGGGAATCGGGCGCTCGAAGTCCACGCGGTTCATGCGCGCCGTCACGATCTCCTCGCCGGCGAAGCGCATCGCGCTCATCGCGCCGACCTCGTCCATCCACTTCATCACGTTCCCGCCGTGCGCGGTCCCGTGCGTGTTCGCGTGGTTCGGCTGCACGATTTCGCGGTTCGCCACGAACGTGTCCATCACCGTCGGCATACTTCGACTATCGCTCGGCCGACCGAAGAACGTACCGCCACAGGAGTTACACGCCACCGCAGCGTACTAGGCGTAATGACAGAGCCGCAGCGAACGGCGGACGAGCGCGCGGCGACGCTCCCTCTCGTGACGGAGACGGCGACCGTCTCGGCGGTCGAGGCGTTGGACGGGGACCGCACGGACGACATCCGCGAAGCGGTCGACCGCCGATTCGACGAGTGGGACGTCGCGCTGCCCGACGACCTCCTCGACTTCGAGGCCGTCTTTTCGGCGCTCCCGGACGACCTCCCAGCGGGCGTGCGCGACGACCTCCACACGCTCGAAGAACGCCACGAGCGCCCGTATCCGTCGCTCGTCCGCCTCGAACTCGCCCCCGAAGAAGACCTCGAATTCGCGCCCGGTCAGTTCGCGACCATCCGGTTCGAACACGTCCCCCGGCCGTACTCGCTCGCGAGTTCGCCGAACGACGACGAACTCGAACTCTGCATCCGCCGAGTGCCGGGCGGCCACCTCACCGACCGCCTGTTCAGCGACCTCCGGGAGGGCGACCTCCTCCCGGAACTCCGCGGCCCGAGCGGCGACTTCACGCTCCGCGACCCCAGCAAGCGAGACATGGTGTTCCTCGCGACCGGAACCGGCGTCGCGCCCCTCCGGAGCATGATTCGGTACACCTTCCAGGAAGGCCAGGACGAACACGACGGCGAGAAACGCGACGTCTGGCTGTTCCACGGCTGTTCGTGGCTGGACGACCTCGCGTACTTCGACGAGTTCCAATCGCTCGACTCCGAGTACGACCACTTCCACTACGTCCCCACGCTCAGTCGGGAGTCCGTCATCGCGAACTGGGAGGGCGAAACCGATTACGTCCAGCGCGCGTTCGCCAAACACCTCGACGAGGACGTGTCGGGCGACGGCCTCGGCGACCTCGCGGACGCGCTCGACGAGGACCCAGTACGTGACCCGGGCGTCCGCATCGACCCCGAGAACACCGACGTGTACGCCTGCGGCGTGAGCGCGATGGTGTCCACGCTCGAAGACGTCGCGAGCGCGGCAGGGGTGCCTGACTCCGGGATTCGGGGGGAAGGGTTCGGGTAGACCGACACGCGTAAGGTCCGCGGACCGACTACTCCACCTAATGAGCGACGAGTCCGAGGGGTCGGTCCACCTCGTCGGCACGGCGCACGTCTCACAGGACTCCGTCGAGACCGTCGAGCGCGAGATCGAGGAACGCGACCCGGACGTTGTCGCGGTCGAGTTGGACGAAGGCCGCTACCGCCAACTCAAGGGCGAAGCCCCCGACGACATCGACCCGAAGGACCTCCTGCGGGGAAGTCTGGCGTTCCAGTTCCTCGCGTACTGGCTGCTATCCTACGTCCAGCAGCGCCTCGGCGAGAAGTTCGACGTCAGTCCCGGTGCGGACATGCTCGCCGCCGTCGAGACCGCACAGGCCCACGAGATCGACGTGGCGCTCGTGGACCGCAACATCCAGGTGACGATTCAGCGGTTCTGGACGCGGATGGGTACGGTAGAGAAACTGAAGATGGTCGCGGGCCTCGCCTTCGGTATCGCGGACCCGTGGCTGCTCGGCCTCTCCGTCGGCTTCGTCGCCGGCGGATTCGGCGGGTTCCTCGTCGAACTGTTCGCCGGGCCGTTCGTCCTCCCGGGCGGCGGACTGCTCGGTATCGCCGCGATACTCGCGGAATCGGTCGCCATCGGCGCGGCCGCGAGCGTCGTCTTCGGCGCGGTGCTCGCGCTCCTGTTCGCGCGCACCGACCCCGACGAGGAGTACGACGAACTCACCATGGAGGACCTCACTGACGGCGACGTCGTGTCCGCGATGATGGAGGAGTTCCGCCGGTTCAGCCCCGCGGGCGCGGAAGCCCTCATCGACGAACGCGACGCCTACCTCGCGCACAACCTCGTCCGCCTCCGCGAGCAGGGCCGGGACGTCGTCGCCGTCATCGGCGCGGGCCACGAAGCGGGCGTTCAAGCCTATCTGGACGACCCCAGTACGCTCCCGCCGATGGAGTCCCTCACCGGCCGCGCGGAAAAACGGTTCTCGCTCGCGAAAGCGTTCGGCTTCCTCCTCACCGTCGGTTTCCTCGTCTTCTTCCTCCTCCTCTTGATGTCCGGCATCGAGAACCGCGACCTGCTCCGGGTGTTCCTCGCGTGGGTCGTGTTCAACGGCGTGTTCTCCGCCGGACTGGCGCTCGTCGGCGGCGCGCGAATCCGTAGCGCGGCGGTCGGCGGCGCGGTCGCGTGGCTCACCAGCCTCAACCCCCTGCTCGCGCCCGGCTGGTTCGCGGGCTACGTCGAACTCCGCTACACGCCCGTCTCCATCAGCGACATCAGCACGCTCAACGAGATAATGAGCGACGAGGAGTCCCCCGTCCGCGACCTGCTCGCCCGCATGCGACAGGTCCCGTTGTTCAAACTCATCGCCGTCGTCGCGCTCACCAACGTCGGGAGCTTCGTCGCGAGCGTCCTCTTCCCGTTCGTCGTCCTCCCCTACCTCGGCGGCCCCTTCGACTCGGTGGGAGAACTCACCGCCGCCATGAAGGACGGCATCGCGAATAGCATCGACCTCGTCACCCACCTCCTATGAACTACTCCCAGCGAGAGTTGAAGGACCTCGGCATCGCGTGGCTCGCGCTCGGCCTCGCCTTTGCCCTCCTCCTCTCCCCAATCCGCGCGACCCGCCTCGACGTCGTCGTCAGCAACGAGTTCCTCGGCCTGTTCGCGCTCAGCCTCGTCACCGCGGGCGTCGCGTTCCTGGGTCACGAACTCGCGCACAAAGCTGTCGCCGTCCACTACGGCCAGCACGCCGAGTTCCGCGCCGACTACGGCATGCTCCTCCTCGCCGTCGCGGGCGGGATGGCTGGCTTCCTGTTCGCCGCCCCCGGAGCGGTCCACCACGCCGGCCGCATCACCAAACGCGAGGGCGGCCTCATCGCGCTCGCCGGCCCCGTCGCCAACCTCGCGATGGCCGCCGTCTTCTACGCGCTCTCCGTCGTCGTCCCGATTGCGTACTACGGCGTCCTCCTCAACCTCCTCCTCGCGGGCTTCAACATGCTCCCGTTCGGCCCGCTGGACGGCAACACCGTCCGCGACTGGAGTCTGGAAGTCTACGTCGCCGTCGCCGCACCGTCGATTCTCCTCGCGCTCTGGGCGCTCGGCTTCATCTGATACGATACCTACTTCTGCATACATCGGTGGGTTTTTCGCTCCGTCTTACCCATCGTCGTGTATGACCGAGGACGTCGAGGACGGAGCGGAGGAACTCACGTACGCGGACGCGGGCGTGGACATCGACGCGAGCGAGGCCGCGACCGCCGCGCTGGTCTCCGCGACCGGCGGCGGCGACACGACCGAATACGCCGGTATGCTCGACATCGGCGACCGCTACCTCGCGCTCGCCACCGACGGCGTCGGCACCAAACTCCTCGTCGCCGAAGCGCTCGGGGATTACTCGACCGTGGGTATCGACTGCATCGCGATGAACGTCAACGACCTCGTCGCCGCGGGCGTCACCCCCGTCGCGTTCGTCGACTACCTCGCCGTCGACGAACCGAGCGAGGAGTTCTCCGAACAAGTCGGCGAAGGTCTCGCCGCAGGCTCGGACGAAGCGGACATCGCGCTCGTCGGCGGCGAGACCGCGGTGATGCCCGAAGTCGTCTCCGGTCTCGACCTCGCGGGCACCGCCGCCGGCCTCGCCGCGAAAGACCAGGTGTTCGACGGCGACGCCGAAGTCGGGGACGTCCTCGTCGGCTTCCCCTCCTCGGGGATTCACTCGAACGGCCTCACGCTCGCCCGCGAAGCCGCCACCCGGAACCACGACTACACCGACCCATATCCCTACGACGACTACGACACCGTCGGCGAGGCGTTGCTCGAACCCACGCGCATCTACACCTACCTCCTCGACTCGCTCCACGACCTCGACGTCCACGCCGCCGCACACGTCACCGGTGGCGGATGGACCAACCTCTCCCGGATGGGCGACTATCGGTACTCGATTCTCGACCCCTTCGACGCCCAGTCAGTCTTCGAGTTCGTCCAGTCCGAAGGAAACGTCTCCGACGAGGAGATGCACCGCACGTTCAACATGGGCACCGGATTCGTCGTCGCACTCGGTAGGGAAGACGCCGAGACGCTCGCGGATGGAACGGACGGCCGCGTCATCGGCACCGTCGAAGACGGGTCGGGCGTCGCCGTTCGCGGTCTCGTTCTCGACTAACCCGCGAGCGCGTCACGCACTCGGTCGCGGTACAGCCAGACGACACCGCCAGCGAGCGTCAACACGCCCGCGATGACGAGCGCGTCGGCGTACTCGCCGTGAGCGGTGTTCGACCCGGCGAGCGCCGCGAGGAAGAATCCCGGGGTCCGGCCGACGACGGCGACGGCGGTCATCTTCCGCACGTCGAGGTCGGTGAGACCGCCCGCGAAACACACGAGGTCGTCCGGCAGACCGGGGACGAGGAACACGACGAACAGCGCGAGAAGGCCGTTTTCGCGCGCCACCGCGTCGAACCACTCCATCGCCGCAGGGTTGACCACGCGCTCTACGTACGGTCGGCCGAACGTCCGCGCGAGGCGGAACGCGACGTAACTCCCGAGCGCCGCGCCCGCGACGCTGTACGCCGTCCCCCAGTACGGTCCGAACAGGTAGCCCGCCGCGAACGACAACACCTGCCCCGGGACGGGTGCGGCGACTACTTGTGCGGCCTGCAGTAAGACGAACGCCGCGGGCGCGAACGGCCCGAACCCGTCCAACACGTGCGTCACGTCGCGGGGGCCGACGTCGAACCGGGCGGCCGCCCACCCAGCGAGTGCTACGAGACTGAGAACGACCAGTACCAGAACGAGCGCGCCGCGGCGGGTGCGGTGCGAGCGAAAGAGACGAACGGGTCGCACGCTACGAGATGCGGGCCGCGACGTCCGCTTGCGTGATGATGCCGACGGATTCGCCGTCGTCGGTGACGATGACGGCCTTGTAGTGGTCGAGGAGGCTCGACACCTCTTCGAGGGTCGCGTCCGGCGAGACTGTCGGGAAACTCTCGCTCATCACCTCGCGCACGGGGTCGTCGCCCACGTTCGCGCCCGCGTGCACGACGTCGCTCTCGCTGATGCTCCCCACCGGCACGCCGTTCGTGATGACGGGGAGCTGGCTGTATCCCGCCTCCTGCATCTTCTCTACCGCCTGCTTGATGCGGTCGTCGGGACTGACGCTCACCACCTCGTCGTGCATCAGGTTCCGCGCCCGAACCACGTCCCCCTCCGCCTCGTCTAACGCCTCCACGATACGCCGCAACGTGGACAACCGTGGGTCCACGTCCCCGCCTTCGATACGCGCGATGAGCGGCTGCGAAACCCCGGCGCGGTCCGCGAGTTCGCTCTGCGTGAGCTCCAGAGCCGTCCGTCGCTCCCGGAGGTCCTGCGGCGTCGGGAGATGCATACCCGTAATTACCAAGGGTAATGGATAAAGGTTTGCCCTTCCAGAAAACCACCGCCGAAAGAACGCCCACAGAGACGTCTCGCCACGGGCGTTCGTCTCCCCGCTCGCGTCTCGTTTCACTCGCGCTCGCTCGTCCGGCGAACGCTGCGCGTTCGCCTACTGCTCTTCTTCTGGTTCTTCGACGACCTCGATGACTTCGAGGGGGACGTCCCGGAGCGCGCCGCCGACCTCGCTCTTCGCGATGCGGGCGGCGTGTTCGTCCGAGTCCGCGTTGAACACGGTGAGTTCGAGAACCAATCCGACGAGCGCGGTGCTCGCCGCGAGGAAGGACGCGTCGAGCGGCTCCCCGCACGCGGGACAGTTCGTCAAGCCCGCTTCGACCTCCACGTAGTCGAGGTCCTTCTGGTTCAATCGCTTCCCGGCTTCGCTTACGGCGACACCGATAGCGTCGTCCGAGTTGTCGACGTCACGCACGAGCCACGCGGCCTCCATCGCCACGACGTAGTTGCTCATACTCGCACAGAGTCGGTCCGGATAGTCGTGTTTTGTGGTTCGCGCGGCACGCCAGCGCGCCGCGGATGTTACGAACGGTATCCGCATAACTTAGGGCTCACCACGGCCGAAGCGCCCGCGCACCGACGCCGACCTGTCGGGGAACACCACCCTGAGTGGACTCAGACTCCACTCCAGTTTAATCGCAAGAAAGCGGCGACTTCACGGCCGCCCCTGGGGAGAAAGCGTTTTATACCCGTCTGTGCTGAGGGACGTTCATCGAAATGAACGCGCTCACGCGCCTCACGACCGCCGCGCTGTACCAAACGACCCTCGCCCTCGGCATCGCGCTCATGCCCGTCGCGCTCCTCGCGCGACAGGTCGGCGTCACCCTGCCAGTCCACCGCCTCATCGACCGCACCGAACGCGCGTACGAACGCACACACTGAACCACCGCAAGGAGTGCTTTTATGAGTGCGCCGCGTCTACCGTCTATCAATGTATAACCCGCGTCACGGCTCCGAGTTCGCGCAGAACAACGCGCGCTTCGAGGACGCCACGCAGAACCCCTACGACCCCGAAGTCGGCTCCCTGCCCGAGAACGGGATGACGGCGAAGGACGTCCAGAACATCGAGTCCGAGACGACCATCGTCGGCATCGCCGCCGGCGACGGCGTCATCATGGCCTCCGACCAGCGCGCCAGCCTCGGCGGCCGCGTCATCTACAACAAGGACGTCCAGAAAGTCGAAGAGATCCAGCCGAACGCCGCGCTCGCCATCTCCGGCAGCGTCGGCGGCGCACAGTCCTTCATCCGCTCGCTCCGCGCCGAAGCCAACCTCTACGAGGCCCGCCGCGGCGAGTACATGAACATCAACGCACTCTCCACCATCGCCGCGAACATGCTCCGCGGCGGCCCGTTCTTCGTCGTCGTCCCCATCCTCGGCGGCGTCGACGAAGACGGCGGCCACGTCTACAGCCTCGACCCCGGCGGAAGCAGCATGCAGGACGACTACACCGCACAGGGCAGCGGCATGCCGTACGCGCTCGGTAGCCTCGAAAACAACTACCGCGACGACCTCACCCTGGACGAAGCCGAAACCGTCGCCGCCAAAGCCGTCCAAGCCGCGAGCGAACGCGACGCCGCCTCCGGCAACGGCGTCCACATCACCCGCATCACCCGCAACAACGTCGAAATCGCCGGCTACGAAGACTTCGACGAGCTGCTCTAAACGCACTTTTTTCTTCGTCGGGTGCGCTTCGCGCACCACTCCTCGAAAAACCTGCACTAAAAAGGCCGAGAACGCTCCGCGTTCTCGGTACTGCCCGCATAGCCACACAGCCTCCGCGCCGCCTCCGCAACAGCACTGCCTTCGCACGGCCTCCGTAACCGCACCTCCGCCGGGACCGTACTGATTCGCACCGCGGCGGAACCGTTTTCCGAGCCGTCGGTGAATCGACGGCAATGGTCTCCCTTCCGGACGGCGTCCACCACATCGACTGCACGACGTTCGACCGGCCGAACGTCTACCTCGTGGAGGACGAGTCGGACGTGACGCTCATCGATGCTGGGTGGCCGCGCGACGAAGGAACCGTCCGGGATGGGGTGCGCGACGCCGGTTTCTCGCTCTCCGATATCGACCGGGTTCTCCTCACGCACTCGGACGCTGACCACGTCGGCACGCTCCACCGACTCACGCCCGACCTCGACGCACCCGTCTACGTCCACGAACTGGAAGCCGATTACCTTCGGGGCGACCGCCTCCCGCCGTGGAATGCCAGATTCGGGTTCGGCGTCTTCCACCGCCTCTACTACCGCCGACTCACGCCTATCGACCTCCCCATCCGCACCGTCGCGGACGGCGACACGGTCGGCGGGTTCCACGTCCACCACACGCCCGGACACACGCCCGGTCACGTCTCCTACGTCCACGGCGAGACTTCCAGTATCTTCCTCGGGGACCTCGCGTACGGCCTCGGCGACAGTTTGCGGCCGACCGGCCGCCTCACGAGCTACGACGCCGGACTCGTGAAAGAGAGCATCCGAGCGCTCGCACCCGAGATGGCCGGTATCGAGTACGCGTGTTCCGGCCACGGCCCACCGCTCGACGACGCGCCGGAACGACTGCGCGCGGCGGTCGCGTAACCCCGGTCAGCGACGAGAGAGCGCCACCGACCCCGTCACTGCGAGGCGACCCGCAGCGTACGCGAGAACGTACGCGCCGGCCGACACCGGTGCGAGGAGGACGAACGCCAGGTAGGCCGCGACGGTGAGCGCCGCGTTCGCCGCGTTCGCCACCGTCGAGCGCCCCGCGGACTCGAACGCGGTCGTGTACTGGGCGAGGTACGGAACGGGGACGCCGAACGCGACGCCGAGCAGGACCCCGGCGTACGCCGACGCCGGCAGAGAGTCGAGACCCACGTCGGCGACCGAAGCGACCGCTTCGAGGTTCCCGAGAAGGGACGCGACCAGCGCGAAGAACAGCAAGGCGGCGGCGAGTTGTGCGACGTCGAGTCCGAGGGCGTGAGACGGGTCGGTCGTGTCGAGACCACCGGAACTGGCGACGGGAGCGCTCAGCGCGTACCCGGCCGCGCCGACGACGGCCCCCGTCGCACCGAGAGCGCTCGTGGCGGTGTCACCGGTGGCCAGTCCGAGCGCGAACAGGAGGACGCAGACCGTGGCGAGAACCGCCGCCGCCGGTCGGAGGAGTCGAACCGCGGTCATCGCGAGTTACCTCGTCGTGGTTCTGTCGTCGAGGCCGCCGCCCCGCCCCAGCCAGTCCGCGAAACTCCCCTCCAGGAGGGTTTCGTGCTGGTTCTCCATGTACTCACACTGCATCGCGTACACGGCGTTCTCGAACGTCGCGCCCTCGTCCAGTTGCTCGCGGACGCGGTCGCGCTTCCACGCGGCGGGCGTGACCGCGTGGCGGGCGCGCTGGCGGAGCGGCCAGAGGTACTTCGCGGCCTCCTCCTCGGTGAGCCCGACGTCCGCCAATCCGAGGGTCGCGTAGTCGAAGAGGTCCTCGTAGATGGCCTTCAGGTCCGTCGTCTCCTCGCCGTCCTCGGTGACGTACGCGAACTCGGCGTCCAGTCCGTCCTCGACGGCGGCGTAGAAGTTGTCGCGCGCGTCCGCCCAGTCGAGGTCGTAGAGCGGGTGCTCGCGGCGCACCATCGACTGCAGGAGTCCCGCGAACATCGCCTGAAACGCCACGGTGTCCCGAACCGTCGGCTGACAGGGGAGCGGGCGGAACTCGATGCGGGCGTTCGCACTCTCGCGACTGCTCCCGCCGAGCACCGGGCGCACCCACCGCCAGTACGTCCCGTGTTTCATCCGGAAGTGCGCGAACTCGTCGTCGAACCGTCCGCCTTCCTCGACCGGCATCGGGACGATGGTGTTGTCCTCCGCGATTCGGTCCACGGCCTCCTTCATATTCCCGATGTCTTCGGGGAACCGCACTTTCTCCTGTTCGCCGGGGACGTTCAGCACGGACTCGAACACGCCGACGCGGTGTTCGTCGTGCCCGTCCGCGAGAATTTCCTCCGGCGTCGCGTCGTCGTCGTAGAGGTCGGGCGGGTAGAACGGCGAGTTCACGCCGAGCGCGAGCACCGGGCCCGCGAAGCGGAGCGCGTACCGGAAGTAGGTCGGGAGGTCCACGGCCTGCGGGACCTGATAGTGCGGCTGGATGGACGTGATGAGCGACTCGGGCATCACGGTGTCCGCTGACAGCGAGACGTGCGGCGCGTCCAACCGCATCCCCGCCGGCTGGTCGGTGTTCGCCATCGCGTGGTAGCGCGTCGACGCGCTCATGTTCGTCGCGAGCTGCACGCCGCCGTCCTCCACGCTCCCGGTGAGGTAGGATTCCGCCGTTTCGCCCTCCGGCGGTATCGTCCACATCCCGTCGCTCACGAGATGCAATCCTTCGGCGTCCATCGGCTCGTACGCGGCTTTCACGCGCGCCTGCACCTCGCGTTCCTGCGCTTCGAGACCGTACTCGTTCAACGGCTGCGGACTGGTCGACATCTCCGCGTTGTGCAGGCCGAGTTCCTTCTCGAACCCCACGAACTCGAGGAGGCGACGCGGGAGGCGGGCGAGCGCGCCCTCGTCGTTCACCGCGTAGAACTCGTACTCGAGGCCGACGATGGCCTGCGGGTTGTCGAACGTCCCGGCTTCGAGTTCTTCTTTGATGGTGTCCGCGTCCGCCCACACGCGCTCTTGGAAGGCCTCCGCATCGACGTCGAGTACGTCATCGACCGCCGCTGCGAGGTCCGAGCGAGTCATACCCGGTTGGTTCGCGCGGAGAGGTATAAAAAGCGGTGGGCCTTCGCGCGTTTTAAACGTCGACCCGAGTAGTGACTGTATGGAGTTCGCGGAGTTCGCGTCGCACGCCGCCGCCGTGGAGGACGAACCGGCGGACCTCGAAGTCGTCTCGCTGGTCGCCGACCTCCTCGCGGACGCGGGCTACGACCTCGAAGTCGTCTCCCGGTTCGTACAGGGACGGGTGTTCCCGGCGTGGAGCGAGACGAAACTCGACATCGGCCCGAACTACTGCTACGAGGCGATCGCGCGCGCCGCCGGCCCGAACGTCGGCACGGAAGACGTTGAGCAGTCGCTCGCAGAGTCGGGCGACATCGGCGAAGTCGCCGCGTCCTACGACTTCGGCGGCCAGCGCGGACTCGGCGCGTTCACCGACGCCGGGAGCGCGAACGACCTCACCGTCAGCGAGGTGTACGACGCCCTCGAATCGCTCGCCGCGGCCGAGGGCGCGGGCAGTCAAGACGAGAAGATCACGACGCTCTTCGGGTTGTTCAATCGGTGTTCGAGCGAGGAAGCGCGCTACCTCGCGCGCCTCGTCCTCTCCGAGATGCGCATCGGCGTCGGCGAAGGGACCGTCCGGGACGCTATCGCGGAGGCGTTCGACGCACCCGTCGAATCCGTCGAGCGCGCGCTCCAGGTGTCGAACGACTACGGACTGGTCGCGGAGACGGCGCGCGACGAGGGACAGGACGGATTGGACGCCATCAGTCTCGAAGTCGGACGCCCAGTGCAGGCGATGCTCGCGCAGGCGGGCACCATCACCGACGCCGTGGAGGCGTGGGACGAGGTGGGCGTGGAGACGAAGTACGACGGCGCGCGCGTCCAACTCCACCACGACGGCGAGGAGACGAAACTCTACTCGCGCAACATGGAGGACGTGACGGGCGCGCTCCCGGAGGTGGTGGAGTTCGCGGCGGAAGAACTCGACGCGCCCGTCATCGTGGACGGCGAGGTCATCGCCATCGACGACGACGGCGACCCGCTCCCGTTTCAGGAGATTCTGCGGCGATTCCGTCGGAAACACGACGTCGAGCGCGTCCGCGAGGAAGTGACGGTTTCGCTCCGCGCGTTCGACTGCCTCCACCACGACGGCGAGGACTTACTGGACCACGAATTACGAGACCGCCACGACCGCCTCTCCGACGTGCTCTCGGCGGGCGTTTCGACGCTGACGGTGACGGACGACCCCGACGAAATCGGTCGTATCGAGACAAATGCGCTCGAATCGGGCCACGAGGGCATCATGCTGAAGAACCCCGCGTCGACGTACTCGCCGGGGAAACGCGGGAAGAACTGGCTGAAGCGCAAACCCGACGTGGAGACGCTCGACCTCGTGGTCACGGGCGCGGAGTGGGGAGAGGGCCGGCGCGCGTCATTCCTCGGGACGTTCCTCCTCTCGGCGCGCGACGAAGAGCGCGACGAGTACGTGACCCTCGGGAAGGTGGCGACGGGCATCACCGACGAGGAGCTCGCGGACCTCACCGAACTCCTAGAACCGCACATCCGCACGCAGGACGGTCAGGACGTGGACCTCGAACCCGCCGTCGTCTTCGAAGTGGGCTACGAGGAGATTCAGGAGTCCCCCACGTACTCCGCGGGGTACGCGCTCCGATTCCCCCGATTCATCTCGGTTCGCGACGACAAAACGCCCGGCGACGCCGACACCCTCGAACGCGTCGAACGGCTCGCGGACGCCCAGTAGGGAGACTTAGGCGACTGCGTTCCGACTGTCCTGTATGGGATTCGTCCAGTCCGTGTTCGAACAGTACCACGGCGAGGTCGTTCGCACGAGTTCGTTTCTCGGCGTGTTCCTCGTCGTCTCGCTGGTCGGGCACTTCCTCGTGCGCCCCGCCGTGAGTCGGGCGATTCGGGCGCGGAACAAGAACAACCCGACGCTCGTCCACGCTATCGAACAGTACGTCACCGTCCTCGCCGTCGTCATCGGAACCATCCTCGGAACCGTGGCGGCTGGGTTCGGCGGCGTGCTCGCCGGGTCCTCGCTGGTCGTCGCCGCCGCCACGCTCGCACTCGGTGTCGCCGGACAGGACGTCATCGGCAACCTCGTCAGCGGCCTCTTCCTCGTCCTCGACCCCGACTTCAACGTCGACGACTACATCGAGTGGGACGGCGAATCCGGAACCGTCGAACGCATCGACCTCCGCGTCACGCGCGTCCGCACCGCCGCCGACGAAGTGCTCACCGTCCCGAACACCCAGCTCGCGACCAACGCCATCAGAAACCCGTTCTCTCGGGACAGTTACCGAATCACCGTTCCGCTGTACGTCGGCTACGACACCGACATCGAGGAGGTGACCGAGATAGTTCGGACCGCCGCACTCGAAGACGACCGACTCTCCGCGCACCCGAGTCCAGCCGTCCGCGTCACCGAACTCGGGGAGAACGCCATCCAACTGTCGGCGTGGGCGTGGATGACCGACCCCCGGAACACGAGCGCCGTCGAGGTGCGAAGCGCGTTCGCCGCCCGCGTGAAAGACGCCCTCCAGTCGGCGGGCGTCACGGTCGCACCCGCGAGCGCGCAGGAACTCTCCGGAACCGTCACCGTCGAAAACGAGTAGGAAAAGCGTGAAGACGCCGACCCACCGAGAGGGCGTATGAACTATCGCGGCGTCGTCCTCGACCTCGACGGGACCGTGCTCTCCGGCGACAGCCTCCTCCCCGGCGTCCGCGACACGCTCTCGAACATCCGCGAGGCAGGTGTCGGCGTCCTCTTCGTCACGAACAACCCGACGCGGCCGCCCGCCGCGTACGCGGAACGCCTCGAATCCCTGGGCGTCGAGGCGTCCCCGGAGGAAGTCGTCACGTCCGCGACGGCGACCATCGCCTACCTCGACGACCACCACGCGGGCGACGACGTGTTCGTCATCGCGGAGGACGCCGTCACCGACCAACTCCGCGCCGCCGACGTCTCGCTCGTCACCGACGCCCGAGAGGCAGACACGGTCGTCGTCGGCTACGACCGCACGTTCTCCTACGGGGACATGATAGCCGCGCTCCGCGCGTTCGAGTCGGCGGACGCCCTCGTCGGCACCGACCCCGACATCACCGTCCCAACGCCCGACGGCCCCGTCCCCGGGTCGGGCGCGCTCATCAACGCCGTCGCCGGCGTCGTCGAACGCGAACCCGACGCAGTGCTCGGTAAACCCTCGGACGTGACCGCGCGGCTCGCGCTCTCCCGCCTCGGCCTCCCCGCCGAAGACTGTGTGCTCGTCGGCGACCGCCTCGACACCGACATCGCGATGGGGAACGACGTCGGGATGACCACCGTCCTCGTCAGAACCGGCGTGACGAACAGGGAGAGCGACGTCGAACCCGACCACGTTTTCGACTCGCTCGCGGACGCACTCGACGTACTGTAGGGTTATCCCAGCGCATGCCCCGCGCGTTTCGCGTACGCCGCGAGGTAGAAACGCGTCTCGGGGGGGACGCCTTCGGGCGCTCTGTCTATCGCGCACACTGCGCCGACGGGCAGTCCGCTCGAACGAAGCGGGACGCCGAGGTACGACCGATAACCGTCCCGGGTGTACTCGCTTTTCTCCCCCAGTCGCGGGTCGGTCGCGAGGTCCGCGACGTACGTGGGGTTGCTGTCCGCGACCGTGAACGTGCACGCGGTGCCGGCGCGCGGCCACTCGCCGACGAGCGCGGGGTCGCTCGCCGCGACGACGCGCGTTACGCAGTCGTCGACGACCGTCACCGCGACCGCGTCCACGCCGCACTTCGCCGCGGCCGAGGACAGTTCGTCCGTGGTGAACGGCCGCCCGGACGGGTCTGTTTCGCGAGCGGCCTCGAGACGGCGTTCTTCGTCGCCACGGACGGGATACGAGCGCTGCCGACGGGACGCGACGGACGCGCCGACGGCGGCGAGCGCGCGCGAGAACGACCAGCGCGACGGCAGATACTCGCAGAAGGGCTGGCCGTCGGACTCGACGCGCCCGCGGCCGCCGCGGAGGAACGCGGTCACGTCCGGCCACGCCGACCGCGCGCGCTCCACCACGCGCCACGGTGACGCGTCCGGCAGGTCGTGGTCCGTCACGACTGCCGCGTACCCATCGCTCGATTCGATGCTGTCGACGGCGTCGCTCGCCGAGGACGCGAACTCCACTCCATCGACGCGCCGCTCGGGCGGTGTCGGCGTCACCCAGAGCACGTCGGACGGATTCATGCACGGACCAACGTCCGTCCCAAGTAAGGGCGTATCGAGCGTTCCGGACCGTTCACTCCGTTTTACGGCCGTATGAACGGTCTAAAGCACACCCATAGCGTCCAACCGCTCCGGAAGGTAGGTGTCCGTCACGAAGTCGAGACCGCGGGACGCGAGCGCCTGCTGTTCTGCCTTCTTCCCGATGTCGAGTTGGAGTTCAATCTGCTCGGTCCAGTAGTCGCTCTGGAACCGGGGGTCTTCGAGTTCGCTCTCCAAGGCGTTGACGTCCGAGTCGGAGAGCGGGTCGGTCGGCAGGTCGTACTCCACGATGTCTTCCGGTTGGATGCCGATGAAGTCGGCCTGCGGCGTCGCCAGATACTTGGAGAGATGGGCGGACTTGATGGACCCGTACGCGACGGACCCATAGATGCGGTACGACCACGGGTCACCGTCAGTGAACACGGTGACGGGAAGCCCGAGTTCGTCGTGCAACCGCTTCGTGATGCGACGGGTCGCGCGCGCCGGCTGACCGCCGAGGTGGACGACGATCGCGTCGTGTTCCTCGTCGAACCCGTTTTCCACGAGTCGGTCGCGCATCCCACCGGTCTCCACGCACAGCACGAAGTCCGCGTCGTTCTCGAGGAACTCGATGGTGTCCGGATTGTTCGGAATCTGGTAGCCGCCCTGCCCGACGTCTTCCTGACAGTGTATCTCTCTATCTCCGCGCCGGGTCTGCTCGCGGATGCGGAGCGGCCCCATAATCTTCGCGCCGGACTCCTCCGGGCGCATGTGGAGGTCCTCGCGCTTGACGCCGGAGACGATCTCTAAGTCCTCGATGAGTTTGTCGGACTCCGACTGCGTGCCGAACTTCGCCTCCTTTTCGTCCCAGGATTCGGAGAGGTAGTAGAGTTCACGCAGCGTACTCGACCGGCCTTCCTCCAACTGCTGGGCGAGGAACTCCATCGTGTACACCGCCTTCAGGAGTTTGCGCGCGCCGCGCACGCTGTTCGCGCTCCGCGTGCTCTTGCGGTCGCCGTACACCCAGACGTCCGCGTCCTCGTCGTACTCGATGTTCGACTTCGACCGCGTCGGCACCTCCAAGTGAGGGATGTCGCCGCCCTCGAACTGGTCGTAGAACTCAGCCGCCAAGTCGATGAGGCGCTCTCGCGCCTCCGCGTCGGTTGTTTCGCTGCTCATTGGTTCACCGTGAGTTTCTCCGCTTCGATTCCTTTCACGCTCAGTTCACACGACGCCCCGTCCGGGACGTTCGCGGTCAGTTCGGCTTCGTCGCCGCCCGACACCGAGGGCTCCCACTTCACGAACCACTCGCCGTCCATCTCCACGACGCTCCCCGCGGAGAGGTCGGACGGTTCGTCCGAGAGAATCGCCGTCACCTCCGGGTTCGCGTTCACGTCGTCGTGGTTCTCCACCACGATGGAGAGCGCGCCGTCAGCCACGTCCGCTTCGACGAGGACGTTGTTCATGATGCGCGCGAGCGAGTCCTCGACGTTCAGGGCCTCGCGCTCGGTCATCTCCGAGACCTTCGTCGCCATCTTCGGGAGGATGTCCGCGATGACGTTCTGTTTCTCCCGGCGCTTTTCCATCGAGCGCTTCTTGTTCAGGTAGGATTTGAGTTCGCGCGCCGCCTCCCGAACCGCGAGCTCGATCTCGTCTTCGATTTCGGGGACGTTTGCGAGCGCGTCCTTCGACTCGCTCGTGAACGGCACGTTCGTCGACGCGACGTGCACGAGAATCACGCAGGGACCGTTCGGCAGGCCGCTCCCGCCCGGCTGATCGAGGCCGTAGTTCCGCCAGCCGATCTGTTTGATGGTCTGGGTGGTCGCACACGCGCCGCGCTGGTAGACGAGGGGGACGCGGTTCGCAAACCGCATCACGTCCGCCGTTCCGTCCGCGGGAATCTCGCCGCCGTACGCGATACCGGCCTCCACAACGAACGGGTCGCCGCCGGACACCTCCGCGTCACGGGTCGCCGCCGCGTAGAACTCCGCGTCGACTTCCTTCTTCAGGCCCGCTTCGATGAGGTCGGGCGTGATGGGCGCGAGACAGTTCGTCGGCGGCGCCATCACGTCCACCGCCGTCATCGCGTCGAGCAGGTCGCGGGCGGCGTTGCGCTCGTCCGCCACCTCGCGCGTGAGCGGTACGTCGTCGGTGACGAGAGCCATCGCGTCCCATATCTCGTCGGTGATGTTCTCCCGCGACGTCTCGCCCACCGTCACGTCGTCCACGTCCTCGGTGGTTTCCGCCGCGCGGGCGACGAACTGCCGGAGGTCGGGGCGAGTCAAGCGGTCGCGGGGCGTGTCCTCGTCGAACTTCTCCCCGATTCGTCGCGCGATACCGGCGACGGTCGCGTCGTCCTTCTGGACGCTCGTCGCCGCGTCCACGAGCGAGTAGAGGTCGTCGCCGCGAGTCGCGGACAACACCTCCCAGACGGCCTCGACGGCGTTCTCTCGCACCGTCTCGCCGAACGTCGTCCCCGTCTCGACGCTCACGTCCTCTGCGGCCGCCGCGACGGCGGCTTCGAGTTCTGAGTAGGAGGCCGCGGACCCGAGTTCGTCGACGACGGCGTCCGCGAACGCCGCGGTGTCGTCGCCCGATTTGTTCGACACCGCATCCGTGACGGCCGCCCGCACCGCGTCCGCGCCCGTCGCGTCCTCCTCGCCGGCCTCGGCGTTCGGCGGCCACACCGTGGAGTCGACCGGCCACACCATCTCCCGGCCGAAGTAGCGGTCACGGAACGCGTCGATGATGCTGTCGGCCGTTTTCGCGCCAACCCGCGTGAACTCCTCCTGCAGGAACCCGCGCACCGAGTGCGAATCCGTCGCGTTCAACATCTTGATCACCGCGCCGAGTTCCACGCCGTGCGGGTGCGGGCGAATCTCCTCGGTCTCGGCCGGGAGTTCCGCGCCCTCCGCGCGTTCGAACTTGAAGTGGTCGTTCGGCTCCCGCAACTCGATGCGGGCGTGCGGGTTCACGATAGCCGTGTGCTCGATGTAGTCGTGCAACTGGCTGCGCGCCCGCATGTTCGCCTCCATCTCCAACTCGATGCGCGTCCCCTGCGAGCGGTCCCACGTCGTCGACCCCTCGTCCTGAATCACCGGCTCGTTCGTGTCCGTGTCGATGGTGAGTTCGAAGTAGCGAGCGTCCGCACTTCCCTTCGTCCGACTCGTAATCTTCGCGGGCGTCCCGGACGTCAACTGACTGTAGAGAACCGCCGCAGAAATCCCGATACCCTGCTGGCCGCGCGACTGCTCGCGACTGTGGAACCGCGACCCGTAGAGCAGCTTCCCGAACACCTTCGGCACCTGCTCTTTCGTGATACCGGGCCCGTTGTCCTCCACCACGAGCCGATAGTAGTCACCCACCTCCTCGATTTCGACGTAGATGTCGGGGAGGATTCCGGCCTCCTCGGTCGCGTCGAGGGCGTTGTCCACGGCCTCCTTCACCGCGGTCACCATCCCCCGCGCGCCCGAGTCGAACCCGAGCATGTGCTTGTTCTTCTCGAAGAACTCGGCGATGGAGATCTCGCGCTGGCTCGCGGCCAACTCCTCCGCGATAGCCTCCTCCCCCTCGCCAAGCGTAGACTGGAAGGACGTCATTCGATGCCGGGTGTATCCGTTTCGCGGATAAAACCCTCCCGGTGGCGGGGTGAAAGTGGACCTTTTTGCGGTGCGGGTCGCGCACGGCGCGACCGCTTCCGCAAAAATCTCCACCAAAAAGTCGCGCCTCCTGCGCGATGAATCGCCGACCTACCGGGGTCTTCGACCCGCTCGGTCGGCGAACGCTTCTCGCAGTATCTCCAGTTCACTCCCCGAAAATCTCGAAGGCGAGGTCGACGACGATGACGATCGGCATGACGAACGTGAAGATGACGGCGACTACTCCGGCGACTTCGACGAACACGGACTGTCCGGTGCTCGTCTGGAGGAATATCATCGCGGCGAACCAGAGCGTGAGGGCGGCGTAGAGTTCGGTCTTGTCCATACAGAACTGGCGATGAAATGGACCGCCTTCGTCCTACCGGCCCAGGGTTTCCGACCTGCCTCGCGCGTGCGCGTGTGCGAGCCTTTTTAAGACAGCGGGAACTAGGAGAAGTAAGTACAAATGAGCGAAGAAAGTGAGTACAGCGCCGGACAAATCCAGGTCCTAGAGGGCCTGGAAGCAGTCCGGAAGCGTCCGGCGATGTACATCGGTTCTACCGACTCCCGCGGCCTCCACCACCTCGTCTACGAGGTTGTCGACAACTCTATCGACGAAGCCCTCGCGGGGTACTGTGACTCCATCGACGTGACCATCCACGAGGACGGGTCCGTGAGCGTTCAAGACGACGGGCGCGGCATCCCCGTGGACACTCACGAGGAGTACGACCGCCCCGCCGTCGAAGTCATCCTGACCGTCCTGCACGCGGGCGGGAAGTTCGACAACAAATCCTACCAGGTCTCTGGCGGGTTGCACGGCGTCGGCGTCTCCGTCGTCAACGCCCTCTCCGAACGGTTCGCGGTCGTCGTCGAACGCGACGGCGCGCGCTGGCAGGAGAAGTTCGAGCGCGGCGAACCCGTGACGGACCTCGAGAAACTCGACGACATCCCCGAAGACGAAACGGGGACCCTCATCCGGTTCCGCCCGGACTCGGACATCTTCGAGACGAAGGAGTTCGACTTCTCCACGCTCGAAACCCGGCTTCGTGAACTCGCCTTCCTCAACAGCGGCGTCGAAATCACGCTCACCGACGAGCGCAGCGGCGAGGAGTCCTCGTTCAAGTACGACGGCGGCATCCGCGAGTTCGTCGAGTACCTCAACGAGACCCGGGACGCGTTGCACGACGAGGTCATCTACTTCGAGGACGAGGAGGACGACATTCAGGTCGAAATCGCGATGCAGGCGACCGACGACCTCCAATCCTCGACACACGCGTTCGCGAACAACATCAACACCCGCGAGGGCGGCACCCACCTCACGGGCTTCAAGACCGCGCTGACGCGCGTCGTCAACGATTACGCGAACAGCGAGGGCTTGCTCGACGAACTCGACGGCGACAACCTCAAAGGCGAAGACATCCGCGAGGGACTCACCGCAGTCATCTCCGTCAAGCACCCCGACCCCCAGTTCGAGGGGCAGACGAAGACGAAACTCGGGAACTCCGAGGTTCGGGGTATCGTCGAATCCGCGGTCCACGAGGGCTTGAACACTTACTTCGAGGAACACCCCGACACCGCGAAAGCGGTGATTCGGAAGGCCGTCGAAGCCGCGAAAGCGCGGAAAGCCGCACGGAAGGCGGAGGAACTCACGCGCCGGAAGAGCGCGCTCGAATCGAGCGCGCTCCCCGGGAAACTCGCGGACTGTCAGACCCGCGACCCCGAGGACGCCGAACTGTTCATCGTCGAAGGTGACAGCGCGGGCGGGAGCGCGAAGCAGGCCCGGAACCCCGAGTTCCAGGCCGTCCTCCCCATCCGCGGGAAGATACTGAACGTCGAGAAACACCGCCTCGACCGGATTCTCGAGAACAACGAGGTGCGCGCGCTCATCACCGCCGCCGGCACCGGCATCGGCGAGGAGTTCGACATCGACGAGTTGCGGTACGACAAAATCATCCTCGCGACGGACGCCGACGTCGACGGCGCGCACATACGCACACTCCTGTTGACGTTCTTCTACCGGCACATGCGCCCCCTCCTCGAAGGCGGGCACGTGTACGCGATTCAACCGCCGCTCTACCGGGTTCGGTACCGCGGCGAGACGTACGATGCGATGACCGAGGAGGAACGCGACCGCATCGTCGAGGAGAAGTGTAACGGGAATCCGACGCAGGTCCAGCGGTTCAAGGGCCTCGGCGAGATGAACCCCGAGCAGTTGTGGGACACCTCGATGAATCCCGAAAACCGTATTCTGAAGCAGTTCACCGTCGAGGACGCCGCGGAAGCGGACAAGATGTTCTCCGTGCTGATGGGTGACGCGGTCGAACCGCGGAAGAAGTTCATTCAGGAGCACGCGACGGACGCCGAGTGGGTCGACATATGAGTTCGGACGCACCTGACGTACCAGACGACGTTGCAGAGCGCGTGAACAACGTGCGCGTGGAGGACGAGATGGAGCAGTCGTACATCGACTACGCGATGAGCGTCATCGCGGGTCGCGCGCTCCCGGACGTGCGAGACGGCCTGAAGCCCGTTCACCGCCGCATCCTCTACGCGATGCACGAAGCCGGCGTCACGAGCAACTCCGGCCACCGGAAGAGTTCGAGCATCGTCGGGGAGACGATGGGTGACTACCACCCGCACGGTGACTCCGCCATCTACGACACGCTCGTGCGGATGGCCCAGGACTTCTCGATGCGCTACCCCCTCGTCGACGGACAGGGGAACTTCGGGAGCATCGACGGCGACCCCGCCGCGGCGATGCGGTACACGGAGTCCCGGATGTCCCCCATCGCGGAGGAACTCCTCGCCGACATCGAGAAGGACACGGTCGACTTCCAGTCGAACTACGACGACCGCACGCAGGAACCCGTCGTGTTGCCCGCGGCGTTCCCGAACCTCCTCGTCAACGGGAGTTCGGGCATCGCGGTCGGGATGAGTACGAACATCCCGCCGCACAACCTCGGCGAGGTCATCGACGCGACGGTCGCGCTCGTTGAGAACGAGGACGTCTCCAGCCTCGACCTGATGGAGCACGTGAAGGGCCCGGACTTTCCGACGGGCGCGAACATCGTCGGTCGGAACGCCATCAAGTCCGCGTACACGACGGGCCGCGGCCGCGTCAGGGTTCGCGCCGAGTACGAGGTAGAGGAGGGAGAACGCGGCGACCGCATCGTCGTCTCCGAGATTCCCTACCAGCAGAACAAGAGTCGGATGGTCGAGCGCATCGCCGAGGACGTCAACGACGGCACCCTCGAAGGCGTGCGCGACCTCCGCGACGAATCGGACAGAAACGGCGTCCGCGTCGTCATCGAGTTGAAGTCGAACGCGAACACGGACGTCGTGGAGAATCGCCTCCTCGAGTCGCACTTCGAGCGGACGTTCGGCGTCATCAACCTCGCGCTGGTCGACGGCGAGCCGAAAGTGCTGACGCTGAAGCAGATGCTCCAGCACTACCTCGACCACCGCCGCGAGGTCGTGCGCCGCCGGAGCGAACACGACCTCAACGAGGCCGAAGACCGCGCGCACATCCTCGAAGGCCGGTTGAAGGCGCTCGACAACGTGGACGACGTGGTCGAGACCATCCGGAACGCGGAAGACCGGGACGCCGCGCGGGACGCCCTCGAAGAGGTGTTCGACTTCTCCGAGGCGCAGTCCCAGCACATCGTTCGGATGCAGTTGGGGAGTCTCACGTCGATGGAAGCCGCGGAAATCGAAGACGAGTACGAGGACGTGCAGGCGACTATCGAACGCCTCGAAACCATCCTCGGGTCGCAGGAGGAACTCGACGCGGTCATCGTCGAGGAACTCGAGGAGATAAAAGACGAGTACGCGGACGACCGCCGGACCTCCATCATCGAGGACGCTGGCACGGTCACCGACGAGGACCTCATCCCGCGCGAGGACGTCGTCGTCGTGCTCTCCGAGGAGGACTACATCAAGCGCGTGCCGGTCGAGACGTTCAGCACCCAGCACCGGGGTGGGAAGGGCGTCATCGGCACCAACCTCAAAGAAGGCGACAGAGTGTCGTCGGTGTTCACCGCGAACACCCACGACTACTTGCTGTGTTTCACGAACACCGGACAGGTCTACCAGCTCAAGACCTACGAGATTCCGGAGATGAGTCGCACCGCGAGAGGGAAGTCCGCGGTGAACATCCTCGACCTCGACGACGGCGAGGAACTCACCGCCGTGGTGAACACGGACGACTTCGGCGAGGAGGAGTTCCTCACGATGGTCACGCGGAACGGCAAGGTCAAGCGCACGCCCGCGAGCGAGTACGAGGACGTGCTCTCGACGGGCATCATCGGCATCCGCCTCGAACACGGCGACGAACTCGTGGACGTCGAAGTCACCGACGGCGAGAACGACCTCGTCATCGGGAGCGAACACGGGATGGCGATTCGGTTCGACGAGTCCGAAGCGCGCTCGACGGGCCGCGCGACCAAGGGCGTGAACGGCATCAAACTCCGCGAGGGCGACGCGGCCGTGGGCGTTGTCGCGACCCACGAGAACGACGACCGCGCGCTCTTCACCGTCACCGAGAACGGCTACGGAAAGCGCACCCCGCTCACCGAGTACCGCCCGCAGTCCCGGTACGGCTACGGCCTCACGGACATCAAGACGGGCGAGCGCAACGGGCACGTCGTCACGGTGAAAGCAGTCACCGACGACGACCACCTCGTCGCGATGAGTCAGAGCGGCCAGATCATGCGCACCGTCGCCGGCGAAGTTTCGACCGTCGGCCGGAACACGAAAGGCGTGAAAATCATGGACGTGGACGAGGGCGACCACGTCGCCTCCGTCGACGTCTACACGCCCGGAGGAGACGACGCGGACGACGAAAGCGACGACGAGTAACCGGACTTCGTTTTTCGCTTCCGGTCGTCGAGCAGTCTGATTCTACCGCAGTCAACGCAGATCTGAGCGGAGACCCGAAGTGATGCGGAGCGGTGCGGAGGCGGGGCGGTGCGAAGCGGTGCGGAAGCGGAGTTACACCGACGCCGTACCGCGAGCGCCGGCGGCGCTCGCGGCTTTTTTAGTCCAGCGTCAGAGCGAAGCTCTGACTGGCTCCCCCTCGCTCACTCCGCTCACGGGTCGCTTCGCTCCCCGTTCGCGCGTTCGGCGGCCTCCGGCCGCCTGCTCGCTCGCGGGAACAGGTTTTTACTCTGCGGGTCGCGTCAGCGACCCCGACCCGGAAAAAGTGGGGCTCTAAAGCGAATCCCAGGCTTTCGCTGCGCGGACGGGACTCGTGATTTTGGTTATCCAGCGGGCGGCGGCGCCTTTTTTGAGGACTTTGGCGGGGATGCCGTTGAAGGTGCGGATGGGGAGGTCGATGCCGTAGACGGTGACGTCGTGGGCGACGGCGGTTTCCCCGATGCTGATGAGGGTGCCTTCGTCGTGGTAGGTCCACGTTTGGAGGGGGTGGTTGTTGATGGCGTGGCCGATGTTTTTGGCGGCGACGTCGGCGGCTTGCCAGGCGGCGAGTGCGGTGGGTGGGGCGGGGTGTTCGCCGGGTTGTTCGACGATGGCGGAGTCGCCGATGGCGAAGACGCGTTCGTCGCTGGTCTGGAAGTCCTGACCGGTGTTGAGGCGGTTGTGTTCTTTTTCGACGTTCGCGGATTCCATGGCGTCGCGGCCGGTGATGCCGCCGGTCCAGACGAAGACGTCGTAGTCGAGGCTGTCGCGTTCGTCGAAGTGGATTTCGTCTTCGTCGGCGGACGTGATGGGGTCGTCGGTGAGGATGTTCACGTCGGCCTGTTCGAGGTGGTGGCGGAGCGTTCCCTGGACTTCCGCGTCGCCTGGCGGGAAGATTTCGGGGAGTGCTTCGACGAGGTAGACCTCGATGGGGGCGTTGTGCATGTCGCGGAATTCGGCGACTTCGCCGGCGCTCTGGATGCCGGAGAGGCCCGCGCCGCCGATGACGACTTTCGCGGGGTCTTCTTTGGTCGCTTCGCGCGCGGCTTCTTTTACCTGTTCGTGGATTTCGAGGGCGTCTTCGAGGTTCTTGAGGGTGAGCGCGTTCTCCTCCATCCCTTCGATGCCGTAGTAGGCGGTCTGGGAGCCGAGGGCGACGAGGGCGTAGTCGTATTCGACGTCGTCCGCGCCGTCGAGTTCGACGACGCGGTCGTCGGTGTCGAGGCCGGTGACTTCGGCTTCGACGAACCGCGTGCTCGGGGATTTGATGTCGTGGACGGGAATCGTGATGTCGTCCTGAACCGTGGGGTCTCGGATGCAGCGGTGGGATTCGTGCAGGACGAGGTGGTAGTCGTGGTCGGAAATCCAGACGATGTCCGCGTCGTCACCGAGGACGTCTTCGAGTTTCGGAATCGCACCCGCGCCGGCGTATCCCGACCCGAGGACGGCAACAGTAGTTGACATGGACGGAACTGCGACGGCAACCGATACAAAGGCTTTGGATTAGTGTTCGGGGTCCTCGGCCGGGGCTTCCATCGAGTCGATCTTGAGGATGATGACGTTGTTCGTGTCGTCCGTGCCGTCGACGGTGCCTTCGATGACGAGTTTGGAGAGCGGGGTCGGGCCGACGGTGACGCGGTCGCCCTCGTGGAACTCGCGGACGCTGCCGCGCAGGTGGATTTCGGCCCGGCAGAGGTCGGGGTGGTGGACGCTGGAGAGGTCGATTTCTTGGACGTTCGCCTCCTCTACGGGTTCGCCGTCGTGAAAGACGGGTACTTCCGCGGCGGTTTCGAGTTCCTGGACGTCGAGTGCGTTGTACGCGTTCGACGTCGGCTTGTATCCGCCCTTCGGGCCGGGGACGCCCTCGACGAGTTGGAGGGCTTTCAGGGACTGCATCTGGTTTCGAATCGTCCCCGGGTTCCGGTTCACTTCTTCTGCGATCTCTTCGCCTTTGATGGCTTCCTCGCGCTGTGAGTAGAGATTCACGAGTGCGGTGAGAATTGTTTTCTGGCTCGGCGTCAACTCGATGCTCGACATGCAGGATAGTTCGCGTAGGACGCGCTTAAACCCCGCGACCGCATGGTCCAGCGGTGAATCGGTGGCCTTTATCCGACGCACATGTTGGGTGCGCGTATGAAGGGAAAACGCGTCCTCGTGACGGGCGGGGCGGGCTTCATCGGTTCGAACCTCGCGAACACGCTCGCAGAAGACAACGACGTGGTGGCGGTCGACAACGAGTATCTCGGAACGCCGGAGAACCTCTCCGACGACGTGGAGTACGTCGAGGCGGACGTACTGGACGACGACCTGCCGACGGACGTGGACGTGGTGTTCTTCCTCGCCGCGCTCTCTTCTCGCCAGATGTTGGAGGAGAAACCGCGACAGGGCGTGCGCGTGAACATCGAGGGGTTCGTGAACACGGTCGAACAGGCGAAAGCCGACGGCTGTGACACGGTCGTCTACGCCTCGACGTCGTCCATCTACGGGAGCCAGCAGGACCCGTGTCCGGAGGACATGGACGTCGAGGCGGCGACGGGGTACGACGCGTCGATGATGGGACGGGAGCGGTACGCGGAGTACTACTCGAACTTCCACGACATGACGCTCGCCGGGATGCGTTTCTTCTCGGTGTATCAGGGCTACGGCGGGAACGAGGGGCACAAGGGCGAGTACGCGAACACCATCAGCCAGTTCGCGGACGAAATCGCCGACGGCGAGTCCCCGGTCCTCTGGGGCGACGGGAGTCAGACCCGCGACTTCACGCACGTCTCGGACATCGTTCGCGGCCTCTCCCTCGCCGCCGAGAACGAACTCGACGGCGTGTTCAACCTCGGCACCGGCGACTCCTACTCGTTCAACGAGATGGTGGAGATGATAAACGACGAACTCGGCACCGCGATCGAACCCGAGTACGAACCGGTCCCGCTCGAGAACTACGTCTACCACACGAAGGCAGACCCGTCGAAGTTCAAGGAGGCGACTGGCTGGGAGCCGGAAGTCGACTTCAGGGATGGCGTGTCGATGGTCTGCGAACCGTATAAGAACGACTAAACCCGACGCTCGCGTTTTTTGCCGTATGTCTCGGTCAGTTCGTATCATCGGCGCGCCGTCCGACTACGGCGCGAACCGACGTGGGGTCGACATGGGGCCGTCCGCGATTCGATACGCCGGTCTCGCGAAACAACTCGACGAGATCGGCGTGGATTCGACGGACGCGGGCGACCTCGACATCCCGCGTGCGGAAGAGCGCGACCCGGACCGCGTGACGCCCGCCTCCGGGAACGCGAAGTTCCTCCACGAGACTCGGGAGGTCGCAGAACGCCTCGCTGACGAGGTCGCGGACAGCATCGCTGCGGGAGCGCTCCCGCTCGCGCTCGGCGGCGACCACTCTATCGCCATCGGCAGCCTCGTCGGGAGCGCGCGGGACGCCGACATCGGCGCGATATGGTTCGACGCGCACGGCGACTTCAACACGCCGGAAACCTCGCCGAGCGGGAACGTCCACGGGATGCCGCTGGCCGCCGCGCTCGGGAAGGACGGGTTCGCTGACACCGAGTGGGCGAACGCCACCGGATTGCGCGAGGAGAACGTCGCACTCGTCGGTTTGCGGTCGCTCGACGATGCGGAACGCGAGGACATCCGTGAGAGCGAGATGTCGGCGTTCACGATGAGCGACATCGACGAACGCGGCCTCAGCGACGTCGTGGACGAAGCGCTCGACATCGCCACCCACGGCGTCGACGGCATCCACGTCAGCCTCGACCTCGACTGGCTCGACCCCCACGAAGCCCCCGGCGTCGGGACGCCCGTTCGCGGCGGCGTCACGTACCGCGAAGCGCACGCCGCGCTCGAACTGCTCGCGCGCCGCGACCACGACGAGGACGTTCTCCGGAGTTTCGAACTCGTCGAAGTGAACCCGATTCTCGACGAACGCAACCAGACGGCGGAGATGGCCGCCGAACTCGCGGCGAGCGCGCTCGGTAAGCGCATCCTCTAGGCATATCCCGCTGGCGCTCCTTCTCTCTCGTATGAGCGACGACGACCTCGAAGCGCGCGTGAGCGAACTGGAGGCGGCGCTCCGCGACCTTCGCGCCGAACTCGAACGACCACCCCGTCCACCGACTGGTCCGTTCGGTCTGCCGCGGCCGCCGACGCCCCGCGAGGTCGCGGAGTTCACGCGGGACGCCGCGATTCCAGCGGCGATAGCGACGCTCGAAGCCCAGATTCGCGTCCTCGAAACCGTGCAGTCCGCGCTCCGATACGCGTCGCCGCCGGACGTGGACAGAGCGGACGCGAGAGACCGCGCGGAGTCGATGAGTCGGGACGCGCTCTCCAGAATCGACCGCACGCTCTCCAGACTGGCGGACGAGATCGAGGACGGCCGACTCCCACAGAACGAGGAGGCGCGCGAACTCCTCATCGACGCGCGCGAACTAACCGACGAACTCCGCGCTGAAGTCGATGACGCCGAGGAGTCCCGGACGAACATCGAGGTGACCGCGGGCGACGAGTCGGAGGGATTGGCGGACGTGGAGAACGCGGCCGCGGCCCAGCGCGTCGAGGACGAACTGGACGAGATTCGGGAGAAGCAGTCGAAACGAGATTCTCAGACGGGACGGAAGCGGTAGCCGTCCCACTCCTGACTCGCCTCCTCGCGGATTCCGGGGTCGCGGAGTCGGTCGACGTGGACTGGTTCGACGTCGTCGCCAAGTTCGACGTCGTTCGTGGTGAGTTGCCCGAGCGCGCGCACGGCTTGTCCGTCCACGTCGAATTCCACGATAGCGAGGTGGTTCGGCTGGCGGACGCCCGGCGGCGTCGCCGTACTCGTCGTCCACGTCACGACTTTCCCGACTCTGTCTTCGAGCGAGACGGTGTCAGTCTGGTGTTCGCCGCACTCCGGACAGCGCTCGTGGCCCGGATACGTCAGGTGGTCGTTCGGACAGCGGTGTGCTTTCATTGTGCTTCGAGGATGGTGGTGGTAACGCAGTTCCCGAACCCGCCGACGTTGCACGCCAACCCGACGTCCGCGTCGACCTGGCGCTTGCCGGCCTCTCCGGTCAACTGCTGGTGGAGTTCGTACGCCTGTGCGACGCCGCTCGCGCCGAGCGGGTGGCCCTTCGACTTCAGTCCCCCCGAGGTGTTCACGGGGAGGTCGCCGTCACGCGTGGTGACGCCGTCTGGGGCGAGCCGCCAGCCTTCGCCTTTCTCCGCGAACCCGAGGTCTTCGAGCTGGAGGACTTCGAGGATGGTGAACATGTCGTGGAGTTCCGCGACGTCCACGTCCTCCGGCCCCATATCCGCCATCTCGTACGCGTCGGCGCTCGAATCGACCACGCCGCCCATCGTCGTCGGGTCCTCGCGTTCGTGGACGACGTGCGTGTCCGTCGCGCCGCCGACGCCCGCGACGACCGTGTAGTCGTCCGTGTACTCGGCCGCGACGGACTCCGGGCAGAACATGAGCGCCGCGGATCCGTCCGTGATGGGGCAGAAGTCGTAGAGCCGCAGGGGGTCCGCGACGATCGGCGAGTCGAGAATCTCCTGCTCGCTCACTTCCTTGCGGAACTGCGCGTGTGGATTGTCCACGCCGTTCTTGTGGTTCTTCGCCGCGACCGCGGCGAGCGACTCCCGGGGCGCGTCGTACTCGTCGAGGTAGAGGCGCGCGGTCAGACCCGCGAAACTCGGGAGCGTCACGCCGTGTTTGTACTCCACTGGATGCGTCAGACTCGCGATGACGTCAGTCGCCTCTCCAGTGCTCCGGTGGGTCATCTTCTCCCCGCCGACGAGCATCGTCAGGTCGCTCGCACCCGACGCGACCGACTGCCACGCCGCGTAGATGCCCGCGCCGCCCGACGAACTCGTCTGGTCGACGCGCTGGGTGTACGCGCCGATCATCCCGAGGTCGTGTGCGAGCATGTTCGGGACGCCGGTCTGGCCCTCGAACTCGCCGCTCGCCATGTTCGAGACGTAGAGGTGGTCGACTTCGCCCGGTTCGACACCCGCGTCGTCGAGGCACGCGTCCCCCGCTTCCGCGAGGAGGTCGCGCAGCCACGCGCCGCGTTCACCGAACCGCGTCATCGACGCACCGACGACTGCTACCCTGTCCATACGTCGGGAGGGTTCGAGAGGGACTTGATGGTTCGGGATGAGGTCAAAGGAGTAGCCTAATAGGCAGAAGGCCGAACGTCAGAGTATGACGGAACGGTTCACCCGGAGGCGCGCGCTCGTGGCGTCCGGAGGCGCGCTCACGAGCGCGCTCGCGGGCTGTGCGGGCATCCTCACGGAGGATTCGGGATCCCCGAAGCCGACGCTCGCCGACTTCCGCGGGAAGAACCCGCTCGTCGGCGACCGCCCGAAACCGCCCGGAACCTCCATCGCGGACCTCGAACCGCTCGACGGCCCGCTCAGCATCTACCTCGGCGGCGACGACGGCGGCCGCCACGAACAACTCATCACCCTCTTCGAGGACGTGTATCCCGACTTCGAAGCCGACCTCCACGTCGGGTCGCCGACGGACGTCGCGTCGGACCTCCGAACCGAAATCGAGGAGGGGAACGTCCGCGCGGACGTGTTCTGGGCGTCCAACGCCGGACCGGTCGCCGTGCTCGACGAGCACATGGCCGAACTCCCGAAGTCGGTGACGTCGACCGTCCGCCGCGACTTCCGACCGACGAACCGCTGGGTCGGCGTCAACGCGTTCGTCCGCGCGATAGCCTACGACTCGAAGCGCTTCGACCGAACGACGCTCCCGACCGACATCGGCGCGTACGCCCGCGATTCGCCCGAGCCAGTCGCGTGGAGCCCGCGAACCTCGTTCTTCCGGTCGTTCGTGACCGCGCTCCGCCACGCCCGCGGGACGGACGGCGCACGCTCGTGGCTCCGCGACTTCCTCGACCGCGACCCGGAGACGACCGAGTCGGACTTCTTCGCCGCGAACGCCGTCGCGACCGGTGACGCCTCCGTCGCGCTCACGAACCACTACGACGTCCTGCGCGTCCGCGCCGGCGACCCCCGAACCCCTCTCGGCCTGGCGTATACCGACCACGACGCCGGGACGCTCGTCGACGCGTCGACGGCGGGCGTCCTCGACCGGAGTCCCGACCGCAAACTCGCCGGTCGGTTCCTCCGCCACCTGCTCTCCGCGGAAGCACAGGAGTTCTTCGCCACCCGGTCGTTCACTTATCCCACCGTCGCGAGCGTCACCGCGGTCGACGCGCTCCCCGACCTCACGACGCTCTCGATTCCCGGAATCTCACTCGCCGCGCTCGGAGACGTCGAAGAGACCGACTCGCTCCTCCGCGACCTCGGACTGCGAGTCAGCGCGCCACCAAAACGCTCCTAGAGAATACGCAACGCTATACGGTGCTCAGTCGATTATCTCGCCGTTCTCGTCGTACTCGTAGAACCCTTCTCCCGTCTTCTTCCCGAGTTTTCCGGCGCGCACCTTCCGCTTCAAAATCTGCGGGGGTTTGAACCGCTCGCCTAACTCCTCCCGCAGGGATTCTGCGATGTGCAGACGAACGTCGAGTCCGACGTGGTCGGTGAGTTCGAGCGGCCCCATCGGGTGGTTGTACCCTTCTCGCATTCCGGCGTCGATGTCCGCGGGGTCGGCGACGCCTTCCTCGACCATTCGCGCGGCTTCCAGACCGAGCGCGACGCCGAGACGGGACGTGGCGAATCCTGGCGTGTCCCGAATCACGACGGCTTCCTTTTCGATTCCCTCCACGTAGTCGACCGCGAACTCCTCTGTCTCCTCGCTCGTCTGCTCGGCGACGATGATTTCGACGAGCGGCATGATGTGCGGCGGGTTGAAGAAGTGGAGGCCGACCGCGCGCGACGGCTTTTCGAGCGCGCTCGCCAACTCAGTCACCGGGAGACTCGACGTGTTCGACGCGAGAACGGCGTCGGCGGGCGCGGCGTCCTCCACGTCCTCGAACACGCTCTTCTTCAAGTCCATGTCCTCCGGCACCGCTTCCACCACGAGGTCCGCGTCCCCGACGGCGTCGTCGAGGTCCGTCGTCCCCTCGATTCGCGCGAGCGTCTCTTCCATCTCGGCTTCGGTCACTTTCCCGCGGTCGACGCCGCCCTGCAGGTTCTCCTCGATTCCGTCGAGGCCCGACTGAACGAGTTCCTCCTCGACGTCGCGCATCACGACGTCGTGACCCGCCATCGCCGACACCTGTGCGATTCCGTGACCCATACTCCCCGCGCCGATAACAGCGACGTGCATACACGCCCATCCCTGGGACAGCGCCGAAAAGCGTTCGGTTCCGGCGATTCGCCCCCTCCTCCAGCCCGACCACACCCATCCGACATTCGATATAGCGAAATAGAGTATATACGTTCCGAGTCAGACGCCAAGCGAGTAGATCGACTCGGTGTACACCTCGCGAACCTGGTCGCCCCAGTTGTGAGTGTACGTGTCGATGATGTCGTCGGCGACATCTCCGCGGAGGTACTTGACGATGCCGCGGTCGCCCGTGCGGTCGCGGAGGTGCGTGGTGAAGAAGTGCCGGAAGTAGTGGGGGGTGACGTTCTCCGTCGCGCCCGCACCGGGTTCGTACCACCCGGCGTCGGTCGCGTGGTCGGTGACGACCGCGCGCACCATCTCGGGGGTTACGCGTTCGCCCCACGCGTCTCCCGTACTCACGAACAGCGGGTCCGCGGGCGACCGCGTGTCGGGTCGTATCGCGAGCCAGCGGACGAGAACGTGCTTTAACTCTCCGTCGATGGGAATCAGCGTGACGCGTTTTCGCTTGTTCGACGCCGTGCGCTCCTCTCCGTTCACGGTCTCTCCCCGTGACATCTCCGGGTCCACGAACAGCGTGTCCGTCCGCCCGTCGAGATGCGCGCGTCCCCCTAACTCGTATGCGCCGTCGAGTTCGGGCGCGTCGATGGCGACGTCGCGCAGGTCGAGGTTGCAGAGTTCGCCCACACGAACCCCGGTCTTCAGGAGCGTGACGACGAGCGCCCGTTCGAGTGGATGGTCGATCTCGGAGACGAACGCGCGCATCCGCGGGACGTCGATCTCGCGACGCGCCGGGTCGGTGTCGATGGATTCGTCCATCTCCTCGACCACGAGCGACATCGGGTTCTCGTCCAGCTCACCCACCTGCGACATGTACGCGTAGAACCGGTGGACGTAGGACGCGTACGTCGCGACTGTGCTGTCCGCGAGGTCGCCACGCAGCGACGACACCCACGCCAGACAGTCTCGACGCCCCGCGTCCGCGGCACTGGCCCCGCGCTGTTCGAGGAACGCCTCGAACGACCGCAGCACGCGCTCGTACGCGCCGCGGGTGCGCTCGCTCTTGCCGTGAAACCCCATGTCTTCGAGGAAGTACCCGACGGGGTCGGTCGCCTCACTCATCGTCGACGAGGGTGTACCCGCCCTCCCGCGGGGCGTACCTGACTTCGCCGCGCTGTTCGAGTTCTCGAATCGCGTCTTCCACTCGGTCTTCGACCCCGTCGGTCACCGCGTCCAGTAGCCCGTCCCAATCGAGCGTCCCCTCGGATTCAAGACAAGAACGCACGCGGTCTTCGAACCCCTCTTCGCCACTCTGCCCCCTACCCTCCACGGCCTCGGAACTACCATCCGAGGGTTCTATATTAATGTTCCGCCGACCGGCCTGCACCATCGCCCGCAAGAACTCGCTCTGAGACATATCGAGGTCGTCCGCCTCCTCCACCCACCGTTCTTTTTGCCACCGCGGGACGTACGCCTTCACGGTCGTTCGTTCTTCACTGCTCATGGTCGGCCCTCACACGCCACCACCATCAACGTTCCCACTACAACGGATAAATACACTTATCGGGTAGTGAGGGACTGGAATACGCGCCGTACACAGGCCTAAATTCACCGAATAATTTCTTGAAGGCCTATATTAACCGATTATCGTATCGACATCTGTAGGACTAGATTGAAGGATAATATACTCCGCAGGTTCGGGCTCAACGTTCAGCACTCGTCGACTGGCGAGTTCGAACGAGTATTTCGAGTGAGTTTGCTCGCAGAGATCTCGACGACGACTCGAAACGGCGACCGTCCGTGAACACGACCCCGGTACAGTTCTGACGGAGCTATTCTACTCAGAACGCCCCCTTTTTAAGAGTGTTTTCCACCTCAGAGAGTTGCGGTCGTGTTCTCGACGACCGCTCACCGCGTCAGATTCAGTTCACTTCCTCGATTGACGAGCGTCTTTCGAGCTCGTAGAGGTCCACGTCTTTTAGAGAGACTACCAGTCGAAACTGAATATCAGCTGGTTACCGATGGAGCTGTTCTACGCCCGCCTGACTCCACTAACGACGGTGTGAGCGACGTCGGCTGTATCGTGATGCACTTCCTGTCTCTCGCGCACGCACCTTCGGAACGCAGACCCACTTCCGCCACACCCACGATGCCTGCCGATAGATCCCGTCCTTCGACAACGCGCCGGTATCGTGCCTGAAATGAGTTATATCGCAATGACGACGAGGGTTCGCGGAACCGAGTGTCGATAGCGGGCGAACGGAAACGCGGCTCCCCGGATGCCAGAGACTCCTCGTGCGTAGCGAGTACCAGACGACGAGACCACAGTCAGCTGTGTCGTTCTCGGATAGGTGGGAGCGTACTGGGCGAGGTATTCGATGAGTTCGACGCGTCCGGTGGCTCGCAGGAAACTGATAAATTGTATGTTGCTATATCCAATGGCGGGGTGTCGGAGCGCTCGCGGTGGTGTGGACGGCTGGCACGTCCCCGGTGAACGTTTAACTACCTGCCTGTCTTCGGCCGAGGTATGTCGAACCACGAGAGGTGTCCGCGGTGAGTGACGCGTCAGTCGACCTGCTGCTTTCGGTGAACGACCACCACGAGACCGGGTCGCTCGTCGACCTCGTACAGCGAGCCGAAGAACTCGGCTACGAGTACGTCTCGATGGGTGAAACGACCGGGTGGAATCGTGTTTCGATTCTGACGTTGCTCGCGACCGAAACCGACGAGATCGGGCTGGCGAACGACGTGTTCTCGCCGTACTCGCGGTCGCCCGCGCTGCTCGGACAGACGGCGGCGACGCTGGACGAAGTGAGCGACGGCCGCTATCGGATGGGGCTCGGGACGAGTTCGCCCGCGCTGGTGGAGAGCTGGCACGGCCAGGAGTTCGAGCGCCCGCTCCGGCGTCTCCGGGAGACCATCGACATCGTGCGACAAGTGCTCTCCGGGGAGCGCGTCGACTACGACGGCGACATCTTCGACGTCGGTGGGTTGCGTCTCGCGAGCGAACCGCCGTCCCCGACGCCGCCCATCGACGTGGCGTGTCTGGGCCCGAAGACGACCGAGTTGACGGGTCGCTTCGCGGACGGCTGGGTGCCGCAGTTGTTCACGCCGGACGGCCTCCGCGAGCGGTTGTCGGACCTCGAACGCGGCGCGGAGTTGGGCGACCGGAGTATCGACGACGTGCGCGTGAGTCCGATTCTGCGGTGTATCGCGGACGAGGACCGAGAGCAGGCGCGCGCGACCGCTCGGCGCGGTGTCGCGTTCATGCTCGCGGCGTACGGGCCGTACTACGGGAAGTCCGTCGCCCGACAGGGATGGGAGGAGACGGTGGAACGCCTGCGGGAGTCGTGGGAGGCGAACCACGATACGGAGGAACTCGCGGAACTCCTGCCCGACGAACTGCTGGACGAACTCGCGGCCGCGGGGACGCCAGAGGAGGTGCGCGAACGCGTCGAGTCGTTCGCGTCCATCGACGGCGTGGACGCGGTGCGGGTCGGGTCCTTCGAGGGACAGCCGCTCGAAACGACGTACGCGACCATCGAGGCGATCACCGAGTAAACTCGGGAAACGTTCTGGCAGTTTGAGTACGGCTATACGGGAGGCGGTTTTCTGTACGGCACGAGTGAGACATCTGTGAGTACTTTCCTACTGACAACCGAGGTGGTTCGGTGAGTCGGTTCGACCGCGTGGTCGGATTGGTCACCGCGCACAGCAAGGCCGCTATCGCGGTGATGGTCCTCTTGACCGTGGTCGTCGGTGCTGGCGCGCCGATGGTCGACCAGTCGTCGTCGCTCGACCAGTTCCAGAGCGACACGGTCGAGTCCCAGAAACTCGACTACATCCAGAACAACTTCCAGACCGGAAACGAGAACACGACGACGGTCCAGATAATCGTCCGCGGGGACAACGTCCTCGCGAAATCGGGGCTGATACACAGTCTCGAACTCCAGCAGTCGATTCGGGAGAACGCGACGACTGGACCGTCGCTCGCGAACACCACGCCGACCGTCGGCGTGTCGAACATCGTCGCGACGACGGCGATAAAACAGGAGCAAGGCCGCGAGTTGCAGGCGCTCGTCGCGCAGTTCCAGTCGCTGAACCAGTCCGTCCAGCAGGAGCGGGCGGCTATCGACCAGCGGCGGACGACGCTGAACGACACGGCCGACTCGCTGAAGGCGGCGTTGACGTACCTCCGCGAACATCCGAACGCGTCTATTCAGGCGGAGTTCGAGAGCGTGCGCGCGAACACGTCCGTCGACCTGAACGAGACGGATTACGGCGTCTTCCGGAAGGCGACCGAGAAGTTGCGCAACGCGTCCACGCAGCGCGAAGTCGAAGAAGCGTACACGCTCGGCACGCAGGGCGTGCTCGCGGACGACTACGCCGCCTTGCAGGAGCGGGCGGACGAACTCCAGCAGTCCGCGGAGAAACTGAAATCGCTCGGTGAGCAGATAACGGAACAGCGCGCGCAGTTGGAGAACACGACGTCACCCGCGCTCGCGGAGCAGATTCAGCAGTTGGAGTCGATGAACGACTCGCAGGTCGAGTCGGTCGTCACGTCCGTTCTGTCGGCCAACGGCGGCAATGGCGGGAGTGGCGGCGGCGCGTTCGCGTTCATGCCCCGTGACTACGACGCGGGGTCAGCGTCCGCCGAGGCGACGATGATCGTCGTCACGCAGACCACCGAGGAGACGTCCGGAATGTCCGGGTCCGCGACCGACCGCATCGTCGACACGCAGACCGCGATACAGGACATGGCGACGTCGCGCGACGACGGAAACGAGTACCTCGTGTTCGGGGCCGGTATCATCAGCGAGGAGATAACGCAGTCGATGAGTGACAGCCTCCTCATCGTCGGACCGCTCGCGCTGATTTTCGTCCTCGTCACGCTCATCATCGCGTACCGCGACGTCCTCGACATCCTCCTCGGGTTGCTCGGCATCGTCGCGGTGCTCGTGTGGACGTTCGGCTTCATGGGCTGGGCGGACATCTCGTTCAACCAGATATTCATCGCGGTGCCCGTCCTCCTCATCGGGTTGAGCATCGACTACGCGATACACATCTTCATGCGTCACCGCGAGGAGCGCGAAGTGACGGGTGAGGGCCCGCGCGGGTCGATGCGAATCGCGCTCGGCGGCGTCGGCGTCGCGCTCATCTGGGTGACGGCGACGACGGTCATCGGGTTCCTCTCGAACCTCGTCAGCCCCCTGCCGCCGATTCAGGACTTCGGCGTGGTGTCGAGCGTCGGCATCACCGCCGCCCTCCTCGTGTTCGGCGTGCTCATCCCGGCGGCGAAAGTCGAAATCGACGGCGTCCTCGAATCCTACGGGTTCAACCGCGAGAAACGCGCGTTCGGGACCGGCGGCGGTCGTCTCGGAAGCGCGCTGACGTTCGGCGGCACCGCCGCGCAGAAGTCCGCCCTCGTCGTCATCCTGCTCGCCGTCCTCCTCTCCGCTGGTGGCGCGTACGGCGCGACGCAGGTCGACACGAGTTTCAGTCAGACCGACTTCCTCGCCCAAGACCCGCCGAACTGGATGGAGGACCTCCCGGAGCCCTTCGCGCCCCACCAGTACACCGCGAAGAGCAATCTGGAGTACGTCAACGACCACTTCCTCCGGCAGGACTCGCAGGCACAGATACTACTGGAAGGAGACGTGACGAGTGACGGTGCGCTCGAACGGCTCAACGACGCCCAGCAGGCCGCGGCGGACAAGGGCGTCACCATCAAACTGTCGAGCGGGGAGGCCGCGATTCAGAGTCCGCTCACGCTGATGGAGCAGGTCGCCGCGCAGAACGAATCCTTCAACGAGACGTTCACCGCCGCGGACACTGACGGCAACGGCGTCCCCGACCGGAACGTCGAGGCCGTGTACGACAAACTGTTCGCGGTCTCGCCCGACCGCGCCGGAAACGTCGTCTCCCGCACGGACGGCGGCGACTATCAGGCGGTTCGGATGATAGTCAACGTCGAAGGTGGCGCGTCCGGCAGCGCGATTACGGAGCAGATGCGTGACGTCGCCACCGTCGGGACCGGCGGCGGCATCGAGGCAACCGCGACCGGACAGTCGATCCTGTTCAAAATCGTCCAGGACCAGCTGTTAGAGACGGTCATCGAGAGCCTCATCATCACGCTCGTCGCCATCGTCGTCTTCCTGATGGCGGCCTACCGGCTCACGGAAGGCAGTGCGACGCTCGGACTCGTCACCCTGCTGCCGGTGGTGTTCAGCGTCGCGTGGATTCTCGGGACGATGTACCTCGCGGGAATCCCGTTCAACGTCCTCACGGGGATGATCACGAGCCTCACTGTCGGGCTCGGGGTGGCGTACAGCATCCACTTGAGCGAGCGGTACAATCAGGAACTCGAACGCACCGGTGAGACGTTCGAAGCCCTGAACACCGCGCTCACTGGGACTGGTGGCGCGCTCCTCGGGAGCGCCGCGACCACGGTCGGTGGGTTCGGCGTGCTGGTGTTCGCCGTGCTCCCGCCGCTCCAGCAGTTCGGCATCATCACGGGCATGACCATCGTGTACGCGTTCCTCGCGAGCGTGCTCGTCCTCCCGAGCCTCCTCGTCGTCTGGACGCGGTACACGAACCCGCTCGGCGAGGGCGGTGACGACGGTACGGAGGACGCCGACCTCGAACCCGCCGCGGCCGCTCCCGCGCCGGACGCGGGTGCGCCGACGCGCGAAGTGTCCCGGACGTACGTCCATCCCGGCGGCGATATTTCCGTCGTGGTTCACGTCCCCGCGTTCGAGGGACGGGCGTTCGTCAAGGACGCCGCGCCGGCACCCGTCGAATCGCTCGACCACGTCGACCCGACCCCCGTGTCGTCGACCGTGCAGGACGACACGGTCTACGCGGTCTGGGAGACCGACGAGGAGACGCCCGCACGCGTCGAGTACACCGTTCGCGTCCCCGACGACGCCCGCGACAACGAGGCGCTGCGGTTCGACGGCGAACTCCGCCAGCCCGACGGCGCGACCGAAATCGAGGGCGACGGGTTCGTCACGGTCGTCAGCGACGTGTTCGAACGCATCGTCAGCGAGGGCGACGTCACCGAAGCGGACGTCGCGATGGCCGCCCAGCAGTTAGAGGCGGGCGCGCTGTCCGCGGAACAGTACGAGCGCATCCACGAGCAATGGCTCGACCGGGAGCCGTGAACGAAGAGGACGCGATAGAGGCGTTCACGCGGCTCGGCCTCTCGACGTACGAGGCCCGCGTGTTCGTCGCGCTCCACCGTCTCGGAACGGGGACGGCGAGCGACATCGCGGACGTGACGGACGTCCCGCGGTCGCAAGTGTACGGCACCGCGGACGAACTCGAATCGACGGGACTGGTCGAGGTCCAGCAGTCGACGCCGCGGCGGTATCGCCCCGTCTCGCTGTCGGCGGCGCGCGACCACCTCCGCGAGCGCTTCGAGGCCGACCGCGACCTCGCGTTCGACTACCTCGACGCCGTGCAGGGCGAACTCCGGGAGTCCGACGACGCCCACGAGGCTGTGTGGACCGTGAGCGAGTCGGACGCCATCACCGACCGCATCGTCGCGGTCGTGGAGGACGCCACGGACACCGTGCTGTTCGCGTCCGGCGACCGCGAGTTCGTCCCCGAGTCGATTCGGGAGGCGCTCGCCGCCGCCGCGGACCGCGGCGTCTCCGTCGACGTGGTGAGCGCCGACCGCGACGTCCTCGACGCCTTCGCGGACGTTCCCGGCGTCGACGTGAACGACATCACGCAACCCATCGAACCCGAACCGCCCGCGAGCAGGGTCGTGCTCGTCGACTCCGATACGGTCGTCCTCGGCGTCTACGACGGCGCGACCGAGTCCGCGATCTGGAGTGCGAACTCGCGCTTTGCGTCCGTCATCGCGGAGTCGATGGGCGCGTGGTTCGAGAGCGGACTCCAGTAGCGCAACTTATTCTTCGCTCCCGGAACGACTCGATGGCATGTCCCCCGCAATCGAGTCGACCGGACTGACCAAGCGCTACGGCGACGAGTACGCCGTGGACGGTCTCGACCTCTCCATTCCCGGCGGAACCGTCTACGGCTTCCTCGGGCCGAACGGCGCGGGGAAGACGACGACGATGCGGATGCTCACGACGCTCACGAAACCCACGAGCGGCACCGCGAGCGTCGCGGGCGTCCCCATCGAGAACCGGGACGACCTCGTCTCCCGCATCGGCTACCTCCCCGAGGAACCGCCGCTGTTCGACGAACTCACCGGCCGCGAACAGTTGGAGTACATCGCGGGCCTGCGCGACCTCCCCGCCGCCGAGGCCACCGAGCGAATCGACACCCTCCTCGAGCGCTTCGACCTCGCGGACGACGCCGACAAGCGCATCGGCGCGTACTCGAAGGGGATGAAGCAGAAAGCGGGCATCGTGCAGGCGCTCCTCCACGAACCCGACGTCGTGTTCCTGGACGAACCGACGTCCGGACTCGACCCGCGGGCCGCGCGCACCGTCCGCGACACCATCGCCGACCTCGCGGAAGACGAGGCGACGGTGTTCCTCTCCACGCACATCCTCTCCGTCGTGGACGAACTCGCGGACACCGTCGGCGTCCTCTTTCGGGGCGACCTCGTCGCCGAGGGCGGCCCCGAGGCGCTGAAACGACGCGCGGAGACCGGCGAACACCGGAGCCTCGAGGACGTCTTCCTCGAGGTCACGACCGAGGTCGAGCCGTGAGACTCCCGAACGGCCGACACGCGTCGCTGCTGGCGCGCGTCGAGACGAAGCGCCGAATCCGCGTCCTCCTCCGGAGTCGCCTGCAAGCGGGCGCGCTCGCAATCACGGGACTCTTCATGCTCGTCGCCACCGCCGGCCTGTCCTTTGCCGCGTACAACGTCGGCGAACGCGTCGCCACCGAGGGCGTCGCGGAGTACGTTCGGTACGGTCGTCTCGGCGCGAGCGCGCTCTTCCTCGTCGGAACGGCGCTCACCGGACTCCGCGTCGTCGGCGAGCAGGGGGAACTCGACCACGAAGCCGGCATCCTCACCACCATCCCACACCGCGACGCCGTGTTCGGCCTCCTGCTCGCCGAACTCGTCGGCCTCGCCGCGTACGTCACAATCCCCCTCGTTTGTCTGTCCGTCGCCGTCGCCCTCGGGTCGGGGTCGGCGGCGCTCGGCGCGGCGGTTCTCGTTACCGCGGCGACGACGCTCGTTCTCGGCCTGTTCGCGGGTCAGGCGCTCGGCTACGTCCTCCGCTACGGGTTCGTCGCGTCCCGCCTGCTCGCGCGCTACAAGACGGCGCTCGCCGTCCTCGTCTTCCTCGGGTACATGTACGTCGTCACGGTTTCGCAGGACGCCTCCTTCGCAATCCCTCTGCTCGAAGCGGTCGGCGCGACCCCCATCGGCTGGGTCGGACTCCTCCCGTTCGCCGTGGTCGGAGACGCCCCGCTCGTGGAAGCCCTCGCCGGCGTCGTCGTCTCCGCGGCCGTCCTCCCGGTTCTGCTCGGCGTCGCCACGCTCGCTGCCGGGGCCGCGTGGTACGCCGACGAACCGACGGGTGAACGCGAAACCACCACCCACGAGTCGACCACTATCGACGCGGGACCTCTCGAACGCGCCGTCGGCCGGCCGTCCGCGTGGGTCGCGCGAACCGCGTGGACGCGCGCCTACCGCGCCCCGATGAAACTCGTCTTCGTCCTCTACCCCGCGTTCGTCCTCGTCACGCCCGTCGTGGAGGCGGTCCGCACCGGCGTCGTCGCACCGTCGCTCCCAGTCATCTTCGCGGTGTACGGCGCGTGGGCGGCGGGCGCTGGGTTCGCGCTCAACCTCCTCGGAGACGAGGGCGCGATGTTACCCGTCACGCTCACGAGCGGGGTCTCCGGGACCGCGTTCGTCCGCGGCATCGTCTCCGCGGCCGCCGTCGCCGGCGCACCCGTCGTCGTTCCGCTCGCGGTCGGCGCGGGCCTGCTCGTCCCGTTTCCGCCGGTGCAACTCGTCCTGCTCGCGCTCTCGACCGTCGCGCTCCTCGTCGGCGCGGGAATGCTCGCGACGGGTATCGGCACGGCGTTACCCCGGTTCGAGTCGGTGCGCATCTCGCGCAGCAGACGTGTCGTCGCGCCGAGTCTGTTCGCGTTCGGCGTCTACTCGTTCGTCCTCGTGGTCGTCGCGTCCCCGGGACTGGCGACGCAGGTACCGTTCGTCGCGGACGCGCTCGCCGACCAACTCGGCGTCTCAGCTACCGCGCTGCGTGCGGGCGGGACGGTCGCGACCGCGGTGCTGGTCGGGGTCTGTGGCTACGTGAGCTATCGGTCCGCCGCGAAGAAAGTCGACGACTGGACGCTCTAATCCTGCGGCGTCGCGCTCGCTTCAGGGGCGGCGTCCGGTTTGACGGTCTCTTCCACTTGCGTGTAGACGAGTATCAGGCCGAGGACGGCGAGCGCCCCGCCGAACTCGAACGGCACCTGATAGCCGAACTGGAAGAGGTAGCCGGCGGCGAGCGGGCCGATAGCGGTGCCCAATCCGAAACTCATGGTGAGGACGCTGAGTTTCGTCCCGGAGTCGCCGTGGCGGGCGAGGTCGCCGGCGAGCGCGAACGCGGGTGCGAACACCATCGCGCCGGCGACGCCCTGCACGAACCGCGCGGTTATCATCTGGAGCGGCGTGACGACGAAGCCCTGCGCGAGCGTCGCGGGCGCGAGGAGGACGAGGCCGATGAGAATGAACGGCCGGCGGCCGTACCGGTCGCTGAATCGACCGACCGGTACCTGTATGAGTACTTGTGCGAGGACGAACGCCGCGAACTCCACGCCGAACAGGAAGCCGCCCTGGTCGAGGCGAGCGTTCACTTTCGTCTCGATGGCCGCGAGCAGCGCGATGCCGATAGCCATGAACAGCGAGGCGAGGCCGAGCGTGAACACGGGGTCGAGGAAGCCACGGTTCTCGGCGTTGAAGACGGCTATTTTGAGGTCTTCACCGGCGCTCGCCTGCGTCTCTTCGGGGTCGCGAACGAGCGCGAACACGAGCAGCGTCGCGAGGAGCGCGGCCCCCGCGGCGAACGCGAACGCGGCGTCGAACCCGTAGAGGTGGACGAACGTCCCGGCGATCACCGGGCCGAGACCGAACCCGAGCAGGCGGAAGGTGTTGAATACGCCCATGCTCTGGCCGCGCGACCCCTCGGTGGAGAGTTCGTTCACGAGCGCGATGGTCGCGGGGACGGTGAACGCGACGCCGAGTCCCTGGAGGGCGCGGATGCCGAACAGGCTGAAGTAACTCCCGGCGAACACGTACGCGAGGTTCGTGACGGTGAGGATGCCGAGGCCGGCGATGATGAAGCCGCGGCGTTTCCCGGCGCGGTCGCTCCACCGTCCGGTGAACGGCTGACTGAAGCTGTTCAGGAAGCCGAAGAGGGAGAGGACGATACCGGTCGCGAGGCTGACGCCGATGGTGGTAGAGAAGCCGCCGAGGTGGACGAACACGCCGTCGCTTCCGGCGGTGACGAGTTTCTCGATGTAGAGCGGGAGGACGACGATGAGGAAGGAGTTCCCGATGGAGTCGGCCATCCGGGCGAGCGCGAGGACGACGATGCGTCTGTCCGTATCGAAGACGGAGGTCACGACCCACACCTCCAGACGGGTGTCTGTGCGTAAGAGTTCATACTGACTGGTTAGTCAGTCCGCGGGGAAGTACGTGACGGCTTCGGCGAATCAGTCCTCGACGGAGCTCGCCGCGTCGTCGGTGGGGTCGCCGACCGGCGAACGCGCGGAACACGCCCTCTACGGCGTTCGCGACGGTACCCCCGAGGGAGTGGCGGTCAGCAGCGGCTTGTGACGCCGGCGGAACCGGCGGCGACGCCGAGTTTCCGCATGACGACGGAGGGGAGCGACGCCTCTCCGAGTTCGACGCGGCGCACCGTCCGATAGCCGTTCGCGTCGTAGAACGGGACCGCCGGAAGCGACGACCAGAGCGAGAGCGCCGTGCACCCGCGGTCGCCCGCTTCGGTTTCGAGGCGGTCGAGGACGCGGGTGCCGACGCCCTCCCGGGCGTGGTCGGGGTGGACGTACACCGCGGAGAGTTCGGAGCGCTCGGGGCGCACCCACCCCCAGCCAACGACTCCGTCTGCACTCTCGGCGACGACGTGGACGCCGTCGTCGAAGTCGTAGTCGTCCGGGTCGCGTTCGCGCGCCCAGTGGTCGAGTTGGGCGTCGGTGTAGTAGCCGGGGCCGAACTCGCGGGCGGCGGCGGTCTGAACGCGGGCGACTGCGGGCGCGTCGTCGTCGGTGGCGTAGCGGAGTCTCATACCTCGATAGAAGCGGGGTGGTGAAGAAGGAGCGTCGGTCGTGCAGACGGAATCAGTCGTCCGCGGACGCGCGGTCGTCTGGCTCGCCGGGGTACTCGGCCTCCAGGGGGGGTTCGTCCGGGTCGCGGCCGAGCGCTTCGATGCGGACGCTCGCGACCTTGTACTCGGGGATGCCCGAGGTCGGGTCGTAGTTCTCCTGCGTGAGTTCGTTCACCGCGCCGGACGCGAAGTGCATCGGGATGAACACGACGCCCTCGCCCACGCGGTCGGTGACCTGTGCGCGCACGACGATGCTGCCGCGGTCGTTCTGCACGCGGACGTACTCGCCGTCCGCGACGCCGAGCGCGTCCGCCGTCGTCGGGTGAATCTCGACGAAGGACTCGCCGACGTGACTCATCAGGCCCTCGACGCGCCGCGTTATCTGTCCGGTGTGCCAGTGGTAGAGGACGCGGCCCGACGTGAGCGTGAGCGGGAACTCCTCGCTCGGGAGTTCGCCGGGCTTGCCCATGTCGGCGGGGACGAAGCGCGCGAGACCGTCGTCGTGGTTGAAGTTCCCCTCCTCGTAGTCGTAGAGGTAGGGCGTCCCCGGGTGGTCTTCGTCCCACACCGGCCACTGGAGGCCGTGCTCGTCGCCGGATTCGAGGCGGTCGTAGGAGACGCCGCCGTAGATGGGCGTGAGCGACGAGATTTCGTCCATTATCTCGCGGGGGTGGTCGTAGCCCCAGTCGTGGCCCATGCGGGCGGCGAGGTCCTGCGTTATCTCCCAGTCCTGACGGGCCTCGCCCGGCGGCGACGTGGGGCCGCGGACGCGCTGGATGCGACGCTCGGTGTTCGTGAACGTCCCGTCCTTCTCCGGCGAGGTGGCGGCCGGGAGGATGACGTCCGCGTGCTCGGCCGTCTCCGTGATGAAGATGTCCTGCACGCAGAGGAAGTCGAGTGCCTCCAGCGCCTCCTCGGCGTGCGAGATGTCGGGTTCGGAGAGCGCGGGGTTCTCGCCCACGATGTACATCCCGTTGACGTTGCCCTCGCGGGCCTCCTCGAACATCTGCGGGGCCTTCAAGCCGGGTTCGTTCGGCGGCCGGGCGTCCCACGCCTCCTCGAACTTGTCGAGCACGTCGTCGTCCTCGACGGACTGGTAGCCCGGGAGGCTCCCGGGGAGCGTGCCCATGTCGCCGCCGCCGCCCTGCACGTTGTTCTGGCCGCGGAACGGCGACAGGCCCGCGCCCGGCTTCCCGACTTGGCCGAGGACCAGCGCGAGGTTCGCGAGACCGAGGCAGTTCTGGGTGCCGTGACTCGACTGCGTCATCCCCATCGCCCACCCGAACACGACGCTGTCGGCGTCGGCCAGCGTCTCCGCGGCCTCGACCAGTTCCGCCTCGGGGATGTCGGTGAGTTCCTCGACGCGCTCCGGCGTGAACGGGTCGACCTTCTCCCGCAACTCCTCGAAGCCTTTCGTGTTCCGCTCGACGAACTCCTCGTCGTAGAGGTCGTTCTCGATGACGTATCGCGTCAGCCCGTTCAGCCACGCGACGTCGTACCCGGGCTTGGTGCGCACGTACTGGTCCGCGTGTTCGGCGATGCCGATCTTCCGCGGGTCGAACACCACGAGGTCCGCGCCGTCGCGCACGTTGTCCTTGATGCGTGTCGCGAGCACGGGGTGGGATTCCGTCGTGTTCGACCCCGTGATGAGGTAGGCGTCCGCCTCCCCGATGTCCTCGTTGATGCGGTTCGTCATCGCGCCGAACCCGACAGTCTGCTGGAGCGCCGCGACGGTCGAGGAGTGACAGAGGCGCGCGCAGTTGTCGATGTTCTTCGTGCCGAGCACCGCCCGCGCGAATTTCTGGACGAGGTACGCCTCCTCGTTCGACCCCTTCGAGGACGCGAGCGCCGCCACCGAGTCGACGCCGTGGTCGTCCTGAATCGCGGACAACTCCCGGGCCACCCGGTCGAGCGCTTCGTCCCACGACGCCTCCCGGAACTCGCCATCTTCCTTCACGAGGGGCGAGGTGACGCGCTGTCTGGAGTTCGCGAACTCGTGGCCGAACTTCCCCTTCACGCACGTCGAGAAGTTGTTCGCGGGCGCGTCGTTCGGGTCGTCGGTCGCCTCGACGCCGAGCACGTCGTCGTCCTTCGCGTACATCTCGAACCGACACCCGACCGCACAGAAGCCACACGTCGTCTCCGACTTCTCGACCTGCCGCAGGCGGAAGTCGGAGACGATTTCGGCGATGTCGAACATCTGGCCCTCTGAGAGCGTGTTCGCGGCCATCGACTCCGCTGCGTGCTCGCCCATGAGGAACGCCTTGCGTCCGTACTTCTCGAAGACGGACTGGGCGTCCTGCTTCGCGTTCGCCATGAACCGCGCGACGCCGGACTTCTCCTCGACGTCGGCGTCGGTGATTCGCTCGCCCGTGTCGCTGACGCCGCGGTTCGGGTGCGGCGAGTCGTCCAGCGTCTCGACGCGCTCGTGTTCGATGACCTGGCCGATGGAGTTGCGCTGCGTGAATCCCGGAATCGGGAGCGTCGCGATGTTCGCCATCCCCTTCTCCGTCAGCGACCCGGTCGGACACACAGTCACGCAGTGCCCGCAGGAGACGCAGGTGGACTCGCTCATGCGGTCCGCGCCGTTCTGGAAGCTGATTCGCGTGTCCTCGCCGTGGCCCTCCATCCGGAGGACGCCCTCGGCCTGCACGTCGTTACAGCCCTCGACGCAGCGGTTACAGAGGATGCACTTGTTCCGGTCTATCTGGATGAACGAGGAGGAGTCGTCGAGTGGTTCGTACTCGTCGCGGTCGTCGAACACGCCGTACCGGGGGTGCTGGACGTCGTTCTCGATGGACGCGTCCTGCAACTCACAGCGGCCGTTCTGGTTGCAGGTCGTACAGCGGAGGTTGTGGTCCGAGAGCACGAGGTCCAAGTTGACGTCCCGCGCCTCGGCGGCGTCGGGGTCGTCGGTCTCGACGGTGAGGCCGTCCTCCGCGGGGAACGAACACGACGGCACGAGGCCGTGCTCGTCGGTCTTCACCATGCAGGTGCGACACTCCGAGCGCGGCCCGATTTCGTCGCCCATGTCGCCGTCGTTGTCGTAGTGACAGAGCGCGGCGACCTCGTCCTCCCGCCCGGCTTCCTCCATCGCGTCGAGGACGGTCGCGCCCTCCTCGACGGCGACGGGGTGGCCGTCGACGGTGACGGTCGCGGCGTCGTTCTCGGGGACGGGGTCGTTCGCCGTGCCGGGGCGGAACGTCTCCGTCAGCGGCGTCTCTGTCTGCGGGTTCTCGACGTCCGGGACGTGTGGAGTTCTCTCTGTGCTCATGGGTTACAGGTGCCGGTGGGACAGCGACCGTCCGCGTGCGCTCGGAACGCGGGTCCGAACTCGTCCAACGCGGTGGTCACGGGTCGACTCGCCGTCTGACCGAAGTCACAAGTGCTCGAAGACCGCATCACGCGCGCCAGTTCGCGGATGCCGTCCGCGTCGAAGCGTCCGTCGTAGACGTCGCGGAGCAGGTCGACGAGTTGGACGGAGCCTTCGCGGCAGGGCACGCAGCGCCCGCAGTTCTCCTCGCGCGCGAACCGCGCGCGCTCGCCCGCCTCCGCGACGGGGCAGGTGTCGTCGTCGAGCAGTTCGAGCGCGCCGTTCGTCCCGAGGTCGGCGGCGCGGAGCGCGGGCGCGCTCGGCGTCACGTCGAGGTCGCGGGCGAACCCGCCGAACTGGCCGCCGACGGACGCGAAGCCATAATCGCCGGACAGGCTTACGGCGTCCCTGGCGTCCGCGAGCGACCCCGACGTCGGGAGTTCGACGGTCGCGTCGTGTTCGACGTCGCCGGTGACGGTGACGAGGCGGGTTCCCGGGTCGGCGCTCTCCGGGTCGAACGCCTCGGGCTCGCGGAGCGCGCGTTCGACCTGCGCGAGCGTTCGCGGCGTGTGAATCACGGTCGGCCGGCCGTGCAAGCCCTGCGTCGTCGGATACGGCGGGCGTTTCCGCGCTTCGATGCGGTCGCTTCCCTCCATCGCTTCGAGCGCCATCGTCATCTCGCCCGCGCGGAAGTCGTCGGGACCCGTCACGACCTGGACGGGGGCGTCGAGGTCGTCCGCCGCGAGTTGCGCGGCCTCCCGCACGCGCTCTTCGACGTGTTCTGCGTCCTCGTTCACGTACACCACCACGTCCGTCGCGTCGGTGGCGGTCGCGGCGGCGTCCGCGGCGGCGAGTACGCGCAACGGCGCGGATTCGAGGAGGAGTTCGTCGCCGCGCGTTCGGTCGTCGGCTTCGTTCGCGTTCACGACGACGAGCGCGTCCCCGTCGGCGTCGCGGGCGTCGCGCCACGCGGTCGCTATCGGCTCGTCCGTCGCCACGTCGCCGCGGCCGCGCCCGAGCACGCCGACCTCCGAAACCGTGTCGAGCGCGTCCGAAAACCCGAATTCGGCGTCGGCGGGGGAGAGCGGGTTCAGCCACCCGCACGGGCCGAGCACGTCGCGCACCCCAACCGAGAGCGGGCCCTCGTCCGGCGTGGGGAGTGTCGGCGTGTCCGCGCCGTGGGAGACGACCGCCGACGCGTCCTCCGCCGGGAAGTCGCCGTCGGCGAGCGCGTTCGTGAGTTCGACGGCCGTCGACGCGCCGCACTCGGGGTAGTACGCCGTCTCGCCGTTCGCCGTGAGGAGGACGAGCGGTTCGAACTCGCGCACTCCCGTTGACCCGACGCGGGCGACCGGCACGTCGTCCGTCGCGTCGTTCACGCGCCGATACACTCGTTCCGCGTCGTCGGCCCCCGCAGGCGCTGACACCCGTACGGCGGGTGTTTCGCCGCGGAGTCCGGAAGCCCTGTTCATACTAGTTCGTCTCCCACGAGCGTCGAAAGACTTGTGCCCGCGGCGCGGGTGACCGATTCCGTCAGCCGATTCCGTCATAGGTGTCGCGTCCCGAACGCGAACATGAGCGACGCGACGCAGTTCGAGGACGTCCAGGAACGCGCCATCGACGCTATCGACTCCGACGACGTGGAGTCGCTGTACGTCGGCCTCCTCCGGGAGGACGGCGCGCCCGAGTTCTACTTCGGGAACGACACCGAGAGCGCAGAAGACCTGCAGAACGCCGCCGTCGACCACCTCGGGATGCTGACCGCCGTGCTCGCGGACCGCTCCGAGATAACGCCCGAAGAACTCGCGGAAATCGCGGCGGAGCGCGCAGAAGAGTTAGCGCTGCGTTGACGCGACCCGGGGCGTGAGCGCGTCACGCCAGTCGTCGGGGAGCGGCGTCGGCCGGCCGTCGTCGTCCACCGTCACCTGCACCGTCTCGCCGACGGCGATGCGGTCGCCGTCCTGTCCTATCTCGTAGGCGAGCGTGTAACTCGACTCGCCCACGTCCGTCGTCCGCACCCGCACAGAGACCTCGGTCATCTCCGTCACGGGCCGCTCGAAGTCGAACTCCATGTGCGCGAGGACGACGCGCGTCTCGTGGAGGTCGAGGCCGAGGTGGTCCGTGAGGTAGCCGCGCCGCCCTTCTTCCGCGTACGTCGCGAACATCGCGTTGTTTGCGACGCCGACTGTATCGAAGTCCTGGTAGCGGACGCCGACGGTCCGCTCGTATTCCGTCATACGACGAGGTTCTCGCGGACGGGGAAAAGTCAGTTCATCGCGAGCGCGGTGTCGGGGACGGCGCGCGAGAGGGCGTCACGCACGTCCGCCGCCGCGCCCGCGACCTCACAGGAGTTCTCCATCAACACAGTCTCGCTCGGGAACAGGCGTTCGCCGACGAGCAGGCCGTGGTCGCGCGCCGTCGAACCCGTGACGGTGAGGTACGCGCCGACGCCCGCGTCCGCGACGCCCGCTTCTTCCTCCTCGCCCTCGTCGGGGTAGACGAACTCCAGTCCGTCAGCCACGTCGGTGCCGAGAACGGCTTCGACGAGGCGTTCGTACCGCGGACTCACGCAGAACGGTCCTTCGTAGTCCGCGACGAACTCGCGGTCCAGTTCGCCCGGGATGGTCTCCGGCGTCCCGAGGAGCGTGTGGTGGACGGTGTCACCGAGTCCCGTCACGACCCGAACGTCTGTGTCGTGCGGGTCGATGCGGTCGTTCAGGTCGCGGATGGATTCCAGGGGCGCGGGTTCGAGGCCGACCACTTCTTCGAGAACGAGGTCGGCGCTGTCGAACCCGAGCGCGAACTCGTGCGTCCGCAACGCCCGGAACGGTTCTTCGCGCCCGACGAGTTCGACGTCGACGTCGCCCAATGGGACGGTTACGCTGTCGAAGACGACGCGGCGCGGAAATCCGGCGCGACTGTCCCGCATCAGCGTGAAGTCCGGGCGACGGTCCGTCTTGGGCGTCGAATACTCTTCGAGGCGGTCGTAGACGCTCGCCGCCTCGTCCTGTTTGCCCTTCGTGACGGCTTTCTCGTGGCGGAGGACGTTCGACACGTCGTCCGCGACCGTCGCGGTCGCCTCGTCCGCGTCGGGATGGCCCGCGAGCCGGTCGAGCACGGCTTCCAGCGGGCGACCCTTCCGCGGCACGGCGACGTAGACGGTCTCAGACATTATCAGAGAGAACGGCTGCTCTGCTTTACTGATTGCGGTTCAGGTGTTTTTCCATTTCCACGTGCGGGATGCCCGCCTCCTCGAACTCCTCGCCGACGCGCTCGTAGTCGAGGTCGGCGTAGAAGGACTCGGCGTGCGTCTGGGCGTGCAAGACGAGTTTCTCGTACTCCGTGCGCGCCGCGTCCTCCACCGCCGCCATCAACGCGCGGCCGATACCTTCGCCGCGGCGCTCTTCGAGCGTCGCGACGCGCTCTACCTTCCCGACACCCTCCGATTTCGGGCGGACGCGCGCCGCGCCCACGGGGTCGCCGTCGTCGTACGCGACGAAGTGAATCGTCCTCGACTTCTCGTCGTACTCGTCCCACTCCAACTCCTCGGGGACGCCCTGCTCCTCGACGAACACCTCGCGGCGCACCGCGAACGCGTCCTCGCGCTCCCGCTCGGTGGTGGCGCGGACGACCTCCATCAGAGGTCGACGCGGTCGCCGATTTCGACGAGTTCGAGCGTCCGCGGCGACTCGAAACTCCGCGTGTGATGCGTCAGGGCGGCGGGGTCCGCGGTCAGGCCCTTCCACATGTCGAAGTGACTCGGCAGCAGCCGGTCGATGTTCAGGGCGTTCGCGGCCTCCGCGACCTGGTTCTCGTCGTTGTACCAGCGCGTCCGCTTCGGCTCCCTGGTCTCCTTGTCCGGAATCATGCCGACCGACCCGAACGCGAGCACGCCGAGGTCGATGTCGTACTCGTCGCCCACGCGCTCGAACTCCTCGGTCGGCTTGGTGTCGCCCCCGTGGAAGAACGTCCCCGACTCGTGTTCGAAAACGTACGACACGGGGTCCGCGGCGTCCGGGTCGTGTGCGACTTCGACGTGAACGGTGAACTCGCCGACTTCGAACGTGTCGCCGGGCGCGACCGTCTCGAACTGGTCCGTCGAGAGGTCGTAAGCGTCCTGCCAGTCCTCTTCTTGCGTGACGGCGACGCTCGCTTGCGGGCCGTAGAACGTCCCGCCCGTGTTCGCGAGAATCGGCCCCTGACTCGGGCCGTGAACGTGGTCGGTGTGTTCGTGCGTCGCCAACACCGCGTCCGCGTCCCCCACGTCGTCGGGATCGAACGGCACCGGAATCATGCGGACGGTGCGGGGCGGGTCGCCGGTCCCGAGGTATGGGTCGACGTAGACGGTGGTCCCCTCGCTTCCTTTCAGTACGAAGCCGTTACACCCGAGATACCAGACTGCGACGGTGTCGGGGTCCGCGGCCGCGACGGCGCGCGGGAGCCAGTCTCCCCAGTCGCTCTCCATACCGGACGATGGGAGCGGGACGCCCTAAGACTTCGGGAACCGCCACCAGAGTTATCGCCTCGCCGTCCCACTTTCTCCTGATGAGCGTCATCGTCGAGTGCCGGGTCTCCGCGCCCAACATGGTGCTGTCTCACGCGCGCACGGCGGTTCCGGACGCGACGGTGACCGTCGAACGCGAAATCGGCACCGACCCCGACCATCCCTTGCTCTTCTTCTGGGTGTCCGGGGACGTGGACGCGTTCCACGACGCCCTGCTCGCGGACGACACGGTGCGCGACGAGACTGTGCTCGACCGGTTCACCGACCGACGGTTCTACCGCGTCCAGCTCGCCGAACCGGGCACGGTGCTCTACGGGACGTACGTGGAACTCGGCGCGGTTCCGCTCTCCCTCGAAGGTGACGCCGACTGCTGGGAGTTAGAGATGCGGTTCCCCGACCGAGCGGCCGTCGCCGCGTTCCGCGACCGCTGTGCGGAACTGGGCGTCTCGTTCGAACTCAAGCGGCTCTTTCGGACCCGCGAAGACCGAAAAGAGGACTCGTTGACCGCGCCGCAGCGCGAGGCGTTGGACGTCGCCGTCGAGTTAGGCTACTTCTCGGTGCCGCGAGAGGCGACGCTCGAAGACATCGCAGCCGAACTCGGCGTCTCAAAGCAGGCGACTTCGGAACGCATCCGACGCGCCGTCGCGGCGGTCGCGAGAAGCGAAGTTCAGTCCTGACAGCAGCCGCCGACTTCGCTCCCGAAGTCGACCGCGAGCGACTCGCTGATGGCCGTGTTGATGCGCTCGAGGCGTTCGGCGAGTTCTTCCTGCGCGTCGAGGAACTCCGCCATCACGGGCCGGGAGTGGAGGTCGCGCTGGGCGGCTTTGAGCGATTCGACGTCGCTCACGGAGGCGTCGCCCGCCTGCTGGGCGAGCATGAAGTCCTGTCGTTTCTCGTTGAACGCCTGAATCTCCGACTGGAGTTCGTCGTCGTTCTCGACGGCGGCTTTCGCCTCCTCGAAGCGCTCGTAGGCGGGGAGGTCTGCGATGGCTTCACCGAGGTCGTGGGCGATGTCCTCGACGGAAACTGGGTCCGGAGTCGTGGACTCGGAATCGACGCTCATGCGTCGCCGTTCGGGAGAGGGGGCCGTAAGCGTGCCGGTGCTAGAGACGCTCTGCCAGCCACTCCACGTTCATCAGCGCGGCGGACGCGGCGACGCCGAGGATGGACGTGAGGATGAGGAACGTCGAGACGACGCTCACCATCGGCGTCAGCGATGACTGGAGGGACGTCCACGCGAGCACGGGCACGGTCTTCGTGTCGTAGCTCGTGAGGAAGAGCGCCATGATGAACTCCTGCAGACTGACGATGAACGCGATGACGGCGGAGATGACGACGCCGCTTCGGACGTTCGGCAGGACGACGTGGTAGAAGACGCGGTGCGGGCGTGCGCCGAGGTCCATGCCGGCGTCGCGGAGGTCCCAGTCGAAGCGCGCGAACACGGACTGCATCACGAAGAAGACGAGCGGCGTCGCCCAGAGCGTGTGCGCGACGACGACGTTCAGGTAGGAGTTCGTGAACCCGATGCTGTTGAAGTAGACGAGGAGCGTCAGGCCGAGCACGACCGGCGGGACGAGCAGTGGGAGCAAGACCACGGGCGGGAGGACGCGAGCGAGTCGGGAGTCAGAGCGCTGGACGGCGAGCGACCCCGTGACGCCGAGCACCGTGGAGAGGAGGGAGGCGCCGACGCCGATGGTGATGCTCGCGCGGACCGCGCGCAACCACTCGTCGCTCGCGAAGAACTGGCTGTACCACTTGAAACTGAACCCGCTCGGCGGGAACTGGAGGTAGTCGGACTGCTGGAACGACGTGACGAACACGACGACGATGGGGAGCATGAGGAGCGCGAACACGAGCCAGTAGCCCGCGCGGAAGAGCGCGTCCTCTGCGCGTTCGCGACTAGACACTCTCGACACCTCCGATAGAGCCGGTGAGCAGGCGGATGACGGCGAGCGAGACGGCGAGCATCGCCGCGAGCATCAGGAGGCTGAACGCCGCGCCGACAGGGTAGTCGAACTGCGTGAGCATCAGGTTCCCAATCTCCATCGCGAACGTCGTCTGTTCGCCGGTGCCGAGTTGGGAGGGCGCGGCGTACGCGCCGACGCTCCACGCGAACGAGACGACCGTCGCCACCGCGATGCCGGGGAGGGCTTCGGGGACGACGACTTCGAAGAACGACCGGGGACGCGACGCGCCGAGGTCCCGCGCGGCTTCCACGACGTCCCAGTCCATCGTCGTGAGGACGCTGTAGATGGAGAGGACGGCGTACGGGAAGACGATGTACACTTGGCCGACGACGGTGCCGACGAGGCCGGGCGCGAACTGGATGCGGTGGCCCATGCCGAGCGCGAGGAGTACGTCGTTGAGGACGCCGTTCGGCGCGAGCAACGGCAGCCACGCGTACGTCTTCACGACGAGCGTCGTCAACAGGGGGAGGATGACCGAGAACAGCAGTATCGACTTCCGAACGCCGTCGGCGCGGTACGCGGCGTACGCGTAGAACAGCGCGAGCAGGACGGCGATGACGGTGGCGACGACGCCGAGTTCGAACGAGAACACGACGACCTGCCGGTAGATGTCGGAACCGAGGACGTCGCCGTACGCGCCGAGCGTCCACCCGGGCGCGTACGACCCCGAACTGGTCCCCTCGTTGAGGCTCATCCGCACGAGAATGAGGAAGGGGACGACGAAGAACGCGAGTTCGAACGCGGCGAGCGGCGCGAGCAGGAAGACCGAGGTGGAGTCCCGGGCCTTGATGCGTTCGCCCAGCCACGCGAGCGCGGCGTTCTCGTCGCTCACGGCGTGCCACCTCCGACCCGGTCGCCGCCCGCGAACACGAGGAGGTCGTCGGTGTTCCACGACACGCGCACGCGGTCGTCGGTGTCGAAGTCGGCGTTCCCGACGCTTCGCTCGAAGAACACGCTCTCGCCCGCGATTTCGACGTAGAAGCGGACGGACGACCCGCGGTAGAGCACGTCGGTGACGGTGCCGGTGAGCGCGCTCGCGTCGTCGGCCGCGCCCGCGTTCTCGTCGACGCGTTCGACGTCGAGGTCTTCCGGTCGGAACGAGACGGTGAGCGCGTCACCCGCAGAAACCGCGTCCTCGGAGACGGGGAGCGCTATCTCGGTGTCGAACTCGGTGCTCGCGCGAACCCCGCCGTCGGTGGCCGCGGCTTCTGCGGCGACGAGGTTCGTGTCGCCGAGGAACTCCTCGACGAACAGGCTGGTCGGGTCGTCGTACACCTCACGGGGTTCGCCGACCTGCTCGATTTCGCCGTCGTTCATGATGGCGATGCTGTCCGCGAGCGTGAACGCCTCGTTCTGGTCGTGGGTGACGTGGACGAACGTCGTCTCGACCTCGTCGTGGATGTTCCGGAGTTCGAGTTGCATCTGCTCGCGCAGACGCTTATCGAGGTTCGACAGCGGTTCGTCCAACAGGAGGACGTCGGGTTCGATGGCGAGCGACCGCGCGAGCGCGACGCGCTGTTTTTGGCCGCCGGAGAGGTCTTCGGGGTCGTGGTCGGCGAACTCCCCCATCTCCACGACGTCGAGCATCTCGCGGGCGCGTTCGCGGCGTTCGTCCCCGTCCACGCCGTCCATCTTCAGGCCGAACGCGACGTTCTCAAGGACGGACTTGTGCGGGAACAGCGCCCACGACTGGAACACCATCGACGTCTCCCGTTCGTACGGCGGGAGGTCGGTTGCCTCCGTGCCGCCGATGTGAACGTCGCCGCCGGTCGGGGTTTCGAGGCCGCCGAGCATCCGCAGGGTCGTGGACTTCCCGCACCCCGAGGGACCGAGGAGGCAAAGCAGTTCGCCGTCATCCACCGAGAGGTCGAGGGCGTCCACGGCCGTGAGGTCGCCGTACTCCTTCGTGAGGTCTGAGAGCGTGACTTCTGCCATTCTACTGGGTCTTCATCCGCTTGAACTTCTCCGAGAACGTATCGGAGTACTGCGCGAGGTCGTCCCACCGCGGGAGCGACATCTTCTGGGCTTCCTCGGCGTTCGTCGGGAGGTAGTCCCCGAGGTCGCCCGCGTACGTCATGTCCTGCGTCGTGAAGAACAGCGGATGGTCTTCGGACCACTTGCTCTGGACTTCGGGGTCCAAGAGCATGTTGATGAACTGTTCCGCGAGGTCGCGTTTCGGCGTGTCCTTGACGACCGCCCAGTTGTCCATGTAGCCCGCGTTCGCCTCGGGCATCGAGAACGAGACGTTCTCGTGTTTGTCGATGTCGTAGTATATCTGGCCGAAGTACCACTGTGCGGCGTCGACGATGCCGTTCCGGAACTCCTGCCAGATGTCGGTGCCGGAGGACGCCCAGCCTTGGATCGGCCACGTGTCGAGCGTGTCGAGGAGGTCGTCGTGGTACTTCTCCTGGTAGAGTTCGCCCGCGCCGGGCGCGGCGTCCGTTCCGACGCCCGCGGCGAGCAGCGGATAGATCCAGAACCCGGAGTCGACGCCGACGCCCGCCGAGTTCTGTATCTGGTCGCTCGTGAAGTCGCTCCACGTCTCCACCGGTTGGTCGAGGTCGCTCCGGTAGAGGATGCTCAAGGGTGCGCCGTCCGCGGGTGCGCCGTGCGAGATGGGGCGGACGTCCTTGTAATACTGCATAACCTCGTCGATGTTCGGGATGTTCTCGTCGTACCGCAGCGGCTCGAACAGTCCCTGTTTGCGGCCGTTGTAGTATATCGGTTCGCACGTGACGGTGACGTCGAACGGCGCGTCACTCGAGGACTGAATCTTCGGGAGCAGCGAGTTCCAGCCCGTGTTCACGTCGAGCGTCGCGTCGAACCGTGATTCGAAGATCGGTTTGATGGCTTTCTCGAAGCGTTCCCCGTAGTTCCCGCTCCACGCGGTGACGCGGAGAACGTCGCCGCCGCCGCTTCCGCCGAGCAGTCCGCTACAGCCCGCGAGTCCCGCCGTGACGGCGGTTCCCGCGGCGCCGAGGAACGCTCGGCGGTTCGCAGAGGAGTGTCCAGTGTCCCGGTCCGTGCGTGAATTCTGGCCTGAGCCAGACATATCGGTGCACAAACTGGGTCCCACTGAAAACGGTGGTGTCTCAGGGACGCTTCCATGTGGGTTCTCAACAAGACTGTTCGGGGCGGCTGTGACGCCCTCGCACGCTGTATCGGCGGAAGCGCCGGGGTTAAACGGCGTGACCGAATAATCGAGGTAATGAGTCAGGAACGGACGGACGGCGACCTCCGGAACACGGGGCTGTCGCTGAAGCACGACCGGACGTGGGATTACGAACTCGACCGAATCGTCGAGGCCGTGGAGGAACGGGACGCGAAGAAAGTGGGCTTACAGTTTCCCGAGGGGTTGAAGCGCCGCGGCCCCGCGGTGACCGACGACCTCCGCGAACTCCTGCCGGACGACGTGCGCGTGATGCTGTCCGGCCAACCCTGTTACGGCGCGTGCGACCTCGACACCTATCTGATGCGGCGGACGGACGTCTTCGTCCACTTCGGCCACAGTCCGATGAAGGAGTCGGAGAAGATCATCTACGTCCCGCTCTTCTCGAACGTCGACGTCGAACCCATCATGCAGGAGTCCCTCGAGGAACTGGAGACGGGCGACGTGGGGCTGGTGACGACCGCCCAGCACATGAACAAGTTCGACGAGATGCGCGAGTGGCTGGAAGAGCGCGGCTTCGACGTGCACACGCGCCGGGGCGACGACCGCCTCACTCACGAGGGCCAGGTGCTCGGCTGTAACTACGCCTCCGCGGACATCGACGCCGACCAGATTCTCTACGTGGGCGGTGGGAAGTTCCACCCGCTCGGCCTCGCGATGGAACACCCCGACAAGCACGTCGTCATCGCGGACCCCGTGAACAACGTCGTCACCGTCGCCGACACCGAGAAATTCCTCAAGCAGCGCTACGCGAGCGTGCACAAGGCGATGGACGCCGAGAAGTGGGGTGTCATCTTCTGTACGAAGATAGGGCAGGGTCGCTGGGACCAGGCGAACGAGATAGTCGAGAACAACGACAACGCCTACCTCATCACGATGGACGAGGTCACGCCCGACCGCCTGCGGAACTTCGATATGGACGCGTTCGTGAACACCGGGTGTCCGCGCATCACGACGGACGACGGGCCGCGTTTCCACAAGCCGATGTTGACGCCGGGCGAGTACGAGATCGCCGTCGGCAACAAGCCGCTCGAGGACCTGTCGTTCGACACGTTCCACGGCACCTGGTAATCCGGGTTTCTCTCGTTTCTCGCTCGCCAGTAGCCGAGGCCCGCCCCGGAAAAATTACTATTGGACATAAACAAAACCTTTTGTATTCTCGGTATGTATGGTGTTGTATGAGCGCCACCGAGTCCCCTGTCCGAGATGCCATCACGTCCTGTCGCCCGACCAACGCCACCCCCGTCACCATCGACGCCGACTCCCTCGACTCCCTCTCCACCACCTACCTGCGCGACGTGAAAGACGAACTCAGAGCAGAGGACTACACGCCCGACGAACTCGTCCTCGAAACCTGCTTCGATGAGGACTGCTCGTTCGCCACGCAGGACGAAATCGACCGCGTTCGCGCGCACATCGACGCCGCCGCCTACCTCGGCGCGACCACTCTCACCGTCACCTTCGACGCCGTCGCCGAGGCGTCGAAAGTCCGTCCCGCGCTCTCCGCCGCCGCCGAACGCGCCCACCGCGAAGGCGTCACCCTCGAACTCGACGGCCCGCTCTCGCTCTAAGGCAAACCGTTTCTCTCTCCGCCTCTAACCCCGTCTGTGAAGCGCGCGCTCGAACGACGACTCGAAGCAGTCGAAGGGTTTCGCGACCCCCGCGTCGAGTTAGAGCAGTACCCCACGCCCGCGGAACTGGCGGCGCACGTCGTCCACCTCGCCGACCTGCAGGACGACCTCGACCTCGTCCTCGATTTAGGTACCGGAACGGGGATGTTCGCGCTCGGCGCGGCGCTCGCCGGCGCGCGACGCGTCGTCGGCGTCGACCGCGACCGGGACGCACTCGCGGTCGCGCGCGAAAACGAACGCCGAGTCGCTCCCGAGCTATCTGTCGAGTGGATTCTCGGTGACGCGACTCGGCTGCCGCTCTCCGTCTCGGACGTAACCGTCCTGATGAACCCGCCGTTCGGTGCACAGCGCGGGAACGAACACGCGGACCGCCGATTCCTCGAAACCGTCTCGAACGTCGCGTCGGTCTCGTACTCCGTTCACAACGCCGGGAGTCGGGAGTTCGTGGAGTCGTTCGTCGACGACCACGGTGGGACGGTGACGCACGCCTTCCACGCAGAGTTCGACCTCGACCGCCAGTTCGACTTCCACAGCGAGAGTACGAGAGCGCTCGACGCCGAAGTGTTCCGCGTCGAGTGGTAGCCTACTCGTAGGACTCCTCGTGCGCGATGGGGACGCGCGTCCCGTCCGCGACGGCGACTAACTGTGTTCCGTCGTGGACGAATCGGATGCCGGCGAGCGTGGTGCTGTTCCCGCGTGCGGGGATTCCGGCGCGAGCGAGCGTCTCGTTCTCCCGAGTGACCTTGACGCCGAACGCGCCCCCCTGGGCGAACACGGAGACGTTCTTCCCGTCGATGGTGGCGTCCGCCGTCGCCGAGTCGGACGAGAAGACCGCGCGCCAGTCGCCGTCGCTCGGCTTGAGGTAGACGTTGTACGTCGTGCCGCCGCCGCGCGCCACCCAACCGAGGCGCTGTGCGGTCACGGTATCGCGCCAGCCGACACCGCCCACCCTGACCGTTTGTGCGCCGTAGTACGCGAGTTCGCTCGACGAGACGGCTTGCGTCCACAGTTCTCGACCGGGGTCGTAGACGATGACGCCGCTCGCGTTCACGCTCGTCGTCTCCCCGAACAGCGAGACGCGAACGCTGCTCACCCGTCTGTTCTGGACGCTTTCCGCGTAGCCGACCGTGTAGCCGCCCACGTGCACGGAGTCGCTCGGGAGGCCGCTCTCGGAGACGGTGGTGAGGTTCACCGGAACGGCGACCATCGCGACGATGAGCAGCGGGAGGACGAGGAGGAGGACGCCCGCCTGTCTGCGACTGAATCCGAACGCGAGCGGGCGGTCGCTGGCGCGGACGGTGGCGGCGACGGTCCAGCCGATGAGCAGTACGAACACGATGCCGACGCCGCGGTAGAGGACGTACGTGCTCGGGCCGCGATACCACCACCACGCCCAGAGGGAGAGGCTCGCGGCGAACAACACGGCACCCGCGAACAGGCGGATGGCCGATGGTGTGCGTTCGCGTCGGGTGAAGACGAGGACGCCGAGGAGGACGCCGAGCGCGAGGCCGACGAAGTGGCCCTGGATGGCGATTCCCGCCCACCACGGGCCGCCGAAGGATGGACCAGCGGACGCGACGGTGATGGGGTCCGTGATGGTCGTGTAGAGCGTCGAGACGACGCTTCGGAGGGAGAGCGCGACGACGACGGCGATTGGGTAGCGGACGAGGCCGAACGCCGCGAACGCGAACACGACGCCGGAGAAGCCGATGATGGGTCCCCACGCGAGGAGGCTGGTGGCGATGCCGACGCAGAACACACCGAGGGGGAAGACGACGAACGCGCGGACGTACGGGTTGGTGCGGAGCGAGGAGAACGCGGATTCGCCGCGCTCGGTGGGGAAGTGGCTGAACGCGTACTCGGCGACGGGTGCGAGGACGACGGTGCCGAGGAGGTTGCCGTAGATGTGGCCGTAGCCGGAGTGGGCGAACGGCGCGGTGAGGACGCCGAGCGGGTAGTAGTACGACCAGCTCGTGAAGGGGAGGGTGACGGGCGAGTAGAGGTGGTCCGCGCCGCCCTGGACGAAGAGGTAGAAGCCGAGGACGCCGAGGACGGAGATGAGGGTCCCCCACGGAACGCCGAACAGCAAGCGGGAGCGGAGGCGTCGCATCCATCGGCCGCGGGGTCGGTCGAGCGCGCGCACGACGCCGAAGGACGCGACGAGAACGAGCACGACGGACGCGGAGAGCGCGGGTTCGGGCGGCACGACACCAGCCACGGCTGCGACAGCGACGCCGAGCACGCCGACGAGCGGCCCCGCGAGCAGGAGCGCGTCGGAGAGCCGCGTACCGAACAACCGCCACATCGCGACGCCGAGCAGAACGCCCGCGAGGACGGAGAGAACGAGGACCGTGAGTACGTCCATAGAGACCCCAGAACGCCCGCCGGCATAAACGGGACGCCACCGGCGACGAGGAGTTTTCACCGCCGACACGCAAGGGCGGGTATGGCAGACCGAAGGTTCGTCGCGCTCGTCGTCACCGTGGGCGTGTTCGCGTTCGCCCACGCAGCGCTGACGTGGCCGCCCACCGCCACGCTCGCGTTCTTCTGTGGCGGCGCGGCCGTCGCCTTCGTCGCGGAGTTCGCCGTCGTCCGCCTCGGCTGGCTCGACCACCACGTCGCCCCGAAACTCGCGGGCGTCCCGCTCTACGCCCTCGCCGGATGGACGGGCACAGTGTACGTCGCGTTCCGACTCGCACGCCTCGTCACGGACGGGTTTCTCGCACCCCTCCTCGCTGCGGCCCTCGCCACGACGTTCGACGCACTAACGGACTATCGCGGCGTCGAAGACGGCTACTGGACGTACACCGACAGCCTCCCCGGCCCCAGATATCGAGGCGTCCCGTGGTGGAACACCGTCGGCTGGTTCGTCGTCAGTTTCGTGACCGCCGGGCTCGCACTCCCGTTTCTGTGAATCGAGGTCAGGAAGGGGGTGCGTGGTGTTGCAGTCGCGGTGCGGTGTCGGTGCGGTTCCGGTACAGTGGCGAAGCGGCGGCGGCGCGGTCGAAGAGCGGTGGCGGAGGCGGTCTCCGGGGCACTCACCGCGAGCCGAAGGCGAGCGGGCCCGAGCGACCCCCGAAGCGGGGTCGCGACGGGCTTTTAGTGCAGGTTTTGCCAGCGAGCGGCCATCGGCCGCTCACGCAGCAAAAAGTGCTTGCGGAAGATTCAAACGCGTCACTCTCTGTATTTTCCTACATGGATTTGCGGGTCGTCGAGCAATCGGAGTCTGAACTGGTTATCGAGATAGCGGGGGAAGACCACACGTTCATGAACGTCCTGAAAGGGGCGCTCCTCGAACTGGATAGTGTGGCTGCGGCGACGTACGACATGAACCCCGAGCAGTCCGGTGGGCAGACCGAACCCCTCCTGTCGGTGAAGACGGAGGACGGCGAGGACCCGCTGTCCGCGCTGGAAGCGGGGGCAGCGCGCGTCGGCGAGCAGTTGAACGAGTTCCGGTCGGCGTACGAGGCGGCGCAGTAGACGGCCGAACTGTTTTCCGTTCCTCGACGCGTTCTCCCGCTATGGACGCGACTGCAATCGACCACGTGAACCTCAATATTCCGAGCGACGGCCTCGAGGACGCGATCGCGTTCTACGAGTCGCTCGGCTTCGAGGCGGATAGACTGGACGAGTACGAGTCCGGCGAGAAACCGTTCTTCTCGATTCGACTCACCGCCGGTGCGGTCCTCCACCTCTGGCCGGACGAGGAGTTCACACCGCCGTCGGGCGAGAATTACGACCACGTCGCCATCCGCGTCGCCGACTCCATCGAGGAGGTGAAGGAGACGCTCGACGCGGCGGATATCGAGATAGAGAACGAGATGACGCCGCTCGGCGCGACCGGAACCGCGCCGGCCGTCTACGTCATCGACCCATTCGGCTACCGAGTCGAACTCAAAACAGACGGATAGTTAGAGCCGCTACAGGCGGACCGGCACGCCGTTGTCGTCCAAATATGGCTCCACCTCCACTTTTTCCGGGGTTCGCTTCGCTCACCCCGCAAAACCTGGAGGAAAAAGACCGCTACAGGCGGACCGGCACGCCGTTGTCGTCCAAATATTGTTTCACCTCGTCGACGCCGTATTCGTCGAAGTGGAAGATGGAGGCGGCGAGCGCGGCGTCCGCACCGGCGTCGAAGGCTTCCTTCATGTGTTCGGGGCCGCCGCAGCCCGAGGAGGCGATGACGGGCGTGGAGACGGCGTCGCAGACCGCGCCGGTGAGCGGGAGGTCGTAGCCGTCTTTGGTGCCGTCGGCGTCGATGGAGTTGACGAAGAGTTCGCCCGCGCCGCGATCTTCTGCTTCCTGCACCCACTCGATGACGTCCATTCCGGTCCCCTCGCGGCCGCCCTTGATGGTGCATTCGAACCAGCAGGACTCGCCGTCGACCGCTTCGTAGTGTTCGCCGCGTTCGTCGTAGCGACGTTTGGCGTCGACGCTGACGACCATGCACTGACTGCCGAACGCGCGCGCGCCCTCGGTGATGAGTTCGGGGCGTTCGATGGCGGCGGTGTTGATGGAGACTTTGTCCGCGCCCGCGCGCAGCGTCTCCTTCACGTCCTCTCTGGTTCGGATGCCGCCGCCGACGGTGAGCGGGATGAACACCTCGTCCGCGACCTGTGAGACGGTGTCGAGCATCGTCTCGCGGCCCTCTGCGCTCGCGGTGATGTCGAGGAAGACGAACTCGTCCGCACCGGCTTCGTTGTATTTCTTCGCCAGCTCGACGGGGTCGCCCGTGTACTGGAGGTCCTCGAACTGGACGCCCGTGTAAACCGCGGCCTCCCCGTCGTCGTCGAGGTCGACGTCGATACAGGGGATGACCCGCTTCGTCAACATACGCGACCGTTCGCCCGGGCCGCGTTTGACGGTTTCGCCTCCCGATACGTTCAAACGGCCCCCTCTCCAAATTTTGATATGAGCTTCCTCGTCGCGTACGACGATTCGCCGCTCTCACGGGCGGCGGTCTCCCGCGCTGTCGGGTTCGCGTCCGCCGAAGAGACCGACGTGGTCGTGGTGACGGTGATTCCGAAGAGCGCGGCGTACGCTCGTTCGAACGGCTGGCTCGCGGACGGTGAGGCGTTCGACGCGGACGCCGTGGAAGAAACGCTCGCGTCACGGGTTCGGGAGGTCGCCCCGGATGCCGAGTTCCGGACGGTTCGGATGGGGTCGACGCAGCCCCAATCCGCTATCGGGCTGGCTATTCGTCGAGAGGCGAAGCGGGCGGACGCTGAAGTGGTGTTCGTCGGGAGTGCGAACGCGGGCCGCATCGTGACGAACCTCGCGAGCGTCGGGCAGAACGTCGCGACGGACGTCGGCTACGACGTTCACATCGTGCGGCGTCCGTCGCAGTAAAGTACCACGTGCGCGTTGGCCGACGTATGGGCGAGACAGAGACAGACGAAGCCGCGGAGACTGAAGCCGACACGGTATCGCACTCCTCACGGGTCACGTCGCCGATGCAATCGTACAGCGGCCGGGACGTGATAGCGGGGTTCGTCGTGTTCCTCGTCGGCCTCGTCGTGGTCGCGGGCGGCGCGTTCTTCCTCTAATCGAGTTCGCGGTCGAGGACATCGCGCGCCGAGACGATTTCTTCGTAGTCGTACGTGAGTTCGTCACCGGAGACGTCGAGCGCCAGCGCTCCGGAGTCGTTCGCTGCGCCGAGTTCCACGGCGTCCACGCGTTCGGTGACCGATTCGGGGTCTGTCGTCTCCACGACGGCGCGCCCGGGCGCTTCGGAGAACAGTTCCGCGACGCTCGACACCGCGACTGACGCACCTGCGTCCGCGGTCACCATCTCGGCGAGCGTGACGGCGAGGCCCCCATCAGAAACGTCGTGGACGGCGAGCGTCGAGTCGAGGTTCGCGACGTCGGCGAGCGCGGATACGCGTGCGCCCGCGTCCGTCGGGAGATCGGGGAACGCGTCGCTCCCACCAGCCTGCGCGAGGTACTCGCTGCCCCCTAATCCGGTCTCGTGGCCGCCGACGAGCAGGAGCGTTCCCTCGCCGGTGAGGGCGCTCCCCGGCGCGTCGTAGCCGTCCTTCTCGCCGAGCATCGCGAGCGTCGGCGTCGGCGGAATCGGCCCCGCGACCGAGTCGTTGTAGAGACTGACGTTCCCGCCGACGACGGGCACGGAGAGGTCGCGGCAGCCGTCCGCCAGTCCGTCGACGATAGCAGTGAAGCCACCGTACACGTCCGGTTTCTCGGGGTTCCCGCCGTTCAGGCAGTCGACGGCCGCGAGCGGTCGCGCACCGACCGCCGCGAGGTTCGTCGCGTTCTCGACGGCGGTGGCGTACGCGCCCTCGTAGGGCGCGGCGCTCGTCCAGTTCGGGTTCGCCCCCGCGGAGAGCGCGACGCCCTTCCCCGCCCGCCGCACCGCGAGCAACGCCGCGTCGTCGCCGGGGCGAACGCTCGTGCGTACGCCGACCTCGTGGTCGTACTGGCGGTACACCCAGCGCTTCGACGCCGTGTTCGGACTCCCGAGCACGCGGTCGAACGCCTCACCGACGTCGGCCTTCGGGAGGTCGGTCTCGGGTTTCTGTGGTTCCGTGGCGTCGAGGTCGTTCAATGGAGCGCCGTCCGCCACGTACTCGGCGGGCGCGTCCACCACCGTCTCGCCCTCGAACTCGCAGACGAAGTTCCCCGAATCCGTGAGTTCACCGATGACCGAACAGCCGATGTCGTACTTCTCGGCTATCTCCCGTACCGCGTCGAGGTTCTCCTCGCGGACCTCGTAACACATCCGCTCCTGCGACTCGGCGAGCAGAATCTCGGTCGCGTTCATGTTCGGTTCGCGCTGGTGGACGTCTTCGAGGTGGATGACGCACCCGAGGCCGCCCTTCGCGACCATCTCGCAGGACGCGCCGCCGAGACCGGCCGCCCCGAGGTCGCGCGCGGACTCCACGAGGCCGCGGTCGACGAACTCCTCGTTCGCCTCCACGAGCAGTTTTTCAGTGTACGGGTCGCCGACCTGCACCGCGGGCCGGTCTTCCGTCTCCGCGTCCTCCGCTAAGTCCTCGCTCGCGAAACTCGCGCCGCCTAGTCCGTCCCGTCCCGTACTGTTCCCGACGAGCACGAGTTTGTTCCCGGGTTCCTGCGCTTCGGCGGTGACGAGGCGGTCCGCGTCGAGCAGGCCGACGCACGCGACGTTCACGAGCGGGTTCCCCTCGTAGTCGGGGTGGAACTGCGTGCTTCCGCCGACGGTGGGGACGCCGATGGCGTTCCCGTAGTCGCTGATGCCGTCGACCACGCCGTCTAAGAGGTAGCGCGAGTGGTCGGCGTCGAAGTCCCCGAAGTAGAGGCTGTCGGCGAGCGCGATGGGGTACGCGCCCATCGAGAGGGTGTCGCGGACGATGCCGCCGACGCCGGTCGCCGCGCCGTCGTAGGGGTCGACGTAGCTCGGGTGGTTGTGTGATTCCACGCCGAACGTCAGGTAGGTGTCGTCGGAAAGCGCGACGACGGCGGCGTCGTCGCCGGGCCCGACCACGACGTCGTCGCTCTCGCTCCCGAACGCGGAGAGCAGCATTCGGGAGGAGCGGTACGCGCAGTGTTCGCTCCAGAGGTTCTCGAAGAGCGCGGCCTCGGCCGTGGTGGGGTCGCGGCCGAGTTCCGCAGTGACGAGTTCGCGGTCCGAATCGGCGAGGCTCATTCAACTACGTGTACTAACAGACGGCATTAATGCGTTTCCATATGCACGAACGTGCTATTCGCGGGCGGCGTCGTAGGCGTCTCTGTATTCGCGCGCCGACTCCCGGAGGAACGCGGAGTCGACGCCGGTCGCCATGAAGTCCACGCCCCACGCCTCGCGCTCCTCGACGCGTTCGGTCGAGGTGGCGAGCGTTCCGACGGGCACGTCGGCGTCGTGCGCGCCCGAGACGATGTCCTCGATTGCCGTTTCGAACTCGGGCGCGTCGAACTCCCCGAATATCCCGAGGCTCGCGGAGAGGTCCGCGGGGCCGACGAACAGCGCGTCCACGCCGTCGACCGCCGCGATGTCGGCGGCGTGTTCGGCCGCCGTCCCCGACTCCGCTTGGACGATAGTCGCCACCTCGTCGTTCGCGCGCTCGACGTACTCCATCGACGCGCCGTAGTCGGCCGCCCGGTAGCCCGCGACCCCTCGAACGCCAGCCGGCGGATACCGACACGCCTCGACGGCCGCCTCGGCCTCCTCTCGCGTGTCGACGCTCGGAACGACGACCCCCGCCACCCCGAGGTCGAGGACGCGCTTTATCTCCACGGGGTCGTTGTCGGAGACGCGAACGAGCGCCGCGCAGTCGGCGTCGGTGGCGTCTATCGCGCGCACCATCGCAGCCACCGTCTCCATCGACAGTTCGGTGTGTTCCGCGTCGATAGCGAGGAAGTCGAACTCGGGCGCGAGCACTTCCGCCACGACGGGGTGGCCGACCGTCACCCACGCGCCGACCACCGGTTCGCCCGCCCGCAGTCGCTCGATGAACATACCGGGAAGAATCGGGACGGGCGTTTAGTCGTTTCTCAGCGGCGTGCCTCCACGCGGCCTGCTGGTGCCGTCGTCCACCCGGACCGGGGCGCTTTTGCCGGCACCCCCCTAACTTCGGGTCGTGCTGTCCGTCGAACTCCACGCGCACTCCGCGCTCTCCTACGACGGCCGCGACCCGGTCGACATGTTGTTGGAGCAGGCGAGCGCCGTCGGACTGGACGCGCTCGCGGTGACCGACCACGACGAAATCGACGCGAGTCTCGACGCCGCCGGGCGCGCCGAGGAGTACGACCTCATCGGGATTCCGGGGATGGAGGTCACGTCCGCCGCGGGCCACGTGCTCGCCATCGGCGTGACCGAGGCCGTGCCGACGGGGTTGCCGTTCGACGAGACGCTCGACGCAATTCACGAACGCGGCGGCATCGCCGTCGTTCCGCATCCGTTCCAGGAGTCCCGGAGCGGCGTCGCCGCGAACATCTCCCGCGCCGACCTCGCGTCCGCGGACGCCATCGAGGTGTACAACTCCCGCCTTCTCACGGGTCGTGCGAACCGGCAGGCGGAGCGATTCGCACGCGACCGCGGCCTCCCGATGACCGCCGGGAGCGACGCCCACATCGCCGAGATGGTGGGGCAGGCGGTGACGCGAGTGGACGCCGCCGAACGCTCGGTCGACGGAATCCTCGACGCCATCCGCGAGGGGCGTACGTCCGTCGAGGGCAAGCGGACGCCGTGGCACATCAGTTTCCGGCAGGCCGCCGGCGGTGCGAAACGGCGCGTGAAGAACCGCCTCGCCGACTTCTTCTAATGCGCGGGGCATCGGAAGACCTCGTCGCCGACGCCGTCGAATCGGGTGACCCGCTCCCCGGTACGCGCGGGTTCGCGGGCGAACTCCCCGACGGCCGCCTCGTCCGGGACGTCCTCGGCCGCGAACTCCTCTACACCGATTCCGATACCTGGAGTCACGACCCCGCCGACCTCGCGGACCCGACGCCGTTCCCGCCGGGCCACGTCGGAACGACCGACGACCACGAACGAGTGTGGGCGCTCCCGGACGCCGACCCCGAACCCGCGGGTGCGCTCGACCGAGTCAGGGACGCGCTCGACACCGCACTGGACGTCGAGACCGCAGATTTGGCGGTCGCGTTCTCCGGCGGCGTGGACTCCGCGCTCGTCGCCGCGGAGACCGCCGCGCCGCTTCACGTCGTGGGCTTCCCGGGGAGTAACGACGTCGAGGCGGCCCGAGAGTCCGCGGACTTGATGGGGCGCGACCTCACCGTTCACGAACTCGAACTCTCGGACGTCGAAAACGCGGTTCCGTCGGTCGCGCGCGCCATCGGGCGGACGAACGCGATGGACGTCGCGATAGCGCTCCCGCTCTACCTCGTCGCCGAACGCGTCGACGCGCGGAGACTGGCGCTCGGCCAGGGCGCGGACGAACTGTTCGGCGGGTACGCGAAGGTCGAGAAAGCGCCCGACGACCCGCGGACCGACGCGGACACCGTGCTCGGCGCGCGCGACGAGGTGTTACGGACGCTCCCCGCGCAACTCGAACGCGACATCAGGGTGGTTCGAGCGGCCGGCGTCGAGCCCGTGACACCGCTCCTCTACGACGACGTGGTGCGCGCGGCGCTCTCGCTCCCCGAGAACTTACTCGTCTTCGAGGGCGTGCGAAAGCGCGCGCTCCGCGACGTCGCCGCCGACCGTCTCCCCGAAACCGTGGCGTATCGGAAGAAGAAAGCGGTGCAGTACGGGAGTCTCGTCTCCCGAGAACTCGACCGACTCGCGCGACAGGCCGGGTTCAAGCGCCGGATGGACGACCACGTGACGAAGTACGTCGAATCACGGGTGGACGGCGCGTAACCCGAGCCCGGCAGTGGATTTTATTCGGCGGCAGCGATGGCTTCGCACGCGATTTCGATGGTGTCGGCGTCGACGCCGCTGTCCCGGAGTTCCGACGCGGTGTACCAGTCCCACGCTTCGGGGCATTCCTCGCCGTCGGCGGGGTCGATGTCGCGCGAGGGGACGGTGGCGAAGTAGACGTGGTCGATGTGCTGGTGGCCGACGGTGCCGTCGGGTTGGACGTTGATGTCGTACAGCATCTGGTAGCGCGGCGACGGGAGCGCTTCGCCCGCAGGCGCGGGGACGTCGGGCGCGTCGCCGACGAGCGTCGCGTCGAGTCCCGTCTCCTCTTTCACTTCTCGCAACCCCGCTTCGTGGGGGAGTTCGTCTCGGTCCACGTGGCCGCCCGGCGGGATGCGAATGCCGAGGCGTGCGTGTTCGTGGAGCGCGGTCGCGCCGTCGTTGACGACGTACACCGTCGCCGTGAAGTGACGGGTGGTTTCCATACACACCGCAGAACGAGGACGGGTTTGAATCGTCCGACTCAGGATTCGACCGGAACGGCGCTCCCGGCTTCGAGAAGTTCGTGATAGCGGTTGCGGATGGTGACTTCGCTGATGTTCGCCACCTCGCTCACCTGGCTCTGCGTGACGCGTTCGTTACAGAGGAGCGAAGCGGCGTACACCGCGGCCGCGGCGAGTCCGACGGGGCTCTTCCCGCTCGTGATGCCGGCGTCCTGGGCAGCCGACAGGAGTTCGCGCGCCCGGCGTTCCACTTCGTCCGAGAGGTCGAGGTCGCTCGCGAAGCGCGGGACGTACTGGGCCGGGTCGGCGGGCGCGACTTCGAGGCCGAGTTCGCGCACGACGTACCGATAGGTGCGCGCTATCTCCTCTTTTTCGACCCGGGAGACGTTCGCAACCTCGTCCAGACTCCGCGGCGTCTTCGCCTGTCGCGCGGCGGCGTACAGCGCTGACGTCGCGACGCCTTCGATGGAGCGCCCCGGAAGCAAGTCTTCGTCCAGCGCGCGCCGATAGATGACGGACGCGGTTTCGCGAACGGGCTTGGGGAGGCCGAGGGCGGACGCCATCCGTTCGATTTCGCCGAGCGCCTGTTTCAGGTTGCGCTCCTTGCTGTTCCGGGTGCGGAAGCGCTCGTTCCACGTTCTGAGACGCTGCATCTTCTGGCGCTGTCTGCTCGACAGGGACTTCCCGTAGGCGTCCTTGTTCTGCCAGCCGATGTTCGTCGACAGGCCCTTGTCGTGCATCATGTTCGTCGTGGGCGCGCCGACCCGCGACTTCTCGTCGGATTCGGCGGAGTCGAACGCCCGCCACTCGGGGCCGCGGTCGATGTTGTTCTCGTCCACGACGAGTCCGCACTCGCTGCAGACGGTTTCGCCGCGTTCCTCGTCGGTGATGAGCGCGCCCCCGCATTCGGGGCACTGCAGACGCTCCTCTGCGTCCTGTTCCGACTCGGTCTCGCTGCGTCGCTCCTCGCGACGCCGGGTACGTGAGTCACTCATGGTAGACCCCGCGCTCGGATTCTGTGGGATGGAATCCGTCAGGTAGGTCATATCGACGGAGCGACGGCGAATAAGGCTTGTGACCGTATCGAAACCCTTAGTGACGTGTCGGCCGACTCCGCGGATATGAGCGAACCCGCCGTCGACGCCGACGAAGTCCGCCACGTCGCGGACCTCGCGCGCGTCGACCTCACCGACACGGAGGTCGAGGCTTTCACCGACCAGTTCGCGGACATCCTCGACCACTTCGAAGCCTTGGAGGACGTGCCCGAGGTCGAATCGGAACCCGACCTCGTGAACGTGATGCGGGCGGACGACGTCGGGGACTCCCTCGGTCAGGAGGAAGCGCTCGCGAACGCAGAGGAGTCCGAGGACGGCTTCTTCAAGGGGCCGCGGGTGTCGTAGATGTCGCACAACGCGTTCATCACGGAGGAAGTCGTCGAGGGCGCAGACGAGGGCGTACTCGCAGGCAGGGAGGTGGCGGTGAAGGACAACATCTCCACCGAGGGCGTGCGCACCACCTGCGGGTCGGACATGCTCGCGGACTACGTGCCGCCGTACGACGCCACCGTCGTCTCCCGATTGAAGGGCGCCGGCGCGACCATTGTCGGGAAGGCGAACATGGACGAGTTCGGGATGGGGACCACAACCGAGACGTCGGCGTTCGGCGCGACCGAGAACCCCGTCGACCCCGAACGCGTTCCCGGTGGCTCTTCCGGCGGAAGCGCGGCCGCGGTCGCCGCGGGCGACGCCGACCTCGCGCTCGGCAGCGACACCGGTGGAAGCATCCGCTGTCCCGCCGCCTACTGCGGCGTGGTCGGCATCAAACCGACGTACGGACTCGTCTCGCGCTACGGCCTCGTCGCGTACGCGAACAGCCTCGAACAGATCGGCCCCATCGCGAACTCCGTCGAGGACGCCGCGGAACTGCTCTCCGTCATCGCGGGTCCCGATGGAAACGACGGCACCACCCGCGAGGAGGGGGCTGACGCGGACTACGCGAGCGCCGCGGACGGCGACGTCGACGGCCTCACCATCGGCGTTCCCACCGAACTCGTGGAGGGCGCGGACGAGGCGGTGAAGTCCGTCTTCGAGGACGCGCTTGACGCCTACCGCGACGCGGGCGCGGAGACCGTCGAGGTGTCCCTTCCCTCGGCCGAGTACGCCGTCGCCGCGTACTACGTCATCGCGATGTCCGAAGCCTCATCGAACCTCGCGCGCTTCGACGGCGTGCGCTACGGCGAGTCCGGCGGGTTCGACGGGAACTGGAACGAGACGTTCAGCGAGACGCGCGCGGAGAACTTCGGCGACGAAGTCAAGCGCCGCATCCTCCTCGGGACGTACGCGCTCTCCGCCGGCTACCACGACAAGTACTACAAGCAGGCCCAGGAGGCGCGCTCGTGGGTGAAACAGGACTTCGACGAGGCGTTCGAATCCGTGGACGTCCTCGCCTCCCCGACGATGCCGGTCCTCCCGCCGAAACTCGGCGAGAGCCTCGACGACCCCCTCCAGATGTACCTCGCGGACGCGAACACCGTCCCCGTCAACCTCGCGAACCTCCCCGCCATCTCCGTTCCGGCGGGCGAGTCCGACGGCCTCCCAGTCGGCCTCCAACTCGTCGGTCCGGCGTTCGGCGAAGAACAGATAATTCGCGCGGGAAGCCTGCTCGCGTAACCGGTCGTTTTCTCCCGGTCAGGCCGCGCCGGGTCGCTCGTGTTCGTCCTCGACGACGGCGGGTATCTCCGCGGCATCGCCGTTTTCCACGCGGACGACGCGCTGCGGGAACGGAATACTGATTCCGGCGACGTCGAATCGGTCGTGTATCTCGCGGTTGAGTTCGTGGACGGCGCGGCCGTCGTGGAGCGGCGTGGGAACCCAGACGAGGAGTTCGTGGTCCAGCGCGGAGTCTCCGAACCCCCGGAATCGGACGCGGGGGCTGGGACTCTTCGCGACGAGTTCGACCGATTCTGCGGCCCCGAGCAAGCACTCTTCGACGAGGTCGAGGTCGCTCCCGTACGCGACGCCGACGGGGACTTTCACGCGCGTCTTCCCGACGGGCGCGGAGTGGTTGGTGAGTTGAGCGGAGTTCAGCACCGAGTTCGGGACGGTGACGACGACGTTGTCCCGGGTGAGGATGCGCGTCGAGCGGATCGAGATGTCCTGGACGGTGCCGGCGACGCCCGTGTCGAGTTCGACGTAGTCGCCGACGGCGTAAGTGCCGTCGACGTAGAGGGAGATGGACCCGAAGAAGTTCGCGACGGTGTCGCGCGCGGCGAATCCGATGGCGATGCCGGCGATACCCGCGGAGGCGAGCAGGGGCGTTATCTCGATATTCCAGACGGTGAGCACGACGAACGCCGCGCCGACGAGCACGAGGAACGTCCAGAGGTTCTGGAAGATGGGCGCGAAGTCCGCGGCGTCGTCGGTGTGCGCGTCGTACGCGCGGAGCGCGTGCGTGCCGAGGCGGGAGACGGCGCGCGCCCACACGAGCGCCGCGAGCGTCAGCGCCGTCGCTCGAAGCACGAGCGCGGTACTGGGAGAAACCGCCGCGAAGTCAGGGGCGACGAACGCGCCCGCGACGGCGACCGTGACGGGAATCGGAACGCGGAGTTCCGAGAACAGCGCGTCGTCCACGCCCGTCTTCGTCCGGTTCGTGAGGCGGCGCACCGTCCGCAACACGACCTCGTTCACGAACACCGCGCCGAGGAAGGACGCCGCGACGAGAACCGACACCCCGAGCCACGGTGGTAGGTCCGAAATCCAGTCAGTTACTGGCACAATACTCCGCCTACGCGTCGGGAGACGATAGCGTCACCGCCTCTCCGGGTTACTCTCGCTACTCTTCGTAGACGAGGTTGAGAATCCACTGGCTGAACGCGTCGCTCTGTGCGTCCACTTCCTCCTCGCCGACGAACGGCGACAGCATGTCGCCCGCCATCAGGAGGGAGAAGTCGAGTTCCGTCTTGTCGATGATGGGTTCGATGTAGTACGTCGTGTTCCCGTTGTACACCGACTCCTCGCGCCGTACTAGTCCGTACTCTTCGAGTTTCGAGGCGATGCGACTCCCCTTCCGGGAGGAGACGTCGAGTTCCTTCCAGAAGTCGCTCTGGTGGATGCCGCCGGTCTCCTGGACGAGCGCGAGCGCGCGCTGTTCGTCCTCGGAGAGGTCCGGTCGTTCCTCGCTTGCGCTCATACTCGATACAGGGTCCGCGCCCCGTTTAAATGTGGTCGTTGACGGGTTCGTACTCCGTGCGACACGGGGGGCCGTCCGCGAAGTCGAAACGCACGCGCCCCTCGCCGTCGATGCGGAGGAGCGACGACGACCGGGTGGCAAAGCCCTCCGACTCGTGGTGGATGCACGCGCCGACGTCGTGGTCGCCGAGCACGTCCCGCACGCGGTCGAGCCACGCGTCCGCACCACCGACAGGCTCGGGTAACGCCTCCTGTACGCGACCGACGCGGTCCGGGGGCGCGTAGCCCGTGTTCACGACCACGTGTACGCCCGGGTCGAGGTCGCTGCTCGTGAGTTCGCCGTCCCACTCCAGGAGGAACGCGTTCTCGCCGTCCGCGAGCACGAGGTTGAAGCCGTCGTACTCGTGGACGTCGAGTTCCGCGAGCACGCGTTCTCGCGCCGCTTTCGCGGACTCCGCGCCGAGCGCGTCTTTGACGAGCAACCCCCGCGAGCGCTCGCTCGCCGTCTCGGCTTTCCGGTTGGTGATGCCGACGAACACGCGTTCTGTGTTGACGCCCATCCACGTGCCGCCCGCGCGTTCGTCCATCGGCGCGAGCGGCCGGCCCTCCCAGTCGCGCCGCTCAGGGGGGACGGACGGCCTGTCGACGGCCTCGTCCCGGTTCGCGGCGACGACGACCGGCGCGTCGGAGAAGACTCGCCACGCGAGTATCAGGGTGCACACGACTCGTGGTACGAGCGGGGCGGCTTAAACGTCCGCGTCGCGGAGGCGGTCGCGCACCGCTTCACGGTCCACCGTCCCCGACGCCGTGCGCGGCAGCGAGTCGGCGAATCCGACGGTTCGCGGTATCGCGTAGTCCGCGAGGTGGTCTTGACAGAACGCCCGCAATTCATCCGCGGTCACGTCGTCGTTCGCGACGACGAGCGCGGCGACGCGTTCACCCCACTCGGGGTCCGAGAGGCCGACGACGGCGGCGTCCTCGACGGCGGGGTGGTCGCGGAGGACGGCGCGAACGTCGCTCGGGTGGACGTTCTCGCCGCCGGTGAGTATCTGGTCGGACTGCCGCGCGAGGACGTGCAGTCTCCCGGAGTCGTCCACGAATCCGGCGTCGCCGGTGTCGAACCCGTACGCGGAGAACGCGTCCTCGTTCGCCTCCGACCGCCCGTAGTAGCCCGGCGTCACCGACGGACCGTCCACGTGTATCGCCCCCACCTCACCCGGGGGGAGCGGGCCGTCGTCGCCGACGACCGTCACGTCGTAGCCGACGAGCGGGCGGCCCACGGAGTCGGGCGCGTCCGCGGTCTCGTCGGGCGTTCCGGTCGCTATCTGGGACGCCGTTTCGGTCATCCCGTAACTCGGATAGACGGGGATTCCGGCGTCCACCGCGCGCTCGCGGAGGTCGACGGGCGTCGGCGCGCCGCCCACCAGCGCGAACCGCAACGAGTCCGAAAACTCCCGCTCCGCGTCGAGCAGCCGTTTGAGCATCGTCGGGACGAGGCTGACGCCCGTGCAGTCGTAGTCGGCGAGCGCGGCGAGCGCGCGCTCGGCGTCGAACCCGGTCTGAAGGACGGTCGTCGTCCCGTAGAGGACGGAGCGCAGGCCGATGGAGAGGCCGCCCATGTGGTACATCGAGAGCGGGCAGAGCCAGCGGTCGGTGGGGAGAACGCCGAGGCGGAACGCCGAGGCGGACGCGGCGGCGAGGAAGTTCGCGTGCGTCAACTCCACGGGTTTCGGGTCGCCCGTCGTCCCCGACGTGAACATCAGCGCGAGCGTGTCCGTCGGCGCGAACGATTTTGGGGAGACGTGGCCGGACCGGTCGCGGAACGCGGCGACCGCGTTGACTTCGGGTGAGTCCACGGACGCGACGGGGACGTTCCCGGCCGCCTCGACCGCCTTCGTCTCGGTGTCGCCCTCGCAGACGACGAGGTGGACGTCGGCCGCGTCGCGCTGGGATTCGAGTTCGTCCGCGGAGAGTCGCGCGTTCAACGGGACGAGGGTCGCGCCGACGCGCTGGACCGCGAAGACGAGGCGGAGGAAGGCGGGCCGTGTCTCCATCAGCACACCGACGTGGTCGCCCGGTTCGACGCCGAGCGCGCCGAGGCGGCCCGCTGTCTCCGCGACCGCGGCGTCGAACGCGCGGTACGTCCATTCACGACCCGTTTCGGCGTCCACGACCGCGAGCGCGTCGGGCGACGACGCCACTCGGTGGGTGAGCCAGTCCTGCATTCACTCGACAGTCGGGGGCGCGGGCATATTTCCGTTCCCCTGCGGGACTGCCGCGCGACCGTCCTCGACCGGTGCGGGGTCGGGCGCGAGGTCGGAGTCGAGCATGTCGGCGGTGGCGAGGCCGCACGCTGGCACGTCGGGGAGGCTCGCGGCGAGATGGACTGCCGCGGTGCGCGCGACCACGGCGTCGATGGTCGTCGTCACCACCGCGTCGACGCCCTGCCGACGTGCTTCGAGGGCCGCCGAACGCGCCCGGTCGACGCCGCCGAGCGCCATCGGCTTCAGAATCAGGGCGTCCGCGGCATCGACGTCCAGAACATCCGAGACGGAGACCTCTGCGAGCGATTCGTCGAGCGCGACGCCGGTCTCGTATTCGCGGAGCGCGCGGTGGCCGGCGAGGTCCGTCGGTTCGAGGGGTTGTTCCACGTACGCGAGGTCGACGTCGGAGAGCGCGGCGAACGCACGGTTCGCCTGTTCGCGGGTCCACGCGCCGTTCGCGTCCGCGCGGAGTTCGACTTCTGGGGCTTCCTCGCGGACCGCTGCGACGCGTTCGACGTCGTCTTCGACGGGTCGCGCGCCGACTTTCAGTTTCACGCAGTCGAACCCGGCGCTGACGGCTTCGCGCACCGCTGCGACGGTTTCCTCGACGCCCGCGTCCCCGACGGTGGCGTTCACGGGAACCGACTCGACGCGTTCGGTCGCGCCGAGGGAGCGGTAGAGTGGTTCGTTTTCTCCCGTACTCTCGGCGTCGAGTCGAGCGAGCGAGACGGCGTGACGGGCGGCGGGCGCGTCCGCGCAGGCGTCGAGGGCGGCTTCCCAGTCGTCCGTTGCGTCGGCGGTCGTGAGGGCGTCACGGCAGGCGTCGAGCGATTCGGTCCACCCCGGGAGGGGCGTGGCTTCGCCGACGCCGTCGCGGGAGAGGAAGAGGAATCCCTCGCGTTCGGTGAGATTTCCGTTGGCGGTAGAGAGCGGCGACGAGAGGTGGAGAGAGAACGGTTCTATCATAGGGCGAGTCCGACCGCGAACAGGACCGAGTAGAGCGCGAGCAACTGCCCGGTCCGGGAGAGCGCGGGGTTCAGCACCTCGCCCTTCGTCTCCGTGAGGACGGTTCGCGTGACGAGCGCCGCGAGCGGGAGCGAGAGGTAGGGAAGGAAGACGGCGGGGTCGGCCGCGGTGACGTAGAACCAGCCGGGGACGAGGTAGGCGAGGACGAGCAACGCGACGTACTCCGCGCGGCTGAACGTGTAACCGAACTTGACGGCGAGCGTGTTCTTCCCGGACGCCGCGTCCTCCTCGCGGTCGCGGACGTTGTTCACGACGAGGATGTCCGTGGAGATGGCGGCGACGGGGAGACTCGCGACGAGCGCGGCGAGCGTGACGGTTCCGGCGGGTATCCAGAGCGGGAACGCGTCTGCGAGCACGGCCGCGGCCTGCACGTAGTAGGTGCCGGTGACCGCCACGAGGCCGAAGAAGACGAAGACGAACACGTCGCCGAGGCCGTGGTAGCCGAGCGGGTAGGGGCCGCCGGTGTACGCGATGCCGGACGCCACGGAGAGCAGACCGACGACGAGGATGGGGAGGCCGCCGACGTAGACCAGGTAGACGCCGACGAGGATGGCGGCGGCGAACGTGAGGTACATCGCGCGCTTCACCTCGGCGGGGTCGATGAGGCCGCCCGCGGTGACGCGCGTGAACCCCTCCCTGTCGGCGGTGTCCGCGCCCTGCACGGCGTCGTAGTAGTCGTTCGCGAAGTTCGTACCGATCTGGATGAGGAGCGCGCCGACCAACGCGAACAGCGCGGGCAGCGGGGCGAACACGCCGTCACGGACCGCGAGTCCGACGCCGACGATTACGGGGGACGCGGCCGCGGGGAACGTCTGCGGTCGCGACGCCATCACCCACGCCCGGGTCCGGGAAACCTCCGCCTCTGACATGACCCGGAGTTGGGGGAGGGAGGGGAAAGCGCCTGTGGTTCGACGTCCCGTTCACGACCGACGCCGGAGGTCGGCAGGCGTGTCCACGTCCGCTCGCACGCCGGAATCGTCCACCGAGACGAGCGCGGCCGTGTCGGCGTCGAGGAAGACGCGGCGGCCGCCGGTGTCACCGTCCACGCGTCGGAGCGCGTCGAAGTGGCGTTCGTCGAACAGCACCGGGTTGCCACGCTGCCCTTCGAACGCGGCGGCGAGCGCGCTGCCGACGCCGGCGTCGTAGGCGGAGCGGAGCGCGTTCACGGTGTCGGGGGCGACGAACGGCATGTCGCCGGGGAGGAACACCGCGGCGTCGGCGTCGCTGCGCGCCGCGGCGTCGACCCCGGCGGCGACGGACGTCGATTGTCCGCGCTCGTAGTCAGGGTTCTCCACGAACGAGAGGTCGAGGTCGAAGAGCGCGTCCCGAACGCGGTCGGCTTCGTGACCGAGCACGACGACCACCGAATCGGTGTCGGCGCGGAGCAGCGTTCGCGCGGCCCGGCGGACGATGGGCGTGCCGTCGATTTCGGCGAGAAGTTTATTCTCCGTGCCGAACCGCGAACTCGTCCCGGCCGCGAGCAGCACGCCGACGACCCGCCCGCGTCGGCGGTCTTCCCCTGCCGGTATATCGTCTCGCGCCACGACAGGGATGTCTCCGGTCACTCCATCACCTCGGAGGGACTGCATCGACCGAATCGCGGGCGTGGAGCGGTTATCCCGGTCACACCGGTACGTCGCATCCCGCCGCCATAGTGTTTCGCGACCTCCGAGAGCGGCGACACGCCGAGACTGCTGTACGAACATTTTTGGCCGGTTCGGACGAGGATCACGGTGATTGACGAGACTCGTCTACGGGCGGAACGGCGTTCGAACGCCGAGGCACGCCCGAGGACGACGACACGGTCTCGGCGACAGAATCGCGACGAGTACGACCCTCGACGGATGGGCCTGTGACCCGTCACCACGACCTATGAGTACGAACGACTGGAGTACGCCCGAATCGGACGTGTTCGAACGAATCAGCCACGCTCTGGACGCTGGAACGGACGCGGTGTTGGCGACCGTCATCGACGTCGAGGGCAGCGCGTACCGGCGGCCCGGCGCGAAGATGCTGATTGAACCGGACGGGGCCGCGGGAGCCATCACCGCGGGCTGTCTGGAGGACGAGGTGCGCGCGCTCGCGGAGGACGTTCTGTCCGCCGGGGAGGCGCGCGTGGAGACGTGGGACCTGATGAACGACGACGCGTGGGGGATGGGCGTCGGCTGTAACGGCGTCATCACCGTCCTGCTCGAACCGCTCGACGACTCGTATCGGCCCGCGACGGCGGCGTACGACCGCGGCGACGACGCTTGTATCGTCACCGTGGCGGACGCGGACGACGCGGACCTCGCGGTCGGCACCCGCGGAACGTACACCGAGCGCGACGGGTTCGCCGGCGACCTCCCGGACTGGCTCGAAAACGCGGTGACAGGAGCCGCGGAACGCGCACTCGACGGCGGACCGAGCGAACTACTCGAAGTCGGGGACGGCGAGCGCGTTCGCGTGTTCGTGGACGCCGTGACCGCGCCGCCCGAACTCGCGGTGTTCGGGTCCGGCCACGACGTCTCGCCGGTGGTCGAGTTGGCGTCGTTCGCGGGATTCCACGTCACCGTGGTGTCGTTCCGCGGGGCGCACACCGACGACGCCCGGTTCGCGGGCGCGGACGAGGTGGTGTCGGCGTCGCCGCGCGAGGTCGCCGAGTTGCGCGAGTGGGACGACGACACGTACGCGGTCGTGATGACGCACAACTTCGTGGACGACCGTCTGACCCTCGACGCCCTCCTCTCCACGCCGGTCCCGTACATCGGGATGATGGGGCCGCGAAAGCGCTTCGAAGAGATAGAGGAGGCGTTCGCCGAGGAGGGACGCGAGTTCGACGCGGACGAACTCGACCGCGTCTACACGCCGGTCGGACTGAGCCTCGGCGGCGACGCCCCCGCCCAGATCGCGTACGGCATCGTCGCGGAAGTCCTCGCCGTCGCGAACGACCGGACGCCGCAGCACCTCCGCGCCCGCGAGGGCCCGATACACGACCGCGCAGACTCGACCGAGTGAGCGGGGACGGGACGTGCGGGTCGTCGCGGACGAGTCCGGTCTTTTTTCACGCGGACGGCCCCAGCCGGCAACGTGAACGAGACGGTCGATTCAGTCGTTCCGGACGCCGCGCCCGCGGACGCTCGCTGGCTGTACGCGTGGGGCGGCGCGAACGTCGCTATCGGGGTGTCGTCGCTGCTCGTCCCGCTCTACGTCGTCCAACTCGGCGGGGACGCGGTGGCGCTCGGCGTGCTCTGGTTCGCGACGTCGCTCGCCATGGGGCCGAGCGCGGCCGGCGTCGGTCCGTTCGTCGACCGCGTCGGCAACCACCGCGCCGTCGCGCTCGCGGGCCTCGTGGGAATCGCGCTGGCGCTCGCGGTTCTCCCCGTCCTCGACACGGTGTCAGCGGTCGTCGTGGTCGACGCAGTCCTCTGGTTCGCGGTGGCCGGCATCACTCCCGTCCTCACGACGCTCGTGCTCGCAGACGCCCCCGAATCCCGGTGGAACGCCCGCATCGCCCGCCTGAACGAGTACCAGGGCTACGGCTGGACCACAGGCCTCGTCCTCGGCGCGGTGTGGACGCGCCTCGTCGGCGCGAACCTCTCCGCAATCGCCACCCAGCGCTCGCTCCTCTGGGTCTGTGCCGCCGTCACCGTCGTCTGCACGCTCTCCGCCGTGCGCTCGCTCCCCCGGAGTGCCGAGCGGACGGCGGGCACCCGGACGCGGCTCTCCCGGCGCGCGCTTCGCTCCACGTTCTCGCCGCTCCTCCCGGGACGAGTCGTCTCCGCCGTCCGGTCGTCGGACCCGCGGTCGCTCCTCCGCGGCATCAACCGCCCGCTCGCCGGCTACTTCGTCGCCGTCTCCACGTTCTTCGTCGGGTTCAGCGTGTTCAGCGCGCCGCTCCCCGACTTCCTCGCGAAAGCCGGGTTCGGCGACGACGCCGTGTTCGCGCTCTACGTGGTCTCCAGTCTCGCGTCCGCGGCGTTCTACGCCGGCGCGGGCGCGCTCGCCGACCGCCACAACCTCAGACGCCTCCAGTCTGGCGCGCTCGGCCTGCGCGCCGTCGTGTTCCCCGTCGTCGCCGCCGTTGGCTACGGCGTGCACGCAGCGACTCTCACTGGACTGTTCGCGGTCGCCGCGTTGTTCGCGCTCGTCGGGCTCTCGTGGGCGGTCATCGCCGTCACCGCGAACGCGCTCGTCGCTCGGTACGCGACCCCCGCGAACCGCGGTGCGGCACTCGGCCTCTACACCGCGCTCTCGTCGGTCGCGGGCGGCGTCGGCGGCCTGCTCGGCGGCTGGCTCGCGAGCACGTACGACTACGTCTCCACGTTCGCCGTCGCCGGCGTCCTCGTCGTCGCTGGCGCGGCCGTCGTCCTCGCACTCGACCGCGTCGACCCGACGAACCGGCTCTGACCTCGCGGGGACACTCAAGTAGGCGTCCCCCGTGCTCCCCGGTATGGCGACGATTCCCGAGTCCTTTCGCGACCTATTCGAGCGAGAGACGTACGCGCACTTCGCGACACTCCTCCCGGACGGCCGTCCGCACAACTCCGCGGTCTGGATCGACTACGACGCCGACATCGACCGATTGCTCGTGAACTCGGAGCGCGGCCGGCGGAAAGTTCGGAACGTCGAGAACGACGCGCGAGTGAGCGTCAGCCTCACCGACCCCGACAGCCCGTACCGGCGGATGACCGTCGTCGGCACCGTCACCGAAGTCACCGAGGACGGTGCGCGCGAGCACATCGACGAACTCTCCAGGCGCTACTCGGGCAAGGACTACCCGCACCCGGTCGAGACGGCGCGCGTCGTCATCCGGGTTCGCCCGGACAAGGGCGTCGCAGAGGAGTACGCGGGCGACCGGGACGAAAGCGACCTCCGGCGGATTCCGTTCTCCTGCGAGGAGTGACCACCCAACGAATTTACACGCGGACGCTGAACCGCCGACGATGGAGTTCGACCCCGCAACCGAGGTCCCCGAACGCGAGAGCGTTCCCGCCGAGTACCGCTGGAACCCGGACGCGCTGTTCGACGGCTGGGGCGACTGGCGACGGGAGTACGACCGCGTCTCGGCGAGCGTCGACTCGTACGCTGCGGACGGCGACCCGGTGACGGGTGCAGGGATGCTCGCCGAGACGCTCGACCGCTACAACGCCCTCCACGAACGCGTCCTCGTCCTCCACATGTACGCGTACCTCCACGTGCTTCAGGACCGCAGTGACGACCATGCGAAGACCCGGCTCGGCGAGGCGGAAGACCTCGAATCCCGACTCGAAGACGCGGCGAGCGGAATCGAACCCGCGATTCAGGCGATGGACGCCGACCGGTTGGACGCCTTCTGCGAGACGAACCGCCTCGCGACGTACGACCGCTATCTGGACGACGTGCGCCGGCAGGTCGAACACACGCTGTCGCCCGAGACGGAGTCCGCGCTCGCGAAACTCGAACGGCCGCTCCGGTCGCCTGCGCGCGTGCTCGACACGCTCACGAACGAGGCGTTCGACGCGCCCGAGGTGGAGCGCCCGGACGGCGAGACGGTCGCCGTCACCTCCCACACGCGGACGCGACTCCTCCGCCACGAGAATCGGGCGTTCCGCGAACGCGTCGACCGGGCGTTCCTCGCCGAACTCGCGGAACACCGGCACGCGAGCGCGCAGGCGTTCGCGGACCACGTCGAACGCGGCGTCGTGCTCGCCGACCTCCGCGGGTACGATTCGTCGCTCGACGCCACGCTCGGCGGCGGGTTCTCGGTCGCGGGGTACGAAGCGCTCGTCGACGGGATTCGTGACAGCCTCGACCCGTTCCACCGACACCTCGAACAGTATCGGGGGGCGACCGACGGCGACGATCTCCGCCTCTGGGACGTGCAGGTGTCGCTTGCGGCGGGAGAGAGCCCGACGATTCCCTACGAGCGGGCGTGCGACCTCGCGGTGGAAGCGGTCGCACCGCTCGGGGAGGCCTACCAGAATCGGCTCGCCGAGTTCCTCGACAGCGACCGAGTGGACGTCTTCGAAACTGAGAGAAAGCAGTCCGACATGCGCGCGATGAACGTCACGGCGGACGGCGGCGGGTCGTTCGTCCACCTCAACTACAAGAACGACTTGCGGTCGCTGTACTTCTTCGTCCACGAACTCGGGCACGCGATGCATCAGTCGCTCTACTCCGAGGCGCAGGCGCACGTGAACGCGAGCTATCCCGGACACGTGGTGGAGATTCCGTCGTTCGTTCACGAAGCCCTCTTGACGGACCACTTGCTCTCGGGCGGCGTCGACGCACGGTATCGAGACCACGTGGTCGAGACCGTACTGGGAAAGCTTCCGCTCCGCGTCGGCGCGCAGTGGTCGTCGTTCGTGCGCGCCGTCCACGACGCGGTGGAGAGCGGTGAACATCTCAGCGCAGAGCGCCTCGACGAACTGTACGGCGACGTGCAGTCAGAGTTCCTCGCGCCCGTCGACCTCGAGCCGCGCGACGACCACCGGTGGCTCGTCCAACAACTCTCGCGCGACCCGCACTTCTCCTATCGCTATCTCGTCGGTATCTGCGGCGCACTCACCGTCGCGGACCGTCTCCGTTCGGGCGACCTTTCGTCCGAAACGTACCGTGGTTTCCTCCGTGCGGGCGAGAGCGAACCCACAGGTGCGCTCTTCGAACGTCTCGACCTCGATTACGCGTCGGGTCGGCCCGTGAAGCGAGCGCTCGATACGTACGATCGATACGTGGACGAACTAGCCTGAAAAACGATTATTTCGCGGGACGGCCGGGCATCTCGGGTTCCGAGGTGTCGGCTATCTCCTCGATGCGGAGTTCGGAGAGCCGGTACGCGAGGTAGGCGGTCCAGACGCCCGCGAGGCCGACGAGGAGGTAGACGGCGAACTCGACCGCCGGAATCGACCCGAGCAGGATGTTCACGAGGTTCCAGTTTGCCGTCGAATCCACGAAGTGCGCGATACCGACGAGCCCCCAGTTCAGCGCGCCCACGACCACGAGGACCAGCGCGCTCCAATCGACGACGTTCATGCGGAATGACTTCATTAGCGATTCACCACGTACGTGTACGCGCCCTGAGGAGATAAACTAGACGTACGATTCAGGCCCTGAGAGGGACAAATACTGGGATTTGACTCAGACATGGTGTACCACCGTGGAAAACGAATGCGAGTGCATCGCCGCGCGGATCGCGGCGTTCTCCGGACCCCCGGGAGGATCGACTGTCCCGCTCGCGGTAAAGTGGGGGCTAACCTCTATCCGTGACATATCGGGGGACCCCCGGAACCTGCCAGATACCGTATAACTGTTCTGTATGATGGGTTCGCCGTAGCGGTACTGTATCGATTCCGTACTCGTTCGGCGCGGCTCTGCCGCGCCGCTTTTTGGTGCAGATTTTTGCGCCGAGCGGTCGCCGACGGCGACCCGAGGCGTAAAAAGGTGCGTTCAGAAGTACCAGGGGTAGTCGTCGAAGTCGGGGTCGCGTTTTTCCATGAAGGCTTCGCGTCCTTCTCTGGCTTCGTCGGTCATGTAGCCGAGTCGGGTGGCTTCGCCGGCGAACACTTGTTGGCCGACGAGGCCGTCGTCGGTCATGTTGAACGCGTATTTGAGCATGCGGATGGCGGTGGGGCTCTTCGACGCCATCTCGTCGGCCCATTCGAGCGCGACGTCCTCTAACTCTTCGTGGGGGATGGCTTCGTTGACCATTCCCATGTCGGCGGCTTCCTCGGCGGAGTAGGTTTTCCCGCGGAAGAAGACCTCGCGTGCTTTCTTCTGGCCGACTTGTTTCGCGAGGTAGGCGGAGCCGAAGCCGGCGTCGTAGGACGCGACGTCGGGGTCGGTCTGGAGGAACTTCGCGTGCTCGTCGCTCGCGAGCGTGATGTCGCAGACGACGTGGAGGCTGTGGCCGCCGCCGACCGCCCAACCGGGGACGACGGCGACGACTGGCTTGGGCATGAACCGGATGGCGCGCTGGACTTCGAGGATGTGGAGGCGGCCGGACTCGGCGGCGTCCGGGGCGTCCTCGTCTTCGCCCTTGTACTCGTAGCCGGAGTCACCTCTCACGGACTGGTCGCCGCCCGAGCAGAACGCCCAGCCGCCGTCCTTCGAACTCGGGCCGTTCCCGGTGAGCAGGACGCACCCTACGTCCGTCTGGCGTTTCGCGTGGTCGAGCGCGGTGGCGAGTTCGTCCACGGTGCCGGGGCGGAAGGCGTTGCGGACGTCCGGGCGGTCGAACGCGATGCGTACGGCGTCGACATCGGTGCCGCGGTGGTAGGTGATGTCGCGGAAGTCGAGTTCCTCGACCGGCTCCCAGCGGTCGGGGTCGAAGATGTCCGAAACCATACCCATGATGGGGTTCGCGCCGGGAAAAATCTCCCTACTCGGCGTCTCGGGCGTCGAGCGCGTCCCGGATGGCGCGGAGTTCGGAGAGCACGTCGCCGAGCGTGGCTTCCTCGCTCCTCGTCTCGCGTCGGGGGTCGTTTCCGGTCGCATCTCCCGCGCCGCGTTCGGCGCGGACGCGTTCGACGAGTCGGTCGCGAATCTCCTCGTAGTCGTCGACGGCGTGGACGGTGATTTCGGCGGTCGTCTGCCCGGACCTCCCTGCCGTTTGGACGGCGACGGACCCGACGTCGAAGTACCGGAGTATCGGGCCCTGCTTGGCTTCGACGTTCGTGATGCGGGCGTATGGGACGGTGCTCTTCGTGCGGAAGAAGACGCCGCCGCGCGCCTCGAACTCGTCGCCGCCGAACCGGTAGCCGACGCTTCGCTCGTACGCGCCCGCCCACCACCAGACGAACGCGAGCACGACGAGCGCCACCGCGGCGATAGCCGTGGGAACGTACCAGGGAGCCGCGAACGACGTCACGACGCCCGGAATCGCGGCGACACCCGCAACGAGGAGAACCAGTTGAACGCGGTAGACCGCGGCGACGGCGTCCGAACCGAACCAGCCGTCCGTATCCGATTGCATATCCGCGGACAGGACGGCAGCCGACTTAAAATATCAGTGAAGCGTGAGAACCCTCGTCACGAGAGCGCGTCTATCACGCGTTCTCGGATGGCCTCGCGCTTCCGGTGGCTCGATTCCGCGTCCGTGGCGACCTCGACGACGTGCGTCCCCTCGCTGTCGAGCGCTTCCTCGTAGATCGCGGGAAAGCCAGCGTAGTCGGTTCGCGCGAACGAGAGGTCGTAGAGGTCTCCCGTACCCGCGAAATCGAGGCCGTGCGGGGTCTTGAACTGGCGTTCGAACGACTCGTCGTCCTCGATGGGGAGCATGTGGAAGATGCCGCCGCCGTCGTTGTTCACGAGGACGATGGTCGCGTCCTGTTTGCACCGGGCGAGCGCGAGCAGGCCGTTCATGTCGTGATAGTACGCGAGGTCGCCCGTGAGGAGGACGAGCGGGTCGTCGGTCGCGCTTCCAGCGCCGAGCGCGGTCGACGTGATGCCGTCGATGCCGGACGCACCACGGTTCGCGAGCACCGTGAGATCCGCGTCACGCGGCTTCGCGAATCGGTCGACGTCGCGGACGGGCATGCTGTTCGAGACGAAAATCGTACTCGGGTCGGGTGCGGACGCCACCACCTCGCTCGCTACCGCACCCTCGAAGTCGGATTCGCCCGAAACCGCCTCCCAGTGAGCGCGTTCCGCCGCTTCGAGTTGGGGCCACTCCGCGCCCTGTTTGTCGACGCGTGCGGCGAGTTCGCGGGCGAACGGCCCGGGGTCGCTGCGCACGAGGTCGGTGGCGGTGAACGTCGCCTCCCGCCAGCCAGCGGGGTCGACCAGCACCTCCCGCGTGTCGACGCGGGCGAGGTAGTTCCGGAGCGGTTTCGACGTCGGAGACGCGCCGAACCGCAACACAACGTCGGGGTCCGGCCAGCCTTCAGTCACCAGTGGGTCGAGGTAGGCGTCGTAGCCGCCGAGAGCGTCGTAGCCGAATCGAAGTCCCGAGAGCGGGTCCGCGAGCAGGGGGAACCCGGTCGCGTCGGCGAGCGATGCGACGGCGTCCGCGGCTGGCCGGTCGGACGGTCCGGCGACGACGAGACCCCGCTTGGCGTCGTTCACGAGCGCGGCGATTCGAGACACGGCGGCATCGCTCGGATGGACGGTCCCCGTGTCGACGGTGACGAACGGGCCGTCGCGACCGTTCGCCGCGAGCGGATTCTCCGACGCGAACGAGTCGGGGACACCGTCGGGTCCGGACGCGTCGGTCGGTTCGAGTGGTTTCGCGAACGGACAGTTCAGGTGGACCGGTCCCGGCTTCTCACCTCGGGTTTCCGCGAGGGCGCGCTGGGCGGCGACGCGCACAGAACGCAACCGACGCGGCTCCGCCGATGGCTCGGGGAGGTCCTTGTAGAATCGTACCGAACTCCCGTACAGTTTCTCCTGGTCGACGGTCTGGTTCGCGCCGCTGTCCCGGAGTTCGGCGGGCCGGTCGGCGGTGAGTAAGAGGAGCGGGACCCGGAACTGGCTGGCTTCCATCACCGCCGGGTGGAGGTTTGCCGTCGCGGTGCCCGAGGTGGTGACGACGGGTGTCGGTTTTCCCGTTCGTTTCCCGCGGCCGAGCGCGAAAAAGGCCGCGGAGCGCTCGTCCAGATGGCTGAACACGCGTATCTCGTCGTGGTCGTCGAACGCCACGGTGAGAGGGGTAGAACGGCTCCCGGGGGCGATGCACACCGCGTCGACGCCGGCTTTCGCCAGTTCGTCGACGAGTGCGCTGGCGAACAAGGTCGCTCGGTTCGGCGCGCTCATTCGAGGACGTCGAGCATCGGCCGATACTTCAAGAGGACTTCCTCCCACTCCGCGTCGGGGTCGGAGTCCGCGACGATGCCGTTGCCCGCGAACAGCGTCGCCTCGCGGTCGGCGGCGACGGCGGAGCGGATTCCCACGGCGAACGTACCGTCGCCGTCGGCGTCGAACCAGCCGACGGGCGCGGCGTACCACCCGCGGTCGAACGACTCGACGTCGCGAATCGCGTCCAGCGCGGCCGACGGCGGTAAGCCACCGACGGCGGGTGTGGGGTGGAGCGCCTCCACGAGCGAGAGGACGTGTTCGTCCGTGTCGGCGGCGATGGGCGTGAAGAGGTGCTGGACGTTCGCGAGTTTTCGCACACCCTGCTCGCCCGTCGTCACGTTCTCGGCGTGTCCCGCTAACTGCTCGCGGATGCTGCGCGCGACCACTTGGTGTTCGTGCTGGAACTTCTCGGAGTCGCGTAGTTGTGCTTCGAGTTCCGCGTCCTCGGCGTCGGTATCACCGCGGGGCATCGTGGAGGCGAGCGCGCCGGTTTCGAGGCGGGTGCCGTGCCGGGTGACGAGGCGTTCGGGAGTCGCGCCGAAGAACGTCCGTCCGCCGTTCGAGCGGAACGCGAACCGGAAGCAGTCGGGGTACGTCTCGCGGAGTCGGGAGAGCGCGTCCGCGAGGTCGAACTCGGTTTCGAGTTCCGCGCGGAGCGTCTGTGCGAGGACGGCTTTCTCCAGTCCCCCGGATTCGATGCGGTCGACTATCTCCCGGACCTGTTCGCGCCACGTTTCGCGGTCGGTCGTGCGTTCGGTCGAGGCGACACCCGGCGGACTGCCGACGGAGCGTGAATCGTCGTTGAGGCCGCCCTCCGTGCGCTCGAGCGTCCGTCGGACGGACGCCACGTCCGCCTTCTCGCCGTACTCGTTCACGGTGAGGTAGGTGGCGTCCTCGTCGACGACGAACTGGACGTGCGGCATGACGAACGCCGCGCCCGGAAAGCCGCTCCACGTGCCGATGTCGTCGTGTTGGTCGTGGAAGGAAAACCCTCCGAGAAACCGCGGACGCGCGATCGCCGGGGCGTCCGCTGGCCGGTCTACGTGTTCGAACACGTCGGTCGCGTCCTCGCGGACCGACGCGAACCGGTTCACGCCGGACGCAGTGACGAACGCCGCCGCGCCGAGAGCCACAACGCTCGGTTCGTTGGGCGCGGTCCACACGGCGTGCGGGCGCGCCGTAGAGCGCAGGAGTGCGGGCAGCGACACGCTGTCGAGCCGGCGTGTCCGGCTGACGAGGCGTCCGTCCGCCTCCTGCACGTTGCGCCGAATACCCATTACTCGCGTTTCGAGCGGCGGTCGTTTATACCTTGTAGTAGCGGCGCGCCGCCCACACGAATACCGTGAGTTATACTAATCTACGTGAATATTATCGGAATAGATGACTCGAGAACGCATCCCCACGACGCACATCGGCAGTCTCCCGCGTCCCGACGACCTCCTCGACCTCCTCGAAAAACGCGAAGCGGGCGAGGACGTCGACCCGGACGAGTGGGAGGAAACGACCACCGACGCCACGCACGCCGTCGTCGAACGCCAGCAGGAGGCCGGCATCGACATCGGGAACAACGGCGAGCAGTCCCGCGTCTCGTTCAACTGGTACGTGAAGAACCGCCTCAGCGGCATCGACGGGAAGCGCGAGCAGGAGCTCTGGGCCGACCTCCAGGAGTACCCCGAGTACGCGGACGAGACGTTCCGCACGGACGTCATCGACCTCGCGATGCAACCGGTCGTCACCGGCCCCATCGAGTACACCGGCCGCGAGGAAGCAGAACACGAACTCGAACAGTTCGAGAAAGCGCTCTCCGACGTCGACCCCGACTTCGAGGACACGTTCGTCACCTCAGCGTCCCCGAGCATCGTCACGGCCACGCACGTCAACGACTACTACGACTCCTACGAGGACTACCTGTTCGACGCCGCCGACGCGATGCAGGAGGAGTACGAACTCGTCGCCGACGCCGGGTTCACGCTCCAGATCGACGCGCCCGAACTCCTCACCACGGGCCAGACGTCCGCGTTCGCCGACGCCCCCCTCGACGAAATCAAGGACGTCACGCGCCTCCACGTCGAAGCCCTCAACGAAGCGCTCGCGAACGTCCCCGAAGAACAGGTGCGCCTGCACACGTGCTGGGGGAGTTACGAGGGCCCCCACCACCTCGACACCGACCTCGAAGAGATGCTCCCCGTCATCTACGAGGCGGACATCACCGGTCTCAGCATCGAGCAGGCGAACCCCCGCCACCAGCACGAGTACCGCGCGTTCGCGGAACACCCGCTCCCCGACGGCTGGACGCTCATCCCCGGCGTCGTCGACGTGAAGACGAACATCATCGACCACCCCGAAACCATCGCCGACCGCATCGAACGCGTCCACGACGCCGTCGCCGACGACACCCCGCTGGTCGCCGCGCCCGACTGCGGATTCGGCACCCAGGCGGGCCTCGGCATGGTCAGCCCCGAAATCGCGTGGGCGAAACTCGAAGCGCTCAGCGAAGGCGCACAGATAGCGACGGACCGCCTCTACTGAACGGAGGCCTGGGTTTTTCCCGCGGCGGTCCGTCGAGACTCGCATGCGCTGGCGTCTCCCGTTCGGCGTCGTCGCCGCACTCGTCGGCGTCGCGTTCCTCTACGCCGCGTTCGGCGCGTTCCCCATCGAACCCGCCGCCAGCACGAACGCGACCTGCCCGCCGTCGAACGTCCACCTCGACGCAGACTGGACCCTCCAGTACCGAGACGCCTGCGGCACACCCTACCCGGCGTTCATACCGGCGCTCCTCACGCTCATCACCATCGGCGGGACGTTACTCGGTGGCGGTATCGCGACCGTCCGCGACGCCGTTTAGCGAATGTCGTTGATTCGCTCCTAACTCACGCCTCGCTCTCGCTGGTCGCTCAGCGTTCGCTCGTTCGGTCACCCCGAAGGGTGACCTTGGTGCTCGCGTGTCGGTCACTTCGTTCTCTCTCGCTCGCTCGTGGGGTCGACCCGGTAGGGTCGACCTGCTGCTCACGGGTCGCTTCGCTCCCCGTTCGCGTTTTCGCGCAACCCTCAGGGTTGCCCTAGCTGTACCGGTCTTCTTCCCACGGATTCGCGGTGTTCGAGTAGCCGCGTTTCTCCCAGTAGCCGCGTTCGGGTTCGGTGAGGAACTTCACGCCGTCGACCCACTTCGCGCCCTTGTAAGCGTAGCGGTGGGGGGTGACGACGCGGAGGGGGCCGCCGTGTTCGCGCGGGAGGTCGTCCCCGTCGAACTCCCAGACGAACATCACTTCGTCGCGCGCGCACTGTTCGAGCGGGAGGTTCGTGGAGTAGCCGTCGAGCGCGTAGAACATCACGTGTACGGCGTCGTCGGTCACGCCCGCGGCGTCCATCAGCGTCGGGAAGGTGACGCCGGTGAACTCGCAGTCGAATTTGCTCCACCCGGTGACGCAGTGGAAGTCCTGTCGCTGGGTTTCGTTTTCGAGGTCGCGGAACTCCGCCATCGAGAGCGAGAGTTCGTTCTCGACCGCGCCCGTGACGGTGAACGTCCAGTCGTCGGGGTCGTAGTTCGGCGTGTTCCCCTTCGAGAGCACGGGGAACTTACTCGTCTCGCGCTGGCCGGGCGGGAGACGGTCGTCGCCGAACTCCTCGTAGAGGTCCGTGACGTCCCTCACAGTCATACGAACTACTCGGTGTCGGCCACACGTATGCATACCGATACCGGGAACGAAAAACTCACAAACGAACTTCCCCGGTTTCGTTTTCGATATCAAAAGTATTTCTTCCTGCAGGGGGAATTTGCCCCGCCAAGTTTATCAACGGGTGGGGCAAACGCCCACGTAGAAACGATGCCCACAGTGGAGTTAAACATCCCCGACCACATCGAGATGCAGATCGCCCAGCTGGTGGAGCAGGGCGAGTTCATGAACAGAGAGGAGGCGATCGAGGACTTGCTCTCCGCCGGAATCCGCGCCTACAAGACGAGTGGGCCGATGGACGACGACGCCGGACTGGAGGACGAGGGCATGATGGGCCACGACGACGAGTACGTCTTCTAGCGTGTCAACGCGTAGCGAGCAAGGTTTTTAGGGGGAACTCGCCTAGCACGACCATGCACAAGGACGAACTGCTCGACCTGCACGAACAGATGGTCGAAATCAAGGAGAGCCTCCGTCCCTACGACGAAGTGAACGAGGAGGCTTTCGCCGCCTACGACCAACTCGACGTCGACCCGTCGCACGTCCACAAATCGAAATCCGAACACAAGCACGCCGTGTTCGTTCTCGGGAACGCGCTCGCGAACGCGATGAGCGAAGACGAGTTCTCGAACGCCGGCCGCATCTCCAAGCGCATGGAAGAACTCGCGGACGACGCCGGCTCTAAAGTCTGAACGACTTCCCGGGCCATCGTCACGAATAATCTCAGCAACTCGTTCGTCCAGCGACAGTGTTCCGCGGCGGTACGGCCGTGATTCCGTGCGGTCTTTTCCCTCCAACGTCAGAGCGGCCGAAGGCCGTCTTCGAACCGGTGGGGGAGAGAGTTTATACGTCGCGCCCGCTTCGCACCGATTATGAATTCACGCACGGTAGAGCGCGTGCGGTCGTGGCAGACGGTGTCCGTGGGCGACGGATACCGGGGGCTCCACGACCTCGCGGACGACGGTTTCTCCGGGGCGGTGGTGGCGGACGACACGTGGTTGTTCATGCTGAACGGTCGAGTCGTCGGTGTGTTCGAGGGACGCATCGAGGATTTCGAGGACGCGTCCCCGACCGCGTACGACGCGCCGCACATGTCGCTTCCGCTCCTGTTCACGATGGAGGAGTCGGGCGGGCAGACGCAGGCGACCTACTACACGAACGACACGCCGCTCTCGGAGACCGACGAGACGCTCTCCGATGCGGGTTTCACCGGGTACATCGAACTCTCGGAGAACGTTCTCTCCGGGGATTACTACACGGTCTACTACGGCGGACGGTCGATGAGCGCGGCGTTCGTCGGGTCGAGCGAGGAACTCGTCTCGGGCGAAGAGGCGTTCGAGCGCGCGGACGACGAGGTCGGCCTGTACGAGGTCGTGAAGGTCGACATCGACGTGACCGACGTTCCCGAACCCGCGGAGGAATCCGACCCGGAACCCGACCCGGAGACGGCGGCCGCGGGTGCAGCGGCCGCGGAGACGACGGACGACGACGCCGAGAGCGAACCCGAACCCGAACCCCAGCCCGAACCGGAGACCCCTGATTCGACGGAGGAATCCGTCGTGGCTGAAGCGGAACCCGACCGTGAAACCGAGCCGGAACCGGCGTCAGACCCCGAACCGGCAGTAGACTCCGAACCAACGGCTGAATCGACTGCGGACTCGGAGCCGGCCGCCGAGACAGAGTCGGTCGCTGCGTCCGACTCAGAGGCGGACGCTGAGCCGGAACCGGGGGTTCGGCGGCCGGAAGCGGAACACGTCGAGCAGTCGCCGTCCGCGCGGTCGGTTCCGGACGCGGAATCGAGGAACGTGCGGGCGGAGGCCGCGGGCGACGACACGAAGTTCTCGCAGGAGGAGGCGTGGCGAAAGACGACGACGGTGCCGTCGCTCGACCCGGAGGAGGCGAGCGGGCAGGCCGCCGTGTCGAAACAAGCGGCGAAGAAGCAGGCGGCAAAGAAGCAGGCGGCAAAGAAGCAGGCGAAACCGAAAAAACAGTCCGCAGAGACGTCGACGCGTTCGTCGCGCGGACAGTCTCAGGAGCGTGCGAAGACGCCCGAGGTGGTGGAGAAGTTGGAGGCCGCGGTCGAGGAGCGCGACGAGCGCATCGACGAACTCGAATCGCGAGTCGAGGAAGCGGAATCGGAGACCGAGGAGTTGCGCGCGGAGCTCACGGAACTCCGGGAGGAGCGTGACGCGTTGCGCGAGGAAGTCGAGTCGCTGACGGCGGACCTCGAAGCCGCGCGGGAGGCCGCGCCCGCGGCCGGTCCGAACGACCGGTCGCCGGAGGACGCGCTCTCCGGGACGAACCTGTTCGTCCGATACGACTCGAAAGCTGACCCGACGCTCGACGACGTGTTGAACGGTGACGCGACGCCCGAGACGGTGAACGCGAACCTGCGTCTCGAACACCACACGCAGTTCGACGCCTCGGCCGTGACGGTCGACGGCGAACCGTTCGAGTCCTTCCTCGAGAACACGGCGGCCTACCGGTTCGTCTCGTGGGCCGTGCGAGAACTCCCGTACGAACTCCTCGACACGGGCAAGCAGGGCGACCTCGCGGAGGTGTTCGATTCGATTCCCGACATCGACCGCGCGGAACTCCACGGTGCCGTGTCGGTGCGGGACGAGGACGGCGAGGAAGAACGGTCGTCGTTCGACGTCGTGTTACGGGACCGGATGGGGAACCCGCTCGTCGTCGCGGAGTTGAACCCCGAACGCGACCCCGTGACCGGGTCGGAGATGGCGGAACTCGTGGAGTCCGCGGAAACGATCGCGGAGGCACAGGAGTCGCTCGGCGGCGCGTTCTACGTCACCGCGTCCTTCTTCGAACCGAACGCGCTGGAGACGGCGAAGGACTCGACGGGCGGCGGCGGGTTCCTCTCACGGAGCGACAAAGCGAGCTTCGTGAAGGTCGCCCGAAAATCGGGCTTCCACCTGTGTCTAGTAGAGGATAGAAAGGGCTCCTTCCACGTGACGGTTCCCGAACTCTAGGCTTCCGCGTCCGCTTTCTCGATTTTCATCGATTCGAGTTTCCCGATGATTTCGTCGACCTTCTCGTCGAGTTCGTCGACGAACTCTTCGGTGCGCTCGGTCGTGATCGCTCCCTGACTCGACGCCTCGATGAGGTCTTCCTCTTCGAGGACGCGGAGACTGTATCGTACCTTGTGGTGCGGATAGCCGGTTTCGTTCGACATCTTGACGATGCCGATGGGTTCGCGCTCGATGACCATCCGGAGGACTTCGAGATGGCGTTCGAGCATATTGACTTCCTTCTCAAGTCGGTCTATCATGGCATTTGTTAACTCGTCTTGGCTTCGTTTAAAGGTTACTCTACGAGAACGGGGGACGCGCTCCAGTATTGCGGTTTAGCCGGGAGAGACATTAACACTTGTGGGGGGCGGCCGCGTGTTGGTTCGTCCGTGCGCATCTTCGCGAGAGTGGCGCGACGAGTGATACACGAGGATGCGTATTTTGGCGAAAGAGACCGTAATCGGTTTAGCGTCGCCGACGAATTGGTCGGTGTATGACTGTCACCATCGTCGGCGCGCAACTCGGCGACGAAGGAAAGGGCGGCGTCGTGGACATCTTCGGCGACGCCGTCGACGTGGTCGCCCGCTATCAGGGCGGCGACAACGCCGGCCACACCGTCGTCCACGAGGGCGACGAGTACAAACTCTCACTCGTCCCGTCGGGCGCGGTCAGAGGGAAGACCGGCGTCCTCGGGAACGGCTGCGTCGTCAATCCGCGCACGCTGTTCGACGAAATCGAAGCGCTCCGCGAACGCGGCCTCGACCCAGACGTCCGCGTCGCGGAACGCGCACACGTCATCCTCCCCTACCATCGCGTCCTCGACGGTATCGAGGAGGACGCGAAGAGCGAGTCCGACAGCGAGGTCGGGACGACGGGCCGCGGTATCGGTCCGACGTACGAGGACAAGGCGGGTCGACGCGGTATCCGCGTTGGCGACCTCCTGAACGCCGATACGTTGCGGGAGAAGTTGGAGTACGTCGTCCCGCAAAAGCGCGCCATCGTCGAGGACGTCTACGGGCTCTCCGTCTCCGAGTTGGAGAACCCTGAGGCGTTCGACGTGGACGCGCTCTACGAGGAGTTCGTCGCCATCGGCGAGCGGTTCGAGGACAACGACATGACCGTGCTCGCGGGCGATTTCCTCGCGGAAGAAATCGAGGCGGGGCGGAACGTGGTGTTCGAGGGCGCGCAGGGCACGCTCATCGACATCGACCACGGAAACTACCCGTACGTCACGTCCTCCAACCCGACGGCTGGCGGCGCGGCGACCGGAACGGGTCTGAGTCCGGGCGTCGTCGGCGGCGGTGACGTCGTCGGTATCGTGAAGGCCTACCTGACGCGCGTCGGGAGCGGCCCGATGCCGACCGAACTCGGCGGCGTCGTCGGCGACACGCCCGGCTACGATGAACAGGGCGGCGGCGAAAACGAGGAACTCGCGACCTACATCCGCGAGGAGGGCGGCGAGTACGGCACCGTGACCGGACGCCCGCGCCGCGTCGGCTGGCTGGACATGCCGATGTTGCGCCACGCGGCGCGCGCGAACGGCTTCACCGGCCTCGCCATCAACCACCTCGACGTGCTCGCCGGACTGGGCACCGTGAAGGTCGGGCACGCGTACGAGCGCGACGGCGAGGAACTCCTGACGATGCCCGCGACCACCGAGGCGTGGGGCGACTGCGAACCCCTGTATCGGGAGTTCGACGGCTGGCCGGAGGTCGACTGGGAGTCCGTCGCGGCGGACGGCTACGACGCGCTTCCCGCCGAGGCCCAAGCGTACGTGGAGTACATCGAGGACGAACTCGACGCGGACGCGTACGCCATCGGCGTCGGTCCGGGCCGCGAACAGACGGTCGTGCGCCACGACCCGTTCGCGTAATCGGCCCATAGTTTTCTAAATCCATCTCTCATCAGCGAGTAGTATGCGAAGGACGGCTCGCGCGGTCGTGGGAGTGGGAATCGCTGTCGCCTTCCTCGCACTCCTCGTTTCCGCCGTTGGCTGGGGGGAGTTCGCAGACGCGCTCGCGAAGGCAGACCCGCGTCTGTACGGCGCGGCCCTGGTCGCCGCGACCGCGGCTATCACGACGTGGGCGCAAGTGACGCGGCAGTTGTTCGCCTCGGTCGGCGGCGAACTCCGGGAGGTGAACTTCCACAGCGCGTACTTTTCGGCGCTGTTCGGTCGCGCGGTCCTCCCCGGCGGGCACGTCGGCGGCGTCGGCATCGTCGCGTACGTCCTCTCCGTGTACGGGGACGGCGAGTTCGAGCGTCCGCTCGTCGCGGTGTCGACGGCCGAGTTCTCGAACAACGTCGCGTCGGTGACGATGGCGACCCTCGGGCTCCTGTTCGTCGTCACGGTCGGCCACGGCGGGTCGTTTTCGGGACTGGGCGCGCTCGCGCTCGTCGGGATGGTGGCGGCGTTAGCCGCAGCGTACGCGCTCGTCGTGCAGTTCGACGCCGTGGGGACGCTCGCCCACCGGGTCGCCGCGGTCGGACGCGCAACGGTCGGCCGCCTGTCGAGTCGCGTGCGAACGGCGCTCTCCGAGGAAAACGTCGAAGAGCGCGTCTCCCGGGCGAGCGACGTCGCGGGTGCGCTCCGCGACGACCCGCGCACGCTCGCGTCGGCCGTCGCGTTCAGCCACCTCGGGTGGGCGTTCTACGTCCTCCCGCTCTACCTCAGCCTCCGCGCCGTCGGGACGCCGGTCGCGTTCGGCGCGCTCTTGCTCGTCGTGCCGGTCGCCGGTCTCGCCGCGGTGCTGGGGACGCCGGGCGGCATCGGCGTCGTCGACTCGGCGATGGCCGGCGCATTGGTCGCGCTCACGCCGTATCCCGCGGGTCCGCTCGTCGCCGGCGTCGTCCTCTACCGGGTCGCGGACTTCGGCACGACGATTTGTGTCGGCGGCGTCTCCACGCTCTACCTCGCGGCGACCGACGCCCGCAATCCGCTTGCCGTACTCGGGGAGCCGTAGGACGAACCCGCACGCTTTTGCCGTGGCCTCCCAACCCCTACTGTATGAACGAGGATTTGATGGACATCATCTGCTGTCCGCTCGACAAACACGACCTCGACCTCGAAATCGACGAGGAAGAAGACGGCGACGTGATTTCGGGCACCCTCACCTGTACGGAGTGCGGCGAAACCTACCCCATCGAGGACGGCATCCCGAACCTTCTCCCGCCGGATATGCGGTCTGCCTAAGCTTTTTCTCGCTCGGTTCGAAGGTGGAGGTGTGTCGGACGCGTTGACGGTGCACGTGAACGAGGACGGCATCCACACGCTGAGAGCGGACGCGTCGGAAATCGAGACCGGCGGGTCGTTCGCTGTCGTGCTCTCGAATCACGGGTCGCCGTCGCACGTTCACGTCCGTCTCGACGGCGACCTCGCGAAGGCCGCGTCGCTCGACGCCGGCAATCACTTCGTCGACGCGAACGCCGAACGCGTCGTCAATATCGCCGTCCGGGACGCCGCGCGCCCGGTCGAGGGCGCCCTCTCGATATTCACGGGTTACGGGTCCGAGTCGGTCACCGTGCCGGTGCGCGTGCGCGAACCCCGGGAGACGGACGAGGGGATTCCGGTCGCGGAGGAGTTCACGGAGAAACCGACGCCCGAGAACGACCGGTCGCTCGCCGAGTTCGCGCCCGCGATGTCGGCCGCCCTCGGCGTCCTGCTGGCTGTCACCGCCATCGTCACGTTCTCGGGTGTCGTCGCGCTCGTCGTCGCCGTTCTCTTGCTCGCGTTCGGACTCGCCGTCGCCGCGTTCCTCGCGACCCAGGGCTAGTCGTAGGTCGGCGTGCCCGACAGGCCGTCGTCGTCCACGCGTTTCGCGCGGAGGTAGCGCGCTCGATACCGGTTCGCGCCGTCGTTCACGTCCGCTTCCCGAATCTCGTCCGTCCGCCCGTCGGCCACCGCGTCCAGTATCTCCTCGACCTGCTCTTTTTCCGTCGGCGTCAACTCGAACGAGTATTCGCGAGACTCGTCGCGTTCGAGCGTCACGAACTTCCGCGCCGCCGCGACGAACAGCGAACACGGCTCCCGACACGGGAACTCTCCCTCACCTCGCTCCGTCGCCAGTTCGGTGTCCTCGTCGTAATCCCACTCCCGGCGTTTCAGGCACTGGGAGTCCGCACAGCAGGCTTCAGTCGCCCACTCCAGTTGTTCGGGCGTGAGGTCGGCGACGATTTCGTAGATACCGGTCTGGCGCTCGGCGGCCTCCCGGTAGTGCGTGACGTCGAGCGCGCCGTCGCGTTCGCGGTGCCAGTTCGCCACCGTCGCCGGGTAGACGAACTCCACCGTCTCGACGAGGGCGTCGCCGTCGAGGTCCTCGAAGACCCACCCGTGGGGAAGGCTCGGCGCGGTGGAGAGCGGACGATAGTCGCCGTCGTCGTCGTGTTTGACGAGTCGGCGCGCGTCGAGCGGGTCCGTGTGGGTTTCGAGGTCGTCCGCCCCGTCGTCCTCGCGGTGGCGGACCTCGTAGACGTGTTCGCCGTCCTCGACTCGTGCGGTGACGAGGAGTTCGCCCCACTCGCGCGTCAGGCCGTCCCCGCGGAGCGCGTCCATCCGCTCTTCGACGGGTTCCGTCGCGTGTTCGACCCAGCGGAGGAAGTCGCGGCGCGCGGTCCCCTCCCCGCCGACCTCGTGCGTCCAGTAGTACCAGTTCGCGACGTACACGTCCCCCGTGGCGACCTCACTGAGTTCGTCCGCGGACAGGCCGCGCCTGCTCTCCGCGGGCGTCTCGAAGACGTGGCCGTACGTCTCGTCCGTGACGCGCAGACCGTCGAAGTCGACGCCCGTGCTCGCGGCCTCGAGGAGCGCCGCGACGCGTTTCGTCTCCATCTCAGTCGCTCACCGCGTTGACGCCGCCCGTTCGTTCTCGGACCGCCGCGATAGCCGCGTCGAGGTCCGCGCCCGCGTCGGACGCGCGTTCGAGGATGACGTCCGCGACGAGCGGTTCGGTGCCGACCGCGCCCGCGTACCAGATGCGGTGACCGTCGACCTCCGCCGGAATGTCCCAGCCCTCGCGGAAGTCCTCGGTGATACCCATGTCCTCGGGAATGTCCTCCTGCGTGTGGAAGCCGTCCGCGACGAACAGCGGGACGACGACGATATCCGGTACCGCGAAGAAGTCCGTCACGTCGTCCACCTCGGGGTCCTCGTCCATGAACACGGCCTCCACTTCGCCGAAGGACTCGTTCTCCCGGATGCGGTCCGCGTGGTAGTATATGGCTTTCGCGGAGTTCTCGTTTCGCTCCGTTCCGTGCCCGACCACGGCGAGGCCGACGTCCGCGTTCGGTTCCTCGCCCATGACGGATTTCGCGCGCTGGACGATGACGTCGCTCATCGAATCGTGGGTTCCCACCGGCCCGCAGTAATGCACTACCTTCCCCACGTCTTCCGCGTCGAGCGTCACCGATTCGGCGCTCGTTCCCTCGGACTCCCAGCCGTCACCCCAGCCGGCGAGCCGGAGTTCGCGCGGGATGACCTGTTCCGTGAAGTAGCCCTCCGAGATGAACAGCGGGACGACGAACACTTCGTCCGATTCGAGCGTCCGTAACACCTCGCGGAAGGATGGTTCTTCCTTCCAGAAGGCTTCGCGCACCTCGTCGAACGCGCCGGTCGCGCGAATCGTGTCGGCGTGACTGAACGCGGGTTCGCTCGAACCCGGATTCAGGTGTGACCCGTGCCCGACGATGACGAGCGCCTGACTCATGGTAGTGTACTGGTGTTCGGCCGTCTTAGTGACTTCGCAACCGGGTCACGCCGCCGCGGCGGCGAAACCGCGACCGATTTACTCCTCCTCTCGATACTCGGGGTATGGCTTCGCTCGCGGAACGCACGCGGGAGGCGGTGGACGCGCGGCCGTTCCTCCGGACGGCGCTCGCCGCGGGTGCGGTGAACTACGCCGCGGCCGCTCGCCTGCTCGACGTGGACGGCGAACAGGACGCGGTGGCGACGGCGCTCCGCCGGTACGCCGAGGACCTCGACTACACTTCGGAAACCGTGGACGCGCGCGTTCGGATGGAGAGCGGACTCGGAGAGAGCGAGACGGGGGTGCTCGCGGTGAACGGGACCGCCTACGCGTCGGGGGCGGGAGACCTCACCGGCATCGTAACGACGGGGGAGGCGTCGGCGCGAGCGCTCGCGGCCGTCCTCGACAGTCTCGACGCGACCGACGTCGACCCGGAGGCGGCGGGGTTCGCGGGTGATGCGCTCGTCGTGGTGGTGTCGCGGCGGGACGGTCCGAACGCGCTGCGCGCCGTGGAGGACGCGCTCGAATCGGTTCCGCGGGTCGAGTAGTGACAGTCGCTGACGTGTTTTCGGTGATTTAAGTCGGGGGGCGGCGTACGCCCGGGCATGACGCTCCACGTTACGAACACGCTCTCGGGGGGAAAAGAGGAGTTCGTCCCTCAAGACCCCGAGAACGTACTCCTCTACTACTGCGGGCTGACGACCTCCGACCCGCCCCACCTCGGGCACGCGCGGTCGTGGGTGCACGTCGACGTGATGCATCGCTGGCTCGCCCACCTCGGCTACGACGTCCGACACGTCGAGAACTTCACCGACGTGAACGAGAAGATCGTCGCGCGCATCGGCCGCGAGGGCGACAGCGAGGGCGACGTGGCCGACCACTACATCGCCGAGATAATCGACGCGATGCGCGCGCTGAACCTGAAGCGTGCGGAACTCTACCCGCGGGTGTCCGAACACATTCCCGAAATCGTCGACCTCGTGGAGACGCTCGTCGAGAAGGGCTACGCCTACGAGTCGAACGGCTCCGTCTACTTCGACGTCACCGAGTTCGACGACTACGGGAAACTGTCGAACCAGCGCATCGAGGACATCGAAGAACAGGGCGACGTCGACGAACGCTCGGAGAAACGCCACCCCGCCGACTTCGCGCTCTGGAAAGCGGACGGCGTGTCCGCTGATTCGATTGCGGAACACCGCGGCGACGACCACCCCGGCACGCCCGAAGCCCCGGAGGGAGAGACCTGGGACTCACCGTGGGGCGAGGGGCGTCCCGGCTGGCACATCGAGTGCTCCGCGATGAGCATGACCCACCTCGGGGAGACGCTCGACCTCCACGTCGGCGGCCGCGACCTCGTCTTCCCCCACCACGAAAACGAGATAGCGCAGTCCGAAGCCGCGACCGGCCACCAGTTCGTGAACTACTGGCTGCACTGCGCGCTGTTCGAGATCGGCGAGGAGAAGATGAGTTCCAGCCTCCGGAACTTCATCACCGCCGACGAGGCGGTCGACCGGTACGGCCCGAACGTCGTCCGCACCTTCCTCGTCTCCGGCACCTACAACAGCCGACAGACGTACAGCGAGGCCGCCATCGACGAGGCCGCGGAGCGCTGGGAGCGCCTGTCGCGGACGTACGACCGCGCCGCGGACGCCGCCGACAGTCCCGACGCGTACGCGAAAGTCGAAGACACGGACCTCCGGTCGGCCGTGGACGCCGTACGCGACGATTTCGCCGAGGCGATGAACGACGACTTCAACACGCGGGAGGCGTTGCGCGCACTCTCCGACCTCGCGTCGGCCGTGAACGCACACGTCGACGCCCACGAGAAGTACGACTACGTCGGTCTCCGAGAGGCCGTCGAGGCGTTCTCCGACCTCGGCGGCGACGTGCTGGGTCTCCAGTTCGAAACCGTGACCGAGGGCGACGCCGGACTCGCGGGCGACCTCGTGGAACTCGTCCTCGACCTCCGCGAGGCCGAACGCGACCGCGGAAACTACGAGCGCGCCGACGAGTTGCGCGACGACCTCGAAGCACTCGGCGTCTCCGTCGAGGACACGGACGACGGGCCAACGTATCGAATCTGACACCCGGCCACCGGTCTTATCTTCCCTGCCGAGGTACCCGGCGAGTATGCAACGCAGAACAGTCGCTGTCGCCGCACTCGCGGCACTCGTCGTGATGGGGGGCTGTCTCGGCTTCCTCAGCGGGCCGTTGACGTTCTCCGCGAACAAGGTGACAGCGCAGGACAGCGCGCTCGAGCAGACCGGCTACGAGAAAGTCACCGTGGAACAACAACAGGTCAATCGAACGTTCAGCGCGGCCGGGCAGTCGAAGGACGTCGAAGTGACGAACTGGATGGCTCAGTACGAACGCCGGGTGAGCATACTCGGCCAAGAGCGCCGCGCGGCCGTGTTCTCGGCGTACTCGACGCCCAAAGTCGACGTGCTCGGGAAGACGTTCAACCCCATCGACGACTACGACAACCGGCAACTCGTGGAGTTGATGCAGCGACAGTACGGGTCCATCAGTGACGTCCAACCCGTCTCGAATCAGACGGTGACCGTTCTCGGTCACGACGCGACTGTCTCGAAGTTCTCGGCGAAAGCCCAACTGGACGGCACCAGCGTCGACGTCTACATTCACGTGACGAAAGTCAAGGACGGCGATGACATCGTGGTCGCCGTCGGCGTCTACCCGCAGCAGCTCGACGGTGAGGAAGACCACATCCTCACGCTGATGCAGCACCTCGACCACGAGTCCTAACGCGAAGGGAACGCTTTTTTCGGTATTCTGCGAGGGCCCTGTATGGACAGCGTTCGCGCCGCCGGGAGCGCGCTCACCGTGCTCGGCCTCGTGGGGTACGCGGTCGGAGTGAGCACGCCGTATCCGGGCCGGGCGTTCGCGGTGACCGCGGTGATGGTCGGCGTGACGCTCGCCGCCGTCGGCCGCCCGCCGGGTGATGCGGCGTGACGGTCGACGCCGTCGTCTACACGGACGACGCGGTGACGGATTACGACGACGTGGAGACCGCGAAAGCCGCCGCGGGGACGACGTGGATTCGCGCCACGGCCCCCACGGACGCAGAACTCGCTACCGTGACCGAGGCCTGCGACATCCACCCGCTCGCGGTGGAGGACGTGCAGAACGGCGTCCGCCCGAAGACGGAGGAGTTCGCCTCGCACACGTTCCTCCTCGTGACGGACGCCGAGTTCCGGGTCGGGGAGACGACGTTCCAACAGGAGATAGCGACCCAGCCGCTCGGCGTGTTCCTCGGCGAGGACTGGGTGGTGACGCTCGCGTACGACGAAATCAGTGCGGTGGGCGCGACGTGGGACGCGGTGCACCGCGAGGACGTCCGCATCCTCGGACGCGGCCCCGACTTCACCACGTACCGGATGTTGGACCGCATCGTCGACGGCTACTTCGGCCTGCTCGACGACGTGGAAGACCGAATCGAGGACATCGAGGGCGAAATCATCGACGCCGCGACGAGCGACATCTTGGAGGACATCAACGACGTTCGCCGCGAACTGCTCGCGGTGCGGAAACTCCTCTGGCCGACCCGGGACGCCGTGAGCGTGTTCTCGCGCGGCGATCCGCCCGAGGTCAGAGAGTCGACGGAGAAGTACTATCGGGACGTCTACGACCACCTCGTCCAGCAAGTCGACCTCGTGGAGACCTACCGCGACCTCGCGGCGAGTTCGCGCGACATCTACCTGAACGCGCTCAGTCAGTCCACCAACGAGGTGATGAAACGGCTCACCGTCGTCGCGACTATCGTCCTGCCGTTGACGTTCGTCGTCGGTATCTACGGGATGAACTTCGAGAACATGCCGGAACTCGGCTGGACGTACGGCTATCACGCGACGATGCTCGGGATGGCGCTGCTCTCCGTGATTCTCGTCTGGTACTTCCGCCAGCAAGACTGGCTATAGCGCGAGCGGGAGGAGGAGCACGCCCATCAGACTCGTTCTGCGTGCGCCGAAGAACACCGGGAGGTGGCCGACGACGGACGCCGCGACGAGGACGCAGAGGCCGAACGGTCCCGAGAGCAAGTACGTTAGTCCAGTGACGAGCGCGAGCACCGCCGCGACGAGCAGATGGTGGTCGAGGCGGCCGACGAGTTCGAGATAGGTGTCGCCGACGACGAGGAGGACGGAGAGCGCGAACGCGCCTGCGAGGAGGACGGCGAGCAGGAAGACGGGGAGGTCGAGCGGCGCGCCGGTTCTGTCGAGCGCGACGAGAACGCCCGTGTGCGGCGTGCCGAGCGCGACGAACGCGTACAGAGCGAAGATGGTGTTCGAGGTGTTCACGCCGCTGGTGGCGACGACGTACGCGCGGTCCGGGTCGCCGAGTCGGGGGAGTGCGCCGAGCGCGGCGGTGGCGGCGATGGCACTCGAAACGCCGGAGATGTAGCCGACGATAGCGCCCGAGAGCGCGCCGGCCAGCCCCGCGATGCCGACGTGTCGTGGTTGGGATTCGAGTAGTTCGTCGCCCTGTGGGGGAACGCCGGTTCCGCGGAGTGCGGCGAGGAGGACGGGGACGCCGAAGAGGCCCGCGAACGTCGGGAGGAGAACGTCGCCGGTCCCGAGCGGTGCGTCCAGCGAGGCGTCGAGGACGACGACGCCGAGTGCTCCTGAGGTGAGGACGGAGAGCGCGGCCCCGAGTTTCGCGCGTCGGGTGCGTTCACCGGCGACGAGTGCGCACGCGACGCCGACGAGGAGCGCGGGGAGGTGTGCGTCGATGAACGGCGCGAGACGCCGCATTCCCTGTGTTAGGGGCCACCCGAGGACGAACGCGGCGACGACGGCGGTTCCGCTGCCGAGCGCGGAGAGACGGAGGGCTTCGCGGCCGCGGCCCGCGAGGACGAGGCGGTGACCGGGGAGCGCGGTTGCGGCCATCGCCGCGTCCGGCACGCCGAGCGCCAACGCCGGGACGATATCGAGAAACGAGTGCGTGACACCCGCCGCGAGCACCACGACACCGGGCAACACTGGGTCGCCGGGAAGGTTCGTGGAGACGGCGGCGAGGAAGACAGCGAGCGTGTTGACGTGGAGGCCGGGCGTGAGACCGGAGAGCGTGCCGAGCAGGACGCCCGCGAGAACCGCGGCGAGCACGCTCGCGGAGAACGCGGGGTCTACGAGGACGCGAACGCCGAACTCGACCATACCCCGGGTTGGTCCCGGTTTCCTACTTGAACTCTCGTCTCCGCGACGCTACCCGTGGCTACGCGGGCTGCGTCGAAAGAAAAACTGGGTTGGTACTGCGGGTTTAGCCGAAGAGGTCGCCGAGACCTTCGCCGCTGGCCTCTTCTTCCTCTTCTTCGCCTTCGTCTTCTTCCTCGGCCTCGGCCTCCTCGGCCTCTTCCTCGGCTTCTTCCTCAGCGCCGCCTTCGGCGGCACCGCCGGCGGACGCGCCGCCCGCGGGGACGGCCGCTGCCGTCTCGATGGCTTCCTCGATGTCGACGTCCTCCAGCGCGGCGACGAGCGCCTTGACGCGGGATTCCTCGACGTCGACGCCCGCTGCGTCGAGAACTGCCGTGAGGTTGTCTTCGTTGATCTCCTCGCCCGATTCGTTCAGGATGAGTGCTGCGTAAACGTACTCCATTGTTAGTCACCAAACATGTTTCCGAGGCCTTCGGCGCCGGACTCGTCGTCCTCGTCCTCGTCGGACTCGCCTTCCTCGGATGCTTCTTCAGTAGCCTGTTCTTCCGTGTCGTCGGACTCCGGTTCGGGTTCCGACTGCTCGACTTCGACGCCGCGGAGTTCCTCCGGGAGCGCCTCCTCGTCGTCGATCTGCGCCGCGAGCGAACGCATCTGCGCGTCCGCTTTCGCGACGAGGTCGTCGGCGAGGTCCGGGCTCTCGACGGCCGCGTACAGACCGAGGCTCTTCGCCTCGCCCGCAGCCTTCGCAAGCATCGTCGGCGCGGTCGTCGCCGTCGGGTACTCCGCGTTGATGGAGAGGTTCCGAGCGGCGGCCACGGCGGACTGGATGTCCGCGCGGTACTCGTCGACGTCGATCGCCAGTTCGTCGGGCATGAACAACACGCCCTCGGAGTAGACGGCGCGCAGGTCGAGACCGACCTCCTTCGGCTCGATGCCGAGTTCGGAGAGGACGTTCGCGAGGTCGTCGGAGACGACTCCACCCTCTTCGAGGACGGTGCTGTCGGAGAGCACCTGAATGGAGCCCTCCTGAATGCGCGCGTCCGCACCGATCTGCTGGAGTTCACCGACGAACGGGCCGGGGTCGACACCGGTGTCCCCTTCGGGGATGACGATGTCGTTCGGCGCGACCTCACCGGCGTTGATGGGTGCGGGCGTCTTCGAGTCTTCGAGTTGCTTGTAGAGGCCGAACGGGTTGTCGTTCGTTCCGACGAGCCCGACCTGACCGCTCAAGTACTCCGTAAGCTGTTCGAGGCCGGCGTCGACCTCTTCGAGCGCGCGTTCGAGGAGCGTGTTCCGGCTCATCCGGAGCTCGGCGCTCCCGTGAAGGCCGCGACGCATGTCCTGGAGCTGTCGGCTCGGAATGCCCGCGACGTTCACCACGCCCACGCTGTCGTAGGACTCGATGAGTTCGACGAGCGCGTCGACCTCTTCTTTCTTCCACTCGGGGACGTGCTCGGTGGTTCGCTCTGACTCTGCGGACATCTAGGCCACCTCCACGGACGGCCCCATCGTCGTCTTCACGTAGACGGAGTCCACGTTCAGGGGGCCTTTCTCGAGCGTTGCGTGCAGGCGACGAACGATGACGTCGATGTTGTCCGCTATCGCGTCAGCGTCCATGTCCTCCGCACCGACGCGCGTGTGGAACGTACGACGGTCACGGGAACGCAACTGCACGGTGTTCTTCATCCGATTAACTGTCTCGACAACGTCGTCGTCGGGTTGGAGCGGTGTCGGCATCTTACCGCGCGGCCCGAGGACGGTACCGAGGTAGCGACCGATGTCCTGCATCAGAGACGCTTCGGCGACGAAGAAGTCCGTCTCGTCGGCGAGGTCTTTTGCAGCATCTGAGTCGTCACCGAGGTCGGAGAGCGCGTCCGAATCGAGCACGTCGTCAGCGACGTCCTCTGCACGGACTGCGGTCTCGCCTTCGGCGAATACCACGATACTCGTCTCCTGGCCGGTTCCCGACGGCAGCACGACGCTCTCGTCGACACGGTTCGACGGGTCGTTGAGGTCTAGGTCTCGCAAGTTCACGGCGAGGTCGACCGTCTCGCGGAAATTCCGCGGCGGCGCCTCCTCGAGTGCCTGCGTGACTGCCTCTTCTATGTCATCTGCCATCTTTCACCTCCGTAGTGTACTTGCCCCCTCTCGGGGAGCTCCTACGGGTCAGTGAAACAGGCTACGCCTGTCTCGTCTCGAAAAACGACCATGCCGCACTTAAGGCCGTCGTTACGCGTGAGCGGAGGGTTCACCCGTGTGAAGCCATCACTATCACCGTGGCCGAGTTCCCCACCGAACGCGTCGAAGCCGCGACGGACGCGGTCGTCGTCAGCATCAGTCGACTGTCCGGCGGCGAAATCGGCTCGGCGTGGCGCGCGAGCCTCGACACCGGTCGGGTCGTCGCCGCGAAAACCGGCCCCGCGCCGCTCGACGTCGAGGCTCGAAGTCTCGACCGGCTCGCCGAGGCGGGCGTCCCCACCCCCGACGTGCTGTACGCCGACGCGGACGTCCTCGTCCTCGACTACGTGGCGGGCGCGGAGTGGACGCCCACCGCGGAACACGAACTCGGTCGACTCCTCGCACGCGTACACCAACACACGAACGATACCTACGGCTGGCCCGAACCCACGTGGAAGGGCCGGTTCCGCCAGCCGAACGAGTTCCTCGGAGACTGGCCGACGTTCTACGCCGACCGCCGCCTCCGCCCCGTCGCCGACGCCGCATCCGACGCGGGCGGCATCACCGACGACCTCAGAGACCGAGTCTACGCGCTCGCCGACGACCTCCACGACCTCCTCCCCACGAACCCGACTCCGAGCCTCCTCCACGGCGACCTCTGGAAGAACAACGCCATCCCCGACCGGGATACGGTTCTCGCGCTCATCGACCCCGCGCCGTGGTACGGCCACCGCGAAGTCGAAGTCGCGTACGCAGAATGGTGCGGCGCGAGCGAACCGTTCCGCGACGGCTACGCCGAGATACGCGAACTCGAACGCGAATTCGAAGACCGCCGCCCGCTCTACGAAACCCACTTCGCCCTCGACCACGCATTCCACTTCCCCGACGAGGAGTACGACGAGTGGGCGGAAGACCGACTCGACCGACTCGGCTACTAACCGACGCACCAACCGCCCACGACCCCTTCGTCTACAGCAACGACTCTCCTACTGCACGCACTACTCGCCATCGGTGACGCGGCTCGAAGAACGGAGGCCGCTGAAAACCGCATTCACGAACACTGCGCGTTCGTGAACTGCGAGACGGGTCAGCGTCTCGCTACTGTCGTCCTCGGCTTACGCCTCGGCGAGGACAACGCAAATCAGGGATTTGCTGGCACTGGCTTCGCTTACGCTTCAGCCAGAACAACGCAGGACACGACGTGTCCTGCTGGCTCTCCCCTCGGCTTACGCCTCGGCGAGAACGTCGTCGAATTCGCCGGAGTCCACACGCTGCTTGAAGCCGCGCGCGTCCTCGCCCTCGATGGTGACACCGAGCGTGACGCAGGTACCTGCGACTTCCTTCGCGGCGTTCTTCGTGTCGTACGCGAGGAGGTCGGATTTCTTCTGCTCCGCGATGGATTTGAGCTGTTCGATGGAGATGTCGGCGACGAAGTCAGTCTGGGGTTCGCCACTACCGGTTTCGAAGCCGGCTTCGTCCTTGATGAGTTCCGCCGTCGGCGGGACACCGACTTCGATCGTGAAGGAGCCGTCCTCCTCGTACTCGATGGTGACGGGGACTTCGGTGCCGTCGAACGCGGCGGTCTGTTCGTTGATTTCGTTGACGACCGCCTGTACGTCCACGGGGGTTGGTCCGAGCTCGGGACCGAGCGGCGGGCCAGGATTGGCCTGACCGCCGGGTACGAGCACTTCTATCGTCTCAGCCATACACGAGAGAACTGCCGCCGCGGTTTTAAGACTGTCCTTTTACGGGAGGCTGATGCCTTGCCGAGTGAGGTATTCGCTCACGGCTTTGATCTCGACGGGGCTGCCGATGATACGGAGGAGGTCGTCCTGTTCGAACAGCGTGACGACGAACTGTTCTTCTAACTCCGCGCGGAACCCGGCGACCGCGTCGGCGGGGAGGATGATTTGGGTGCTGTCGCGCAGCTTCGCCGGGTCGGGCATTACCGATACATGCACCAAACCGTGGCTTTAACGTGTCGAAATACGCGCGTGTTCGCGGCTGGACGAAACCCGGCGAGGCGGTGATGGACAGGTCTAAAGGCGGGTCGGGTCTAGTAGAGGGCGATGGGACTGGAGGAGGACATCGAGGCCCTTGAGGAGGAAATCGCCAGTACTCCGTACAACAAGTCGACGGAAGCTCACATCGGCCGGCTGAAGTCGAAGCTCGCCGACAAAAAAGAGCAGTTGGAGGCCCAGCAGTCCGGTTCCGGCGGCGGTGGCGGTTACTCGGTCAAACAGCACGGGGACGCGACGGTGGCCCTCGTCGGGTTCCCGTCCGTCGGGAAGTCGACGCTCGTGAACGCGATGACGAACGCCGATAGCGAGGTGGGCGCGTACGAGTTCACGACGCTCGACGTGAACCCCGGCATGCTCGAATACCGGGGCGCGGACATCCAGATACTGGACGTGCCGGGCCTCATCGAGGGCGCGGCGGGCGGCCGCGGGGGCGGCCGGGAAGTCCTCTCAGTCATTCGCTCTGCGGACCTCGTGGTGTTCGTCCTCTCGGCGTTCGAAATCGAGCAGTACGACCGCCTCGACAAGGAACTCTACAACAACAAGATACGCCTCGACAAGGAACCGCCTGCAGTGCGTATCACGCGGAAAGGCAAGGGCGGCATCGACGTGAACACGTCCGGCGACCTCGAACTGGACCACGACACCGTCCGCGAGATTTTGCGCGAACAGGGGTTCGTGAACGCGGACGTCGCGATTCGCGGGAACCCGGACGTGGACGAACTCGTCGACGGCGTGATGGACAACCGCGTCTACCTGCCGTCGATGGTCGTCGTGAACAAGGTCGACCTCATCGAACCGTCGTACGCGGACACCGTGAAGGAAGAACTCCGCGAACGCGACATCGAACCCGACGAGGCGATTTTCATCAGCGCGGAGAAGGAGAAGGGACTGGAGGCGTTCAAAGAGCGCGTCTGGGAGAAACTCGGCCTCATCCGCATCTACATGGACAAACCCGGACGCGGCGTGGACTATGACGAACCGCTCGTCATCCATCGGGGCGACACGGTCGGTGACGCTCTCAAGAAACTCGGCGGCACGCTGGACGAGCGCTTCCGGTTCGCTCGCGTGACGGGGCCGAGCGCCCAACACGACGACCAGCAGGTCGGCCGCGACCACGTCCTGGAGGACGAAGACATCCTCCGCGTGGTCGCTCGACGATGAACCGCTCCCGTCGGCGCGTACTCCTCGTCCTTCTCGCGGGTTTCCTCCCGTGGGCGGCCGTGACGTGGAACGACGGCTTCTACCTCGTCTTCTCGGGCGGCTACACGACCAGCGGCCTCTCCGGGTTCTCGTCGATTCTGACGTTCGTCACGACGCCACGGGTGTCGCCGCCGTACTGGGACGCGTGGCCGCTCGCCGTCGTCCTCTACCTCGCCGCCCTCGCACTCGTCGCGCTCTCCGTCACCGGCCGGTTCGACGACCGACGCGTCACCGCGGGCTTCCTCGTGCTTACCGGACTCGAAGTCCTCTGGTTCTCGCTCGGCGTGAGCGGCCAACGCGGCATCCTCACGCTCCCGCTCGGCACCGTCTGGCTGTGGCTCGCCGCCGCGTACGAGTATTGGACGCACGTCACGAGGTCGGCGGCACGCCGCGCCGCGTCCCAGTAGTTTTAGGCGCTCGCCGTATCACCACTCGCGTATGAGTGACTTCACGCTCGACCACGTGATGATGCGCGTCGGCGACCTCGAGGAATCCCTGGACTGGTATCAGTCCCACTTCGACTACGAGGAGAAGGGGCGCTGGGAGGCGGAGACGTTCACGAACGTCTACCTCGGCCCCGAGGACGTCCACGACGAGGGCGCGCTCCTCGAACTCACGTACAACCACGACACGAGCGAGTACGACCTCGGTGACGCGTGGGGGCACATCGCGGTGCGCGTCGAGGACGTTCACGACGCCTACTACGAACTGATGGACGAGGGCGTCGAGGACTACCGGCGGCCCGAGGACAACCCCGGGTACGCGTTCGTGAAGGACCCAGACGGCCACGAGATAGAAATAGTCGAGCGCGACCACGGCGCGCGCTGGAGCATCGACCACACGATGATGCGCGTCGAGGACGCCGACGAGCAACTCGGGTTCTGGACGCGGAAGTTCGAGTACGAGCACACGGGCCGCTGGGAGGCGGACTCGTTCGCGAACTACTTCATGAAGCCCGAAGGCAGTTCGAAGGAAGCGATGGCGGTCGAACTCACGTACAACTACGACGGCCGCACCTACGACCTCGGCGACGCGTGGGGCCACCTCGCGGTGCGCACCGACGACCTCGAAGGCGACTGGGACGCGCTGATGACGCGGGAAGCGAACGACTACCGCGACCCCGAGTCGTGTGACTACAACTACGCGTTCACGAAGGACCCAGACGGCCACGAGATAGAAGTCCTCGACCCAGAGGAATCGGTCATCGACCGCACGTAGAACTTCGGTTAGACGGTCTGTTCTTCGACGATTTCTTCGGGCGCGCCGGCGAGTCCGGTGAGCGCGTCGGCTTCGACGTGGTGGAGGTCGCCCGGAATCACGAGCAAGTGCAAGGGGTCGCCGAAATCTCGTTCGGCGAGCGATTCGAGGGTGTCCGCGGCGACGAGCGAGTCGGGTGCGCCCGCGCGGGCGACGACGACGCCGAGCGCGTCCGGGTTCCAGTGTTCGGCGAGGAGGTCTGCGGCGTGACTCGCGGTCATGTACACGTCGCCGTCCCGGTAGGGGTTGTCCACCTTGATGTCGAGGTAGCAGAGCGTGTGCAGGCCGCGCTCGCGGTTGTCCTCGATGGTGTCGATGACGCTCCCCGGCACGCCGTCTGCGCCGTGCGCCCACTCGAACGGGAGAGTCGTGGCCTTGCCGAACCGATAGTTCTGGAGTCCAGTCAGCGACGACGCCGCGGATTCCGCGGTCGGCGCGTGAATGACGCGCGTCTCGATGCCGCGGTCGTGCGCGCGCAGTCGGAGGTCGACGTGGGTCGTGGAAATCATCGTGTCGCCCGCGGTGAGGAAGGCGGCGTCACCGGATTCAGCGGCGTCGAGGATCGGTTCGGGGTCCTGTTCGACGCCCGCGCGGTCCCGGACTTCGATGTCGATGCCGTGGTAGGCTTCGAGGTCTTCTACACCTGTGCCGACGAGTTCCGACGTGTAGAACTCGGCGAATACGCGGTCGACGTCGGCGAGCGCGTCCCGGCCCTCGACGGTGATGGACCGCTCGTCGTAGAGGCCGAGACCGATGAACGTGAGCATACGAGGAGTCGGACGGGCGGCCGGATAAGCGCCGCGAACGGCTTCCGGAAGCCGAACCGATTAGGAACTCGCGAGCAACTTTCAGGCATGGAGACGGTTCGACTGGGTTCGACGGGACTGCGCGTGTCCGAGTTCTGCATGGGGACGGCGATGTTCGGCCGCGAGATGAACGGCGGATACGCGGCGTCGCCGGAGAAATCCCACGAGATTCTGGACGCCTACGCGGACGCGGGAGGGAATTTCATCGATACCGCGAACACCTATGCTGACGGGCGGAGCGAGGAGATTATCGGCGACTGGCTCGCCCACCGCGACCGCGAGGAGTACGTGCTCGCGTCGAAGGTCTACTGGAATCAGGTCAGTCCCCTGAACGAGAACCTCTCGCGGCCCGCGCTCAGGACGGAGTTGGAGGCGACGCTGGATAGGTTGGGAACCGACTACCTCGACGTCTACTACATCCACCGTTGGGACGACGAGACGCCGATAGCCGAGACGTTGGAAACGCTCACGGACTTCGTGCGCGACGGGCGCGTGAACTACCTCGGCATCTCGACGACCGCGGCGTGGAAACTCACGAAGGCGCTCTGGACGAGCGACGTTGAGGGAGTAGAGCGCTTCGAGGTCGCTCAACCCAAGTTCAACGCGGCGTACCGCGAACCCGTCGCCGAGTACCTCGACGCCGCGCGCGACGCGGGCCTGGCGGTGGTTCCGTACTCGCCGTTGGAGGGCGGGTTCCTCACCGGAAAGTACGAGCGTGACGCGGACGCGCCCGAAGGGTCGCGCGGCGACGTGTCGGGGTGGGGAGAGTTCGAGGAGCGTCAGTGGCGCGTACTCGATGCGGTCCAAGACGTCGCCGACGACGTGGATTCGTCGCCCGCGGCCGTCGCGCTCCGCTGGCTCGTCGACCACGAGGACGTCACCGCGCCCATCCTCGGTGCGCGCACTCGCGGGCAGATCGAGGAGAACCTGCGCGCCGTCGACCTCACGCTCTCGGTCGAACAGCGAGCACGCATCACGGACGCCTACGAGGCGTAAGCGAAGGCCGTAAGACCGGGCGCCCGCGACTACTGGGTATGGAAGTTCCGTGCGTCCGCGCGCCCGTCGAGTCCGGCGAAGAGACTCGGCGACGACTCGCGGACGACGACCTCGTGGCCGACGACTACGAGATAGTCGTCGACGAGGGAACGATCTACATCCCCGTGACCGACGAATCACGGGTCCCGTCCGCGTTCACGGTGGTCTCGTACGACGCGCCGACGAGGAGGACGCCGACGACGCCCGCAGACATTCTCGGGTTCGAACCGACGTACGAACGCCTCGGCGACATCGTAATTTTGGACGAGGATGACCCCGAACGCGCCCGCGAAATCGCGGATGCCGTGATGGCGTCGGACGTGCGCGCGAACACCGTCGTCAACCGCGCGTCGAAAGTGAAGGGAGAAACCCGCGTCCGCGACTGGGACGTCCTCGTCGGGGAGTCCACCGAGACGACGCACACCGAGTACGGCCACGACTTCCGCCTCGACATCGCGGATGTGTACTTCTCGCCGCGTCTCGCGACCGAACGCCACCGCGTCGTCGAGCAAGTCGGACAGGGCGAACACGCGTTCGACATGTTCGCCGGCGTCGGCCCGTACGCGATACCGATAGCGGACGCCGGCGCGGAGGTCGTCGCCACCGACATCAACGAAACCGCCATCGACTACCTCCGCGAGAACGCCCGACTGAACGGCGTCGAAGGCCGCGTGACGGCGTACGCCGGCGACGTCCGCGAGGTCGCGGGCGACTACGAGAGCTGGGCGGACCGCATCGTGATGAACCTCCCGCACTCCGCACAGGAGTTCCTCGACACCGCCGTCCGCCTCGCCGGTGACGACTGCGCGATACACTACTACGACATCCAGCACGAAGACGACCGATTCGGCCCCGGCGAACGCGCCATCCGCGCCGCCGCCGAACCCGACTACGACGTCGAAATCGAAACCCGACACACCGTCCGCTCGTACGCCCCCCACGAGTACAACGTCTGCATCGACGCACGACTCACTCGATGACAACCACCCCCACTCCGGACCCGATTCGACAGCCTTATTTCTCCCATCCGGCTACGAGGTAATGCAGCGCCGGTATAGCTCAGACTGGTAGAGCGATTCCTTCGTAAGGAATAGGCCAAGGGTTCAAATCCCTTTACCGGCTTCACTTCTGCTTCGTCCCGTCACCTTCGTAGTGAGGTGGTTCGCCGATAGTCGTCTCCTACTATGTCTCTCGCGGTTGTTCGCTGCTGACAGTTCCAACTATCGCGAAAATACGGTAGCGCGCACCGAACATATACACGGAATATCGCTATATTGAATCGATGGGCGCGGGCCGAACATCGGTACGTACTGATAGCCGCGACCGACGGGGAATGGGAGATTACTGGAGCGGTTTTTCGTAGCCGATGTAGTCGTGGGCTGCGTCGTCGTTCTCCCAGACTGTGTACTGTTCGTACCCCCGGGCTTCGTAGAAGTCGATCAGGAACGGGTGACCGGAGTACGTTCCCAGTTGGAGGCGTTCGTGGCCTCGGTCGCGGGCGTACTGTTCCGCGCGTTCGAACAGTCGCGCTCCGATACCGCTGTTTTGTTCGGTGGGTGCGACGGCGAGGCGTTCGGCGAACGGGTGTTCTTCGGTTTCGAGCACGCGGACAGCGCCCACGATGTCGTCGTCGCGTTCAGCGACGAACTCGACGGACGGTTCGTCGTCGCTGAACCACGACCGCACGTACTCGGCGTCCACGTCGGTCATGCTCGTCGGATAGCCGAGCTCTTCGGTCGTCTCGTAGGCGGCTCGATAGAGCGAGACAAGGGCGGACACGTCCTCGACGGACGCGCGACGAATCTGCATACCTCGACTACCGGTTTGACGCGAAAATAGCCGTCGCCATCCCCTCGTTAGCTCCGACTTCTGGTCCGTGGAAGCTCGGGGTGTTCTGTCGGCCCGAGAACTGCGAAGTCCGTCGTGTCCCGACCCTATCGGTCGTCACCCGGGTGCGGGTGAGCCGCCGTCCGTCCGAAACCGGTGTTCGACACCCGCGGCGACCGCGTAGAGCGCGACGTAGACCGGCCAGTAGAGCACGGTGAAGAGGATTGTCGAACCGTCGGTGGTTCCGACGGTCGGGACGGCGACGAGCCAGAACACGACGTCTGCGACGAGAACGGCGATTGGCGAGAGGACGCCGTGCCGGACGAAGAGGTAGACCGGGATGGCTGGGACCAGCGTAGCGCCGACGAGGAAGAGGCCGACGAAACCGACGAGATACCACTGATCGAGTCGCGGTGCGATGTCCCCGCCGTTCGCGGCGAGCGCGAGGAAACCGAGAAGGGACGCGAGAGCGAGCGCGCCGGCGGGGAGGAGGGCGGTTCGACGGTCGGTTCGCGGGGTTCGATTTGGCATCGGCTACCTCGTCCTGTCGGCGATATCGGGGCAAACGTATTCGGGGCGTTCGTAGGCGCTCCGGCCGCGAGGGTCGTGTGCGTTGGGTTCGTCGCCGTTCGCCGAACCCCTGCCGCCGCGAAAGAACGTTTTAGTTCGAGGTTACGGTTACGTCGGGCGTGTTCGGGTGTTCGAGCGTGACGAGATTGTACACGGGCGACCGTTTCGGGAACTCCTCGATTTTCTCGATGTCCTCGTCGGAGAGGTCGTTGCCAGTGACTTCGACTTCTATCTGGGGTTCGTCGAACATCTCGTCCGCCCGGTCGACGTCGTGAATGCCGAAGAGCACGCGGAGGTCCGTCGGAATCCGCACGTGCGTTTTCACGTCGTCGATCGCGATTCCTTCGCGAAGCGCGTTGAACTGAATGGTGCCGTTGATGCACGCGGTTAGTCCGGCGAGCGCGCCCTCGATTGCCTCGTAGCGGTCCGTCGGGTCGGTGTACCCCATCGTTTCTTCGAGTTCGGTGGGGAGACCGAACGTGAGCGTGTGCTCGCGGTCACCGCCCATCTCCGCGTCGGCGAGCCCCCACTCGCCGATGGTCGCGGTGGTTCGGTTCACGACTGTCTCTCCGTCGCCGGTCGCGCGAAACGACAGCAGCGCGTCCTCGGGATTCTCCGCCATCCACTCGATGAACTCGAGGTGTTTTTCGACGGTGACCCCGTTCTCGACGTCTCCGAGTCGGGCTTGTGGGTCTTCTGTAGCCATCGCAGGAGAGAGTGCGGCCGCGATTCGCATTGTTATGGAGGCCGCTGGATTTCCAGAACGGGCTTACTGTGCGACTCACCGCCACCTACCGTTCGTTCTGCCGCTACCCTCGCGTTTTCACGGGCGTCCCGAGACGACCCTGTATGACCGCACGCGACGTCGATTTCGACTTGCTCGCGAGGCTGACGGACGCGCCGGGTCCGGCCGGGTTCGAGGACCGGGTTCGCGAGGTGGTGTCGGACGAACTGCCAGACGTGGACCACGTTCGGACGGACGCGCTCGGGAACCTCGTCGCGACCGTCGAGGGAGCCGGGAATCCCGAGTACGAGGTGCTGGTGGCGGCGCACATGGACGAAATCGGTCTCGTCGTCACCGACGTGGACGACGACGGCTTTCTCTCCGTGGCGTCCCTCGGTGGCTGGAACCCGGACGCGCTCCGCGGGCATCCGGTCACCGTGCACACCGACGACGGCGACTACGACGCGGTGGTCGGTATCAACGCCGCGCACACCGCCGCCGAGGAAGCACCCGACGAGTGGACGCTGGACGACGCGCACGTCTTCACCGGCCTCGACCCCGAAGACGCAGAGGAGGCGTTTTCGGTCGGGGATATCGTGACGTTCGACAGTGACCTCCGTGAGATGGGCGAGTGCGTGACCGGGTCGTCGCTCGACGACCGCGCGGGCGTCTACGTGCTGCTCGAAGCAGCGCGGCGCGCGAACCCCAACGTGACAGTTCACTACGCCGCAACCGTCCAGGAGGAGATCGGCCTCCGGGGAGCGCAGGCGCTCGGCGTCGATATCGACCCCGACCTCGTGGTCGCGCTCGACGGGACGCTCGAACAGTCGTATCCGGGCGTCGCCCCCGGGAACGCCATCTCGAAACTCGGCGATGGCGTCGGAATCAAGCGAAAGGACGCGACGGTCATCACCACGCCTGCAGTCACCGAGCGCTTCGAGTCGGTCGCCGACGAGTACGATATTCCCTACCAGCGCGAGGTCTCGTGGAACATCGGCACCGACACGGGCGGCCTCCAGAACACGGGCGGCGCGCGACCCGTCGGCGCGCTCTCGGTCCCGGTCCGCTATCATCACTCAGCGATAGAGACCGCGGACACGCGCGACATCGCGGCCGCAGTCGACCTGCTCACGGGGTTCCTCGACACAGAGACGGGCGACGGGTATCGGCCGGCGTGACGGTCAGTACCACGTCGTACCGGCGTCCACGGTGACGTCTTGGGCGGTCACGTGTCGCGCCTTCTCGCTCGCGAGGAAGGTGACGGTGTTCGCGACGTCCTCGGGGTCGACGAGTTCGCCGAGCGCGGCGTCGTCGGTGAACACGGCTTCTTTCGCTTCCTCGTAGGAGATGTCGCGCGCGTCGGCCTGATTTTGGATGACTCGTTCGATGCGGTCGCCCGCGACGGGGCCGGGCGAGACGGCGTTCACGGTCACGTCGTCGTCCCCGAGTTCGAACGCGAGCGTCCGGGTGAGTCCGACGACGCCCATCTTCGACGCGACGTAGGGCGTGCGCTCGGTAAGCGGTCGCTTCCCGCTGATAGACGCGATGTTGACGACGCTCCCACGGTCGCTCGCGCGGAGGTGGGGCGCGGCGTGTTTGACGGTGCGGAACGCGCCGACGAGGTTCACGTCGAGCGTGTCTGCGAACTCGCCGTCAGTCACGTCTTCGACGGGTTTGGTGGGGCCGGCGATACCGGCGTTGTTCACGAGGCAGTCGAGGCCGCCGAACTCGGAGACGGTGGCGTCGATGGCGTCGGCGACGGATTCCTCGTCGGTCACGTCACAACGAACGGGCAACGCGTCGCCGTCGATTCTGTCGGCGGTCTCGTGGATACCGTCGCCGCGCGCCGCCACCGCGACGCGCCAGCCTTCGTCGGCGAGCGCGAGTGCGATTTCTCGGCCGATACCACCGCTCGCACCGGTGACGAACGCCGTAAGTCGGGTCATACTCGCAGCCACCACGGCCGTCCTCGTAACTGTTCGCCCGCCTGCGTTACACGCGTCGTACTCGAACAACGCCGGGACTTACGATACGTAATCCGGGCGTACGAACGCCCGATGGCGGCACCCGACACCGACAACTCCCTCCCAACGAGCGGACTCACCGTCCCGCATGGCGCACTCGCGCTCGCGGGTGCGCTGTCGGTCCTCGGCGCGGCGCTCGAACTCGTCGTCCACGAGTCCGTTCACGTCGCGATTAACGCCGTCGCGACCGGCCACGTGCCCGACTGCGGGACCGTCGGGCCGTTCATCAACTACTACGGCCGCCTCGGCGTCTGCTACGAACCCGGCGGCGTCCCCGTCCTGAACGACTTCCTGACGCCGCTCGTGATGTCCGCGCTCGGCCTGGTCGCGCTCCACGAGAGCCCGCGGTTCAGCCACTACTCCCTGCGCCGCGCGGCGTTCGCCGTCGGCGTGTACACGTGGTTCCTCGAAGCGCTCTACTCGATGGGATACTACGTTCCGCCGACCGTCACCGCCGCGGGCGTCGAGTACCACAGCGACGGCGCGGTCGCGCTCGCCGCGTTCGGCCACCCCGCCCAGCTCCCCGGAGTGGTCTTGCTCGCCCTCGGGTTGGTCGCGCTCTCCCGACGCGTCGAGTACCGCGCGTAACCGGCGACGGTCTCCTCCGCCCGCACACCCTTACGCACGACGCCCGTATTAGCGGTATGTCCGAGTACGTTCCCGGCCGATGCAATATCGGCCGGCAGGAACGCCGCCGACGGTACCGTATCGCAGCGATCGGATTCGTCGTCGCAGCCCTCTACGTCGCGTGGGTCGCGCTCTCCGACGCGCCCGCCGTCCTCGCTGTCGGCGTGTTCGCGCCGCTCGCCGTCGCCGTCGAATGGTACGTGCAGGGCCGCGAAGCGTTCTGCGTCCGCCTCGCCGCTCGCGGCAGGTACTCCGTCGAGGACGAGACGGGGCGCGTCGAGTCAGAGGACGCCCGTCGAACCGACCGCCAGTACGCGGCGAAACTCACCGCGCTCTCGCTTCTCGTCGCCGCCCTCGCCACGGGTGCGGTGTACGTGACGCTCGCGTAATCACGCCCGCTGTGGGTCGTAGGGGACGCCGCGCCGGGTCCCCCAGTAGTAGAAGCCGAGGGAGACGAGGACGACGGCGAGGAAGTCCCAGCCGAACGGAATCACGCCGACGCCGCCGAAGTTCGCGTCCCCGAGGAAGCTCAGCGCGGCCATCGCGACGAGGTAGGCGACGAGCCAGACGCCGTTTTTCACGCTGTCGAGGGTGGCGCGTCCGCGTTCGACGTAGTAGGCGTAGACGAGGACGCCGACGAGGAGGACGCCGAGCATCTCGCCCGTGAGCGGCCACGTCTCCCAGAACAGGAGGAGCGAGGAGACGCAGAAGGCGAGCGGGGAGACGACGCGCGCGTAGGGGAGTCGGAAGGGGCGTTCGACGTCGGGCGCGGTCTCCCGGAGCGTGCTCATCGCGATGGGGCCGATGGCGTAGGAGACGATGAACGCGATGGTGACGGCCGAGAGGAGTTCCGCGTACCCGGCCTGCGTGACGAGGAGGAAGAACACCTCGACGACGAACGAGACGAGGAGGCCCTGTCCGGGCGTTCCATATCTGGGATGGAGGCGGCGGAACACCTGCGGCATCGTGCCGTCCTCCGCCATCGAGTACGCGACCCGGGGGACCGCGCCGACGTTCGTCGCGTTCGGGCCGTTCGGGGAGACGATGCCGTCTATCAGGAGGAGCGTCGCGACGAGGCCGAGTCCGGCCGCGGCGGCGACGCCGTAGACGGGCGCGGAGAGCGCGGAGAGCGTGCTCCAGTCGCCCGCGGTCACGCCCTGGTCCGCGAGCGCGGGCCAGTCGATGGCGGCGACGAACGCGAGGCTGACGAGCGTGTACGTCGCGATGGCGATGAGAACGGTCGCGACGAGCGCGCGCGGGAGGTCTCGGCCGGGGTTCTTCGCCTCGGAGCCGAAGTCGAGCGCTTGCCGAAATCCGAGGTACGCGAAAACGGTGAACGAGGTGCCGATGAGCACGCCCGAGGGGCCGTTCGGTGCGAACCCGCCGTACGCGGTGAAGTTCTCGGCGTGGACGGCGGTGACGGCGACGGCGGCGAGGAAGACGACGATAGGGACGTACTTGAACAGGGTGACGTAGTTCTCGAAGATGGCGAGGTACTTCACGCCCGCGTAGTTCAGGAGCGCGACGAGCGCGAGGATGACGACTGCGACGGCCATCCCGAGCGGACTCACGGAGCCTTCGGTGCCGAGCGCGGGGTAGAGTTCGCTCGCGTACCGAACGACCGCGACGGCTTCAGTCGGCGGGATGATGGCGTACGCGATGAACGCGCCCCACCCCGCCATGTGGCCCGTGAACCGGCCGTGCGAGAGATAGGGATACTTCGCCACCGCGCCGGGCGCGGGCCACGTCGCGCCGAGTTCCGCGAACACGAGCGCGACCACGAGGATGACGAGTCCGCCGAGTATCCACGAGAACACTCCCGCGGGTCCCGCGCGCGCCGCCACGACGCCCGGGAGGAGCAGCCACCCGGACCCGATGACGGTCCCGAGACTCATCGCGACGAGGGAGAACAGACCGAGTTCGGACGCCCACTCTCCCGACTCGGCCATTACTGGTACATGCTCGGGAGCGGGTGGTCCGGCTGATCACCCTGCCCGTGGTCCTGTTGGACTTGCTGGTACTGCTGGGCGAGCTGTTGGAGTTGCTGGCGGATGTCTTCGGCCTGCTCTTCGAGTTCGGACGTGTCGATGTCGAACTCCACGAGCGGTTCGAGCGCGTCCTCGATGACGCGCTGGGCCGCGCCGGGGTCCGGGATGAACGGGTGGGCGCGAACGACGAGCACGGCCGCCGGGACGTCCGCGTGGAAGCACGCTTTCGCGATTGCGCCCGTGACGCCGCCGACCAGTCCGGGGTCGGTCGCGAGCGGAACGCCGGCCTCCTTCAGTTCGTCCCGCATCTCGTCGGTGGTGGCGACGCCCGCGACTTCCCCGATACGACTCTCCGACTCCGCGGGGACGCCCGCGATGAATATCGCCCGGGAGAGTTCTTCGACGACCTCCTCGATGATGCAGTCGGCGAGCGGCGCGAACGAGTACGGAGGAAGTGCGAGGTCGCTCTGCAAGGTGAGCACGTCCGGGTCCGTGCCCTGATAGACGCGCACGAGGTCGTGCGCGAGGCCGTCCTGGAACGTGAGCACGGGCGGGAAGTCGTCGGAGACGATGTTCCCGTGGTGGGTGAGGTCGAGCTGTCGCGTCACCTGGTCGACCGCGATGGCGGCCACCAACCCCGTTCCCGGTAACCCCTCGATGAGCGTCGCGTCGGTCGCGCGTCGGTCGGTCACCGGTTCGTACGTCGCGGGTTCTTGTGCCATACCGAAGGGTTCGGCGACTTCCCTCGTATTTGCTTCGGCGAGCAGGCCGGTTCCGTGAGAGAGTGGGGACCCCAGTCACGCGGAGACCATTAGACATGACCGGGCTGGTGGGGCGGTCGCAGGTCGGCGTGCGACCCGTACGCGTAGGTGACGACGATGCCGCCGGACGCGTCGGCGACGGTGACGGTGTCCCCGTCGTTGTTCCAGATAGGGCCGGACGCGTCCCAGTAGTAGTCGCCGTCGCCGTCCTGTCCACTCCCCGAGTGGAGGGTGAGCGTCTCACCGGGGGCGAGCGTCACGCCGTCGGGGAACGTGTACGTGTGACCGGCCTCGTCGTGGACGGTCCACCCGCCGAGCGACACCGACTCGTTCCCGGGGTTCCGCAGGACGAGGTACTCGTCGTTCAGGTTGTCGCCATCCCGGCCCGCGGCGTCGGCGTGAACGGCGTCGACCACGACTTCGGTGGTCGGTTCGACCGTGCACGCCCAGAGGCCGCGGTTCGCTTCGCGCGCGTCGGCGGCGGCCGCCCGGTACCGTTCGATGTTCGTGAAGTCGCTCTCGTAGACGCGAGCGTATCCCTCCGCGACGAGGCGATAGTTGAACGTCTCCGCCTCGCCCTCGGCTTGCACGTACGCGAGCAGGCGGCCGTACCTGTCTCGGTGGTCGGTCTGCGGGTCGAACGTCAGTCGAACGGTCTTGCCCGCGAGTTCCTGTTTCGCGAACTCGGTGGCGTTCTTCCCCCAGCCGCGCAGACAGTTCCGCCCCGCTTCGGTCGTCGGAACTCCGGGGAACTCCGCGGGCGTGTTCGCGGCGTGGGTCTCCGGGGAGTCGACGCCGACGAGGCGAACCGTGTCCGTCCGCCCCTCGTACTGAACTCGAATCGTGTCGCCGTCCACGACTTCGAGCACCTTCGCGGTGCCCTCCTCGGTCTGCGTCGGTTGCGTCGTCGTCGTCACGGGAAATCCAGCGCACCCGGCGAACAGTACGAACGCGGCCACGAGAATCGGGACGTGTCGTCTCATCGGCGTGTGAGGAGGATGGCGGCGACGAGTGCGGTCAGTGCGGCCGGAACCCCGAATCCGGGCGTCGCTCCGGTGGTCGACCCGGCCGTTCCGTTCGTTCCCGTACCGTCGCCGTTAGTCCGTTCTCGCACCTCGACGGTGTACGAGCGCTCGCCGACGCCGATGGTGTGCGGGCCGGCGGTGTCGAACGTGAGCGTCGTGGTGTGCGAGGCGTTCGCGCCGGGGCCGAGCGACGCCGTCCACGAGTCGACCGATTTCCCGCTCGCGGTCACCGGATACGTCTCACGCGCGGGCCGGTCCGCGGGGTTGGACGCAGTGATGGTCACGGCGACAGCGTCGCCGGGCGCGGCGGTCGTGCGGTTCACGTTCACGGTGACGTTCGGCGTCGCGGGTGCGACGACTCTCACGTCGCGCGTGTCGTAGCCGACGGCGAGCGTGTACGTGCCGGTCGCGTCGAACGTGTGCGACACCGAAACCGTCGCCCGACCGCCCGCTGCGACCTCCCGGGAGGTCGAGGAGAGCGCCGACCCCTGATCGAGAACTGCGGCCGTGAACGTTCCTGCCGCGTCACCCTCGTTCGTGACGTTCGCGGTCACGGAGAGCGTCTCACCGGGGACGAGCGTCGGCACACTCTCGGCACTCGTGTTCCGATACGGGCCGGTGACGTGGACGCCGTCCGTCTGAACGGACGCGACCAACCGGGGGGCCGGCCCCTCGAACACGTCTCGGTGCGTCCGCAGACTCCACATGTCGGGGGCGTCACGCGTCGTCGTGTAGTGGTCCGCGTAGGACGCCGTGTCGTCGCTGCCCGCGTTCGCGACGATGGAGAGGAACTCGGACTGCGTGACGGAACCGTCGCCGTCGACGTTCATCTTCCCGAGCACGTCCGCCCCCGTGCGGTTGCCGTCCGTCGCGTCACGAATCGCGCGGTCGACGTTCCCGTAGACGAGCGGCCCCTTCACGTAGTTCGCGAGCGACCACGTCGACGGGTCCGCGAGCACCGCGCTCGCGTACGGCGACCTCGTGCCCCGGCGGATATGCGCGGCAAACGCGTCGAAGTCGATGCGTCCCTCCTCCAGCGTGAGCAGCGACGCGTAGTACTCGGCGGTCGCTTCCACCGTCCACCGGGTCGCTTTCGTCGGCGCGTAGTCCTGTCGCGTGTGGACGTACTCGTGCAACCAGACGTTCCCCGACGTGTTCACCTCGCTGTCCGCGAGCACCCACGCGTCACTCCCGCCGTACTCCAAGCCCGCCGGTCCCCACGTGACTGACGTGGGCGCGGCGACGATGGAGACGTTCCGGTCGCGCGCACCGACCTGCAACCTACGGGACGCTTCCGTGAGCGACGCGAGTATCTGGTCGGGCGATACTTCGAGGTCCGCCGCGTCGGGGACGACGAGACTGAACGTCTGGTCCACGCCCTCCGCCGTGTACGTCTTCTCCGGCCCGAGGTACGCCATCGACTTCCCGACGAACCCTTCGCCGTCCACGGTCGTTTCGGAGGACAGCGTGACGTCGTTTCCGTACCACGTCCACCGCGACGAGAACTGTGGGACGGGGACGATCGCCCACGACCCCGCGTCCACGAACGCGTACCCTTCCTCGCTCGACGCGGGGTTGCCGACCGCGGCGGTGAGGTCCTCGCGGACCCGCCGCGACGTCGCGAGCGACTCGTTCGCCTCGATGGAGAGCGTGAACGACGGTTTCGCGGTGTCGCCGTTCCACGAGAGCGAGTCCCCCGACTTCGAGAACCCGTTCGTCGACACGACCGACCCCGAGCCCGGTTGGACTTCGAGGGACGCCAGTCGGTCGGGCGTCCGGTACGTGACGACGGCGCGAATCGTACCGGGGTCGTCGGGCGTCAACTGGAGGGAGACGTGGCGAACGAGGTCTCCCCCGCTCGTGCTCGCGGCTGCTCCCCCCGCGACGGCCGGGGCGAGCGCGGCGACCAACACGACCGTCGCGAGAATGCCAGCGCGGCGCATACACTGGACTGCGGGCGCGCGCGGCTTTAGTGTCGTGGCAGCGGCGGGGTTCCCGAAACGAAATCGACATGAACGACGGCGACCGACTCCCCCACGACGAATGGTCCTCCCGCCCGCTCGCGAGTACATGGTGGCGTCGACGCTCGCCACCCTGCTCGGCCTCGTCGCGTGCGCCGTCGTCTTCCTGCCGTCTCTCCGACCGCGCGCCGTCGCTCGCGAGTTCGTGCGGACCGACTGGAAGTACCTCGGGGTAGCGTGGGTCGTCTCTAACGTCGCGACCACCGTCGCGGAGGACTTCCACGTCCCCCACACCTACACGGACGTCGTCTACGGAATCGAGGGGTCCGCCGTCGCCGCGACCCAGACCGTGACGGCGCTCCCGCTCACCCTCTACTTCGCCACGGTCTACCTCGTCGCGTTCCCGGTGCTCGTGCTCTTCACCTACTACGAACTCAAAGCGCACGACCCCGCGCGGGCGAAGCGGTACGAACTCGCCCACGTCCTCGTCGTCGTCGTCGCGATCCCGTTCTTCCTCCGGTTTCCGGTGAAGATTCCGGGCCTCTATCCGCCCGCCGGCGTCGAATCCGTCGTGCTCGACCTCCACCCGACGATAGCGGCGGGGATGCTGGCGACGGACACGATGCTCAAATCGTTCCCGAGCCTCCACACCGCGCTCTCGACGCTCGTCGCGCTGTTCGCGCGCGGAACGACGAAGCGCTTCGCGTACACGGTGTACGTTCTCGCGGCGAGCATCGTCTTCTCGACGTTCTACCTCGGGATGCACTGGTTCGTCGACGCCGGGTTCGCCATCGTCCTCGCCGTCGCCGCCTACGCCGTCTCGACCCGCGTCGACCCCGACCGGGTGCTGCCGTTCCCCGGCTATCGATGGGTCGTCCGGTCAATCGCTTCGCGCGGCGACTGACTCGACGGGCTCCGGGACGCCGCGCGCTATCGCGTTCGCCACGTTCCCGAGCGGCGCGTGCGGGAGGTCGAGCGCGGTGCGGTCGCCGGCGACGAGCGCGCGCCCGGAGAGCAGTTCGCGGTTCCGACCGAGGTCGAGAGCGTCCGCGGGAACGACCACGGCGTCGGCGTCCACGACGAGGCCGCGGGCGGCGTCTACGGCGTCCTCCGGGACTGTCGAGAACGGCTGGACGGTGACGGTTTCGTCCGCGAAGGCGTCCGCGGCGCGCGCGTCGGCGTCGCCCTCTACGACGGGGCCGACAGTGACCGAGAAACCGGCGTCCGCGAGTTCGCGCACGACAGGGGCCGCGCGCCCGCCGCCGCCGAGGACGTGGACGCGTTCCGGGCGACTGTCGCGGTCCGGGAGCGGGGTGACGGCGGGTGCGCCCGTGACGGGGTTCTCCGAGACGGCGGTGTTCGCGTCGAACGCGTCCCGCAGCGTTTCGGTGTCGAGCACGTCCTCGGGCGGACCCTGTGCGAGGACGCGGCCCTCCGAGAGTACGAGGAGTTCGTCGCAGTAGCGCGCCGCGAGGTCGAGGTCGTGGATGGCCGCGAGCGCCGTCCGCCCCTCGGAGACGAGGTCGCTGACGAGTTCGAGCGTTCGTATCTGGTGGTTCACGTCGAGTCCCGCGGTCGGTTCGTCGAGCAGGAGGACGGGCGCGTCCTGCGCGAGCGCGCGGGCGAGAAGCACGCGCTTTCGCTCGCCGCCGCTGACGGCCGTGATGGAGCGGTCCTCGAACTCGCGCACCTCGGTGCGGGCCATCGCCGTGTCGACGTGTTCCGGGTCGGGGTCGCGGCCGAACCGGGGCGTGTGCGGGTGTCGGCCCATCTCCACGACTTCGCGGACGGTGAAGTCGAAGGACATCGCGGTTTCCTGCGGGACGACGGCGACCCGCCGACTCGCGGCCGCAGAGGAGAGCGCGTGCACGCGGTCGCCGTCCACGCGGACTTCGCCCTCGTCGGGAGTGAGCGCGCCCGACGCGGTGCGGAGGAGCGTCGTCTTCCCCGCGCCGTTCGGCCCCACGAGGCCGACGAGACTCCCCGATTCGACCGTCGCGGTGACGCGGTTCAGTACGTCGAGGTCGCCAAAGCCGCGTTCTATCGAGTCGAATTCGAGGTTCATAGCTCGTGCACCTCGCGTTTGCGGAGGAGGTAGAGGAAGAACGGCGCGCCGAGGAAGGACGTGACGATGCCGACGGGGAGGCCGCCGACGCCGACGCGGGCGGCGGTGTCCGCGAGTACGAGGAACGCCGCGCCCGCGAACGCGCTGGTGGGGAGGAGGATGCGGTGGTCGGGGCCGACGACGAGGCGGAGGACGTGCGGGACGACGAGGCCGACGAACCCGATGACGCCCGCGAACATCACGGCCGCGCCGGTGACGATGCTCGCGACGGCGAGCAGGATTCGTTTCGTGCGTTCGACCTCGACGCCGAGCGAGTGCGCGTCCGTCTCCCCGAGCAGGAGGATGTTGAGGTCGCGGCTGTACGTCCAGAGGACGGCGGTTCCTGCCACGACGACCGGGAGCGCGACCAGCACCTCGTCCCAGCCCGTGTTTCGGAGGCTGCCCATGAGCCAGACGATGGCGCGCTGGAGGCTGTGCTGGTCGGAGCGCACCATCAGGAGGCTGACGATGGAGCCGAGGAACGTCTGGACGGCGACGCCCGCGAGGAGCAAGGTGGCGACGGGTGTGCGGCCGTTCTGGGTGGCGATGAGGTAGACGGCGAACGCGGCGGCCATCGCGCCCGCGAACGCGGCGAGCGGGGTGCCGAACGGGAGGGCGAGCGGGAGGACGATGAGCGTGACGGCGGCGACGGCCGCGCCGGAGGAGACGCCGATGATGGACGGGTCGGCCATCGGGTTGCGGAAGAAGCCCTGCATGACGGTGCCGGCGGACGCGAGCGCGAATCCGACGACGGCGGCGAGGAGGATGCGGGGGAGGCGGAGGTCGACGACGACGAACGGGTAGGGGTCGGGGACGGGGAAGGCGAAGACGTGCGTCCACGAGAGGGAGACGAAGGGGAAGCCGGCGGTGAGTGAGACGCCCGCGGGGACGGCGACGGCGTTCAGGATCGTTTCCGCGACGGCGACGGGCGGGATGTGGATGGTGCCCATCGTCGCGCTCCAGACGACGCTGACGAGCGAGAGCGCGGCGAGGGCGCTCGTCCACGCGGCGATTCTGTGGCCGTCTCCAACCATACGAGAACAACCACGATTGGGTTAGATAAATATTTATTGAATAAGTGGTGACGTGGTTGCGTGAAGAAACTCGCTACACTACTCGCGACAGCACTCCTCGTGACCGCCGTACTGGGCGTCACAGGCCCCGTTGCGGCCGCGGACGGAAGCACTGCCCAGAACGCGTCCTGTTCGTGGCCGGTCACCGCGACGGACGCCACCGGCACCGAGGTCACGGTCTCCGAGGAACCGGAGAGCGTCGTCGTCGTCGGGGCGGGCGCGACCCAGACGATGTGGGAGATCGGCGCGAAAGACAAGGTCGTCGGCCTCTGGAAGAGCCCGTACACGACCTATCTGGAGGACGCGGCCGACCGACCGAACGTCGCGACCCAGTACGGGTACGCCGACGTGGAGAAAGTTCTGAAACAGGACCCCGACCTCGTGCTGCTCGCGAACGTCCAGAAGAACAGCACCGCCGAGAAACTCCGTGAGGCAGGCGTCACGGTGTACAAATTCCACGCCGCGACCAGCCTCCAGGACGTCTACGCGAAGACGACCCTGACGGGGAAACTCGTCGGGAACTGCGAGGGCGCGGCGGAGACGGTCTCGTGGATGAAACAGGAGGTTTCGAAGGTGAAAGCGGCCGTCACGGAGTCCGATTCGCAGTCCATCTACTATCCGATGGGACAGGGGTACACGGCCGGTCCCGACTCGTTCATCACGGACGTGCTGTCGACGGCTGGCGCGCGTAACATCGTCCTCGACGGCGACTTCTCCGGGCCGACGGCGCAGGTGTCCGAGGAGTTCGTCGTGAAGCAGAACCCCGACTGGTTGCTCGCGACGTACAACCCCGTGACGGCGAACGGCACGCCCTCCGGGAGAGAAGCCCTGCAGCCCGTGATGTCCGCCGCGGTCAATCAGACGCAGGCCTACGAGGACGGGAACATCGTCGTGGTGAACGGGAACTACCTCAGTCAGCCAGCGCCCCGCGTGGTGTACGCGATGGAGTCGATTACGAAGGCCGTTCACCCCGACGCGTGGGCAGAGGTGAACAGCACGACCACGACGACCGAATCGACCACCTCGTCGTCCGCGGGTACGACGACGTCCGCCGATACGACCGCGACGAACGCGGGCGAGTCGACGACGACCGAAACCTCGGGGAGTTCACCCGGGTTCGGCGCGCTCGCCGGTGTCGTCGCGGTGCTCGCCGCGGCGCTGCTCGCGTGTCGCCGGTAGGCAGGTCCAACAGGGTTTAACCGCCCGCTCTTCTACTCGCTCGTATGGTCGAGAACGTCATCTACCCCGCCTACCTCGACGCGGAGTGCTCCCGGGGGGAGGGCCGACGCGTCCCCCTCTCGCTCGCCGTCGACGAACCGACGGTGGACGAGATAGCGACGGCGGTCGGACAGGTCGGCTACGACGCCGTCATCGAACGCGACAAAGCCTACAGCCGCGAGAGCTGGCGCGAACGCGGCCGCGTCCTCGTGGAGAACGCGGACGACGCCGGGAAGTCAGACCTCCTGCAAGCCGTTGGCGCGTACGTCACCGCGCTTCGGGACTGATGCGGCGCGCCGGCACCGTCGTCCGAAGCGCACAGGGACTCGCTATCGTCCGGTGTGACGACGACGACGCCCCCGACATCGGCGAATTCGTCCTCGACTCCTCGCTCGATTCCGTCGGACGTATCGTGGACGTGTTCGGCCCCGTCTCCCGCCCCTATCTCGCGGTGACGCCCGATTCCGGCGTTCACGTCCCCGAACTCCTCGGGGACACGCTCTACCTCAAGTAATCGGAACGACGAAAACCCCCGCCCGTATTCGTGTTGGCATGAACCAACGTCAGCGCTCCCTTCTCGCCGGCGGGGGGGCCGTCCTCATCTTCGCGCTCGTGCAGGTCGGCGCGCTCGCGCTCGTGGAGCCGTTCGAGCGATATCAGACGATAGAGGACCCGACGAACCCGATCAACAGCGTGTTCTACATCGGGTTGTTGCTCGTGGCGACGGCGGTGATGCTCGCGCTCATCAAGTACGGCAAGCAGGCCGTGATTCGGTATCTCGTCATCGCGACGGGCGGCCTCATCACGTACTACGTCGCGAGCGTGCTGGCGGCACCGGTCGTCGCGGCGGTCGTCGCGGCACTCGTCGCGCTCGCGCTCCTCGTCCACCCCGAGTGGTACGTCATCGACGCGACGGGTATCGTGATGGCGGCGGGCGCGGCCGCGCTGTTCGGCGTGAGTTTCGGCATCCTCCCCGCGCTCGTCCTCCTCGTCGGACTCGCCGTCTACGACGCCATCAGCGTCTACCGCACGAAGCACATGCTCACGCTCGCCGAAGGCGTGATGCAACTCAACGTCCCCGTCCTGTTCGTCATCCCCACCCGTCTCGACTACTCGTTCCGCGCGGACACCGACGGGATGGTGGACGACGAGGAACGCGAGGATGAGGGCGAGAGTGAGGGGTTCGAGCGGGACGCGCTCTTCATCGGCCTCGGTGACGCCGTGATGCCGACCATTCTCGCCGCGAGCGCCGCGTTTTTCCTCGACGCCGAGGCCATTCTCGGGATTCCGATTCCCGCGCTCACCGCCGCCGCGGGCACGCTCGTCGGTCTCGTCGTCCTCGTCCGAAAAGTCCTCCGCGGCGAAGCGCACGCCGGCCTCCCGCTCCTCAACGGGGGCGCTATCGTCGGCTACATGCTCGGCGCGCTGTTCGCCGGTGTTCCGCTCGACGCTGCGCTCGGTATCGCGAAGTACGTCTGATTACTCGCCCGTCAACGCTTCGCTCGCGGGTTCGATGTCGATGGTGGTGCCGCGTCCCTCGTCTTTCGCGCGTTCGTAGAGCATGTGCGCGGCCGCGACGGTTTCGATGCCCGTGCCGCCGGAGTCGAAGACGGTGATTTCGTCCTCGCTCGTCCGGCCCTCTACGTTCCCGGCGACGACGTCGCCGAGTTCGGCGTGGATGTGGTCTTCGGTGACGACGCCGGATTCGAGCGCGTGCAGGAACGACCCGGCGTCCTGCGTGGCGCGGGCGCGGAGGTCGGGGACGTAGGTCGCGCGCTCGATAGTGGTGTCGTCGAGTTCGCGCTTCCCGGGGCTGTACTGGCCCATCGCGGTGACGTGCGTGCCGTCCTCGAGGTGGTCGCCGTCGAACACTGGGTCCGACGCGTTCGTCGCGGTGATGACGATGTCCGCGTCCTCGATGGCGGCGTCGGAGGACGCGACGGCGGCGACCGACGCGTCGAGGACTTCGTTCATCTCGCCCGCGAAGTCCTCGCGGCTCTCCTTGGTCGGCGAGTACACCCAGACGGTCTCCAACTCTCTGACTTCCGCGGTGCAGCGTAACTGGCCGCGGGCCTGCGCGCCGCTTCCGATAACCGCGACGGAGGTGGCGTCACGACGCGCGAGCGCGTCGACACCCACCGCACCCGCGGCCCCGGTCTTGAACGGGTTCATGCTCGCGCCGTCTATCATCGCGAGCGGTTCGCCGGACTCGCTGTCGAACAGCGGCGTCATGAACCACGCGTCCGTCGCGCCGAAGCCCGCGCTGTACATGTAGCCGCCCATCGCGCCCGTCTCCGGGAGGAGTGCGGCGTACGTCGTGAACATCCCGGCCGGGTCGTCGTTGAGGAGTTTCGTCCGGGGTTCCGCGGGCGCGCCCTCGCCGCGCTGGCGGTAGGCGTCACGGACGGCGTCGACGTAGTCTGCGGTCGTTGCGAGGTCCCCGACTTCACTGCTCGACAGGTAGAGCGCGTCTGTCATAGCCGCGGGTTCGACGGGGGGCCGGAAAAGCGTTGAGGACGGAGAGAGATTCGGGTTTAGTCGGCGTCAACGGGGGCCGTAGAGGGAGCCTGCGCGGGAGTCTGCGCAGGGGTTTGTGCGGGCGACGTCGGGTCGACGGGGCCGTTGACGAAGAGCGCGTGTCCGACGAGGAGGACGCCGGCGAGACCCGCGAACGTGACGGCGGTGGTGAGAGTGAATCCGGTGACAGTGAGTCCGCCCGCGATGCCCAGGAACGCGAGCGGAATGAGGCCCAGGATAACGTCGTAATAATTGCTCATAATATACTGTATACTATGCGGGATACTCATATAAGTGTTTCCCACAGGTAATCCATTGCGGATGGATTACTACTCTATAACTTATGAGTCGAGCAGCGTCCGCGCGGCCAGTCTCCAGATGAGGAGGAAAACCGCACCGAACAGCCCCGCGACGGCGAAGAAGGTCACCGACGCGTCCCCCGGGAACGCCGCGGTTCCCCGGAGCAGTTGACCCACGACGTCCGCGACCAGCCACGCACCCAGCGTCGTCCCAACGAGGCGCTGCCACGAATCGAGGTCGCCGTACGCCGACAGCGCCCACGACCCCACTATCCAGCCCACGAGGAAGGGAATACCCGCGCCCGCGAGGTGCGCGCCGAGTTCCGGGAGGCGGGACGCGGAGAACAGATACTCGTTGTGCTGGTACTCGCCGACCGTCACGAACGCGAGGATGGCCACCACGTCACCGACCGCGAAACGGGCGACCGAGCGTCGGTCCACGTCGAACATACACGGTCCTTTCGCGTCCCGGACTATCGGCTTCCCGGTTCTCTGACGCCCGCGACCGTGAACGCGAACCCGCGCTCGACCACGTGCGGCTCGAACCCGGCGTCCGAGAGCGCGTGGAGGAGTTCGTTCGGCCCGCGGAACGACGACCGGAATCGCACCGCGTGTTCCGCGGCGACGAGCAGGCGGCCGCGAACGGTCCCAGGGTCGAAGTCCCGAATCACGAGCACGCCGCCGGGCCGGAGGACTCGCGCGGCCTCAGCGAGCGCTCGGTCGGCGTCGGGGAAGTGGTGGAGGGCGTCGACGACGATTGCCGCATCGGCGCTCGAATCACGTATCGGGAGGTGGCGTACGTCGCCCTGCACGGTCGGAAGGTCGCGCTCGCGGGCCTCTTCGAGCATCCCGCGGGAGGCGTCCACGACGGTCGCGCCGCCGAGCGCGCGGGCCGCGCGTCCCGTTCCGCCGCCCAGGTCGAGGACGCGTTCGACGGACCCGTCGGCGTACGCGAGACCGGCGCGGAGGGGTGCGTCCGCGGCCGACGGCATCACGGCGTCGTAGAGCGGCGCGAAGGCGTCGAAGTAGGGGACGTCGTGCACGCGAGAGCGTTCACGTCCGAGCGACATAAGCGTCGGGCGACGAAGTACGGGTATGGAGTTCGACTTCCTCGGGTGGCCGGCGGACGGGCCGACGCTCCGCCTCGACTGGCAGGAGTTCAGCTACGCCGGGAAGTTCGTGATGTCGAACACGGGGAAGGCCGTCGCGCGCGAGGACGGCGAGGTGGTGGCTGCGGTGTCGTTCAACGGAGACCGCACCGACGACGAGCGCGCGTGGCTGCGGTACGTCACGGTGCGCGCGAACCGCCGCGGCGACGGTATCGGAGCACGTCTCTGCGCGTTCGCGGCCGACCGCCTCGACGAACGGTTCGAGCGCGTGCGCATCGCCGTGAACAACCCGTTCGCGTACCACGCGCTCCACAAAGCGGGGTTCGGGTGGACGGGCGAGACGACGGGCATCGCGGAACTCGTGCTCGAACGGCCCGCACCCGCCGGCGCCGACTACGCCGCCGGTCTCGACGAGTACCGCGAGCGCGATCTCTCGGCGGACGAAGCGGCGTTCCTCGACGCGAAGCAGGGTGCGAGTGCGCCGGCGACCGTGGAACCGCCACGCTGAAACCGTCCGTTCACGGAGTACGGGGTATGTCGATCATTTTCGTGTTGCTGGGCCTGCTCGGCGTCGTCACCGGCCTGCTCGCGATTCTGAAACCCGGCTACGTCTTCCGCCGGGAGAACGTGATGTTCGCGGGCGACGAGGAGCTCACGGACGCGGAACGGTTCATCGTCCGCCGCGGCGCGGGCGTCGTCACGCTCCTCGTCGGCCTCGTCTTCCTGTTCGTCGGCACGCTTTAGTCAGCGACCGAATAGTTCCGGCATGGATACGCGCGCCGAAGGCTGTTTGCTGGGACTCGCGGTCGGGGACGCGCTCGGCCGGCCCGTCGAGTTCGTCGGCCGGGACCGACTGACGGGCGAGAACCGGGTGACCGAGATGCGGGCGAACGGCACGCACGGCCAACCCGCGGGCACGATCACCGACGACACCGAGATGGCGCTCTGTATCGCGCGCAGTCTCGACGAACGGGGCGCGTTCGACCCAGAGGACGTGGCGCGGCGGTTCGTCGCGTGGTACGACTCGGGGCCGTTCGACATCGGGTTGATGACCGCGGACGCCCTGCGCGAGATTTCGACGGGCACCCCGCCCGCGGAAGCCGGTAGGCAGGTGTGGGAGTCGCGGCCGGAAGGGTCGAACGCGGGCAACGGGAGTCTGATGCGGTGTGCGCCGCACGCCGTCGCGTACGCCGACCGGCCAGACCGACTGACCGAGGTGAGCCGAGACTCCTCCGCTATCACGCACGCGGACCCGCGGTGTCGGGACGGTTGCGTCGCGCTCAACCGCGTGCTCGCCGCGCTCCTCGCCGGAGCCAGCCCCAGCGAAGCGCTCGCCGGCGCGGGCGACGGACTGGACGACGACGTGCGGGGCGTGCTGGCGTCGGTGGGCGACCCGGACCCCGAAACCCTGCCGAACACTGGGTTCGTCCTGCACACGCTCGAATCCGCGCTCTCGCTCGGTCTCCACGCCGAGTCGTTCGAGGACGCCGTGCTGGACGCGGTGAACATGGGCGGGGACGCGGACACGACGGGCGCGGTGACGGGTGCCGTCGCGGGCGCACGGTTCGGCGCGGACGCGATTCCCGACCGATGGACAAACACCGTGGACGAGGCCGAGGAACTCCGCACCCTCGCGCGTTCGCTCGCCGCCGGGAACGTCGCGTGACGAAGCCTTAACCTCCCGTCCCGTCCAAACCGCGGGTAATGGGACTCTCGGACCTCCGGCAGCTCGCCGTCATCGAGGAGGTGTCGTTCGCCGACCTCGGCGGGGGCGTTGTCGCCGTGGACGCACACAACTGGCTCTACAAGTACCTCACGACCACGGTGAAGTGGACGAACGACCGCGTGTACACGACGCCCGACGGCACCGAGGTCGCGAACCTCCTCGGCACCGTCAAGGGCCTCCCGAAGTTCTTCGAGAACGACCTCACCCCTATCTTCGTCTGGGACGGCGGCGTCACGGAGCTGAAGGACGACGAGATCGAGGAGCGCCGCGAGCAGCGCGCGAAGTACGAAGCACAACTGGAGGAAGCCAAGGAGGAGGGGGACGCCGTCGCCGTCGCGCGCTTGGAGTCGCGGACCCAGCGGTTGACGGACACGATTCACGAGACGACGCGCGAACTCCTCGACATTTTGGACGTGCCGCAGGTCGAAGCGCCCGCGGAGGGCGAAGCGCAGGCCGCGTACATGTCCCGAGTGGACGACGACGTGGATTACGCCGGGAGCGACGACTACGACACGCTCCTGTTCGGCGCGCCCTTGACGCTCCGGCAGCTCACGTCGAGCGGCGCTCCGGAGGTGATGGACTTCGACGCGACGCTCGACGAGTTGGACGTGACGTGGGAGCAGTTGGTCGATATCGCCATCCTCTGCGGGACGGACTTCAACGAGGGCGTCACCGGGTTCGGCCCGAAAACCGCCCTCAAATCGGTGAAGGAACACGGCGACCTCTGGGGCGTCCTCGACGCCGAGGGCGAGTACGTCGAACACGCGGACCGCATCCGCGAACTCTTCCTCGACCCGGACGTCACCGACGACTACGACCTCGATTTGGACGTGAATCCGGAGGTCGACGCGGCCCGCGAGTACGTCTGCGACGAGTGGGGAATCCCCGAAGACGAAGTGGAGACGGCGTTCTCCCGCATCGAGGAGTCGATGGTGCAGACCGGCCTCGACCGCTGGACCTAACCGACGAGGAGGACGCCGGCGACGACGGCCCCTGTGAGCACTCCGAACAGGCCGACGACCTGTCGAATCGCCACCCGCCACGGCCTGATTTCGACGTTTTCGCCGCCCCGGGTGCCGATGAGGTCGAACCAGAGGTCGAGGCGTTCGAGTTTCCGCGAGAACGCGACCGCGGGGAGCGAGACGAGGACCAACGCGAGACCGAAGAGCGCCCGCCACAGGTCGACGACGGGCGCGAACGCGGTCAGTCCGATAGCCGCGGCGACGACGACGGCCACTGCGGCGGCGCGCTCTGAGGACGCGCCGAGTCCCGACTGCCAGCATCCCCACCAGACGTACGCGGACCACGCGGCAGTGAGCGCGACGACGGCGGTCCAGACCGCAGAGTCCGGGAGCATCGCGTCCTGCGCGACGGCGTGCGCCGAGGCGATGGAACGCGGGTCGAGGCCGTCGGAGACGCTCGCCGAGACGACGAACGGACGGACTGCGTACCTGAGTGCACCGGGAACGAGGCCGATGGCGGTGACGGTGAGCGCACGCGAGTACCTGACGCGGTCGTCCGGGTCGTCGACGGCCTGTCCACCGAGCGCGACGTAGATGAGTGCGCTCGCGGCGAGCCAGACGACCAGCGGTGCGACGAACGCGGGGAGTCCGTAGGCGTTCGCGGCGACGTGCGCCTCGACGGACAGCGACTCGCCGGTCGTGGCGCGTCCGACGGCGCTCGCCGCCTGGAAGACGGCGGCGACGTTCAGCACGCAGAGCAGGAAGACGAGACCGGCGGCACCGGCGAGTCGCGGGGACCAGTCGCGGAACGCGCGACGCGGTCGGTAGAGCGCGGTGGCGACCGCGCGGAGGGACTCACGCATAGGCGTGACGAGAAGTCGGGGCGCGAAAAGCGTTAGGTGTCTGGCGTGTCGCTCCGGACGACGTGTTCCTCGCCGACGGCGACGGTCTCGGCGTCGAATCCGGGGAGTGCGAGGTCGAGCGCGCGGTGGTGGACGACGGTGAGCGTGCCGTCCGGCGCGAGGACGTCCCGCGCCCCGGCGAACAGGTCGCGGAGGACGCCACGGCCGGCGTGCGTCGGCGGATTGCAGAGCACGCGGTCGAACGGCCCCGAGACGCCGCGCGTGGCGTCGGCATGGACGACCCGCGCATCGACGTCGGTTTCGGAGAGTGAGCGGCGAGCACACCCGACCGAAACCGCGTCGTCGTCCGTGAGAACGACGTCGCAATCCGCGGCTTTCGCTGCGTACGTGCCGATTGCGCCGTACCCGCAGCAGAGGTCGAGGACGCGGCCGCCGTCGAGCGAGACGGATTCGAGGAGCAATCGGGTGCCGTGGTCGAGCGCACCGGCCGCGAACACGCCCGGCGTGGAGACGAGCGAAAGCGTAGTGCCGTCGACCGTCGCCGTGAAGCGATGCTGTTCGAGTACGTCCGTCGACTCGTACGCGGACGGGCCGGTGGCTTCGATAACGGTGACACCCCCGATTTCTCTGCGTTCGACTCGTTCCGTCTCGGAGTCGAGGAAGTCGGCGTAGCGCTCGATGCCCGACTCGCGGGTACCGGCGACGACCAGCGCGCCGTCGGGTTCGAGACGGGAGAGCGCGTCCACGAGTCGGTGTTTCGCGACGGCGAGCGGCGTGTACGGTTTCGGGGCGTACGCGGCCGCGCCGAACGACCCGTCGACCTGACTGAGGCAGGGTTCGACGTCGAAGCGAACGCCGTTCGCGCGGGCGTTTCGCTCGCAGAGGCGGACGGCGCGGGCGCTCGATTCGGTGGCGGTCACGGCGTGTGCGTCGGCGAGGACGGTCGGGACGACGCCGTAGTTCGCCTCGACGCAGAGGAGGGCGTCCGCGGATCGGTCCCAGAGCGCGTCGAGCAGCGCGAGTTCGGCGGGCCGGAGTTCGTCAGTCGAGTGGACGCCGTCCTCGGTCTCGAAGGCGTACTCGGTCGTCGAATCGCCGACGCGGGCTTCGAGGGCGAGCCGGGTCACGGCCGGCCCTCCGCGGCGGCGTAGTCACTGGGTCGATGCTGGCGGTCTGTCGTGGGATGTGCGTGCAACGTCGTGTCGAGTTCGCGGGCGTCTGGTGGCTGGACGAACCACGCCCTCCGCGAGACCGACAGCGACGATGGAGACGATAGCGACGACTACGACGTACTCCCGGCTACGATGTGCCACCGGCTACGCGGCAGGGCGTGGCGTCGAGTGCCGGAGAGCGCGACGCGCGGACCACCGCGATTCGAGAACCGGATATCGCGGCGTCCGCGCGCCCACAATCGGCGAGCCGGCCGAACTCTACCTACGAGTTCGACCAGAGGCCCTTGTTCATCCCGTGGCGGGCGTTCTCCGTCATCGGATAAGTGCTTTCGGTGGCTCGACCGCACGGTTTTTCCTCGCTCCGGCCTCCCTTCGGGATATGGACCTCTCCGAAATCGAGGAACTCATCGAGGAGAACGTGCCCGACGCGACGGCCGAAGTGTCGCGGACACGCGGACCACACGACGACGACCACCTCGGCGCAGTCGTCGTGTCGCCGGCCTTCGAGGGCGAGTCGCTCGTCGACCAGCACCAGATGGTGTACGACGCCCTCGAGGGGAAGATGACGCGCGACATCCACGCGCTCGAACTGAAGACGTACACGCCCGAGGAGTACGAGGAGTAGACTGGTTCCGGTGGGTTTTACGCTCCGGCCGTCAATTTCTCGCGTATGGCAGACGAGTACCGGACGGAGCGGGACAGTCTCGGCGAGATGCAGGTTCCTGCGGACGCGTACTGGGGCGCACAGACCCAGCGCGCGGTGGAGAACTTCCCTATCAGCGGGGACACGTTCAAGCCGCGGTTCATTCACGCGCTCGGCGTGGTGAAGAAGGCGGCCGCGCAGACGAACCGCGACCTCGGGCTGATTCCCGAGGACAAGGCCGACGCCATCGTTGAGGCGGCGGACGAAGTCATCGCGGGCGAGCACGACGACCAGTTCCCCGTGGACGTCTTCCAGACGGGGTCGGGGACGTCGTCGAACATGAACGCGAACGAAGTGATCGGGAATCGCGCGACCGAGATCTACGGCGGTGAAATCGGGACGCGCGAGATACACCCGAACGACCACGTGAACTTCGGGCAGTCGTCGAACGACGTGATTCCGACGGCGATGCACGTCGCGGCGCTCTGGGCGCTCGAAGCGGACGTCGGGCCGGCGCTCGAAACGCTCGTCTCCGAACTCGAGGCGAAGGAGGAGGAGTTCGACGGCGTGGTGAAGACGGGTCGTACGCACTTGCAGGACGCGACGCCCGTCCGCCTCGGTCAGGAGTTCGGCGGCTATCGCGCGCAGATAGAGAAGGGTCTCGTGCGCGTGGAGAACGTCAAGCCCCACCTGCGCGAACTCGCGCTCGGCGGGACGGCCGTCGGAACGGGCCTGAACACGCATCCCGACTTCCCGGCGAAGGCCGCGGAGTACATCAGCGATGAGACGGGCATCCAGTTCCGCGAGGCGGACAACCACTTCGAGGCGCAGGCCGCCCACGACGCGATGGGTGAGGCCCACGGCGCGCTGCGCACCGTCGCCGGGAGTCTGAACAAGATAGCGAACGACCTTCGGTTGCTCGCGTCCGGCCCACGCAACGGGCTCGGCGAGATAGAGCAGCCGGAGAACCAGCCGGGGTCGTCCATCATGCCCGGGAAGATAAACCCCGTCGTCGCGGAGGCGGTGAATCAGGTGCACAAGCAGGTCGTCGGGAACGACGCCGCGGTGAGCTCCGGCGCGGCGGAGGGCCAGATAGACCTCAACCTCTACAAGCCGATTCTCGCGCAGAACTTCCTCGACTCCGCGACGCTCGTCGCGAACGGGAGCGAGGCGTTCGCGGAGAAGTTCGTCGCGAAACTCGAAGCGAACGAGGAGTACTGCGAAGAACAGGTCGAGCGGTCGATGGCGCTCGCGACGGCGCTCAACCCCGCTATCGGGTACGACAAGGCGAGCGAGGTCGCGAAAGCGGCTATCAAGGAGGACAAGACGGTTCGCGAGGTCGCAATCGAGAAGGGCTACCTCACGGCGGAGGAAGCCGACGAGGTCCTCGATCCCGAGAAAATGACGCACCGCGGCATCCTCGGCGACGACTGAACCGGACGAACGCGTTTTTCGGCTCGAATCGAGCCGGGTATCTTTTTCAAGTTCGGGAGTTGTTCCCCGGTATGGAACGTCTCCACCCCCGCGTGCGCGTCGTCTGGTCGGTCGGCGCGCTCGTCTCCGCCCTCTTCGTCGCGGCGATCGTCGGCGCGGTCGCCGTGTTCGCGCCCGCGGACGCCGCGTACGTGGGCTGGCTCACGCTCCCGTACGCGGTCGGCGTGTTCGTCGTGTTCGCCGCGCTCGGCGTCGTGTTCGCCGTCCTCAGGTACAGAGTATTCCGGTTCGAGGTGCGCGAGGACACCGTGTTCATCCAGCGCGGCGTCCTCACGCGCGTCCGCACGGTGGTCCCCTACGTTCGCGTCCAGCACGTCGACACGCAGCGCGGCCCCCTCGAACGCGTCGTCGGGCTCTCCACCGTCGTCGTCTACACCGCCGGTTCCCGAGGTGCGGACGTGTCGATTCCCGGATTGACGCCGGAGCGCGCCGAGGAACTGCAGTCGTCGCTCCGCGAACTCGCGATAGAGAGCGAACCCGAGGACGCCGTATGAAACTCCACCCGCTCAGCGTCCCCTACAGAGCGCTCACGAAGGGCGTCCAGTTGGGATGGGCGGCCATCTTCGGCATCGCCGTGGGGTCCGGGAGCGGCGCGTTCGTGGAGTACTGGCCGTTCGTCGTCGCGGGCGTCGCCGTCCTCGCCTTGCTCGGCGTCGGCTACCAGTACCTCTACTATCAGCGGTTCTCGTACGAACTCACCGCGGACACGCTCGACATCGGTTCGGGCGTGTTCGCGCGACGGGAGCGAGAGATACCGTTGCGGCGCGTCCAGAACGTCGACGTGACGCGGAACGTCCTCCAGCGCGCGCTCGGCATCGCCACCGTCAACGTCGAGACGGCGGGCGGCGGGAGCACCGAAGCCAAACTCGAATGCGTGAGCGCGGCGGAGGCGGAGCGCATCCAGTCCGAGATCCGCCGCCTCAAGAAGGGCACGAGCGCCGAGGAGGCGGCGGCGGAACCGGAAGCCGACGTATTGTACGAACTCGACGACTCGTCGCTCGTCGCGTACAGTTTCCTCTCGTTCGACCCGCGGGTCGCGTCCGGACTCGTCGTCGTCTTCCCGTTGCTCGGCCCGCTCGCCGCCGCGCTCGGTATCGGCGGCATCCGGAACGGCGCGGCGGCCGCGGTGCTCGTGGTGCTCGTCGGCCTCGGCCTCCTCGTACTCGTCGCGGGCGTCTGGCTGGCGAGCGCGGCGTTCCGGTTCGTGAAGTTCTACGGCTTCCGTCTCCGCCGCGAGGGCGACGACCTCCGGTACGAACGCGGCCTCCTCAACCGGTATACGGGCACGATTCCGCTCGACAAACTCCAGTCGGTGTCGGTGACTGAGAACGTCCTGATGCGGCGGTTCGGCTACGCAGGTCTCGCCGTGGAAACTGCCGGGTACGCGCCCGGCGACGCGCCCTCTGGGGGGTCGGAAGCCGCGGTTCCGTTCGCGCCGCGCGACGACGTGGTGGCGCTCGCACAGACGCTCGAACCGTTCGACAGCATCGAACTGGAGCGGCCGCCGTCCCGCGCCCGCCGCCGGTTCGCCGGTCGATACAGCATCCTCGCCGGAGTCGCGGTCGTCGCGGCCTACGGCGCGCACGCCGTCTGGGGCGTTCCGTTCTGGTGGCTCTCCGTCGCGCTCTTCCCGGTCGCCGTCGCCGGCGGTCACTACCGCTGGAAGCACCTCGGCCACCAGGAACAAGCGGGGTACGCCGTCACCCGCTCGGGGTTCTGGTCGCGCGCGACGACCGTCGTTCCCTACTACCGCCTCCAAACCGTCGTCGAATCCCAGACCGTCTTCCAGCGCCGCTGGAACCTCGCGTCGGTCGTCTACGACACCGCCGGGTCGCGACGACTCGCAGGTGGTGACGCCACCGCCCACGACGTGGACGAGACGGACGCGACAAGTCTCCGGGACCGCGCTATCGACCGACTACGGGAGTCGCTCGGGAGCGAGTGAGGGCTGCCACCGGGCGAATATTTATTCGGTCTTGTCACGAAGGCGTCACCCATGGAAGACCGTGCGGAGCGTCTGGCCGAGTGGGCGGAGCACCGCATCGGGGGCGGGCTTCGAGTGGTCGGCTATCACACGGACGACGACTACGACCTCACGTACCTGCGGGACGACCTCGACGACGGTTATACGGCCACTGATAGGGCGAACCTCATCGGGACTATCCGCGAGCTCAACGGTGACGTACAGGAGTTCGACACGCGACTCGGGACCGCCCGCGAGAGCCTCTACGTTCTCGAAACCAGCCTCGTCGCGCAGTTTCACTTCCAGGGAGAGGGGGCGGTGTTCATGTCCGTGGATTTCGACGTCGGTCGGAACTTCGTCTCGTTCATCGAAGAGTGTCGCCACCAAATGACCTGACAGGTCTGCGGCGACCGGTGGCCGTGCGCGTCGACTGAACGCTTTTTTATCGCTCGCCCGCGAGGCTTCGAGCAATGAGCGAGTTCGATTACGAGGCCCTCGGGTTGGTCGCGGGGCTCGAAATCCACCAGCAGTTGGACACCGAGAGCAAACTGTTCTGCGGGTGTCCGACGACGCGACGGGAACCGGAGGAGTCGGTGCGGTCCTTTACGCGCTACCTGCATCCGACGAAGAGCGAACTGGGAGAGATAGACGAGGCCGCGCTCGAGGAGTCACAGGTCGACCGGGAGTTCGAGTATCTCGCGTACGACACGACGTGTCTCGTGGAGGAGGACGACGAACCGCCGCATCGGTTGGACGAGGAGGCGCTCGACACCGCGCTCGAAATCGCCCAACTCCTCGACGCGACGGTGATGGACCAATTACAGGTGATGCGGAAGGTCGTCATCGACGGGTCGAACACGAGCGGGTTCCAGCGCTCGACCCTGCTCGCGCAGGAGGGCGAAATCGAGACGGAACACGGTCCCGTCGGCATTGAGGATTTGATGCTCGAAGAGGAGTCCGCACAGCGAATCGAGGAGACCGACTCGGGCGTGACGTTCGGCCTCGACCGCCTGGGGATTCCGCTCGTGGAGATCGGGACGAAGCCGGATATCCGGTCGCCGGAGCAGGCGCGGGAGGCCGCGGCGCGCATCGGGATGTTGCTGCGTTCGACGGGGAAGGTCAAGCGCGGTCTCGGGACGATTCGCCAGGACGTGAACGTCTCCATCGCGGACGGCGCGCGCGTCGAGATGAAGGGCGTTCAGAGCCTCGACGACATCGAGGACCTCGTGCGTCTCGAAGTCAAGCGACAGGTCCGCCTGCTCGACATCGCAGAGTCGCTCCGGGAGCGCGACGCGTCGGTGGGCGACGTGGAGAACGTCACGGACGTGTTCGAGGACACGGAGTCCGGCGTGATTCGGGGGGCTCTCGACTCCGGCGGCCGCGTGTTTGCGGTGCCGCTGTACGGGTTCGACGGTCTCGTCGGGAAGGAACTGCAGCCGGACCGCAGACTCGGGACGGAGCTCTCGGACCACGCGAAGCGCCACGGCGCGGGCGGCATCTTCCACACTGACGAACTGCCCGCGTACGGCGTGACGGAGGACGAAGTCGGGGCGCTCCGCGAAGCCGTCGACGCCGGGCCGGAGGACGCGGTGGCGCTGGTCGCGGCGGACGCGGGCGTGGCGCGCGGCGCTATCGAAGCCGCGGCGGACCGCGCTCGGGTCGCGATCGAGGGCGTGCCGGAGGAGACGCGTGGCGCGAACGAGGACGGCACGACCGAGTACTTGCGGCCGCTCCCGGGCGCGGCGCGGATGTACCCGGAGACGGACGTGCCGCCGGTCGAGCCGGACCCCTCCGAGGTCGAGGTCCCCGAACTCCTCACGGAGAAGGTCGCGCGGTACACCGAGGAGTACGACCTGAACGAGGACGTGGCCGAGCAGGTGGCGTACGGCCGCCGCTGGGCGCTCTTCGAGGAAGCCGTCGAGGGCGGCGTGGACGCGAACCTCGCGGCGCGCACGCTCGAATCCACGGTCACGGAACTCCGGCGCGACGACGTGCCGGTGGAGAACTTCTCGGACGACCACTTCCGCGCGGTGTTCGACCTGCTCGCCGCCGACGAGTTGGCACAGGAGGGCGTGCCGGAACTGCTCGCGGCGCTCGCTGAATCGCCGGACGCGGAGGCCGCCGAACTCGCTGACGAACTCGGACTCGGGTCCGCAGGCGAAGAGGAGGTGCGCGAGGCTATCGTGGAGGTCGTCGAGCGGCACGAAGAACAGGTCGAAGCGGAGGGGATGGGTGCGTTCTCGGCGTTGATGGGCGAGTGCATGGGCGCGCTCCGCGGGAAAGCGGACGGCGAACTCGTTTCGTCCGTGCTCCGAGAGGAGATTCAGAAGCGCGCCTGACCCGGACCGACACAGGTTTAGGCCGCCCCAAAGTAACTGTTCGTAGGCGCGTAGTGGCCGGTACGCGGTGTTCTCTCGAACGAGGAAGCGAAATTGTTTTAGGTTGGCCTAAACCAACGATGTGTATGGCATCACTACCGACCCCTCGCGCGTTCGCCGCCGTCGCGTTCGCGTGTCTCTTGCTGATACCGACCGGCGCGGCCGCCGCGGTTGGAACACCGGCCGATTCCGACGACAGGACGACCAGCGCGGACGACGCGCTCTCCTTCGTCAGAACGGTCGAGGAGATGAAAGGCCACCTCACAGTCTCCGTCCAGTACGCACGAGACGGGAACACGGAGATGGCGGCCCACCACGCCGGACACCCCTACGAGGAGTACTGGAGCGCCGTGAACGCCACGCTGCGTGACGCGAACGCGACGCTCGCCGCGGACCTCGAAACCGCGCTCGAGAACGCGCCCGGCCACGCGCGAAACGACTCCGCGTCCGCGTACGCGGACTACGTGAACGACACGCTGTTCCCGCTGTTCGACGACGCGAAACGCGCCGTCGCCGGCGACAGCGTGACCGACGCGGCGTTCAACGCGAAGATCTCCCGCGACCTGCTCCAGCGCGCAGTCCAGGAGTACGGCGAAGGCGTCGCCGCGAACGGCACCATCGTCGAACAGATGGAGTACGACGACGGTCACGGGTTCGCGCTCCGCGCACAGGCGCTCTACGAGGCGCACGTCCGCAGCACGCTCGACTCGGGTGCCGCGGACGAACTCGACGAGATGTACGAGAACCTGCTGTCCGCCATCGCGGCCGCTGAATCGCCCGAGGACGTCGAAGGCGTCACGAACGGCATCGCGTCCGAGTACGCCGAGTACGTCGGCATCGAATCCGAAGTCGAAGGGAGCGGCGCCGCCCACACGGTAGCGGAGATAGAAGAACACCTCCACGAAGCCGTCGAAGCGTACGAGAACGGCAACCCCGACGAAGCCAAGGAGATAATCCGCCAGACCTACCTCTCGTACTTCGAAGGACTCGAGGGCGACCTCATCGAGAAACGCCCCGAACTCGTCGAAGAACTCGAAACCGACTTCAACGAAGACCTCCCCGGCCTCATCGAGGAGAACGCGTCCGTGAGCGAAGTCCACGAGAAGGTCGAATCGATGGAGGAGAAACTCGACACCGTGGCGACCGTCCTCTCGGAGGAGAACGAGACGACTATCAGCCTCGGTGACGAAGACACGACGACCACCGGCAACACGAGCGAATCGTCCGGAAGCACTCCGGGCTTCGGTGTCGGCGCGGCACTCGTCGCGCTCCTCGCAGCGGCGCTCGCGTTCCGCCGGACGGACTGAACAAATGACACGCCCACACAGCCTCTCGAATCGCCGCACGTTCCTCGCTGGCGTCGCCGGGGCGACGAGCGCCCTCGCCGGCTGCAGCGGACTCCTCGGTTCCAGCGGGTCCACGGGACCGATGTTGTCGAGCGACTCCGGGAACGGCTCCGGCGGCGCACCGTCGATAGACGACCTGCCGCCGCTCGAGGGCGACCTCACCGTCTACCTCGGACGCGGGGAGGGTGGTGCGTACAAGAACCTCGTCAACTACCTGCAAAACGAGCGCTACGACGACTTCTCCGTCACGCTCAAACCCGGCCCGTCCTCGGGGCTCGCGAACACCATCCTGACGGAAGCGGACAACGGCGGGTCGCCCGCCGACGTGTTCTGGTCGATCGACGCCGCGTCGCTCGCGCTCGTCGCCCAGCAGGGGCTCGCGAGCCCGCTCCCGAATGATTTGACGGGTATCGTCCCCGCGCAGTTCCGGGACGCGAAGCGGCGCTGGGTCGGCATGACCGGGCGTGCGCGTGCGATTCCGTACAACACGGAGAAACTGGACGCCGCGGACATCCCGGAGAGCGTCTTCGACATCCCCGGACGGGACCGATTCCAGGACGCGCTCGGCTGGGCGCCCTCGTACGGTTCGTTCCAGGCGTTCGTCACCGCGATGCGCCACCTCGAAGGCGAAGACCGGACGCGCGAGTGGCTGAACGACGTACAGGGAACGGGCGTTCAGTCGTACGCGGGCGAGTTCAGCGTCACCTACGACGTCGCACAGGGCACTGTCGACGCCGGGTTCGCGAACCACTACTACGCGCTCCGCCTGAAGCAAGCCCGCCCGGAAGCGCCGCTCGACCTCGCGTTCACGCACGGGGGACCGGGCGCGCTCATCAACGTCGCGGGCGCGCTCGTCCTCGATTCGACGGAGAAGACCGACCTCGCGCAGAACTTCATCCGGCACTTCCTCACGCGAGAAGTACAGTCGTTCCTCGTCGAGCACGTCTACTCGTATCCGCTCGCACCCGGGGTCGCTCCGCCTGACGGCGGCGATATCGAGTTGCCGTCGCTCTCGGAACTCGACCCGCCGGAACTCGACCTCGCGAAACTCGGGAACGTGAAGGAAACCATCGCGCTGCTCCGCGAGACGGGCGTTCTCTGACCACCGTGTCGGACGCTAGGCGGCTCCCCGGATTCGACGCGCTCGCGGACGCCGTTAGCGGTCTGACCGGAGCCGACGGCGACCGACCACCACTCACACTCGTCGTCGCGAGCGCCATCGTCGCGCTCGCCGTTCTCACGCCCATCGCGTGGCTGTTCGTCCGCGCGTTCGAGGTCGACCCCGCACGCGCGACCGACCTCCTGACGAGCACGTCCACCGTGAACGTCCTCAAGAACAGCGTCGCGCTCGTCGCCGCGGTCACCGTCGCGTCGACCCTCCTCGGCGTCCCGCTCGCGGTCGTCACCGCCCGCACCGACCTCCCGTTCAAGCGGTTCTGGACGGTCGCGCTCGCGCTCCCGCTCGTCGTCCCGAGCTATCTCGGCGCGTTCGCGTACGTCTCCGCGTTCGGCCCGAACGGCGCGATCGCGGACGTGCTCGCACCGCTCGGCGTCGAATCGATACCGTCGATTTACGGCTTCCACGGCGCGGCGCTCGTCCTCACGCTCTACGTCTACCCCTACGTCTTCCTCGGGACGCGCGCCGCGCTCTTGACGATGGACGCGTCGCTCGTGGAGGCCGCGCGCACCCTCGGGGACAGTTCCGTATCGGCGTTCCGCCGCGTCACCCTCCCGCAGATACTCCCCGGCATAACCGCTGGCGCGCTCCTCGTCGCGCTCTACGCCCTCTCGGACTTCGGGACGCCGACCATCATGCACGTCGACGTGTTCACGCGCGCCATCTACGTCGAATACTCCTACTCGCGTGACACCGCGGCCTTGCTCTCCGTCCAACTCCTCCTCGTCACGGCCGTCGTGCTCCTGCTCGAATCGCAGGTCTCGGGGACGAGCGGTTCCGGGTACGCGACCGGCAGCGTGCGCTCCGCGCGCACCCTCGAACTCGGCTGGCTCAAACTCCCCGTGTTGTTCGCGTGCTCGGCCGTGGTCGTGCTCTCGCTGGTCGTTCCGGTCGCCGTGTTCACGAACTGGCTGTCCAGTACGAGCATGCCCGCGGGATACGGAAGCCAGTTCTCGCTCTGGTACGCCGCGAACTCGTTCGGCGTCTCCCTGCTCACCGCGGGCGTCGCCGTGCTCGCCGCGGTCCCGGTGGGGTATCTCTCCGGACGGTACGCGGACTCGCGGCTCGCCCGCCTGTTCGACCGCCTCACCTACGCGGGGTACGCCGCGCCCGGTATCGTCATCGCGCTCGCGCTCGTCTACGTCGGCGTCCGGTACGCTCGCGGCCTCTACCAGACGCTCCCCCTGCTCGTGTTCGCGTACGTCGTCCGTTTTCTCCCGCAGGCCGTCGGCACCACGCGGTCGAGCGTCGTGCAGGTGGACCGCCGCCTCGTGGAGGCCGCGCGCACCCTCGGCGACACGTCGCGGGCGGCGTTCCGCCGCGTCACCCTCCCGCTCATCCTCCCAGGCGTCACGGCGGGTGCGGCGCTCGTCTTCCTCACGACGATGAAAGAACTCCCCGCGACCATCCTCCTGCGACCCGCGGGCTTCGACACGCTCGTCACCTACATCTGGACCGCTCGAGAGTCCGGGTTCTACGGCCGCGTCGCGGTGCCCGCGCTCAGCCTGCTCGCTGTGTCCGCGCTCTCGATGGTCGTCATCCTCGCACGCGAACGATACAATGACTGAAACAGACACGCTCGAACGGACGGAATCGACCGACGACCGGCCGGTGGACGCCGCGATATCGCTCGACGGCGTCACGAAGACGTACGGCGCGGAAACGGCCGTCGAAGGCGTTTCGCTCGCCGTCGAACCGGGTGAACTGTTCACCCTGCTCGGGCCGTCCGGCTGCGGGAAGACGACGACGCTCCGCCTGCTGGCCGGCCTCGAACAGCCGACGGAGGGCGAGGTGAACATCGCCGGACGGTCGGTCGCGGACGCGTCGTCCTCGCTCCCGCCGAACGAGCGGAACGTCGGCCTCGTCTTCCAGGACTTCGCGCTCTTCCCCCACCTCTCGGTCGAGGAGAACATCGAGTACGGCATCGCGGACGCGCCGAAACCCGACCGGGAGGCGCGCGTCGCGGAACTCCTCGATCTCGTGAACCTCGGCGGGTTCGAGGACCGCGACCCGAGCGAGCTTTCGGGCGGCCAGCAACAGCGTGTTGCGCTCGCTCGCGCGCTCGCCCCCGAACCGGACGTGCTGTTGCTCGACGAACCGTTCTCCAGCCTCGACATCCGACTGCGCGTGGAGATGCGCGAAGAACTGAAACGCATCCTCACCGAGGCGGGCGTGACGGCGGTGTCCGTCACGCACGACCAGGAGGAAGCGCTCAGCATCTCAGATAGAGTGGGCGTGATGAACGACGGGAATCTGGAGCAGGTCGGCGCGCCGGAGGAAGTGTTCGAGAACCCCGAGTCGCGGTTCGTCGCGTCCTTCCTCGGGCAGGCCGGCTTCCTCTCCGGGCGCATCGGCGAGGAGTCAGTGGATACGCCTATCGGGTCGTTCCCGCGCGCACAGCTCGCGGGCGCGACCGAACAGTACGTCGGCGCGACCGTGGACGTGCTGGTTCGCCCGGACGACGTCGCGCTCTCGCCGGTCGCGTCCGCAGCGGACGGCGACGGCGTGGTGACGCGCCGCCAGTACACGGGGCCGTCGTTCGTCTACCACGTCGAAGTCGCGAACGGCGACCGGGTGCGCTGCCAGCAGAACCACACCGAGAGCTATCCCGTGGACACGCCGGTCGACCTCTCACTCGTCGCCGACCACTCGCTCGCCTGGTACCCCCATCGCTGAACGGCCGCGCTAGTCCTCTGCGAGTTCGTCTATCAGCGTCTCGACGGAGTAACTGGAGAGCGCTCGCGCGCTGTCCCGGAGTTCGTTGATGACGAACGTGCTGTTCGTTCGGTCCACTTCCTCGATCGCTTCGAACTCGCCGATGAGTCGCTCCACGTCGTCCGCGTCGGGGAGGTGGGCGACGACCACGAAGTCCGTCTCACCCATCGTGAAGAAGCACTGCGTGACGCCTTCGACGTCCAATATCTTGTCGCCGACGTCCTCGTACGACCCCGTGTAGTCGGCGAGCACTTCGATGACGACGGTGACGCCGAGGCCGAACTTCTCTAAGTCGACGTCGTAGAGGTCGTTCGTGATGACGCCGTCCTCGCGGAGGTTGTTGAGGCGGTAGTGGATGGTGGATACCGGAATGTCCGTCTCCTCGTGGAGTCGTTCGGGACTCCCGGTTCCGAGGTCGCTGATGGCTTTGAGGAGGCGGATGTCGCGTTCGTCCATGACGGGTAGGTCTGCGCTCGCGTGCAAATAACCACCGACCGGCCGGAGGAACACCCCGGCGAACCACGTTATTTCGAATGAAAAACCACCACAGTCGCAATTCGTTGTAGATGAGTTTAAGAAGTTGCGTCTTTGAGAGAGTGTTGTATGACTCTCTCCGCTTCAGTTAGCGAAAGTCGCAAAACTATCGTCGGATTCGCCCTCCTCGCCCTCGTCTGGGGGTCGTCGTTCGTCGCCATCGAAATCGGTCTGCACGCTATCCCGCCGCTCTCGTTCGCGGGAATCCGATACCTCGCCGCCGGCGGCGTCCTCCTCGGTGTCGCGTACGCCACCACCGACCGCCCCCGTCCGCGAACGCGCGCCGAGTGGCTCTCCGTCGGCGTCGTCGCCACCTTCGTCGTCGCCGCCTACCACGGCTTCCTCTACCTCGGCGAACTCAGAACGTCCGGCCCCCTCGCCGCCGTCGTGGTCAGCCTCAGCCCCGTCCTCACCGCCCCACTCGCGAGCGCGCTCCTCCCCAATCAGCGCATCGGGACCGTCGAAGTTCTCGGCCTCCTCCTCGGTGTCGGGGGCGTCGCCATCGTCGCCAACCCCAGCGGCGTCGCGAACGTGGACCCGTTCGGGGTCGCACTCGTCTTCCTCGGCGCGCTCTCGTTCGCGCTCGGAAGCGTCCTCACCCGGCCGCTCGACGCCGGCCTCCCCCTCCGCACGACGCAAGCGTGGGCGATGGTCCTCGGGTCGGTCGTCCTCCTCGCCGTCGGTGCGGTCCGCGGTGAAACCCTCGTCGGCGTCGAGTGGACCACGGCCGCGGTCGGGTCGCTGGTCTACCTGACGCTCGTCGCGGGCGTCGGCGGCTACCTCCTCTACTTCACGCTCCTCTCGCGCGCCGGCCCGATGCAGGTGAACCTCGTCGGCTACGCGGAACCGATGGTCGCGACGCTCGTCGGGTACGTCCTCCTCGGACACGCCATACAGGAATCGACCGTCGTCGGATTCGCCGCCATCCTCCTCGGGTTCGCCGTCCTCCAGCGACGGGCGTTACTCTCCGTTGCTCGGGCGACGACTCGCGTTGCTGCCCAGTACGCTTGAAAAACTGATTCGGCGCGGAATACGCTGGGAGATACGGTACGCGATGGCGACGAGAACGAGCGCGACGACAGCGTCCGTTATCCAGTGGATGCCGAGGTAGAACGTGGAGACGACGATGAGTCCCGCGACGACCGTCGTCACCCACGCGTACGCGCGGTCGGTCTTCCACGCGTAGACCGCGGCGAGCGTCGACAAGCCCGTGTGGAGGCTCGGGAAGGATTTTACGAGCGTGTCCGTCGCGAACGTCCCCGCCATCACGATGGGGTTCACGTCGTAGAGCAACGGTCGGACGGACACGAGCGAGTAGCCAGTCACTTTCACCGGGAAGAAGACGAAGAATGGCGCGGCGAGCAGGACGAGCGTCGCGTACCCGAGCGCGTACCGGTGGGCTTGTTCGGGGTCGTGTGCTTTCAGTTTGAAGTACGTGAAGATGGTGACGAACGGCAGGCCGATGAGGTAGACGGCGAAGAAGAGGATGGTGAGCGGGCGCGCCGTGACGGTCTGGAAGACGGCGACCGACGACCCCTCGATGGCGTAGATGACGTCCGTGTACGTGCGGTCGACGTGGTACTTGGCGAGCGTGTTCACGCCGAACGTCGTCGCCCACGCGAGCCCGATGTACTTCCAGTCGATGTGGACGAATTCCACGATCTCCCGGCGCAGGTTCAAATCGGGGAGGAAGACGTGCGCGGCGAGCACGAACACGCCCAGACTGGCGACTGCCACGTACGCCATGTACTGGACCTGTGGCGGGATGGGGGAGGGCATTGATTGGAGTACGGAGACCTACGTATCAAAACGTTGCGGTCACTCGTCAGCGCGCTGTTGTGCTCGCCGCAGGATACCCCGGAGCGTGTTCACTTCGCGGCCCGTGGGGTGGGCACGCCCCATGATTCGCCGCATCATCCGCACCGTCTTCGGCTTCTTCTCCTCGGGATAGTCGAGGTCCGAGAGGAACTCGGCGAAGTGGTCGTAGAAGGCTTCTATCTCCGGTTCGGGGGCGCGTTCGGCGTCGACGTCGGGCAACTGGGTGTCGTCCCGTGCGAGTTCCTGCAGTTCGTAGAGCGCGACGGTCGCCGCCTGCCCCAGATTCAGGGAGGGGTAGTCGGCGCTCGCTTGAATCGACGCCACCTCGTCGATGTGTTCGAGTTCGTCGTTGACCAGTCCGACCCGTTCCCGGCCGAAAATCAGGCAGGACTCCGTCTTCACGTCCGCGAGCGACGCTTCCAGTTCCTCGGGGGTGCGGAACGGGAACCGCGTGTGCTTCCGTGCGTCCTCGTTCGTGATGGACGTGAACCCGACCGTGTGGAAGTTCTCCACGAGGTAGTCGAACTCCACGACTTCGGCGTTCGGCAGCACGTCCTCGCGGGCCTGCCCGGCGAACCCGTACGCTTCGCTCTCCCTGCTGAGGTCAGGGGGGTCCACGAGGTAGAGGTCTTCGAACCCGAAGTTCTTCATCGCCCGCGCGATGGTGCCGACGTTCCCGGACGTCTTCGCGTCGACGACGGCGACGGCTGGCTTCATTCGGGGTACTCCACGTCGAGGTCGATGTCGATCTGCTCGCGCTCCTCCTCGGGGAGTTCGTAGTCCAACTCCTCCGGCGACGGCACGTCCGGGTCGGGCGCGTCCCCCGTGTCCACGTGTTCCGGCCCGTCGTACTCGTCGGGCGCACGCCCGCCGTCCGCGAACCACTCACAGAACGCGTTCTCGAGTTCTTTTTCGCCCTTGTACCGGCGGCCGCCCGCCTCGAGGAACCAGTAGTAGAAGTCGCGTTCGTGTTCGTCGCAGACGAGGACTTCGCCGAACGGCTCGCCGTACACCGCGACCGGGACGTTGCACTGCCGGATGTTCTCGTCGCCGTGAATCAGATAGCACGCGTCGCACGGCAGTTCGTCCAACACGGTGAGGCGGACGAGGCGCTGCCGGTCGTCGTCCGGCATCTCGTCGAGGGGTCGGAAGTCGCCGCTCTCGTCGAAGATAGCGTCCTCGTCGAACCGCCACCCCCGGAACCCGATGCTGACCTTACCCATACTGGCCGAGGGTAGGGAACGGGTGCGTAAAAACCGCGTGACACGCCGGAAACGTCGCACCTTTGTCGCGGGCAGTCCGCTAGACGGTATGCGAACTGTCGACGCCGCGGGTCTCGGTATCGGCGACGACCACCCGCCCCGAATCATGGGCGTGTTGAACGTCTCGAAGGAGTCTCCGTACTCGCCGAGCGTCTACGACGACGCCGACGAAGCGGCGGCGTACGTGGACGAAGAACTCATCGAGCAGGGCGCTGACATCGTGGATATCGGTCTCGAATCGGCGAACAAGCGCTTCGACGTGCTGTCCGCCGAGCAGGAACTCGACCGGCTCGACGTCGCGCTCGAAACTATCGAGCGCGTGGACGGCGACGCCGTGTTCAGCATCGAGACGCGCTACCACGAGGTCGCGGACGAAGCGCTCTCACGGGGGTTCGACATGGTGAACGACATCTGCGGGTTCGCGGACCCCGAGATGCCCGACGTCTGTGAGGCGCACGACGCGGCGGTGGCGAAGATGGCGAGTCCGCCCGACCTCGAACGCCCCGGTGCCGTCGAGGACGTGGACGACATCTACGACGCGCTCTCGCTCAACGGCTTCACGGACAAGACCATCGTCGACCCCGCCTTCGGCGGGTGGTCCGAGGAGAAGACGCTCGAAGACGACCGGGAGACGTTCGCGCGATTGCGGGAGTTCCGCGCGCTCGGCCGCCCGATTCTGGTGTCCATCAATCGGAAGAACTTCCTCCGCGACCTCGCCGGGCGGAGCACCGAGGAGGCGCTGCCGGTGAGTCTCGCGGCGACGTCGATGGCGGTCGAACGCGGCGCGCACGTGATTCGGACGCACGATGTCGCGGAAACGCGGGACGCCGCGATAATCGGGGACGCGTTCAGCCGGGACCGCGCGCGCACGCCGGCCGTCGAGGAACTGGACGTGACCACGGTTCGAGAGGCGAGTCGCCACCTCGAAGAGCGCGGCGGCGACGGCGCCGAGAGCGGGGAGTCGGTGGCGCGTGCGTTCGCCGTGCGCGGCCTCGACGACGCAGACCGTCAGACGCTCGAACGTCACGCGGCAGAAACCGGTGTCGTCGCGACGGGCGACGAGGAGTTGTTCGTCGCGGGAACCGTCGCCGACCTCCGCCGTTTCGCGGACGCGCTCTCCGGCGAATCCGGCAGACTCCCCGGGGTCGCAGAAGAACTTGTCTCCCCTCTCACGTAACGGGAAAACTTATACCGACGGCGGAAAAATCCGCGACCGGAGGCTGACCACCACGCGTGGGTAGGGGTACACACTGCGGGGTGGTCGGCTCGGACTCCCCGAAATTTTCTAACACCCGCCAGTGACGACTATGGAGTACGAAATATGGAATCCCGTCTACGAGCAGATACTCGCCGACTTCGGGTTCGCACGCGAAGCCGACGAGCGCGCCCGCGACCGCATCGCCGAGTACGCCCGCCCGTTCGCCCGCGACCGCCTCGACGCGACCGGTGAAACCGTCGCCGTCGCGGGCGCCGGGCCGAACCTTCGCGACGACCTCGACGTCGCCCGCGACGCGGACACCGTGTTCGCCGCCTCCACGGCGACGGACGTGCTCGTCGACGCCGGCGTTCGGGTGGACGCGATGGTGACCGACCTCGACAAGAACCCTGAGACGGCCCGCGACCGCACTCGCGCGGGAAAACCGGTGGTCGCGCACGCACACGGCGACAACGTACCGAGTATCGAGGAGTGGCTCCCCGAATTCGACGCCGAACACGTCCTCTGTACGACGCAAGCGGAACCCGCGCCGCCGGTGTTGAATTTCGGCGGCTTCACCGACGGCGACCGCGCCGCGTTCCTCGCGGACGCTCTCGGCGCGGCGGAACTAGTGTTTCCGGGCTGGGAGTTCGACGACCCCGACGTGGACGCGATGAAGGCGAAGAAACTCGACTGGGCCGAACGCCTGCTCTACTGGCTCGAAACCCGGCGCGGGGAGCGATTCGCCGTACTGGACGGACGCCGGGACGGTATCGAACGCCCGCTCTGAGCGTCGGTCTCAGGGTTCGAGAACGACCTTCCCGTGAGTTCCCCTGCTCTCGAGCGCTTCGTGTGCGTCCTTCGCGTCCGCGAGGTCGAAGGTCTGGCCGACGATTACTTCGAGGTCGCCTTCGGCGAGCATTCCGGAGAGTTCGGGGACCGGCTTGTAGGTGCGTTCGGGGTCGCGCGCCATCGCCTGCCCGAGGTGGAATCCGATGACGGATTTGTTCCCGAACAGGAGGCTGCCGGTGTCGACCTCGCCGGGCGTGCCGGAGGCCGCGCCGTACGAGACCATGCGGCCGAAGTGCGAGAGCGCCTGCACGCTCTCCATCGAGGTGTCGCCGCCGATGCCGTCGAGAACGAGGTCCACGCCTTCGCCGTCGGTGAGCGCGTCGACCTCCTCACGGAAGTCTGTCTCCGTGTAGTTGATGGGGTGGTCGCAGCCGAGGCGTTCGGCGAGGTCGAGTTTCTCCCGCGTGCTCGCGGTGCCGAATACCTCCGCGCCGTGCTTGCTCGCGAGCTGAACCGCGGCGGTGCCGACGCCGCCGGCGGCCGCGTGAATCAGCACGCGTTCGTCGGGTTCGAGGCCGCCCCAGTCGTGGAGGCAGTGGTGGGCGGTGAGGAACTGCACGGGGAAGCCCGCCGCTTCGGCGAACGACACCGACTCGGGGACGTCGAACAGCGCCATTGCGGGCGCGATGACGTACTCCGCGTACGCGCCGCCGTCGACCATCGCGACCACGCGGTCACCGACCTCGCGACCCGCGCCCTCGCCGACGGCGTCGATGGTGCCCGCGGCCTCCATCCCCGGGACGTACGGCGGTTCGGGGCCGCCCTGATAGTGGCCGCGCCGCTGCATCACGTCCGCGAAGTTCACGCCGACGGCTTTCACGTCGATGCGGACCTCGCCCGGCCCGGGTTCGGGCGTCTCTCTGTCTTCGACTTCGATGACATCTCGTCCGCCGAACTCGGTGACGACGACTGCCTGCATGACGTTCGATAAACGCCAACGGCAGAAAAAACCGGGTTACTCTGGGGCGATGGCTTCGAGCGTGGCGTGAATCTGGCGTTCGTTCGCGCCGCGCGGGAGGCCGACGGAGATGTCGTTCAGGCCGTCGATGGCTTCCCACTCCGCGAGTTTCTCCCGGACCTCCTCGGGCGTCCCGGCGCAGTTGAGTTCGTCGAGGAACTCCTCGGCGACGACGTTCAGGGCGTGTTCGCGTTCGCCGGACTGCCACGAGTCGTACACCTCGTGGGCGGAGTCCTCGTAACCCTGTCGCGCGAGGGCGTCACGGTAGAACGTCCCCATCCCGCCGATGTAGAACGCGATGTGCTGGGTGGCGAGTTCGCGCGCCTTCTGACCGTCTTCGAGCGCACAGCACCCGAGGAGTAAGGAGACCTGCACGTCCTCGGGGTCGCGGTCGCCGAGTTCCGCGCCGCGTTCGAGGTCGGAGAGGCGTTCTTCGAGGCCGTCTTTGGTGAGCATCAGGCCGTGCCAGCCGTCCGCGAACCGGCCGGCGAGTTCGACCGCTTTCGGTCCCATCCCGGTGACGTCGACGGGCGGAACGGGGTCGGGCGGGTCACAGCGCAGGCGGAACCCGGACAGGTCGAACATGTCGCCGTCGTAGTCCACGGGTTCGCCCGAGAGCACTTGCCGCACGATGTCGACGTACTCGCGGGTGCGCCGGAGCGGGCGTTCGAAGTCCGCGCCGTGCCAGTTCTGAATGACGACCGGACCGCTCGGCCCGAGTCCGACGCGGAACCGCCCTTCGGAGGCTTCCTGAAGCGTGGCCGCGGTCTGCCCGACGAGCGCGGGCGACCGCGAGTACGTGTTCACGATGCTCGTCCCGATACCGACTTCTTCGGTGCGTTCGGCGATGAGCGCGAGCGTCGTCACCGCGTCCCGCCCCCACGTCTCGGGGAGCCACGCGCGGTCGTACCCGAGTTCTTCGGTGGTGACGCCGAGTTCGACGAGCGCGTCGAGACTCGGTTGCGCCGCGACCGGCAAGTGAACGGACCGCTCTGTCATCGTCGTCCTCCGTGCGTTCGCATACCCGCGGATTCCGACCGGGCCGCCTTAATCGTTGGTACTCCGCGAGCGTGACAGGAACTTTACTCCACCACCACGAGGGTGGCCGTATGGACGTTCACTTCCTCGACCGCGGCCACATCACGGCAGACCGCGCGTACATGCTCGACTCGTCGGCGATGGCGACCGTGGACGACCCGGACCCCGACCACGACCTCGTCGAGTGTCCCGTCTACAACATCCTCGTCGACCACCCCGAGGGAACCGTTCTCTGGGACACCGGCAGCCACCCGGACGCGGGTGACGGTTACTGGCCCGACCCGCTGTTCGCGGCGTTCCACCACGCGGACGCGAGCGAGCGAACGCTCCCGGTCGCGCTCGACGATGCGGGGTACGACCTCGACGACGTGGACGCCGTCGTGATGAGCCACCTCCACCTCGACCACGCCGGCGGCCTCCGACACTTCGAGGACCGTGACGTTCCGGTGTACGTCCACGAGCGCGAAATCGAGTACGCGTACCGCTCCGCGAGAACCGACACGGGGTCCATCGCCTACCTCGCGTCGGACTTCGACCGCGACCTCGACTGGCGGGTCGTCGCGCCCGACCGCGAGCGCCGCCAACTCTACCCCGGCCTCGACCTCGTTCACCTCCCCGGCCACACCCCCGGCCTGCTCGGTCTCTACATCGACCTCGACGACCCCGTTCTCGTCGCAGGAGACGTCGCCTACCAGCGCGAGAACCTGGACGGCGTGCCGATGGCGACGAGTCTCCTCGACAGCATCGAAGAGTGGCGAGAAAGCAGGCGGCGCGTCCGCGAGTTAGCGCGTCGAACCGGCGCAGCAGTGTTCTGCGGGCACGACGAACGCGACGCGGAGCGCCTCCGCGAACGCTTCTAGTTCGCGTCCTGTTCGACCAGTTCGAACTTCTGGACCTTCCCGGTCGTCGTGCGCGGGAGTTCCTCGACGAACGCGACTTCGCGCGGGTGTTTGTACGCCGCGAGGTTGTCGAGACAGTACTGCTTCAGTTCGTCTTCCGTGGCCTCTTCGCCGTCGGCGAGGACGACGAACGCCTTGACGGTTTCGCCGCGGCGTTCGTCCGGAATCCCGACGACGGCGACGTCCGCGACCGCCGGGTGTTCGAAGAGAAGCTCTTCGACCTCGCGCGGGTAGACGTTGTAGCCCGCGGTGTTGATCATGTGCTTCTTCCGGTCGACGATGTAGTAGTAGTCGTCCTCGTCGTAGTAGCCGATGTCGCCGGTGTGGAACCAGCGCTTCCCGTCGGCGTGCGTGAACGCTTCCTCGTTCGCTTCCGGGAGGTTGTAGTAGCCCTTCATGACGTTCGGCCCGGAGAGCACGAGTTCGCCCGTCATGCCGTCGAGGTCGCCGTCGTCCTCGTCGAGCGGGCCTTCCTCCACCGGGTCGAGCGTGTTGAAGTCGTCGTCCACGATGCGCGAGGAGACGCCTTCGAGCGGTTTGCCGATGCTGCCGACGCGGCGACCCCACGAGGGGCTGTTGAAGTGCGTGACCGGACTCGTCTCCGTGAGCCCGTAGCCCTCGTACACTTTCGGCTCGTACAGTTCCTCGAACCGACGGAGGACTTCGACGGGGATGCCGGACCCGCCGACGCCGCACATCCGGACGCTGGAGAAGTCGAACTCCTCGGCGTTCGGCTGGTTGATGACGTCGTTGTACATCGCGGGGACGCCGTGGAAGAGGGTGATTTGTTCTTCTTCGACGAGGTCGGTGGCGTCCTGTGCGTCCCACTCGGGCATCGGGTAGTACGCACCGCCGTTGAACAGCGTCGCGTTCATCGTCACGGTCATCCCGTAGATGTGGAACAGCGGGAGCGCGCCGAACGACTTGTCGTCGGCGTCGATGCCGCCGGGCGCGAGCGACGCCGCCTGGTCGGCGTTCGACCCGAGGTTCTCGTGGGTGAGTTGGACGCCCTTCGGCTGACCGGTCGTGCCGGACGTGTACGGCTGGCAGGCCATGTCGTCCGCGTCACGGTCGACGGGTTCGAGCGTGTCGTCCGCGAGGAACTCGTCGAACGCCGTCGCCCCCTCCGCGTCACCGCCGACGGACACGACGTACTCGACGTCGGTGTCGTCGCGCACTTCGTTCACGAACGGCACGAGGTCGGCGAGCGCGACCACGACCTCCGCACCGCTGTCGGAGAGTAAGTGACTGATCTCTCGAGACTTGTACTGCGGGTTCATCGGAACGACGACGCCGCCCGCGCGCAGCGACCCGTGGAACGTCGTCACGAACTGCGGAAGGTTCGGCAAGTAGACCGCGACCCGGCTATCGGCACCGAGGCCGCGTTCGTCGAGCGCTTTCGCGAACTGGCCGGTGCGCTCCCAGAACGCACCGTACGAAATCTCCCTCCCATTGAATCCAATCGCCGTCGCGTCGGGGTCGGCTTCTGCCGCGGCTCCGACGTTCGTCACAAGATTTGCCATATAGGACGGGCGTACCCACGATACTCGGTCACATCAAACTTGCTCTCCCGGGAGATATCACATACTTATAGTCGGGCAGCGGCGATACGACGGAACGATGACGGTAACACTTGCCGACGTGCGGGCGGCGGACCGCCGCCTCGACGACCCCTCCGTCGTCCGACACACTCCCGTAGAGCGCAGTCGCTCCCTCAGCGCGATGACGGGTGCGGACGTCCGCCTGAAGATGGAACACCTCCAGCGCACGGGGTCGTTCAAGACGCGGGGCGCGTACAACAAACTCAGCCGACTCGCGGAGAGCGACCGCGACGTCTCCCGCGTCGTCGCCGCGAGCGCCGGCAACCACGCACAAGGCGTCGCGCTCGCCGCCACCACCGTCGGAATCGACTCGACCATCGTGATGCCGGAGTCCGCGCCCAGTGCGAAAGTCGACGCGACCCGCGACTACGGCGGCGACGTCGTCCTCCACGGAAGCGACTTCCAGGCCGCGCTCTCGCACGCGAAAGACCTCGCGGACGAACCGAACACGGAGTTCGTGCACGCGTACGACGACCCGGACATCGTCGCCGGGCAGGGAACGCTCGGCCTCGAACTCGCCTCGGACCTCCCGGACATCGACACCGTCGTCGTCCCCATCGGCGGCGGCGGCCTCATCTCAGGCGTCGCCACCGCGCTCAAGGGCGAACTGGACGACGTGCGCGTCGTCGGCGTGCAGGCCGCGGACGCCGCCACCGTCCCCGACAGTCTCGACAAGGGCGTCCCCGTCGGCGTCGACGACCCGTCGACCATCGCTGACGGCATCGCCACCGGCGGCATCTCCGAGTTGACGCTCTCACTCATCGAAGAACACGTCGACGATATCGTGGTGGTGAGCGACGACGAAATCGCGTACGCGACGCTCGTCCTCCTCGAACGCGCGAAACAACTCGTCGAGGGCGCGGCCGCCGCGTCCGTCGCCGCCCTCCTCTCCGACGACCTCGACGTCTCCGACGAAATCGTCGTCCCCCTGCTCTGCGGCGGCAACATCGACATTTCGATGCTCCAGACCGTCCTCTCGCACGCGCTCACCGACCGCGACCAACTGATTCGACTCAGGGTACGCATCGAAGACGAACCCGGCCGGATGGCCGACCTCTCCACCATCATCGGCGAGACCGGTGCGAACATCCGATCGGTCCGTCACGACCGCGCCGTCGACGACCTCGCCGTCGGCGAAGCCTTCCTCGTCTTCGAAGTCGTCACCGGCGGGTCGACGCACGCCACCGCCATCATCGACGCGATCCGCGAGAAAGGCTACGCGGTCGAACGCGTCGCCTAAGAACGTGGAGATAATCGGAACACGTGATGGACGAAGCCCAGTTCCTCCAGTCTCACATCGACCGTCACGGCTTCCTCGCGTTCCTCGACCTCTCCGTCGAACGCGTCGAACCCGGCCACCTGACGATGCGCGTACCGTACGACGAGAAACTCACGAACACCGGCCCGGGCGCGGACGGTCAGGTCCACGGCGGCGTCGCGGCCACCGTCGCCGACACCGCGGGCGGCCTCGCCGTTCGGTCGACGCTCGACGACCCGATGGAGACTGGCGTCGCCACCATCGACCTCAACCTCTCCTACCTCCGTCCCGCGACCAGCGACCTCGTCTGCACCGCCGACGTCGTGCGGACCGGGTCCACGGTCGGCGTCGCCGAGATGACCGTCGAATCCACCACGCCCGACGGCGAGACGAAGGAAGTCGCGGTCGGCCGCGGGTCGTTCCGCGTCTTCAACTGAGCCGATAGCCTTTCGACACTTCCGCCAGTCTCGTTCGTATGCGAGTCTTCTGGCACCGCCGCGACCTCCGCGTCCACGACAACGTCGGCCTCGCGGACGCCGCGGCGGACGACGACGCGGTCGTCCCGGTGTTCTGCTTCGACGACGACGTTCTCCGACACGCGAGCCCCGTCCGCGTCTCGTTCATGCTCGACGCCCTCTCCGCGCTCCGCGCCGAGTATCGAGAACGCGGCAGCGACCTGCTCGTTCGGCGCGGAGACCCGACCGCCGTCCTCCCCGACGTCGCCCACGAGCACGACGCGGATGCCGTCTATTGGAACCGCGATTACACCGGCCTCGCGCAGGAACGCGACGAACTCGTCGCCGACGCGCTCTCGCAGGAAGGCGTCGAGGTAGCGCGGTACCACGACGCCGTTCTCCACGAACCCGGCGCGATTCGCACGAACGCCGGCGACCCGTACTCGGTCTACTCGTACTTCTGGAAGAAGTGGCAGGACCGAGAGAAAGACGACGTGCGCGACCCGCCGAGCGCGGACGCGCTCGCGGACGTGTCCGGCGACGAACTCCCCTCGCTCCCCGCGTTAGGGTTCGACGCGCCCGACGCCGCCCTTCCGGACGCGAGCCACGACGCCGCCGTGTCGCGACTCGACGACTTCTGCGGCGACGACGTGTTCGACTACGAGAACGGCCGCGAGTATCCCGCACGAGAGGGGACGAGTCGCATCTCCCAAGACCTGAAGTTCGGGACGCTCGGCGTTCGGGAGGCGTACGCGCGAACCGAGGAAGCGATGGCGGACGCCGCTGGCGACGACGAACGCGAGAACGTAGAAGAGTTCCAGAGCCAGTTGGCGTGGCGGGAGTTCTACGCGCAAGTCCTCTACTTCAACCCCGACGTTGTCACGGAGAACTACAAGGACTACGAGAACGAAATCGAGTGGCGAGACGACGAAAACGAGATCGAGGCGTGGAAAGCGGGCGAGACGGGCTACCCCATCGTGGACGCGGGGATGCGCCAACTGCGAGCGGAGGCGTACGTCCACAATCGGGTGCGGATGATAGTCGCCTCCTTCCTGACGAAGGATTTACTCACCGACTGGCGGGTCGGCTACGACCACTACCGAGAGTATCTTGTGGACCACGACACCGCGAACGACAACGGCGGGTGGCAGTGGGCGGGCTCCACGGGCACGGACGCCCAGCCCTACTTCCGCATCTTCAACCCGATGACCCAGCAGGAAGACTACGACCCGGACGCGGAGTACGTCAAAACGTACGTCCCCGAACTCGCGGACGTGCCGGCGGAGAAGATTCACGCGTGGCACGAACTGAGCGACGAGGAACGCGACGAACTCGCCCCCGACTATCCCGCGCCCATCGTCGACCACGGAGAGCGCCGAGAGGAGGCGCTCGCGATGTTCGAAGCGGCGCGCGGCGAGTAACGCAGCGCCCGGCGACGACCGACTGCGAGTAAGGTCGTCGTACTCTGCGCACGGACCGCATTACGAACCCTCGCGGTGGCATTGCCGCGGGTATGGAAGACGCTACTCGTCGCGGAGTCCTGCGGTCGCTCGGCCTCGCGGCAGGGGGGACGCTCGTTCCGACCGCGGTCTCCGCGACACCCACCGACCGCCCTGCACTAGACGGGCCGCCGGACCGGAACGCGTTCCCGCAGGGCGTCGCGAGCGGCGACCCGACGCCGTCGGGGGCTATCGTGTGGACGCGCGTCGCGCCCGACGCCTACGACCCCGCGGAATCGCTGTCCGTCGCGGTGGCCGAGGACGACGAATTCGACCGCGTGGTCGGCGTGTACGGGACCGGCGGAACGGGAGCGGACCGGGATTACACGGTGAAAGTCGACCTCGACGGCCGCCTCGACCCCGGAACCTACTACTATCGCTTCCAGCACGACGGACGCGTCTCTCCGGTCGGGCGCTTGCGCACGCTCCCGCCCGCGGGGTCGTCGCCGTCATCGGTGTCGTTCGCGGTGGCGAACTGTCAGGACTACCGGAACGGCTACTACGGCGCGTACGACCACATCGCGCGAGAAGACGTCGACTACCTCCTCCACCTCGGCGACTTCATCTACGAACACGGCGGCCCCTCGCGGTACCCGGGCCGCGACATCCACCTGCCGAGCGGGCACGACATCGCGATGGGGCTAGATGACTACCGCCACCTCCACCGCACCTACCGCACCGATTCCGCGCTCCAGTCGGCGATGGCGGCGCACACGCTCATCGCGACGTGGGACGACCACGAGATAGTGAACGACCGGTTCTACAGTTACGCCGACGGCAGGCCATACGCGGGTGAGGGGTCGCATCCGCGGAACGACGACGCCGACTTCATGCGACAGCTGTTCGCAGCGGGCATTCGAGCGTGGTGGGAGTACACGCCCGCCCGCGTCCGCTACGACCCGACCGCGGACCTCCTCGACTCGCTCGGCCTCTACCGGTCGTTCTCGTTCGGCGATCTGCTCGACCTGGTGGTGACGGACGAACGCCTCTTCCGGTCCGCGCCACCGTCGAGCGACCTCCCCGGCCCGCTCGCGACCACCGTCGACGCCGACGGACGCGAGGACGCGACGATGTTCGGCGACCGCCAGCGCAGGTGGTTCGAGGACGCCGTCGGCGGATCGAACGCGACGTGGACCGCATGGGCGAACGAAGTCCTCCACATGAGCGTCCGCGCGGACTTCGCGGGCGAACGCGTGTACGACGCGGACTCGTGGGCCGGCTACGGGGACGCCCGTTCGTGGACGGCGAGCGTCCTCTCAGACGCGCAGAACCCGGTCACCCTCACCGGCGACCTCCACTCGACCGCCGCGGGTTACCTCAAACCCCGGTACGGCGACGACGGCGGCGGGGAGCGCGTGGGCGTCGAATTCCTCACGCCCGCGATGACGAGCGCGAACCTCCAGGAAGTCCTCGACCTCCCGCGCGGCGAGTGGCCGGCGCTCCTCCTCCGGTACGCCGTCCGCCGCGAGAACCCGCACGTGGAATTCTTCGACAGCCACTACTGGGGGTACGCGACGGCGACGTTCACGCGCGACGACGCGACGTTCACGGCGTACAGCGTGGACAAATCCGCCCGCGAGAACGCATCGAAGCGAACACTCGCGTCCTATCGGGTGCCCGCTGGACGGGTCGCGCTTCGAGGATAATTACGACAGTTCGAGGCTCGCTCACGCCACCAACTTGAAGTGATAGTGAGGGGATGTTTTCGTAGTGACAGTATGGGTAGATACCGTGGGCAGGTAGGTGTGGAATCTCTCGTTCTGTTCATCGCCCTCATCATAGTCTCCGTCCTCGGGGCGAGCATACTCGTCCACAGCGCCGGATTTCTCCAATCACAGGCGCTCGGGACGAGCGAAGAGAGTGCAGACCAAGTCCTCAACGGAGTGGATGTCTATTCGACACAACATCGAGAACATCGATTCATCACTTCCCGGTTCCTCGCACAGGACGGGTACGACCTCGTCAACGACTCGATAACCCTCGAATCCGGCGGGAATACACTCTCGTACGCCAGAAAATACTACGCCCCGGACATCAACGTGAGCTCGGGCGATTCGGTCACCTTCGTAAGTGGTGGTGAATCCGTCACTACCCCGAACGGGACAAACGTCTTCTTCTTTGATTCTTCCACGCTCGAAACCAACGGGACCCTCCTGAACCTCACGAACCACGAGTTCACCCTCAAAGACGACGGGGATGGGACTGTCGAACAACTCTCGCTCGAAATCGGCGACCAATCGATAACGGTGACCGAAGGTGAGACTGTCAACGTGACCGAACGCGAAACGCGATTGTTCGCACTCGAAACGCGAGAGATCGAGACGTCGGTGTCCTCAGGGGGCGCGGTAACGCTCGAATCACGGTTCGGAACGATACGGGTTCACGACGGTGGCACCGTCACCGCTACCTCCGCGAGCCCTGACGCCGCCGTCGCTCTCGACAACGGGACGACAAAACTGCGGGGCAATTCGTTCAGTGTCGTCTCTGACGGCGACGGAAAGACGGAAACCGTACAGTTCACGCTCGACGGAACGACGCTCACCTACACCGAGAACGGCCTCCACGAACTCGAGGTCTCACACAACGACAGCAGCGCGGTACCACGCACGCCTTCGTATCGCAACGTCAGTTGGAACATAGCGTACGACCTGCCGGCCTCGCCTCCGTTGACGGCAGTGACGTCAGCCACCGGGAACGTGACCCTAACAGACGGTGAACAGACACTCACCGTGTACGACGAGGACCCGATCGACATCGTCCGCGTCTCCGGTGACGCACTTCGTATTCGGAACGAGAACACGAGCGAATCGTTCACCACGGATAACGAGACGCTCACACTAGTGGACGACGGCGACGGGACCGCGGAGCGATTGACCCTCGAAACGGATATCCAGTATCAGCGAAATATACTGCTGTACGAGAAGACTCCGAGCCACGTTAGTGTCGAACGGACGACTGCATTGGTCGACGCGGAGAACGCCACGTTCAGCATGTATATCGGGCCGTCACCCGGGGCGGGGGACGTGGACTTGAGGGACGCAACGATTCAAGTAATCGGGCCGACTGGGTCGCGGACGCTCACATATCAGGCGAACCGTTCGCGTCCGGGAGAGACGTTCACCGTGAAACCGATCAAAGACGAGGACGAGACGGCACCCGTTCTCTCGAGTCGCACGGACCGCTTCCAACTCCGGTTTTCGCTCCGAACACCGCAGAAGGGAGACCTCACCGTGATTCTCACCACGCCCTCCGGTTCGACTCGGAAAATCATCATCCCGGACGACTGAACGGACTATAGTAGTTCTGGGAGGTCCGCGAGGCTGTCGAGGACGTGCGTGGGGGTGATGGACGTGGTGTCGATTTCGGCGCGGTTGCTGACGCCGGTGAGGACCAGTGCGGTGTCGACGCCGGCGCGGTCGCCCATGAGGACGTCCGTGTGGAGGTTGTCGCCGACCATCAGGCATTCGGAGAATGGTGCGCTGATGCGGTCTGCGGCGGCTTCGGCCATTCGCGTGCTGGGTTTTCCGACGACGAGGGGTTCGTGGTCGGTCATCGCTTCGACGGCGGCGACGAACGCGCCCGCACCGGGGAGTGGGCCGTCTTCGGCGGGCGTGGTGCGGTCGCGGTTGGTCGCGACGAAGTCCGTTCCGGGGCCGAACGCGCGGAGCGCGCCGGTGAGTCGGTCGAAGGACACGCGGTCGTCGTAGCCGGCGACCACCACGTCCGCCGGACCGGATTCGGAGAGCGTGAGGCCGGCGGCCGCGATTTCTTCGGAGACGGTGTCCTGGCCGAGCACGTGCACGGTCGATTCGGGTCGGTACTCCGCGAGGTAGTCGGCGGTCGCCCACGCGGCCGTTACCACGTCACCCGTCTCCGCTGGGATGCCGAGCGATTCGAGGCGTGCGCGGAACGTGTCGCGGCGGATTCCCGTGTTGTTCGTCACGAACACGATGGGGATGCCCGCGTCGCGAACCGCGGCGATTCCCTCCGCCGCCCCGGGGACGAGTTCCCGGCCGCGCCAGACCGTGCCGTCGAGGTCGATGAAAACGCCAGCGTAGGTCACGAACCGACCGACGGAAGCCGGCCACTTTACCGTTCGTGGCTCGTGTTATCAAATACCCCTGAAGTTTTAACAGTGTTCCGTGGTATTGTCAGGACGAGGTGTTACTATGAGCGACTACGAACTTCCACCGCTTCCGTACGACTACGATGCGCTCGAACCCCACATCAGCGAACAGGTGCTGACGTGGCATCACGACACGCACCATCAGGGGTACGTAAACGGCTGGAACAGCGCCGACGAAACCCTCGAAAGCAACCGTGAGGACGGGGACTTCTCCTCGTCCGCGGGTGCGATTCGGAACGTCACCCACAACGGGAGCGGGCACATTCTCCACTCCATCTTCTGGGAGAACATGAGCGAGGACGGCGGCGGCGAACCCGCCGGCGCGCTCGCGGCCCGCATCGAGGAGGACTTCGGCGGGTTCGACGCGTGGAAGGGCGAGTTCGAAGCCGCGGCGTCCGCCGCCGGTGGCTGGGCGCTCCTCGTCTACGACAGCCACTCCGACCAGCTGCGCAACCTCGTCGTGGACAAGCACGACCAGGGCGCGCTCTGGGGCGCACATCCGATCCTCGCCCTCGACGTCTGGGAGCACTCCTACTACTACGATTACGGCCCGGACCGCGGTGACTTCGTGGAGAACTTCTTCGAGGTCATCGACTGGGACGACGTCGCCGACAAGTACGAGGACGTCGTCGCGACGTTCGAGTAGGGACCCGAACCTTCCGGTTTTTTCGCGCGTTACTCGGGGCGGAGCGACGGCGCCGCGTAGTCGTCGCCGAGATGGTTGATGTGTTCCGTGAGGTCCGCGAAGTCGTAGCCGCCGTTCTGTCGGTCGAAACTGCAGAGCACGCCGACGCGCGTTTCGTCGCCGGCGACGAACGTGCGGTACTGTTCGAACTCGTCGAATCCGCGGACGGTGTAGTAGAATTCGGCGTAGTGGAGGGCGTTGTAGGTGTCGCGGGTGACGAACCCGTAGCGTTCGTTGTTGATGTAGCGTTCGACGTCAGCCCCTGCGAGCGCGTCTTCGACGTCGTCGCGGAGGAAGAGTGCTTGTTGCGTATCGCCGTCGAACACCCAGAGGTCGCGGAGGGCGTCGTCGTTGTCGAACGACTGGAGAGTGTCTAAGAGAGCCGTTTTGGCCTCCCCGCGCTCCTGTGTGCTGTCGGGCGTCATTCGGAACCGCCCGAGTCTTCGATAGTTTCTGAAATAAACCTTTGTGTGACGCGTGTCGACGGGGTTTTTGGACTGGGGTTCGCGTTCTCCTGTATGCCTCGATCGAAATCGACGTTCGACGACCTCTACCCCTGTGATTTCTACGAACCCGACGAACTGCTGGACGAAGACCAGATGTACACGGTGTACGAGATAGCGCGCCTCCTGCAGGGCCTCGAACCGGACGCGACGCTCGACCAGGGAACGGAGGACATCCTGCTCGACTGGGCGATTCCGTGGGTGATGCGGAACAGCGACGACCTCTGCGTCGCGGAACCCCCGGGTGAGGACGAACCCGGCTACTACGGCCTCCGGGACTAGGCGTCACTTACGGCGGGTACGGACGGTATTACAACGACGACGCGTCGCTCCCTTCGCGTATGGCGTACCTGTTAGTGCGACACGCGGTGGAGGATTACGACGCGTGGCGTGACGTGTTCGACGACCACGAGAACGTCCGCCGGGATTTCGGGTCGCAGGGCGGCGTGGTCGGCCACGTCGCCGGCCATTCCGACGAAGTGGTGGTCGTGCTTGAGTGGGACGACGCCGAGCACGCACGCGACTTCGCGGAGTCGGAAACGCTCCGCGAGGCGATGGCGGAGAGCGGCGTCGTCGGAAAACCCGACGTGACGTTCGTCGACGACGACGAGCGCGTCGACTACTAGTACGTGTTCGCGCTCTGGAGCGCGATTTCGATGTGGCGTTCCGGATTCTGTGTGACGCTCGGGCCGTGCCCGCAGTGCATCACGTCGAGCGAGGAAACTGTGTCGCGGACGTACTCGATGCTCTCGATGAGTCGGTCGCGGTCGCCTTCTTCGAGGTCGGTGCGGCCGAACCCGCCGTTCGCGAACACGAGGTCGCCCGCGAACAGCGTGCCCGCGTCCGAGTAGAAGCAGAGGTGGTCGTTCTTGTGTCCGGGCGTGTGCAGGGCTTCGTACGTGAAGTCGCCAATGTCCACGGTGTCGCCGTCCGCGATGGCGTGGTCGACGCCCGGCTGGTCGGTGTCGAATCCCCACGCGTCGACCGAGAAGGCGTCTTTCACGTCCGCAAGGTTCCCGACGTGGTCCGTGTGGGTGTGCGTGAGGACCACGGCGTCCAGTCCGTCGACGCGGTCTTCGATTCGGGAGACGGCGTCGTAGTTCGCGCCCGCGTCCACGAGGACGGTTCGGTCACCGGGCACGAGAAACGCGTTGCTGGTGAACACGTCGAGGCCCGCGGAGATGTTGTCGACCATACTCGTGGGTGGTCGTCGCCCGGTAAAAGGTGATGCGGTCGGCCTAGACGGGCGCGCTGGCGAGGACGAGTTTCGAGAACTCGTCGCGGTTCAGTATCTGGCGCTCCTCGTCGGGACTGATGCGGACGGCCTCGTCCTCGTCGAGGCTGACCGTTCGGTCGCCGAGGTCGACGTCCACGCCGCCGGTGACGACGTAGTAGACCTCCTCGCGGTCGTCCTCCACGTGCGTGTGACTCATCGTCTGCTCGCCGGGTTCGAGCGCGAGGACCGTGAACCCGAGCGAGTCTGTGTCGAGTTCGTCCCGCAGCATCCACATCTCGCCCATCGCGTCGTCGGGCAGAACGGATTCGGCGTCGCTCACGTGTGCGTTCGTGTACGGCATACGTCGACGTGCCGCCGGGAACTCCTTGAAACTACTCGCCGCCGGCCCCCAGTTTTTTCGTGCCCGGGAGCGCTCTCGGGAGTATGAGCGACTCGCAGTCGCAGTTCGAACTGTACGAGGACGACGCCGGCGAGTGGCGGTGGCGGCTCGTCCACCAGAACGGAAACGTGCTCGCGGACTCCGGCGAGGGGTACGCGTCGAAGCAGAAAGCCCGACAGGGCATCGAGGCCGTGAAGCGAGATGCAGTCGACGCGCCCGTCGAATCGCTGTGACGAATCCGTAGACCTTTGGTCGGCCCACTCAGAGACCGAGGTATGACATCCGCGGTCGTACGCGCGCTCGTCGTCGCGTCCGTCCTCGCGCTGTTCGCGTTCACGGCAGCGCCAGCGGCCGCGTTCGACTCGCCACAGAGCGTCTCCGGGGACGCACCCTCGTTCTCCAGCGTTCACTTCGTCGTCACCGTTCACGACGACGGCGACGCGGAGTGGACGTTCCGCTACCGAACGCCGCTGAACGACTCGACGCGCGAGGACTTCGAGACGTACGCGGCGGAGTTCGAGAACGACACGCTCCCGCTCTACGAGAACTTCCAGGACCGCGCGACGGCGCTCGTGGCGAACGGAGAGAACACGACCGGCCGGTCGATGGCCGCGACGAACTTCACGCGCGGCGCACACCTCGAAGGCTTGAACGATAACCTCGGCGTCGTGGAGATGACGTTCACGTGGACGAACTTCGCGCGAGTCGATGGGGACCGCGTGTCCGTCGGCGACCTCTTCGACGGCGGCCTCTACGTCGGCGAGAACCAGCGGTTCGTCCTGCGCGCGGGCCCCGGACTCCACTTCACGTCCGTCAGCCCCGACCCGTACGCGATGTCGGGGTCGACGCTCGCGACGAGCGACACCGTGACCTGGACCGGCCCACGCGATTTCACGGACGAACACCCGAGCGCCGAACTCACCGCCGCCCCGGTCACGACGGCGGGAACCACCGGTGAAGGGGATACCACGACCACCGAAACCACGAACGGAGCGCCCGGCGGCAAAAGCGGGAGTAACGGCCCCTCGTGGTTCGTCGCCCTCGCACTGCTCGTCGTCCTCGCCGTGGTGGGCGGCGGCTACCTCTGGTACCGGGACACCGGAACCGCGACCACCACCGACGACGGCGACCACGGCGACGACGGCTCCACCCCCGCCCCCGCAGTCAGCGACGCCGAAATGCTCTCCGACGAACAACGCGTCAAGAACCTCCTCGAAGACCACGGCGGCCGCATGCGCCAAGTCCAAATTGTCGACGAGACGGACTGGTCGAAATCCAAAGTCAGCATGCTCCTCTCCGACATGGAAGAAGACGGCGAACTCAGCCGACTCCGCGTCGGCCGCGAAAACGTCGTCAGCCTCCCCGGCCACGAACCCGACGTCGTCCGCGACGACCGCGACGAGTGAGGACGCCCCCCACACCACGTCCGGTTCAACGAATTTAAATACAGCCCCGTCTTCGAATTAGATGCAGGGCTCCGTTGGTGTAGTCCGGCCAATCATCTTGCCCTCTCACGGCAAGGACCAGGGTTCAAATCCCTGACGGAGCGTTCAATTCGTTTTCGAGTGCGTTGAGAGGAGGTTCTTTTCGTTTCTTAGCCTCCGTGGCGTCGTTTTTCGACGGTTGCGAGGAGGTAGCCGCCGTAGGTGGGTGCCCAGACGACACCGAGGTAGGCGACGTAGCGTTCGAGGCCGCCGACGCCGAGCGCGGTGTCGCCGCCGAGTGCGACGAACGCGACGAGCGCGAGGAGTTCGAGGATGCCGAGGGCGGCGGAGACGTACCGATAGGGTCCGGTGGTGTATCTGGCGGCGAGGAGTGCGAGAATGCCGGTGCCGCCGAAGGAGACGAGCGCGGCGAGCGCGTGCGGCGCGCCGGTCTGCGCGGGGAAGAGGCCGACCCCGGCGAACCCGACGACGCCCGTAACGGCGACGGTCGCGGGGATGGTGGCGGACTCGTACACCCGTCGGAGCGCGTACGCGGCGACGACCATGAGGAGGCCAGCGGCGACCATCACGCCGTTGAACACGAGGCGGGACGTGGCGGTCCCGCTGTCCGATCCGAGCGCGCTGATAGTCTTCGCGGACGTGCTGTATCCGGGATAGAATGCTTCTGCGGTGGTGAACCCGAGGGCGAAGAGGACGCCGACGGCGACGATGGCGACGCCGGCGACGGTCCGGTATCGGTTCGTCGACATGTGTACGTCGACCGGCGTGGCCGACAAATAACCCACTCATCCGTGGCGAGTGTTTATGGCGTCGGACGCGAGAATCGAGGGTATGGACATCGACTTGGACGAACTCGTGTCGTCGCTCACGCCGCGGGAGGAGAACGAGGCGCTGAAAACCTACCAGAACACGGTGTCGGTGGCGTGTCCGGCGTGCGGGACGCCGTTCGAGAGTCTGGTGGTGTGTAAGAACAATCCGACGAGCCTGAACCTCTCGCGGAAACTCGACCTCTGTGTGGGCGTCGACGACGACGTGCCCGTCATCTTCACCCACCGCCAGTAGGCTAGACGGCGTCGGTACCGGTCTTTCCGGTCCGAATCTGGGTCGCGGCAGTTACCGGAAGGACGAACACTTTCCCGTCGCCCTTCCGACCGGTCTTCGCGCCGCGGCAGATAGCGTCTACGACGTCCTCGGTGGGGGTGTCGGCGACGACGCACTCGATTTTGACCTTCTGGTGGAGGTCGACCGTGTACTGTTCGCCCCGCCACTGCCCCTCCTTCGCCGGCTGACTCCCGCGCCCCGAAACGTTCGAGACGGTGAGCGACGGCGCACCCACTTCCGCGAGCGCTTGCTTCACCTCACTGAGGCGGTCGGGACGAATGTACGCCATCACGAGTTCGATTTCGCTCGCGGGACGTCCGCCGTCCGCAGCGGGACGACCCGGTACGGAGTCGTGGTCGCCGAACTCCGGGTATGTTTCGACGCCGTGCTGGGTGACGTCGAGGCCCTCGTACTCGTCGTCGGCGCTGACGCGCGCCCAGTCGGCGGCGGTGGCGACGGTGAACAGGACGGCGGTGACCGCGGTACTGAGTCCGACGACGACCGCCACGCCGAGCAGTTGGACGCCGAGCGCGTGGAGGCTGAACCCGGAGACGGCGACGAACGGGTAGGCGAGCGTGCCGATGATGCCGGCGGTGCCGTGAACGGGGAAGACGGCGCAGACGTCGTCGATGCGCAGGCGATGTTCCACGAAGTCGAAGACGATGGGGAGTTGCGCGCCGCCGAGGAGGCCGAGGGCGAGCGCGCCCGGCCACGCGGCGACGTCGGCGACGGGGGTGACGCAGACGAGGCCCGCGAGCAGGCCGTTCGCGAGGTAGAGCGTGTCGAGTTTCCGGGTGCGATAGTAGGCGACTGCGCCCGCGCCGACGCCGCCGAACACCATCCCGAGCGTGGTGTCGAGGGCGACTCGTCCGACGGTCGCGAAGTCGCCGAGCGCGATGTGGCCGTCCTGGAGCGTGAACACGTGGACGGCCGTGCCGACGTTGAACCCGTACCAGCCGAAGCAGAGGATGAGCGTGCCGAGGACGGCGAGCGTGATGGAGTGCCCGGGCATCACGTTCGGACTGCCGTCGTCGTCGTAGCGGCCCTGCCGAGGGCCGATGAGGTACGCGGCGACGAGCGCGGAGGTGCCGCCGAGCGCGTGAACGACGGCGCCGCCCGCGAAGTCGTGGAATCCCATGCCGGCGAGCCAGCCACCGGACCAGACGAGGCCGTCCGCAATCGGGTAGACGACGCCCGCGACGACGGCTGTGTAGACGACGTACATTCGGGGGCGGGTGCGGCCGGCGACCGCGCCGGAGACGACGTTCGCGGCGGCGATGGCGAACACGCCGCCGAACAGCCACGTCACCCACGCGTTCGGGTCGGCGGGCGCGTAGACGTTCGCGAACGCCCCGGCGAGGTCGAAGCCGCCGCTCCCGGTGAGTTCCCCGACGAGCGCGGCGACCGGCGCGCCGACAGCGAAGTACGCGGCGAACCCGACGATGAGCGTGACGAGCGTCTGCGTGAGTTGGTTGGCGACGTTCTTCGCGCGCACCTGTCCGGCCTCAAGCATCGCGAACCCGGCCTTCATGAAGAAGATGAGGAACGTCGCGACGAGTAGCCAGACGAGGTTGACGCCTGTCGCGAGCGTCGATACGTCGGTCATTCGAACCATCCGCCGTGTGTTGAACCCGGAGCCATGCGCGGTGGCAGGGACGGCCCCGATAAAACGTTTGGCTCGACAAATAGAACTTTACCGCGATAGAATTAGACATCAGGACAATATATAATCGTATATTCTCTCTAATAGGGTGTTTTTCCGCCAATTGTTCGGCAAACGTTGCGCCAGAAGTCGACGTTCGGATGGACGGGTTACGGGCGCTTTGCGCGCCGGCGGTCCGCCCGGCGTTCACGTCGCGCCGGCCGACGACGGACCGGACACGGCCGATAGATTCGACCGCGAACCCGGCGTTCGCGGCGACGTTCTGGGGTCAGTACTGGCCGAGTTGGCGTTGGCCGGCTATCGGCTCGTGTTCGAACGAGTCGAGCATGGCAAGCGTGGAGTCGATGGCGCGCCGCAACGCGGCCGCGGTCTCCTGACAGTGTTCTTCCGGGTGCTGTACCACGACGTCTTCTGCGTCCTCCGCGGCGGCCACGAACGTCTCCGCGAGTTCCGCGCCGTAGATGGAGTCGCGGGAGATGAACTTCACGTTCAATGCCGCGAGGTCCGCGATATCCCGGCAGACGCGCGCGCACTCCTCCATTCCGGGGTCGTGGATGCACTCGTCGGCACACCAGTTCGCCACGGTCGTGACCTCCACGAAGTCGTGGAGCGCGACCCGCATCTCGCTCGTCAGCGTGTCCTCGAACTCGAGGTTCGCGCCGAGGCCGCCGCTGTACATGGACTGTTCGCCGATTCGGGACTGCATGGGTTGCTGTGACATAATTTATCGTAGGGATTCGTCTCGCTGTTCGTACGCCATCAGTCCGCTCGCGGTGGCACACCGCCGCGCCGCGTGGTCGGTTCACGCCGCGACCGCTGCGACCGGCGCGCCGTCCGCATCTCACGTTCGCCGCGACGGGCCTCTCCGCGCTCGCGTTCACGCTCCCGCGGTGTGAGTTCCTGTTCCCGCCGCTCGGAACGGTATCGGCCGGTCACCGGGTCGCGCGGCTGCTGGCGACGGTTCTGTTGTCGGGAGGACCAGAATCGCCCGGTCTCGGGGTCGCGGGATTGGCGGCGCGCCCGATCGCTCGCGCGGCGGCGCGCTTCGGGGGAACGCCGACGGTCTTCACGTGCTCCCCGTCGGACCTCTATCTCTCGTCCCGCCTCTCGCTCCCGGTATCGCTGCGACCCGGGGTTGTCGGTGATTCGTTCTCTGCGTTCTCCGAGTCGGGATCGTCGTCGCGTCCCGCGAATCCGCTGTCCGTATCGTCGCGGACGGCCCTGTGGCGTTTCGTGCGTTCGAGTTCGGTGCTCCTGTCGTGCGCGGCGCTGTCGCGGTCGTTCGCCGCGTTCGTCTCGTCGACTCATGGTGTGTCGCCCCTCGTGGGCGAGTAATCGGTTGTGCGCACCCGCTCAAAGATATGCGGCGCTTACACGCTCCGCGGCTGAAACTACCGGAAACAGCCGTACTAGCGGTTTCATCACGGTCGGGAAATGCCGAACTACGCGCGTGAACGGTTGAGTACGCACGCCGTTCCGAAGACCCCCCAGACCGTCCTCGCTCGGAAGGAACCGGATAGAACGCTCCCAGTCCGTTTCACCAGCCGTTCCGGGGGTGCGAACGCGGTGCGACCGCCGGGGCTTTCAGGGAGTGCGAGAGTGTAGGCGTATGGGCCACACTTTCGACGCCGATAAGGCGTCCAAACTCGAGGATGCGGCGTCTCGGTATCGCTACGTCTCTGCTGACGAACTCGTCGGGCACGCGGACCCGGCCGGGAAGACGGTCGTCGACTTGGGGAGCGGCACGGGCTTTTACACCGACGACGTGGCCGCGCACGCGGAGTACGTCTACGCGATAGACCTCCAGGAGGCGATGCACGAGTTCTACCGGGAGAAGGGCGTCCCGGAGAACGTCGAACTCGTCACCTCGGGCGTCGCCGACCTCCCGCTCGCGGACGGCGCGGTGGACGTCGCGGTGTCGACGATGACGTACCACGAGTTCGCGAACGAGGAGTCGCTCGCGGAGGTCCGACGCGTGCTCGCGCCCGGCGGCAGGCTCGTCGTCGCGGACTGGTCTGCGGATGGTGCGGGCGACGTCGGTGCGCCGATGCACGAACGCTACACGCCCACTGAGGCCGCGGACGAACTCGATGCGGCGGGCTTCACGGTGTCGTTCGAGATGGGGCGACCGGAGACGTTCGTCGTCGTCGCCGAGAACTGAAACGGCTCCATCGTCGCCTATTATCGAGTGGCGCGGAGAATCGTTCGCGTCCCTGGTCTTCGTTCACCAGAGCGGTTGGTAGAACGGAGGTGTGATCATCGGGACGTGTATCCCGAACGTGTTGAGACCCATCGCGAGCGGGATGTATCCCAGGACGAGGAACGCAACGCCCATCGCTCGGTGAAGGCGCGTCCGATGGGTCGTGGTAACTGAACTGATCACGGTCCCGTAGAGGAAAACCGTCGGGAACGTCCCGATGCCGAGCGCGGCGAGATCCATCGCGCCGTGGATGGGGGAGCCCTGCGTGAAGGCGTAGAGGAACGCCGGATAGAGGAGCGGGCACGGGAGAAAGCCGTGGATGGCTCCGAGACCGACGATTCCCGGGTTGGTCGCGAGTTCGTCCACGCGTGACGTGATCGCCCCGTAGACGCGGCGGAATCCCCCTCCGATACCGAGTGAGACTGGAAGCGTCGAGAGGACGCTCCCCACGTTTCCGGTCACCCGGTACGCCCCAACGGTGATGATGAAGAGGCCTGCGAGGATGCCGACGGTCGCCCGAATCACCGTGCTCACGTGCGCGACGGACGTCGCCGAGAAGAACAGAAGCCCGACGAGACCGAAGATACCACCGACTACTGTGTAACTGAGTACCCGCCCGAGGTTGAAGAGGCCGTGCTGTCGCACCTCGAACCACGTCACCGCCCCCGTGCCGTCGCCGCGAGCGCGGTTCATCGATTCGGAGTACATCGTGACGAGCGGGCCGCACATCCCGATACAGTGAGCGCCGCCGAGGACGCCGATCGCGAAGAAGACGACGAGTTCGACCGTCTCCCCGCTCCCGACGGCAGCCGGCAACCCCCCCGTCATACACGCTCACCGTTCACGGCGAGGAGGAGTGTGCATCCTCGGCCGACGGGCCGAGGAAGGTGTACAACGCGGTGGCGATGAGAAGCACGTTGACGATCGCGAGAACGACGATCAGCTCCTCCTCGACCACGAGGTACGTCACCACCGGAATCAGTGCGAGCAGTGCGAGAAACCCGAGCCATCGGGTTGACATCTCGACCATGGCGCTCGATTCGAGGGGGAGTCGCAAATCTCAATCGCCCACTCTCAGAAACTGGGACTGGCCACGACCAACTAAGCCGTCGCCGTGCCGACATCCACGTATGCGACGACGGAAGCGACCCGCCAGTTTACGGAGGGCGGATACACTCGACGTCCGACCGGGTCTAACCACCCGTGATCGCTGTGGGTAGGGGACCACCCGACTCGACTCGACGCCGGGTTCTCCAGGCGGGTGCGGCCGCGACAGCGGTCATCACGACTGGAACCGGTCTCGCGGCCGCAGCAGGCGCGAGTGAGTACGGCGGGTGGTTCGGGGGATCGACGGGTGGGGAGACGTCGAACTACGACGGCACGACCGTCGACAAGACCGGACAGGGATCAGTGACGATATCGGTAGGGACGGACGGGAATGGGGGGACGTACGCGTTCGATCCGCCGGCCGTGAAGGTGTCGTCCGGCACGGAGGTGACGTTCGACTGGGTGTCGAACACGCACAACATCGAGGTTCAAGACCAGCCAGCCGGGGAGAACTGGCAGGGCGAATCCTCGATAAAGAACGAGGGCTACACCTATTCGCACACCTTCGAGACGGCGGGGACGTACAAGTACTACTGCGACCCCCATCTCTCGCTCGGGATGAAAGGTGCCATCGTCGTCACGGAGAACACGACCGGTACCGCGAGCGGGAACGCGTCGGCTACTACAGGCAGTGGTGGCGCAAATGCCGGTGGCGGCGATACTGGTGGCGGGGGTTCTCGTGGCGGGACCACCGCGGTTAGTCCCCCCGTGGTGCTCGTCGGTCTGGCCGGCGTCCTGATTTCGGCCATCCTCGCCCTCCTCACATGGGATGCCTGGAAGATGGGCGAACTGCAACAGGCCCTCGGATTCGGCGAATATCCGGAGACGAAGGAAGCAGCGACGCCCGATTCAGAGAACCCGATTCCGCACGACGAGTACGACCCGTGGGGGACGGCAACGCTGATCGCCGTCTACCTCGCCATCCTCGTCATCGCGTGGACGCTGATGTACTACGTCGAGTTCCTGGGCCACGGCCCGCACATTCTGGGGTGAACACGGTATGGAAATCCATCGCTACGAGAAGGTCTGGATCGCTATTTCACTGTTGTTCATCGTCGGACTCATCGGATCCATCGTCTACGGGGTCACCGCTGCGAACGTCGGGACGAACTCGGACTCCCGTCAGCAGGTCGACGCGAACCACCTCGATGGGACTGAATTCGGGACCCCCGGCGGCCACTGGGTCGGACCGAACCACTACGTCGTCTACGTGGTCGGTCAGCAGTGGCGCTGGAAGCCAGGCACGTCGACGCCCATCATGGTCCCGACGAATACGACCGTGACGTTCTACGTGACGAGCGCCGACGTCGTGCACGGGTTCCAGGTCGTCGGTTCGAAGGTGAACGTCATGGCCATCCCCGGCCAGGTCACCAAGTTCACGACCGAGTTCGAGCAGCCGAAGTCGTACGGTATCGTCTGCAACGAATACTGCGGGGCCGCCCATCAGAACATGGAGGGACAGTTAGTCGCCGTCCCTCGCGATACACTCTCACGGAACAACACCACGAACACGACAACGTCCAACACGTCACGAGATATGCGAATACTACCCAACAACGCGGACGTGGGATCGTCTTCCTCAGTGCAGTTCACTGCGTCGGGTGATCGTTCGTGAGCTACATCGACGACTTCCCGCACGAAGCCAGAGTGGTCCGCGTCATGTTCGCGGTCGCCTTCGTCTCCGTCGCCATCGGTGGGCTCTTCGGTCTCCTTCAAGCGTGGTTCCGGACGAACATCTTCCGGGGAGCCTTCTCGACCGTCGAGTATTACTCGATCCTCACCGCCCACGGCGTCCTGATGGCGCTCGTCTTCACGACGTTCTTCATCGTCGGCCTCTTCACGTGGGGTGTCACTCGAAGCTTGGACCGCGGATTCAACGACCGACGGTTCACGTGGGCGTGGGTCACGATAATGACGCTCGGCCCGGTCCTCTCCTTCGGCTCCGTCATGGGGGCCTTCGTCGGCTGGATCCCGTTCCACGGCTCCGTCCTCTACACGTTCTACGCGCCGCTCGAGGCGTCACCGACGTTCTACCTCGGTCTCACGTTGCTCATCGTCGGCTCCTGGGGTGCCAGTGTCGACTACCTGTGGACGCTGTACGACTGGCGCAGAGACCACCCGAACGAGCGCACCCCCCTCCAGACGTACATGGCGGTCGCTACCATGCTCCTCTGGTTCATCTGCTCGGCGGGCGTGGCCGTCGAAGTCCTCTTCTTCCTCCTGCCGTGGTCGCTCGGCTGGATCCCCGCCGTGAACCCGCTGTTGACGCGAACGCTCTTCTGGTACTTCGGGCACGCCGTCGTCTACTTCTGGCTCCTCCCGGCGTACTTCGTCTGGTACTCGCTCCTGCCGAAGTTCTCGGGCGGACGGTTACTCTCGGACTCGCTCGCCCGCGTCGTCTTCCTGCTGTTCTTGTTGCTCTCGACGCCAGTCGGACTCCACCACCAGTTCAGTGACCCCGGCATCTCCGCCGGGCTGAAGTTCGTGCAGATGACGAGCACGTACTTCATCCTCCTTCCGAGTCTGATGACTGCGTTCACGGTCGTCGCGAGCATGGAACACGGCGCCCGCCAGCGTGGCGGAACGGGGCGGCTCGGTTGGCTTCGAGCGCTCCCGTGGGAGAAACCGTACTTCTCGGGATGCGCGCTCGCTGGTATCGCCTTCGCCGCAGGCGGCTTCGGGGGGATGGTGAACGCCGCGATAAACATGAACGCGATGATCCACAACACCATCTGGGTGCCCGGCCACTTCCACCTCACCGTGGGTACCGCCACGGCACTGACGTTCATGGCCGTCACGTACTGGCTGCTCCCCCAGATCACGGGCAAACGCCTGCGCAGTCGAACGGTCGCGGCGGTCCAGCCCTACCTCTGGTTCGTCGGCATGGTACTCATGTCGAACGCGATGCATATCGAAGGGCTCGCCGGCGTCCCCCGACGCACCTCGGAACCGACGTACTCCCAGATCGTCTACAACTTCCCCATCGGGTCTCTTTCCGAGTTACGACTCCAGGTCGCCCTCGGAGCGGCGCTGCTCTTCGTCTCGTTGCTCTGCTTCCTCCTCGTCGTCCTCCGAACGTGGTTCGGGAGACGGGGTGCAGCACCGATCGCCGTCAACAGCGACATCCCGAAACCGCTCTCCGGGCCTGACGCCGGACCGCGAATCCTCGACAACTTCCGCATCTGGGTCGCTATCGCTGTCCTCCTCGTCATCATCGCGTACGGCATTCCACTCGCCTCGATGATCCAGCACGGAGTCTTCACCGGGAGCACACCCTTCCCCACCTGACCAATGAGTGAACACACCAATCCAGAGACTGAGTCGGAGAACACGGACGCAGCCGGCCACGCGAATCCACACGACGACCCACCGAGGGAGACGGTGGACGACGTCTGGAGCAGGCGCTCCGTCGTCCGATACCTCGCACCGATCAGCGTCGCCGTTCCGGTCATCATCGAGGGACGGACACTCGCGGGATTACTCGAACAGGACCTCGCCGACGACGGGGAGAGTTCGTGGAGCAAACCCACGGGCGTCGACGTCGGCGTCGGCGGTGCCCTCCGGCCGGACGCACCGATCCGCGCGAAGCTATCGAACGCCGTCCTGACCGACACGTCGGACGGACGACGACTCACGCTCGCCGTCGCCGTGAAGAACCCCACCGACGCACCCGCACGATTCGCCATCGGTGCGGTCGGCACCACCGGCGGAACGGTAGACGGCGGGACGACGACGGACCCGCTGGCACCGGGCACGTCGACCACGTTCCAGACATCGTACGACCTCCCGTCGGACGCGACGCCAGAAACCGTAGAGACCGTCGTCGTGGTCGCGAACGACGAGTCGAAGAAGACGGTCCAGCTCGCTCCAATCCCGCCCGCCAACACGAACGGCTGAGTGGAAGGACGACCAATGCCAAACTGTACCCTTTGTGACCTCCCGACCCCCGACCCGCCGGTGACAGAGGCTGACGTCGACGGCGTCTACTGTTGTCGAGGCTGTCTCGCGGTCGCGCGCACCCTCGACGACGTCGCGAGCGCGGACCCGGAACGCGTCCGAGCGGACCTCCGTTCGGAGACGACGGACGCGGGGACGGACGCGGAGCTACCCGACGACGAACGCGAGACGACCTACTACGCCGTCGAGGGGATGCACTGTACGACGTGTGAGGCGTTCCTCGAATCTCGTGCCCGAACGGTCCCGGGGGTCATCGATGCGGACGCGAACTACGCTGGCGACGCCATGCGGGTCTCCTACGCCCCCGCGGAGACCGACCCGGACTCTCTCCCGACACGCCTCTCCGCGTACGGGTATACGGTCCACGAGCGGGGGAGTGAGAGCGCGTCCGAGAACGGAGACCTGACGAGAGGGAGCCGTCTCCTCCTCGGCGGGTTCTTCGGGATGATGGTGATGGTCTGGTACGTCCTCTTCCTGTACCCGGTCTACCTCGGACGAGGAGCGCTCCTCCCCTTCTTCGACGTCACCGGGGTCGCCGGGCGCTATCTCCTCTGGAACGTCGCTGTGCTCGCAGGCGCGGCGATGGTAATCACGGGCTATCCGGTCTTCCGTGGCGCGCTCGTGAGTCTCCGCGCCCGCCAGCCGAACATGGACTTACTCGTCGCACTCGCCGCGAGCGCGGCCTACGTGTACAGCCTCGCGATTCTGGGTCTCGGCGGGAGCGAGGTCTACTTCGACGTCGCCTTCGTCGTCGTCTTCGCGGTGAGCCTCGGTGGGTACTGGGAGTCCAGAGTCAAACGCCGAGCCGCGAGCGGCGTCGAATCCGTCGCGACCGAACGGACCGACACCGCCCGCGTCCGCACCGAGAGCGGGGTCGAGGAGCGCGGAGTCGACGCACTCGAGGCGGATGACCGCGTCGTGGTCGGGTCCGGAGAGCGGGTCCCGGTCGACGGGACCGTCGTCGACGGTGACGGGGCCGTCGACGAGTCGCTCCTCTCCGGCGAATCGCTCCCGCGGGACGTCGACACCGGAGACTCAGTCGCCGGCGGCGCAGTCCTCGTCTCCGGCGGCGTGACGGTCCGCGTCTCGGCCCCCGTGGAGAGCACCTACGACCGCATCACCGCCGCGCTCTGGGACGCCCAGAGTACACACGGGGGCGTCCAGCGCCTCGCCGATACGGCGGCCGCCGTGTTCGTCCCCGTGGTCCTCGGACTCGCCGTCTGTGGTTTCGTCGCCCACCTCCTCCTCGGAGCGACGCTCGCCAGTTCACTCCTCACGGGCCTCACCGTCCTCGTGGTCTCGTGTCCGTGTGCGCTCGGTCTCGCGACGCCGCTCGCCGCCTCGAGAGGTATTCGAGAAGCGATCGACCGCGGGGCGTTCGTGACGAACTCGGCCGCCTTCGAACGCGGACGCGACATCGAGACCGTCACGTTCGACAAGACGGGAACGCTGACGACGGGCGAGATGTGTATCGAGTCGGTCGTCGGCGACGCCGACGCACTCGAAGCCGCCGCGGCGCTCGAAACCTACGCGGACCACCCGGTCGCCGCCGCCGTCTGTGCGTACGCGAACGTCGGCGAGATGGCGGTCTCCTCGGTCCAACAGCACACGACCGGCGTCTCGGGAGTCGTCGACGGAACACGAGTCCGCGTCGGTCGACCCGACCTCTTCGAGACTGACGAGTGGTCGCTCCCCGACTCGCTCCGCGAGCGAGCGCTGGAGGGACTAACCGACGGGTACGTCCCGATCGTCGTCGGTCTCGACGGCGTGGGCCGGGCCGTGGCGTTCGCGGGCGACACCCCACGGGACGGCTGGAAGGCGGTGGTCGACCGGTTGGGACGCGACCATCGGGTCGTCGTTCTCACGGGAGACGACGACGCACGAACCCAACCGTTCCGTGGACACGACGGCGTCGACGAGGTGTTCGCGGGCGTCCCACCGGAGGGAAAGACCGCCGTCGTCAACCGATTACGCGCCGACGGTCCGGTCGCGATGGTCGGCGACGGCACGAACGACGCACCGGCACTCGCGGCCGCGGACCTCGGCATCGCGTTCGGAGCGCGTGGCGCGCTCACCGCCGACGCCGCGGACGTCGTCGCGACGGTCGACGACCTCGCGGTCGTCCCGGACTTCTTCGATATCACGAGCGCGACCCGGAGCCGTATCAGGACGAATCTCGCGTGGGCGTTCGGGTACAACGCCGTCGCCGTCCCGCTCGCACTCCTCGGCGTGCTGAACCCGCTCGTCGCCGCAGTCGCGATGGCGCTCAGCAGTCTCGTCGTCGTCACCAACAGCACTCGGCGGCTCGTCGAGACCGGCAGTCGCCGGGTCGAAGCGAACCCGTTCGAACGGCTGAAGACGACGGTCGCAGCGGTGGTCGGAAGGTGACGACGACGCCGAAGACGCGTGCGGCACTGGGCCTGCTCGTCACGATAGAAGCACTCACGTGTGCGTGGTACGCGGTGACAGCCGGTTCGTCGATTCTCGAACCGCGGTATCTGATCTACCCCTACGTCTGGATCAGCGTCGGGGCGCTCGCGATAGCGCGCGCGTGGCCCGTCACGGGGAGTCTCAGACGACGCGTCACGGCCGGTGGGGTCGCCGTCGGCTATCTCGGCGTTCTGCTCGTCGCGGACGGCGTCGTCGCCACGTCGACGACCCCGCTCTCGTTCACGGTTTCGTGGCTGCCCCCCGGCTGGGGGCCAGCGGTCCTCGCTACCGGGGCGGGGATTCGCATCGCGGTACTCCCCTTCAAACTCGTCGGTATCGTGACGCTCACGTACCTCGTGTATGCCCGTCTCGTGGACGCGACCGCGGCCGCCGCCAGCGCTATCGTCGGCGTGTTCTCCTGTGTCAGTTGTACCTATCCGATCCTCGCCGCGCTCTTCGCGGGTGGTTTCGGCGGTGGCCTCGTCGCCACCATCGCGCAGTCACGATTCGCCTACGACGCGTCCACACTGGTCTTCCTCGTCACGGTAGTGTTACTCGACCGTGACCTCGCAGTGTTCTCGCGCATCGGGACGACATGTCGTGAAATCGTTCCGATACGGAGTCGGGAGTGACTGTCAGTTGTTCGAACATGTTCGGGATGTATGCTGTGTGGGAGGACGACCTCCATCCACGTAGAGTCGATGCCCGAAGCGAATCCTACGATACGACCGCCGGAGAAGCCGTGGAGCGGCGACGTTTCACGAGAGTATTCGGACGCGCGATTCCGGATCAGCGAGCGGTGCGATCGGGATGGCCTCGATACCGACGGAGACCAATAATGATCCGTTCGAAACAATCTGCTGAACGGTTGGAGGCGGAGGCAGAGGACGTACTCGACCTCCTCGACGATTCAGATTGTCAGGCGTTCCTCGGGAACTTAGACAATCCTCGAACGGCAAAAGAGCTGTCTCGGCGGTGCAATGTCCCGCACTCCACCACGTATCGGAAACTCGCTCAGTTACGCGAGGCAGGGCTCGTCGAGACGACGACTGAAATCCGGAAGCAGGGCAACCATCAGGCGCGATACTATCGAGACATCAACTCGTTGACCTTCACGTTCGAGGACGGGGGACTGTCGGTGGATGCAGAGACGGACAGTTAGGGGATAGTGGACGACTATAAGGGCTCGTCTCCACCACGACTGACGACAGACCCCCCTGAACGTAGACGATTCGAGGCGTGTGCTTCCTCGCTGCTACGTACCTCTCGGTGGAGGGGTTCGACGCAATCGTGTACGAGGCGGTTCCTGAGAGAGAAACCGCGGTTCCCGAGTTAGAGGTAGTTCCTGAGGACGCCCTGTGCGTACGCACCGGCGAACATTCCCGCGATAGCCCAGAGGACTGGGAAGTTCCCGATGCCGAAGCTGGCGTAGGCCGCGCCGGGACAGATACCCGAAATCCCCCAGCCGACGCCGAATATCGCGCCGCCGACGAGGACGTTTCGGTCGAACTCTTTCAGTCGACGCTTGTAGGCGTCTCCCGTGAGGGGCGCGCGGCCGAGGTAGCGCGTGGCGACCGCGAACGTGATTCCGGTGACGACGGCCGCGCCGCCCATCACGAAGAGGAGGCCGAAGTCCTGGAACTGGAGGAAGTCGAGAACGACTTCCGGGCGCGCCATCCCGCTTATCGCGAGCCCCAGGCCGAACACGAGGCCGCCGACGTAGATGGTGGCGTAGAACCACGGGCTCCGGTCAGTCATGGCGTCACCCCCATGGCCGCGACGAGTTGTGCGGTTCCGATAGCGACGATCATGAACGTCACGACGTTCGTGATGCTGGTCTCGGAGAGCGAGCCGACGCCGCAGACGCCGTGCCCGGACGTACAGCCCTTCCCGAGGCGGGTGCCGACGCCGACGAGGATGCCGCCGCCGAGCAGTCGCCACCACTGGACGTCAGTCGTCCAGATGGACGGGTCGGGCGCGAGCGCGAGTCCCCAGACCGCGGCCCCGGAGACGATGCCGAGCGTGAACACGACCCGCCAGTCCCGCGACCGGAGGTACTTCCCGCGGTTGAACCGGGGTGCGTCAGAGACGTACGAGAGCGTCGATTCGAGGAACGTGCTCGCGCCGGCGATGATGCCGGTGGCGAGGTAGATGGTGGCGACGCCGAGGCCGATGAGCAGACCGCCCGCGAGGTACGGGAGGACGCCGCGCGGGAAGAGTTCCGCGACGGTCAACGCGAACATCTAGTTCGACTCACCCCACGTGCGGGCCGGTCCGCTGTTCGTACCGGTGTCGTCCATCTACGCGCCTGCCTCCGCGACGATGTTCGCGTAGACGCTGCGGTCGCGGACGCCGACGACGCGTTCGGTGGGTTCGCCGTTCACGAACGCGACGACGTTCGGGACGCCGCGGACGCCGTACTCGGCGGCGAGGTTCTGGTTGGCGTCGATGTCGACCTTCGCGACGACGGCGTTCGTCTCCGCGGCGATGGATTCCAGGGTGGGTTCGAGCATCTGGCAGGGCCCACACCAGTCGGCGTAGAAGTCGACGAGGACGACGTCGTTGTCGGCGACGACCTGGTCGAGTTCGTCCGCGCCGTTGGCGTAGACGGGTTCGTCGGGCGTCTCCGCGGTTTCGGCGGTTTCCGCGGATTCGACGAGTTCGCGGCGGCGTTTCTCGCGCAGTTCGTCGATGTCGTCGGTCGTTGTGTCCGTCATTACACGTTCGTTGGCTCCGCGCCGCCTTAACGGTTTTGCAACTAATGAACAATACCGAAATCGGTTCTCGTAGATACCGGCGATATCATCCCCAAAAGAACGGTGATACGTAACCACCGCCGATTACAGAATTGTTTCGTTCGTTCGATACTCTCCGTCAGCGGGACCGGGGAAAGCCCCTCGTCGTCCGCTTAGTTCGCGGCGCAGTTGTTCGGGCCGAGTTCGAGGGTTTCGACGTCGCCGCCCGGCTGGGCTTCGCCCCAGTTGATGCGCTTTATCTCGTTGTAGTTCGCCGGTTCGTCGGAGAGGCTCTCGACGATGGTCTCGACGAACGTCGTCTCGTCGCCGTCCTCGACGTAGCTCAGGAGTTCGTTCGTGGACTCCTCGCGCAGTTCGTCGAGGTCCGTCGCGAGCGGGCGTGCCTCCTCGTCGCTGAAGTGGCCGGGGAGGACCACCGTGTCACCTTCGAGCGCGGTGAGCTCGTCGAGGCTGTCGAACAGTCGGTCCGCGGCTTCGCGAACCGCGTCCTCGCTGCTGTCTTCGAGGTCGGGGCGGCCGACGCTCCGGAGGAAGAGCGTGTCCCCGGAGAGCAGCGCATCGCCGAACGTGAACGAGACGCTGCCGGGCGTGTGGCCGGGCGTGTGCCGGACGTCGAGCGCGCGGTCGCCGACGTCGATTGTGTCGCCGTCCTCGATTTCGGTGACGCCGTCCAGTTCGCCGGCGTCCTCGCCGTGGAGGTAGTAGGGGGCGTCGAGTTCGCCGGCGAGTTTGCGCGCGCCGGAGACGTGGTCCGCGTGGGCGTGCGTGTCGGCGACGCCCACGATGTCGAGGCCGCGAGAGTCCGCGACGGAGAGGTACTGGTCGACGTACTGCGTGGGGTCGACGACGACCGCTTCGTCGCCGTCGTGGACGAGATAGGACACACAGCCAGTGCCGGGGCGGACGATTTGCACGACGCCGTCCGTCGTGGTGTCGTACTCGCGGTGGACGCGCCCCCAGCCGTTCATGCCGTTTCGTACTGATTTCGCGTCGTAGCCGTGGTCGCGGAGGAACTCCGCGGCGCGGGCGGACGTGACGCCGCCGACGCAGACGACTGCGATTTCGGTGTCTTCGGGGAGTTCGTCGAGGGAGGATTCGAGACTCGAGTAGTCGTACTGGAGGAGTTCGTCGTACACGGGGAGGTTCGCGCTTCCGGGTATCTGCCACTCCTCGTAGCCGTCCTCGTTTCGTACGTCGAGGACGAACAGGTCGTCCGCGTCGTCTTCGGCGATTCGTCGGGCGACGTCGGCGGGGTCGATAGTAGTATTGCTCATTACATCCAATACTACGAACTTCCGACGACATAAACGCACCGACCGGGGAACGACACGCCTCTACTCGAAAACAAATCGCGGCGAACGTCGTCGAAAACCTAGTTCTCGGCCGTCGCGGGCTGTCCGTCCTCGCTGTACTTATCCTCGAACTCGCCGATGAGACTCCCCATCTGGGCGTACCAGTCGTTGAGCGTGCGCTGGAGTTCGCGGCTGATCTCCTCGGCGTCGCTCGGCCGGTAGACGTGGTAGTAGCCGCCCTGCTCGTAGTTCACCTGCTCCTTCTGGATGAACCCTGCCTGCAGGAGACGCTGGACCGCGCGGTAGGCGGTCGAGCGCTCGCGGTCGATGTCGTCCGCTATCTCGTCCACGGTGAGCGGTTCCGTGCGCTCGTTGAGCAGCTGGAAGACGTTTTTGTCTATCTCCTTGAGCCCGTGGAAACACTCGAGGAGGCCCTCACACTCCATGTCCTTTCGGAGCATCTCGCTCATCGAATCAGTCATATTGATTGTTATGCGACACAGCTTCAAAAGTGTTTGTATAGTTGGGACAATACTGTACTTACGACGCCGTGAGCCGGCACCACGTGCCGGACTGGTCGTCGCGAAGACGACAGACCGCCGCGAGCACCACGGCCGCGCTCACGAGGAGCGCCGCGCCGAAGATGAGCAGCGTGCTCACCGTGTTCAGCACGTCGATGCCGTAGACGGTGCCGAGTTTGTTCGCCGCGACGGCCGCGCTGCCCGCGAGCAACATCGCCGCGAAGTAGCCCTTGATGTCGTCCTCGTCGACGAGGTTCGTCGCCGCCGCGCCGACCCGAGCGCCGAGCGCGCTCCCGAGGAGCAACGACCCGACGACGGGCAGGGCAACGGACCCGGATTGTGCGTACGTGAACGCGCCGAACGCACCCGAGATGGTTATCTGGAGGATGTCCGTCCCGACGGCGATAGCCGCGGGCACGCCGAGGCCGTACATCATCGCGGGCATCAGCAGGAACCCGCCGCCGACGCCGAGGAACCCGGAGAGGATACCGATGACGAACCCGACGGCGGCGATGAGGACCGCCGAAACGCGCACGCCGCCGCGCAGCGACACCATCGGCGGGAGGTGAATCGCCTGCACGCGGTCCGCGATTCCGGTGGTCGACTCGTCGCCGCCGTCGTCATCCGAGCGAGCGTCGCGAAGCGTGAACATGCCGACGAGCGCGAGCAGCCCGACGTACGCGACGTTGATGACGAGGTCCGCGTGCCCCGTCGCGTCGAGGAAGAACACGACGCTCTTCCCCGCCTCGATACCCGCCGTCATCGCGACGGTCATGATGGCGGCGAGTTTGTAGTCGACCTGTCCGTGGTCGCGGTGGCGGAGCGCGCCGATCACGCTCGTCCCGAAGACGAACGCGAGCCCGCTCCCGACGGCGACCGTGGACGGGTAGCCCATCACGAGCAGCGCGGGCGTCACGAGGAACGACCCGCCCATCCCGAAGAACCCGAAAAGAGTCCCGATGAGCAGGCCGAACCCGACGAACGCGACGACGAGCAGGAGGCTCATCCCGAGAACCTCCATCGTCACTCGCCCCCGACGGCGTCCATCACGGTCGAACTGAACACGCGCGTGAGCGCGCCGTACCCGACGTACAGCGCGAGCGCTTCAGCGAACACCGTTCCGACGGTGGTTGCGGCCTGAACCGAACTGCCGGCCGCTTCGAGTGGCAACATCGTTAGTTGGTGAGGGCGTCCTCGCTCGCCGCGCAGTTGTTCGGGCCGAGTTCGAGTTCGAACGCGGTCTCGTCGTCCGGGGACTGCTGGCCGAGGTTGGTCGCGATGATGTCCTCGTAGTTCGCCGGGCGCGGCGGCATGTCCGCGACGATGAACTCGACGAAGTCGTCTTCGTCCATCGTCAACGCCGCCATGCGCTCTCGGAGGTCGCCGAGTTCCGCCGTGAACGTGCCGTCGTCGTTCGGCGTCGCGGCGTCCGAGTAGTGTGCGGGCGCGATTACCGTGTCCTCCGGCAGCGTGAGCACGTTCTCTTGGAGGCTCTTGTACAGCGTGCGCGCGGCGTCCTTCGCGGCCTCGGGGTCTTCGAGGTCGGGGCGAGCGACGCTCTCCGTGAACAGACCGTCACCGGTGAACAGCACGTCACCGACGCGGTACGCGGTCATCCCGGTCGTGTGTCCGGGCGTGTGAACGACTTCGATTTCGACGTCGCCGACCTGCACGGTGTCACCGTCTGACACCTGCCCGAAGTCGACGTCGTAGTCGACGCCGCGGTCGACCGCGGGTTTCGGGAGGACAGGGGTCGCGTCCGTCTCCGCGCCGAGTTCGCGAATCCCGGAGATGTGGTCCGCGTGGACGTGCGTGTCGATGGCGTATGTGAGGTCCGCGCCGAGCGCGTCGGCGTCTTCGACGTACTCGCTCGTGAACGCGCGCAGCGGGTCAATGACCGCGGCCTCGCCGTCCGAGACGACGAGGTAACCGAGACAGCCCGAGGAGGGACGCCGGTACTGTCGAATCGTCGCGTCGGCGTCCGATTCGATGTCGGCGTGTTCGTAGACGCGCGCCCAGCCTTTCATCCCGCGTTCTAAGTGTTCTGCGTCGTAGCCCGCGTCCTCGACGTACTCCGCGACGAGTTCGCTCGACCCGCCTTTCGCGCAGAGGACGGTGATAGTCTGGTCGTCTGGGAGTTGTTCGCGCAGGTCTTCCGGAATCCCGTCGAGCAGCCCGAAGTAGGGGTAGTTCACGATTTCGACGTTTTCGCCGTCGATTCGCCACTCGGCGAAGTCTTCCTCGCTTCGCACGTCGAGGACGAACACGTCCTCGCCCGCCGAAATCCGGTCTTTGAGTTCTGCCGCCGATACCGCAGCCACCTGTTGTTCGGTGGTCGCTTGTGCTTCGTCGCTCATCGTCACCTCCGTCTACTGGCTCACCCGAAATAAGAGTTTGCATAGAAAACCACGTATTGTGCAATACTACCTCCCCGGTTGGCGCGTTTCGTGCTGATTGGCGTGTACATGCGGCCACAATACCCGATACAGTAATGTATAGCAGTCGAACTACCATCGACAGTCTTTTGTTTCGAGCCCCAGTATTGGGCGGTGAAGGAAACACCATGACAGACTACGAAGTCACCGAGACGCTCGACGTGAAAGGAGAGAACTGCCCGATGCCGGTCGTCAAGACCAAACAGAACATCGACAACCTCTCCGACGGCGAGGTCCTCGAAGTCCTCGCGACCGACCCCGGCAGCATGAACGACCTCGCAGGCTGGGCCGACACGACGCCCGGCGTCGAACTCGTCGACCAGACCGAGGGCGACGACGTGTACACGCACTACGTCCGGAAAACCGACGCATGAGCGCGGAAAGCGATAGCACGGACGCGCCGGCCGACGACCTCTCGCGCGAGGAACTCGCGGCGCGCATAACCGAACTCGAAGACCGCCTCGACGCGGTGGACGGAGACGAGGGACCCGGAAAGATGTCGATAATCGCGACGAAGGGCACCCTCGACATGGCGTACCCGCCGCTCATCCTCGCGAGCACGGCGGCCGCGTTCGGCTACGAGGTCACGGTCTTCCACACGTTCTGGGGACTCGACATCCTCCACGAGGAACGCTCGAAGAACCTCAAACTCAGTTCGGTCGGGAACCCGAACATGCCCGTCCCGAACCTCGTCGGCGCGCTCCCCGGCATGGACCGCATGACCACGAAGATGATGGAAAAACGCATCGAGGACAACGACACCGCGACCATCGAGGAACTCATCCAGACGAGCCTCGACCTCGGCGTCGAGTTCCAGGCGTGCCAGATGACCATCGACCTGATGGACTACGACGAAGACGACTTCTACGACGGCGTCACCACCGGCGTCGGCGCGGCGACAGCCATACAAGATATGGGTGAGGCCGACATCCAACTACTCGTCTAAGGGATGACCGAGGACGAACGCCGTACCGACGACGAACGAGACGAACGCCGGCGCGAACGCGCGAACATCGGTCGCGGCCTCTTAGACGAGGAGATGGGGCCGAGTTCCGCGATGGCCCACCTCTACCGTGGAGAGATCCACCGGATGAAACTCTGGCGCGAGCGCCTCGACCGTACGACGAACTGGGCGGTCGTGGTGATGGCGGCCGTGCTCACGTGGGCGTTCTCCAGTCCGAACAACCCCCACTACGTCATCCTCGTCGGCGTCGCGACCCTCTCCGTCTTCCTCGTGATGGAAGCGAGACGCTACCGTGGATACGAAATCTGGCGGACGCGCGTGCGTTCCCTGCAGGAGAACCTCTGGGCGTACGGACTCGACCCGGACGGCGACCCGCCGAACCCCGAGTGGCGCGAACACCTCGGCGAGGACTACCGGAATCCGACGGTGAAGATAAGCGCGGAGGAGGCGATAGCCCACCGGCTCCGGCGAGTGTACCTCCCGCTGTTCTTCGTGTTGCTCGCGGCGTGGGTGGTGCGTATCACCGCGTTCTCGCCCGAGTCGTGGGTGCAGACGGCCGCCATCGGCGCGGTTCCGGGCGTGTTCGTCGTCACGGGGGTCGTGCTGTACTATCTCTGTCTCGTCGCCTGTACGCTCCGTCCGCGGACGTGGCGCGCGCGAGGCGAACTCCGGGAAGAAGACCTGCGGCCGTAGACTGCCTCGCCGGCACGTGAATCTTTTTCCGTCGCTCGCGTGAACATTCGGGCGATGACTGACATCGAGTCACTCGACCTCGAGTTCGCGAAACTCGGCGGTACGGGCATTCAGACGAGCGAACTCCAGTTCGGGACGTGGCGGTTCGGCAAAGAGACCGAAGAGGGGAACGTCGAAATCGGCGAGGACCGCGCGAAAGAACTCCTCGACGCGTACGCCGACGCCGGCGGGCGGTACATCGACACCGCGGACGTCTACGGCGGCGGGGAGTCGGAGCGCTGGATCGGCGAGTGGCTCGAAGACCGGGACCGAGAGCGATACACCATCGCCTCCAAAATTTACTGGCAGATTCGGTCCGGCGACCCCAACAGTCGCGGAACGAACCGGAAGAACGTTCGCGACCGCATCGACGCCCTGCTCGACCGTCTCGACACGGACTACGTCGACGTCCTCTACATTCACCGCTGGGACGACGAGACGCCGACGCGGGAGATGATGAAGACGCTGAACGGCCTCGTCGAGGACGGGAAGGTCCACTACCTCGGCGCGTCCACCCTCCGGCCGAACGCGTGGAAGGTCGCGCGGGCGAACGAACTCGCCCGGCAGAACGGCTGGGAGCCGTTCTCGGTGCTTCAGCCGCGGTACAACCTCGTCGACCGGGAGGTCGAGGGAGACTACCTGGAGATGGCGCGCGCCGAGGACCTCGCGGTGTGTCCGTGGAGTCCGCTCGGCCAGGGCTTCCTCACCGGGAAGTACACGCGCGAGGACGGCCTCACCGGCGAGTCCCGCGCCGCCGAGTCGAGTCGGTTCGAGGACGCCTACCTCACCGAGGAGAACTTCGACGTGCACGACGAACTCGACGCCGTGGCGGACGAAGTTGATTCGACGCCCGCACAGGTCGCGCTCGCGTGGCTGATGCACCGTGACGGCGTGAGCGCACCCATCGTCGGCGCGCGCACGGTCGAACAACTCGAAGAGAACCTCGGCGCGGCCGAAATCGACCTCACCGACGAGCAGGTCGAACGGCTCACCGAGTCCAAGGTCGGCCCCTACGGCGACCTGTAGAGCGCGCCTTTCTTCTTTCTGAACGCGACGAGCGCGAGTCCCAGTACTGCGGAGAGCGCGGCGGGAATCCACTGGGCGTAGAGCGCGTTTATCGCCCCCCAGAGGATGATGAAGCTCACGAGGTCGTCGAGGACGAACTCACACGAGTCGAGTCGCGCGCGGAGGTCGCGGTGGTCGAAGGAGAACTCGACCGCGAGCACGGCGAGGAAGCCGGAGAGCGTCCACCCGAGGTAGTTCGAGGCGGGGACGCCGTAGTAGGTGCCGGCGTCGTACGTCCAGAAGCCGAGCGCGACCGCGCCGGGGTCGAGGACGAGGTCGACGAGTAGGAGTGTGAGGAGCGCGCCGAGGACGCGCGGGAGGCGCTTTTCGGCGTAGCCGGAGAGGATGGCGAGGAGGTAGGCGTTGAAGACGAGTGGCACGAAGAACAGCGGGAGTGCGAGCGGCACGGTGCCGAGGAGCATCGGCCCCAGTTCGATTCCGTAGTGGAAGCCGCCGTAGGGGAAGCCGGTGGTGACGCCGACGAACTCGATGGCGTAGACGAATCCGGTGAGCGCGAGTAGTTTCAGGCCGGCGCGCCGGTCGACGTAGGGCGCGACGCCGACGAGTAACGGGAGGCGCATCACGAACGTCCCGAAGAAGAGGAGGTAGGGGTTGAACTGGAGTGGCGGGTCGACGAGCGCGCGTGCGCTCGCGACGAGCGTGAGTGCGCCGATGGCGGGGAAGACGACGGCGATGGTGAACCGGTTTTCTCGCACGAGCGTTTCGGCCGCGGCCTGCCAGCCGTCGCGGCCGTCGGGCAACTGGAACCGGCTCGTGAGGCCGTCAGCCATAGCGTGTCACCCAGAGGCCGGCGAGCGTGAGAATCATTCCGATTCCGGTGTTGAGGACGGGGGCGTAGGCGTACGCCCGCGGGACGGCGATGCGGTCGGCGTAGATGGGGACGAGCGCGAGCGGGTAGACGAACAAGAGTGCGCCGAACGCCGGTGAGACGAGCGCGAACAGAACCGAAGACGCGAGCCAGCACGCCCCGCAGTAGAGGAGGGTGCGTTTCTCGCCGAGCGTGGTGGCGGTGGTGTCGATGCCGGCGCGGCGGTCGGGTTCGATGTCGGGTATCGCGGAGAACGTGTGCATCGCCATCGTCCACGCCCACCCGCCGAGAACCGCGAAAATGGGTGGGACGTGCCCGGCGAGCGCGACGTACGCGACCACGCCGGGGAGGACGTAGAGGCCGTTCGAGAGGGAGTCGAGGAACGGCCGCGATTTCAGGCGGAGCGGCGGCGCGCTGTACGCGGTGGCGAGAACGAGGAATCCGGCGAGCCACGGCCACGTTTCGCGGGAGAGAATCGCGAAGAACGAGACGCCAAGCAGTCCCGAGAGCGCGACGGCGGCGAGCGCGAGGGGGTCGCCACCCCATCGGAGTTCCGTGCCCCGTTTCCGGGGGTTCGCGGCGTCCGTGTCCGTGTCGAAGACGTCGTTGATGCCGTAGAGGTAGACGTTCGCCGGAACGAGGAAGTACGCGAAGAGCGCGACGGTGACAGGGTCGAAGAGGGCGTCGAGGCTGGGCGCACCGTACGCCGCGCCGACGAGGACGGGGCCGGCGAGGTAGAACCAGAATCGGGGTCGAGAACGCTTCAGGAGGCGGCGGAGCCTGCCCATGCTACTGGATGGCGTCGGGGGTACGTGGTTCCGTCGGTGGGAGGGAGAGGCGGGTGCCAGTGTCTTCTGTGACGGCGGCGGCGGTGTGTTCGCCGCTGATGAGGCACATCGGCACGCCGATACCGGGCCGGGTGTAGCCGCCCGTGAAGTAGAGGCCGTCGAGCGCGTCGGAGCGGTGGTCGGGGCGGAGCGGGCCGGTCTGTCTGAGCGTGTGCGCGAGGCCGAGCGCGGTTCCCTGTTCGCTGTTGTACCGCGAGGCGAAGTCCGAGACCGAGAAGTGTTCTTCGACGAGGATGCGGTCGCGGAAGTCGACGCCGACGTTCTCCGCGAGGTCTGAGAGCACGAGGTCGCGGTAGGCCGCCCGGGTTTCGTCGTCGTCGTTCAGGCCGGGGGCGATGGGGACGAGGACGAACAGGTTCCCACAGCCCTCGGGGGCGACGGTGTCGTCCGTGACGCTCGGCGCGCATACGTAGTACGCCGGGTCGTCGGGCCACGCCGGGTCGTCGAAGATGGCTTCGAAGTGGGGGTCCCAGTCCGTCGGGAGGACGAGCGTGTGGTGTTCGAGCGGGTCGACGTCTCCCTCGACGCCGAGGTACATGAGGAACGCCGAGGGCGCGTACGTTCTGGAGCCCCAGTAGTCCGCGTCGTACTGGCGGTGTTCGGGCGCGAGGAGTTCCTGTTCGGTGTGCGCGTAGTCGGCGTCGCTCACCACGAGGTCCGCGCGATACGTGTCGTCCTCGGTGTGCACTTGGAAGTTCCCGCGGCGGCCCGCGATGCGGGTGACTGGTGCGTCCGTGACGTACGTGACGCCGAGTTCGCGCCCCAACTCGACGACGGCGTCGACCACCGCGCCGAGGCCGCCGTCCGGGTAGTGGACGCCGAGGTTGAAGTCGACGTGACTCATCAGTTTGTAGAGCGCGGGCGTGTTCGTCGGCGACCCGCCGAGGAAGACGAGCGAGTACTGGACGATCTGCTTGAGTTTCTGATTCTCGAAGAAGTCGTCCACGTGGTCGCGCATCGACCCCATCAGGCCGAGGCCGCGGGCGTTCCGCACGACGTCCATGTCCACGTAGTCCCGGAAGTTCGGGCGGTCGGTGTAGACGAAGTGTTCCATCCCGACCTCGTAGGCGTCCTGTGCGCCGTCGAGGTAATCGCGGAACGCGTCCCCGGCCCCCGGTTCGTAGGATTCGAACAGCGACGTCATCTCGTCGAGGTCCGCGGTGATGTCCACGCGGTCGCCGTCTTTGAAGAAGATGCGGTAGTGCGGGTCGAGGCGGGAGAGCGTGTAGAAGTCCGTGGGGTGGCGGTCGAAGTGCCCGAAGAAGCGCTCGAAGACGTCGGGCATCAGGTACCACGACGGCCCCATGTCGAACCGGAACCGGTCCCGTTCGAGCCTGCTCGCGCGACCGCCGAGCTGTTCGTTCTTCTCCACGACGGTCACGTCGAAGCCGGCGTCGGCGAGGTAGCACGCGGTCGAGAGGCCGCCGAACCCGCCGCCGACGACCACGACCTCGGTCACCACGACCACCCGGTGGGAACCCACGAGCGGACGGCGTCGGCGAACGCGCGCGTCGACCCGACCACTCGGGAATACACGCCGGAGCGGCCGCGTTCGACGCGCATATCGTCCTCGGAGTACGGGGAGACCGGCGCGACGCGGTAGAACGCCGTCTCCGGGTCGCCGGTCCGCTTGAAGTGATACCACGTCTCCGCGAGGATGCGGAAGCGGCGCGGCGTCGTGAGCGTCGGGCGCTCCGTGAGCACGTCGAACCCGCGAGCGCGGATGGCGCGGTGGTGTTCAGCGTAGAGCGTGGCGGACGCGAGCACGGCGAGTTGGCACTCCTCGGGAAGGTACTTGATGCCGGCGACGCCCTCTCGGTAGAGCGCGTCCGTCCGCGCCATCTCCTCGCGCATCGCGTTCGCGAACCCCTCGTCGAAGTCGAGCGCGCGGATCTGGTCGTCCGTGACGCCGTGTTTCGCGAGCGTCTCCCGCGGCAGGTAGATGCGGTCGTACTCCAGCACGTCCTCGCGGACGTCGCGGAGGAAGTTCGTGAGCTGGAACGCCTCACCGAGCGCTTTCGCGTGCGGCCGCGCCGCCTCCTTCTGGTCGGGTTCCATCGCCTCCAGCATCATGTACGCCACGGCGACCGCGGACCCGCGGAGGTACGTTTCGAGGTCCGCGTACGTCTCGTAGCGCCGGTCTGCGACGTCCATCTCCATCGCGTCGATGAACGTGTGGACTTCCTCGTCGGGGATGCCGTGGCGGCGTTTCAGTTCGGCGAACGCCCGAACGGCGGGTTCGTCCGCCTCGTCCTCGCCGAGCGCCGCGCGCCGGAGGTGTTCGAGGCGGGCGCGTTGCTCCGCGGGCGACGCGGGGTTCGGGTCGTCGACCACGTCGTCGGCGATGCGGAAGAACGCGTACAAGACGTACGTCGGTCGACGCATCCACTCCGGGAGGACGCGGGTCGCGACGTAGAACGTCCGACCCGTCCGCCGCTGGATATCCTTGCTCGCGTCTATCTGCTCTCGTGTTACCATAGTGGGCTAGGGAAGGGCGATGAGCGCCGCGCTCACTGTGTTTGATAGGAGTTAGGTTCTGAATGTAATGAAGGGTATACCCTACTAGTAAGGTGACCTTTCTGCAGTCAGGGACGTTCGGCGAAGAATTCCGAGATGAGTTTTCGCTCCGCGGCGCGGAGATGCTGGTGGAACGTAGAGCGAGAGACGCCCATCGACGCCGCGAGTTCGTCACCCGTCACCGACCGATTGCTCTCGTAGTATCCGCTCACGAACGCGCTCTGTAACGCGGCGAGCTGTCGTCCCGTCAGCCGATTCTCGACGGCGGAGACGAACTCGCTGTTCGTCACGGGCGGCCGGTCGCGTTCGCGATACGAGAGGAGCGTCACGTCGTCGTAGCGCGACTTGAACTCGTCGGCCGCGTCCCGCGCCCCGTCGCCCGCCGCCGACTCGACGACTAGTTTCGCCTCGTCCGCCGCGACTTCGATGGACTGGGCGCGCATCCCGCGGTCCGCGAGAAAGCCGACCAGTGGATTCTCGTCCACGCGGAACACGGCGAGCGTTCGTCCGCCGTCCTGACTCAACACGTCCGCGTCCGCCACTTCGGACGAGTTGGCGTACGCCGACACCGCGTCCGGCGACGCGTCCGTCGTGAAGAACATCGAAAACGACCCGTCCGCCCCCGGTACCGTCCCCTCGTAGGTGAGTTCGCAGTCGTGGGCCGTGGCGAAGTCCACGAAGAACACGTCCCGGTCGCGCAGCGAGAACTCCATTTCGACCACGTGGTCCGCCGTCAATCGGCGTTTGCTCTCGCCCGCGTCTATCGCGGCGCCGATGGTGCGCCCGAGCGCTTCGAGGACGACCGACTCCCGGCCCGCGAGTCCGTCCTCGTTGGCCGCGTGCACCACGAGCACGCCGTACGACCGGGCGCCGTACGAGAGCGGTATCGCCGCCGCCGACTGCGCTGCTGGCACGTTCGCCGTCCACGCCGGTCCGTCGGTTTCGATTTCGAGGTCGCCGGACCGGAGGGCGCGCGCCACGAAGTCGTCGGCGTCCACGGGGATTTCGACGTCCGCGACCGACCCGTCGCCCGCCCACGCGGAGGGGACGACGACGTTCCGAACCCGGTCACGTTCGCCCACCCACGCGAACGTGTACGGCGGTGTCTCCGCGATTCGTTCGACGATTTCGTGTTCGCTGTCTGAACGCGTCGACGACCGCATCAGGAGGTCCGTCACGTCCCCGATGAGGCCGTTGATGCGCGTGACGAGGTGGTCGAGCGCCTCGTGTTCCCGTTCGACCTCCAACTCCGCTTCCTTGCGCGCCGTCACGTCCTCCTGGAATCCGAGGTAGTGCGTCACCTCGCTCGCGGCGTTCTCCAGCGGAGCGAGTGTCACCTCGTTCCAGAACGGCGTTCCGTCCTTCCGGTAGTTCACGAGTTCGACCGTCACGGACTCCGCCGCTGCTATCGCCTCCCGCATCGCTTCGACCGCGTCCGGGTCCGATTCCTCCCCCTGCAAGAACCGACAGTTCCGACCGAGGGCGTCCGCACGCGAGTACCCGGTGATGTCGCAGAACGCGTCGTTCACGTACACGAGCGGTACGTCCTCCCGGGTCGCGTCCGCGATAGTCACCCCGATAGGGGCTTCGTCCATCGCGCGCGCCTTCAGGCCCGCGTCGGGCGGTCCCGTCTCCATACACGTCGTTCGGGATGGACCGACTATCAAACTGGCCTTACTCGGAGACCGCGCGGAAACAGACGACCGCGACGGCGGTTATCGCGCCGAGCGCGACGAACGCCTCCGTGAACAGGTGGGCGTCCGCCATCGCGCCGACGAACACGGACCCGGTCGCGCCGACGAGGAAGAAGCACGTCCGCACGAACCCCCACGACGCGCCCTGCGCCTCGTCGGGGAGCGTGGCGATGATGTACGAGTTCGCGACGGGCGCGATTCCCATCCGGGTGCCGAGGAGGAAGGAGAGCACGCCCCAGACGTAGATGGAGGAGACGAACGGCACGACGAAGAGGGTGAGGACGCCGACGACGGCGACGGTGACGAGGACGGACGAGTTGCCGTAGCGGTCGGCGAGCGACCCGGCGACCAACTGCGTGAGGCCGCCGCCGACGAACAAGAGTGCGAAGATGACTGCGGCGACGTCCTGTCCGATGAGTTCGTGTTCGACCAGGTACGTGGGGAGGAAGGCCGTGAGACCCTGGAACGCGAACAGGTAGAACGTCGTGCCGAGGACGGCGAGGACGACGTTCCGGTTTCGCACGGCGGCGGGGAGGCCGCGAACCGCGTCCCGCACGGAGAGCGCCGGGCCGTCGTCCTGCGCGGGCCCGTCGGTGAGCGCGTCTATCGGGTGGGGGAGGACGACCCACGCCGCCGCCGCGCAGAGCGCGAACAGGGGGGCGGCGGCCGCGATGAGCAACCGCCAGCCGAGCGCGCCGACGAGGACGCCGGCGACGAGCGGGAGGACGGCGGACCCGAGACTCCCGCACGCGAGCGTGATGCCGAACGCGGCCCCCGACCGGCGCGGGAATCCCTTCGAGAGCGACGTGCCGCGGGCGGGTCCGTAGAGGCCGGAACTCACGCCGAACGCCGCCGCGCCGAGCACGAACACGGGGAACAGCGGCGCGCCCGCGAGTAAGAGGAGGCTCCCGGCGGTGACGCCGAGACTCACCGCGAGCGCGGTCCGTTCGCCGACGCGGTCCGTGACGAGGCCAGCGGGGAACTGCGTGAGCGCGTAGAACGCCCAGATGACCGTCACGGCGAGGCCAGCCGTCGCGTTCGAAATCTCGAACGTCTTCCTGACTTGCGGGAGGACGGCGGGCACGAGAAACCGCATCCCGAGCGTCAACAGCCACCCGGCCGCGATGGTCGCGAGCATCCACCCGCGACCGCCGCCCCGGAGGTCGGAAAGTGCGCCCGCCACCCGCTCGCTCGTCTCTGACACAGTTCGGGGGACGGCCGGGGGACGTATGAACGTCCGGAAACGGAAACGGATTGCCGCAAGTGGGCGCTACCGGCTGGTTTCGTCCGCTCTCAGATGGGTGTCGTCGAAAAAACGAGGACGGCGTCCGGTCGGCGGTGTCGTTCTATTCGAGGTCGAAGCGGTCCGCCTGCATGACCTTGCTCCACGCCTCGACGAAGTCGGAGACGAGTTTCTCCTCGCCGTCGTCGGCCGCGTAGACGTCCGCGGTGGCGCGGAGGCGGGCGTTCGACCCGAAGATGAGGTCGAAGCGCGTGGCTTCCCACTCCTTGTCGCCGGTCGCGCGGTCGAAGCCTTCGAACACTTCGTGGTCGTCGTCGACGGGTTCCCACTCGTAGGCCATGTCGAGCAGGTTCACGAAGAAGTCGTTCGTGAGCGTGCCGGGCTGGTCGGTGAGGACGCCGCGGTCGGTGTCTTCGTAGGTCGCGCCGAGCTGGCGCATCCCGCCGACGAGCGCCGTCATCTCCGTGACACTGAGGTCGAGCAGGTCGGCCTTGTCGACCATCCGTTCTTCGGGCGTGTCGTAGAGGTCGTCGTAGTCGCCGCCGAGGTAGTTCCGGAAGCCGTCGACCTTCGGTTTCAGCACGTCGAAGGAGTCCTCGTCGGTCTGCTCGGCCGTCGCGTCGGTGCGGCCGGGTTCGAACGGCACGTCCACGTCGTGGCCGGCGTCCGCCGCGGCCTGTTCGACGGCGACGTTACCGCCGAGCACGATGAGGTCGGCGAGCGACACCTGCACCTCGTCGTGCGCGTCGTTGAACGCGGACTGGATGTCCTCGTACGTCTCGAGGACCGATTCGAGTTCCGCGGGCTCGTTGACCTCCCAGCTACGTTGGGGTTCGAGGCGGACCCGCGCGCCGTTCGCGCCGCCGCGCTTGTCGCTCTTCCGGTAGGTCGAGGCCGACGCCCACGCGGTCTTGACGAGCTGCGAACGCGTGAGGTCGGAGTCGAGGATGGCGTCCTCGAGTTCCGCGACTTCGTCCTCGCCGACGAGTTCGTAGTCGGCGTCGGGGACGGGGTCCTGCCAGATCATGACATCGTCCGGGACGTCGGGGCCGAGATAGCGCTCGGGCGGACCCATGTCGCGGTGGAGGAGCTTGTACCACGCCCGCGCGAACGCCGACTGGAACTTCTCGGGGTGTTCCTGGAAGCGCTCCAGGACCTCCCGGTAGTCGGGGTCGCGCTTGAGGGCGACGTCCGTCGTCAGCATCATCGGGTCCTCGGACTCGTCGAAGTCCTGTGCGTCCGGGGCCTTCTCGATGGATTCGCGCTCCTCCTCGGTGGCGGGCCGCCACTGCCACGCGCCGCCGGGACCCTTGTGGGGCTCCCACTCGTAGTTCAGGAGGTTGTCGACGTACCCCATGTCCCACTGGGTCGGCGCGTCGGTCCACGGCCCCTCGATGCCGCTCGTGATCATGCCGACGCGCTTGAAGTCGTGCTGCCAGCCGAGGCCCTGCTCTTCGAGCGGGGCCGCTTCGGGTTCGGGGCCGACGTCCGTCTCGTCGTCCGCACCGTGAACCTTCCCGAAGGTGTGGCCGCCCGCGATGAGCGCGACCGTCTCCTCGTCGTCCATCGCCATCCGGTCGAACTCCTCGCGGATGTTTGCAGCAGAGCCCTCGACGTCGGGTTCGCCGTACGGGCCCTCGGGGTTCACGTAGATGAGACCCATCACGGTGTTCGCGAGCGGGTCCTTGAGGTTCCCGACTTCGCCGTCCTCGAAGCGCTCGGGCGACGTCTCCTCCCAGTTCTCCTCGGGCCCCCATTCGACGGCCTCGTTGGTCTTGTACTCGTCCACGCGACCGCCGGCGAAGCCGTACGTCTCGAATCCCATCGAGTCGAGCGCGACGTTCCCGGCGAGGACGATGAGGTCGCCCCACGAGAGTTTGCGGCCGTACTTCTGTTTCACCGGCTGCAGGAGGCGACGTGCCTTGTCGAGGTTGACGTTGTCGGGCCAACTGCTCTCCGGCGGGAGGCGCTGGAGGCCGCCGGACGCGCCGGCGCGTCCGTCCGCGGTCCGGTACGTCCCGGCGCTGTGCCACGCCATCCGGATGAACAGCGGGCCGTAGTGGCCGTAGTCGGCCGGCCACCAGTCCTGCGAGTCCGTCATGACGTCTCGGAGGTCGGACTTGACGGCTTCGAGGTCGAGGTCCTCGAACTCCGCGGCGTAGTCGAAGTCCTCGCCATAGGGGTCGAGCGTGGCGGCGTTGTCGTCGAGGATGTCGACGTTCAGCATGTTCGGCCACCACTCCTGGTTGTTCCAGGTCATCGCGCCACCTCCGGGCGCTGCGATACCATCGTGGAGACGGGTTTCCCCGTCCCGACTGTGGATTCGTCTTCAGACATCGGTAACTCCTACTCACGACATCACACGATATCTCGATAAATCCACCGATGCCGTTACGGTTCTGCCCCGAAACGAATACTGAATAGCCCGATATAGTTCGCAAATGAGAAAGAGAAGTTTTCGATACGCTGTGTTGCGAGTAACTCGATCGGGACTGACGACGGTTTCGATGGCCGTCGCCGGTTGATGGCCATCGGTTATATCAAAAAGTAAGGACAGGTATAGAGCAACCATGGTTTCTCCGCCCGTTCGTCCACGCGTCCTCTGGGTCGGCGACGGCCGAACGGACAGCACGGCGGTCGAGGAGGCGAGCGACGAGTTCCGCGTCGAACCGGCGACCCCCGACGTCGCGCACTCGCGGGTCGAGGCGAACCCGTACGGCGCGGTCGTCGTGGACGACGGACTCGACGCGCCGCTCTCCGTCGTGCGCGAGATTCGGGCGTGCGACGACACGGTGCCGCTCGTCCTCCTCCACTCCCCGAAAGAGGACGTGTTCAGTCGTGCGTCGTCCGCGGGCGTCACCGCGTTCCATCCGGTCGGCGACGACGGCGCCGACATCGAAACGCTCGCGGCGCGGCTCACCACCCTCCTCGACACCCACGGCGGTCCGGCGTCGCGACGAGATACGTCACGCGCGTCGGTTCTCGCGGACCTGAACGCGGTCGTCTATCGGGTCGCCGAGGCCGCGTTCGACCGGGAGACGAGACAGGAGATAGAGTCGTTCGTCTGCCAGCAGTTCGCGGACGCGAACGCCTATCGGTTCGCGTGGATGGGGGAGACGAGCGAGGACAGCACTGAACTCTCCGTCACCGCACAGTCGGGCGCGTCGGAGTACGTCGAATCGTTAGACCCGGGAATCGACGCACCACCCGGCGAGCGCGGGCCGACGGCGCGCGCCGTTCACACGGACGACGTTCACGTCGTCAACGACACGCAAACGGACGACTCGTTCACGGAGTGGCGGGACCACGCCCGCGAACACGGTGTGCGGTCCTCCGCGGCCGTTCCGGTTCGGACGGCGTCGCGGACGTTCGGCGTGTTGAACGTCTACTCGTCGCGGCCCTACGCGTTCACCGACGCCGAACAGGACGGGCTGCGCCAACTCGGACAACTCGTCGGGAACGCCATCGACGCGGTGGAGCGCCGTAACCGCTACGAGACCATCGTCAACCACATTCCGAACGGCGCGACCGCGCTGTTCGACGCGGAAAAACGCTGTCTCACGGCCGGTGGGGAGAGCCTCCAGGAGAGCGACATGGACCCTTCGTCGTTCGTGGGGCAGCCAATCGAGGAGATAGCCGTCCTCCCGGAGAGACACCGCGAGTGGTGGGCGTCCACGCTGGACGACGCGCTCGACGGGGAGCGACGGACCGCGGAGGTCGAGGCGGACGACCGGGTCGCGCGCGTGCAAGTGATTCCGGTTGACGCCGGTGACACCGTGCAGGGCGCGATGGCGCTGACGCAGGACATCACGGAGCGGACGCGACGAGCGCGACAGGTCGAGGCGGAGCGCGAACGCCTCGAGTTCTTGAACCGACTCGTTCGGCACAACTTCCTGAACGGGCTGAACGTCGTCAACGCGCGCTGTGAACTCCTCGAAGCGACGGTCGACGACCCGAACGCCCGGTCGCACGTCGAACACGTCCGAAACCGGGCCGCGGACCTCGCGGACCTCGTGGACGACATGCGCACGCTGATGGACGCCGTCGTCGGGGAGGCCGAACACAGCCTCCGACGCGTTCCGCTGGCGGAGACGCTGGAAGAGGAAGTCGCGCTCGCGTCCGAGATGCATCCGGACGCGCGATTCGAAACGAACCTGTCTGGCGTCAACGCGAACGTGCTCGCGGACGAACTCCTCGGGGAGGTGTTCGAGAACGTTCTCGACAACGCCGTCGTGCACAACGACGCGGACATGCCCGAGGTCACGGTGTCGGCAGGCGAGACGACGGTCGACGTCTCCCTCGGCGAATCAGGCGACAACGCCCCCGTCGCGGACGACGGGCGACTCGGGCGGGGCGACGGCGAACACGTAGAGTGCCCCGCGGTCACGGTCGAAATCGCGGACAACGGCCCCGGACTCCCTGAAGAAGAACGCGCGGGCGTGCTCGAAACCGGCGTGTCGCAGTTGAGCGAACCGGGCAGCGGGTTCGGCCTCTATCTCGTCAAACAGATGGTGCAGTCCTACGGCGGCCGCATCGAGATACGGGACAACGAGCCGACGGGAACGGTGTTCGCGCTGACGTTCCTCACGGAACGCCCGGAACGTCTACAGTGACGCGGGGTACGCGGCCTCGTCCACTCGTTCGCGGATAGCGGCTTCTTCGTCGTCCGGGAGGTCGGCGAGCGCGTTTTCCGCGGGGTCACGGAGGTCATCGAGGCGGGATTCGAGGGCGGCGTAGCTGTCTTCGTCGTCCAGTCGGTCGGCGTCGTGGGTCGCGTGGAGTTCGGAGAGCCGTTCGAGCGTCGCGAGGTAGTCGCAGAGCGCCCGCGGGTAGGCGTTCCGGCGTTTGAGCGTCGTGACTGCCTCACGAACGTCGTCCTCGGAGACCGGTTTCTGGAGGTACTGGTCGAAGTCGAGGGCGGCGTCGGCGACGGCGAGTTCGGACGCGGTGAGCATCGCGATTCGCGCGGTTCCGTCGGCGTCGCGAACGTGTTCGAGCACGTCGTCGCCCGAAACGGTCGGCATCCGGCGGTCGAGCAACAGTACGTCCACGTGGTCGCCGTAGGCGTCGATGGCGTCGTCGCCGTCGTAGACGACCGTGACGTCGTACTCCGGTTCGAGCCAGAGCGCCACGGCGTCGGCGAACCCGGCCTCGTCGTCGACCACCATGACTGTGCCGTCGGTCGGTTCGACGGCCGGCGTCGTCGCGTCAGTCGCGGGTTCGCCTCCGTCGTACTTGACAGGGACTCTGTCCGTGTTCCGGGCGGGGGACGTCCCACCGTTCCGTGTCGTGTCCACCGTGGGCACGTCGTCGGATGGAACGTCCTGCGTCGAGGGCATCCCGCCGAAATTGTGTATCGGTGAGTAAATGTTTACCGGGAAGTCACGAGAGGGTGACCGAGTCGCCGACTGTGAGCGTTTCGCCCCGGTCGGCCGCGGGTACGTCGGCGATGAGCATGAGCGCGTAGTAGTGGTCGAACGCGTCGCGGTCCACCCAGTCAGGGAACGTCGCCTCGCGGCGCGTCAGGAACCGCTCGCGGAACTCGGGGTCGCGGTCGCCGGTGTCGGGGTCGCGTTCGGGGACGACACACCGGCCGCACGGTTCGACACCCGAGACGGAGACGTCGCCCGCGTGGAAGCCGTCGGGGCCGTCGCCGACGAACTGGTCCTCCCAGAACGCGGGGACGCCGGCGATTTCGACGTTCGCGCGCATCCGCCGTCGGACGTTCTCGACGGTGACGTCGTACCAGTCCGCGACCGTTTCGAGCGTCGCCGTACTGATAACTGACGGTCCTGCGCGTCGACGGTCCACGAAACCCAACTCGGCGTCGCGACGCACCTCGACGTCGAGGTCGAAGAAGTCGGAGAACCACGTTTCAGCGTCCGCGCGGCCGTCGGCGTCGCGGAGGTCGAACGTCGCGTCGTCGTCTTCGGTCGTGACGGTGACCACGCCCGCGTCGCACGTCGTTTCGATGTCGTGGACGCGACGGGTGCGCTTGCCGTTCACGGGATCGCCGTCGGCGGCGAAGAGCGCGAACTCGCGGTCTCCGGCGAGCGTGCCGCCGGACGTGATGCGAGCCGATTCCACCGTCTCGCCGGACAGCGCCTTCACGGGGTACCGGGTGAGTCGCGCGACGCGAGCCATACTGGTCGGTCGACGGACGCGGGCAAAGGCCTGCCGGTGGGCGAAGTCCTTTGCCGACCCGTCACGCGCTTCCGGTATGGAGCACTACCGGAAACTCGAACGGATGTACGCGGCCGCGCCGATGAACGACCACTACGACCCCGACCTCACCGTCTCCGAGGCCGAAGCGGTTCTCGAAATCGAGGTGCGAGAGGACTTCTTCCACCCGCTCCGCGCGGTCCACGGCTCCGTGCTGTTCAAAGCGCTCGACGACGCCGCGTTCTTCGCCGCGGGGTCGCTCGTGGAAGACCACTTCGTGCTCACGACGGACTTCAATCTCTATTTCGAACGCCCCGTCTCCGATGGGACGATTCGCGCCGAGGGCGAAGTGGTGAACGACAACCCGAACCAGCTCATCGCCGAGGCCGTGGCGTACGACGACGACGGGAACGAACTCGCGCGCGGAAGCGGGACGTTCCACGAGAGCAGCATGGAACTCACGCCCGACGTGGGCTACGAGTAGCACGCAAGAGATTTACCCGGCGCGGGCGGCCGTGTACGTGTGTCAGTCCGCGCCTCGCGCTCCCGGATTCGACGGGCCGTCTCCCGACGAGCGGCCGTGGACGCGCGCGCCCTCGCCGCCCTCCGCATCGCGCTCGGCGCGCTCCTCCTCCTCGATTTAGCGCTCCGCGCACGGAATCTCGCCGTCTTCTACACGGACGCGGGCGTCCTGCCGCGTGACGCGCTCGTCGCCCAGCATCCCGTCGCCCGGTACTCGCTGCACGCGCTCTCCGGCGCGCTCTGGTGGGAAGCCCTCCTGTTCGTCGTCGCGGGCGTGTTCGCCGTCAGTCTGCTCGTCGGCTACCGCACCCGCCTCGTCACGTTCGTCTCGCTCGTCCTGCTCGTCAGCCTCCACCTCCGCAATCCCGTCGTCTTGAACGGCGGGGACTCCCTCTTCCGACGACTCCTCCTCTGGAGCGTCTTCCTCCCGCTCGGCCGCCGCTGGAGCGTCGACGCCCACCGCACCGACGACGGGCCGAACCGCGTGATTTCGGTCGCGTCCGCCGGACTGCTCCTGCAGGTCACGGCCGTCTACGTCGTGAACGCCGTGTTGAAACTCCGCGGCGACGCGTGGCCGTCCGGCGACGCCGTTCGATACGTGTTCAGCCTCGACCAGTTCACGGTGTTCCTCGGCGACGTCCTCCCGCACGTCCCCGTCGTCCTCACGGCGATGGATTACGCGTGGCTCGCGCTCCTCTGTCTCTCCCCGCTCCTCGTCCTCGCGACCGGACGCGTCCGCGGCGCTCTCGCCGCGGGCCTGATGGCCGCGCACGTCGGGATGGTGCTCACGCTGAAACTCGGCATCTTCCCGGTCGTCACCGTCGCCGCCCTCCTCCCGTTTCTATCCTCGGCGGTCTGGGACCGCGTCGAAAGACACGTCCCCGAAAACCCGTTCTCCCGCCTCGACGCCGCGCTCCCGTACCTCCCGCGTCCGTCCGTTCCCCCGCTCGTCCGCAGGGGTCCGACCGTCCTCGCGACGTTACTCGTCGCGTTCGTCCTCGTCTGGAACGCCGCCGCACTCGGGTTCGTCCACGTCTCTGACGACGCCGCGGTGAATCCCGCCGACAACAGCTGGGACATGTTCGCACCGGAACCGCTCCACGCGGACGGCTGGTACGTCACCGTCGGCTATCGCGCGAACGGCGAGTCCGTGGACCCGTACCGCGGCGGCCCGGTCGACTTCTCGAAACCCCCGGACGTCTCCGAGACGTATCCGACGGCGCGCTGGCGGAAGTACCTCGTCAGCCTCGCGATCACCGACGACCGCGTGTTCAGAGACGAGTTCGCGGGCTACCTCTGTCGGCACTACGACGCGACTCACGACGACTCGCTGACGGCCGTGTCGGTGTACTTCGTCGAACAGGAGACGCGCCTCGACGGCCCGGAACCGGTCCACCGCACGGCGTTCGGGAACTACACCTGCCCGACGTGACGCGACAGGGGAGCGCATTGTTCCACTGTAACGTGCTGACACACCATAGTACGGACAACTATGGAGGCGGACCTGTGCGTTTATACTCGTCCGAATCGTGGGCCTACCTGATGGCAAATCGAGCCCGGACTCGCTACGCGACGACGGACTTCCCTGACCCGACATCGACCGACCACATCACGTATAATCCGAGCCTCGAAACCCTCCGCTCCTTCTCAAGCCACCTCGAAATCACGACCGAGTACGGGTCGCCGTCCTACGTCAGCGATTTCCGTTCCCGGAGCGCCGACCGCACCGAGAACAACGTCGACGCCGACTTCGGCGACGAAGACTACGCCGTCATCGACACCGCCCTCGACTTCGTGGCGGACGAGTCGAACGACGTCATCTGTCTCGACCGCGTCGTCGGCCGCCACGACGACACCTCCTACGTCTGCCGGTTGTTCCTCCCGAAAGAGTACAGCCGTATCGCGCTGTCGTGGGCGAAACTCCTCGAACCCGCGGCGGATGGCGCGGAACCCGATTTCGTAACGGTACAGGTACCCGATGCGTCGGAGACGAAGATTCGCGTCCTCCCCGAAGACGGCGTCACGGCGGTACTGGGGACGGATTACACGGGTGAGGCGAAGAAGTCCTTCCTGCGGTTGTTCATGTACTACGCGAAGCAGCAGGGCGGTCTCGGCCTGCACGCGGGGTCGAAGCGCGTCCACCTGAACGACGACGCGGGCGAACGCGACGTCGGCCAGTTGTTCCTCGGTCTCTCCGGGACGGGGAAGTCGACGCTGACGAGTCACGGGCTCTGGCTCGAGGGCGACGAGGGCGCGGAGATGCTGCAGGACGACGTCTGTGCGCTCCTCCCGAACGGCACCGTCACCGGGAGCGAGGGCGACGGCTTGTTCATCAAGACCATCGGGCTCAGCCGGGACGAACAGCCGGAACTGTACGACGCGTCGACGACCGAAAACGCCGTGCTGGAGAACGTCGCGGTGGACGACGACGGAAGCGTCCACTTCGACGAACCGCGGTACGGGTCGAACAGTCGCGCCATCGTGTTGCGGGACGAACTCCCGAGCGCGAGCGACGACATCGACCTGCCGAGCGTCGACCAGGTGTTCTTCATCACGCGCAACCCCCTGATGCCGCCGGTCGCGAAACTGTCGAACGAGCAGGCCGCGGCCGCGTTCATGCTCGGCGAGTCCGTGGAGACGAGCGCGGGCGACCCGTCGCGAGCGGGCGAGTCCATCCGCGTCGTTGGCACGAACCCGTTCATCATCGGCTCGGAGGGTGAGGAAGGCAACCGCTTCCGCGACCTCATCAGCGACCTCGGCGTGCAGTGTTACGTCCTGAACACGGGCGTCGTCGGGACGGACACGCCCGCCGACGTCGGCGTCGAGGAGACCGTGGCGTTGCTCGAATCCATCGCGCGCGGCACGGCGTCGTGGGAGCACGACGAAAACCTCGGCCTCACCGTCCCGAGCGAGGTTCCGGGCATGGACGTCTCCGAGTTCTCGGTGGCGGAGCGCACCGCGGACTTCGACGAGGCGCACGACGAACTGCTGGCCGAACGTCGCGACTACCTCGATGACTTCGAGGACTTGGACGACGACATCGTCGACGCGGCGTACTGAGAACTATAGCGGACTATTGAGGAGTTTATTCCCGGACGTCGGTTAGTGTTAAATACTCTCGGTCCCTGGGTGTAGTCGAGGGCGAAGTACCTGACTGATGCCCTCGTCGCCGATTGTCATCCACCGCCGCTGTCTACGCATCACGGCGGGCCGGCCCTGCCACCTCCGGCCCGCCACTCTTCGCTTACTCGTCGAGGAGCGGGAAGCGCGCGACCCGCGCCGCCGCGATGGACGTCAACCCCCGCGAGGTCACGGAGTCACCGATACGTTCTGCGTGCGCGTTCTCCAGTCCCGTCTCGTCCGCGACGGGGACGAACCTGATTTCGGTGCCCTCGGGCGTCACCTCGCAGAGGAGGTACGCCTGCGGGAACGAACACGTCGTCGGGGTCGCTATCTCGCGGATTCCCTCGTACTCGCCCGTCGCGGGAAGGTGGTAGTGACCCGTGAACACGAGGTGGGCGTCGCCGTCCGCGAGCGTCTCCGCGAACGCTTCGGGTTCCCGCATGATGGGCGGCATCGCCATCTCCGACTCCACGGTGTCGCGGTGACGGGTGAGCTGGTCGCTCACGGGCGGGAAGTTGTGGTGGACGACGACGATGGGGTTGTGCGCGTCTTCGAGCGCGTCCGCGAGCCACTCGCGCTGGTCTTCGTCCACGAGGCCGTCGTGGGAGTCGTAGAGCTGGTCGCGCGTCCCCGAACTGTTCAGGCCGATGATGTCGACGTCGCCGACGCGGACCCGGTACGGGATTTCGCCGGGGCCGTACTGTTCGGCGAACCACGGGACGGAGGGGTTCTCGTGGTCGTAGCCGTCTTTCGGGACGTCGTGGTTCCCGGGGACCGCGTAGAAGGGGACGTCGAGCGTTTCGAGGATGTCGTCGACTGCGTCGTAGTTCCACGGTTCGCCGTCCTTCGTGAGGTCGCCGGGGGAGACGACGGCGTCGAGGTTGCGACCCCGCATGTCCTCGATAGCCGCGCGGAAGTGTTCTTCCGTGTGTTCGAACAGTTTCGACGTGCCTTCCTCACGCGTGGAGACGTGGGGGTCGGCGACGACGGCGAACCGCGTCCGCTCGTCGGCGGTCGGTTCGCGGAGAGACGCCATGAGCGCGCCGGGGTGTTCGCTCATTCGCCACCTCCGAAGAAGAGCGAGGGGTCGTCGTGTTCGAACGTCCCGAGGTGGGTGCCGTCGAGCAACTGGACGTGCGAGTACATCTCGCCGGTCTCCGCGACGGTGGTGCGCAGGGACTCCGCGTGGGTGAGGTTCACCGCGCCGACGAGGACGACGGCGACGCGTCGGTCGTGGTCGAGGACGCGCGTGAGGAGGTAGAGGTCGGAGCCGTCGCGGCGGCGGAACACTTCGTAGGCGTCGAACGCGCCGGGTTCGAACGCGTCGCGGAACGGTTCTTCGGTGCTGTCGGGTGCGACGTAGACGAGTCCGTAGCGGTCCGAATCACCGTGTTCCGGGGATTCGGGGGCGACGTGACCGGCGCGGACCGTGGTCACGTCCCAGCCGTCCTCTCGGAGTTCGTCCGCGACGTCCGTGGCCGCGGCGAGGGTGCGCCGCCACGGTGACGCGTCGGCGGATCGGGTGTCGTTCATCGTCGTGGCGTCGGGGTTACACGTACCAAGTCGTTTCGGTGTCGCGCGCCACTCCAGCGCCAAACAATCTGATAAATAGTTACTATGAAACTATGTACCAGTACGGTGGTATCTTAGAAAAGCTATTATGTCGCGAATATACAGATAACCCTGATGCCCGAGGATACGACTCGACGAGGCTTCTTGGCGGCGGCGGGCGTGGGGGCGGCGACAGCGCTCGCAGGTTGTTCCGGCGGTGGAAACGAAGACACGACGACGAGTACCGACGATACGCAGAACAACGACAACACGCAGAACACGGGCGGAAGTAGTGGTGGGACGCTCCAGATGATGGCGACGGGCGCCATCCAGTCTCTCGACCCCATCAACGCGAAGGGGTCGGGCGCGGGCTACGACCAGTACGGTCGGTCCGTGATGGAGTTCCGGAACGGTATCTATCCACCCGAAGGTGCGCTCGCGAAGGGGTACGAGATGTCCGACGACGGGCTCACGTACACCTTCGACCTGAAGGAGAACGTGAAGTTCCACGACGGGTCGGACTTCACGGCGCACGACATCGTCTACTCGTGGGAACGGCTCGCGGGGTCGTCGAACTCCCGGAACCGGGACGACATTATCGGCGAGACGATGACCATCAAACACGAGAAGGACGCGTCCCGGACGAAACCGGAGGACGAGAAGACGCTCGCGGACTACGTTCCGGGAAGTCTCGCCGTCGAAGCGGTGGACGAGACGACGTTCGAATTCACGCTCGAATCGCCGTTCGAGTACGCGCTCTACCAGATCGCGGGCGGCGCGTTCGCCGTGTTGCCTGAGAACGCGGTCGGCGACGTCGAGGGCTACGACGGCCAGTACGACTACAACGAGTTCTTCAGCACGAAGAACGGCGGCCCGAAGTACGCGGGTCTCGGCCCGTTCAAGGTCGATTCGTGGACGAAAGGGAGCCAGATTCAGCTCACGGCGTTCGACGACTACTACGGCGACGGCCCGAAGATAGACGGTATCACGTACACCGTCGTCAGCAGCGGGAACACTCGCCTGAGCCGGTTCAAGAACGGGAACGCGGACATCCTCGAGAACGGGATGCCGACCGCGTCGTTCAACCCGGAGAAGGTCAACATCGAGGAGAAGCAGGGCAACCGTTCCATCGGGACGTACACGCTCGACGACGGCACCGAAGTGAACTACGGGCGTATTCCGGCGCTCACCACGGAGTACCTCGTGTTCAACACTCTGAAAGTCCCGATCGCGGTTCGGAAGGCGTTCGCGTACGCGCTGAACCAGCACGAGGTCGCGAAGAACGTCTACAAGGGCCAGGGGAAGGCCGCGTACCACATCACGCCGCCCGCACCCTACCCGACGTTCGAGGACGGCGTCTCCGCGCTCGAAACCTACGACCGGCACGCGAAGGACGGCTATCAGTCCAACACGGACGTCGGTGCGAACGGCTATCCGTACGGTTACGGCGAAACCCGACTCGAGGACGCGAAGGCCGTCATGGAGGACGCCGGCTACGGTCCCGACAACCGCGTCTCGGTCACCGCGACCACCATCGCCGGTGACAGCGGTTACCAGCGCGTGTTCACTCGTCTGCAGTCCAAACTCCGCGCCGCGTACATCGACATGGACATCCAGCAGGCCGAGTTCGGCACCATCATCAGCAAAGCCATCTCGGGCGACATGGAAGTGTTCGCGCTCGGTGACGGCATGGAGTACCCGGGTCCGCAGAACTTCCTTCGCTTCCTCCACGGGAGCGACCCCGCCCACCAGTTCACGCGTTGGGGCGCGGAGGGCGGCTACTTCAACGAGGACTACCGGCAGACCGCGTTGAACGCCTGGGAGGAGAACTACGCGGCGGAGGACGCGACCCAGGAGTCGAAGAACGAGGCGTTCCAGACGGTCGAAGAGATGAACTGGGCGTCCGTGCAGGAACTCCCCACCATCCACCCGACCAGCCCGCGCTTCTGGCACAAGGACGTCGACGTCGAGATGTACGGCGTGATGGAAAACCAGACGTTTACGGACCTGACGCTGAATCGCTAACACGGACGACTCGGTGGTATCGTCCGACGAACTCCCTCTATCATTATGCAAACAAACGGCGCTAACGCGCACGAACCGGTGGAAGTGAACAGCACGGAGGTAGCGCTGTGAGCAGACTCACGTACCTCGGGAAGCGGCTGCTCATGGCGATTCCAGTCATCTGGCTCGGGACGTCGATGACGTGGTTCATCATCTTCATGGGCCCCATCGACCCCGCGACGCGGTTGTTGAGCGAGAGCCAAACTCGGAACCCGGCGGCGTACCGCGCGGCGAAACACCGCCTCGGTCTCGACCAGCCGCCGCTCCAGCACTATCTCGACTACCTCGCGAACCTCTACACGTTCGACTTCGGACAGACGTTCGTCCTCTATCAGGGGTCGAACGTGAACGCGCTCATCATGGACTTCCTGCCGCGGACGCTCTGGCTCGGCCTGTGGTCCGTCCTCATCGCCGTGTTCATCGGCGTCCCCCTCGGTTTCTACGCGGGAATGCGGTCGAACACGGGGTCTGACTACGTCGCGTCCGTCCTCGGAATCGTCTGGCGGGCGATGCCGAACTTCTGGCTCGCCATCATGCTCATCTTCCTCCTCGGGTCGGTGTTCCCCGACTGGGGGTTCGACTGGCAGACGTTCGGCGTGAACACGGGCGGCATCACGGGCAGTCCGGACATGTCCCAGTTAGGAACGATAGACGGCTTCCTCGCCGCGACGAAGAAAGTGATACCGGCGGCGCTGGTCCTCGGGTCGGCGTCGATGGGTAACGAGATGCGTATCGGCCGAACCGCAATCGTCGAAGTGAAAAACGAAGACTACGTCGACCTCGCGAAAGCGAAAGGTGTCTCGGACCGCGCGCTCGTCTGGAAGCACATCTTCCGGAACGCGCTCATCCCGCTCGTCCCGGTCATCACGAGCGAAGCGTTCCTCCTCATCGGCGGGAGCGTGCTCGTGGAGACGGTGTTCGGTATCAACGGCATCGGCTACCTGTTCTACCGGGCGGCGACGTCCGGCGACCTTCCGCTCGTCGGCACGCTCATGTTCGTCTTCATCCTCATGATAGTCGGAATCAACCTCTTACAGGACTTGCTGTACACGCTCATCGACCCGCGCGTCGGGTTGGAGGGGAACTGAGATGTCGGTCGCTACTCGCACACGGGCGGTGTTCTCAGACGCTCGCCTCGCAGTCTGGGCGCTCGCAGGCATCGTTCTATTCCTCGTGGAAGCACCGGCGGCCATCAACTTCGTCGCCGGCTACCTCGCGGACTTCCTCCAGTTCGTCCCCGACCTCGGCCCCGTGCAACCCGTCGCGGCCGTGGCGCTCGACGCGTTCGTCTGGCTCGAACACGCGAGCGCGAGTCTCCCCACGCTGCTCTCTCGGGAGACGATACCGAACGCGGGCTACTGGAACGGCACCCGCTGGGTGGATACCTTCCTCGGGCTGTCCCCCGCGGTGTCGTGGGCTATCCGCGTCCTCCTCGTGTACGCGTACGCGTTCGCGTTCGCGGGCTGGGCGATCGTCGGCTACCGAATCTACCGCCGCCACTATCGGGTGGCGGACTGGACGCCCCGCGACGACGTCGTGGACCGCTTCCGGGGGCACTCGTGGGGGAAGTTCGGCCTGCTCGTCGTCTTCCTCTTCGTCGTGATGGCGATATTCGCGCCGACGCTCGGGCCGACGACGGTCGACACGAACATGCGGAACTCGTACTCCCACGAGATGCAGTACTGGAACGACGACACGAGCTCGGTCGAGACGGTGCTGGTGGGGACGGCGAACCAGAACTCGCTCTCGACCGGTGACGACCGCCACGTCGACCCGCTCACGTACGACGACTACGGTCGGTATCACCCGTTCGGGACACTGCCCACGGGCAGAGACCTCTTTACCTTCATCGCGGTCGGCTCGCGGATTTCGCTCGTCATCGGCGTTCTCTCGGTCGCGCTCAGCGCGCTGCTCGCGACCTCGCTCGCGCTCGTCTCCGCGTACTACAAGGGACGCGTCGACCTCTCGCTCGTCCTCTTATCGGACGCCGTGATGGCGATGCCACAACTCCTCTTACTCATCATGCTCACGACGGTTCTCGCGGACACGTGGATCGGCGGCCTGTACAGCGGCGGGTTCGTGCTCGCGCTCATCTTCGCGTTCACCGGCTGGACGTACATGTGGCGGTCGGTGCGCGGCCCCGCCCTCCAGGTCTCCGAACGCTCGTGGATCGACGCAGCGGAGAGCTTCGGACAGAAACCCGGCACGATAATGCGAAAACACATGCTCCCCTACGTCACCGGCTACCTCCTCATCTACGGGTCGATGACGCTCGGCGGCGCGATAATCGCTATCGCCGGTCTCTCCTTCCTCGGGCTCGGCGTCGCACCGCCCACCCCAGAGTGGGGACGCGCCATCAATCTGGGACAGGACTACGTGAACACCGACGCCTGGTTCATCTCGTTCATCCCGGGCGTCCTCGTCACCATCGTCGTCACGGGGTTCAACGCGCTCGGCGACGGCGTGCGTGACGCCATCGACCCGCAGTCGGACAGCGCGACCGGCGAAGCGGCCGGCCGGGGTGGTGGTGCATGAGTCAGATGGCTCGCGCCACTGGCGCACCCCTCCTGTCGGTGCGGAACCTCCGCACCGTCTTCCACACGGAGCGCGAGGACATCCACGCCGTCGACGGCGTCTCCTTCGACATCTACGAGGGCGAAACCGTCGGCCTCGTGGGCGAGTCCGGGTCGGGAAAGAGCGTGACGGCGCGCTCCATCCTCGGCCTCGTGGACCGCCCCGGCGTCATCGAGGGCGGCGAGATACTGTACAGGGGTGACGACCTCACCGACGACAACTGGGACGCCCACCGCGGCGACATCTCCATCGTCTTCCAGGACCCGAGTAACTCCCTGAACCCCGTCTACACGGTCGGCAACCAGATCCGGGAAGCGCTCTCGATTCATCAGGACCTCTCCGGGAACGAGGCGCGCGAACGCGCCGTCGAACTCCTGGAAACGGTCGGAATCCCGGACGCGGAGCGTCGAGTCGGGGAGTATCCCCACCAGCTCTCGGGCGGGATGCAACAGCGCGTCGTCATCGCAATCGCGCTCGCGTGCGACCCCGACTTGCTCGTCTGTGACGAACCGACGACGGCGCTCGACGTGACGATTCAGGCCCAGATTCTCGACTTGCTCGAAGAACTCCAGCGCGAGGAAGGGCTGGCGATTCTGTTCATCACGCACGACATGGGCGTCATCGAGGAGACGACCGACCGCGTGAACGTCATCTACGCGGGCGAAGTCGTCGAACGAGCCCCGACGGACGTCCTGTTCGACGACCCGAAACACCCCTACACGAAGGCGCTGTTGGAGAGTATTCCGGGTCAGACCGCGCCCGGCGAGCGCCTCCCGACGATTCCTGGGGAAGTGCCGACGCCGACTGCGCCCGCGGACCACTGTCGGTTCGCGCCGCGGTGTCCGAAGGCGTTCGAGGACTGCGAACGCGTCCACCCCGAGTCCGTCGACGTGGGGGACCGCGAACACACTGCGTCCTGCCTCCTCTACGGGGGTGACGACGAGTGAGCCTCCAGCAGTCGAAACCGCTCGTCTCGGTCCGTGAGTTGAAGACGTACTACGAGGACTCGTCGATGATCGGGAAACAACCGCCCGTGCGGGCGGTCGACGGCGTGTCCCTCGACGTACACGAGGGCGAGACGCTCGGCGTGGTCGGCGAGTCCGGGTGCGGGAAGACGACGCTCGCCCGCACGCTCATCGGCCTCGAATCCGCGACCGAGGGCGAAGTTCTCGCGAACGGACAGGACGTGACCGAACTCTCGCGGCGCGAACGCCGCAAGTGGTCGCGCAACGCCGGGATGGTGTTTCAGGACCCGGACGAGAGCCTGAACGACCGGATGACAATCGGTGAAATCGTCCGCGAACCGCTCGACGCACACGAGGTCGGGAGCGACGACGAACGCCGCGAACGCGTCCGCGACCTGCTCGAACGCGTGGGGTTACAGCCGGAGCACTACTACCGGTATCCCCACCAGTTCTCGGGCGGGCAGAAACAGCGCATCGGCATCGCCCGCGCGCTCGCCCTCGAACCCGACTTCCTCGTGTTGGACGAGCCGACGTCGGCGCTCGACGTGTCCGTGCAGGCGCGCATCGTCAACCTCCTGAACGACCTGCAGGAAGACCTCGGACTCACCTACCTCGTCATCAGTCACGACCTCTCCGTGATGCAGCACATCGCGGACCGCATCGCCGTGATGTACCTCGGGAACATCGTCGAACGCGGCCCGACCGAGGACGTGTTCGAGAGTCCCGAACACCCGTACACGGTGTCGCTGTTGTCGGCGTCACCGGGACGCCACGGGAGCGACATCGAACGGGTTCCGTTACGCGGGACGCCGCCGAGTCCGCGCAGCCCGCCGAGCGGCTGCACGTTCAACACGCGGTGTCCGGCGAAGATTCGGCCCGACGAGTACGACGACCTGTCCAACGACGCGTGGACCGCGCTGGAGGCGACGCGGGAAGTCCTCCGCGGGCGAGCACGCGAGGAGACAGGTGTGCTCGCCGCCGTCAAGCGGCAGTTCGGGCTGGTCGACGAACACGCGGCCGAGAGCATCGAAGACCTCTTCGAGGACGTGACGCTTCCCGAGCGGGCGCGGGAGAAACTCGACGAGGCGCTCGCGCTCGCCGACGACGCGAAGTACGAGGAGGCGGAATCCTTCCTCGCGTCGGAGTTCGGTGGTGTGTGCGAACGACAAGACCCGGTCGACGAACTCGACGGGGAGCGTTTGAGTCGCTGTCACCGCCACCGCGACGAGTACGACGACGTGCGCTCGGTCATCGAACGGCGTCGCGACTAACCGGCGTTCGACGCCCGTTTTTACGCGTCCTGAATCGGCAAGAGCGCTTTTAGGGTCGGCGTCGGTACGACGATGCGATGAGCGTAGACGACGGCGCGCACACCGTCCTCGTGGTCGACGACGAACCGGAGTTCGCCGACTCCGTAGCGCTCTGGCTTCGCGACCACTGGGATGTCCGGGTCGCGTACGACGGTGAGGAGGCCGTGGAGGCGTACGGCCCGGAGGTGGACGCCGTCCTGTTGGACCGGCGGATGCCGCGGTTGTCCGGTGACGAGGTGTTGGCGGAGATTCGAGCCCAGCCCGGTGAGTCGGGCGTCGGGATGATGACGGCCGTGCAGCCGGATTGGGACGTGGTTGAGATGGAGTTCGACCTCTATCTGAAGAAGCCCGTGCGGAAGGAGGAAGTCATCGAAGCGACCCAGAAACTGCTGTCTCGGGCGGAGTACGCCCGCGAGTTGCAGGCGTTGTTCGCGTTGAGCGCGAAGGTCGGGGCGTTGCGGGCGCGGTACGACGCGGACGAGTTAGCGGACGACGAGCGGTTCGAGCGGTTGCAAGCGGAGTTAGAGCGGGTGAAAGCACAGGCGAACGAACGGCTCGCGGAGTTAGACCCGGAGGAGTTCGAGGAGATGATGAGCGTCGTCGACGCCTAACAGCAGAAGATGAACGGGTAGGCGAGCGCCACCCGGTCGCCCTCCTCGAGTTCGGTGTCGAGTCCGTCGAGGTGTTCGTTGAACCGGCCGTTGACGAGGACGCGCGCGTACCGCCGCGTCTGGTCGCCTTCGGGGTTTTTCGCCCAGTTCTCGCCGGGGAGCGGGTCGGGCGCGGGTGCCCACCCACGGGTCGTGGCGTCGGCTTCCGTCTCCGCGAGTATCATGTCGCGGACGTCGTACTCCTCGAAGAAGGCCGCGAGGAACTCGCGGAGCGTCGACCCCTCGAACGTGAAGTCGAGGCGGCCGGTGCCGACGGCGGTCCATATCTTCCCCGTACACCGCACGTGGACGGTCGTTGTCTCCGCCGCCGCCTCGCGCGCAGTCTCTGCGCTCATACCTCACGATAGGGCGTGCGCACGGGTCAACGTGTTCCCGAACGTGTTCGGTCAGTCGGCGTCGTCGGCGCGCGGTGAGAAGACGACGAGCGCGGTCGTGTCCGCTATCGCGCGCGGGGTGATTCGGCGTTCGCCTGCGAACCGAACTAGCTCCCCGTCTTCGAGTCGGTGCGTCTCGTCGTCGAGGCCGAGGGAGAGTTCGCCCGATAGAACGACGATGAGTACGTCGACGCCGGGGTGGTCGTGTTCCGGCATCTCGTCTCCCGCGTCGAGAGTGAGACGGACGGTGCGGGGCGCGTCCGCGAAGACGGTGGCGTGCGGTTCCGCGGTCAGGTCGTCGAGGGCTTGGGTTTCCGGCATACGAACGGGAAGGGGTCGCGGCCGCTTCACCTGCGGTCCGAACGTGTTCGGTGTCAGGGGGTCGTGACCTGGCCGAGGAAGAACACCGCACCCGTCTCGCGGTGGCGTATCGCGTAGAGGAACGGGCGGTCGACGGTGACCTCGAACGGGTTCCTGGGAGCGCTCGTGACGGCGTTTTCGACGGCGGTGACCGCCGCGGCCTCGGTTCCCTGTTCGTCCACGTCGAGGTAGGTGCGCTGGACTACGTCGTCCAACCGGAGGTCCTCGCCCGCCGCCCCGGACGCCATCCCGGTGAAGTCGGCGTCGTCGGAGAACGCCGTCCCCATTCCGAGGTCCGAGAGCACTTTCTTCAGATCGTGTTTGTTCGAGAAACCGAACTTCGGGAGTGAGACGGTGCCGTGTTCGGATTCGAGACTGTCGGCTATCGCGGCGAGGCGTTCCGCGTCGAGGTCCTCGCGCACGTCCGCGAACGCGCCGGCGTCGGGGAGGACGACGAGCATCTCCACCTCGCTACCGACGTAGGGGAGGCTGACGGCTTGCACGCGGTCGCCGTCGTGGTAGCGGTAGGTGTCGCTGTTCGCCATCAGTTGGACGTCCGTCGTGGAGCCGTCGAGGCGCGTGAACGACGCGGATTCGGTGGCGTCGGGGTCGAACTCCTCCCGCCAGTTCGCTCGGAAGTAGACGGCGTTCGCGAGGACGAGCCGCGTCATCGCCGTGAGCGCGCCCTTCTCGAACACTTTCTCGATGGTTCCCTCGGTCTGTTCTGCGGTCCAGTCGTTGATGCGTTTTCGCGCGCCCTCGGCGTCCGTCTCGAAGTCGACTTCGCGGACGCCCGCGCCGTAGTGTGCGGAGAGCAAGTCCGTGTACTCCTCGCGCCACGGGAAGCCCGTCTGACCCCAGACAGCGTTCGCGTCCCGCAGAACGAACGGCTGGCCGTCCTCGTCGCTCGGGGCGTCCGTGCTCACGCGGTCGCTCAACTCCCGCCACGCCGCGTGTACGTCGTCGACGTCGAAGTGGAGCGTCTCCCGCATCTCGTCGCGTGTGTCGCCGCGCGCGCCGCCGTACGTCATCGCGAGCGCCACTCCGGCGCTGTACGGCGAGAACGTGTAGTTCGCGTCCGCTTCCTCGGTCGCGAGCAGGTCGAGGACGTCGAACCCGAAGTTCGCGTTCCCCGCGGCGACGGCGGCCGCCGGGTCGTCCGTCTCCGGCGTGTCGTCGTTTCCGGGGACGTCCGCGGACGGGTTCGGTCCGCCGGCGTCGCCGCCGATACAGCCTGCGGTCGCGCCGAGCGCCGCCGCGCAGAGCGCGACGAACTCGCGTCGGTCGGAGGGCATACGTGAGAGAAGGACGCAGAGAGAAAGAGTCGTTTCGGTGAGTGAAACGGGGGTTTGAGTTACTCGCGGGCGCGGACGACGACGACCGGGCCGAGCGATTCGCGGGCGACTCGGTCTTCGAGTTCGCCGAACACCCACTCCGAAAGCGTGGGTTTCGGTTCGCCCATCACGACCACGTCGTAGTCGACGGAGAACTCGGCGATGGTCGCCAGGGCGTCCCCCGTGGATTCGGGTTGTAACGTGAGGTCGGCGGTGGTGAGGCCGGCGTCGTCGAGCGCGCCCCGCAGTTCTTCGCGGGAGACGTTCGCGTCGAGACCGAGGGCGGACACGGTGATGTCGCGGTCTCCGACGAGTTCGGCGACGAACCCGGCCACCGTCTCCACGTTCGCCTGCCCGACGAACGGGACGAGGAGGCGTTCGAAGTTGTGCGCGACGCCGGGATGGACGATGGCGGCGCAGTCCTCCTCGACGGTCACCCGCTGGATGGTCTGTTCGGCTTCGCCGGTGAACGCGAGGCGGGTTTCCGCGTCGCCGCCGGCGTCCGCGAACCCCTCGCGGAGTTCGTCGAGTTTCGCCTGTGCGCGCTCTTCGAACTGGAGTTTCGCCTGCTCCGCGGGCGTCTGGTCGGGGACCTCGTAGTAGCCGAGCACCACCACGTCCACGGTGGAGAGGAGGTCGTACAGTCCCGGGGTAACCGATTCGCCTTCGAGGATTCGGACGGGAACGAGTACCTTCATTCACAACACCCCTTTGAGGGAGACGTCACGGGCGTAGTAGTAATACCATCCGGCCGCGGCGACCATCACTATCGCGCCGACGAGCTGGCTCTCCGGTTGCATGAATCCGATGAGGCCGAAACTCGCGAGCGCGCCGAGCGCGCCGACGACGGGGGCGGCGGGCGTGCGGAAGTCGGGGTCGTACCAGTCCGGTTCGTTTCGCCGCATCGCGAGCAGGGAGACGCAGATGAGGCCGTACATCACGAGACTGAGGATGGACGCGACTTCCGCGAGAATCTGGGTCTGGCCGGACGCGACGAGGAGGAGCGTCGGCACACCGGCCAGCGTGAGCGCGACGTGCGGCGTCCCGTACTTGAGGTTTATCGCGCTCGCTCGTTTCGGCGCGAGGGCGTCCTTACTGAGCGCGAACACCGCTCGCGACGAACTCATGATGGAGGCGTTCGCGGACGAGACGGTGGCGAGTAGTCCGGCGATGAGGATGGCGACCGCGCCGATCGGCCCCCAGAAACTCCCCGCGACTTCGACCATCGCTGTCTCGCCGTAGCCGGCGAGTTTTTCGCTCCCGAACGCGCTCGTCGCGACGAACACGGTGAACACGTAGAACACGCCGACGATGAGGACGCTGCCGACCATCGCCAGCGGAAGGTTGCGGCCGGGTTTCTTGATTTCGCCGGCGACGGTCGCGACCTGCGCGAACCCGAGGTATGACGTGAACACGAGCGCCGCCGTGGTGACGACCGGCATCGCGCCAAAGGGCAGGAACGTCTCGGGCGTCGACTGCGTGCCGAAGACGCCGACAGCGTCCAGTCCGCCGTACGCGAGGAAGAGCGAGAGGATGACGAGGAGGACGGCGACGACGTAGTTCTGGAGTTTCGCGGTGTTCTCCGTGCCGGTGAAACTCAGTCCGGTGAGGAGCGCGCCGAACACGAGCGCCAGCGCGACCGTCGGGTCGATGCCGAGCGTGATGCCGACTCGTCCGAGGACTTCGGCGGCGTAGCTCCCGAACCCGACGAGGTAGAACGACGACGCGAACACGAGGCTCAGCCAGAGGCTGACGCCGACGATGGTGCCCGCGAGCGCGCCGAGCGACCGGGAGACGAAGTAGTAGCCGCCGCCCGATTTCGGCATCGCCGTCGCGAGTTCGGACGCCGGGAGCGCGACGAGCAACGCGATCACCATTCCGATGGCGTACGACCCCGCCGCCGCCGGACCCGCCTGTCCCGCCGCGATACCGGGGAAGACGAAGATTCCCGCGCCGATCATCGTCCCGACGCCGATGGCGAGTCCGCCGACCAGTCCGATGGTGCGCTCTAACTCCGTCCCCTCCTCGGTGACGGTTACCTCCTCTTCCGTGGTCTCCAGTTCGTCCACGACGGGCGACTCGCCCGCGCGGTTCTCGCCGGAGCCCGCAGCGACATCGCTCACGGTAGAACAGTCGGCGAAACCACACAAATCGATTGGGGCCGACTCAGCGGACGGCCGCACGCTCGCCGATTCTCACGGTCGTCGTGGGGTTCACGGTCGATGAACCCGACGTACACCGGAACTCTCGGAGACTGCTATCGTACGCGTACCGGGTGGGTCCGTCGAGTTAGCCACCGCGTTCCCACCGTCGGGGCTTTCGCGCAGACGGAGGAGAGGGGAGTCCCCCGGCTCAGCGGCTTGCGTGTTCTCACGTCCGTTCGCTGGCGTCTGTCTCGTCGGTTAATCCCGTCCTGACGGGGGGATAAACGCTCCATTACGAAGGAAATCACCCGTTTCTCCGACGGTGATGACGGAGTTGACACGTCCCCATTGGACTGAACGGAACACGAGGCCGCGCGCTGACCGACCGCGTCGCGTACTCGTGGCCAGCGGGCGGTCGTCGGCACCCGTCGGAGGTGTCCCGTGAGCGATTCCACGGAAGGGTCCCGACCCGCGGACAGATTCGAGTCGGTGCCCGAGTCCGGGAGGCTCCCCGGGACGGTCGCGTCCCGGGACGCACAGGCGGTGTGCGTGCTCGCGCACTCGGGCTCCGTCGACTCGACGCTGCGGGCGGTGCTTCGCGCCCGCATCGAGGACTACTCGGTCCTGGTCGCCGTCGAGGACTCGGACGTCCGTCACGCGGTCGAACCGTACGTCGCCGCGACGGTCGGCCGTCTCGACGACGACGCGGGAACGCGACCGCTCGAAGCGCGCGTCGTCGCCGAGGCGCGAGAGCGCGGGTTCGAACGCGTCATCCTCGTCGAACCGCGGCCGAACGAGGTCGTCGATTACGAGGGGAGTCGGCGCGAACTCGCATCGAACCCCGGGCAGGACGCCGTTCAGGCGCGGACGACGACGGTCGACGCGGTGGAGCCGGCCGTCGTGGCCGTGATTCCGGCCTACAACGAAGCGGACACCATCGCGGGCGTCGTCGCGGAGACGGCGCGATACGTCGACGAAGTCGTCGTGGTTGACGACGGGAGCGGGGACGACACCGTGAACGTCGCTCGCGACGCCGGTGCCGCGGTGGTCGAACACGAGACCAATCAGGGGTACGGCGCGGCCGTGAAGACGGGGTTCCGGGAGGCCGACCGCCTGAACGCGGACCACATGGTTTTGCTGGACGGAGACGGCCAGCACGACCCCGAATCCATCCCCGACCTCCTCGCCGTCCAGCGCGAGGAGGACGCCCACATCGTCATCGGAAGCCGGTACGTGGACGGAACGCCGAGCACCGCGCCGGCCTACCGTCGGGTCGGCCTCGGCGTCGTCAACGCGGCATTGAACGCCAGCATCCGCGTTCTCGACGGCGACCTCCGCGTAGCCGACACGCAGAGCGGGTTCCGCGCGTTCGACGCGCGCGCCATCCGAGCGCTCGCCGCCGACGACAGCATCCACGACGGCATGGGTGCGAGCCTCGACGTCCTCTACCGGGCGGACCGCTGGGACTTCACGGTGCGCGAGGTGAGCACGGACGTCCGGTACGACGGCGACGACAGCACGCACCACCCGCTCGCGCACGGCATCGACCTCCTCGCGCGCATCTCACGCGCCGTCGAGGGACGGCGGCCGTTCCTCACGCTCGGCGTTCCCGGCAGTCTCATGGCAACGGTCGGCAGTCTGGCGTTCGCCACCGGTACGTTCGGCCTCGGCCTCGACGCCGTCTCGCTCGCCGCCACGGTCACCGGAACCCTGCTCGTCATCGCCGGCGGGTTCGCGCTCGCGGCGCTCGCGGTCCTCCACGCGCTCGACGTGTTCTTCGCGCGGAGGGAGACGCCATGACCGGCCGCACGGCCGGGGTTCGGAACGCGTTCACGGTCGACCTCGAGCACTGGCACATGGCGACGCTCGTCCGGGACGCCGTCGACGACCCGGCCGACGCAGTGGTGGAGTCCACGCGAATCGTCCTGGACTTACTCGACCGCCACGACGTCCGCGCGACGTTTTTCGTCGTCGGCGAGGTCGCCGCCGAGTACCCCGACCTCGTCGCCCGGGTCGCCGCCGAGGGCCACGAAATCGCCTCTCACGGGCACACGCACACGCCGCTCTCCGGGCTGACGCGCGAGACGTTCGAGCGGGAACTCGCCCAGAGCGCGGAGGCAATCCGCCGGGCCGCCGGCGTGGACCCGGACGGCTTTCGCGCCCCGAACTTCTCCCTCGACGCGGAGACCGCGTGGGCGCTCGACGTCCTCGCGGAGGCGGGCTATCGGTACGATTCGAGCCTGTTTCCGATGCGGACGCCGATGTACGGCGTCGCCAACGCACCCCGAACGCCGTACGCCGTCGACCCCGCTGACCCGTTTTCGGCCCCGGATTCCGCGGACCGGGACCCGGCCAATGCGCTCGTCGAGTGTCCGATGGCCGTCGTCGGCGACCGCGTCCGCGCCCCCGTCGCCGGCGGATTCTACGCGCGCGTCCTCCCGGCCGCCGTCCTCCGACGCGCGGTCAGTGCGCTGAACCGGCGGGGGCGACCCGCCGTCATCTACGTTCACCCCTGGGAGTTCAACCCTGCTGTCCGCACGAGCGCACCCTCGCTCCCGCGGCGCGTCGTCTCCCACTACGGCATCGACTCGCTCGCGGAGAAGACGGCGTCGCTCCTCGAGGCGTTCGAGTGGACGACGCTCCGCGATATCGCGACGAACCGGACGCGACCGACAAACGTCGACCAGTCGCGTCCCACCCCGACCACCCAGCAGCCTGTACGTTTTCCCGACAAATGACGATACGAGACGCTATCCAGACGACAGCAGACGAACCGACAGAACTGACAGTCGAACAGTGCACCGACCCGGACGAGTGGGACGACTTCGTCGTGGGCCACGACGGCTCGCCGCTCGCCCGCTGGGCGTGGGGGGCGGCCATCGCCTCCTACGGCTTCGACCGCCACTACCTCGCGGCGACCGAGGACGGAGCGATACGCGGCGTCCTGCCGCTCGTCCACGTCGACAGCCGACTGTTCGGCGACGTGCTCGTCTCCCTCCCCTACACCTCTCACGGCGAACTCCTCGTGGACGACCGCCGGCCGGACGCGACCGAACGCCACCTCCTCGCGGCCGCGCGACGCCTCGGCGACAGCCTCGACGTCGACGCGGTCACCATCCGCGGCACGGAACTCGGAGACCGCCGCGAGTTCACGAGACGCACCGACTACGTCAGCTTCCACGTGCCGACGCTGGACGCGGACGCGGCGTGGGAGAACCTCCGCGGGAGCCGCAGGCGGCAGGTCGAACAGGCGCGCGACGACGACGCCCTCGAGTACGCCGTCGGGGAGACGCGCTCCGACCTCCGCGACTTCTACCGGCTCTACCTCCAGTCCATGCACGGCCACGGGACGCCGCCGCACTCCTTCGCGTTCTTCCGGGAGTTCTGGGAGGCGGCGCCCGACGACGCCATCCACCTCGGGCTCGTTCGACTCGACGGCGAGCCGATAAACGCCGTGTTGAACGTCGCGCTCGGGTCGACCGTAGTCCAGAAGAGCGTCGTGCTCGACTACGACCACCGCGACCGCCAAGGCGGCAGTCTGCTCTCCTGGAAGTCCATCGAGTGGGCGTGCGAGCGAGATTACGACTACTACGACCTCGGGCGCACCCGCAGGGACACCGGCGTCCACCAGTTCAAGAAGAGCTGGGGCGGCGACGAGGTCGAACTCGTGGACTACCACTACTTCCCGAACGGCCCCGTCGACCTCCCCGACGCCGAGGACGGCCAGTACGACCTCCCGAAGCGCGTGTGGCGGAAACTTCCGCTCCCCGTCACCCGCCTTGTCGGCCCGTACGTCCGGAAGGGGATTACGCTATGACGATGCACGTCCTCTACGTCCTCGGCCAGGACTCGGGCGGCCTCCCCCACTACACGGCGGAACTCGCGAACGCCGTCGCCGCGCACGCGGACGTCACCGTCTTGAAGCCCGCCGAGTCGAGCGCGGACGACCTCTTCGCCCCCGAGGTCGAGGTGGTCGACGCGTTCTCGCCGCTCGGCATCTCCCTTCCGGCGATTTACCGTCGAGAAGTCCACCCGCTCTCGGTCGTCCGCGGCATCCGGTCGTACGACGCGGTGAAGCGCATCCGGGAGATCGACCCCGACGTCGTCCACGAGGCCGCGGACCTCTTCCCGCACGTCAAGTTCTACCTGCGACGTCACGGCATCGACCGCGCGTACCCCACGGTCGTCACCCGCCACGAGGTGGAGCAGAACCGGTTCACGCTGGAGCGACCCCACCACCTCGCGGAGGAACTCGTCGACCTCGCGATACCGGACCTCGACGTCGACCGCACCGTCGTCCACACCGAGAACCAGAAGCGCGCCCTCGCCGCGCGCGGCGTCCCGGCCGAAGAAATCGCGGTGTTCCCGCACGGCACGTACTCCGTGTTCGGGTCCGACGAGGACTTCGACGCGCCCCCGGAGGAGCACACGCTCCTCTTCTTCGGACACGTCGTCCCGCACAAGGGAATCGAGACGCTCGTCCGCGCGATACCGTTGGTCGCGGAGGAAGTACCCGACGTCACCCTCCTCGTTGCGGGCGACGGCCGCATCCCGGACAGCGTCGCGGACATCGTCGCCGACCACCCCGAACGGTTCGAGGTCACGGACGGCTACGTGCCGAACGACGAGGTGGCGTCCGTCTTCGAGCGCGCGTCGGTCGTCGCCCTCCCCTATCACGAGCGCGAGGGCGGTACGAACGGCCACAGCGGCGTCCTCGCGACCGCGCTCTCGTTCGGGAAACCGGTCGTCGCGTCGCGGGCCGGCGACTTCCCCGACATGGTCGCCGGCGAGGGCTGTGGGCGCGTGGTCCCGTCCCGGGACCCGGAGGCGCTCGCGGACGCGCTCGTGGACGTCCTCCGGGACGACGAGGCGCGGGCGGAGATGGCGCGCCGGAGCAAGCGACTCGGCGAGTCCCTCTCGTGGGACGCCATCGGCCGCCGGCACGTCGACCTCTACCGCGAACTGCTCGACGACCACGGAAACGGCATCGAATCACCCGTCCGGGCGGGGACTCCCGGTACCGTCTCCGAACGATGAGTGCCACAGGTCAGCCGGACGATTCGCGTCCGCTCCATCGCCGCAGGCCGTTCGACGTCACCGTCGCGGTCTCGCTCGCGCTGCTCGTCGCGGGTGTCCTCGGTTTGCTCCGCGTCGCGTCGCTCGGCGGCGTCGCTGTCCAGTCGGTGCCGGGGGTCGCGGTCGTCCACGCGGTCGTGGGGTCGCTCGCGGTGCTCGTCCTTCCCGGCTACGTGGGCTTGCTCGCCGCCGGCGTGCGCCGCCGCCCCCGCTCGAAGCAACTCCTCTACGCGGTCGGCCTCAGCGTCGTCTTCGCCGCGGCCGTCGGTCTCGTGACCGCGGGGGCCCTGCCCGCGCTCGGCGTCGGGTCACTCCGGGACGCGCCAGTGGTCTACGCGGCCACGCTCGTCGCGCTGTCGGCGCTCGCGTGGCGACGGACACGAACGTGGGAGCCACCGCAGTCTCTCTCCCGCCCCTCCTCGCGCACGTTCACCTGGGCGTGTCTTCTCTTCGCTCTCCCCGTCGTCGCCGTGCTGACCAGTAACCCGGCAGCGGTCATCCCCGTCTCCCTCCAGTCCCCCGTCATCGGCTTCGAGGACAGCCTCGTCCCCATCGCGGCTGTCGCGGCCGCTGTCGTCTTCATCGGGACCGACCGCGTCCCCCGCAGACTCCACCCGCTCGCCGTCTGGACCATCTCTGCGGCCGTCCTCCTCGAGATGACCGTCGTCTCCTCGCACGTCTGGGGATGGGACGTCCACTACGCGTTCTACGTCGCCCACCGCACCCTCGAAACGGGCGTGTGGCCCGGCGGCCTCGCGAACCCGAGTGCGTCCATCCTCACCGCGACGCTCGTCCCCGCCGTGGGCGCGTCCGTAACCGGATTCGACCTCGCGTGGGTGTACAAACTCCTGGTGCCGCTCGCCGTCTCCACGACGCCCGTCGCGCTCTATCACGTCACGCGCGCCCGGTTCGACCCCACAGCAGCGGCGGTGGCACCGTTCGTCCTCGTCTTCTACTACGGCTACTTCAAAATCTTCCCGGGCAAACAACACCTCTCGCAGTTCTTTCTCGCGCTCTGCGTCCTCGTCCTCTTCGACGACGACGCGTTGGACGTCCACGGCCGCGCGCTCGCCGTGGTCTTCTGCGCGGGAATGGTCGCCTCGCACTACGGTGTGAGCCTCTTCGTCGCGGGATTCCTCTCGTTCGCCTTCGTGGCGTCCCGCGTACTGGCATTCTTCGATTCCGACCAGTCCATCTATCCGCCGCGCGTCCGACCCACCCTTCCCGCGTTCGTCGGCGTCGGCTGGTCGTTCTGGTTCCTCGCGAGCGCGTCCGGAATCAACTTCCAGCGCGTGGTCGATCGGGTTCAGGAGACCTTCGAAGTCACCGAATCGACGAGTTCGTCCCGGGGAGCCTTCGCCTACCTCTCGCAGGCGTTCGACTCCCCGATATGGGGCGTCTACAAACTCCTCAACATCGTGTTGATCGGACTCGTCGCGCTCGGGGTTGCGTGGACCGTCTACCGTGTCGTCGTCCGCAGCGACGGTGACGACGCCGACGTCGAGTACGCGGCGTTCGCGGTCGCAGTGCTCGGGTTCCTCGCCGTTTCGACCGTCGTCACGTTCGGCATGGGGTTCGACCGGACGCTCCTCGTCGCGCTGACCGCGCTCGCCCCGTTCGCGTACGTCGGTCTCCGACCCGCTGCGAAACTCCTCGCGCGACGTCTACGGCGCGGGGATGCGAGCGGGCGTCGCGCGGGAATACGAGCGTTCGCGGTGTTCCTCGCGCTCCTGTTCCTGTTCAGTTCCGGCGGCGCGTTCGCCGCGACCGGACAGCAAGTTCCCTCGTACGGCGTCCAGTTCTCGGAAGACACGGGCTGGCCGGTGTACAACACGACGGAGGTCGACGCTTCGCGGTGGCTCGAACAGAACGCCGACCCCGGCGCTCGCGTCGCGGTGTTCAACGAGTGGCAGAAGCTCAGAAGCCGGGACGCGTTGATGCTCATGGAGGTGTTCGACGACCAGCGCCTCGTCCCCGTCTGGACGTCCCGGACGAACGTGAACGCGACGTACTTCTACGTGAGCAACAAGCCGATGGTGTCGACCGTGGAGGGGAACGACCGAACGTACCTCGACCCCCGTACGACGGAAGCGTATGGGGCGCTCATCGAGGGGCGCACCGTCGTGTTCCAAAACCGGGACGTCACCATCTACCGCATCGACGGCAACAACTCGTCGCACTGCGAAAACGCGTCCGACGCGGGCTGTCCCGGTTCCGGGTCGTAAACTCGAGAGGAGCGGTTTTTCAGACGAGCGCGGCGACGGCGGTTCTAACGCGGCCGCGGATGCGACCGGCGACAGCCAAGACGAGCAGGACGTAGACCGCGCCGCCGCCGACTATCGCTGCTGCGGTTCCCGCGGGCGTGAGGTGGTGGCCGCCCGTCGCCACGAGGAGGACGACGCCCATGGCGAACGCGCCGACGCTCTCGGCGGTGACTTCGCGCCAGGGAATCGAGAACCGGAGGAGCGTTCTGAGGTATCCGTACGACAGGAGGGTTCGGACGGTCATCGCCGCGGCGGTCGCGATGGCCGCCCCGAGCCACCCAACCGTGGCGACGAGGAGGACGTTTCCGACGAGGTTGATGGCGACGAAGGCCGTGTCCGCGCGGAAGACGAGGTCGGGGCGGTCCAGCGCGCTGGAGACCTTCTCGAACACGACGCCGTAGCAGTGCGCGAGGCGCGCGGCGACGAGGAGGACGAGCGCGGGGGCGGCGACGACGTACGCGGTGGAGACGGCCGAGAGCAGCGACGCGCCGATGACGAACGCGCCGAACACGCCCGGTATCGCCGCGATTCCGGCGTAAACCAGTGATTCTTCGAGGGTAGTTCGGACGGCGGCACGGCCCTGTTCGTCGAGGATGCGGTCGACGTTCGCGAACAGCGTGGAGCTAATCGCGGAGGCGACGAGGAAGAACGCGGCCGATAGCTGCCAGGCGAGTTCGTACGCGCCGACGATTTCGGGGGCGACGAAGAACCCGAGGACGAGCGTGTCGGTCCAGATCCACGCGCGTTCGCGCACCGCGCCGAGCCAGCTGTACCGGCTGAACCGGAGTACGCTCACGACGTGTCCGCGGTCGGGTCGCCGTGGCCGAATGGAGAGGAAGTGGAGGCCGACGGCGAGTTGGACGAGGCGGCCGACGAGCGTTCCGACGAGGAGGCCCGGGAGACCGTAGCCCGCGGCGAGGAGGACGACCCAGACGAGGACTTTCGCGGTGACGTTCGCAAAGACCGCGGTCTCTGCTCGGCCGACGCGCTGTTCGCCGTGGAGGCCGGCGTCGACCGTTCGAACTGGGACGTCGAGCGCCGCGATGGCGACGAGGAAGGGGAGCGCGAGCGCGCTTCCGACGTACGCAGTGAGCGGGTCTCGGAGGAAAAGAAGGACGACGGTGACGGGAACGAGCAGGGTGGCGCGGAGGAGGAGGGAGACGGCGAGGAACTCGCTCTGGTCGCGGCGCTCGGCGATGCGTTTTTTCGTCGCTTCGCGCGTCCCGAAGTCGGTCGCGAGCGAGACGACGACGGCCACTGCCCGGATGAGCGAGAACGTCCCGAGTGTCGCCGCGCCGGCGGTGGTCGCCACGAACAGGACGCCGACGAACTCGACGAGCGACAGTCCCGAGCGCGCCGCGAACGAACCGACGAACGACTTGCTGAGTCTCGACGTCACCACGGCTCTGACACCGAAAATTCGCGGCGTTCCGCCTTCGTTACGGACTGACTGCCGGTAAGCGGCTTCCCGCTAGGGTCGGCGAAGCGACCGAAACAACTATTTTATTGATATGACGATATCCCGTGAAACCGGCCCGATGCGGTCGACCACCACGATGACTCTGTTCGACGACTCGTTTCGGACGTGGCAGGGAGTTTGGGGCGTCGTCATCCTCGCCGTCGCCGCCGTCGCGGCGACGCGCCCGCGACCGCTCGCCACCCTCGAACTCGTCTTCCTCCTCTGGTTCGTCGGATTCCTCGGCGGTGTCGAGATACTCTCCCCACGACATGAGAACCCGGAACGCTGGACGAAGCTTCGCTGGATAGTGCTCGTCGGTCTCACCGTCTCTACGGCCATCGTGGTTCGCCGAGCAATCGTCGTCTGGTAGCCGACTCCCTCCCGGTTCGTGCGCGCTAACGCTCTTTCGTCACCGCTTCAGCACGGTTGCGTGTTGGCGGCTGTCGTCCCGTCGACGATCGCCAGTCGCGGTCGACAAGGTCTCCCGGAGCGCGTTCGCGGATGGCGTTGTCGTCCGTCAACTCCCACTCTTCGACTGGGGTCCGCCAGTCGTCGTACCGGAAGGTGAGGTAGGACTCCACGTCGACGGGGACGCGGTACCCGAGGTCGGGGTCGGACGCCACGCGTTCGACGTACTCGAGGGGAATCCAGAGCGTCAGGACCTCCGTGAGGACGGACTTCGGGAACGACGCCAGTTCGATGTGGCCGGCAGTCGACTGCGCGTACCGTTCGGCGAGCGGTTTCGCGAGCGACAGCGCCGCCCCGAGCCCCGGAACGGGGAACTCGCGTCGGACCCGGGATTGCGCCGTCCACGCGTGGCCGTGAGCGCGTCGGAACACCATCAGGTCGACGATGCGGGGGTCGTCCGCCGGGGCGTCGTCCGTGGGGAGGAACTGGTACTTGTAGGGGACGCCGTGGTAGGTCCGCACCTGCACGTGGTATCCCCGGTCTTCGATGACGGGGCGCAGGTCGGATACGGCGTCGAGGTCGCCCGCCCAGACGGCGACGTCGATATCGTCGTCGTAGTCCGTCAGCGACCCGGAACGAGTGCCCGTGAGCAACGTCCCGCTCTCCAGCCAGTACTCGATACCGGCGTCCTCGAACGCTCCCGTTAGCCACCGCAGCTGCTCGTCCATGCCCAGACGCAGACCGAGGAACGGTATTGTTATCGCCAAAATAACGTCTGCGGAGACGATTCGCCGGACAACCCGGGAAGAAGAACTGGATAGACCGTCGTTCAGGCGTTCTGTTTGAGTCGGTCCTCGAAGTTCTCGCGGAGTTTCTCCAGCTTCGGGGGAATCGTCGCCTGACAGTACGCGTCGTTCGGGTTCTTCTCGAAGTAGTCCTGGTGGTACGCCTCCGCTTCGTACCAGTCTTCGAGGGGTTCGACTTCGGTGACGATGCCCTCGTACTTGCCTTCGGCTTCGAGTTCGTCGATGAACGCTTCGGCCAGCTCGCGCTGTTCGTCGTCGTGGTAGAAGATGGCCGACCGGTACTGGGTGCCGACGTCGTTGCCCTGACGGTTGAGCGTCGTCGGGTCGTGGACCTTGAAGAACACTTCGAGCAACTGGGGGTAGGTCACTTCGTCGGGGTCGTACTCGACGCGCACGGCCTCCGCGTGGCCCGTGTCGCCCGAGCACACTTCCTCGTAGGTCGGGTCCTCGACGTGTCCCCCCGTGTAGACGGACGTGACGCTCTCGACGCCCGAAATCTGTTCGAACGCCGCTTCGACGCACCAGAAACACCCGCCAGCGAACGTCGCGGTAGCCATACTCGTAATTCGGACTGGACGGGCTTAGGCGATTCGCCACCGGCGAACTGTCACCGCCGTCGCGCGACCGCGAGCGCCGCCGCGAGAACGGCGACGAGGGACGCGGTGGCCCCGAATCCGGGCGTCGTTCCGGTCGATTCGGTTCGTGGACTCGTCGATGCCGTCGTCGTGTCGCGGCTCGTCGTGTGTGTCGTCGTCCGCGTGGTCGTCCGCGTCGTCGTGCGCTCGGTGGTCGGTGTCGTCGTCTGGTCGGACACGCGGACGAACGCGCTGGCCGATACGGTCGTTCCGTTCTCGCGATACGGTTCGTCCGCGGCGGTCAGTTCGTGGTCGCCGTCCACGTCGCGGTAGACGGTGAACGTGAGCGTGCCGTTCGACACGCCCTGAACGTCGAGCGACGGGCGACGGATGCCCGGTTCGACGTAGTCGCTCACGGCGACCCGCCCGGAGGTGTTTCGCGCGACGACGAACCCGCCGGCCGTCGTCGTCACCTGCACGCCGTGGAAGTCGCCGTCGGACGCCGAGCGGTTCGACGCCTGCACCGTCGCCGCGGTCGCGTTCTCGACGGCGAGCAGGGGCGCGTTCTCGGCGTCGGTCACTCCGTCGACGACGAGGCGATACGTGTCGTTCGCGAGTGCTGGAAGCGTGACCGAGAACCGTCGGCCCTCACGGACGGTCGTCTCAGCAGACGCCACCACCGCGCCCGTCGTCCGGTTCTGAACGAGGAGCGTCAGGTCGGTGCCGGGCGCGAGAACCGTGTGTCCCGTCACGGTCCGGTTCTGGGCGAGTCGGAGGACGCCGCGGTAGTCCGTGTCGAACCCGACGTTCGCGTATTCCGTGTGATAGCTGACTGTCGCGGTGACGTTCGCGGGTGCGAGACCGCTCGACTCGCGGAGGGTGAGCGAGACCGAGTTGTGTCCGAGAACGTAGGTGTCGTTCGTTAGCCCGTCGCCGCCGACTTCGTAGAGGAGGCGGTCGAGGTCGAGGACGAGCGCGAGCGTGTCGTTTTCGGGGTCGGGGACGGCGCGGATGGCGTCGTTCTCGATGCTCGCGTTGACCGCGAGACGGGGCGGACACGCGGTCGCGCCGAGACCGGTGAAGTCGATGGCGTCGCTCGCGGCGAGCGAGCGGAATTTCGCCGTCGGCGAGGACGCGTTCTGCGCCGCGAGTCTGTCGAGGAGTCCGGTCGCCGAGCCGTTCAGTTCGAATCGATGAACGACGACGTCCCGGTAGGCCGCGGCGCGGTCGGTCCACGTTCGGTCGATGCCGGCGGACAGCGGGGTGAGCGTGCCGTTCGCGCGACGAGCGGCGAGTGCGGCGTGACTCGTCAACTCGTCGTACGTGCCGTTCGGCGCGACGGCGGACTCGACGGTGACGTTCTCGGCGGTCTCGACGCCTGCGACGCTCCCCGCGGAACAGGTCGCGGCGGCCGGGTCTCCCGACGCGTCGAGCGCGGGACGGGCGGCGACGCCACCGGCGACGGACGCGACGACCAGAGCGGCGACTAACAGGACGATGCGAGTGGAGGGCATACGTTTCGATTGTCAGAACTATCATCCAAATATTTTGTGCCAACAATTGACGTGGTGCGCCGCCAGTCGTTAGTGAGTCGCCGCCCTACGTCGGGTATGGCAGTCGGTCGTCGCGTGTTGATGGCGGTCGTCGGCGTCTTCGTGTTCGCCGCGTACGCGGGGGCGGCCGCCGTGGCGTTCTGGGCGCTCGCGAGCGTGTTTCGCGCGGACGTCTCGCTCGCGTCGGCGGTGCTCGCGGTGGCGCTCGTAACCGCGATATTCGGGTTCGCGAGCTATCGATTCGGCACCCAGCAGGCCCTCAGACAGTTGAACGCGCGCCCGCTCACGCCGGAGACGTCGCCGGAGGTGTACCGGCGTCTCGACCGACTCACCGCGGAGATGGACGCGGGGCGGCCGACGGTGTACGTCGCGCGGATGCCGATGCCGAACGCCATCAGCCTCGGCGGGACGGGCGGCGTGGTGGTGTTCGACCGGTCGCTCTTCCGCCTCCTGAACGCGGACGAGTTCGAAGCCGTGCTGGCGCACGAACTCGCCCACCTGGAGAGTTACGACAGCCTCGTGCAGACGCTCGCGTACAGCGTCGCGCGCACGCTCGTCGGCCTACTCGCCGTAATCCTCCTGCCGATTTCGCTGCTCGCTGCGGGCGTCCAGCGGTTACTCGCCTGGGCGCGCGGCCGCCCGCTCGACGGTCGGTCGAGGTCGAGTGCAGGGTCGCTCGTCGTGTTCGTGCTCGTCGCATTGACGCTCGTGGTGCGCGCACACTCCCGGTCGCGGGAGTTCGCGGCGGACGAACGCGCCGTCGAGGTCACGAGGAAACCGCTGGTGCTCGCGTCCGCGCTCCGGAAGATAGAGCGCGCGAGCCAGCCGGCGGGCGGCATCCTCAGTCCGCTCTACGTCCACACCGACGACGAGGCACAGCGGTGGTTCAGCACCCATCCCGCGATGGACGAACGCATCGACAAACTCCGCGAGATGAGCGCCGAGAAACGCATCGAAATCGAGTAACTCGCCGCCTGCCGAACGCCTTTTTCGCTGGCGTTCGATGCGTCGGTATGGTCTCGAACCAGAGCGGGACGTTCGACATCGGCGGCAGTCTGACAGTTCATCGACTCGGGTTCGGCGCGATGCGAATCACGGGTGAGAACATCATCGGCCGCCCCGACGACGAGGACGCAGCGCGTGAGGTCCTGAAGCGGGCGCGCGACCTCGGCGTCGACTTCGTCGACACCGCCGACTCCTACGGACCCGGCGTCTCCGAGCGCCTCATCCGCGACGCCCTGCATCCGTACGACGACGTGGTGGTGGCGACGAAGGGCGGCCTCCTCCGGAATCGTGATGGCGACTGGCTCCCCGAGGGGAGTCCGGACTACCTCCGGAACGCCCACCTCGCCAGCATCGACCGCCTCGGCGTCGACTCCATCGACCTCTACCAGTTCCACCGCCCCGACCCCGAAACCGACTTCGAGGAGTCGATTCACGCGCTCGCGGAACTGAAAGACGACGGCGTCATCGAACACGTCGGCATCAGCAACGTCTCCGTCGACCAGTTGGAGACCGCGCGCGACATCGTGGACGTCGCGACGGTGCAGAACAACTACAACGTCGTGAACCGCGAACACGAGGACGTCCTGGAAGCCTGCGAGGAGTACGCCATCGGGTTCATCCCCTACTTCCCGGTCGGCGCGGGCGATTTGGGCGAGAAGGAGGAAGCCATCGAGAGCGTCGCCGACGCGCACGACGCATCCGTCTATCAGGTCGCGCTCGCGTGGCTCCTGCACACCTCGGACGTCACACTCCCCATCCCGGGCACGTCCAGCATCGACCACCTGGAGGAGAACGTCGCGGCGAGCCAACTCGAACTGACGGACGACGAACTCGCGCGACTGGACGCGTAACGGCTCCGGGTTCCGGCGACCCAACAGTTTTGACGGTGGCCGGGAGACCTGTCAGTATGGAGACTGTCAAAGCGCCGGAATCGGCGTTCGACGACGTCCCGAACTTCGATTACGAACCGCAGTTCGTCGACACCGGCGAGGTGGAGATGGCGTACGTCGAAACCGGGAGCGGCGACGAGACGTTCCTCTGTCTGCACGGCGAACCGACGTGGGGGTTCCTCTATCGGAAGATGATGCCCGGGCTCGCGGAACGTGGCCGCGTCGTCGTCCCCGACCTCCCCGGGTTCGGGCGGTCCGAGAAGTTCACCGAGCAGGACGACTACACGTACGAACGCCTCTTCGACGCGGTGGAGTCGTTCATCACGGAACTGGACCTCGAGGACGTCACGCTCGTCTGTCAGGACTGGGGCGGCCTGCTCGGCCTGCCGGTGGCCGCGGCGAACCCCGACCGCTTCGCCCGACTGGTGCCGATGAATACCGGCATTCCCACGGGCCACGGCGGGATGCCGGACGTCTGGCACGACTTCCGGGAGATGATGGAGACCGCGCCCGACCTCGACGTCGGTCGCGTCGTCGCGGGCGGATGTGCGACCGACCTCAGTGAGGAGGTGGTGGACGCCTATCGCGCGCCGTTCCCCGACGAGGACCACCTCGCCGGCGCGCGCACGCTTCCGGGGATGGTGCCGCTCGACCCCGACGACGAGGCCGCCGGATACATGCAGGAGGCCCGCGAGCGCTTCGCGGACTGGCAGAAACCCGTCTTCGTCCTGTTCGCGGATTCGGACCCCATCACGAAACCCGCGCGCGACGACGTTGCGTCCGTCTTCCCGACCGCGGACGACCAACCCGAGACGTGGATCGAGGGCGCGGCGCACTTCCTGCAGGAGGACGCCGGTGAGCGCGTGGCCGAGGAAATCGTGAAGTTCGTGGACCGGACGTAGTTCCGCGACCGAACGACACATACCCCGTTGTCGCGTACGTCCGGTAATGACGGATAGCGGAACGGGGCGGACGGTCGATTTCGTCGTCCCGGAGATGGATTGTTCGTCCTGCGCGGGGAAGGTCGAGTCGGCCGCATCCCGCGTCGAGGGCGTCGAATCGGTGGAACCCGAACCGACGACGGGCGTCGCCCGCGTGACCTTCACCGACGAATCAGGGAGCGTCGAGAACGTCCGGGACGCGGTCGAGGGCGCTGGCTACGCCGTCGAATCGACCCGGGACGAAGGTGACGCGGGCGTGAGCGTCCCGGACCCCGCGGAGGTGTGGACGAGTCCGCGCGCGATGAAGACGTGGACGGGCGCGCTCTTCCTCGTCGCCGGATTGCTCCTCGAATTCGCGCTCACCGCGTGGAACGTCGAACTCGGCGCGGCGGTCGGGAGAACGTTTCACGCGGCGGACGTCGCGCTGCTCGCCGCGGTGGTGGCGAGCGGGCTGCCCGTCGTCAGGGGCGGCTACTACTCCGCGCGAAATCTGAGCCTCGACATCGACCTCCTGATGGGGGTCGCCATCGTCGCCGCGACGGGCGTCGGCTACTACGAGGAAGCCGCGACGCTCGCGGTCCTGTTCAGCATCGCGGAACTCCTCGAAACGTACTCGATGGACCGCGCGCGCGACTCGCTGCGCGAACTGATGGAACTCTCGCCCGACGAAGCGACGGTGAAACGAGCGGGCGGAGAGGAGACGGTGCCCGTCGACGCGCTCTCCGTCGGGGACGTGATGGTCGTGCGACCGGGCGAGAAAGTGTCGACCGACGCCGTGGTCGTCGCCGGCGAATCCGCGGTGGACGAATCCCCGATTACGGGCGAGAGCGTTCCCGTGGAGAAGACGGAAGGCGACGAGGTGTACGCCGGGTCGGTCGTGGAGGGCGGCTACCTCGAAGTCGAAGTCACATCCACCGCGGGTGACAGCACGCTCGCGCGCATCGTCGAACTCGTGCAGGGCGCACAGGCGGAGAAGACCGAACGCGAGCAGTTCGTGGAGCGCTTCGCGGACTACTACACGCCCGCGGTCGTCACGCTCGCCGTGCTCACCGCCGTCGTCCCGCCGGTCGCGTTCGGGGCGGCGTGGGGGACGTGGTTCGTCCGCGGCCTCACGCTCCTCGTCATCGCGTGTCCGTGCGCGTTCGTCATCAGCACGCCAGTCTCCGTCGTCTCCGGGGTGACGAGCGCCGCGCGAAACGGCGTCCTCGTCAAGGGCGGACGCCACCTCGAAGCCACGGCGGACGTGACGGCCGTCGCGTTCGACAAGACGGGCACGCTCACGACGGGCGAACTCACCGTCACCGACGTTGTCCCCGCGGCCGGCGTCGCGGAGCGCGACGTACTCACGCGGGCGGCGGCCGTCGAACGATACAGCGAACACCCGCTCGGCGACGCGATAGTCGACGCCGCGGACGACGTGCCCGCGGGGTCCGACTTCGAGAACCTCACCGGGCGCGGGGTCACCGCGGTGGTCGACGGTGAACGCTCCTTCGTCGGGCGACCGGCGTTGCTCGAAGAACGCGGCGCGGCGCTCGACGATATCTCGGACACGGTCTCGGACCTCCGGGCGGACGGGAAGACCGTCGTGGTGGTCGGAACCGAAAAGCGCGTGTTCGGCGCGATAGCGGTCGCGGACGAGGTTCGCGCGGACGCCGCGGACACCGTCGCCGCCCTCCGCGACCGCGGCGTCGAACACGTCGTGATGCTCACGGGAGACAACGAGGAGACCGCGCGCGCCGTCGCCGAGGAGGCGGGTCTCGACGACTATCGCGCCGAACTCCTCCCCGAGGAGAAAGTCGACGCCGTCTCCGCGCTCTCCGCGGAGTACGACGCGACGATGATGGTCGGGGACGGCGTGAACGACGCGCCCGCACTCGCCGCCGCGACCGTCGGGGTGGCGATGGGGGCCGCGGGGACGGACACCGCGCTCGAAACCGCTGACGTCGCGCTCATGGGCGACGACCTCTCGAAACTCCCCTACCTCCGCTCGCTCGCCCAGAAGACGACCACGGTCATCCAGCAGAACGTCTGGGCGAGCCTCCTCGCCAAAGCCGTGCTCGCCGTCGGCGTCCCCCTCGGGTACGTCGGCGTCGCCGTCGCCGTCGTCGTCGGGGACATGGGGATGAGTCTCGGCGTCACGGCGAACGCGCTCAGATTGGGGCGGCGCTAAGCGCTCACGTAGAAGACGACCATCCCGACCATCAGCGTCCCGACGCCGACGCCGAGGAGGGCGTACGCTGTCTGCGTATCCTCCTCGCGGAGTTGGATGTAGGCGTCGAGACTGCGTTCTGCGAGCACCACGGCGAGCGACCCGACGAACACGAGCGACGCGGCGAGCGCGAGTTTCCGCGGGTCGGAGAGCGATTGTCCCTGTCCCGAATAGCCGGAGAGAACGACCGCGGCCACGCTCCCGACGCAGAACGCCGCGAACTTGACTGCTTCCCGCCGGACGAATCCGGTGAAGTCGGGGGACACGTTACACGCAGAAGGAATCGGATTCCGCATAAACGTTCGGTCCAGAAGGGGCCGACCGGTGGTCCGATAGCGGGGAGGTGTGTGACGTCTCCCGCGGTCGGCTTCCAACCCAACACACGAACCGAGTGGCCCAACACTCGACTCGCGGCCCGAACCCGACTCGATATCAGTATCGAGGGCTCGGTATCACGCAATACGGTATCCCCTGCCATAACTAATAGCCAATTAAACCACGGTCGCGCCGTCCGCACCGACCTAGGACGTGTATAACGAACGCTGCAACCGCAGTTCGTTTGGCTATGGAGGCACGTCGTCGGACGGCACTCGCCGTCGCAATTTTCGTCGGTGTCGCGCTCGTAACCGCCGTGGTGCTGTTCGTTCCGCCGATGGTATCACACCCCCAGCAGGGAAATCGCACCGAACAGCCGACTGGAACGACCGTCGCGTTCGTCGCGGATACGGACCTCGGTGAGCGATCGCGCGCGGAGTACGAACTCGTGAACGCGGAGGGCGCGGACCTCCTCGTACACGCGGGCGATTTCGACTACAATCAGGCCCCGGCGAAGTGGGCGGACCTGTTGAACGAGACGCTCGGCCCGGATTTCCCGGTTGTCGGAACGATGGGGAACCACGACATCTACACGTGGAGCGGGTACAGTGACGTCCTCCGGAACCGGGCCGAGCGCGCGGACGAACTCTCGTACACGGGCGACCTCGGACAGCACGCGACCATCACGTTCCGGAGCATTACGATAGTCCAGTCCTCCGAGGGACTGTGCTCGATACCGTCCGGCGACGACGAGGAGTACCCGGCCGCCTGCGGGAACTACGACTCCTACGAACCCGAACAGTACGTCTCGGACCAACTAGACGCGTCGGGGTCGACGTGGAACCTCTGCACGTGGCACCTCGACAACCACGAGTATCAGGTCGGCGATAAGAGCTCAGAAGTCGAGTACGGTCTCTACGACGCCTGTCGGCAGGCGGGCGCGGACCTCGTGGTGAACGGTCACGACCACGCGTACGCCCGGACGTATCCGATGAGCGACTTCGCCGACCAGTCGGTGGCGGAGACGTCGTCGCCGTACACGGTCGGGGGTGGGGCGACGATGGACGTGCTCGTCGGCGCGGGCGGTCACAGTTTCTACCAGACGACGGACGTGGTGAACGCGGACTGGTGGAACGCAAAGCGCACCTCCGGGACGCCGGGCGTGTTCTTCTGCACGTTCTACGAGAACGGAACGGCGACGTGCTGGTACGAAACCATCGACGGCGAAGTCGTAGACGGCCCCTTCACGATTCACGACGCCGATACAGGCCGGCCTACTCGGGATGCCCGCATCGACACCCCAGACGTGCGCTCGACGGCGGCATAGAACGCCCGATGCGGGTGGAATCGACGGACTAACAATACGGGAGCGGTCCGACCCACCAGTCGTGGCAGGTAGCTTAACGGAGAAAGCGCGCGGTCTCGAACCGCGAGAATGTAGGTTCGACTCCTACCCTGCCAGTCACTCGGGTGCGTCCTTCCACTCCCCCACTCCGGCGGGGTCCAGGTGAACGTGAACGTCCCCGACGTTCTGTAGTGCGAGTATGCTGTCCCGGAGTTCCGTTTCGAGGCCGTGGGCTTCCGTGAGCGTGTAGTCGGCGTCTACTTCGACGTGAACCTCGACTTCGATGCGCGGGCCGACGTAGTGCGCCGTGAAGTCGTGGATGCCGCGGACGTCCGGATGCGTTAGCACGGCGTCCCGGATGCGTTCGAGGTCTGACTCGGGCGGCGCGCGGCCGACGAGGTAGTTGACGTTCTCGCGGGAGATTTCGATGCCTTCGCGGACGACGAGGATGCTGACGAGTCCGCCCGCGAGCGGGTCGAGGAGTGGTTCGCCGACGGCCGCGCCGAACACGCCGACGACGACCGCGAGACTCGTGTACACGTCGTTCAGGCAATCCGCGGCGAGCGCGGAGAGCGCGGGCGAGTTCAGGGAGTCGTTGAGCGCCGTGGTGTACCGGTAGACGACCACCATGTCGACGATGGCGAACGCGAGCCCGCCGACGAGCAAGGGGTCGAAGACGACGCGGGGCGCGTGGAGGACAGCCAGCCCCGCGTCGTAGAGGATGCGGAGACCGAGTGCGACGAGCGTCACGCCGACGAAGAGCGCGGTGAGCGGTTCGACGCGGTCGTGGCCATGCGGGTGCGAGGAGTCGGGGCCCTCGAAGGAGAGGCGCCCCCAGACGAGAACGACGAGGCTGGCGAGGAGGTCCGCGAGCGAGTGCGCGGCGTCCGCGACGAGCGCGAGACTCCCGAACGTCACGCCGACCCCGCCCTCGACGACGATTTTGAGGACGTTCCCGATGACGTTCGCCCACGTCGCCCTGAGGAACGCGGTCCGGTCGTCCATCCAGCGATGGGACGGAGAGCGCGTCCTTAGCGGTTACGCCCGTCGTCCCAGTTCTCGCGGAGGAGCGAGTAACTCACGGAGTCGACGTATCGTCCGTCGATGAAACGGTCGCGACGGATTCGGCCTTCCTCCTCGAACCCGAGCGATTCGAGGAGGCCGCGGGACGCGTCGTTGAAGTCGTAGGCTATCGCGCCGACGGCGGGGTGGTCGTAGGTGCGGAACGTGTAGTCGACCACCAATCCGACGGCTTCCGCACCGTAGCCCTCGCCGTGGCGTTCGGAGACCAGCCAGTAGCCCAGTTCGGGCCGCCGCCAGTCCATGTCCTCCACGGAGACGACGCCCAATCGAACCACGTCGTCCCGGTCGGGCGCGTCCGGGCTTCCGTCGTCGAGACAGACGAGAAAACGGTCGCCGTCGTCGTCGCCGTCGTCCATCTCGCTCCGCGACCGTACCGGGGTTCCGAGCGGGATGCGGGTGCCGGGGTTCGTGCAGCCACGCTGGACGAACGCGTGGTCTTCCTCTTCGACGGTACGCAGGGTCACACACTCTCCGCGCGCGACGAGGGGTCCGGGCATACGCCGACGACTCGAACGCCCGTAATGGGTTTTCTGTTCACGCGACGACACGGCGCGCGGTCTTCGAACCGGAAGACGCCTCCCGAAACGTTATGTCGGTGTGTCGGGACGTGCAGACGATGCGAACGATTCGGTTGTGAGGCGCGTTTCGGCGGACGCACAGCGTATTTTCGACCACCTACAGCGCCCAGCACACGATGACAGACGACAGACGACGAACCGAATCGACACGGAACACGACAGCGCTCGCGGACCACGTTCGACCGCTCGACACCGACGACCCCGCCGCGCCACTCGACCACGGCGACCTCCCTGCGGAACTCGGGGAGGCCTCCGTAATCGCGCTGGGGGAGGCGACGCACGGGACCCGCGAGTTCTTCCGGCTGAAACACCGCTTTCTCCGATATCTCGTGACCGAACACGACGCTCGCGCGTTCGCGATGGAGGCGAACCTCCCCGAAGCGCGCGCGATGGACGACTACGTGACTCACGGGCGCGGCGACCCCGCCGACGCGCTCTCCGCCGTCTACTTCTGGACGTGGCAGACCGAGGAACTCCGCGCCCTCCTCGACTGGCTCCGCGACTTCAACGCGGACCGCCCGCTCGACGACCGGGTTCGCGTCTTCGGCTTCGACGCGCAGTACACGCACGGCGCGGTCGAGCGCCTGCGCGGGTTTCTCGACACCGTGGACCCCGAGTTCCGCGCCGAACTCGACGCGGCCCTCGAAACGCTGGACGACGAGGGCGAACCCGCTCACCGGGCCGACTCGCTCGACGCCACCATCTCTGCCGCTGATGGTGTTCTCGACCGCCTCGCGGCGCGCTTCGACGCGGAACGCGAGGCGTACGTGGCGGCCGCGAGTGAGGACGCGTACGCGTTCGCGCGGCGGTGCGTTCGCGTCTGCGAGCACGCGGCGGCGTACAAACGCGCGATGCGGGCGTGGCAAGAGAGCGAAGACGACGCGATGGAACGACTCCTCGAGATTCGCGACGAAGCGATGTCCGAGAACGTCCGGTGGATTCGCGAACGCGCGGACGGTCCGGTCGTCCTCTGGGGGCACGACGCGCACGTGAACCGCGAACACCACTCCGTCCGCGATGCGGCCGTTCGCGCGCCGTCGATGGGCGCACGCCTCGCGGACGAGTACGGCGACGACTACTACGCGGTCGGGTTCGCGTTCGGTGCCGGGTCGTTTCAGGCGGTCGGCGACCGCGACGGCGACACCGCGCTCCGCGAGTGGGCCGTCGACGGACCGCTCGCGGGAACGCTCGAATCGCGGTTGGACGCGCTCGGTCACGACGTCAGCGTCCTCGACGTACGGGCGGCGCGAGACGACGACCGACTCGCAGACCTCCTCGGGTCGCCGACGCCGCACGTCTCGTTCGGCGCGACGTACAGCGGCGGCGACCTCGCGGAGTACGTGACCGAATACGCGTACGGCGAGGCGTTCGACGCGGTGTGTTTCGTCGCGGAGACGGCGCGCGCCACACCGTTGTAAGATAGGATACAAATTCGATTTTCAGCGAACGTTTACGGGGGATTCTGCCGTCCCCCCACCTATGTCGACAGACGACGGGTTCGTTCGCGCGACGGACCTCGAGACCCTCCGAGACAGCGGCCGCGAGTTGGTGAACAAGGACGGCCACGCGATCGCATTGTTCTACGAAGACGACGAAGTGCGCGCCATCGACAATCGGTGTCCGCACATGGGGTTCCCGCTCACCGAGGGCACCGTTGACGACGGCGTGCTGACGTGTCACTGGCACCACGCGCGCTTCGAACTCTCCTGCGGCGACACGTTCGACCCGTGGGCCGACGACGTCCCGACCTATCCGGTCGACGTGCGCGACGGCGAGGTGTTCGTCAAACCCGTCCAGGAGCGCGACGCACCGCCTGCAGAACACTGGGCGGAACGGCTCGACGTGGGCCTGGAGGAGAACCTCCGCCTCGTTCTCGCGAAGGCCGCCATCGGGTTGGCCGACGCAGGCGTGGACTACGTCGAACCGTACACGGCGGGCGTGGAGTTCGGCACGAGATATCGAGAGGGCGGGTGGAGTTCGGGGCTCACCATCCACACCGCGCTGGCGAACGTCCGCGACTACTTCGACGACCAGACGCGTCGGCGCGCGCTCTACCAGGGCGTCACCGAGGTCGCGGGCGACTGCGCGGGCGAACCGCCGAAGTTCGACCAGCCTGCTCTGGACACCGACGAAGTGTCGAGAGAGCGCCTGAAGGAGTGGTTCCGGGAGAACATCGAAGTCAGGGACGCGGACGGCGCGGAACGCGTCCTCCGCACGGCCATCGACACGCTGGACGAGGAGGGCGTCGCGGACATCCTCTTCTCCGCGGCGACGGACCACGTCTACCTCTCGACCGGCCACACGCTCGACTTCGTGAACAAGGCGTTCGAGTCCTTAGACCACGTGGGCTGGGAGGCCGCGGACGACGTGCTCGCGTCCGTGGTTTCGGGGCTCGCGAGCGCCGACCGGAGCGAGGAGGACGCCGAGTGGCGACAACCCATCGACCTCGCGGAACTGCTCTTCGACGCCTACGAGGACCTACCCGAAGAGCCGAGCGGCGACTGGACCGAGGGACCAGAGCTGCTCGACACCCTGCTGTCGGACGACCCCCACGCCATCGTCGACGCGCTGTTGGATGCGGCGAACTCGGGTGCGACGCCCCGACAGCTCTCCCGCGTCGTCCGGTACGCCGCCGCGGTCCGGGTCGCGCAGTTCTCCACGGGCAACGAGTTCAGCGACTGGAACACCGTCCTGCACACGTTCACGTACGCGAACGCCGTCCACCAGGCGACCGGGCGGACCGACGCGACCGAACTCTACCGGGGGACGTTCGACGCCGCATTGAACGTCTACCTCGACCGCTTCCTCAACACGCCGCCCGCCCGCATCCCCGACGGAGACGCGGAGGACAACCCGGAGGACGCGCTCGACCGCTTGCACGAGGCCTACGACACGGAAGGCGTTCAGGAAGTGAACGACGCCTCACGCGCGGCCGCGGACTACCTCGCCGCGGGAGGGGACACCGACGAGTTCGTCGCGGACCTCGGGCGGTCGCTCGTCCGCGAAGACGCCGGCTTCCACACCTTCCAAGCCGTCGAAGCGGGAATCGAGGGTGCGACGTCGACCGACGACCCGGAACGCGAACGCGTCTTCCTCATCGCCGCCGCGCGCTACCTCGCCGCGCACACGCCCACCCGCCGCGAACGCGAACAGACGTACACCATCGCGGAACGCCTCCACCGCGGCGAAGCGCTCCACGAAGCAGAACACTAGGGCCGAATCACCGCGCGGCCCTCTATCTCGTTGCGTTCGAGTTTCGCGGCGACCTCGTTGATGTCCGAGAGGTCGTACTCGCTCGTGGTCAGGTGGATTTCGCCCTGTTCGACGAGCGCGACGAGTTCTTGGAGTTCGGTGTAGGTGCCGACGAGGTTCCCCTGATAGCTGAACTCGCCGTTCACGAGGTCCTGTGCGGGTCGGTGGACGTGGCCGCCGTAGCCGACGACGTGGTGGTCGCCGCCGGGCGCGACGACGTCCGGCGCGAGGTCGGTGGTTTCGTCCGCGCCCACGAAGTCGAGCAGTTGCGCCGCGCCGCGGCCGTCGGTGATCGCTTCGACGGCGTCCGCGACGTCTTCGTCCCCGGGGTTGACGAGGTGGTCCGCGCCGAGGCTGTCCGCGAGCGCGAGCGCGTCGTCCTTTACGTCGACGGCGATGGTTCGGGCGGCGCTCATCGCGTCCACCGCTTGCAGGCCGATGTGGCCGAGGCCGCCGATGCCGACGAGCACGCAGTAGTCGCCCGGGACGAGTTCTCGGGTCGCCTTCTTCGCGGCGTGGTAGGCGGTGATGCCGGCGTCCGCGTGCGGCGCGATGTCCACCGGTTCCACGTCGTCGAGGGTGATGGTCGCGCGTTCGCTGGTGAGGAGGTACTCCGCGAACCCGCCGTCCGCGTCGAGGCCCGAGAACGCGCTGTTCTCGCAGTACATGTCCTCGCCGAGGCGACAGGCGCGACACGTCCCGCACGTCCGAACGGGGTGGCAGATGACCGAGTCGCCGACGTCGACGGTGGTCACTTCGTCGCCGACTTCCACGACGGTTCCGGCGTTCTCGTGGCCGAGCGTCATCGGGAGGGACTGGTCGGCGTACGGCTCCCACATCCCCTCGATTATGTGGTTGTCCGTCTGACACCACCCCGCGCCCTCGACTTCGACTACGACCTGGTCCGACGCCCCGATCTCGGGCCGCGGGACGTCCTCTATCGTGAGCGCGTCCGCCATCTCCTCGGTGTACTCGTGGAGTCGTGCTGCGCGCATACCCGAGTCTTCGTCCGCCTCGCCCGTAAACGTACGCGTGTCGACGAGTTCGCTCGTCGCGGCGCAGCGTATTTCCCGGCCCGCGACGACCCCTGGACGTGCGCGACCTCTCACACCCCATCGAGGACGGAATGCCCGTCTACCCCGGCGACCCGCCGGTATCGGTCGAACCGCACGCAGACATCGACGCGGACGGCTACCGCGTCACCGCACTCGGACTCGGGTCGCACGCGGGGACGCACGTCGACGCGCCCAGCCACCTCGAACGAGATGGGAAGACGCTCGGCGAGTACGCCGTCGGCGAGTTCCGGTTCGACGCGCGCGTCGTCCACGTCGACCCAGGAGCCCGCGGTATCGTCGAGCCCAACGCAATACCCGACACAGACGCCGACCTCGTCGTGTTCGCGACAGGCTGGAGCGACCTCTGGGGGAGCGACACCTACCGCGACCACCCCGCGTTGGCTCCCGAGACAGCCGAACTACTCGCGGAGGGCGGCCACCACGTCGGCATCGACGCGCCGAGCGTCGACCCGCCGGAGAGCGAGGCGTTCCCCGCCCACCACCACCTCCTCGGCTCGGGGTCGCTGATTCTGGAGAACCTCACGAACCTCGCCGGTCTCCCCGAACGCGTGACGATACACGCCTACCCTCTGCCCGTGGACGTCGACGGCGCGCCCGCCCGCGTCGTCGCCGACGCAGAGTGACAGAGTTACAGTTATGACGGTAGAGACAGTAGTGACACTCGTGCCAATAGACATCGAACAGTTCACGGACGCGACCGACGAGGGCCCCACGCGGACCACGAACGGTGAGCGAATCGTTCGGTTCCTCGCCGCGAACGACGACAAGGCGTTCACGCCCGCCGAGATAGCCGACGGAACGGACGTCAAGCGGTCTTCCGTGGGGACTGTTCTCCGACGACTAGAAGACCGCGACCTCGTCCGGCACAAGGGTGACTACTGGGCCATCGGGAACGCAGAGACCGTTCGGGACGCGTTCGACTTCCACCGCACGGTCGAGGATCTCGACGACCAGTACGGCGCGGAAGACGTGAGCGAGTGGCGCGAACACGCCGCAGAGGGCGAGGAGTGACGCTGGAGCGAGGGGACGTCGTGATGGCTGTGGACCCGTTCAAGGAGGGTGACGCGGGCAGACCGTTCCTCGTGGTCAGTTCGTCGACGACGCCGTTTCACGGTGAACAGTACATCGCGTTCTCGCTAACGACTCGGACGTGGCACGACGAACGCATTCCGCTGAAACCGACGGACTGGGTGACCGGTGGCGCACCGGCGTCGAGTTCCGTGATGCCGTGGTCCGTGAACACCGGCGGAACTGGGTCGACTATCGACAGGGAACGCTCCGCGAGGGCGTCATAGACGATGCAGTTACGCGACTGTACGAGTACGTCGCTGACGCAGAGTGACGACACCGCTTTAGGGCCGCCTGCCGACTCACGCCTATGAGCGACTTCGACTCCGACCTCGACACGGCGCGCAACCTCCTCGACACCGAAAATCTGGATGGTTTTTTCGTGGGCGTGGTGCACGACGACGAACTGGATTACGCGACGGCGCACGAGTTCGTGGACCCGGAGACCACTGGTTTGCGGGCGTTGAGTCTGGTGGCGACGCACGTGGAGGCGTTCGCGGAGCAGGCGGACGTGGAACCGGAGCAGGTGGCGCGGGACGTAGTGCGGATGCTCGAATCGCGCGAGTAGGTGGGAAAACCTTACGCTCGTTCGCGCGAGTCACTCTAACATGATTCACTCGGAGGGACCACTGCTCAGTATCGACGTGGGCGACCGCACGGCGGACGACGTGGACGTTTCGGACGTCCACGAGTCGTTCATCGGCGGACGCGGAGTGTGCACGAAACTCGCGTACGACCGCGTGCCGCACGACGTGGAGCCGTTGAGCCCGGAGAACCGCGTCTACTTCGCGACGGGGCCGATGCAGCAGTCCCGGATGAGTTTCACGGGTCGGATGAACGCGACGGCGGTGTCGCCGCTCACCGACGGCTTGCTGTCGTCGAACGCGGGCGGGTTCATGAGTCGGAACTTCGGCGCGACCGGGTACGGCGCGGTCGAAGTGAAAGGCGAGAGCGACGACCTCCTCCTCCTGCACGTCACCGACGAAGGCGTGGAGTTCGAGGAAGTCCCCGAACTGGAGGGCGCGCTCACGAGCGAAGTGAGTGACTACGTGGAGGAGACGCGCGACCTCGGCCCCGAGCACGTCGCCGCCATCGGGCCCGCGGGCGAGAACCTCGTGCGGTACGCGTCCATCATGACGACGGACACGCGGGCGTTCGGACGCGGCGGCCTCGGCGCAGTACTCGGGTCGAAGAACGTCAAGGGCATCACGTTCGACGGCGACAGCGCGCCCGAAATCGAGATTCCCGACCTGCAGATGGACGTCCACCGGGAGGCCGCGACGTCCGACCACATCATGAAGCGACAGGGGACGACGAGCGTCGCGGAGTACGCGAACACCGTCAACGCCCTGCCCTCCTACTACTTCGCGGAACGCCAGTTCGACGGCATCGAGGGCATCAAGGGCGACCGCGTGGAGGAGAAGAAGTACAAGAAGGGCGCGTGTTCGGCGTGCGCGTTCGCGTGCAAGCTTCCGACGAAAGACGAGGAGACGGGTCTCGAAACCGAGGGCCCCGAGTACGAGACGCTGATGGCCTTCGGGTCGAACTCCGGCGTGGACGACATCGTCTCCGTCATGCAGTCGAACGAACTGTGCGACGAACTCGGCATGGACACCATCTCCTGCGGCGACTCGGTCGCCGCCTACCTCGCCGCGAACGACGAGTTCGGGAACTCCGACCTCATCCACGACCTCGTGGAGAAGATCGCGTACCGCGAAGACGAGGGCGACCTGCTCGCTGAGGGCGTCCACCGCATCCACGACGAACTCGGCGTCGAGGACTGGACGGTCAAGGGCATGGAGTTCAGCGCGCACGACGGCCGCCATCTCAACGGCCAGGGCCTCGCGTTCGCGACGTCGAACCGGGGCGCGGACCACATGTACGCCGAGTTCTACAGCATCGAGTACCCGCTCGTCGCGAAGGAGGACGCGATGCCGCCGGAAGGCCTGGAGGGTAAGCCGCCGCGCATCGTGAAGAAGGAGAACCACAACGCGGTATTGGACTCCGGCGTCGTCTGCAAGTTCAGTCGGGACTTCATGACCGAAGAACGCCTCGAAACCCTGCTCGACAGCGACTACGACGAACTCCTCGACGTCGGCGCGCGCGTCGTCTCGATGGAACGCCGGTTCAACAACGACCGCGGCCGCGACCGCTCGGACGACACCCTCCCCTACGACCTCCCCGACTTCGAGGACGCGCTCTCCGAGTACTACGAGATTCGCGGGTGGAGCGAGGACGGCGTCGTCCCCGAAGACCACACCGCCGTCTCCGCGGACTGAGCCTCCACGGACTGTACTAGTCGGCCGCCGCTGGGACGTCCGTGGTGCGTTCGAGAATCACGCGGCGGTTGTCGCTCACGGTCACGTTGTAGCCGTGATAGCGGAACGTCACGCGGCCGCGGGTCTGGGGTTTACCGGGCCGCGGCCGAAACAGCGCGTCCAGCGCGTCCGGGTCGATGGCCGACCACAGCGGGTCGAGAACGGCTACGCCGTCTGTTTCGTCCGAGAGACCGGGTGCGGTGTCGGCCTCCGTCGCGCTCGCTACGGCTCGAATCACGCCCGCACTGACCGACTCGTCCGCCCCAAGTTCGAGTATAAGCTTCCTGTCGTCGCCGTCAGTCATTACGAGAGAGCCTAGACTAGCGACCTGGTTCACCTTGCGGATTACCCATGTAACGTGTTTATCAGGGGTCGCGTGCGACGATGTCCGCGACGACCGCTCGATACGCGCGGCGAAGCCGACCTGCGTACGCCTGCCGGGAGATACCGAGCGCGTCCGCGAGCGTCGAGAGGTCGGTCCGTCGGGGGTCCTCGTAGTAGCCTTCCTCGTAGGCGAGTCGGAGCGCCTCGAACTGCTCGGGCGTCAAGCCGTTTTCGGGGGACTCCGGGGCTGCGGTCACGCGGTCGAGCCGGCTGAGCGTCGCCGGAATGTCGTTGTCCGCGCAGTACTGCGTGAACGCGGAGAGCTGTCCGGGCTCCGTCTCTCGGAGGAGGAACCGCCAGCCGTCGCGCGTTCCGGACGCGAACAGCGCGGTCAGGCGGGAGGTCTCGATGGCGGCCATGATGCCGAGAAAGTCGGGATTCCACTCCGCGCGGAACAATCCGCCGCCGTCGAGGTCGACGAGCAACTCCGCGGTCCGTAACTCGGGGAGTGACTCGAACACGTCCCGGATGCCCGCGAGGTCCGCGTCCTGTTCGAACACCCAGAAACAGGGCATCATCGTGTCCCCGAACGGGACCACCCGGTCGAGTTCGAGCGTCGCGTCTGGGTGCGTCTCGAACACGCGGCCGAGGGGGAATTCGTCCGCGGGGAGCGTGAACGTCGCTATCGAAACCACGTCGTCGAACTTCGGCGTCGCGGGAGAAAAATCCCTAGCAGCGTTCGTCGAGGATGCGGTCGATGATGTTGCCCGTCGACAGCAGTTCGTCGTCGTAGCGCTTCTCGCGGGGGGACGCGCGTTCGACGGTGCAGTCGATACCTCTCCTGTCGAGTTCGTCCTGTATCGCGTCGGGGTCGTGGTGCTGGTCGTAGCCCAACGCGATGACGTCCGGGTCGATGTCCTCAATGGGCGCGAAGATGTCCGACTCGTGGCCGATGCGGGCCTCGTCCACCACGCCGAGCGCGGCGACGACGTCGCGGCGCTGTTCGTTCGAGAGGATGGGTTTGTCCTTGTGGGTGACGTTCTCGCGGCGCGCGATGATGACGTGGAGTTCGTCGCCCATCGCGGCGGCGTCCGTGAGGTAGTGGACGTGTCCGGGGTGGAGGAGGTCGAACGTCCCCTGTGCGACGACTCTACTCATCGAGTTCCTCGTCGATGTCTGCTTGCGTGAAGTCGAAGAACGATTCCGGGTCGGGGAGGTCGACGTCCAGCACGTCGAGGTCGCGGGGTTCGCCGTCGCGGCCGAACGCCCGCCAGCACTCCCGTTCGTAGGGCGCGCCCATGATGATGTGGACGGGCCACCGGCCGAACATCCCGCGGTCGGCGTCGCTCGGGCGGAGCACGCCGTTCGGGTGGGAGTGGATGGTTCCGACCGTGTGCGAGTCGTTCGGCACGAGGTCGGACTGCAGGGTCGCCTGCACGGGACTCGACGTGGTGGCGGGGACGACGAGAACGTCAGTTATGACGTCGCCGTCGCCCTGAACGCCGAGTTCGGCCGCGGGCGTCCCACGGAGCACACCGAGGTACTCGTCGGGGTGCGTGTCGGCGGCCGCCGACAGCGCGAAGGAGAGGGTGTCGGCCGCGATGCCGACGACCCCCCGCCGCGAGCGAAACAACATATCTCCGTATCGACGCGCGCCGACTCTAAGACTTGCGATACCGTGGACACGGCGTTTCGGGAGAGTTAAAAGCCGTCACACCCACAAATCCCCTAATGAGTGATTCTCGTTCTGACGACCGTCCGGTCGTCTATCGCCTCTCTCCCGAATGCACGGCCGACGCCGTCGACGTAGGCGAGTACTACCACGCCACCGTCAACGGCGTGGTCGACTACGGCGTGTTCGTCGACGTCTCCGAGCACGTCTCCGGCCTCGTCCACGAATCCGACCTCGACGGCGAATCGTACGCCGTCGGGGACGACATCGTCGTGGAACTGACGAACGTCCGCGACAACGGGGACCTCTCCTTCGCGCCCGCCGACCTCGCGGACTACGACACCGAAGAACGCACGTTCGACTACGACGTCGCCACCGTCGAGTCGCTCGAAGACCGCGTGGGCGAAACCGTCCACCTCGAAGGTGAAGTCGCGCAGGTCAAACAGACCGGCGGCCCGACCGTCTTCCGCGTCCGCGACGCGACCGGCGTCGCTCCCTGTACGGCGTTCGAGGAGGCCGGCGTGCGCGCGTACCCCGGCATCGAACTCGAAGACATCGTGCACGTCACGGGCGAGGTCGAGACCCGCGACGGGAGCGTGCAGGTCGAAATCGACTCCCTCGAAGTCCTCGACGAACCCGCGGCGTCGGACCTCGAAGAACGCCTCGACGCCGCCGTCGCAGAGCGCGCGGAACCCGTGGAGACGGAGCCGCTCGTCGAGTGGCCCGCGCTCGAAGGCATGTTCGACGAACTCCGCGAGGTCGCACGGGAACTCCGCAAGACGGTGCTGGAGTCGCGGCCGATTCGGATGCGCCACCACGCGGACGGCGACGGGATGTGCGCGAGCGTGCCCGTCCAACTCGCCTTAGAGCAGTTCATCGACGCGACCCACGAGGAAGACGACGCGAAACGCCACCTCCTCAAGCGCCTCCCCTCCAAAGCGCCGTACTACGAGATGGAGGACGCGACGCGCGACCTCAACTTCGGGCTCGAGGACCGCGCGCGCCACGGACAGAAACTCCCGCTCCTCCTCATGCTGGACAACGGCAGCACGGAGGAGGACACGCCCGCGTACGAGACGCTCGACCACTACGACATCCCGATTCTCGTCGTCGACCACCACCACCCCGACCCCGAGGCCGTCGAACCCCTCGTGGACGCGCACGTCAATCCCTACCTCCACGGTGAGGACTACCGCATCACGACGGGCATGATGTGCGTCGAGCTGGCGCGCATGATTTCACCGGAACTCGACGGCGAACTCGACCACGTGCCCGCCGTCGCGGGCCTCTCGGACCGCTCGAAGGCCGACGCGATGAGCGACTACCTCGACCTCGCGCGCGACGCGGGCTACGACGAGGAGTTCCTCCACGACATCAGCGAAGCCCTCGACTACGAGGCGTACATGCTCCGCTACGACCCCGGCACCCAACTCATCAACGACGTCCTGAACGTCGGCGGGGACGAGGAACGCCACCGCGAACTCGTGCCGTTCCTCGCGAACGAAGCCGAGGACGCCGTGGACCACCAGTTGGAGGCCTCGCTCCCGCACGTCGAACATCGCACTGTCGCGAACGAAGCGAACCTCTACACCATCGACGTGGAGGAGTACGCCCACCGCTTCCAGTACCCCGCGCCCGGGAAGACCACGGGCGAGATTCACGACCGCAAAGTCGTGGAGACGGGCGAACCCGTCATCACCATCGGCGTCGGCCCCGACTTCGCCGTCCTCCGCAGCGACGGGGTGCGCCTCGACATCCCCGAGATGGTCACCGAGTTGAACGACGAACTCCCCGGTGCGGGCGTCTCCGGCGGCGGCCACCTCGTCGTCGGCAGTATTCGGTTCGTCCCCGGGATGCGCGAGGAAGTCCTCGCGGCGCTCATCGAGAAGATGGCGGACGCGGAACTCGACCGCGAACTCCGATCCGCGCCGACTCGCTGAACGACACCCGTTTTCTCACCAGCGCGGCCGTCAGCGCGAGCACCACGAGTATCACCGCGAGCGCGCCGAGTGGGAGTCGCCACACGCCGCCGCGCCAGTCCGCGCGGAAGACGCGCGCGTAGAATTCCGCCACCGTACGGCCGCGCAGCGCGACCATCACTTCCCGGTTGTCCACGACGGACTCGTGATTCCAGTTCAGACTGCCGACGAGCGCTGCGTCCTCCGTGACGACGCCCTTGACGTGGAGGTGGTCGAACCGGCCGCGCGGGTCGACGAGACGCGCTCGTAGGTTGAGCCCTTCGCTCCGGGCGGTCCGCCGGAGCCGGCGGACGAGTTTTCGGTTGTCGTCGCGGACGTACCACGCGCCGCTCAACAGGACGCGCGTGCGGACGCCGCGGCGGGCGGCGGCGAGCGTGGCGTTCAGGAAGCGGTCGTCTTCGATTCGGACCTGTTGGACGAGGAGGCGAGCGCTCGCGTTCCGCACGGTGTCGAGGACGGTGGCGTGCCCGTCGTCGGGCGTGACGTACACCGTCGCGTCCGCGGTGACGTCCGAGTCCGGGAATCGAGTGGGATAGGTGGCTGTCGCGCGCTCTCCGGGTTGGAAGGTCGTGTTTCGCTCGTACTCGTGCCACGGAACGGCATCACGCCACGTGCTGTCCGCGGTCTGGATGGCGGCGAGTCGGTCCGCGACCGCTTCGTCGTGGACGACGACGCCCCAGCCGCGGGTGGCGTGACCGCCGATGCTCCCGGGTTTCCAGTTCTCCGACGTGACGACTGCGTGGTCGTCCGCGACGGCGTACTTCGCGTGCTGATAGGCGTAGCGGGCGTGCGGACCGTCGAGGACGCGAACGGTGACGCCGCCGGCCGCGAGTTCGTCCAACACGCGTTTTTCCCGTTCGGTGACGCCGCCGACGGGCCCGCCTTCCACGAGGACGCGCACCGCGACGCCGCGCGACGCGGCGGCGAGGAGGACGCGCGCGACGCGTTCGGAGGAGAACGTGTACCCAGCGAGCAGGAGACGGCTGTGTGCGTCGGAAAGAGCGTCGAGCGGGACGCTGGGGTCGTCTGGGAGGACGAACGCGCGAACGGACGCGTCGGTGGTCGACAGCGCCGGGAAGTCCGTCGCGCCGAGCGGCGTCCACGTGTCGTTCGCGAACAACTCTCCTTCGGGCGCGTCCCCGTACTGGAGCCGAGAGACGACGGTGTCGTTTCGGAGGAGTTCGACCGCTTCGCCCGCGTTCGAGAGGTGGATACCGTCTGGTATCGCGACGACGCGCGCGTCGGTGAGGTTGCGGACGATTCCAGGGTCTGCGGTGAGCGCGATTCGGCCGGAGACGGTGACGTTCGGAAGCGAGACGGTGGCTTCGCCGTCGGTGAGCGCGTACGCGCCGAGGTCCGTGTCAGCGGGCGCTGTGAGGACGACGTACTCACCGTGGTCGTCCGTCGCCACGGGATTCGGGTAGACACCCGCGAGTATCGGGACGGCGAGCAACGCGAGCGCGAGGACGCGGAACACACCCCCCGAGTCGCCCCGTCCTCCTACTTGAACCGTCGGAGTTTTTGGGCTGTGCGGTGGCGATTCACGTATGGACGTACCGCAGACACTTCGACTGGCCGGGTACGCGCTCGGCGCGATCGCCGCAGCACTACTGTTCGTCGAATCCTTCCAACTCCCGAGTTACGTCGACTACGACGGCGAATTCGGCATGTACTCCCTCCAGATAAATCCGGACGAGGCGAGCGAGTACACGTGGATCGGACGAATCGGCTACCTCCTGCTCGGCGTCGCGTTCACGCTGTTGTTCGTCGCGGGGTTCGTTTAGGCGGTCTGAACGTCCGTTTCGAGCGCGTCAGCGGCGGCTTCTGCCTCCTTCTGCACGATGTAACTGCGTTCGCCCGCGTACTCGGCCGCGGCTTCGAGCGCGCGTTCCGTGCCGATCTGGGTGAGCGCCCACGCCGCGCTCGCGCGCACGCTGTCGGCTTCCTCGGTGTCCGCGAGCACGTCCGCGAGCGGTTCGATGGCGCGCGTGTCGCCGAGCAGACCGAGCGCGCGCGCGGCCTCGCTGCGCACGCCCTCGTTCTCCGCGTCGAGTTCGTTCGCGATGTCCTGGGTGACTTCGTGGTCGCCGATTTCGCCGAGCGACTTGATGGCGGCTTTCTGGAGTTTCGGGTTCGAGTCCGAGTCCGTGTAGTCCCGGATCGCTTCGACGCCCTCGGAACTCCCGATCTTCCCGATGACGCGAATCGCGGGGATGTCGCGGCGCGCCGCGCGCTCTTTCATCGCGTCTAGGCTCTCCTCGTTGCCCATGTGGCGGAGCGCGTCGAGCGCGTGGCGTTCGATGTGGTCTGACTGCCCCATCTTGTCGAGGATGAGCAGGACCATCTCGGCGTTGTTGCGTTTTTGCCACTCTTTCATCGCGCTCCACTCCGGCGGGTAGTCCTTGTACTTCTCGCCGAGGACGTCGTAGTAGCCCTCCGCCTGCAGTTGTTCGCGCACGGAGAGGTCGTCCCACGATTCGGCGTCCTCGATGCCGGATTCGAGTTCCTCGGACGCGTCCAGCAGAGACGCGATGGTGTCCGCGTCCTCGTCGGCGTCGAGGTCAGCAGCGTCCACGGCGTCGATCGCGTCACCGAGAACGGTCGCGTCCACCTCGTCGGGCGCGGTGAAGTCCGTGTTCAGAATCTCGTTCACGGACTCCGCGAACGACCCGAGGACGGCGACGACTTCGCCCTCGCCCCGTTCGGTCCATCGAGTGTCTTCGACGGTGGACTTCACGGACTCCACGGTGTCCACGACGTCCGACGCGTACGGGCCGCGTTCGTCCTCGACGGTCCCGCGGAGGTCCGAGAGTTCCGCCTCGAAGCGCTCTGTCGGGGATTCTTCGTCTTCGTCCTCCGGTTCGGGGAGGTCGGCTTCTTCGAGGTCGGCCTCGATAGCGTCCAGCGTCTCCTCCACGGCGTCGAGGTCCGCCTCGGTGTCGGCGGCCTCTATCTCGTCCGCGGCGGCTTCGAGGCGTTCTTCGAACGTCTCCTCGTCGAGGTCGTACTCCGACCCCGCCGTCTCCTCCGCGTCTTCCGGTTCGCCGGCGTCGGCGTCCTCGGCCGGCGCGTCCTCGGGGTCCTCGGCGTCCTCGCTCATACGCGGAGTATTCTTATAGTAATCCTATGAGCGTTTCCCTTCCGCACGCGGATAGAACCGGGGTGCGAGCAGGAGGTACGCGAGCGCGAACACGAGGAGTAGCCGGGGGAGAACGTGGTCGTACGCGTTCGGAACGAGGAGCGCCGCGGCCTGCACGACACCCATCGCGAACGCGTGGATCGGCTGGAGGTCGGGGTACGTGAACGGGGACACCATCAGGAGCGTGAGAACCGCGACTGCCGCGACGACCCCGACGGGGTCGGTGAACCCGGAGAGCACACCCGCCGCGAGCAGTGTCGCGGCGAGCGTCGTCTGCACGCCCTCAGTGTGGGCGTTTCCCGTGTCGTAGGCGGTGTACATGCCGAGGCGGACGACACCCGCGGTGACGAACGTCGCGCAGACGACGGCGGCGACTATCCCCCGGCCGGAGTCGAGACCCCACGCGTCGCCGGCGAGCGTCGCGACGAAGAAGGCGGGCGCGACGCAGAAGGACGCGACGTCCGCGAGCGAGTCCAAGTACTCGCCGAGCGGCGTGCCGCCGAACGACCGCGCGAGCAAGCCGTCGACGGCGTCCACGATAGCGGCGAGGAGGACGACGCGCGCCGCGAGCTCGACGCTCACGGTCGCCGCGAGAACCGCGACGAACCCGAGCGCGGCGTTCACGGCGGTCGCGGCGTCGGCGACGCCGAGCCGTCCGACGAACCGGGGGCGCATACGCCTATCCTCCGCCGGGGGCTTCCTTACGTGTTTATATCGGACGCGGCGACCGCGTCGCCTATTACCGACGAGGCCAGACCTTCGAGTATGCAGCGTCGCTCCTTCCTGAAAGCCGCGGGCGCGGCGGGCGCGGCGGCCGCGCTCGCCGGTTGTATCGGGTCCGTCTCCGGTTCCGCGGACTACGACGTGGCGATGCGGTCGAACGCGTTCGTCCCCGCCGACGGCGAGGCCGTCACGGACTTCTCCGACGCCCCCGACTACGTCCCGACGGACGTCCCCACCGTCGAAGTCGCGGTCGGAGAGACGGTAACGTGGCTGAACACGGGCACCCGCTATCACACCGTCACCGGCGCGTCAGCGGGGATGCCCGAGGACGCGGACTACTTCGCGTCCGGCGGATTCGAGAACGAGAAAGCCGCGCTCGACAGCTTCGAGAAGTACGTCGGCGGCGGTGGCGCGATCGCGCCGAGCGAGACGTACACGCACGTCTTCGACACGTCCGGCTGGTATCACTACTACTGCATCCCACACCTGCCCGCGGGAATGGTGGGGAACGTAAAAGTAATCGAGTAACTAGGCTTCGTCTTCTTCGACGTCGACGGCGGTCTCCTCTTCTTCGTACACCTCTTCGGGGTGGGCTTCGAGCGTGGCTTTCGTGACCTCGACCCGGCGGAGCGGGTAGATGGTCTTCGCCTCGCTGTAGATAGCCGAGGAGAGGCGGCCTTCGACGATGGAGTCGACGAGGCCTTCGAAGGTGCGTTCCGCGCCCGCGTCCTCCACGAGGTCTATCATCGTGCGGCGAATCGCCTTCTTCTGGGATTCGTCGGCCTGCTTCGTGGTGTAGGCGGCGGGCTGAAGCTTCACGCGGTAGTCGTCCGCGGTGCGGACGACGATGGTCGCTTCGACCGACGAAGACCCGCGGCGGACGAGGCTGCGCTGGTAGTCGCGCGCGAGTTCGGCTTTCACGAACTCCGTGTACGCGCTGTCGCTACCGACGTCCGTCACCTGGAAGGTGAGTTTGAGGTTGTTGTCGCCGCTCTGGTCGGTGATTTCGCCGAGCGTCGTCTGGATGGTGCGGTCGAGTACCTGTTCGGGTTCAGAAGCCGGGGTTTCGCCGAGTTCCGCGCGGTCGAACTGTTCGGGCGCGAGCAGCGTGTACCACCGCTTCTGTTGACTCTTCTTCGAGACTGATCGTTCACTCATGATTAGGTTGGTTGAATCGGTTTGCGTGCTGTGCGATTTCCGTTGCGACGGTGACGTTGACGGTGTAGTCGTCGACGGTCGTTCGGAGGCCGCCCGCGCTGTCGCGCTCGATGCGCGTCACCACGGCGTCCTCGTCGACCTCGGTGTGCATCTCGGTCGTGTTGTCGGGGCGGACCGAGGCGGCCACGAGTTCGGGGTCGGGGACGCGCGTTCGGACGGTCGCCGTGTGGGTCGCGTCCGTCATCGGTCACCTCCCGCGAGTACGCGAGCGAGGTCGTCGTCCGCGTTCGTGGTCGTCGCCACTCGTTCCGTTCCGCCGACGGTCCCCGCGTCCACGATGTCGCCGAGTCGGTCGCGGGCGTCACCATCGGAGACGGCGAGCGCCGCGATGTCGTCGCCCACCGCGAGCGCGGCCGGGTCGTCGGCGACGAAGTCGCGGACGAGACGTGCGACGATACCGGGGTCCGCGTCAGGACATTCGACGGCGACGAGGCCGCTGTAGCGCGCGGGGTCTGCCGCGCGGACGGCCGCGTGGGAGCGCGTCGCGGCGTTCCGCCACGCGTCGAGGACGTCGGCGTGGTCCGCGTGGGAGAGCGCGAACGCCACGCCGAGTCCGGGGTCGGTACGGGCGACTGTGTCGAGGACGTCCGCGTACCCTTCGAGGGTCGCCACGGGTGCGTCCGCGACGTGCGGCCGGAGGACGCGCGAAAGCGCGTCGGCCGCGCTCGGAGGTGCTCCCTCGGTTACGTCGAGCGCGACCCGGGACGCGAGGCGTCGGTGGGCCGCGTCGTCGAGTTCCGCGGGGAGTTCGAGTTCCGCGAGCAACGCACCCGCCATCCCCTCGTCGCCCGAGAAGGGGCCAGAGAGGAGCGTCGAATGCGCGAGACCGTCCGCGAGGTCAGCGACCGGGAGACCGAGACCGGGCCGACGCGACACGTCGGCGTCGTCGAGGACGGACCCCTGCGGCGTCCAGCCAGTCGACAGACCGCCAGCGATTGCGAGCGCCGGGTCCGCGGCGTCCGGTGCGAGCCGTCGAACGACGTCGTAGGCCGCGACGGAGCGTGGGCCGTCAGCATCGAGCGAGAGCGCGTCCTCCGTGGGAACTCCCACCGAGAGCGCAGCGTCGTCCTTCGGGACGCGGCCGAACCGCTCGCGCGCCGCGTCACGAGACGCGACCGCGGACACCTGGAACGGCGTCCCCAGCGCGCCGAACGCGCGACCGAGCAACCCGACCGCAGCGAGGCTGTCGCCGTCGCGCGCCGCGACGACGTGCACGAACCCCGCGCTCCCGAGGGTCTCCACGACCCCGGACGACCCCGATGCTGTACGACCCGTGGTCGACATTTATTCGAGGAGGTCGACCGCCACGTCGTACGAGTACTTGAAGTCCTCGTCCAACTTGTCGCCCCGGTAGTAGTCCACGAGACGGCGAATCTTCGACTCCGTGTTCTGGAGCGCGCGACGGTTCTGGTGGTCCTGCCCGTTCTCGTCCACGTGCTCGCGGAGCCGAACAGCCTTCTCCAGCAGATTCCGGAGGTCTTCCGGGATCTCGGGCGACGCATCGTTCTCCTCAAGAATCTCCGTGACGCTCTTATCCGTCGCCAGGGAGACGTCCGGAACCGGCGTGCCCTGCACGCCCTCGTCACGGAGCTTCAACCCGATCTGACTCGGGTCGAACCCCTGCTCCGAGAGTTCCACGACGCGCTCCTCGACGGCGTCAGCGTCCACGTCACTCCACTCCGGCGGCTCGTCTGCCACGGGCTTGTCCGAACCGGACTGCCCACGGCGTCGCGTATGCATTCGTGCCATTGTTGATGATTGGAACCGCACGAACCGCTACGGCACATTGGCGTGCCGGCACTACCGCATTCCCAAGCCACCCAATCAGGCGGCGAGTCAGAACTGCGGCCGTGCTGTTCCCTACAAAATACGAAACTCCCAGCGCATTAAAACGTTTCACTCTCCCCGCCCCCCGAACCGAGGGGCTTATATGCGAACCCCGTACAACAAATTAACGCGAGGGCTCGTAGATCAGTGGTAGATCACTCCCTTGGCATGGGAGAGGCCCCGGGTTCAAATCCCGGCGAGTCCATCAGTATTCCTCCGCGATAGTTCGTTCAGTCAGTCGTGCGCTCGCGTGACTCCCGTACGCGTCGCTCCTGTCTCGCCGTTCGTTGGGAGAAAACGTCAGTCGTGTTTTCGAACACGCGGGTGGCCGCATCGAGGTCGGCGCCCAGTCCGACGAAGAGGGCTTGTGACCCGTCTTCGTTCCAGCGGATGACGTTGTGGCCGTCTTCGAATATTCCGATCACGCCTTCCGACTCTCCGAGGGAGTTGTAGAGGTCGCTGTCGAATTGTTTGGATAGCGCGGCGACCCCGATGTCCTGATATATTTCTTCTATTTCTTCTTCGGTATACTGTTCGCCGATATCGGGGCGCATATACAGGACGTCGTATTCGCCGCTTCCGAATTCTACGAAGGCGACGGTTCGGAGTGCGGACCCAGCTTCGTCACGTAGGTCGTCAACTAGCCCCATACAGTGGTAAGTGGAAATCAGTTAGTTGGTAGCTCTTTGCGTACAGGAACTATCTGTCAGTTCTCGATATATCTGGGTGGACATATCTCCCGTCCAACCGGCGGGACGGGCGGCAGGCGCTGTGCGTCACTCGACGTGGACTACCCGATATCGGCGTCGGTTGGTGTGTGTTACGGTCGACCACTACTTTGAACCGTCTTCCGTGTGAGTGGGCCAGTATGGTGTCTACCTCACGGGGGGATATCGAGGCGATTCGTGACGCGGGGGGAGACGCCGTTCGGGTGATTGCGGAGTACGACCGGGAGGGCTACGAGGTCGAGTACCTCCGTGGCGACGTCGAGAGTAAGATTCAGGAGGTCGCTGGGGACATCCACGAGGAACTCATCATTCAGGGGATGGGTGTGGAGTATCTCGAAAAGCTGTTTCGGGCGGGCGACCTCCAGTGTTCGGTGCATCGGTTCGAGGAGGTCACCGCGTTTCACTTCACGGACACGGAGTTCACGGGGTTGTTCGTCAGTCTCGATTCGACGGCGGATATTCCCCTCGCCACTTTTGTGGATATCTGTTGTGACGTCCTTTGAGAGAGCGCGCCGGTAGTGTTCGAGAGTGGGGCGTGTGCTGGGTGGCTAGTTCGTTCCTCTGTTGGCGGTCGGCGTCCCGCGGAGTGCGGGTGGCAGTTCGTTGAGGTGTTCGTGGAGGACGGTGAGAATAGGTTCGATGTCGTTCCAGCGTGGTCCGGGCTCGATTATCCAGTCGTCTTTCAGCCAGTCGACGAACTCGAGGGAGTCCAGTTTTGGGAGGTGGACGTGATAGAGTTCCATGTACGTCTCGTCCGTTTCTCCGGCGAAGACGGCCGCGATGTCGCAGCGAGGTGGTGTGTCGGGCGCGTTCGTCTCTTTCAGGAGGGAAAAGACGAGCCGACGACGGAACGGGTGGCGGAGGGCGTCCAGTGAGTGGTCGACGGCGGTGTCGCTATCGTACCCCAGCATACCCGATACCGAGACGACAATCCGTCATTAATGTTAGTGTTAGAGTGGGTGCGCTATGCATCCTCCGGCGACCATCCCGGACGCATCAGACTGGTGTGACTGGGCTCAGAGGACGCGAAAGACGCGAATGGTGTCCCGTGACGTAGGTTCACAAATGAGTTGGGTCGCGCCGCGGTCGGCGAACACGCGCTTCCAGTTGCGGTGGTAGAGGGGGAACTCGTCGTCGACGTAGCTGACGTCCTGGTCGCCGGCGGTGGGGTTGTTCCCTTCGTTTTCGGCGGTTATGAGGAGGTCGCGGCTGATGCGGGGGAGGTGGTCGAACACCCACGTGTCGTCGGGGTGGACGTGCTGGAGAGTTTCGACCGAGTAGACCGCGTCGAACGAGTCGTCATCGAAGCCCGGGAGAACGTCTTCGAGCGCGCCAGCGTGGAAGGTGCCGGTTTCGGCGAGCCGGGGAAAGTGTTCGTCCATGACGTCGAAGGCGTCGGGGTTGATGTCGACGCCGGTGAGGTTCTCGAACCCGTTCTCGCGGAGGTGTTCGAGGTGGCGGCCCGACCCGCAGCCGACTTCGAGGATGGCCGCGTCGTCGTCGAGGTAGTGCGTGAGCGTTTCAGTGATCGTTTCAGTGACGGTGTTGGGGCCGAGGTGGGCGTAGTACTCGGGGGAGAATTTCCCGGAGCGGTCGGCCCAGTCTTGGCGGACGTCGTCCGGGCGCATACTGTTTGTCTCGGGTGTGGTGTGTTTATACTGTGCGGATTCGGTGGGTGGGGATGAAACGCTTATACGTTCGGGTCCCGGAATACGTGTATGACGTACGACGCCGTCGTGTTCGATAACGACGGGGTCCTCGTGCGGCGGACAAGTTACGACGTGTTGATGGACGCGTCGGAGACGACGTTCAAGCAGTTCGGCGTGGATCCGCATCCGGACCACGTCGACGCGATGGCCGCTGGCGTGGACCCCGGACAGGTGGCAGAGATCGGTTCGAAGTACGGAATCGACCCCGACCACCTCTGGGAGATTCGTGACCGCGCGGGAACGCTCGCGCAGAAGACCGAAGTGTACGAGGGCCGCAAGACGATGTACGAGGACCTCCACGAGTTGGACGACCTCGATTTGGAGTACGGTATCGTAAGTTCGAACCAGCAGGCGACCGTGGATTTCATCCTCGGTCACTACGACGTGGCAGACCGGTTCGAGACCGCGTACGGCCGTGAACCCACGATCGAGAGTCTGCGGCGGCGGAAGCCGAACCCGCACTACATCGAGCGCGCGCTCAGCGACCTCGGCACCGACAACGCGCTGTTCGTCGGGGACAACGAGTCCGACATCGTCGCCGCGAACAACGCGGGTATCGATTCGGCGTTCATTCGCCGACCGCACCGCGAGGACTGGTATTTGAACGTGGAGCCCACCCACGACATCGACGGGTTGCGCGACCTCCACGACATCTGCGCTCCGTAGACGTTTTCTGTGGTCTTCGGGACAATCCGTCGTCCGCGAGACATTCCGTCGTCTCCGAAGCACGACAATTGTTAACACACCCAATAATTTTAATACACTGGAGAGGAACATCATGAACGTTCAGGAGAGAACTATGACCGTCAGACACAGAAACGGCCGCTGGACGCTCGGCAAGAAGTCCGAAGGCGTCTTCATCGTCAAGAAGGGCGGCCAGTACGAAGCCAAGATTCTCACCGACGACCACGACCCCGACGACTCGGCGGGTGACGAACGACGCGTCCACAGCCAACTCATCGAGGTACCCGACTACGACGCCGCGCGGAACGCCTACCTCGACTACGTGGACCGCGAATCCGTCCCCGGCATCGACACGTAGCAGGCAATCGGTGTGTCGTCCGCTCAGAGACGACAGCACGCACCCGCGGCGAGTTCTTCTTCGTCGACGTACTGTACGAGACAGGCGTAGTTACAGAACCGGCCCACGGTCTCGTCGTCTTCGAGGACGGCTAGGTTCTCGTGACGAGTGACGTCACTCCCGCAGTACGAACATTCGACCATACGAGACAAACGTATTGTTTGCGTACGAGCGTTTCGCCGTAATCGTTTTTGACGAGAACACCGTCGCTTCGGATATGTCGGATTACGAGACGTACGAGTGCAACGCGTGCGGAGAATCGTTCGCGGCGCACGAGGACTCGAACGCCGCGCGAAACGGCTACTGTAGTCCGCGCTGTCAGACGACCGGTTAGCCCTGCGGGCTGTAGTTCGGCGCTTCGTCCGTAATCATCACGTCGTGCGGGTGGCCTTCGGTCTGGCCCGCCTGCGAGACCCGCACGAACTCGGCTCGTTCTTTGAACGCGGGAATCGTCTCCGCGCCGACGTACCCCATTCCGGACTGGATACCGCCGACGAGCTGGTGGACTTCGGACGCGAGACTACCCTTGTACGGCGTCGCGGCTTCGACGCCTTCCGGGACGAACTCCTCGTCCGATTCTTCCTTGAGGTAGCGTTCGCCGCCGCCGGACTGCATCGCGCCGACCGACCCCATCCCGCGGTACTGCTTGTACTTCTTGCCCTCGACGGTGATGACGCGGCCCGGGGCCTCGTCCGTCCCGGCGAAGTACGAGCCGAGCATCACCGCGTCCGCACCGGCGGCGATGGCTTTCGCGGCGTCACCAGAGTAGCGGATACCGCCGTCCGCGATGACGGGGACGTCGTACTCGCGCGCGACGTCCGCGACCTCTGCGACCGCCGTGATCTGGGGCATCCCGGACCCCGTGACGACGCGCGTCGTACAGATGGAGCCGGGGCCGATGCCGACCTTGATGCCGTCCGCGAAGTCCACGATTTCCTCCGCGGCCTCGCTCGTCCCGACGTTCCCGACGACGACGTCCGCGTCGACGGATTCCCGGATTTCGCGGGCGGAGTCGATGACGTTGAGGTTGTGCGCGTGCGCGCAATCAATGAATAAGACGTCCGCACCGGCTTCGTCCGCGGCCTGCGCGCGGTCCATCTCGAACGGGCCGACGGCGACGCCGACGACGAGTTCGCCGTTCTCGTCGCGCGCGGCCGTGTCGTGTTCGCGGCGTTCGAGGATGCCCTGCATCGTCACCAGTCCGACGAGGCGGTTGTCCTCGTCGACGATTGGGATGCGTTCGACCTTGTGTTCGTACATCAGGTCGAGGGCGTCACGGGGTTCGACGTCGGGGTGGGCGGTGATGACTTCGTCCGTCATCGCCTCCCGCACGAGGTCGTCTTCTCCGACGCCGAGGTACGGGCGGATGTCCGTGTTCGAGATGATGCCGAGTACCTCGTCGTCGTCGTTCACGACGGGCGCGCCGCTCACGCCTTCCGCGTCCATCATCGCGTCCACTTCGCTGATGGTCTGTTCGGGGGTCGCGGTCACGACGTCCTCGCGACGGATGACGAGTTCTTCCGCGCGTTTGACGCGCTCTACTTCTTGTTCCATCTCTGCGGCGTCCATGCTTCGGTGGAGGACGCCGAGGCCGCCTTCGCGGGCGAGTGCGATGGCGAGCCCGCTCTCCGTGACGGTGTCCATCGCGGCGGAGAGGATTGGGGCGTTGAGTTCGACGTTCTTCGAGACGCGTGTCGAGACGTCCGCGTCGTCGGGTTCGACGCGGCTCTCCATCGGGCGAAGTAACACGTCGTCGAACGTCAACGCCTCCGGTACGGTGAGTTTCTCAGAATAGTATCCCTGTTCGGGGTCGTCCTGCGCCATGTAAACCGAACACGACCGTGGGGTAAAAGCGTTCCGAGATACCGCGTATTGTGCACCACAATGCCACACCGGGCGCGACTCGCGACGAGAGTGACCCATCGGCAGTCCGATAGTAGCCGCGCACGCCGGTGGACGGACGTGCGATTTTTCGTGATAGTTTCGGTGGCGCTGGTGAGAGTCGCCGCGGAGTCGAACACTATCCAAACAAACGTCCATTCCGCCTGCGCATCCACATCCTCATTTATAAGTATGGTTCGAATTCGCCACCATATGTCGTACCATACCACGCAATACTTATCACCATATCTTGAATACGTGGTCGTATGGACTCCCACAGTCCCAGCGTAGCGCGCACCGCCGGCAACCAGCCTGCCGACTCCGGCGTCACATTTAGCGCGATTTTCGGGACAACGGGAGCGAAAACGGCGTGGAACCCGAAACGCGCGGGACGACGCGAGTCGTATCGCCACCACCACCGCCGTTCGGCCGATGGTCACGGCCATCACTCGTAGGATGAGTAGCTCACGTCACCCAATCGCCCTCCGCCTCGAGCGACAGGTCGGCGGCGCGACGCGCCTGCTCGCCACCGTCATGCTCCTGCCGCTCGTCGACGGTATCTTCCCCGCGCTCGTCCTCGCGGGCGCACTCGACACGTGGACGGGCGTCGCACAGGTCGGCCTCCTCGTCTTCGGCGGGAGCGCCACCGTCGCCGTCATCCTCGCGGAACTCGAAACGGACGTTCGCAAGCAAACGCGCGCCGTCCTCACCGTCGGCGTACCCCTGCTCGCGTTCGCCGTCATCGAAGCGGCGCTCGCCCCCACCATCGAGAGCCTGCTCGACATCGCCATCTTCGAACGGTTCGCCGCGCTCGTCATCCTCGCCATCGCCGCGAAAACCGCGAGCGCGACCATCGGCGAATACCTCCCGAGTCCGAGCGTCATCGTCGGCCTCGGGTTCGTCGCCGCCGTCTCGTTGAGCGACGTCGCGCTCACCGTGCAGACCGACCCGACGCTGATGGTGCACGCGGCCGCCGCCGCCGCCGTCGCCGTCGTGTTCGCGCTCTCGGTCGTGCTCGCCCAGCCCTACCTCTACCGGCTCATCGACATCGACCGGTTCCGGTTCGGGTCCGCGGTCGCGCTCGCAACGCTCGCGCTCAGCCTGTTCGTCCCGAGCGCGGTTCCACCCGAGACGCCCGTGGTCATCTTCGCCGTCGCCGGCGTGCTCGCCGTCGACCTGGACGCCGCGGACGACCTCGCGCACGGCGACGCGACGGCGTCGACCGACGGCGGGAACGACGACACGCCGGACGAACCGGCGTACGGGTATCCCGGCGAGGACAGCACCGACGAACGCGCCCCCTGGCTCTAACGGCACGCTTACCCGCGTCCGCTCGTTTTCTCCTCGTATGCCCGAAAACCGCGTCGTGCAGGGACGCATGGTCACGCCGAAACGACTCGCAGAACTCGTCGAGGACGGCGACGTGATGGAAGCGGAAGCCATCGAGGACGCAGACCGCGATTGCCCGGACTGCGGCGGAGACGTCGTGAAAGTCACGTACATGCCGTCGGTGACGGAACTCGTCACCGGCTACAAGTGTCAGGACTGCGACTGGAAGGAGCGCGAAACGGCGTGAGCGTCGCCGTCGCGTGGAGCGGCGGAAAAGACTCCGCGCTCTGCCTCCACCGACTCCGCGAGAACGGGGTCGAACCCGTCGAGCTGTTCACCACCGGGAGCGCAGACACCGACCGCACGAGCATGCACGGCGTGCGCTGGCGGCTCGTCCGTGAACAGGCCGACGCGCTCGGCGTTCCCCACCAGCGCGTCGACATCCCCGAAGACGCCGACAACGAAGCCTACGAGGAGACGATGGCCGAACTCGTCGCCGACTACGCAGACCGCGGAATCCAAGAGATCGCGTTCGCTGACCTCTACCTCGAAGACGTCCGCGCGTATCGCGAATCGAACCTCGAAAACACGCCCATAGATGGTCGGTTCCCGCTCTGGAACGAACCCACAGACGAAATCGCGCGCGAATTCATCGACCGCGGCTTCGAAGCCACCCTCGTCTGCGTAACGGACGCCCTCGAACCCTACCTCGGCCGCACCTACGACCACGACCTCCTCCACGAACTCCCGGACGACGTCGACCCCTGCGGCGAAAACGGCGAATTCCACACCTTCGTCCACGACGGCCCCGACTTCACCCAGCCCATCGACATCGAACACGGCGACACCGTCACCCGACACCTGGACGACACCACCTACCACTACCTCGACCTCGTCTGAATCGAAACCCCTTTAGTGAGAATCGCCCAACGAACGTGGTACGGGGCTGTGGCCAAGCCAGGGATGGCGACTGACTCCAGAGGCCACGCGCCCGGGACGAAATTCCAGACTGGTATACCGAGCGGACGACTGATCCCCGTCCGCGACGACGACCCTCTGGAGTTCCGAGGCGCACCGGAGATATCAGTCGATCGGGGGTTCAAATCCCTCCGGCCCCATTCTGACCATAATGGCCGTGATAACCACCACATAGCGTCGGGGTCACCACTCCCCCTTTATCCGTACCGAGGGGATGGTATCTGCCACGATTTGAGTCCCCGAGCGATGGGCGGCCCGCGCCTTCCCGCGGTCAACCGGACATTGTTTCGTGGGTACAAACGTTTGCCGCCGAAGTGAGCAGAGACTTATCAAGTAAGGAGTGTTTGCCAGACATATGCCCGACCAGTTCGTCAGTATATTCGTACCGCTCATATTGGTCATCGTCATCGAGGTGAGCAGTGTATTGCGAGAGATGGAATTGACTTCTGAGCGGATTCAGAGCCACATAGACAAATGGAATATATTACCCATCAAATGGGTCGCCCTCCATGTTTTCAACTATTCATTACTTGTACTCGCTCTTGGGAGTTTACAAACCTCGTCCACCACGGGCAATTTGCAGACAACCAGCACACTCATCATATCATTTTCACTATTTGTACTCCCCTTTCTGGAAACCAGACTGTTCGACGGAGGCATCCCCCTATATGACGCATCAATGGTGTTGCATTTTGGTGGTTCCCTATTGCTCATCTTCTACTTTACTAACTTAGATACGGTGTGGATACTTTTGACGACAGTTCTACTGCACTTCGGATACGGGGCGGAAAGTGCGGCGACAAACTCAACCATTTCAATATTTGCACTCCCCATCCTCCTTTCACTAATATTCTCAATGGTTCTTTATCCAATCCTGCTCGCGAAAACGTGCAAATCAACCAATAATAGCGTTGGTAGGGGAGTACCGGAATAATTTGGCGCGATACGATTACAGAGAGTAGGGGATTTCGGAAAAAGGGTAGACGCCTTATTACAGCAAATTCACGTATTTCCGCCGGCCTTCCCGCTTATCCTCGTGCGAGCGTGCGTCGTAGTGTTTCTCCAGCACAGCGACACTCACGTCGGCTCGTTCTGCGAGCATCTCTTTCGGCCATCCGCGTTTGAGGTGATACGTGATTGAGCCGCGCCGAACCGGATGGAGCGAGTTCGATGATGGACAGGCCATCGCGCGGTCGTTGTGGACGTAGGCCTCACAGGCGTCCAGCGTCCGTCCGTGCGGACAGTTCCCAGAGTAGGTGCAGGGGCGCGTGTAGCGGTTGATGGCTTTATACGCCCGCTGACGGGATAATCGGCGGTAGTCGGTGCAGAACAGCGGCGTTCGCCCGTAATCGTCAGTGACGTTCGCGTGATGACCGTGAAGGTAATCTTCGAGGATAGCCGCGGTCGGCTCCCTGATGGTGACGTTCCGCTCGCTTTTCTTTCCGTTCTTCAATCCAGTTCCCTCGTCGGGGCGGTCTCGGAACTTCAGATACGGTTGCGGGTCGGGATTGTCTGCCGTCGGCTCCGGGTTATTCACGAAGTCCTCTACGTCGAGAGCCATCGCTCCGCTGATTCGACACGCAGTGTCCCACATCATCTCGAACAGCGCGTGGTACAGAGTCGCGTACTTGTAGGTGTCCAAGTAGTTCAACATCTCCTCGGCCTGTGCGAGCGGGACCTTCTCGCTTGATACGAGTTTGGACTCCGGTACGTCCGGGATGGTGAGTTTGTCCGCCAGTCCATCCGGCACGATTTCCTTGTCCTCGCACCAGTTGAGGAAGTGCCGAATCTGCTTACAGTTCGACTTCAGCGTTGCGTCCGATATATCTTCGCGCTTGCGACGGAGCCGCCATTGTTCCAAGTAGAACCCGTCGAGGTCTGCCATCGAGTCGATGTCCGCTTCCCGTAGGAACTCGATGAAGTGCCGTGTCGGGTACTCGTAGGCTCTGAGAGAACTTTCTTTGATGGTGTCGCGCTTTGCCTCGAAGAAGAGGCTTCGAGCGTACTGAGGGTCGATATCTCGTTTCATGGGTTTCACGACCGGCAGGAGTTCCGGGCGCGCCCGTGGAGGTATCACACGGCCATCCGTCGCGGCGAGGTCCCCGCGAACGGAGTGAGCGGGTGGGGCCGGAGTCGCGGATAGCGACTCGTGGCGAGCGCCCTCTCGGGCGCGAGCCATCGGGGGTGAACAATCCCTCCGGCCCCACTTCATTTAAGTCAAAATCCGACAGTGACGGGTGTGTCGCTGTCCGGTCGGTCGAGCTGTGTGGGTGTCGTGGACTGTGAACGAGGGAGGAAATCTCTGAGGTGGGACTGGAGTTCACATTCCCTCGGGCTTCGGTTTCGCTGTTTTAGACGGGTTCGCCGTCGATGTAGACGCTCTGGACGTTTTCGCGGAGTGCGCTGATGTCGTCGAGGGGGTTGTCGTCGAGGACGACGAAGTCGGCGCGCTGGTCGGTTTCGAGGGTGCCGATGTCGTCGGCAGGGGTGGTGCGGGCGGCGATGCGGGTGCCGGCTTGGATGGCTTCCATTTCGGTCATGCCGATTTCGTCGACGAGGAGTTCGGCTTCGAGCGCGTTCTCGCCGTGCGGGACGAGTTCGGGGCCGAGGAAGTCGGTGCCGAGGGCGATGGCGACGCCCTGGTCGTGGGCGTCGCGGATGGAGGCGCGGTGTTCGTCGTAGGCGTCGCGGGCTTTCCGGAGGCCGTGTTCGGGGACGCCGTGGTCTTCGCCGTGTTCGATGATGCGGTGCATGATGGCGAGGGTGGGGACGAGGACGCCGCCGGTTTCTTTGAGGAGGCCGATGGCTTCGTCGTCCAGCGAGAACGCGTGTTCGATGGTGTCGACGCCGTTGCGGAGGGCGTTCTTGATGCCGGGGGTTCCCTGCGCGTGGCTGGCGACGGGGATGCCGACGCGGTGGGCTTCTTCGGTCATCGCGCGGATTTCGGTGTCGGTGAACTGGCTGTGGTTGGGTGAGTCGCGTTCGGAGAGGACGCCGCCGGTGGTCATGATTTTGAGGCAGTCCACGCCGTCGCGGATGTGTTTCCGGGCTTCTTTCCGGCATTCGGCTTCGCCGTCGGCGAGCACGGAGATGCCGGTGCCGTCCGCGACCCACTCGTAGGGGAGGGCGTGGCTGTCGCCGTGGCCGCCGGTCTGGCTGATGGAGCGGCCGCTCGTGAAGATGCGGGGGCCGAGGATGTCGCCGGATTCGACGGCGTCGCGGAGGCCGAGGCCCGTGGTGCTGCCGAGGTCGCGGACGCTCGTGAATCCGGCTTCGGCGAGGTCGCGGAGGTCCGCGGTCGCGCGTGCGGCGCAGAGCGTGTCGGAGTCGGTCACCCAGTCCATCGGGTTCATCGAGCGCGACCCCTGGAGGTGGAGATGGGCGTCGATGAGGCCGGGGATGATGGTCGCGTCGGAGTAGGTCGCGTGGTCGTGTCCGTCGGGGATGGGGACCGATTCTTGGGTGCCGACGGCTTCGATTCGGCCGTCCGAGACGACGAGTCGGGCGTCCCGAATGGGGTCTGTCGCTCTGCCGTCCACGAGAACGCCGCAGTCGATGACGGTCATGGACGGCAGTGTGTGGAGGACCGAGAAAAGGCTACGGGTGGCGGAGGTATCAGGCGGACGTACAGCGCGCGCGGTAGTCGGCGAGGACGGAGAGGAGGTCGTCGACGATGGTTTCGTCGTACGTCCAGAAGCCGTAGAATTCGCCGGGGGCGCGTTCTTCGGCGAGGAGCGCGGATTTCTGGTCGTCGTCGCGGCCGCCGTCGTAGACGACGAACCACGTGGACGTGATGTCTGGGTCGTCGGACGCGTGAACGGTCGCGTCGGGGTCGATGGTGGCGTCGTCTTCGCCGTAGAGGTGGACGGCGAGGTCCGTCTCGGTGAGGAGTTCGTACGCGCGGCGCTGGGAGGCGACGTTCGACAACCGCTGGAAGCCGGCGTGCAACTGTCCCGTCCGGCCGCGCCACGCGCGGTCTTCGACTTCTCGGGACGCGCGGAGCATCTGGGCGCGGTCGTAGGACGTGAACGTGGTGCGGTCTAAGTGTTCGAGCAGGGGTTGATAGAGCGGGTCTTCGCCGAGTTCGCGGGGTTCCGTTCCCGTGACGAAGCGTTCGACGGCGCGCGCGTCGACGGTGACCAGGTCTTCGCCGTCAGCGGTGACGGCGACGTGCGGGTGGCCAGTGGTCAGTTCGCCGTACTCGACGTCGACGTTCTGCGAGGAGAAGTACTCGCGCACGTCCGCGACCATGTCGTCAGTCGGTGCGCGAACGACGAGCGTCTTCGCCTCGCTTTCGACGGCTGCGAGCACGTCGCGGAGGTCCATTACCTCGTCTCCCACCTATCTCTTGAAATAGCTACCGGACGCGGACGTGACATTTATACGGGGCGCGGATGGGCTTGTGGTATGGACCACGCGCTCGCGGTCGTAGACGCCACCGAGACGGCGAAAGAACTGGTTCGAGAGGCGGGCGAACTCGCAGCCGGCGTCGACGCGGAGTTGACGCTGCTGCACGTCACGACCGAAGACGAGTATCAGGACAAAGCCGACGCGATGGCAGCCATTCCGGACGTGGACGCGACGTACACGTTCGAACAGGCCGTCGACGGCGCGGAGCGGTTCGCGGACGACGTCGGCCGGTCAGTGCTCGACGGCGTGGACGTCTCCTACGACGCGGTCGGCCGTCTCGGCGACCGCGGTGACACCGTACTCGACGTCGCGCGCGAGTCCGGTGCGGACCACGTGTTCGTTGCAGGTCGCAAGCGCTCGCCGACGGGGAAGGCGTTGTTCGGGGACGTCACCCAGCGCATCATCCTCGACTTCGACGGCGCGGTGACCGTCGTCACGTCATAACCGGAAGGTGTTTTTCGTCCCGGGAGAGAGGTCAGGTATGGACAGACGACGGTTCCTCGCGTCCGCGGGCGCTGGCGCGGTCGCCGCGCTCGCCGGGTGTGTCGGCGGCGGAAACGACGTGACGGTCACCGAGCTTCCATCGAACACCGAACTCGTGAAAGTGTCCCCGGGCGGCGGGTACGAGTTCACGCCGGACGAAATCACCGTCTCCACGGGGACGACGGTGCTGTGGAAGTGGTACGACGGCGGCCACGACGTCGTGCCGCGCGACCAGCCGTCGGACGCGGACTGGGAGGGGCACGACTCGCTCGAATCAACCGGGTTCGAGTACGAGTACGAGTTCACGGTGCCCGGAACGTACCACTACGTCTGCACACCCCACGAGAATCTCGGGATGACCGGCGACATTATTGTCGAGAAGTAACCACTCCTAGACAAATAGTGCCATGGTATTGTGTAACGCGGAACACCAGACAAAGGGCTTAAAACTACCGATGTATTTTGTGTAGGTACCATGGTACGCCCCAGCCGGCAGCGGGAGCGGGAGAACCAGGCGGAGCAGACCACAGACTCCGAGGCGGAGGGCGTCAAGTCCTGCCCGGAATGTGACTCCACGAACCTCAGCGTGAGTCCGGACCAGGGGGAGCTCATCTGCGAGGACTGTGGGCTGGTGGTCGAAGAAGACAACGTGGACCGCGGGCCGGAGTGGCGGGCGTTCAACCACTCGGAACGCCAGCAGAAGTCGCGGGTGGGCGCGCCGACCACGCAGACGATGCACGACAAAGGCCTCACCACCCAGATCGACTGGAAGGACAAGGACGCCTACGGTCGTTCGATCTCCTCGAAGAAACGCTCCCAGATGCACCGCCTCCGGAAGTGGCAGGAACGCATCCGCACGAAGGACGCCGGCGAGCGCAACCTCCAGTTCGCGCTCTCCGAAATCGACCGCATGGCGTCCGCGCTCGGCGTTCCACGGAGCGTGCGCGAGGTCGCGTCCGTCATCTATCGACGCGCCCTCAAAGAAGACCTCATCCGCGGCCGCTCCATCGAGGGCGTTGCCACCGCCTGCCTCTACGCCGCCTGCCGGAAGGAAGGCATCCCCCGCAGCCTCGAGGAGGTCGCGGAAGTCTCCCGGGTCGACCAGAAGGAGATCGGGCGTACCTACCGCTACGTCGCCCAAGAACTCAGCCTCGAGATGGAACCCGTCGACCCGAAGCAGTTCGTCCCGCGCTTCGCGTCCGAACTCGAACTCTCCGAGGAAACCCAGACCAAAGCGAACGAAATCATCGACGTCTCCGCCGAACAAGGCCTCCTCTCCGGCAAATCCCCGACCGGGTTCGCCGCCGCCGCCATCTACGCCGCCTCTCTGCTCTGCAACGAGAAGAAAACCCAGCGCGAAGTCGCCGACGTCGCCCAAGTGACCGAAGTGACGATTCGGAACCGGTATCAGGAACAGATCGAAGCGATGGGATTTCAGTAGGCTAGGCGAATCCGGAGGATTCGCCAAGAGGGCGAGCGCTGAGCGCTGGCGAGGCGCGAGCAGCAAGGCGAGGCCGCAGGCGTCGCCAAACGCCGAACGCTGAACGAACGAAGTGAGTGAGGCGCGAGCCGGACCGATTTTTACGAAAACCGTGGAAACCGGGAAGCCGACGTTTCAGTTGATTTTGACGAGTTGTTTGCCGATGTTTTCGCCTTCGAAGAGGCCGAGGAAGGCGTCGGGGGCGTTCTCGATGCCTTCGGTGATGGTTTCGCGGTAGGTGAGGTCGCCGGCGTTCACCCAGTGTGCGAGGCGTTGGGTGGCTTCGGCGAAGCGGGGTGCGAAGTCGCGGACGAGGATGCCTTCGACGCTGGCGCGTTTCTGGATGAGGGTGCCGAAGTGGCGGGGGCCGGTGGGGCGGTCGGTGTCGTTGTAGTGGGCGATTTGGCCGCAGATGACGACGCGCGCGTCGACGTTGAGGTGGTCCATGACGGAGTCGGTGATCGGGCCGCCGACGTTGTCGAAGTAGACGTCGACGCCGTCGGTGGCGTCGCGGAGGGCGTCGCGGACGTCTTCTTCTTTGTAGTTGATGCCGACGTCGTAGCCGAGTTCGTTCTCTAAGTAGTCGACTTTCTCGTCGCTGCCGGCGTAGCCGATGACTTCGCAGCCGTTGAGTTTCGCGAGCTGGCCGACGGTGGAGCCGACTGCGCCGGCTGCGCCGGAGACGACGACGGTGTCGCCGGGTTTCGGCTCGCCGACGTCGAGCAGGCCGAAGTAGGCGGTGCGGCCGGGCATGCCGAGGACGCCGAGCGCGGTGGAGACGGGTGCGTCGCCGGTGTTGACGTGGGAGAGTTCCGCGCCGTCGGCGACGGTGTACTCGGCCCAGTGGAGGTTCCCGACGACGGTGTCACCTTCCGCGAAGTCGGGGTGGTTGGATTCCGCGACGGTGCCGACCGCGCCGGCTTGCATCGGGTCGCCGACGTCCCACGGTTCCGCGTAGGATTCGGCGTCCCGCATCCGGCCGCGCATGTAGGGGTCGACCGACATGTATTCGGTCTCCACGAGCACCTCGTTCGGTCCGGGTTCGGGGACGTCGTCTTCGACGAGTTCGAAGTCGTCCATGGTCGGTTCGCCGACTGGGCGCTGTGCGAGAATCCACGTCCGATTGGTCGCCATACCGGAACGATGAGACGGGGTGCCTTAGAGGTGGGGTTCGTCCACACTCACCGCCGCGTCCGCGTTCGCGCTCTCCGCGAGCGCGTCGACGACCGCGAGGGTCCGCGCGGCCTCCAGTCCGTCCGTGAGCGGCGCGGTTTCGGTTTCGACGGCTTCCACGAACGCTTCGACTTCGCGGCGGTACTGGTCGACGGGGTCGAACGTCTCCGTTCCCCGTCGGCCGTCGAGTTCGTATTCGAGGGTCGCGCGCTCGTCCGCGGACGGGAGGAACGCCGGCGAGAGTTCGAACCAGCCGTCCTCTGCGCTCACGCGGACGCGCTCCTCGCGCCCGTTGTCGAACCCTGCGGCCACCCGCGCGACCGCGTCCGGGTATTCGAGGACGCCCGCGAGCGTCGTGTCAACGCCCGCATCCCGCGTGTCGAGCGCGTGTGCGTACGCGCGGTCGGGTTCTCCGAGGAAGAGACGCGCAGCGGAGACGGCGTAACACCCGACGTCCATCAGACTCCCGCCCGCGAGGTCCGACTGGAGGCGGACGTCTTCGCTCCCCGAGAGCGGGAACGTGAACGTTGCGGTGACGTGGCGAATCGGCCCGAGTTCCGCGGCGAGTTCCGCGGCGCGCGCGGTACGGGGATGGTAGCGGTACATGAACGCCTCCATCAACGTCACGTCCCGGTCGCGGCAGTACCGCGCGAGTTCGATAGCTTCGTTGGCGTCGACGGCGAGCGGTTTCTCACAGAGGACGTGGAGGCCCGCGTCGGCCGCGCGTTTCGTCCACCGCGCGTGCAGACTGTTCGGGAGCGGGTTGTAGACAGCGTCGAGGTCGTCGTCCGCGAGTAAGTCCTCGTACGACGGATAGGCTCGCGGAACGTCGAACTCGTCGGCGAACGACGCGGCGCGGGCCTCATCTCGGGACGCGACGGCGAGCAAGTCGTGGTCGGACGCGCGAACCGCGGGCGCGACGGCGGCCCGTGCGATGTTCGCGGTGCCGATGACGCCGAAGTTCATACTCTCGAGTGTCGTGCGTCTGCCAAAAAATCCCCGCCACCGGCCGCCACGGGGGACACCTCGTTTCCAGTGTAACGACGCGCGAGGAGGGACCCGCGCTCACGACCCCCACACACCTCGTTTCCAGTGTAATTCGCCGCCAAATTCCAGTTCGGTCGCGTGGTCAGTCGGAGAGCACGGACTTCACGACTTCCGGCGATTCGAGGAGGCGGTGTTCGGTGTAACTGCCCTCGGAGCGCCCGCCGCTCTTCCGGTTGCGTTCGATGACGTCGAGGAACGCGTGCTCGGAGAGCAAGTCGCGCACGCGGCGCTGGCTCAGGGGATCCGCGGCTTCCTGCCGGCAGACTTGCTCGTAGACGTCGAACACCTGAGTGGTGCGGAAGGCGTCCTCGTCGTCGTGGTTCAGGGAGAGGATGGCGAGCGCTTGCAGGACGTACCGCGAGTGCGGAGTCGCGCCGCGAACGAGTTCGCGGAAACGGTCCTGTTCCGCCTGTTCGCGCGCCTGTTGGACGAACTCCTCGCGCACGAGATCGGAGTCCCGGGCTTGCGCTATCTCGCCCGCGTACCGGAGGATGTCGATGGCTTTCCGCGCGTCCCCGTGTTCTTTCGCGGCGACCGCCGCGGCCCGCGGAATCGTCGCCTCCGCGAGTACGCCGTCTTCGAACGCGTCCTGGCGCGCTTCCATGATTTCGCGCAACTGGGTCGCGTCGTACGGCGGGAAGACGAACTCGCGCTCGCAGAGACTCGATTTGACGCGCTCGTCCATCCGGTCTTTGTACTTTATCTTGTTGCTGATGCCGATGACGCCGATACGACACGACGTGAGTTTCCCGGCTTCGCCCGCCCGGGAGAGCTGCATGAGGATGGCGTCGTCTTGGAGTTTGTCGATTTCGTCGAGGATGACGATGGCCACGTCGTAGCGGTCGTCGAGTATCTTCCAGAGGCGCTTGTAGTAGACGGACGTCGAGAGACCTTTGTCGGGGACTTTGATTCCGGTGTCGTCGTAGTCGTTGAACGTGTCCGCGATGGACTGGACCGCCTGCGTCTCGGTGGAGTCCTGCGCGCAGTCGACGTAGGCGTACGCGACGTTCACGTCGTCTTCTGCGGCGGCGTCCACGAGGCGGCCGGAAACGTACTTCGAACAGAGAGACTTCCCCGTACCCGTCTTTCCGTAGATGAGGACGTTCGACGGGGATTGCCCGAAGATGGCGGGGTTGAGGGCGGTGGCGAGCGAGGAGATCTGGTCGTCGCGGCCGACGATGCGGTCCTCGTCCGGGAGATGGTTTATCTCCAGTAACTCTTTGTTCGCGAACACGGGGTCTTCGCGGTTGAACAGTTCGTCCGTTCGCATCGACACCTCGTTTCCGGTGGACGGCTAAATGCGTTCGGTTCCACCCCCACACCACGTTTCCGGTGAAAACACGCCCTGAGACGCGTCTGTACCGCCAGTATGGCGGATTCACTCCACCGGAAACGTGGTCGCCGTGAGTCGAAGCCGCGTATGAGACGCCATCGAACTGCGGAGGAACGGTCGCGGACACACACCTCGTTTCCAGTGTAATCGGTGAGAGACGGAGGACCATCCGAGCGCCAGAGCGAGAGGGAAGCCAGAACGGTACGACGCCAGGTGCATTTGATACAGCGGTCGGCGCGGTAATCAGCAGTCAACGCGGTCAGTCGGTCGCGACCGCGAGTGAACTCGCTCTCACACGACGCCGTGATTACGTTACTGGAATGTTATACAGAACTTATACAAAAGCGTAGTGGAATATCGAGGGAAACCCCAGACCGGCGAAAACAGACCCCTCACCCCCTCTCGAAAAGAGTTACACTGGAAACGAGGTGTGTGTCCCCTCTTCTCCTCCCCTCGTACCCGATACGCTCGTAAAACTCGATGCCGGTTAGAACGAGACGTAGTCGTTTTCCCACTTGCGGCGCGCTTCGAGTTCGCGGTGGCCGCGGTCGGTGAGTCGGTACTCGTTGGTTCGGTCGTCCACCTGTCCCTTCTCGATGAGTCCTTTCTCGGCGAGCGTGTCGAGGTTCGGGTAGAGGCGGCCGTGGTGGACTTCGCCGGCGTAGTACGCTTCCAGTTCCGTCTTCACGTCGAGACCGTTCGGGCCGTCGAGTCCGGCGACCGCGTAGAGGACGTCGCGTTGGAAGGCGTTGAGGTCGTACATACGTACAACGTCAATCGTCTTTCGATAAAAACTTTCGTACAAAGAATACTTGCCGACGGGTTCGGTCCGCCCTTACCGCGTGCGACGCCCGACGCACCACCACCATCGTTCAGCAACGACCCTCGAACTCACCCGTAACCCGACTCGTGGCCGCCCTCAGATGAGGTCGTCGGGCGCGTACTCGTCGCGGGTCGACTGCGCGGCGTTCGCGTACTGTTCTCGCGTTTCGGGGTCGGAGACGTCACCGAGTTTCTCCGGGGCGGCCTCGATGGAGGCGGTGGTGTCACGCACGTCGCTGAAACTCGTCAACGCGCGTTCCTTGCGGAGGTAGCGTTCGCCGTCGAGCGTGGCGTAGACGAGGATGATGAGGTTCTGTTCGTCGTCGGAGTACGTGCGTTCTGCGAGCCAGAGACGCACGGTCTCGCCGTCGTCACGCGCAGTCTGCATGCGTACGAGTACGCGCCTCGACGGAATAAGTGACCGGGCGGACGACACGACCCGGCGCAGGGCTACGGCGCGGCGCAGTTGTTCGGCCCCAATTCGAGTTCGGTCGCCTCCGCGTCGTCCACCACCTCGCTCTCGCCGCGGTTGATGGCGATGACGCGCTCGTAGTTCGGGGGTTTCTCCGGCACCGAGTCGGTGAGTCGGCGGACGAACTCGTCCTCGGGGAGCGCGAGCAGCGACAGTCGTTCTCTGAGGTCGCCGACCGTCGCGCGTACGGGACGACCGGGCGGCGTCGGCGTCCACGTGCCGTCGTCGGCGACGGCGGCGTGACCGGGGAGCACGAACACGGAGTCCGGGAGCGCGAGCAGGGTGCGGTGGAGGCTGTCGTACTGGAGTCGCGCGCCGTGCGCGGCGTCCGCCTCGCCGAACTCTAACTCGGTCCGCCCCACCGAATCGGCGAACAGCGAGTCTCCCGTCAACACGGCGGCATCCGCGACGAGGAGGCTCGTGAGTTCGGTGGTGTGGCCGGGCGTCGGCACGGCTTTCACGGAGACGCCGCCTACGTTCACGGTCTCGTTCGCGGCGAGCGCGTCGAACTCGTACTCGACGTCGCGTTCTCGCGCGCGGTCGCCGAGGTGATAGGGGACGCCGAGTTCCCGGGAGAGCGCGCGGCCCCCGCTCACGTGGTCCGCGTGGACGTGCGTGTCGAACACCCGCGTGATCTCGTAGCCCGCGTCCGCGGCGACGTCCCGATAGGTTTCAGTGTGCCGGGAGGCGTCCACGACCGCTGCCTCCCTCGTCCCCGGGTCTGCGACGACGTAGCCGAGACAGCCCTTCGCGCGGCGCTGGACTTGGACGATTTCGAGGTCGCTGCGCGCGACGACGGGAACGGTCTCGTAGACGGCGCTCCACGCGCTCATCCCGCCGGCGACCACCGCGACGTCGCGGTAGCCGTGGTCGGCGAGCTCTTCCGCGAGGAACCGCGAGGACTTCCCCCTCGCGCAGATGGTGACGATTCGGTCGGTCGTATCGATTCCCTCTGGGAGTTCCACGGATTCGAACGGCTGGTTCGGTTCGAACGGGACGTTCACCGCGCCGGGAACGTGCCACGCGTCGTAACTCTCGGGCGGCCGGGTGTCCACGACGACGGCGTCCGCGTCGGCGTCGAGGAGGGCCGCGAGTTCCGCCGGGACGACTGTCGCGGGCATACTCGTCTGTTCGCGCGCCACGTATTAGTGCGTCCGGGCGACAACTGTTCCTTGTACGGTCAATAGTGTTATATGGTATCAAATCCCATACTAGGTGTATGAGCGACGCGAGCACCAGCGACCCGCCACTCAATCCGGTCGACGCCGCGATACTCGACTTCCTCGCAGACGGGAGAGTAGAGTACGCGGCGATAATCGCAAACCGGGTGGGGGCGCACACCCCCTACGTGGAAAAGCGGTGCTCGGCGCTCGCAGAACGCGGCCTCGTCGAAGCCGTCACCGGCGAAGTCGTCTATCGGGTGACCGACGAAGGGCGCGCCCGCGCAGGCTACCCGCCGTCCGCGACCGACCACTGAGTTTCGTCGGCCGACGGAACGCTTACCCCGTCGCCGCGGTCACACGTTTGCATGAACTTCGTGGACGCGCTCGACGCTCGTGGCCTCGTCGCCGCGGTCGGCGCGGGCGGGAAGAAGACGACGCTGTACGCGCTCAGTGACCGAATCCAGCGGTCGGTCGTAACGGCGACTGTCCGCATCCCACCCTTCTCAGAACACGTCCGGGAGGTCGTGATAACCGACGACCCGACGGACGCGGTTCAGACCGCGGACGCTCTCCCCATCGGCGTCGTCGCAGCGCAGGAACGCCCGGACCGTTATCGCGGATTCGACCCCGAAACCGTCGGGTCCCTCGCGGACTGCGACCTCGACGCCGTGCTCGTGAAAGCCGACGGCGCGCGGATGCGCGAGTTCAAAGCCCCCGGCGAGAACGAACCGCAGATTCCCGCGAACGCCGACACCGTCCTCCCGGTGGCGTCGATGCACGTCGTCGGCGAACTGCTCACCGACGAGGCGGTCCACCGCCCGGAACGCGTCGCCGCGCTCACCGGTCTCCAGACGGGCGACGTCATCGAACCGGAACACGTCGCCGCGGTACTCGCCCACGAGGACGGCGGCCTGCGCGGCGTCCCCGACGATGCGAGCGTGATTCCCGTGCTCAACAAGGTGGACGACGACGCGCTCCGCGCGACCGCACGCGACGTCGCCGAAGCAATCCACGACCGCGCCGACGTCACCCGGGTCGCGCTGACGAGTCACGTCCGCGACGACCCGCTCGTCGAAACAATCTGACGTCTCTCTCGCTATCGGAATTCTGCGCGGGCGGCGTCGAACTCCTCGCGCGTGTTCAGGTTCTCGAACGTCCGCAGGCCGTTCGCCGAGTGCGCTTCGACGTCGGACTCCTCGACGATAGCGTAGTCGAGTTCGAACAGCGGTTCGATTATCTTGTGCTTCCCCGCGGCTAGCGCCTCGTCGCAGGCGTCCGCCATCGCCTCCGCGCGGTACACCGCTTGCGTCGTCTGGAACCACTCGTCCACGCGGGGAACGGCGGCGTCCACGCCGGCGGCGCGCTCGAACAGGTACTCGACGAAGCCCGAATCGACGAACGGCATGTCGCAGGCGACGACGACCGCGTACTCGCCGTTCGCGGCGCGCAGTCCCGTCCTGATTCCCGACATCGGTCCCTCGTCCTCGTCTTCGTCCAGCGCGAACGACACCGGGAGCGAGAACCCGGAGAGCGCGTCCGCGATGGCGTCGCGCTGGTCCGCGCGGCAGTTCACGACGAGTTCGTCCACGACCGACCGGAGGCGGTCTACCACACGACGAATCATCGGCGTGCCCGCGAGGGGCGCGACGGCTTTGTCCGCGTCCCCGAAGCGGGTCGACCGGCCGCCAGCGACGACGACGCCCGTCCGTTGCATACTCGACTGTGCGTGTTCGCGGCGCAAGAGGCCTCCGACACAACGCTTACCCGGACTCCCCAGGTAGTGTCGGTGAATGGATTGGACGCCGCCCGACAGGGTGTTGCGCGTCGACCTCTCCGCCGGTCGCGTCGACAGCGAACCGGTCCCGGACGAGTGGCTCGACCGCTACGTCGGCGGGAAGGGACTCGGCGCGCGCTACCTGCGCTCCGAACTCCCGGCCGGAACGGACCCGCTCGCGCCCGGGAACGTCCTCGTGTTCGCGCTCGGCCCGCTCTCCGGGCTCACGGAGAACGGCCGGTACGCCGCCGTCACCAAGTCGCCGCTCACGGGGGCGTTCCTCGACTCGTACGCCGGCGGGTCGTTTCCGCGGCGTCTCGCCGGGTCGCTCGGCGACCACGCGGCCGTCGTCGTCACCGGTCGCGCGTCGGAACCGACCGCGCTCGTCGTTTCGGATGGCGACGCCCGCCTCGAATCCGCCGCGTCGCTCGCTGGCGCGGACACCGTCGCGACCGACGACGCGTACGGTGACGCCGCCGTCGCCTGCATCGGCCCCGCGGGCGAACACCGCGTCTCGTACGCGACTATCGCGTCCGACGGCGGCGACCACCACGCCGGACGCGGCGGCGCGGGCGCGGTGATGGGCGCGAAGAACCTCAAAGCAGTCGTCGCGAAGGACGCCCCGCCGGACGGCCCGGACGTCGACGCGCTCGTCGAGGACGCCGTGCGTGACTCCGCCGTCGGCCGCTGGCAGGCCGCGAGCGAAACCCTCGAAACCGTCGATTTCGCGAACGAGGTGGGCGGCCTCCCGACCCGCGGGTGGCAGGCCGGAACGTTCGACGGCGCGGACGACATCGGCATCGCCGCCGCCCGAGAGGCCGCAGTCGGCCGGGAGCGCAACGGCCCGACTCCCGGCGGGTTCCGCGTCGAAACGAACGGTGAGCACTCGGTCCCGCGCGGCGCGACCCCCATCTCGCTCGGCGCGGGTCTCGGTATCGACGACTTCGACGCCGTCGCGGCGCTCGGCGCGCTCTGCGACCGCCTCGGCCTCGACGTCATCACCGCCGGGAACGCCGTCGCGTTCGCAGCGCGGTCGAGCGACGCGGGCTACCTCGACCGGCGCGTCGACTTCGGGGACCCGGAGGTCGCGCGCGACCTCATCCGGGAGGTCGCCGCGCGCGACACCGACCTCGGGGACGCCCTCGCCGACGGCGTCGCGGACGCTGCGGAACACCTCGGCGCGGACGAGTACGTCCCGACCGTGAAGGCGATGGAACTCCCCGCGTACGACCCGCGCGCCGCTCCCGCGATGGCGCTCGCGTACGCGACCAGCGACCGCGGTGCCTGCCACCGACGCGCCCGCCCCATCGAGGAAGAGGCGGTCGCTGGCGACTGGACGGACGAACAGCGCGTCGCTGCGGTCGTCGAAGAACAGAACCGCCGGTCCGCGCTCTGGAGCATCGGCCTCGACGACTTCGTGGGTGACGCGTTCGACGACGTTGGCGCGTCCCTACTCTCCGCGGTCGGCATCGACACCACCCCCGACCGCCTCCGGGAGACGGGTGAGCGGGTGTGGACGCTCGTCCGCCTGTTCAACGTCCGCGAGGGGTTCGACCGCGCGGACGACTCGCTCCCCGCGGCGCTCACGTCCCCGCTCCCGGACGGCCCGGCCTCGGGCGTCGCAATCGACCCCGCCCACTTCGAATCCCTCCTCGATTCGTACTACGACCGACGCGGATGGGACGCCGCGGGCGTCCCGACCGCCGCGACCCGAGAGAGACTCGGCCTCACCGACCTATGACAGAACGCATCGACCTCGACGACATCGAGACGGACGCATCGACCGACGACGACGACGAGACCGGCGAGTGGTTCTGGGGCGACGAGGACGCCGCCGACGAGACAGACGCGCGCGACGAAACGGACGCACCCGAGGGGGCGAAAGCGCCCGCGGGTGGCCGTGACGACTCGGTCGCTTCCGAGGGGAGTCCGTCGAGCGAGACGAACGCGAACCGTGTGCCGCACGTTCCATCGGAGAACAAGGACAGCCCCGTCGGGATTCCGGTCGAAGGCGGAGGTGCGGGTGGCGCCACCGGGGCAGACGGGGAATCGGTGGAACCCGACGCACCGGCGACCTCCGGGCCGCACGGCGGCGGAGCGGACGACCTCACGTTCGCGTTCACGTACGAGGCCGTCACGCGCCTCGCGGACGTGCGAAGTGCGCTCGCGGAGGCGAACGAGTGGGCGGACTGGGTCGGCATCGTCGGACACGTCGAGGCGTACGAGATCAATCAGTTCCTCCGGGAGACGGGTCTCGACGTCGACTTCTTCAACGGGTCCGGGACCGGTCCCGGCGAGCGCCTCGCCGAAATCGGGCCGTCCTCGATGTTCTACGCGGACCGCATGGCGGTCGTCGGCGTCGCGGACATGGGCGACGAGGCCATCGCGACGGAGGCCGACTGGGAGTTCGTTCCCCTCGAACACGCCGCGGACCGCGCGGACTGGGAACTCGCGGGGAAATAATTTTCCGGCTTCCGCGAGAGAACTGACGTATGGGTATCAGGAACGCGGTCTCACAGCTCGGGTTCACCGTGCCGACGGCCGTCGGACTCGCGGTCGTCTGGCTCTTCGTGGTGGCCCTCGACGTCGCGACGAAGATGAACACGGGGTCCGGGTTCGGCGAGGGCTTCGTCGGACAGAACCTCACCGCCGGTCTCGTCGGCGTGGCGGCGCTCGCCGTCGTCGGCGGCCTGTTCGTCGCGCTCGCCGACGAACTCGGTGGCGCGGAACCGACGCCCGAAGCGTGGCCGCCGGAGGAGTAGATGTACGTCGAGTGCGCGGACTGTGAGACGATGATGAGCGTCACGAACCGCACGACGCCGTTCACGCAGGAGTGCCCGGTCTGCGAGGAGCCGACCGCGTGGGAACCGGCGTTCGAGGGCGAGGGGGTGTCGTTTTGACGGTCACGTTCGACGCGTCCGACCGACTGGTCGAGGGCGCAGAGGAGTGGGGCGAAAAGCGCATGATGGACACCGAGGACGCTCTCGAGTCGAAGGTAGAACAGGCGCTCCTCGAGATCGAGAACGTCGTCGCGAACGAGTTCGACGTCGCGTTCTCCATCGACGGTCGGACGGTCCACTACGAACCATCGAAGGAAGTCGCGTCCTTCTTCGACGCGCAGGCCGCGGAGTACGACCTGTCGGTGGCGGACGTGGCGCGGATGCACGTCGACCTCTACTCGCGTGTGTTCTTGCACGACGACGAGGAGCGGCCGCCGAACGCCCCGTCGGTGGAGTGAACTTTTAACCGTCCGGCGGCCGACACGTCGCGTATGGCTCACGACGACGGCGGCTACCGCGCGAAGGGGATGATGATGCAGTACAAGGGTGAGGAGGTCTGGGACCACGAAATCGGCCCGCAGGAGGTCAACAACGGCGAAGTGGACCCGGAAGACCTCTACGACGAGGACTAAGTCATCTGGGCGACGAGTTCGTCCTCGAACGCGACGACGCCCCCGAGGACGTTCGCCGCGGCGAGGTAGAACGACTCGTCGGTCTCCGATTCGACAGCGCTAACGAAGTCGTCGACCCACGTTTCGAGGTGTTCTTCGAGGAAGACGCGCTCGTAGCCGAAGGCTTCCTCCGCGCCGTTTCGCTGGCGGGCGACGAGGTAGCGGAGGAACGCGAGTTCGACGGCGACGTGGTCGTTCTCCTCCCCGTAGTCCTCCGGGGGGCTCCAGCCGGCCGCGCCGTAACTCGCCTCGACCTCCGCGAGTCCTTCGCCGATGAACTCGGTGTCCTCGCGGAAGTATGTCTCGTGGGGCTGAACCGGGGGTCGCGGCCCGACGAACAGCCGGGTGTACTCCCGGTCGAGGCGCTCCTGGAGCGCATCAGGGTCTGTATCCGCGCTCGCTTCGCGGAACTCGCGGACGTAGTCGAACCCGCGGTCGAGACCGTCATTCACGGATTCCTCGGGGAGGCCGACGTCCCCTGCGACGAGGTTCTCGACGAACCCCTCGTCCGGGGTGTCCCAGAGCGCGTCGATGCAGTAGTCGATGAGGTCGATGCGTGCGGCGTATATCTCGTCGTCACTCGTCATAGGTCGTACACCAGTTTCGCGCGACAGTCGCCACAGTACTCGAAGATGCTCCCCTCCGCTTCGGGCGCGATGCCGGTGACGACGTCACCGACTTCGCCCTCGATTTTCTCCGCGGACGCCTGACTCGTGAACGGCGTCCCGCAGCGCCGACACTCCAACATTTCGCCCTCCGCGACGGACTCCCACGCGCGGCCGTCGCGGTTCTCCGGGAGACGCGTGAGGTCGAGTCCCTGTTCCATCGTGATGGCGTCCTCGACGCAGCCTTCCTCGCAGAGCCCGCAGTTCACGCAGCGCTCGTGGTTGAACCGGAGGCCGGGTCCGTCGGGCGGTGCGTCGGCGGATGCGTCGTCCGCCGCCACGCCGCCGTCTGCGATAGCGCCGCCCTGTCTCCCCTCCTCGCGGCGGATGGCGTCGGTCGGGCAGAGCGTAGAGCACGTCGGGGTGAACGTGCAGTCGTCGCTCACCTGCATGACGCCGAAGTCCTTCAGCCCGCGTATCACGTCGCGTTCGGGGTCGACGTGTTCGAGAATCGCCCGGACCGATTCGAGCGTCCAGTCGTGGCTGTTGAACGCCGGATTGGGTTTCCCCTCCTCCGTGACGCCCGTGGCTTCGTGTTCGCCGGTCGGCACGGGGGTTTCGTCGAGTTCGAGTTCGACGAACTGCGAGAGGGATTCGACGAACGCTCCGGGTTCGCCGGGGTCGGGCGCGAAGAACGCGACCCGCTCGCCGAGCCCGAGGTCGGTCGTCGCGGTGTTGAGACGGTCGACGAGCGACTCCTTCGGGTCGGGGCCGGAGTGGAGGCAGCTCCCGCCGCAGCCGACGATAGCCACCCCGTCCGCGCCGCACGCGAGCGCGTGCATGACGTGGCCTTCGCCGACGGTGTCCGTGCAGTTCACGCGAACGGGGAGGATGGGCGGGTAGGAGACGTCGCCCTCGCGTGCGGCGCGCTTCCCGAACGACCGAATCGCGCGCTCGGCGCGTTCCGAACACACGAACGCGACGACTTCCGTTTCGATGCCGTCGGCGTCCCGGCCGAACAGCCAGCCGCCCTCCTCGTTCTCGCTCGTGGTCAGCGCCTCCACCTCGCGAGCGATGCGTTCGTTCGACGGCTCCCGCAACTGCGTGGCTCCCGTGGGACACGAACTCGTGCACGCGCCGCAGTTCTCGCACGCGATTGGGTCGAACGAGACGGTGTCCGCGCTCTCGCGGGTGACAGCGCCGTGCGGGCAGGCGTCGACGCAGGCGTTACAGCCCGTCTGTCCGTGGTCGCCGCTCGCGCAGACGTCCATCTCGAGGTCGAGGAACTGGGGTTTCTCGACGCCGCCGAGGAGGTCTTCGACGGCCGCGACGGTAGCGGGGTCGACGGGCCCGGTGTAGAAGCCGACGCGGCCCGCGCGGGTCTCCCGGGTGGCGTTCGGGTGGACGATTTGGTCGAACTCTACCGTGCGCGCGGTGCCGTCGAGTTCGATGGCGTTCGTCGGGCACTCCGTCCAGTCGCCGTCGGTCGCGTTGGGCGCGATGTCCACGGGGAACGCGGTCACCTGGTCGTCGGGGCCGCGGCGGACGCACTTCATGCAGGAGACGCAGTCCTCGGTGACGCGCGCCTCCACTGTCACTTCGAACTCGCCGAACTCGCCGCGAACGTCCGTGACGTGGCCGCGTTCGACCGTCACGTCGTCGAGGTCCACGTCGCGGTCGGCGTAGTCGTGGCCGTGCGCGATGAGCGTCACGTCCGCGGAGTCGGCGAGGGTGGCGGCGGCCTCCGCGTCCCCGACGACGGCGACCCTGTCACCCGCATCACGCGACACGGTGCGCGATGGCGCTTCGTGTTCGAGGCCGGCGTACGTTCTGTTGATGAGCCGTGCCGTCTTGTCCGTCGCGTCGGCCTCCTCGTGCACCCAGCCCGCGGACTCCCGGTGGTCGACGAACGCCACGGCGTCCGGGTGGAGTCCGTGTTCGTCCGCGAGTTCGCGGAACCGGGCTTGACAGCCGTCGTCGGGCGCGGTGACGATGAGTTGGTCGAGGTCGTGTTCGTCCACGACGTACGACACCCCGTCCAGTCCGTCCTCGCAGAGCAGGCTCGAACTCGCGACGACGTCCACGTCGCGCACGCCCTCACGGACTTCCTCCAGGTCGATGTTGCAGGTGTCCGCGCACGAACAGACGAAAGCCCCTGTGTTCATTTACCACGATATGTGTCTGGCGCGCGGAAAGTTCTTGCCGTGGCCCTCACGGAACTATCGACCCCCATATACTATTTTTACTTACAGTTATGGGCCGTGACAACTACTTAGTGGCTTCCGTGTGACAGTCTACCTAACAGGACGATGTTGGGTGTTAGAAATGAGCACTGAACCCGTCTCGCTCGACCTCGACAGACGGTCGTTCATGAAAGCGAGCGCGGTCGCCGGCGCGCTCGCCCTCGGCGGGAGCGGTGCAGGACAAGTCCTCGCGGAAGGTGAATCGGACACCGACGTGACGGACACGGAGGGAGAACTGACGAAGACCATCTGTAACTTCTGCGCCGTCGGGTGTGGGTTCCACGGCGAACGGAAGGGGAACGCGTTCGTCGGTCAGGAGCCGTGGCACGAGAACCCCATCAACAACGGGTCGCTCTGCTCGAAGGGCGCTGCCATCTACGGGAGCGAACACTCCGACCGACGGCTGAAACACCCGATGCGGAAAGAAGACGGCGAGTGGCGGAAGATTACGTGGGACGAGGCGTACTCCCACATCGCCGACGAACTCGACCGCATCACGGAGGAGTACACGCCGGACAGCGTCTTCTGGATGGGGTCCGCCCACCACTCGAACGAGGAGGCGTACGCGTTCCGGAAACTCGCCTCCCTGTTCGGGACGAACAACGTCGACCATCAGGCGCGCATCTGTCACTCGACCACGGTCGCCGGCCTCGCGAACACGTGGGGGTACGGCGCGATGACGAACACCATCAACGACTACCGGAACTACGACCTCAACATCATCATCGGGCAGAACCCCGCCGAAGCCCACCCGATCGCGATGCAGCACATCTTGGAGGGCCAAAAGCGCGGCGGGACCATCGCGTCGGTGGACGCCCGGTTCACCAAGACGTCCGCGCACGCGGACAACTTCTACCGCATCCGCCCCGGGACGGACGTCGCCCTGATGATGGGGCTCATCAAGTACCTCCGCGACCAGGGCGAACTCGACCGCGACATGCTCTCCCAGCGCGTGCAGGCGTGGGAGGACGTCGCCGCCGAACTCGACCAGTACGACCTCGACACCGTCGCCGACATCACGTGGATCGACCGCGCGGACATCGAGGAACTCGGCGACCTCATCATCGAGAACAAGCCGAGCGTCCAGATCGAGTGGGCGATGGGTGGCACCCAGCACAACAACGGCACGCAGAACATTCGGTCGTACGCCCTCCTCTCGCTCGCGTCCGGGAGCGCCGCGCGGTCCGGCGGCGGCCTCCAGGTGATGCGTGGGCACGCGAACGTGCAGGGCGCGACCGACCTCGGGGTCGCGAGTCACGTCCTCCCCGGCTACTACTCGGTGGCCTCGAAGGGGTCGTGGCAGTACTGGACCGACGTCTGGTCCGACAGCCCGTACACGAGCGGGGAGATCAGTTACGCCGACCTCTACGACAAATACGGCGTGATGTCGGAGGACCTCTACCGGAAGCAGTCCGGCGACGAGGACGCCACCATCCCCGAGGAGGACCGGTCGATGATGTTCCAGAAGGGGATGACGGTCGCGCGCTGGTTCGAGGGCGGACTCCCGCAGGAAGACCGCCTGCAGGAGACGCCGCTCTATCAGCCGGACCGCTTGAAGGCGGCGTTCATCTGGGGGCACTCCTCGAACTCCATCAGCGAGATGGAGAAGATGAAGCGCGCGATGGAGAACCTCGACCTCCTCGTGGTCGTGGACCTCTTCCCGAGCGTGACGTCCGTGATGCAGGACCGGGACGACGGCGTCATCCTCCTTCCGGCGGCGAGCCAGTACGAACACCATCGGTCGGTGACGAACTCCCATCGCGCCGTTCAGTGGTCTGAGCCCGTCCGGCCGCCGAGCCACAACACGAAGCCGGACATGCAGATAATGCAGGAGTTGGCGGACCATCTCGGGATGGGCGAGCACTTCGACTGGGGGAGCGGCCCCGACATGTACAACGGGAAGTCCACGTACGAGGAGGCGCTCCGCGAGGTGAACCTCGGCGTGCGCACCATCGGCTATCAGCAGGACCCGGCGCGCCTCCAGCAGCATCTGGAGTACGATTACGCGTTCAGCACGGAGGACACGAAGTGCCACGAGGAAGGGCTCCCGGTGTCGGGGGAGTACTGGATGCTGCCGTGGCCGTGCTGGGGGGAGGGGCATCCGGGCACGCCGATTATCTGGCGAGACGACATCGACCCGCGGAACGGCGGACAGGACTTCCGCGCCCGTTGGGGCGTAAAAGCGCCGTCGCCCGACCAGTGGGCGCAGATGGATACGGGCAAAGAGTACCCGATGCAGGCGACGTACGACGCGAAGGGCGAGGAGGGACTGAACATGCTCCGGGACTCCTACACGCCGGAGTGGCCGAACTCCTCGTTCAGCGGACAGATACGGGGTGTGCCGCAGTATCCGGGGTTCGCGACGACGATGCCGGACGACCGGTCGAACTCGGACGCGTTGACGATTCCGTTCGAGTACGCGCTCCGCGAGGACAAGTCCGTCTACGACACCGCGGTGGCGATGAACCAGAAGTACGACTGGGCGAACTTCGACGAGACGTTCTACCAGCAGTACGACTACCCGCAACCGGACGCGCCGACCGGGCGTGGACGGGCGCGCGGGGTCGCGTGGAACTTCATCGACACCGTTCCGATACACCGCGAACCCATCGAGAGTCCGCGCCCGGACCTCGTGGAGGAGTGGCCGGCGAACGGCCAGCAGACCAACTTCTATCGGTTGGACCAGAACAACGCGGTCACGCAGAGGAACGCGACCCAGCGACTCCAGCAACAGGGGTTCAATCCGGACGACGCGGAGACCGCCATCATGACGACCGGTCGGCAGGTCGAACATCAGGGTGGCGGCGCGGAGTCCCGGTCGAACGTCTTCCTCGCCGACCTCCAGCCCCACATGTACGCCGAGATTCATCCCGACATGGCGGACGAACTCGGCGTGGACGGCGGCGGCTTGGTGACGGTGACGACGACGGACCGCGGGTCTATCCTCGTGAAGGCGCGCGTGACGCGTCGGCCGAGCGCGCAGGAGGTGTTCTTGCCGTTCCACTGGGGCGGCATGTGGCGGGGTGAGAGCCTCCTCGACCGCTACCCGGACGGGAATCAGCCGCTCGCGGTCGGTGACTCGGTGAACATCGTCACGTCCCGAGGGTACGACGTGGAGACGCAGATGCAGGAGACGAAAGCGGCGATGGTGAAGGTCCAGAAGGCGACCCAGTCGGTCGTCGACGACCTCAACATGGACGTCGACCTCTCCCGGGTGTCGTTCCCGCAGGACGAGAACGACGTTGGGACGCAGAAGGACTTCGACGTCCGCGACAACAACACGGTGCAATAAATCATGTCGAGTAAAGAACAAATGGGCCAGGGCGTCATGTCGACCGGCGAGGGAACGCGCATCTTCCCCGACGTCGAGGCCTGTATCGACTGCGGCGGCTGCGTCGTCGCGTGCAAACGCACGTGGGACATCCCGAGAGACGAACAGCGCATCAGCATCTCCACGATGTTCGAAGGCGAGCAAGCGGACCCGATGAGCCTGAACACGAACTCCGGGGAGGCGCTGAATCAGGACGCGATGCCGGGCGAGACCAGCATCCCGATGCAGTGCTATCACTGTGAGGACGCGCCCTGCGTCTCGGTCTGCCCGACGGACGCGCTCCAGAAGAGCGACGACGGGTTCGTGCAGGTCTCGGAAGACCTCTGCGTCGGCTGTCAGTACTGCCTGTCCGCGTGTCCGTTCGGCGCGCCGCAGTTCCCGGACGCCGACTCCGGGACGGCGAACATCGTCGGCACCGGCGGCATCATGGACAAGTGTACGATGTGCGAGGAACGCCAGAACGTCGGGAAGGGCCCGGCGTGCGCCGAGGAGTGCGCGACCGACGCCATCCTCGTCGGCACCGCCGAGCAGATATCGTCCGAGATGGAAAAACGCGACACCGAACCGTTCTTCAACGACACGGCGATGGAGATAATCTTCGGTGAGGACGCGGAGGTGTTCGACTGATGGTCGACCGGCGCGGCCTCTCCGAGGGAGTCGCGGTCCTCGCCAGCGCCGTCGTCGGACTCGCCGTCGCGACAGCGTCCGTCTGGTTCGTCAGCGGGTACAACGTCGACTTCGAGCGGTTGTTCCGCATCCAACCGACGGTCGGCGGCGGTGGCGTCGGCACCGACTTCGTGCAGGGGAACACGGACCCCGCGTTCGGCTGGCTCATCGGCCTCATCCACGTCGCGGACGTCCTGCTCGGCCTGTTCATCCTCGTGATGGTGTTCATTCACTGGGCGTCCTTCCGCCGACTCGCCGCGCGGATGAAACCGCCGACGCGCGGCGACGAGAGCGACCGCGTCGCCGCGGACGGCGGCCAGCGCGACAGCGACGAGAACGGAGGTGAGTCGACGTGACGACGCTCGACCACGGGAAGTTCACGAAAGTCACCACGGTCTTCCACAGCCTGCTCGCCCTCGACGTCTTCCTGTTGTTCTTCACGGGGTACTCCGTGATGTTCAACGACGAACTCTGGTGGGTGCTGGAACTGATGGGGGGGAACACGGGCGTGCTCGCACTCCACCGCATCGCCGGGTTCGCGCTCATCGCGCTCACCGTATTCTGGATGACGTTCATGTTCCTCGGACCGGGGCGACTGAAGAACTTCAAAGCGGTCCTCCCGACGAAAGGAGACGTAGAAGCGTTCGTGCAGGACGTGCAGTTCGTGCTCGGCCGCGCGGACGAACGCCACCCGAACGCCCGCCAGTTCGCGGGCTACTCGGCGGACGAGGTGCCGCTGCTCTCCTACGTCGGGAAGGGCGTCATCTTCATCTTCACCGTCGAACTCACGCTCCTGATGATCTCGGGACTGCTCATCTGGAGTAAGACCGGGCTGATGCAGATTATGGCGACGAAAGCCGCGGCGACCGCGTTCGTCGTCTTCCACGGCCTGCTCGGCGTCATCATGATCATGGGGGTCATGTTCCACATCTTCGAACACGGCTTCCATCCCGCGTTCTACCCGGTCGAACTGAAGGCGTTCGTCCCGAAGAACATCACACCCGAAGCGCACGACGACGGCGACCACGAGGGGACGGGCATCGAACGCCTCCGCCTGAAGCCGTCGTGGCGCTGGGTGACGAACCTCACCGGGTCGGTGGTGGTCATCGGCATCGTGAGCATGCTCGTCGCGTCAATCTTCGACTCGGGGTATCCGATTCCGTCGGACCTCACCGTGGGCGGCGGGCCGACCAGCCTCGCGTTGACCATCGGCGTGAACCTCGGTATCGTCGTGCTCTTCCTCGGCATCGTGCTCTCCGTCTACGGCAACCTCCTCCGCGCACGGTTCGAAAAACAACAGCGAGCGGACCGCGCGGCCGCCGCGGACGGCGGACGCTCCGACGCGAACGGAGGTGACGGCGAGTGAGCGAACTGCTCGACCTCGTCTACGCGCTCGCGGCGCTCGCGGCGGGCGTCCTGCTCGTCTTCGGTATCTGGTTCGTCTCACGAGACGAAGAAGACCCGCAGAACAGCGTCGCGGACCTGCTTCGCGCGGTCGCGGTGAGCGTGTTCCTCGCGCTCGTCGTGTACTCGGTCGCGTTCACCGCGTGAGCAGTTCCGCGCCCTCCTCGGAGAGTTCGACCGTCACGTCCTGACGGGTCTGTTCCTGTATCTGGTCGATGTTGCGCGTGAGAACGTCGAGGATGTCCTCGGGTTCGGGGTAGACGAGCAGGTTCCCCTGGTCGTCCTCCATGACGAGTTGCGTGTCGGAGAGCGAAATCTGGTCGTTCTGAATGGACGCGACGATGGCGGGGAGGGCTTCGGCCCCGCCGGGGTCGCCCTCCTCGACCATCGTGACGTAGAGGCCGTCGAGACCGATGAGGTCCTTGTACTCGCGAACGCGTCGCGCACACCGCACCATATCCTCTGTGACCGCCGTCTTCTCGGGGTTCCCGTGTTCGCCCTCGTAGCAGTGCTTGCAGACGCGGAGTTCCATTCGCATGACGTCGTGTTCGACCTGCGCGCTTACTGAACGTTGGGGTTCGATAGGTCGAACACAGCCCTCGGATGGAAACTGGTGGCGGCCCTCCGTTCGTTCTGTCGGGGATATCAGTAGGGGAAGATTAACGATGGCTCGCGGCGAACTGAAGGGTATGTCCGAGGACGTACTCGATTACTTGGTCGCCGCGGCCCAGGAGGCCGACGGCTTTCGTTTTTCCGTCCACTATCACGGCGACGAATACGACGTCCTCTACAAGCGCGACGACATCGACGAGGTGTACACGGCAGAAGAGTTCGACGAAACCGTGAAGAACCTCGTTCTCACCGGCCTCGACGAGAGCCGCGACCAGACCGAGTTCAACCGGTGGGGCCACATGGACGTCGCTGTACGCTGGTTCCACCACATCATCGTCGTCCACATCCCGCTCGGTGACTGGGAGGGCGTGTTCTTCACGTTCGACCGCGACGAGGTTCCGGCGTACGGCGCTCTCGTCGACAACCTCCTCACCGCCGTCGAAAACAGTCTACCGGAAGGAACGAGCGAAGAATCTCCCGCCGAGCACTTCTCATAACGGCTGCCAGTCCGTCGGGCCACGGCCGAGTCCGAGCACGCGAACGGAGAGTTCGCCGCTGTCCTCGTGTCGCGTCTGCACCATCCCGTCGAACAGCGGCGCGAACGTGTCGAACGCCTGCCGGTCGCTCGTCTCCATCACCGCGAGCCCGAGCCAGTCGTGTTGCTGGACGCGACCGGTGAGAACGTTCATGAACCGGAAGACGCGGCGGGTGTCCGCGTACATCAGCATCGTCGAGAGCGACGACACCTCGAAGCGGACGCGCTGGCCGGCCTCGTCGAACCGGCTGAAGAACCCCGTCGCGCGGATACCGATATCCGTGATGTCGCCGGGCGACGAGACGTATCGAACGCCCTCCCGCTCCCGATAGTTGTCGCCGCGTTCGCGCGTCACGCAGTCCACGATACCTGCGCGCTGCTCCGCGACGGCCTGCCGGATATCCGGGGAGGTGGCGAGCACGCGGTCAGCGCTGTCTCGCGTCGTCACGAACACCGCGCTCTCCCCCTGCTGGAGGCCGGTACCGAGGATTTCTCTCGCGATTTCGCGCTTCCGACTCATCGCCGGTCCGCCGATGAGGAGGTTCGTCCCCTCCGGCACACCGTCGATCGGAAGCGCAGAACCGACATCGTACATCGAGTCAAGTTGGTTTCGCATCGCCCGGACAAAAAGGGTTCTCCCCTACCGGAGTTCGTCCGCGAGCTGGCGTGCGGCCCGGCGAACGGCGTCGTCGCTCGATTCTGGCGGCTCCCAGCCGAGCGCGGACAGTTTCTCGATGGACAACCGCATCTTCGGCACGTCACCCGTCCATCCGCGGTCGCCGCCCGTGTACTCGTACTCGGGGTCGACTCCGAGCACGTCCGAGACGATGTCCGCGATGGCGTTCACGCTCGTCGTCGTCCGCGTTCCCAGATTGTAGGTGTTCAGGTCGTCCTCGGCGTGCTCGACGACGTGACACATCGCGTCCACGCACTCCTCGACGTGGAGGTAGGACTTCTCCTGTCGGCCGTTCCCGAGGATTTCGAGCGTGTCGGGGTCGTCCAAGAGCTTCTCGATGAAGTCGGGGATGACGTTCCCGCGCTGGTGGGGGCCGACGATGTTCGCGAACCGGTACATCCACGACTGGATGCCGTGGCTGTGCGCGTACGTCGAGACGAGTCCCTCGTCCGCGAGTTTGGACGCGCCGTAGATGCTGATGGGTTCGAGGGGCGCGTAATCCTCCGGCGTCGGCATCGGTGCTTCGCCGTACACCGTCGACGAGGACGTGAATGCGAGTTTGTCCACGCCCACCTCGTCCATGCGTTCGAGGACGTTGTACGTCATCTCGCCGTTCTCCTCGAACAGCTCGCGTGGACGCCCGTAGTTGGTGTCCGTGTACGCCGCGAAGTGAAACACCATGTCCGTCTCCTCGGTGATGATGTCGGCGACGTCGGACTCGTCGCGGAGGTCGGCTTTCACGAACTCCACGCCGTCGGGGACGCGGTCGCGAGTCCCCTTCGAGAGGTTGTCAGCCGCGAGCACGTCGTTGTCAGCGGCGAGGTAGTCCGCGAGGTGAGAGCCGACGAGACCGGCCGCACCCGTCACGAGGATTCGCTTCCCGGAGAGTTCCATACGCCGTCTACCCCACGACTAGGGCAAGTGACTTCCGGTCTACGGGACCGTCGGGTCCGTGCCGGTGAGCGCGGCGCTCGCGGTCCACAGCCGTCGCGCCGACTCGTCGTCCAGCGCGGCGTCGTCGGGCGTCGAGGGTTCGCAGTCCGCGAAGTACTCGCCCGTCGTATCCGCGACGTCGGGCGCGGCGGCGAGATAGACGGAGGTGGTCGCGGCCTCGGCGGGCGTTGAGACGATTCCCCGGGAGGCCCAGTCGGGGAGACGCGTCGCTACCCGGACGCCGACCCGGACCGGGAGACTCGCGTTCCGCCACAGGCCGCTCCCCGGCACGAACCCGGGGTGGAGGGAGTTCGCGGTCGGGCCGTCGAGGCGGCGCGCGAGTTCTCGGGTGAACAGGATGTTCGCGAGTTTCGACATCCGGTAGGCGGCGAGACCGTCGTAGCCGTCGGTCGAGCGGAACCGCGTGAAGTCGAGTTCCGCGCCGCGATGGGCGTCGCTCGCGACGGTGACGACGCGGCCGTCGACGGGGAGGACGTCGCGGAGTTCGTGCGTGAGCAGGAAGGGCGCGAGGTGGTTGACGGCGAACGTCGCTTCGACGTCGTTCTCCGTGAGCCAGCCGCGATCGAAGTGCGTGCCCGCGTTGTGGAGGAGGACGTCAACGGTGTCGTGGTTGTCGCGGACGGCGGCGGCGAACGCGCGGACGGCGTGCTGGCTCGCGTAGTCCGCGAGGTAGAGTTCGCCCGACGAGTGGTTGCGGACCGCTTCGAGGACGCGTTCTCCTTTCGCTCGGTCGCGCCCGTGGAGGAGGACGTGCGCGCCGAGACGCGAGAGCGCGAGGGCGGTCTCTCGGCCGACGCCGTCAGTCGCACCCGTCACGAGCACGGTCTTCCCGGAGAGATCGACGGAGTCGACGCCAGCGCCGACCTCGGGTCGATAAGCCATACCGATACTGTAGACTCCCGGACGCATAAAGGCGTGCAGGCGACCCGTTTCCGGTCGCGCGAGAGCGGGTCGCACTCACCGAAGCGAGTCCCGCGCGACGGCCGTCACGTCACGCTACCCGCTGGTCACGTCTTCGTACTTGAACGCTCGTTTTCGAAACGCGTTACCGCGCGGGGCGTCGTCTCCTACGTATGCAGGGCGAACACGAGGTCGCGGTGTGTCGGTACGGCCACCGACCCGGCCGCGACGACCGGATGACGACGCACGTGGGGTTGACGGCGCGCGCGCTGGGTGCGGACCGCGTGGTGTTCCCGGGGAACGCGGGCCAGTCCGCGGAGACCGTGCGGGACATCACGGACCGCTTCGGCGGGCCGTTCTCGGTTGAGTTGACGGACGAGCAGTCGGCGCTCGTGCGCAACTGGGATGGCGTGGTCGCGCACCTGACGATGTACGGCGAACGCGTGCAGGACGTAGAAGAAGACGTCCGGGAGGCACACGTCGACGAACCGTTACTGGTCGTCGTTGGCGGGGAGAAAGTTCCGTTCTCGGTGTACGAACACGCGGATTTCAACGTCGCCGTCACCAACCAACCGCACTCCGAAGTCGCGGGTCTCGCGGTCTTCCTCGACAGACTGTTCGACGGCCGAGAACTCGACCGCGAGTGGGCGGACGCGCGTCGGCGCGTGATTCCCGAGGAGACCGGGAAGAACGTCGAGTCGCTCGAATAGGGGCTCAGAGGCGGAACGGTTTCGCGATGCGGTCTACCAGTTCGCGCGGCGACCGCAGCATGGACGCCGCCTGCGAGAACTCCTCGTCCGCGTAGTAGGTTCCGTTCTCCTCGCGGATGCGCCCGGAGCGTTCGAGGAAGTCGAGTGCGGCGTCGAGTTCGTCCGCGGAGAGGTCGAGGTCGGCTTCGAGTTCTGTCTTCGTTCGTGGGTCGTCGTCAAGCGCACGATAGACGGCAGCGGTGCGTTTCGTGTCGCTCGCGGCGGACAGCGGGTTCTTCGTGCGTCGTCGCCGCGTGAGGCCGTGGCGGAGGTGCTGGACGCCGTCGAAGACGAGCCACCCGCCGACGAGTCCGCCGACCACCGCGACGGGGAGCGTGGTCTTCTCGAGCGCCGTCGCGCCCACCGCCGCGCTCGCGACGAGCAAACCGAGGAGGACGTTGCCCGCGTAGTCGCCGACGTACGCTTCCGCCGCGTCACCGGTGACGCCGATGGAGAAGACGGCGACCGCCACGCCACCGACGACGACCGGGGGTTGGCCCGTGAATCCCCAGAGGAGAACGGCGAAGACGGCGGCCTCGACGGCGCGCGTCGCGACCGTGGACAGCGTGAGTGTCATACGCCGAGTATCTCCTCTCACCCTAAAAGCCCGCCGCCACCCGATGGTATTAAGGGTCGTTCGGCCCGGAGTTACACGCAAATGGCTTTTGAGGACCTCTTAGACGACCCGGTGGTACAGAAGTACCTCCACGAGTTGGTCGGTCCGACGGGGATGCCGGTCGCGGCCGCACCGCCCGACGGCGAAGTGACGGACGAGGAGTTAGCTGAACGCCTCGGTCTCGAACTCAACGACGTCCGCCGCGCGCTGTTCATCCTCTACGAGAACGACCTCGCGACCTACCGACGGGTGCGCGACGAGGACTCGGGATGGCTGACCTACCTCTGGACGTTCGAGTACGACAACATCCCGGAGAACCTGATGGACGAGATGGAGCGCCTCCTCGACGCGTTAGAGGACCGCCGCGAGTACGAGCGGGACAACGAGTTCTACCTCTGTGAGGTGGACTCGATCCGGTTCGAGTTCGGCGAGGCGATGGACTTCGGCTTCGAGTGCCCCGAGTGCGGGTCGCCGCTGGAGTCGATGGAGAACGAGAACATGCTCGAATCTATCGACGAGCGCATCAACTCACTCAAGTCCGAGTTGAACGTCGCATAATGGTAGTTCTCGCAACCAAAGTCTACGTCGGCGGGGACGCCCGAGAGCGCGCGCTCGACGGTTTGCGGTCGCTCATCGAGAACGACGTCGGTAGCCTCGACGTCGAGTACGACATCGGCATCCGCCACGACGGCTTCCCGTCCGTCACCCTCTCCGGGCCGGACGAGGAAGTTGCGCGGAACGCGCTGCGCGAGGAGTGGGACGAGATAACGCCCGAGTTCAGGGAGGGCGAGACGTACACGGGTACGCTCGAATCGTGGGACGATGACGGTTTCGTCCTCAACGCGGGCGAGGAGATTCGGATTCCCGCGGACGAGCTCGGCCTCGGACCCGGGACGCCCGAACAAATCCGCACCCGGTTCGGATTGGTCCAGCACATCCCCCTCGAATTCGTGTACGGCGAGCCATCGCGGCTGTCCGACGGCGAACGCGACCGCCTGTTCGAGTGGACGCGCGGCACGGGCCGTGTGAACGTGAACAGCGCGACGCGCGGCGAAACGCGCGCGACGGTGAACCGGGCGGGTCACGCTCACGACATCGTGACGGTCGAGCGACTCGGCCTCCTCGAACAGAGCATCATCTGTAAGGAGGGGACGGACGCGCCCGGCCTGCTCGCGAGTATCGGCGAGTACCTGCCCGCCGAACTCCTCGCCGTCGTCCCATGAGGCGACTCGCGCTCGCCACGCTCGCGGTCGTCGTACTCGTCGCGGGCGCTGGATGCCTCGGGTCCGGCGGTGTCTCCGACGACCAGCTCGCGGAGAACGCGACGTACGCGTGGAACGCGAGCGCGAACGGAACCATCGACCTGTCGACTGGGTCGTACCGGGCGGTGTTCCGGGTGTCCAATCAGTCTGAACTCCGTCTCGCGACGCCAACCGACCTCGCGGGCGATTCGCCCGTCTCGGTGTCCGCCGTCCAGTTCCGGTACCCGAACGGGACCGTCGTGAACTCGTCGGCCATCGAGGTCGACCAGACGCGCTCCGAGACCATCGTCCACCTTCCCGCCGCGGACGGCCAGTTCGGATACACGGCGTCAGCGGGTGAGCGCGTCGCGACGCTTCCGACACCCGTGAAAGGGTCCTACGAGGTCGTCCTCCCCGGCGGAATGGACGTCGACCTCCCCGTGTTCGGCCACGTCAGCCCGGGCGGCTACGACCGGTCGTACGAGGACGGCCGCGTCCACTTGCGCTGGGACGACGTCTCCGGTGACAGCGTCGAGGTGAACTACTACTACCGCCAAGACCTCTACATCTACGGTGGCGTGGTCCTGCTCGCGCTCCTCGCTGGCGGGGCGGGCGCGTTCTACATCCGCCTCCAGATTCGCCGTCTCCGCGAGTACCGCCGGGACGCCGGCCTCGACGTGGAGTAGGGACGATACTTTTGTCGACGGCGCGCCTTCTCGGGGTATGGACGCCGCCGTGCTCACCGTGGGGGACGAACTGTTGTCCGGGGACACGACGAACACGAACGCCGCGTGGCTCGGCCGACGGTTGGACGCCCGCGGCGTGACCGTTCGACGGGGCGTCGTCGTCCCCGACGAGGTCGACGCGATAGCCTGCACGACGAACCACCTCGCCGACGCCTACGACGCCGTGCTCGTAACCGGTGGGTTGGGCCCGACGCACGACGACGTGACGATGGCGGGAGTCGCCGACGCGTTCGACCGCGAACTCGCAGAACACCCCGATGCAGTGGCGTGGTTCGAGGACCATCGGTCGTACCAGCACGCGGAACTCGCCGCCGGAACGACCCACCTCCCCGAGGGGTCGCGACTCCTCCCGAACGAGGAGGGCGTCGCTCCGGGCGCGGTGGTCGAACATCCCGGGTACGGCGCGGTGTACGTCCTTCCCGGCGTCCCCGACGAGATGAAAGAGATGTTCGAACGCATCGAGAGCGAGTTCGAGGGGCCGCTGACGTACACGGAGACGGTTTTCTCCGACGAGCCGGAGTCCGCGCTCATCGAACTATTCGACCGCGTTCAAGACGAGTTCGACGTCGCTATCGGGAGCTATCCGGGCGACGGCGTGCGAATAACGGTGAAAAGCGCGGACGAGGCGGAGGCCGCCGCGGCCGCGGCGTGGCTCGAAAAACGCGTCTAACGCGCGACGTAACCGACCCACGCGAGGACGAAGACGATGCCGAGCGCGAGGACAGCGTAACTGAGGAGGTCGATCGGGAGTTCGGCGGCTTCTTCGGCGAGCAGGAGTCCGTACATACGTGAGTTCTTTCGGGCGACGTTCTTAGCCTTTTTGAGACGCTATGTCCCCTTCCTCAGCGGGCGGCGAAGTCGCGAGCAGGGAGGAGATACAGCGTTCACGAGAGCAAAGCTCTCGTGCGCGAACGAGACGCTCCGCGTCTGGTCAACGCCATACAGTTCTCATACACGATTCGGCAGCAGTCCCACAGGCCCACCGATCCGCAACGCTTTTGTGCATAGTGTATATACTATGCATACGGTGAAGCGGACCACAATCACGCTCCGAGAGGACCAACACGAGTGGATTCAGGAACACCACCTGAACCTCTCGTCGTTCATCCGCGAGCACCTCGACGAGTACATCAAAGAACACGAGTAACGGATGTACTACGCCTACAAGTACCGTCTCACGCCGTCCGACGCCCACCGCGAGGAGTTGGAACGCCACCGAGACATTTGTAGGCAACTCTACAATCACGCTCTTTATCGCTTCGACCAAATGCCTAAGGACGCAGGCACACTCAACCAGCGTGTTCGGTCCATCCGAGACGAACTCCCGTCTCTGAAAGACTGGTGGGACGATCTCTCGGACGTGTACTCAACTGTTCTGCAAACAGCGGTCATGCGAATCGAGCAGAACGTCAAATCACTCGGAGAACTCAAGAAGAACGGCTACGATGTCGGTCAACTCAAATGGAAGCCACCACGGAAGTTCCGGAGTTTCACGTACACTCAGTCTGGCTTCAAGCTCGACAAGAAGAGCGGTCAGACTGTCCTCTCCCTTTCGAAACTCGGGGACATCCCGATTCGACTCCACCGACCTATCCCCGACGATGCGAAACTCAAGCAGGTCACGGTCAAGAAGGAACCGACGGGCGAATGGTTCGCCACGTTCGGCGTCCAAATGGACCGAGAGCCACCCGAACCACCCGAAAATCCCGAGAAGTGCGTCGGTATCGATGTGGGGATTCTCAAATATGCTCACGATACCGACGGGACCGCCGTCGGGTCGCTCGACTTCTCCGACGAGCGCAGACGATTGGAGCGCGAGCAACGGAAGCTCTCGCGGAAGGAACATGGCTCTGCCAACTACGAGACCCAACGGCGGCGCGTTGCGATGTGTCACGCCGACCTCCGACGGAAGCGCCGCGACTTCTTGCACAAACTCTCGAACTACTACGCGCGAGAGTATGACCTCGTGGCGGTCGAAGACCTGAGCGTCAAAGGGATGATGAAGTCGCCGTCAAACAGTCGAAACACCGCGTCTGCCGCGTGGCGGACGTTCCTCTCGTTGCTTGAATACAAGTGCGAGCGCGAGGGGACGCAGTTCGTCGCGGTCAACCCGAGAGGGACGACCAAGGAGTGTGCGTCCTGTGGTGTCTCGACGGAGAAGCCGTTATGGGTGCGCGAACACTCCTGTCCTGCCTGTGGGTTTGAGGCAGACAGAGACGCGAACGCGGCGTGGAACATCCTTTCTCGCGGCCTCGACCAAATAGGAGTGGGATACTCCGAATCAACGCCTGTGGAGACTGCACTCCCTGTGGACACCGTTGTGTCTGCAAAGCGCGTCGTAGAAACAGGAAGCCCCACCCTCAAGGAGCGACCGGCGTCAGCCGTGAGCGAGTAAGGTAGGGTAGTTCACCCTTTTTCGACTCGGCAGAACCCTATCGCACTTTACGCTCCGCGAGGTAGAACGGGTATGCGCACTATCGGGGTCGTGGTGAACCCTATCGCGGGGATGGGGGGCCGCGTGGGACTGAAGGGAACCGACGACGTGGTGGCGGAGGCGCGCGCGCGCGGCGCGGAGCCGCGCGCGCCCGACCGCGCGACGAAAGCGCTGTCCGCGCTCCGAGCGGCGGATTCGGACGTGCGAGTTCTCACCTACGGCGGCGAGATGGGGGCGGACGAAGCGCGAGCGGCCGGGTTCGACCCGGACGTCGTCGGCGAACCCGAACGCGAGGAGACGACCGCAGAGGACACCCGGGCGGCCGTAGCGGCGTTCGTCGATGCGGACGTCGACCTGATTCTGTTCGTCGGGGGGGACGGTACGGCGGTGGATATCGTGAACGCGCTCGACGAACTCGACGCCGAGACGCCCCTGCTCGGGGTTCCGGCGGGCGTGAAAGTCTACTCGTCCGTGTTCGCGGTACGACCGGAGGCGGCGGGTCGCATCGCTGCGACGTTCACGCGGACGGAGGGCCGGGAGGTCAACGATATAGACGAGGACGCGTACCGGGAAGGCGAGGTGCGCGCCGAACTGAAAGCCGTCGTGCAGGTGCCGGTGGCCGAGCAGTTGCAGTCGAGCAAGCAACTCGCGGGCGGCACCGTCGAATCGCTCGCCGAAGGCGTCGCGGACGAGGTAGCGGACGGGGTGACGTACGTTCTCGGCCCCGGGAGTACCGTGGGCGCGGTGAAGGAGGCGCTCGGGTTCTCGGGGTCGCCGCTCGGCGTCGACGTGTGGCGCGACGGCGAAGTCCTCGTCCGGGACGCGACGGAGGACGAGATTCTCGACAACCTCGGCGAGGAGAACGTCATCGTCGTCTCCCCTATCGGCGGGCAGGGGTTCGTGTTCGGGCGGGGAAACCACCAGTTGAGCCCCGCGGTCATCCGGCAGTGCGACCTCGAAGTCGTGGCGTCGCGGCGGAAACTGGACGACATCGGCGCGTTGCGCGTCGACACCGGGGACGACGAACTGGACGAGGAACTCCGCGGCTGGGTGCAGGTTCGGACGGGAAGATTCGAACGCCGCCTCGTCAAAGTGGTTTAGGTCGCTCCGTTCGAACCCCGCACCCTTAGGCCTGTATAAGGTTCGAGAGATAAGATTAAGGCCGATGGGTTGCTATCTCTGCGCATGGAGACGCGTAAGGTCCAGCGACTCGGTCCGTCCACGCTCGCGATGACCCTCCCCGCGGAGTGGGCGCGTAGTCAGAACGTCGAGAAAGGCGACGAAGTCACGGTCCGCGAGAGCGGGAAAGGCACGCTCACCGTCACGCCGGAGTCGGCGCGCGAGGAGGACACGGAAGCGACGATTCACGTCCACTCGTTCGACACGGACGCGCCCGACAGCGTCGACGCGGTGGAGCGCGCAATCGTCGGGCAGTACGTCCTCGGGCGGCGTATCATCCACGTCGAGAGCGACGACGCCCTCGACTCCGCCCACATCAACGCCGTCTACAAGGCAGAAACCCAGTTGATGGGGCTCGGCGTGATAGAGGAGACCCCCGAACGAATCACCATCCGGTGTTCGGTCGACGCGGAGGACTTCGAGCTCGACAACCTCCTGCAGCGCCTCGAGAACACGGGGTCCACGATGCGCGAGGAGGCAGTGAAGGCGCTCGCGCACGGCAACCCCGACCTCGCGCAGCGCGCGCTCAATCGCGAACGGCAGGCGAACAAGATTTTCGTCCTCTGTCTGCGCCTCATCTTCACCGCCTACCAGAACCCGACGCTCGCCCGCGCGGTCGGACTGGACGACGGGTTCGCGCTCATCGGCTACCGCTCGGTCGCGAAGAACCTCGAACTCACCGCGGACAACGCAGAAGACATCGCCGAAATCGTCCTCGAAACCGAAGGCCACACGCTCGACATCGATTCCGAGGTGATGCGGCGCATCCGCGAGTTCACCGACCAGGTGGACGAACTCACCCACCGCGCCGTCGAATCCGTCGTCCACTGCGACTACGAGGAGACCGTGGAGGTCCGGAAACTGTTCAACGAACTCGAAGACCGCGAGGTCGACATATTGAACGACCTCCCGGAGATGGAAAACGAGAAACTCCTCCGCATTCGCGAGGTGCTCGTGAGCCTCCAGCAGACCGCGCAGTACGCGATGCGGAACGCCGAAATCGCAGCGAACCTTGCGCTGAACGAGCAGTCCGCGCACACGACCATCAACTGACGGCGGGCAGCGTACTCGATTTTAGCTGAGTTTCACCACCCGCAGCGGGCTTCTCGTCTCTATCTCGCAGGGAAAGGACGGGTGTTCGGCGAAGTGTCGCACCAGCATGTGTCGGCGCGACCCCGTGAGACCGGATTTTCCGACGTCTTCCGCGCCGAACTCGTCCGGCATTCGGTCGAACAACCGCCGTACTTCCTCGAACGTCTCGAAGACGGCCGAGTTCCCCGTGGACTCCGCGCCTCTGCGCTCGACGACGTAGCTACCGTCCTCGCGGTAGACACAGGCCGTCCGGAAGAAGGACTCGCGGTGCGTGAGCGCGTCCTCCACCCCCGCTTCGAGGGCGGCCGCGGCGTCTCGGGACAATTCGTGCGTTTCGCCGTCTATCGTGACGACGACCGATTCGCCGCGCGCGCTCACCGATACTTCATCGCGCTTGGAGAACGCGACCAGGAGACTGAGTACTCCGTGACATACTCTACGCTGTGGCGGCGTCGACCTTAAACGTGTCCCCCTGACTGATGGCGAGAAGCCCCCCATCGGTCGTCGTGTTCTCGCCACTCGTCGTCGTCTCGCTCGTGGTCGTCGTGGCCGTCGTTCCGCCGCTGGTCGTCGTGGCCGTCGTCTCGCCGGTCGTGGTGGTTCCGGCCGTCGTCGTCGTCCCGCTAGTGGTGGTCGTGTCGGTTCCGGACGAATTCGTGTTCGCGTCCGCGGTCTCGTTTCCGTCCTGGAAGATGTGGGTCTGGATGGTACGCGTGTACGTGAGGCCGTCGAGCGGCACGCGAACGTCGTCAACGCCGGGAACGGGCGGTTCGACGACCGCGTAGAAGTCGATGCGGAGGTGGGTAGTCTGGTTGTGCTTCAAGTGAGACACCCACCAGTCGTCGAGCCGGTCGTTGTCGATGAGAGTGCGCGCGGAGACGGTTTTCGACCGGTGGGACGGGATGACGACCGATTTCTCGAGTTCGCCGTTCCCGACGGAGATGTTGTTCATCGTGATGTTGTACCCGATGCTCGACATCGTAATCGGGCCGGCCTGCGGGTTGTAGACGAGGAAGTCCATTCCGATAGGCGTCTCCGCGTCGGTCACCTTACCCCACGACGCGCTCGTGCGGTTGATGTAGAACAGCGGGTCGCTGATCGAACTGTACCCGGAGTTCACCTCTCGGGTTTCGGTCGAGTTGAACTGACTGATGATGTCCGTCGAAATCGTCTGCCCGCCGGTCTCGTAGTGGACGGTGCGGCCGAGGAGGCCGGAGTGGATGTCGGCGTCGACGACGAGCGACGTCTGCTCGTCGTTCTCGATGTGCGTCACCCACCACTTCGGGATGCGGTCGTTCTCCAGGTACGTCGTGAGGTTTATCGTGGTGTTCCCGGTGCCGACGTCGATACCGGACTTGCTACCGGTCGCCATCCGCACGCCGTTCATGTTCACGCTGTAGTTCACGGTCATCCCGCCGAGGCGAATCCCGATTGGGTTGGGGTTGTTCACGACGAGCGACGTGTGAACGGGCGTGACGGAGTCGTTCACCTGTCCGAAGTCGTTGTTCATTCCCGCGACACCAGGCACACCGACGACGCCCGTCACCACGGCCCCTCCCGCGAGAACGCCGATACCGACGACGACGGTGAGAACCGTGCGTATGGCGCTCCCGAAGAGAAGTGCGCGTACGTCCATACGGACACACGTCGACCCCGGGGCTTAAACGACGCGGCCACACCTCGCGGATGGAACCAGTTAAGTCGCTCGCGTCGGACGACTCGGGTATGGCAGAAACCACCGACAAGAACGTCGGCGCGGGCGTCATGCTCGGCGTTCTCTCCGTCGCGGCAGCGCTCGGAATGTACGTCTCGCAGACCCAAGTAAACACCGCGTGGGCGTTCGCGGCAGCAGTGGCGCTCGCGTCACTCGCAGTCGCGGCCTTCCACGTGTACGAATAGCACGACGGCGCGGGGTTCGACGGGTTTTTGCGCGGCGTCAGCTAACCCCCGCGTGTGACTCAGCCGACGAAGACGGACCGCGTACTCTCCGTACTGTTCGGCCCGAAGAACACGAGCGAACTGTTCATGACGCTCGTCGGGCTCGTCCTGCTCGCGGCGATGACGTTCTTCCTCCTGCCGCTCGCGCCCGTGCTCGTCGCCCTCTGGGCGGCCGGCAAAATCCGTGGCGACCCCCCACACGTCGAGGCCGCGCACGCGGCCTAATCCCGTTCCGGCAGGGGAACCGTTAAGCGACAGAAACCCCTATTGTATACCAATGGCCGACTACACCGACGAGGAGCGCGAAATCGTCGACTACCTCCGTGAGAGCGTGGAGGCCGGCGAGCGGTATTTCCGCGCGAGGAAGATCGCGGACGCCATCGGCCTCACCGCGAAGCAGGTCGGCGTTCGCCTTCCCCGCCTCGCCGAGAAGTCAGAGGACGTGGAGATCGAGAAGTGGGGGCGGTCGAAATCTACCACGTGGAAGGTAGAACCCCAGTAATCGGCGGCTTTTTCCCCGGACCGCGATAACGACGGATATGACAGTACGGGTCGAGCGGACGTTCGAGTTGGACGCCTCGCCGGAGGCGGTGTGGGCGTTCATCTCCGACCCCGCGAGACGAGCAGAGGTGATTAGCGTCGTCGATTCGTTCGACAGCGACGGTGACGTGACGACGTGGCACGTCCGACTCCCCGTGGTCGGTCGAACCATCCCCGTGGAGACGCGGGACGTCGACCGCGAGGACGGCGAGTACGTGAAGTTCGTCGGGAAGTCGAAAGTCCTCCGCGTGACGGGCGAACACCGCCTCGAACCCCGTGAGGGCGGCGGGACGGTCCTGCACAACGAGTTCGTCGTGGAGGGGCGGCTTCCGGGGGTCGAACGGTTCTTCAAGCGGAACCTGGACGAGGAACTGGACAACCTCAAGGAGGAACTCGACTCGTGAGACTCGCGCTCGCCCAACTCGACGTGGAGTCGGCGGCCGTGGAGACGAACACCGAGCGCGCCGTTGACGCCATCGCAGACGCGGCGGCGGAGGGCGCGGGCCTCGTCGCACTCCCCGAGATTTTCAACGTCGGCTACTTCGCGTTCGACTCGTACGCGCGCGCCGCGGAACCGCTCGACGGCCCGACGCTCACCCGGGTTCGGGACGCCGCCCGCGAACACGACGTCGCGGTGCTCGCCGGGAGCATCGTCGAAGACCTCGGCGCGTCCAGCGGAGGACCCGCTGACGAGGGACTCGCGAACGCGAGCGTCCTCTTCGATAGCGACGGCGACCGCCTGCTCACCTATCGAAAACACCACCTGTTCGGCTACGAGTCGGAGGAGACGCGCCTCCTCACGCCCGGTGAATCCCTCGAAACCGCCGAAATCGGCGGGTTCACCGTCGGGGTGACGACGTGCTACGACCTCCGTTTCCCGGAACTCTACCGCGACCTCGCGGATTCGGGGGTCGACCTCGTGCTCGTTCCGAGCGCGTGGCCGTATCCGCGCGTCGAACACTGGAAGACCCTGCCGCGGGCCCGCGCCATCGAGAACCTCTGCTACGTCGCCACTATCAACGGGAGCGGCGCGTACGACGACGCGACCCTCCTCGGGCGGTCGACGGTATACGACCCGTGGGGGACGCCGGTTGCCACCACCGACGACCAGCCCGACATCGTGTACGCTGACGCCGACCCCGAGATGGTAGCGGAGATTCGAGCGGACTTCCCCGCGCTCCGGGACCGCCGGTGAACAACTTTAAACGGGACGCCGCCCTAGTATCGCTTGCTGGCACGCAGGCGCTTTTCTCGCCGCAGTGCTGGCACAACAAGGCGTCCACATCACCGCGTCCACCCGCCCGGCCACCCACCGCCGGGCAATCCACCCCTCTCCTCGCCACTCCGCCTCTCACGCCACCTCGTAGTGACGCGCTTTTTCCTCGAACTCGGACAGTAGCTCCCGCGCCGGTTCGGGAACGTGCGCCTGTTCGTATTCGTCGCCCGCGAACTCCCGGACGCCGTCGAGCGACGCGAACCGAATCACGGTCACGAACTCCACGTCGTCGGCGCGCTCCCGCCGCAACACATCCCCACCCAGACACTCCTCGATGGACGCCTCCGCGTCCGGTAACACTTCGTCGGTGACGAACGCCTCGTACTCGTCTGCGTCCTCGAACTCGGTCCACCCGTACCAGACTCGCGCGATCATACGCCGGGGTTGACGCGCGGGCCCCGTGGAACTACTGGTCGCAGAAAAACGGGAATCGAACAGGTAGTTTAGTCGTCGCCGGTCTTGATGTCCGCCGACAGGCCCTGTGCCATCTCGATTTCTTTGGAGTTGTTGAGAGTCCACGCGGTGCGTTCGGTGACGGCTTCGATGATTTCGCGGGCGCTCGGGTAGCCGTTCCCGGACTTCTTCACGCCGCCGAACGGGAGGTGGACTTCCGCGCCGATGCAGGGGAGGTTGCCGTACGCGAGGCCGACGTCGGCGTTGTCGCGGAAGTAGTTGATCTGCCGGTAGTCCTCGGAGATGATGGCTCCCGCGAGTCCGTAGGGTGTGTCGTTGTGGATTTCGACCGCGCGCTCGATGTCGCCCGAGTACTCCATGAGGGCGACGTGCGGGCCGAACACCTCCTCGTGGATACAGCGGAGTTCGGGGTCGTAGTCGACCTCGTAGACGAACGGCCCCACCCAGTTCCCGGCGTCGTGGCCTTCCGGAATCTCGTCCGAGTCGAGTTCGGTCCGGTCGACAAGGACGTTCGCGCCTTCTTCGCGCGCGAGGTCGTTGTACTTCTGAATCTTCTCGACGTGTCCCGGCTCGATAGCCGGCCCCATGAACGTGCTCTCCTTCAGGGGGTCACCGACCGAGACTTCCTTCGCCGTCTCGACGAAGCGTTCTTTGAACTCGTCGTAGACGTCCTCGTGGACGATGAGGCGCTCACTGGAGACACACCGCTGACCGGTCGTCTTGAACGAACTCATGACGGCGGAGTGAACGGCGATGTCGAGGTCCGCCTCCTCGGTGACGACGATGCCGTTCTTCCCACCCATCTCGCAGGCCGCGAGTTTGCCGGGTTCGCCGCCGACCTTGCTCGCTATCTCGTGACCGACTTCCGCCGACCCCGTGAAGAGGACGGTGTCGATTCGGGAGTCGTCCGTGATGGCTGCACCGGCGTCGCCGAAGCCCTGGACCATGTTGAAGACGCCATCCGGAATGCCGGCGTCCTCGAACATCTCGGCGATGATCTGCCCGCACCACGGGGT